>ERZ1673752.5-NODE-5-length-469110-cov-13.464818_pt1 | contig 469110 bp, 382 predicted proteins | sample MGYA00580195_ERZ1673752 | MGnify/ENA primary metagenome ERZ1673752 (study PRJEB41218, sample SAMN15661744) | gut metagenome | host: Homo sapiens | place: Canada: London | collected 2015-08-20/2019-03-30 | study: EMG produced TPA metagenomics assembly of...
CTGGATGTTGTTGTCGGCCAGATACTTATCCAGCTCTGCCTGCGTCGCGAAGGACGGCAGCTGGGTCTTGGTCCAGCCCATGAACTTGAAGCCCGGGCGCTTCAGGCGGCCAGCTTCAGGGGTAAGGGTGACGACCTCGTCGAATGCCACGACCTGGTCGGCCAGCTTGCCCTCTTCAGCGCCGTTGGAATCGAAGACGATGGTGTACTGCTTGTAGAGGAAGCGCGCGAAGTAGGAGGTACCGTCGAGCCATGCTTCATCGGCGTTCTTCGTCGGGATGAAGGTAGCTTCGGTGCCCACCAGGTTGCCGTTCGCGTCGTACCAGCCCATGAAGGTGTAGCCCGGAGCCGGCAGCGCGGTGGAGCCTTGCGGCACGCCGTCGGAAGCGGAGATCATGTAGTCGCGCGGATTGGAGACGGTACCGCCATTGCCGTCCACGAAGTAGTGGATGGTGGCGTAGCCCGGCACGAACCACGCGTAGAGGATCAGGTCGGTGATGCCTTCGTTGAGCAGGATGTCGCTGATCTTGGTGGTGTCGTAGACGCGATCGCCCTTCGGGGTGTCGCCCGGCGCGGTGCCGGAGTTGTCCGCTGTGTACCAGTTATTGAAGGCATAGCCAGGCCATACCGGATTCTCGGCCGGGATCAGGTGATCGTCGTTCCAGTGGAAGATCTGAACGCCGATGTAGGTGCCGCCACCGGTCGCATAGTGGACGCGATATTCACGGATGCTCCAGACCGCATAGAGGGTCTGATCGTGCTCGGGCATCTCGAAATCGGTCCAAACGTTGCCGTATTCATCGTAGCCAGGATAGGCGACCTTGTGGTTCGCTGCGTCTTCCGGCGTGAGCGCCCAGCCCTCGAAGAGGTAACCGACACGATCGATAGCATCAGCTGTAGGCACCTTCACGGTCTCGCCCGCACCAACGGTGAGGCGCACCGGATCGTCGCCCTCCAGGCGCGGATAGCCGAAGTCGTAGCCTTCCTTCCAGGTGCCGCCACCGTTCAGATCGTAGGTGAGGGTGAACGGACGGTACCACATGGCCGTGAAGATGACGGTGTGCTCGTCGTCGCCGATGAAGCCGAGGCTGCCGATAGGATCTGCCAGGTAGTCGGACGCATAGATGCGATACTTGTCGCCCACGATGTTGCCCGTGCGATCGAGCGCCGTGCGGATCCAGCCGACGAACGTCCAGCCTTCTTCGCCGATGGGCAGGTTATCGAGACCAAGACCGCCCTTGTAGGGATACTGCTCGGCAGTAGCGCCCGCAGGCAGGTCGGTGTAGAGGGTCTGCTTGTCCGGATCGACCACGTAAGGCTTGAAGGTGCCACGATCGCCCGGCAGGTAGACGACGATGCGCGGGCCGCCCCATACCGCCGTGAAGACGGTGTCGCCCAGGATCTTGACCGAACCCGGATCGTCCGTGGTGCCGGTGATGGTCTCGCCGTTCACCACCATGGTGTAGATCCAGCCGGTCAGCTGGTATTCCTTGCGCTCGACCTTCATGCCGTCGGTGTGGGCGTATTCGCCGGTCTTCACCTCTTGCGGGTTCGGGATACCGGTGATGGTACCGCCTGCCGCATCGAAGGTGACCTTGTTCGGCAGCGCGGTCCACACTGCTGTGAGCGTGATGACCTGGCCATCGACCGGCGTGAGGTTCAGGACGCCCTCCATGTCGTCGAAGGTATAGGTCTGGCCGTCGATCTGCGTGATCCACTGGTAGAAGATGTAGCCTTCGCGGGTCATGGTGTTCTTCGGCAGGTAGGTGGTGGTGCCGTAGTAAGCACGGATGTCCACCATCTCTTCTGCGTGCTCGACATCAGGCGCGCCCGGCTGGAAGCGGATGATGTAGCTGTTCGCGACCCAGTGAGCATAGAGCGTCACGTCGCCGCCCGGCATGTAGTAGACCGTGCCCGGCTTGATGACGTCGGTGCCGTTAGGCTGGGTGACCCAACCATCCATGGTGTAGCCCGTGCGGACGAAGGTCATGTCGTCTGGGAGGCGGATGGTGGAACCAGCGCTGATCGGATAGACCACGTTGCCATTGGGTTCGTAGGTGACCGGAGGCTTCGCCACGTTCTCCCAAGGATTAGGCTGACCGCCGTTCTTGTCGAGCGTGAGCTTGAATTCCTTGCCCTTCCAGATGGCGTAGAGCTTGACGGTCGCGCCATTGATGGCGGTGAGGTTGAGGATCTGAGCGCCATCGGCGTAGCGTACGCCAGAGCCGTCAGCCGAGGTGGACCAACCCATGAAGTCGTAGCCGACACGTGCCATCTGGCCGTTGTTGAGCGGCAGGTAGCGAGATTCGCCGTACTTCACTTCCAGTGCCTCGATACGGCCGATGCCGCCGTTGTTCAGGAACTCGACGAAGTACTTGTTCGGCTCGAAGAGCGCGTAGAACTTGAAGTGGTTCGGGTCGCCCCAGTATTCACCGGTGGTGTTGTATTCGTTCTTGGTGGGCGCGAAGGTGAGCGACGTGGAGAGCAGCTTGCCGTTCACGTCGTACCAGCCCAGGAAGTGGAAGCCGTTGCCCGCCACTGCGGTGGAGCCCGTCGCGGTGAGGACCGAGATGATGTTCAGGGTCTCTTCCTTCACGGTGACGCCGCCGCCTGCGGTCTCGACGAATTCATCGCGATCGTTCTTCACAGCCGGAACGTACTTGATGGTGGAGCGGTTCTCCAGCCACTTCGCGTAGAGGATGATGCCCGGCTCGAGCGCGGTGACGTCGTCGAAGCCCTGGTAGCGTGCCAGCGACGCATACGGCGAGGTGGAGGACACCTTGTCGATGGAGTCGTCGTAGCGATCGCCATACGGGTCGACGATGTACCAACCGTCGAAGGTGTAGCCGACCTTCTTCGGTACCGCTACGCCCGCCAGCGTGTTGCGATCGGACCAGCCGATGCCCTTCTTGTCGGCAACTGCGGTACCACCGTTGGAGTTGAAGTGGATGGTGTAGGTAAGGCGCTCCCAGACCGGATAGATGTGCAGGCCATAGGATGCCAGCACGCTATCGCCCGGCTGCCAGATGACCGCGCCGGTGGGGCTGGAGGTGTAGCCGAGGAACTTGTAGCCATCGCGGTGCATGATGTCGTCAGGCGAAGGCAGCACGACCGCACGACCGGTGTTCTGGACCGCGGTGGCATAGGCGTTGCCCGGCGTCATGGAGAACGCACCGGCGGCTGCGGGGTTCTGCAGCGCACCGTTGGAGTCGAGCTTCCATTCACCGCCGTTGGTACCCAGGTAGATGGTGACCTCGGAAGGTGCCCACATAGCCGTGAAGGTGTAGGAGCGGTTGGTGATGTGGGTCGGGAACGCTTCAGCAGCGTAGGTGTTGCCCAGATCGTCGGTGTAGTCGAAGTTGTAGTGCGCACCGGAGCCGTCCGCGTTGGTCCACATCCAGCCGAGGAACTGGAAGCCCGGAGTACCCTTCGGGTTGTTGATGTTCTTCGGGTTGGAGTCGGCCGTATCGAACAGCGTCGGGTCGAGCGTGGTGCCCGCCTGCTGACCACCGAACGCCGGCACGTAGGAAGGTGCGCCGGAGAGCGTAGGCGGCAGGTCGTAGAAATAGGTCTTATTGTCAACCGACGGGAAGGTGCCCCATGCACCGGGTTCGTAGACGACGATGTAGACACGACCAGGCGTGAAGTGAGCGGTGAAGTGCATGATGCCCGTTACCGCGACCTTCTTCACGTCTTGCGTGATGCCCTCTTCGATGGTGCCATCTTCATGTTCGATGGTGTAGCGCCAGTAGGACAGGTAGTAATCGGCGTCGATCTGCTCCTGCGTCTGCGTGAACGTGGGCTCCTGGTTCGGAGCGACGAAGAAGTCCTGCTTCACCATGATGCCCAGGTACGGATCGTAACCCGAAGGCTGGTGGATGGTGGCCATGGTCTCGGAGTCCTTGTCCAGCTCGAAGTAGACGTTGTAGGCGTCCACCTTCTCCCACCGTGCGTAGAGGACGATGTTGTCGCCATCCATGCCCAGGTTCTCCACCATCTGTTCGTCGGTGTAGAGGATGGGCGCGTTGGGGTTCAAGCTCGCGGACCAGCCGATGAACTTGTAGCCATTGCGCACGAACTGATTCTTCGTGAGCTTGGTCGGGACGTCGTAGGTGAGCGTCTGGACCGGCATGGTGCCGCTGGCGTTATCCGCACCGCGGTAGTAGGTGATGGTGTACTTGGACGGGGTCCACTTGTCGAACAGGTAGACGGTGTCGCCTTCGATGGAGGACAGGTCGATGTTCATGACACCGAATTCGTCGAATACGTGCAGGCCGTCCTTGGTCTGCCAACCAGCGAAGGTGTAGCCCGGACGGGAGAGCAGGATCTCGCCGCGGTCGTTGGTGATGCCGCCCAGCGTGAGGTCGACGCCGAAGGTCTTGACCTGGTCGGGAGGCAGCGTACCAGTAGCCACGTGGCCACCGTGATCGGCCAGCGTCCAGTCGTAGACGATGTTGTACTTGATGGGTTCGAAGTGCGCCGTGAAGGACTGCTCGCGCGGCCAGAAGCCATCGGCCGGCATGGTGAGACGCAGGATCGCATCGGTAGAGAGGATCTGGTCGGAGCCCGTGAGGGACCAACCGACGAACTTGTAACCGACGTTCGCGATCGCGCGGACCGGATCGATAGCGGTGGAGATGGTGGTGTAGCCCTTGGTGAGGCGATCGGCAGCGCTACCCTCTTGGCCGAGGAAGGCGACCTTACCGCCATTAGCGCCGATCCAGCTGACGGAGACCTTCATCGGTTCCCACTGAGCCGTGAGCGTGATGGTGGCACCGTGAGCTGCCAGGAAGTCGGCGATGTTATCGCCCGCCTTCAGGAAGCGGGAGCCCTCGGGGCGATCCTCGTTGCCCGGTTCGTTGGTCATCCAGCCGGTGAAGACGTAGCCATCGCGCCAGAAGGTGGTGGTGTCGCCCGCGGTCGGAACGATGAAGCCAACGCCGTAGACCGCCTTCTGGTCGGGGATGTTGCCCGCGCCCTGGCCGCCCTCGCCGGGATCGAAGTGGATGATGTATTCGTTCGGTGCGAAGTTCGCGGTGTAGACCGTGGGGATCCACTTGCCATCCACGAAGGAGATGGAGCGGATCTGGTCGGCCGTCAGGACGAAGTTGGTGAACACGTCGCCCGTACGGTCGTTGGTCCAACCCGTGAAGTGATGACCCTTGCCCACCGCAGCGACGACGTTCTTCACGGCATCGCCATCAGAGAGCGGCAAGGTCTGCTTGTCCATCGAGACGCTGCCATGGTCTTCGTTGGTCTTGAATTCCAGATCGATGTCGCCTTCAGCCCATTCCACGTAGAGGCGGATGGTGTCGGCGACGTTCGCGGAGAGCGCGATGTCGCGCACGCGGATGGTGCCTGCGTTAGAGGCGGTGATGAGCGTGGAGCCGTCCGCGAAGACGATGCGGTTGCCGTCGGCGTCGAGCGCATACCAGCCCGCTACCTTATAACCCACGCGGTGGACCTTGTCCTCGTCGTCGGGCAGCAGGTTCGCGTCGGTCCACGACAGGTCGGTCTTCATGGCCGGCGTGTAGATGGAGCCCGGAGCCACGTACTGGATGGAGTAGCCCTCGGTAGGTGCCCACAGCGCGTAGAAGGTGTCGACGAACAGCGTGTCGTTCTCGTTAGCACCATACGGGATGAACAGACGGGTGGTCTGGTCCTTCTCGTCGAAGTAGATCGAGCAGGTCTCGCCCTTCACGCTGCCATCTTCCATGATGTGCGTGAGGTAGAAGCTCCAACCGATCAGGTCGTAACCAGGGCGCTTGAATTCCTGGAAGGTGTTGTTGTCGATGATGTAGCCGTTAGCCGGGTCGTAAATGGCAAGGCCTGCCTGCGTACCGTCGAAGAGCTGGAAGGTATCGCCGATCTTCATGCCGGCCACCTCGAGATAACCCGTGGTGATGTCGCGATCGGAGCCGACCACGGACTGGTCGGTACCGCCGGTCACGTTGCCATCGAGGTCGAGCACGAACTTCACGGTAGCGTCCGCATCGCGGTACCACTGCGCGAAGAAGGTGATCATGACGGATTCATCGTCGCCGTAGTTCGGAGCGGTGTACTTGTAGCCCCAGGTGATCTCCATACCCTGAGTGGGCTTGCCGTTCTTGTTCGTGGGCGGATTGGCCACGGTGTTCCAGTAGCGCAGGTCGTAGCCAGCCAGCTTGTACGCATCGTGCTTGGTGCCATCCGGGAACAGGACGTAGCGGGTGCCGTCGGCCTCCTCCACGAATTCGATGGACTCGCCACCCTCCAAGAAGAGGTTCGGGATCTCGCCTTCAGCATCGTTGGAGTTCGGATCGAAGTTGACGAAGGTGCCGTAACCGAATTCCCAGGTGACGATGCCGTGGTCGTTACCGCCATTGGTGTAGGCGTAGAGCGTCTCGAGGCTGCGATACGTGGAGGTTTCCGGTGCGGTGTTCAGAACGAACATGCCCTCGGTGACGCGGTTCGAGCCGGAGTCGTACTTCGGATTGTCGGCGTCTTCGGTGACCTCCTTGGCGATCCACGCACCGTTGTTATGGTCGGGGATCTGCGCGATGAAGGACGGATCGATGGACAGCGACGTGCCGTTGTCGACGATGATGCGCTTCAGATGCGACAGGGATACCAGCGCGTTGTCGGTCTTCACCTTGGCAGGATCGAGCGACCAACCGCGGATGTTCATCTCGGTGAGCGTGGTGGTGTTCTGGAAGATGCCCGCCACGCTGGTGCAGTCGTCCATGTAGATGCCGGAGCCATCGAAGGTCTCGAGGTTCGCGAAGAAGTCCTGCTTCACCTCGTACTGCGTATAGTTCGCCGTACCTTTGCCCGCAACGTACTCGATGTGGTCTTCAGAGGTATAGCCCACACCGGGGTTCGCGTCGATGTAGTTAGCGACATCGTCGAGGCTGGTGAAGGTGAGGCCATCCGAAGTGGTGTAGACGGTGACGTTGGTCTTCGTGTAGGTCTCGATATCGTAGGGCTTCGAGCCGTTGTTGATGAGGCCGCCGGACTGCACCGTGGCAGGACGCGCGGTGAGCACCTGGATGCCGGAGATATGCAGGTCGGAGCTCTCGTAGGAGAACGCGTTGTTGCCCGGCAGGCGCAGCCAGATGTCGTAGTCGCCCGTAACGGTGGGCTTGAAGCTGTACCACTGGCCCAAGCCGCCATCCAGGTAGTCGCCCACCACGTTAGCGTTCAGCGTGGAGGTATGGACGGTGGTGCCCTTGGAGTCGGCCGTACCGTTACGTTCGATGGTGAGGTTCACGGTAGGCAGGTTGGTCTTGCCATCGGCAAGGTTCGCCTGGTTGTTGGCCGTGGCATCCCAATAATAGTTGTAATAGAAGTAGTACGTGGTGCCCGCGGTGAGGTGCAGCGTATTGCTGTTCTTGAACGAGCCATTACCATCTTCATCCTTGAAGGAGAGCGTGGTGCCGTTCACGGTCACTTCGTCGAGGTTCTCGGGCGTCCAGGCGGAATCGCCTGCGAGGCTATCGAACTGCTTGTCGGAGGACGAGAACCACTGGTTCAGCGTGAGGGCACGCCACTGGCCGATGGTGGCCACGTGCTTCACGACGCCTGGCGGAACGATCTTCTCCCATGGCAGGAGTTCCTTCGCGCGGTCGATGTTGACGGTCAGATCCTCGGGCGGATAACCCTTGTCCGCGCCGATGACCAGCGAGTTCGGCTTGACGACGTAACCATCGTCACGCGTGTGGCCTTCCTCGGTGTAGTACCACCACAGGTGGTCGTTGTCGCCGAAGCGGCCGCCCATGAACTCTTCGTCGAAGATATAGGTGTACTTGCCCTTGGTGTTCTGGTGATGCTTCACCACGTCCTTACCGGAGCCGAACCAATCGCCGATGTTGCGCTCGAGCTCTTCTTCAGGGAACGGACCCGGGCGGTTGTATTCGAGCCAAGCACCCTTCACCGAGCCATCGTAGGAGCCGGTCGGACCGAATTGGCCGATGTTGTTATCCGTGTTGGCATAGACCGCACTACCTGTAACTGCAGACACTTGTCCGCCCGAGATATAGGCCTTGAAACCTGCGCGGTTGACCGAAGCGTCGGATGTGAACGTGACCGTGAGCACCTTGCAGTTGAAGGTGTAGGTCTTGCCCGCGAACGTGGTGCCGCCCAAACGACCCGAGGTGGAACCGCCGCCCGTGGGGTTCGCGGTCTCTGCGTTCGCGAAGATCTGCAGGTAGTCGTACGTGGAGTTCTCGGTAGCGGAACGCGGATCGAAGTAGAGCGTGATGGGGTCGGCGCCCGTCGCGCGGATGGTCCAAGTCTGGGACGTGGAGCCCGCATAGCCTTCGGTCTGACCCCACTTGGAAGTCTGGATGGTGGAGTTGTAACCGAAGGACGTGGTAGGACCGAGGTCGATACGCGTGAGCTTCGGCGTCTGGTCGATCATGAGGGTGTAGTTACCACCCGAGCGCATATCCCAGTTATGGATATCGACCGTGTGGAGGTTACCACGCTTGTAGAGCATGTAGGAGTAGTCGGTGCACTGCGTGGTATCGATACCCGTACCGTCGAAGTTCTCGAGCGCGGAGTCCTGACAGATGAGGAAGGCGTTCTTCCACCAGAACTGCAGGCGCTTCTGAGACAGCGAGTCGAGCTTGAAGTTCATGTAGTAGTTCGCCGTGGTATGGCAGGTGAACGAGAAGTGAACGGTCTGCCAGCTGGTCTGCCAAACGCTCAGGTTCTGATAGTAGTCGTACTGGTTCAGATAACGACCGAAACCGAAGGAGAACGCACCGTAGTTCTGCGGCGTATAACCGTTCAGGATTCGGTAGTCGAACATGAACTCGTAGACCTTGCCCTTTTCGAAGTAGAAGCCCGACTTATAGATGGACGATGCGTCGCCCTTGTCGTAGTCCCACAGTTCCATGTAGCCCTGGTCGGGATGCGGGATGTAGCCGGTGTCGTGCGCTTCGTACTTACCGAAGCCAGAGACCGATGCCATGGCCGGCGTGATGAAGTTGTTCACGAACCAGTAGGACATGGTGGTGGGCTTCAGGCCGCCGAAGGTGCGGACTTCCTTGTAGTCGATATGGCACCACGGAGTACGAATACCCTGGTCGCCAACGACCTTGTTGGTGGCAGCCGGACGTGCACCCACGTAGAGGACGTTAGCGTAGAGCGTGGTGGTATCGGACAGCGCGATATCTTCATCGGGCACGATCCAGGTAGCTTCAGGGTTATCGGCGAACGCAGCGCCTTCGCCCTTCACGAAGATCCATTCCACGACGCCCATACCACGGCCAGTCGCCATGGTAGCGCTGGTCTGGTCCATGTAGCGGCACTGAGCATCCGTGAACAGATGCGCGGTGGTATCGAACCAGAGCGTATCGGCGTCGGTGTATTCGTTATCGTAGGTGAATTCACCGGTCGCCCAGAGGCCATCGGTACGATCGATGCCCGAACCCATCAGGTAGACCTGATTGCCCGCCACGATGCGATTCAGAGAAGTCGTACCGGTGAGCATATCGGTCATCTCAGGCCATGCGGTCTTCTTCGGCGAGCTCGCGTTCTTCGTGCCATAGCGAGACGCACGGATCATGTTCCAGGTGGAGATATCCAGCTTCTTCAGGCTCGCATCGCCATAGAACGCGCGATCGAAGTAGTAGGTCTGCGAAACATCGAGACCGCGACCGTCGAATTCCTCGACCGCCGTGAAGCCCTCGAACCAGGAGGTGAGGTCGCGTGGCAGCAGACCATTGGTGCCCGAGCAGACCACGCCATCATCGCCGCGAACGCCGAAGTTGGTGACGATCTTCTTCACTTCGGTGATGGGCATGGACTTGGAGCCTGCAGCGGTGCGCCACGGCAGGCTGGTGCCGTATTCGGTGACCATATGATTTGCGCTCGTGGAGTAGTTGTAGAGGCCCATGGACATGGTCTGGGTCTCGTTATCGTAGCGCCACCAAGCGTTGTCGTTCGAGGGGAATTCGCCACCGTAGTACCAGCGATAGGTGTGGACGCCCGGCGTGTCGCAAGAAGCGGCCGCATAGTGGGTGTTCGCCAGCGTGACGGTATTGCCGTAGCGATCCTTGCGGCTAGAGCCGTCCTTGTACCAATAGCCCGCCATGTCTGAGCCGATGGCTTCGATGGTGGTGAGGCCATTGCCCTCCAGGACCACGCCTGGGCCGAGATGCATGGTGGTGATGTGGTTCATGCCGGTCATCATGTTGGTGACATCGGCATTCACGGGGCTGGCGCCCACGGTCACGTTGCCGCGCATCTGCCAGTTGGACATGTCGACCTCGCGCAGTTCGGCGCAGCCTTGGAACATGGACTGGAAGGTAGTGGCCTTCTTGGTGTTCCAGTTGCCCGTGCCCACTACATGACGCAGTTCAGTGTCGTTGTAGAAGGCCTGATAGAAGCTGGTCACGTTCGTGGTGTCCAGATAGGTACCGTCGAATTCGGTGAAGACGCCCGGACCGTTGGCGAACCACTGATACATGGTAGTGGGCGCCACGTTGCCGTTGGTGCCATCGGTGGCGAACTGCGTGGTGGTGTTCCACAGCGGTGCGCCATCGAGCTGCGTGAGCTTCCACGGCAGGCTCGCACCCAGCGTGGTGGTGGTGTGGGAACCAGCGTTGGAGATGAGGCCGATGCGGATGAGGCCCTTCGGATCTTCGATGGTGCCATCAGCGACCGAAGTGGTGTCTTCCTTGGCGTAGGTCCACCAGATGTTGTTGTTGTCGGCGAACACGCCACCGATGTGGGTCGGATCCCACGTATAGGTGGTGACCTCCATGGGCGCGTACGTGGAATCGTAGCGACGCATGAGGTCTTCGGAGTTACCGACGGAGGTGGAGGTGCCCAGCGCGTTGGTGTTCTTGATCCACACGCCATCCAGAACGCCCATGAGCGGGTTGTTCTGGATACCTGCGTTGTTGTTGGTGTTGGTCCACAGCACCGTGTTCGGGCCGAAGATGAAGGACACGAAGTTGGTGGTGCCTGTGCCCGTTTCCGCGACCTTCAGCATGTCGGTGAGGGTGATGCGGCCCTGACGATAGGTATCGGTACGCATATCCCAACGAGACAGGTCGATGGTGGTGATGGTGTTCGCTTCGCTCTTCTCCGCGATGTGATAGAAGAGATAGCTGAAGTCGGTCACCTTCACGACGTTCCAGCAGTTCGCCGAAGGATTGGCCGAAGAACCGGTGATGGGTTCGACGGAAGGCAGGTTCTTGTTGCCCGCCAGCATGTACGCCAGGGTGAGCTGCGTGACCGAAGCATCCGATGCCGGGTTCCAGTTGCGCAGGCCCTCGATGCTGAGCAGGCCGTCCATGCTCTCGAACGCATGGTTGAAGTTCTGAGCCTTGGCAGGACGCCAGTTGGCCAGGTAGTCCAGGTTCGAGATGAGATCGGAATCGTAGAACAGATAGCTGAAGTCCTGCACGTTGGAGACGTTCCAATTGCGCAGGCCCTGCAGATCGTCGTACTCGAGCCAATCGGTGTTGTAGAACATGTAGGACATGTCGGTGAGGGAGCCGAGCTTGTTCGCCCAGCCGTCCAGACCCTGGATGTCGTTGAGCCTCTCGTTGTTGAAGAAGAATTCCTTCAGGCTGGTGACGCCGGAGACATCCCAGTTGTCGAGGCCGAAGACCTTGACGAGCTTGAGGTCGCCGGAGAAGAAGCCCTTCAGGCTGGTGACGCCATTGGTGATCTTGAGGCCAGAGCCGTCGAAGATCATGACCTTATCGTAGCCCTTGAACCATTCAGCAGGAGTGGTGGGCGTGATGTCGTAGCGCGTGGTGATGTAGAGGATCTGATCCTTCTCGACCATAGGATCGAGCTCAGGCGTGGAGGGGTCGTCGAGCCACGGCAGGTCGGTCGCGATCTCGGTGACCACCTTGTTCGCAGATGCGGAATCCGCACCGAGGAGCAGCGTGCCCTTGCGCTGGGCTTCGCCGCCGTAGACGGTGTCTTCGAGGAAGTAGATCCACCATGCGTTGGGGTTAGAGGGGAAGCGGCCCGCGACGCGGGTGGAATCCCACTGATAGTCGAGGTAGGACGGGACGTAGATGCCGTTACCGACACCCGAGACACCGTCTGGGTAGAGCTCGATGAGGGCGTTGGAGGAACCGAACCAGCTGGAGGGGTTCACGCCGTCGCGCCACCAGGAACCGAGCTTGGAGGTGCGCGTGGAGATGCTGGAGAGCGCGGAGCCCGTGATCTTGGAGTAATGACCCAGACGCAGGTAGCCGCCCTTCTTGATATCGCCCAGCGACGTGTTGTCCTTGAACATGTTGATGACGATGGTGTCGCGCATGTCGTAGCGAGAGAGGTCGACGGTGAGCAGTGCGGTGTCGCCTTCGAACAGGGACGTGAGGATGCCGCCGGTTACCGTCCAGTTCTGAAGCGGGACCGCACTGGTCAGAGCCGTATCACCAGAGAGCATGCCCGTCATGTCGAGCGGGGCTGCTGCGGTGGAAGACGTGACCCAGCGAGCGAGACCATCGATGTTCGCAAGCTTGGTCATGTTCGCGAATGCGTACTGCATGTTGCGTACCGAAGAAACGTTCCAGCCGTTGGTGCCGACCGGCTCGAGCATGTCGAGGTTCTCCAGCGCCGTACCGTACAGGAAGTAGGACATGTTGGTGACGGAGCTGGTGTTCCAACGGTATGCGGAGACGATGAAGGTGTTGAGCTTGGCATCGTTGCGGAAGAAGTTCGCGATGCTGGTAGCGGAAGCCACGTCCATGCCAGAGCCATCGAAGGATTCCAGGTTCACGTAGTTCATGAACCAGTTAGCAGGGTTCAGCAGGTTGATGCCGCCCTTGGTGGTGACCTTGGTGATGGCGTTGCGGGTGGTGGGGCTGTAGGGGGTGTTCACGACGCCCTGGCTGTTGGACTCGTTGTGGAGCTTGTAGAGCCACGGGAGGTCGGAAGCGGAAAGATCCAGCGAATCGTCCTGGAGTTCCGTGATGGAGACGCCGTATGCGGTGGTGTCGGAAGCCATCTTCGCGTACGGAGAAGCGTCGTTGCCGGTGTCAACACCGACGATGAGGTGGCCATTCTTGTCGTAGGTCCACCATGCGTACGGGTTGGAATCGAAGCGCTCGCCGATCATGTCGGAGCGCCAGACGTAGGTGAGCACGTCTGCGGATGCGGAGTCGACAGGGGTATAACGCAGGGACAGGCTACCCGTAGAGCCGAACCATGGTGCGTTACCGTGGGAGGTGCGCGGCAGATCGGTGCCGTTAGCCTGCACGAGTTCCCACATACCACCTGTGGCGTTGTCTGTCGGGCCATGATTGGCCAGCGAGTTATTGAATGCCGTGCCCTGCAGGATCGTAGCCTGACCAGCGGTGAGCTGGCCCAGTGCAGCGCAGCCTTGGAACATGTTGTCGATGTTGAGGGTGCCATAGTGCGTGAAGCTACCGATGGTGCGCATGGCCCAGCGAGAGAGGTTCACCGTGGTGAGCGCGGTGGCGTTCTGGAACATGTTGGCCATGGTGGCGACGCGCGAGACGTTCCAATCCTTGATGGCTTCTTGCGTGGTGAGCTTCTTGGCATTCTGGAACATGCCTTCCATGTTGGTGACACGAGCGGTGTTCCAGGTGTTGTTCGCCGCATCATAGGCGATGGAGTCGAGCGTGACCACGCCGGTGCCCGCGAACATGTAGGCCATGTTGATGCCGGTGGAGTTACCGAGCACCCAGGTCTTCAGCGTGGAGATATCTTCGAGCTTCTCGTCGCCGTAGAACATATAGGAGAAGTCCGTCACCTGGCTGACCTGCCAGTTGCCCATACCGGTGATGGTGGTGAGCTTCTCGTCGCCTGCCAGCAGATATGCGAGCGCGGTGGCGAGACTGGTGTTCCAGCCGGAGCCGTCGAAGGATTCCAGGTTGTTGTAGTCGTAGAACCAGCCAGCGGGCGTGGTGGGCGTGAGCTTACCGAGCAGGCTGTCGAAGGTGAGCGAGCCGTCGGAGTGCATGACCGCACCGGTCTTGATGTGCGTGGTGTTCTGGCAGATGTTGGCGCCTGCGTAGTTGGCCCATGGCAGGTTGTTCACGCCAGAGTTGAAGGAGTTGTTCGTCTCGGTAACGCGACCAGTGGTGGTGTCGTTGCCCGCTCCTGCGATGGTGCCCATGGTGAGCAGACCAGCGTCGTCGCCTTCCTTGTAGAAGCGCCACCAGGAGTTGTAGTTGTAGAGACCCGTGGTGGTGTCGCGCACGACGGAGCTATCGAAGATGCCGCCGTAGAAGGTGCCGTCCCACTTGTAGGTGGTGACGGTAGCCGGTGCATACTGACCAGCGATAGCGTAGAGCGCGCTGAGGTTCGGGGTCGGGCCGGACCAGATGTTCACGCCATCGTAGGAATTGGTGGCAGGACGGTTCGCGTCGCTGGCGACCCAAGTACCGCCGTTGTTGCCGTAGTACCATTCGGAGCCATCGTAGCCGTGCGTGACCTTGTTCTCGTCCACACGAGCGCGCGGATAGTAGGCGCGACGCACGCTGGAGTTGCCATACGGGATGGTCTGATAGTAGTGCATGTTCACGTCGAAGGCCGTACCTTCCAGCACGGAGTTCAGGCCGAGCGTGATCTCTTGCATGTCCGCGTTGTTCTGGAACATGTTGGCGATGTTCATGTTGTGCATGTTCCAGCTGGAGACGTTGACGCGCTGCAAGCGGATGGCGTTGGCGAACATGTTCTCGACCGTGGTGGCAGAGGACATATCCCAGTAGTTCACCGCCGTAGCGTCCATGAGCAGGCTGCCCAGGGTGCCGATGGTGGGAACCTTCTTACCGCCGACGGTCTCGAAGACGACGCCCTTATCGTTCTGCGAAGAGGAGAACATGCCCGAGAAATCGGATACGCGCGAGGTATCCCAGTTGCGCAGGCCACCCAGGTTGGTGATGGTGCGCAGGTCCTTGAACATATCCGCCATGGTGATGGTGGTGCCCGCCGGGATGTTGGTGCCCAGCGTCCAGTTGCCGATCTGCTCGAGGAGCGAATCGTCGAGCTTGCCGGCCGCCTGACCTGCTGCTGCCATGGAGAACATGCCGGAGAAGTCGACCACGTGGGTGACATCCCAGCGGTCGATGCCGACGATCTCTTCGAGCGAGGTGCAGCCGGCGAACATATTCTTCATGGTGGTGCAGTTCGGCAGGTTGTTCCAGCCATTCACGCCCGTGGAGACGCGCTTCAGGGCGGTGGCGTTCTCGAACATGGATTCGAAGGAGACCGCATACGACATGTCGGCGAATGCGCCGTCGAATTCAGTGAGGTTGGTGTAGGGCTGATCGGTGGTGTTCGCGAACCAACCGTTGGGGTTGACCGGTGCGATGCCGCCCTGCATGTAGACGTTCTTGATGTCGGTAGCCTCGAGCACCTTGAGCCACGGGATGTCGAAGTTCGGGCCTGCGGTGTTCGGGTCGATGTCTTCCCAAACGCGGGTCTCGGTCTGAGCTACGCCGCCCGTAACGACGGTGTCGACGGAGACGACCAGGTTACCGTTCTTGTCGTACTTCCACCACGCATAGGGGTTGGACTCGAAGCGGCCGCCCACGTAGCCTTCCTTGAAGGTGTAGGTGAGGAATTCCGCGACGTCCCAAACGCTGGAGTATTCAGGGAAGATCCAGGGCTTGGTGCCATAGGGATAACGATCGACCAACTGGCCAGCGTTGCCCCACCATGCCACGTAGAGCGCGGTGGTGCCCGGCATCGGGAAGCCTTCCTGCTCCCACGTGCCGTCGGTAGGCTTGTGAGTATCGGAAGTATCGAGGCCCGTGCCCGTGAGCGTGAAGGACATGGGCAGGGTGATGGTCTTCAGCGAATCGAGGTTCGCGAGCATGTTCTCGGTGTTGAAGGTGCCCGTAGCTGCATCGTAGGCGCCATCGAGGACCCAGTTGGTGTTGGAGAAGTCGATGTCGACCACGCTCTTGCAGCCGTTGAACATATCCTTGAAGTTCTTGACGTTGCGCGTGTTCCAGCCGAGCACGCCGTCGACCACCTTCAGGGACGAGACGTTACGGAAGAGCGCTTCCATGTTCTCGACGAAGGAAGTGTCCCACGTAGCGAGCTGGGAGACGTCGGTGAGGGATGCGCAACCGTCGAACATGAAGGAGAGATCGTCGACCGTGGTGAGATCCCAACCCATCAGGTATTCGAGGGTCTTCAGGCTCTTAGCGCCCTGGAACATGCCCTTCAGCGTGGTGATGTTGCGAATGGGCTTGCCGTTGATGTCGCCCGGGGTCGCGCCCGCGTTGAATTCGGTGTTCCAGGTCTCGAGACCAGTGACGGTCTTGAGCTTCACATCAGCCTTGCCCGCATCGGCGCACGGCTTCATCTGGCCGGGGTTGTCGCGATCGGGCTCTTCATCGGGCAGCGTGCCGAAGAGGCCTTCGAGGCTCGCGGCAGTATCGACGTGCATGTGCGCGATATCAGCCGTGATGAGGTTCTCGAGGCCCGCGAACCAGTATTCGGGGTTCACGACGTGAACGTCGCCGACGAACTCGATGTACTGGATGTCCTTACGCTGGTAGAGCGCGTCGTTGTTGCCCGTGATGTCCACGAACCACGGCAGCTCGTACCACTTCTCGGTGACCCAGAGGTGGTAGTCGGCATCGTTGTTGATGTTGTCGTTGACGCCGATGATGAGCGTGCCGGAGTCGGGCATGAACTTCCACCAAGCGAAACGGTTGGAGGGGAATTCGTTACCACCGGTCTGCTCGACGCGCCAGACGTAGGTATAGATGAGATTATCCGGGATCTGGAAGATGGAGTGCGGGGTGTAAGCGGAAACCAGGTCGCCCGTGGTACCGAACCATTCCACGTTGGAGCCGTAGCGGGTCCAACCACCGGAGCTCGGCTTCAGGGATTCGAGCGCGGTGCCGCCCACTTCCGTGTAACCAAGGCCGGTGCCTTCCAGCATGCCGCGCAGACCCATGACGATCTGAGCGAGCGAGCCGTCGTTCGCCAGCATGTTGGTGATGGTGGCGTAGTGGATATCGGTGTCGCGGTCGTAGATGTTCCATTCGGTGAAGTCGACCGAAGCGAGCTTAGTAGCACCGCGGAACATGTTGGTGAGGTCCACCGGCGCTGCCTGGGTGGCGTAGAAGCCGACCTTCCAGGCGCCGATGGCGTCCGCGCTGGTCATGCCCGTGCAGCCTGCGAACATGTTGGAGAAGTCGGTGACCTTGGAGACATCCCAACGTGCGAGGTAGTTAGCGTTGGCCACCATGGCCGCGCCCTCGAACATGTGCGCCATGGTGGTGGCGGAAGAGGTGTTCCAGGCCATGCCGACGGTCATGTCGACGCGGCCGACGTTCTGGAACATGTAGGAGAAGTCGGTGACCTTGGAGACATCCCAATTCGCCACCGAGGTGAGCATCTCGAGCGAGCTACAACCCTCGAACATGGACTTCAAGTTGGTGACGCTGCGCGTGTTCCAGCTGTTCACGCCCGTAACGCGCGTGAGGGAAGCCTGGCCCTTGAACATATCTTCCATGGAGGTGGTGTTCGCGGTCTCGATGTTGGTGCCATCGAAGGTGGAGAAATGGCTCACGCTGGTGTTGGTGAGCTTGATGTCGCGCACGTCGAAGACGAAGGTGTTGCCATCGGTGAGGCCAGAGCCGTTGAAGCCGAGGTAGTAGGTACCCGATTCGCTGACGCTGAACTTCACGGTGGGCGACGTCCAGCCCGTGGAGGTGCGCGTGAGATAGATGCGCGTGATCGCCGTGTCGGTGTTATGCGCATAGCCCTGGCCGGACACCTCGAAGGCGAACGAACCGCTGGGGGCGGTGGAGGGCCAGGTGTTGGTGCGCCAGGTGATGGCGAGTTCGTAGGTGATGCCCGTGGAGAGGTAGATGGGCGTGTAGTACTGTTCCGAGTTCGGGCGGGTGTTCACCGTGATGGTGTAGGAGCCGTCCGCGTTCGCCACCGCACCGACGTAGGGAGAGCCGCTCCATTGCGCGGTGTTGGTGAGGTCGAGCTTGTCGGAAGAGATGTTGTTGACGGTAGCGTAGTTCTGGAACCAGCCTTCCATGGTCTGCGGGGCGACCTTGCCCTGGACCGCGTCGGCCTGGAAGGAGGAGACCAGCAGCTGGCGCTGCTGCCACGGGGTATCGGCGCCCTTTTCGGTGGTGCGATGCGCCCAGCCGGTGCCGTTGCCCGCGTTGTAGGTTTCCGTGGTCCAGTCGTCCGCGTATTCGATGGTGGCGTTGCGGTCGAACACGCCGATGTTGAGCTCGGCCGTGGCGACATCGTAGGTCCACCAGACGTTACGGTTGGAGTCGAAGTGACCGCCGATCTTGCTGGAATCCCACGTGTAGGTGTGGATGTAGGTGAGCGGGGTCTTGTTCTGCTGACGGGAGCCCGTGCCGAGGTAGTAGCGCTCGATGAAGCCGTCGTTGTCGTCGAACCAGGAGACGTCGGTGTTAGCGACGGTGGGGTCGAGGTTCAGCGGATCGCCCATGACCCAGCGACCAGTGGTAGCGCCCTTGAAGGAGGTGCCGTCGGTGCGGGTGCCCAGACCCGTAGCGGTGAGGACCGCCCAGGGGCCGAGCGTGATGGACTGGAGGTGCGCGGCGTTGACGCTACCCATGCCCGTGAACATGTCGCGCAGGTTGTCGGCGTTGCCGACCTGGGTCATGACCCAGCTGCGGATGTCGAGCTGTGCGATCTGCTTGGTGTTGTAGAACGCGCGAGAGAAGTCCGCCACGGTGTGGGTGTCCCACGTGTTGAGGCCCTTCACGGCCACCAGGTTCTCCGCGCCATCGAAGAGGCCGGAGAGGGAGACGCAGCCATTCGGCAGGCCCGGATCGAAGAGCACGAGGCCGTTGCCGTCGAAGGCGACCAGACCGGTGTGGTACTGATCGACGCCGCCGTAGGTGTTATGGCCGAACCAATTCTGCAGGGAGGCCACGGCCACCTTGCCCGAATAGTCCGCACCGGTGATGACCTCGGTGATGACGTTGATGTTATCGAGCAGCTTGCGCCACGGCAGGGTGTCGCCGCGCTCGGTGACGAAGGACTGGGTGATGTCGGTGGAGTCCGAACCGATGCGGAGCAGGCCCACGTGCAGGTACGGATCGTCTTCCGGAGCGACGCCGGTGTAGCGCCACCAGACGTTGTTGTTGGATTCGAAGCGACCGCAGAGGTTGCCCTTGTCCCACACGAAGGTGACGAATTCAACGCCCGTGGCGAATTCCTTCAGACCTTCGGAGGTGGCACCGCCCGGATAGCCCGGCACGAAAAGGGAGGCGAATTCAGAGCCCGAACCGAACCAAGAATCGTGGATCCAGGAGCCATCCTTCTGAGTGTGGTTGGCCATGTTCAGATCGATGCCCGTGCCTTCGATGACCGCATTCTTGCCGAGCGTGATGTAGGTGAGCTCGAGGCAGTTGCGGAACATGTCGCGCACTTCGTTGGTGGTGCCGACGTTACCGCCCATGTTCCAGTTGCGGATGTCGACCGTGGTGAGCTTGATGCAGCCTGCGAACAGACCCTGGTAGGAATCGTCGCCGATGATGGCGGTCATGTCGATGCCCTGGCCGTTGAAGGTGACCAGCTCGGTCATGTTGGAGAACCATGCCTTCATGTTGGTCGGGCGGATCTGGTGGTCGGGCGTGGTGACGATGTTGAGCACGCGCGACAGATCGCCGATGGCCTTCATCCAGGGCATGTCGGTGGAGTCGTAGACGATGGTGGGGTTGCCGTCCGCGTCGACATCCGGCGTCGCGGTGCCGTGGACATGGACGACGAGACCGTAGGGACCGTTCACGACCTGGTTGTCGGAACCGAGCGTGAGGGTGCCCGCGGTGATGTTGTTCTTATCGACGAGGTGGAAGGTCCACCAGACGTTCGGATTCTCTTCGAAGCGGCCGCCCAGCACTTCATCGTCCCACGTGTAGGTGTGCAGGCCCTTCAGGGTGTCGCGCACGACCCACGCTTGGCCGGGATCGCGCGAGATGACCACGCCAGCGCCGCCACCTGGGTAGCGCATGACGAGCTTTTCAGAGGAGTCGAACCAGGGGATGTCGGCCGTGCCCGGTCCGGAGGTGACGTCGTCCATGACCCAGCGGCCATCGCCGTCGCCACGCGTGGTGATGGCGTCGAGACCGGTGGTGTCGAGCGCGGCATCCGCTTCGATGGTGAGCGACTTCAGGGACTCGAGGCCCGCGAACATGTCGACGTGTGATACGCCCGTGTTACCCCAGTGCCAATTCGTGAGGTTGACGTTCTCGAGCTTCACCGCGCCGTTGAAGATGTTGTCCATCGATGCGGACGCGGCGGTGAGCACTGCGGTGTCGTAGTTGGTGCCGTCGAAGTCGGTGAGGGCGACGTAGCCCTGCCACCAGCCTTCCATGGTGGTGGGACGGAGCTTCCAAGTGGAGTTGGTGAGCTCCGCGTAGATCTTCAGGACTTCATTCTTGATGTTGGGGAATGCGAGCTCCCACGGCAGCTGACCGGCGATAGCGGTGACCTCGCGGTCGGCGTCGGTGTAGGTCTCGTTGTCTTCAGGAGCGTCGATGCCCATGGTGAGGATCTTGCGGTTCACGTCGTAGTACCACCAGGCGTTGTCGTTGTCATCGAAACGACCGCGGATCTGGGTGGTCCAGACGTAGATGGCGCCTTCGCCCGCACCCATGCCGTGGGTGTTGGTGTTAGCGTCGTAGCGCTTCACGAGGTTAGCGGAGGTGCCGTACCACGGGTCGCCCGGGAACGGGGTGGTCTCCGTGCCGTCGGTGATGCGCATCCAGGAGCCCTGGGAGCCCGTACGATCGGGCGTGCCCGTCGCGTCGTCGAGGCCGGAACCCTTCAGGGAGACCGTGCCATTCAGGATGAGCGAGGTGAGGCTGTTGGTACCGAGCAGCATGTTGTCGTGTGTGACAGTTGTGTTCGGACCCATGACCCAGTTATGGATGTCGATGGAGTAGAGCGAGCTGCAACCTTCGAACATGGAGTCGAAGTTGGTGACCTGGTCCACATCCCAGTAGTAGATGTTGCCCACGATGTGGAGGTTCGCGTCGCCCTTGAAGAGACCTTCCAGGCTGGTGGTCTGGGAGACGTTCACACCCAGCGCGTCGCCGTCCTTGCGGGCGTCGAAGTCGGTGAGGTTAGCGTAGTTGGCGAACCAGAACGCGAAGTTGAGCGGCGTGATGCCACGTTCCATGGTGATGAACGTGATGAGATCGTTGCCGTCGCGCGTGCCTGGGGTGGAGAGGACCTTGGTCCACGGGGTGTTCTGCCAGTCTTCGGAGACGGTGCAGTCGGCCGTGGGGTCGTACACGCCGATGTAGAGGTTGGCGGAAGTGTGCGCGGTGTTGTTCCACGTGATCTGCCAGTAGGCGTTGTCGTTCTGGAAACGACCACGGATGGAGTCGCCCGCCCAGCTGTAGTAGACCGGGGAGTCGAGCGCTTCGCCTTCGTGGTGGATGGTGTTGGTGCGGCCGTTGCCGTCCTTCGTGGCCGGGTACAGGATGACCAAGTCGCTGATGTTACCGAACCAATTGCGGTCGTCGCGGTCGAAGGAGCCGTTGGAAGGCTGACGGGTGGCGATGTCGCCGAAACCGGTGTCGATGAGCACGGTGCGCGTGCCGACACCGAGATGGTAGATGCCCGTGAGGCCTGCCAGCATATGGTCGCGGCTGGTGGCATCGGTGATGTCCCAACCGGAGATGTCGAGATCGGAAATGCCCGAAGCGTTGTTGAACATGTAGGCGAGGTTGACCGCGCCGCGCACGTTCCAATTCTTGAACGCGGTGAGGTCGGTGAGCGACGCGCAGCCTTCGAACATGTGCGAGAAGTCGCGCACGTTGGAGACGTTCCACACGCCCGTGGTCGCGTCGGCCGCGAGGGTGCCGATGCCCTGGAGGCTGGTGTTGCCCGCGAACATGTAGGACATGTCGGTGACGCTGCCGGTCTTCCAGGCGTCGACGCCGGAAACCTGCTGGAGGGTGGATACACCGTCGAACATGTGCGCGAAGCTGGTGACGTTCGAGACGTCGAAGCCCGTGCCCGTGAAGCGGGTGAGGCCCGTGTAACCGAGGTTCGCTGCGAAGAGGCCCTGGAGGGAGTTCGCGGAGAGGATGATGTTCTGCGGGATCGCCTTACCAGCTTGTACCACGAAGTGTGTTACATGCGAAAGACCAGCCGTCGCGTTCGCATCGCCATAGATGCGATAGATGAGGCTGACCCATGGTGCGGTCGCGGGGGTGAGCTCGTAGCGCGTGCCCGTGGGGCTGTCCGAGCCGATGGTGAGCGTACCGGTGTTGCCGCCGGTCGCGTCGTCCGTGCCACGGACGAACTTCCACCAGAGGTCGTCGTAGGGATCACCCGGCATCTGGATGCGGCCACCGTAGGTGCCCTGACGCCAGGTGTAGACGATATCGTCGCCGAGCATGAGCGCCGTGGAATAACGACGCGTGAGGTCTTCAGAGGTGCCGAACCAGGCGTTCTCCGCCAGACCGCTGAGCGTTGCCGTGGGACGGCTGGCCTGCCAGGTGCCCTGCGTGTCACCACGTGGGACAGTGGCGGTGTTGGAGAGACCCAGGCCCGTGTCCGCCAGGTTCACGCCGTTGCCCAGCGTGAGGGTGTTGAGCTTGTCGAGGCCGAAGAGCATGTTCTCGCGCTGCGCTGCGGTGGAGGCGTTCGCCATGTTCCAACCGGAGATGTCGAGCGAGGTGAGCTTGGCGCAGTTCTCGAAGATGTGCGAGAAGTTCGTCGCACTGGTGAGCACCCAGCCGTTCACGCCCTCGAGGTTGATGATGTTGGGGTTGTTCGCGAACAAGTAGGACAGGTCGGTGACGTTGCCCACGTTGTTGTTCCACGTTTCGAAGCCGCTGGCGATGGTGAACGCAGCGCCGTCGAAGGCGTGGGACATGTTCGTGATGTTCGAGGTGTTCCAGTCGCCCAAGCCGTTGATGGTGGTGAGCTTGGTGCAGCCCTGGAAGAGCGAGGCGATGGAGTTTGCCTGCGCGATGTTCATATTGGAGATGTAGGCGTCTTCCAGATTGGTGTAGTTCTGGAACCAACGCGCGGGGTTGAGCACGGTGACGAGGCTGCGGAAGTCGACGCGGCCGATCATGGCGCGCGCGGCATCCTTCTGCGCAGCGCTGTTGCCGCCGCCCAGCACGGAGAGCCACGGGAGATTGTCGTAGGTTTCCGTGACGGTGTTCGAGATGCCTGCCAGGTTGGTACCGATGAGCAGGATCTGGTCATTCTTGTTGTACTGCCACCACACGTTGCCGTTCGATGCGAAGGTGTTGCGCAGCAGGCTGGTGTCGAAGAGATAGGTGGCCGCACCAGCGCCGAGCGCTTCACCGAGCGAGCCGGGGCCGCTGTAGCGATCCATCAGGTTGACGCTGGAACCCATCCAGGTGTCGGTGGTGGAATTCTGGCGAACCCAGGTGCCGTCGTCGGTGGAGTGGTCGGGCAGCGTGTTCAGGTTCGTGCCCGTCAGGTTGACCTTCGGGCCGAGCGTGAGGGTCTTGAGCGTGGTGCAACCCGCGAACATGTTGGCGCGGGTGGCGGTGGTGCTGGAGGCCATGTCCCAGCTGGAGATGTTGATCTCCGTGAGCGCGGTGCAGCCGTTGAAGACGTTCACGAAGCTGGTGCACAGCTGCGTGTCGAGGCCTGCGCCCAAGAAGTTCTTCAGCGCCGTGTAGCCCGAGAACCAGTTGGCCATGTTCAGCGGTGCTGCATTGCCCGTGGTCTCGATGTCGGTGACCTCGGTCTTGTTCACGATAGCCACGCCGCCCACCTGGGTGTTCCACGGCAGGTCGCCGCGGGAGGCGACGGTCCAGTCGATCTGGAAGTTGCCCACTTCACCGGGTTCGAGCGCGTCGGCGCCGATGATGAGGGTCTTCTTGTTCGCGCTGGTGACGTACTTCCACCAGGTGTTGTCGTTGCCGAAGCGGCCGCCGCGGTACGACGTGGTGAAGACGTAGGTGGCGTTGCCGTGATTCGTGAAGGTGCTGGCCGTGCTGTAGCGCGCGCCCAGGTTGTTCGAGGTGCCGAACCACGGATCGACGCTGATGGCGTCGGTGCGTTCCCACACGCCGGAGTTGTCGCCGCGACCGTAGAGGTCGCCCAGGCCGGCGTTATTGGAGGCGCTCATGTAGAGGATGACGCCGTCGGAGACCTTCAGGGTGTTGAGGGCGGTACAGCCCTGGAACATGTTGCGGATATCGAGCGTGCCGGCGGTGGCCTGCGAGAACATCTCCCAACCGGTCAGGTCGACCGTGCCGAGCGCGGTGTTGCCGCTGAACAGGCCAGAGAAGTCGGTGACGGTGCCGGTCATGAGGCCGCGGCCGTCGAAGGAGGTCATGTTCACGTAGCCGGCGAACAGGTCGCGCAGGTTGTTGAAGATGACGCTGGAGACGCCGTTGCCGTCGAGGTCTTGCGTCGCGAAGACGATCTGCTTGACCTCGGTCTTGGCTACCGTAGCCAACCAGGGCATGACCGCGTCGGTGACGCGAGTGTCGTTGATGCCGACGCCTGGCTTGGCGTAGATGGTGAGCACGCTGGTGGTGTTGTTGAAGTCCCAATTGACGTTGGCGTTGCTGGCGAAGGTGCCGCAAGGACGGAAGATATAGGTGATGGCATTGCCGATGGACAGGCCCGTGTCGGTCACATAGCCACCCGAGGTCGGGTAGCGGGTGAGGAAGGCGCTGCCATTGCCGGACCAATTCTTGTATTCACCGGCTTCCTTGGATTGCGCCTCCCAGATGCCCAGCGCGTCGAGACGGCTCGAAATGGTTTCGATGCCGGTGTCCACGAGCGAGAAGTAGGGACCGATGCGCAGAGATTTCAGAGAGGTCATGCCCGCGAGCATATTAGCGCGCGTGCGGTTGAGGGTCGCGCTGCCCGCAGCGGCGGAGGCGCGATCGGCGGTGAAGAAGCCGGAGATGTCGAGCGTTTCGAGCGACGAGCAGCCGGAGAACATCTCGGTGTAATCGGTGCCGGCTTCGGTGGCCCACTTGTTCAAGCCGACCAGCGTGGTGAGATTCTGGCAGCCCTTGAACATGCGAGAGAAGTTGAGCGTGGTGTTCACCGCGAGGCCTGTACCGTCGAAATAGGTGAGCGCGGTGTAGTTCATGAACCAGCTGGCGAAGGAGCCGGCGGTGATGCATCCGCCATAACCGTTGATGGTGGTGACGATGCGCTTGATGGCTTGCGGGGAGACGCCGCCGGTGGTGGCGGTGAGCCATGGGAGGGTGCTGGCGGTGACGTTACCGAGGTCGATGGTGCCAGCGTTGGTGGCTTTGTTGCCGATGGTGAGCGTGCCCGTTGCGTCGTCCCAGCTCCACCATACATCGGGGAGAGCGGAGGACCAGGTGTTCTGCACGGGGGCAGCTGACGTTTGAATGTTCGAGTTGGAGGCGGCGGGTGCCTTGGAAGGCGTGGTGGCCGCGGGTGCGAAGTTGTTGTTCGCGGTGGTTATGGTGTTCGCTGGGGCGTCGGCCGGAGGAGCGTTGGGGTTCGCCGTAGTTCCGTCAGTCGTCGAAGAGTTCTGATCTTGGTCGGTGGATGCGTTCCCACCTGCGGAATCAGGCACCGTGACGCCAGGGGCGTTGGGGTCGGTGGCCGTTCCGTCCTGGTTGTTCGGAGGCGCAGTTGCGTCTGTGACCTGGTTGTTCGTGTTCGCGTTGCCGTTGTTGGCGCTGCTGTTGGACTCTCCTTCACTCGGGAGAACGACCAGGTCGGGGGTTTCCGTGTTCGGTTTGTCGTTCGCTTCTGGCTTCTTGTCTTGATCAGTCGCGGAGGTGCCTGCGTTGCTTCCGTTGCCGTTGCCGTTGATGGCGCTGTTGCCTTCATTCGAGTCGAGCGGCTGATCGGTGATCGTGAAGTCGCCTGCCGGCTCGATCTTCCATTCCGCCGTGAGCGTCACGTCTTCCGTCATTTCGAAATCGGTGTCGCCCTCGAGCAGTTCGCCATCTTCGGTCCTCCAACCAAGGAAGGTGTAGGAGATGCCGTTGACGGTCTTGGACTCGAGCACTGCAAGCTTAATGGTTCCGGCTAGTCCCGGAGTAGTAGCTGACTTGTCGTCGACCACATACGTAAGAGAGAAGGTTGCGGGCTTCGCGGCATTATTAGTGCTCGCGGCGCCAGTATTGGAACCATTAATAGAAGCATCATTGGAGGTTGCTGCGTTGGAATTCGCAGCATTGGCGGCGTTGCCGTTAGAAGGCGCCGCGCTTGCGGAGTTTTGCGAGGTCGAAGTGGAATTCTGCGGAAGCGCGGAAGAGGCGTTATCGGCGGTGTTCGCCGGCTTTGCAGCCGATGCCGAATTGCTCTGACCTGCGGTTTCTTTAGAAGCGTTCGAGCTGTTCTCCGTGGATTTCGCGACTTCCGCGCTTTGCGCGTTATGCGTGCCGACCTCGGCGAACGCGGGGGTTACAGAAACAGTGGAGAAAAGGATCAGGGAAGTTGCGAAAGTGATCGCCAGGGTGAGGAAACCAGCGAAAAAGGCAAAAACAGATCTAGCCACAACGCAGGGTGCGCAGTGGCTACAACCAAACAGATGTTGGCGCAGTTGTTGCATTTAAAATTCGTTCCTCATCACTAACCGGCATCGCCGAGTTTACCACCCTGAGCGCCGCCGCGCACGCGTTAGGGGATTTCGACCCTGCTCCTGAACTGGGGCTTTAGCAACCCCGTGTTCCGTTGATAGCACAGAGGGATCTTTGGAACGATTTTGTCGCGCCGCGCTTCAAAAACCCGAAGGTAAAACCGTAAAGCCACAAAAGTGACGTTTTGATAGCAAAGCGGCAACGGGTTCGTGGCTGAAAATGGCATTTTTCGCCTGATTTCGCCGATTTTTGTCAAATACGATTACACAATTCCTTCACAAATTGAGATAGTTTTCCACATTTTCGGAGTGTGGAAAACTATTTTTCGCATGCGGATTCGAGCGCACATTTTTCCTGTTCAGATGATGTTTTTGAGATCAGTTTCGGCTGTTTTCGAGGTCTGTTGAGCTGTGATCGAATTGTGAGATTGCCCCTGTTCGAGAGCCGATCTTCAGTTTTCGAGGGTGAAATTTCGACCTTGAACGCTATACATTTAGCTATACATTTTTGGGCTTTCGATCTTCGCCTTTTCTAGCAGATTTCAAGTGAATCATTTTCCCAGTTGGTCATTTATAAGAGCCTTTGTTCGGAAATGGCTTGTTCTCGTGGTTGATTCTTGCTGTTTGCTATACAGTTGCTATACATTTGCTAGCTGGATTGCTATCAGGCATTTTAAGGTCATTTTTTGCCTGATTTTTCGCGATTTTTGTCTTTGAGATCGATCGCGGCTTAGAAAGGATCTGGTGGCTTTTGGTGCGAATTTCAGGGTCCAAAACCGCGAAAATAGCGAGTTTTGATGGGCAAGATCGAGCTGCAAAATGGCTGAATTCGGAAGAAATCGAGGGCTAAATCGGCAGAAAAATGAACAGAAAAACGAGCAGAAATTGATGCGTTTTCAGCTCTCGAAATATTGATGAATGAATCGACCGAGGGACTACACTCGTGCGATCGCCATAGCAATTCGCGGAAAAGCTGCTGAGGTGGAAGACTACAAAAAATAGAGCGATCGGATAGAAAGTTTTCCACATTGCACCAAAAAAGCCTCAGCGAAAGACGCCAAGGCTTTGAAGCAAATTGGGTGCAAAGTTTTCCACAATCGATATTTTTCAAAAAACTCTGCGTATATGCGAGGCTCTGAGAGCCGTTCTAAGGCCCGAAAAAAATTTTTATGACCTAGGACTCATTGGAATCGGGCGGATTTTCGCGCAATTTTGCTCGGTTTGAAGCGTGTGCGCGACTGAATCGCCAGGTCGTCTGAGTTGTCAATCGAACGTTGTATGAGCTGCTCGGGCAAAACTCTCTACAAGACTTCCTCGAAGCTGTGCTCCTTCATCCTTAAGCACAAGCATTCGGTAGTCTTGGCCAAAAAAGTTAAATGAGAAAACCGATGCTATCCCAAACCAAATTTCATGACATTCGCTCGATGGTTTTCATCGGGTCGACAGCTTTCGCCGTCCGACAAGCTTTCGCTGTCCGACTCGTCATGTCCGACTCGTCACTCTCACGGTCATCGATCGATCGTTTGAATCGAGCTTTCGTCTAACCCTGGAACGAATCAGACATTCACTTAATTCTCGAACGATCCCCGGCTATGAGCCGATCGTTCGAATCGAGTAAATCTCGCAAAATGTCTCAAAAAAGTTATCGCTAACTATTCCGGCCATCCGGAGGTTTTCACCGGACCTTGAGCCGATCCGATCGCTTGAATCTAAGCGATACGAATCGTCCTGAAAGTGCTCGCCTCATTGATCTCATCAAGAACGTTGATGATCGCGTCAGACTGATAGAAGTCACCGCGTTCCTTCTTGCCCATCTTCCGGAGCATTCCGTATTCGCAAGCGCGAAGGATGAGCGTGGTCGCCGTTCGTTGCGTGACCCCCAAACTGCTTGCCAAGTAAGCCGAATTCACGACCGGTTGTTTCACCAACGTCTTGGGTAGCTGTCGGATCTTCGACCCCTTTCGATGACCGACCATCTCGTCCCAATCCTCAAGAACCGATTCGATCGAAGATTCAGTGACGCGACTGACGAAGAGTGCGACCTCCAGAGCGGAGACCAATTCTTCGACGATGGCGAGCGGGTCGCCTTCGCGATAGAGATGAAGCGCATCGAGCATGGAGTCGATGTTGTGAAGGAAACCGACAGAGACCGGAATGAGAGTTGATGAAAGAACTCCACCTTCCCTCAGGATGTGATGAATCAGGGCTCTGCCGGTTGGGCCATTCGAGGTGAGGAACGGATGAACAGTTTGGAACTGTGCATAAAGAATGGCTGCCTTCACTACGGGGTCCAGATCAGATCGAGTGCCGAATTCGATCAGATCCGCCATGTATTCAGGAACACGATGAAAAGCTGGGGGCACAAATAGTGCGGTATGAGGAGTGAAGGATGTGCCCCCTAACCAGACCGGTTTCTGGCGTAGCTTTTCAAAGGCCGAATTGGTTTGGTTGTCAATCTGCTGCTCGCCGATCAAGGCTGAGTGAACGCTCTCGATCCCTTCCAGGGTCAACCCGGGAGCCAACTGCAGCGCCTTTTCAGTCGCCACCATGTTCGCCACCACGAGTCGAGCATCGCTCGGGGCCTTCGGGTAAAGCTCTGCAAGCGCAACGCTCTGAGCAGTCGAGGTGAGTCGATCGATCTGAGAGCTCGCTGAGCTTTCACTCCGCAGAAGCATGGTCGGAACATTGTCTGCGCGCTGCGCAAGTTCGACGTCGAAACGAGCCATCTCGACGAGGATCGCGCTGATGCGTGTCGACAGATCTTCCGGGATCGTCACGCTTCGGTCGGCGATCAACAGCGGTAGTGCAGCCTGGTAGAACGTTTCAGTGCTGCGAATCGGGCGAACTGAACTGAACCCGAATTCTCCTTTGCTCTTCCCAGTGGACTCGCTGGCATTCTTGCTGGCGCTGTTTCCAACACCCTTGGCATTGCTGCCATCGCCCTCTTGCCAAGCAAGTTCTTCGTAAGAAATCGAAGGCCACTGATAGATCTCAGTCGAATTTTGTCTCGAATTCTTGTTCATACACTATCCGCTGTTTTCTCTTCCGTAATTATAGCATATTCAGAAATAAAGCAATAGTATTTTCTGACTTTTTTTTATTATAGAAGATTTTTTTCATTTGTCACCTGTTTGTTGCATATTTGCGTGATTATTTCTATTTTGCTTCCGATTATCGATTCGAATGAGACTCTTGATCTTAAAATGAGGATCAAAACGAGTGCTGAGTTGCTGATGCTGAGATCTAGTGGGTTCAAGACTGGATCGACGCTGAGACAAGAAAATGCTGCAGCCAAAACGACGCTATAGCTGAAACGGCGCTGTGGGCGAATCGTCGCTGAAGCAAAAACATCACAGAGTCCGAATCGGTGCTAAGACAGGAACTATGGCGAAGCCGAATCGGCACCAAAGCAGAGCTGGCGAAAATCATGACCAATGATGCGTCGGATCGATGCTGAAGCATGATCGACACTGTGGACAGAACCATGGCGAATAAATTCGATACTGATGAAGCAAAGATCAGCAAGCTTTGCTGCTCAATGCACTATGCGTTGTCCACTAACTAGAACTTAGAGCAAACTTCAAGTTCATTGCGCGTTGAAAAACACACCGCAATACATAAACAAAGACCCTGCGTCGAGCTCGAAAAGCTCGGCACAGGGTCATGGCATTATTTGCTTCTTTGCGCACTGCTGTCCTGCTTGCATGATTCGCATATGCAGACTTGCATAGAAGCTCTATATATTAGTAAGAGAATGAGATAGTAACTTTATCACCCATGCAAATTGCTCGTACATATCGCGCTGCTACGCATACTGGTTTGCTCGCTCTAAGAAATGGGATGGCGACTTCGTTGTCCATGCAGTTCGCACTGATCAGATACATTAGATGAATAAGAATAGTGCTCACACATTAAGACGGTCATTACATGCAGTATCGCGCACGACAAGGAGCAAACCGATGCTCTTAGTCGTTAACAGCTAATTTATTGCAAGAAATTCGCGGTTGTACGTACATTTGCAGCCTCTCAGAGCCGATCTAAGCCTCGCAAAATCTTTTCTTGAGCATTTACTCATGAACATAAAGCGGTACAATTCGCTTCTGAACTGGTATTTTACGAAAACGTAGTGAATTGCATCGTAGTTCGCCATCCGGTAGATGGCGCGAACCTCACCTAAGATAACCGAATCATAATGCGATGTGCATATGAACGTATTTTTCCTGCAGGGAATGCCAATTTCGCTGCAAATGTACGTACAAGCGTAATTTTTTAGCAGGAATAGCCTGAAATAGCTACATGTGTGGCTTCAAGCGTGCTTTCGCCTGTGGTTTTCTAGAATCGTCGAGCTGAAATAGCCCGATCGCACGGCCCGGTTTTACTGGGTCGGCTTTATGAGAGCCGACCTTGCGGAATCGGCTTTACGTGAGGTGGCTTTATGCGGATAGGCTTACAGTTCTTCCTCGAGGAGGCCATTGTCGTAGGCGGCGATGAGCTGTTCAAGTGCGTTGATCTGCTCTTTTATCCACTCGCCTGCATCGGTATCGGCGACCAGGATGGGAGTCGTGGCAACTTCGACGTCACGGCGCTCGGAGAAGATGTCGAGCTGCTGATCGATCGCGTCCTGCGTAGAGGAAATCGGCTGATGAGCGTCGAGGAAATAGCCCTGCGAGCTGTAGATGAGCGTAAAGCCGGCGATGCCGGTCGTACCCTGGTACGCGCTCGAGAAACCACCATCGATCGTGAAGACCTTGCCGTTGCATTTCACCGGGTCTTCCCCATCCTTCACCTTGACCGGAACATGACCGCACACGATGTGCGCCGTTTCGGGATCAAGGCCGAAGTCTTCGAAGATCGCGTCAAAAACGGCCTGGTCATCGAAGAGCGAGTAAAACGGATTCTTCACTTCCTTGCGTGCAGCTTTGTCTGCGATGAGGTAGATCTCGAACGTGGCCATCTTGCTCTTCGCGAAGAGCGGCGAGCCAGCACCCAGCCACATGTACCAGATAAGATCCTTGCCGCGGCGGCAGGTTTCGGGGTCTGAGCTGGTGAAAGCTTCGCGCACGTACTGGTCAAACACATCGAAGAGCGCGCGGCCCTTGTACACGGTGCCGTACACGTCGACTTCCTTGAGCGAACCGTCAGGATTCAACGGAACACACGCATGGAAGAGCAGATTGCCATTATAAATAGTGTAGAGGCTACCCACATCGAGCAGGAATGCGATGTGGCGCTGCAGCTTCTCGCAGCCGACGAACGCCGCTTCGAGCGAGGCCATGACCTCGGCTTCTTCAGGCGTGAGGCGATAGGGATCGGCGGTGTCGACCGTTGGGAAAACCATGTCGGTGACCTGGTATTCTACGCCATCGAGCACGATGGTACCCGTCTCGAAATCGATGGTGTGCAGAAGCTTGCGATCCTGCAGGCCGAAGGAGGGGTTGTCATCGATCAGCTGCGCCTCGACCTTGAATTGCAGAATGGCCATTGCCTTCTGAATCTTGACGTTGAGCTGGTGTTCTTCTTCGGAAAGACCCGGATCGCCCTTCAACGCGTAGCCTACGCAGGGGTCGTCGCCATAGACGCGCTGCGCGAAGGCAGCGAGCGGGCGCAGGTTGATGCCATAGGAATCTTCCAGGATTGAGAGGTTACCGTAACGCGCGCAGTTGCGCACGACGTGCGCGATGCAGCCCCATTGTCCCAGCGCAGCGCCCATCCACACCACATCGTGATTGCCCCACTGGATATCGATGGAGGGGAACTGCATGAGCTCCTCCATGATGAGGTCGGGGTACGAACCGCGGTCGTAAACGTCGCCCACCATGTGAAGGTGATCGACGGCGAGGTGTTGGATGAGGATGGCGAGCACCACGATGAATTCTTCAGCGATGCCTGTGGAAATAATGCTATCTACCAGGGTATTCGCGTAGGAATCCTCCGGGAGTGCGGGAGCATCGGAGTCCGTGTTGCACGGTGGACAATGGAAGAGCAGCGCTTCGACGAGCGCGGCGAATTCTTCAGGAAGCGCATCGACGACGCGGGCTTGGGTGTGACGCAACGCCAACGGGCGCGCGAGCGCGATAAGGTGCTTGATGGTTTCGGCGTAAAAAGCCTCGGGGGCGTCGGTATTCGCGGCGTCGATCTCGACACGATCTTCCGGGTAGTAGATGAGTGAAGCGAGCGAGCGCTTCTGATCTGCGGTAAGCGCGTCGCCGAACACGTAGTCGATGAGCTCGCGAATGCCGCCGGATGCGTTGCGCAGAATGTGCGAGAACGCAGGGTATTCACCGTGGATGTCGGAAACGAAGAACTCGGTTTCCTTCGGGAGGCTCGAGGCTGCGGTGAGGTCGACGATCTCGGCAGCGGCATCGGTGGCCGTGGGGTAAAGTACCGAGAGCGTTTCCAGGTACTGCTGTTCGATGGATTCCATGTTGCCCTCCGTTTCAGGTGCGCGCGGGGCGCGGCCTTTTTCCTTCGCTCCATAATACCAGGTCGCGCAGAATGAAAGCACCCTACTGAACGAAATCATGATTCTTTCGCATGCGGCGCACGGGGCAAGCGAGATGGCTACCGCGCGAGTTGGAGGGTGGCAGGGTTGGTTGCCAAGCACGTGGCGTCCGAACATGGCAGATCGGTACGGCGTCCGAACATGGCGGAAATATGTGGCGACGGCTTTTGAGAGCGGGCTGTTTTCGTAACGGTTTTCACCTTTTCGCACAACTTCCCTTACTTTTATATATATGTAGTTGTTCTTTATCCGATCTTGAGGATGTTATCGATGGCTGACCAGGACATTTCACACCGCGCCGCTCCCCTTCTTCGGGCCTTCGTCGCGCTGCTCCTTTCTTTTGCGCTCGCGCTCTGTGCGGCGCCCGTCGCACTTGCCGAACCCGAGGGGGTCGGAAGCGGCGGATCGTCGGCGGATGCGCAAGGGGCGAACATCGAGAAGACGCTGTTGATCGGCTATTATCCGGGCGACCCGGCGTTCCAAGACGGATTCAGCGATGACGCGCGCAAATCGGGCTACGCGTACGCCTACTATCAGCAGCTCGCGCCGTTCGCTGCCTGGAATTACGATTACGCCTACCTTTCGCGCGACGAGGCGATCGAGGCGCTGATCAACGGCGAGGTCGATATCGTCGCAGGCGTTCAGAAGACCCCGGAACTGGAAGACAAGCTGCTGTTCTCCGAGATGGACATGGGACTTGACGGTGAGCAGTACTACTTCGCGGTGAACAAGAGTCGCCCTGATCTGATAGCCGAACTGAACGCGCCGAACGAAGCGCTGCTGGCCAGCAACCCGAAATTCCAAACGCAGACCTGGCAGGAGTATTACGACGACAGCGATGTCGTGACCTCGCTCTCCGATAACGAGCGCGCGTGGCTTCAGGAAAAAGGTTCGCTGAAGCTGGGGTATCTGGTGAAGAACCTGCCGATCTCGGGACAGGATACCGAGGGCGAGCCGACCGGCGCGCTGGGTGCGGTCATCCCGCTCATGGAGGAATTCCTGGGCGTGCCGATCGAGGCCGTGGCATTCAGCAACCATCTTACGATGAACGAGGCGATCTTGAACGACGAGGTCGACGTCATCTTCCCGGTGTATTCTGACGCGTGGACCAGCGAGAACAAGGGGCTGTATCAGACAACGCCCCTGGTAGAGGACAGGATCTTGGTGGCGTATACGGGCGATTACAGCGATCAGTTGCTCGAGCGCGTGGCGGTGAGCGAATCGTCCATCGGCCAACAGATGTTCCTTGCGCAGTACGGCGACAGCTACGAGCTGATCACGTATCCGGATCGCGCGGCGGCGTTCGAGGGCGTGCTGCGCGGCGAAGCGAATTGCGTGATCGGCAGTGCGAACGTGCTGCAGCTATTCATCGCCGAGCACCCGGAATACGACAACTTCAGCACGGTGTATCTGGATGGCAGCGAGGGCTTTTCGTTCGCAGTGAGCCGCAACGATTCGACGCTGGCGGTGATCATGGAGAAGGCCGTACAGCAGATCGACGACGTGACCATCACGAACGCGATGATCCGCTATTCGCACGCGCAGACGCCGTTCTCGATGCTGGACGTGATCCAGCAGTATGCACTGCAGCTGCTGGTGGCGGGCCTGATGATCATCGCGATCATCGTGATCCTCTTCATCCTGTATCGCCGCCGCGTGCGTGCGTTCAATAAGGAGCAGGCGGCCACGCGCGTAGCGCTGGAGACCGCGCTGACCGCGGCCGACAACGCGAGCGCTGCGAAGACGAGCTTCCTGTCGAGCATGAGCCACGACATCCGCACGCCGCTGAACGCGATCATCGGCATGACCGCGATCGCAGGGGCGAACTTGGGCGATACGAATCGCGTGAAGGATTGCCTCGCGAAGATCGCGTCGTCGGGCAAGCATCTGTTGGCGCTGATCAACGAGATCTTGGACGTGTCGAAGATCGAGTCGGGGCGCATCGAGCTTTCCGAAGAGCCGTTCGACCTGTCCACGATGCTGAAGGATCTGGTGGACATCAACAAGCCGCAGGCCGACGCGAAGGGCCAGAAGATGATCATTCGCGTGAAGGACGTGGTGCATGAAGAAGTGATCGGCGACAGCGTGCGCCTGCAGCAGATCTACACGAACCTGGTCAGCAACGCGATCAAGTACACGCAGCCTGGCGGCACGATCGACATCACGCTGGTGGAGAAGAACGCAGGCAGTCCGACGCTGGCGCAGTACGACTTCATCGTGAAGGATAACGGCATCGGCATGAGCAAGGAATACCTGCCGCATCTGTTCGAGGCGTTCACGCGCGCCGACGACAAGGACGCGTCCGAGCAGCAGGGCACGGGGCTTGGCATGCCCATCGCGCTTTCGACCGCGCGCATGATGAATGGCGATATCAAGGTGGAGAGCGAGCTGGGCGAAGGCTCGACATTCACAGCCACCGTGTTCCTGAAGATCGCAGAGCTGGATCCGAGCGTGTACGACGAGTTCGTCGACCTGAAGGTGCTGGTGGTGGATGACGACGAGGCCGTGTGCGAGTCGACGCGCATCATGTTGAACGACCTGGGCATGAACTGTGAGTACGTGCTTTCGGGGGCCGACGCTGTGCAGAAGATCGCTGCGAGCGAGCAGACCGGCGAGCATTATTTCGCCGTGATCATCGACTGGATCATGCCCGACATGGATGGCGTGGAGACGATCCGCCGGATTCGCGCGAACACATCCGATAGCGCGGCGATCATCGTGATCTCGGCCTACGATTGGTCGGAGATCGAGGCGGAGGCGCGCGACGCGGGCGCGGCGTATTTCGTGAGCAAGCCGCTGTTCAAGTCGAGGCTGACGCACCTGTTCGCGCAGATCCTGGGCGAGGAGCCTCAGCAGGCCACGGACGACCTGAAGATGCTGACCGAGGAGATCGATTTCACGGGCAAGCGCGCGCTGCTAGCCGAGGATAACGACTTGAATGCCGAGGTGGCATGCGCATTCCTCGGCATGACCGGGCTCGAGATCGAGCATGCGCTGAATGGCGAAGAGGCGCTGCGCATGGTCGAGGAGCATGAGCCAGGGTATTACGATTGCGTGTTCATGGACATGCAGATGCCGATCATGAACGGGCTCGAGGCGAGCGCGGCGATCCGTGCGCTCGATCGCGCGGACACGGATTTCGACGAGCTGCCGATCTTCGCGATGACGGCCAACGCGTTCGTGGACGACGTGCGCAAGACCAAGGAAGCGGGTATGAACGGGCATTTCGCTAAGCCGCTCGATTTCGATCGCGTCATCCAGACGGTGTATACGTACTTGAAGGATTAGGGGCGCTTGCGGGCGCGGCCTGCGGGTTGGCGTATGCTGCTAGAGGCTGGCGGGCGACCGGCAGACGCGCGCTCGCGAGTCTGCGGGGTACCGGAGGCTGCAGCTGCCGGGCTGAATGACCGCGGGCAGCCTGGGGCTGCGACGGAAAGGCTGCTGGGCGGCGAGTTGAGGACTTTCGGGTTGCGCGAGCAGCATCACTGATCATTTGCAGCGATTTGGGCGTTTTCTGCTTCGGATTTGCGTTCGTAAGTGCATCACATTCAAGTCGGAAGATCTCCGACCTGGGGTTTCGTAATCTAGTTCACTGATGGGCTCCCGATCTCGATCCTCGGAGTATCAAAATCAGCCTATTTGTGCATACAACCGCAAATCTCTTGCAAAAAATCGAGTTTTCGATGCAGACTCATTGCGCGCAGTAGCGTAAGGTCGTGTTTTCGTTCGCTTGACCGAAGTTCAACAGGATGTTGACAGCGCGCTCGGCGGATGCGGGCGCACGAATGCGTCACCCTATAATCGTAGAACATAAGGTAATTTTTGAAGGAGAGGGGCTTCCAATGGAACTCAAGGATTCTCAATCTTGGAAGAATATGGAGACCGCGCTGAACGCTGAAGCGCTGGCATATGTACAGTACGTTTTCTATGGCCAGCAGGCTCGCAAGGATGGTTATGTACAGATCTCGGATATCTTCAACGAGACCGCAGACAATGAGCTGCATCATGCGAAACTGCTGTTCAAGCGCCTGCACGGTGGCGAAGTCCCTCATGTCGTCGAAGGCTTGAAGGCTGCTGCCGGCTCCGAACATTTCGAGGCCGACGATCAGTATCCTGAATTCGCCAAGGTCGCACGCGCTGAAGGCTTCGAAGAGTTGGGCGATTTCTTCGACAACCTGGCTGCCATCGAGGCGTCCCACGAAGAGCGCTACAACGTGCTTTCCGAGCGCATCAAGAATGACGAGGTGTTCAAGCGCGAAGAGGCTCAGGTTTGGTATTGCACCGTGTGCGGGCACCTGCACATCGGCAAGGAAGCACCTCTGAAGTGCCCTGTCTGCGAACATCCACAGAGCCACTTCGAGATTCGCGCGACCAACTACTAGGAGAATCGCGGCGCTGGCTGCGCTGGCGCGTTCGCGGGGTCGAGGTGCTCGCTGCACTGAGGCGTACGCGGGCTGCGGCGCGTCGCGCTCCGCATTCGATACACATCCTGTCGGCTCATCTCGGCGCGCTGACAGGATGATCGAAGCGATCGGTTCCGTTTCGATCACATGAAAAGCAAGAGACCCCGACTTCTGCCGAGGTCTCTTCTTCTATCGTACGATTCTTTCGCGCGGGGCTGTGCCGCTTGGGTGGCGCCGTTCGAGCGATGCTGTTCGAATGACGACGTTCGGGCTGCGTTGCTCAAAGTCACGCATCAGAGCTGCAATGCCCAGTCTGTGCTTTTAGCAAACGCGTTTCGCGAAAGTCGGGTGGAAGTATTCCATCGTCTGAAGTCGCACGCCTTTGCCGCTACCAGCTGCATGGATATAGGTGCCGTCTTCAACGTAGATGCCTACATGGTAGATACCTGAACCCGATCCCCAAAAGAGCAGGTCTCCTGGTTCGAGTTCGTCCATCGATACGCTTTCACCGAGCGAGGCTTGGCCTGCTGCGGTGCGGGGAAGCTCGATCCCAAGTGCATTCCTGAAGCAATACTGTGTGAATCCAGAGCAATCGAAGCCACGCGGGGTCGTTCCGCCGTAAGCGTAGGGGCTGCCTTCCAGTGAGAGCGCCGTATCGACGAGGTTGCTCGCATTCGCCTTTTGGGCGATGATCGCGCAGTTGTCGAGAAGCGTAGAGTGGAATCCTGTTTGGCCATCGATCAGAGACTCGCTGACTTGCTCGGTCTGCCCGGTCTGCTCGGTCTGTGATTCGGCTTGGGCTTGGTCGTTATCTGCGAATGCGATGCCTGGCATCATGATCGAGAGAGCGACTGCGAAACCCAACAGGGTCGGCAGCGCGGTTTTGCGCAATACGTGTACTAGCAAATAGCTTCCTTATAACGGGTTCGCGTTCATGGCCTTGCGAACGATATGCATACCGCGGAAGTTCGCTGCGCTGGTGCGCACGGACGATCCGCACACAGGCACTGCGTCCAAGAAGACCGCTCGGACGATACACGCGAGGACATTAGCGAGCGACGGCTCGTTACGAAGTGGGTCGTTCATGGGGTGTTTTTCGTAACAGCTTGATTACATCAAAACGCGATGGTGAAATGCCATCGCGCATGTTGCTACACTATTTGATTCGCTATCAGGGCGGTGCCTGCGGGTCATTAGCCTACGTGCGTCGATGGCCCAGTGCAAGGATGTCGTTTTTTCTCCATCTTTTCTTTGCGTGGAATTCGCTTAATCTTCATTCGATTCATGCAAGAAATTCACAAGTTCGGGCTGTTTTTGCGGGATCGGCGCGAAAAGCGCTAGATGTTGTGCGACGCGGTCGAGACGGGCACAAGCGCGACGTTGACAGTGTGGACAAGCTGGAACGGGGCGTTCACAGGTGCGAACGGCGGGCTCATCACAAAGCCATCACATTCGTAATGGGACATTTCGTATAGGATCCAAGTCCGATCCAAGGCTGTCTATGGCATGAAAGACGAACCTCTTCGCGCGCGTCTAGGCTTCGCGTGCTCCGCTTCTTGCTGGACGATCGGCTTGAAACGTGCGCGTCAGTCGTGATCTTTAGGCTTCAACGACCTCGACCGTAGGGGCTGCTGGCTCGGGGAGCTCGGCTGCGCAGTGCGGGCAACGGGTCGCACCCTCGTTCACCTCTTCGAGACAGAAGGGGCAGGTGGGCTCTTTCGTGATGACCTCGTCGCCATTCTTGTTGACCTTCTTGCGGATCGCGCCGCCAGCATTCTGTAGCTTGTTCAGGCCTTTGATGAGCATGAACACCACCCACGCGATGATGAGGAAGTTGATGATGGCACTGATGAACGCGCCGAAATCGATGCCGTTCTCCGTACCGTCGACTGGAATGGTGAGGTTCGAGACGCCTGCACCATTGCCGCCCGTGATAAGGACGATGAATGGCTGAATGAGATCGCTGACGAACGAGGTGACGATGGCTGTGAACGCGGCGCCGATGATGATGCCGACCGCCATGTCCATGACGTTTCCGCGGTTGATAAACTCTTTGAATTCGCTGATGATCTTCATGTTGTTCACCCTTGCCTGTGATCGGATAGGTCTACGCGTGCGGGTTCGCAGCATCAGAACATACTGCGAGTCGAGACCAGATGAGTCTCACTATTCGAGCATAGCAAGAGCACGGTCGATCGCCACGAGCGGGGACAACGTTGTTTCCATTCGGGAACTTGGTCGTTAATTTTGACGCGCACCGACCGTGTAGAGCGCACCAGCGAACGAGAGCCATGCGCCAGCGAGCAGCCAACCACCCAGCACGTCGCTGGGCCAATGAACGCCCACGTAGATGCGCGAAATGCCGACGAGGATAGCGAAGACGACCAGGATGACGCCCGGGATCATGGCGGCCTTGCGCGAGATGCCGCGCGCGTAGAGCGCCCGGAAGATGAGCAGGCCGATCATGCCGAAGACCACGAGCGAGCAGAAGCTGTGGGCCGAAGGGAACGAGAAAGAGATAGGAAGCGGAACGAGCGTGTCTTCAGCGGGACGCGGCACCGCGAAGATGAGCTTCAGCGCTTGCACGCAGATGATGGCCAACACCACGTTCGTGACGAAATACGCGAGACTATCCCATTTCTTCCGTAGATAGAGGAATATGCAGATGACCAGGCATAGCGCTGCCATGGGGAGGAAATCTCCGATGGTAGTGAGCGCGATGACGAAGGTGTCGATCGCGCCACGCGTGCTATGGATCGCAGCGTTGATGGTGGCGTTGAACGACTCGACGATAGGCATCGAATCCACGACCGCAAGGGCGACCAAGGCGAAGCAGATCATGAACGTGACGACCGGCCAGCAGGTTTCGCGCCAAGCGGCTCCGGCTTTCAGTTTGCCGAAGTTGCGGAACGCCTGCTTGAGCGACGAGCTGCGCAAGAAGCGTTGCTGTTGGCGAGCAGTCTTTGGGGGGCGATCGGCGGGTCGATCTTGGTGTTCAGGCCCCTCCGCGCGTGCTGCCGCTGGCTTGGCTTGCGTCGCATGCGATGCGACCAACTCTGGTTGTGAGTCGCGACGCTTCGGGCTCTGGCGCTTCGTAGGCTCCGGTCTGGCCTTTTGGCACTTCACGGGCTGACGTTTCGTCGGCTTCTTCTTCGATCGATCAGGCTCGGAGCTCGGGCGCCTTGAAGTCTTTGGCGCAGGTTCGGGCTCTGGCTCTGGTGTTGGCGCTGGCTCGGGTTCGAGTTTCGGCGCGGGTTCAGGCTCGGATTTCGGCTCGGGTTCTGGCTGAGGTTCAGGTTCTGGCTGAGATTCAGATTCCGGGTCAGGCTCTGGTTGCGGCTCAGGTTCGGGCTGTGGCTCAGGCTCCGAAATCCGCACTGGCTCAAGTTCTTCGGTCTTCTGATCTCGATCGACGACATCTTCCAGACCATCGGATTCATCGCCTTCTTGTACGACCTCTTCCGAAGCAGATTCGTCCTGATCCGAATCGACTTCTGTCGATTCAAGATCTTCCGGTTCGTCATCGAACAGAGCGTCGAGCTCCTTCGAGAGCTCATCAACGAACGTGCCCGCTTCGGTCGCATGCGCTATCTCTTCGATGTTCGCGCCGCGCGCTTCGGTCCTTTTGGTCTCTTCGATCTCTTCTGTTTCTTCAGGCTCTTTTGACTGCGATACGGGGACGGAAGGCGCCGGCTCGTCTTCAGCTTCAGCTTCTGCTTCTGTTTCTGTTTCTGTTTCTATTTCTGCCGTAGGCTCAGGTGTTGGTTCAGTTTCTTGTTCTAGTGCAGGTTCAGGTGCCAACTCGGCCTCAGTTTCGGCCTCCAGTTCAAATGCGGATTCAAGCTTGGCCTCAGGCTCATCGTTCGGTTTTGGCTCGAATTCAGGTGATGGTTCTGTCAGAGATTCTTCACGATCCTCTTCACGCTGAGGGTCGACATTCTCTTCGCTTTTCGCATCGCTTTGCGATTCGGAAGGTGTCTCAACAGGCGTTTTGTCCTGCTTCGCATCGCTGTCCTGTTGCGCCGAATCGAAAGAGAGCTTTCTCGACGAACGGCGACGCGCTTTCTTCTTCCACATATTCTCGTTCAGGAGCGCATCTTCTGCGGGCGCCTGCGTCTTCGCCTCTTGCGACTCTTCAGCAGCATGCTGATCTTCTGCAAGATTCTCTTGTGAATTGTTCTCAGGCATGCATGATCCGCTCGAATAGCTGGCTCTTTCGTTCTCTACTATTGTAACCAAAGCTCGAGAACCACGCTGTTGAAACCGCGGGTCATTAGAGGAGCATCACATTTTCCGTAAGTTGTGCCCGATATTACTTTTCGATGGGGCGCGAAGGGTCGCTCGTCCAGTCATCGAAGCTTCCCGAGTATAGATACATGTTGTGAAAGCCCTGACTCTCGAGCAGATCGCATGCCTGCTTCGCGTGTTTGCCGATCTGGCAATAAACGATCATCGGGCCTTCTTCGGTGAGCGCATGACGGCGATATTCCTTCGCCAACTCCTCTGCTTCCGTTGGCCCGAATCGATCGAAATCCATCACGCAGATATCGATGGCGGTGGGAATGTGTCCCTCGTCGTACATGGCTTTGGGGCGAACATCGACGATCGGGGTCTTGCCTATGTGAGATCTGACGAACTCGGCGTCAACGATCTGTGCTGTCATCTTCATCACTCTCTTACTGCATCAGCGCTTACTGGAGGCGTGTGCTGCGATCATTTTCTGCAAGCATCGTAATACCGTTCGCGCATGCCGAACGATCCTGTAGCGCTTTCGAGGGCGAATGTTTGCCAAACCGTAAGAAAGGCGATCTACCTGGTATTTTATTGTGATTTTGCGGGTTGAACTGGCGGTTCGCCGATCGAGACCAGTCTCAACATGAGAGACCTCGCAAGATCGGCCCCCGCACAGCGCAGATGCGCGAAGCGACCGCGAGCGAAACGAGCAGGACCGACCGCACTGGGCACGAAAGGCCTTAGCGCGCCAGTGCCAGTGTTAGTGTCAAAGTCAGAGCCAGTGCGAGCTATTCCTCTTCGGGTAGGATCTCGATCCAGCAGCCGTCGGGGTCCTCGATGAAATAGAGCCCCATGGCGGGGTTGTCATGAACGACGCAGCCCATCTCGTCGTGAAGCTTGCGCGCCGCTTCCATGTCGGGCACGCGGAACGCGATGTGGGTGTCGCGGCCGCCGTTGTTGTAGGGTTCAGTGCGACCTTTGTTCCAGGTGAACTCCAGCTCGAACGGGCTCTTCTCATTCGAGGCGAACACGATCAGCCACGAGCCGTCGTCCGGACCTTTTCGGCGCGTCTCGGTGATGCCGAGCGCTTTTTCGTAGAACGCGAGCGTCTTCTCGAGGTCGAGCACGTGAGTGCAACGATGGACGCATTTTCCCTGGATGGACATGGTGGCTCCTTTTGCGAGTTGGCTATGCATTCTTGCTTTCGGCGGCTGCGTCGGCGTTCTCTTCGAGACGGAACGACTCTTCGAACGTCGCGCGGCCCATCTTGATGCCGCCCATCACATGCAGATGCAGATGCGGAACGGTGGATGCCGAGTCGGGGCCGGTGTTGATGTTGACGCGATATCCCGACTCGTAGACGCCCTTCAGCTTCGCGACCTCGCGCGCCACGCTGAGCAGGCGGCCGAGCACCTCAGGGTCGACGTTGTCGTTGAGGTTCTCGTAGTGCTGCTTGGGCACGACGAGCGTGTGGACCGGAGCCTCGGGCTCGATGTCGTCGAAGGCGTAACAAACGTCGTCTTCGTAGACCTTCGCGGACGGGATCTCCCCTGCCACGATCTTGCAAAACAGGCAATCATCAGCCATGATAGCTCCTTTTCTTCGGCTCGCTCACCGTTCGAGGTGAGCGCTTGGACACGCGCAGTCGCATGTTGATTCGTGTTGCGTCTATTATACGGCTTTCCTCCGCGAGCAAAATGCGAGACTTGCGAGCCTTCACCCCCTCATGCAGCTACATGGGGACGGGCGTGGACGGAATATGAAGCGAAGGGCATGGCGCGAGTGCGAGGCTACGACTCGAGGAAGGCGCCGGTCTGGCGATTCCAGAGGTGCGCGTACTCGCCGCCCGCGTCGATGAGGCTCGCGTGCGTGCCGTCCTCCACGATCTCGCCGTCATCCAGCACGACGATGCGATCGAGACTGGCCACGGTCGAGAGACGATGCGCGACGACGATTGCCGTGCGACCCTGCATCAGGTTCGCGAGCGCATCCTGAACGAGCGCCTCACTCTCGGAGTCGAGCGCACTCGTGGCCTCATCCAACACGAGGATGGGCGCGTCGGCCAGGATCGCACGCGCAATGGCGATGCGTTGGCGCTGACCTCCCGAAAGCTTGATGCCGCGCTCCCCCACCATGGTGTCGAAGCCGTTGGGGAGCTGCTCGATGAACTCGAGCGCGTTGGCCTTCTCGGCGGCTTGCATGATCTCCTCGCGCGTCGCGTCAGGCCTGCCGTAAGCAATGTTCTCGAGGATGCTGCGATGGAAGAGCAGTGCCTCTTGCGGCACGTAGGCGATCTGCTGGCGCAGGCTTTGCTGCGAATGCTTCGAGATGTCCTGCCCGTCGACCAGCACCTCACCTTGCTGCACGTCGGAGAGGCGCAGCAAGAGCTTCGTGAGCGTGGTCTTGCCCGAGCCGGACTGCCCCACGAGACCAATGCGCTGACCTCCTGGGATGTGGAGGTTGAGGTCGGTGAACACGGGCGTGGCGTTCGTGGCGTCAGGGTAGGTGAAGCCGATGTGCTCGAAGTCGATGTCGCCGTTCGTGACGACCAGCGGGAAGGCGTTGGGCACGTCGGCGACGAGGCGCGGCTCATCGAGGATGCGCGTCATCTCGGAGGCGTCGCCGAAGACCTTGTTCAGGCGCGAGAGCATCGAGTTGATCATGTTGAAGCGCATCGTGAGGTTGTAGGTGTAGGTGAACATCATGACGAGCGTGCCGGCCGAGATGCCGAACCACGCATTGCCGCCGGCGGTGAAGATCGAGACGATGGACATGATGACGACGATGATCGAGCTGGTCATGATGCCGCGCTTGATGGTGGCGCGCATGTTGATGGAGTCGGCACGGACGGATTCGAGCGTGGCGTCGGTGAAGAGCTGGCGCTCGTAGTCTTCGCGGCCGTAGGTCTTGACCGCGAGGATGTTCGTGACCGCGTCGGAGAGCACGCCCGAGACCTTGTTCTGCGCGGCGGCGGCTGCGGCGGAAAGCGGCGTGATCTTGCGGAACATGAAATACGCGACGGCGATGTAGACCACGAGCATGATGGTGAGGACCGCGACGTAGGAAGGCACGATGGGCAGCAGGATGCCGATGGTGCAGACGATCGCGATGACCGTGGGTAGCAGGCTGAGCAAGGTCGTTTCGACCAGGAGCGAGTAGGAGGTCATGAACTTCGAGGTCTGGCTGACGAGCGAGCCGCCGAAGCGGTTGGTGTGGAAGGTCATGGACTGGTTCGAGAGCGTGTTGAAGCAGAGGCGCGCGAGGTTGTAGCTGCCGTTGATCTCGGTCTTGAAGATGGCGTAGTCCTGGAGCTTCGAGCAGACTTGGCCGACGATGTTGACGATGATGAGCGCGATGATGTAGGGTCCGAAGACGTTCCAGACTTGGTCGGGGGCGACCGGGCCGAGTTGGATGCGGTCGACGATGAGGCTCATCACGTAGGTGTTGGCGTAGGTGAGCAGGCCGACGAAGCCGATGGTGGCGATGACTCCGAGGATGAAGGGCCAGGGGCGCTTCTTCGTGATCTGCCAGAAGAAGTAGAGCGTGCGCTTGATGGTGGTGGAGTCTTGGAGTTTCGGGCTGGTCTTCATGGGTGTGCTTTCGTTGGGGCTATGTGGATGGTGCGTGGTGGGTGCGCAGGCAACGGGTTGCGCTGGCGCGGCGCGTGGTTGCGCGGGTGCAGCGCGTGGTTGCGCGGGACTTCGAGGCAGCTAGCCTTCGAGGGCTTCGAGGATCGACTCGCACAGGCGGCCGTAGGCGTTGGGGCCTTCACCGGATTCGTCGATGCCGTGCTCCATCAGCTCTTCGCCGATGAGGTCGTCGATCTCGAGGCGGTCGTCGGTGGAGAGATTCTTGAAGTTCGTGGGCAGGCCAAGCTTTTGCAGCAGGGCCTTCTGTTCTGCGTTGAGCGTTGCGTTGCGCGAATTCGCTGCCATGGGCTTCTCCTCCCCTGTCGTGCGCGGTTTTGCATTTGCAACTATAGCATCATGTGCGTGTAGTTCGCGAATGCCGTGATGCAGAAGCTGAGCGCGACGACGAGCAGTGGGTCGAGCACCCACGATCGCTGACGGCGCAACAGGCGCGCATTGGGGAAGCGCGCGCGAAGGGGTCGCAGGTCGGCGAGCAGGTATGCGAGGGCTGCAGCGGGGATGATGATGAGTCCGTAGAATTCGATGATGCGCAACCACAGCGGATGGGCGGCGGTGATGATCGAGGGCGAGCCGATCGCGAGATTCGCACAGATGAAGAGCACGCCGAATGAGAAGAGAACGACGACATCCCAGATGACACCGATCACGAGCGATGCGCGCGACGCGAGATTCGGGAGCTTCGAGCTCGTGGGCTTCAGGCTCGTATCGCCGCGCGAAGAGCTTTTGGGCGCATGCGATGAGTCGCTCGGTGACCTTGGCGGCTCAGGTATGCGGCGCTCAGGCGTACGGTCTTTCGGTCTGTGCTTTCCCATGAAGAGCATGGTAGCAGAGAAACAGGGCGTGGTCGCTACGACGTGAATTGAAGCAAACCAGCAGCCATGCCTATGAGGACGACCAAGATCCACATTGCGATGATAGCCGTGGGGAGAAAGTACCAGGTCTTACGACGAGATATCAGCTTCAAGTTCGGAAACATCTCCCTGATGAAACGAAGATCGAGCAAGTAATAGAGGGTGACCGTAAAAGGAAGGATGACGATGCCGTACACTTCCACCACCCTGAACCACAAAGGATACGTAGCGAATTCGCCCTCAGGCTGCCCGATAAGAGGAAATGAAACCGCGATGACGAGGATCCAAAAGAATGCTATCAATACATCCCACGAGATGCCCAATGCTTTCGGAACGCGCCGAAAAGCCTTCTTTACGAATGCGATAGGGCCAGCAGATGGGCTCATCTTTCCAGAAAACCCGGCGGTGCTTCCGTTGTTCGTATGAAGGGGTCTCTCCCTGTAGGCTTCCCGGCCAAGAAGGACGTCAGCGCTATTCTCCTGATCGCGTTCTTGAATCATGGAATCTTTCTCGATGAAGACGAGCTGACTCTCGTTTGGTGGTTCGAGCACGGGCTTCTCCAGCAAAGTCGAAGCCTCGGAACTCCCATTCCCTGACGGCGACGCCGTCGACGAAACGCTTTCGATAGGCTGATCGACAGAATCGAACTCGTGAGACGAAGCGCTCTCCCGCTTCCTCATCGTGCGATCTCGCTGTTCTTCTTCGACCCCTTCTTGATGAGCGAAAGAAGATCGCCTCTCATCATCTTCGCTTTCATCGATGAATGCTCTTTGAAACGCCTCTTTCATCTCGCGAATCGTCTGGAAGCGCATCTCCGGATCGAATTCCGTTGCACTTTCGATGACCCATCTCAACTGGCCATCATCGACATCCGATCGCTGTGCGCTCTCTGGGTTCACGAAAATGCCGCCCAAACAATAATCGAGCACCTTCCCTACCGCAAAGACATCACTGCGAATATCCGTTTGGCGAAATCCATACTGCTCCGGCGGCGCGAACTCACGCGTGCCAAGAAAGGTCGTATCCCGGGTGGCGCCTGGGCTGAACGTACGAGCGATACCGAGATCGATGAGCGCGACGCTCCCCTCTGAGACGATGATGTTCGCGGGAGTCAGATCGCGATGGATTATGGGAGGATCGAAAGATTCGTGCAATTCGCTCACAGCATCGCACAATTCTGGGAAAAACCGCTCTGCGACCTCGATCGACGGGCCATTCTCTTCAACATATTCTTGCAGCGTCTTACCTGGGATGAATTCCACAACGACGACGAACGATGAATCCGACAAATAGCATTCATGAATATGGGGCAGATGAGCGAAACGTCGCCCGGCTTGCTGGGCATCGAAGATGCGTTCATAGATTACTCCCTGCCCCGAGCCCCGCTTCAAAAACTTCCGCACGAAGGGACCCATCTCGGATCCGTTCGTCCCAACGAAGTAAACTTGTTCGGTGCGCCCGTTTTGGGAGTCTTTCAGCACCTGATCGACACGATAGCAATCATCGCGATCGAGTGCGTCTAAGTATTCCTGAAGCTCATCTTTTTCCATGGAGACGATGTTAGCAGATGGTATCTTCTCCGAAACGATAGAGCTCTTCGTTGACCTTTTGAAGTGGGTAGCCCTTTTCAACGCAGAAAAGGATGATGGCGTCACGACGATCCTTACAATAGAGCGTGTTCGCCTCGCCAGCCTGCAACAAGCGATTCGTCTCCTGCAACGAAAGCCCCATCGCGAGCGCGATCTGAAGGATCTTATTGCGCGAAGGCTTACGTTGGCCCATGAAGATCTGATAGCCGAACGTCTCGTTCAGATCAGCTCCTCGGATAACATCGATGCGTCGCATGTCCTTTTCCTCAAGGAGCATCTGGAGGTACTCGGATAGACTACGCGTACCTATCGCATGCTTCTCAAGAAACTCTTCTGGGTCGGAGGCGACCAGTAACTCGGAAAGTAATTCTTCTGTGAGGATCTCTTGCATGGGTGTTCCTTACTAGGAAAACGACAGACGCTCAGCACATGCTGGACGTCTGTCGTTTTCTATTATAGGAGTACTACAAATGGTAAATTCAGCGAATTAATAAGCGCTAACACTTACGATTTCGAATGTCGCATTTTTCATCGCGTCATAATCATCGGGCGATACATAAGTAAAAGCCTTGAATGTTTGACTTTGACCAGCACCTAAATTGCTTTCTGCAACATAGCTTGAATCAATACGATTTCCCGACGCATCCTTCGCCTCGATCTGAATACTGAAAGTCGTATTCTCATCCGTCAAATTAGTGACCTTGACAGGAAGTTCGCTCTGGATCAAACCATAGCCGTCCTTCTTGAGTGAGAGTTCACCCAGCTGAACATCGACATCATTTTCAAGCACTTCTTCAGTCGCTGCACCTGAAGCTTTATCGAGCTGAACGCTTGCTTCATCAAGCGCCGCTGAATACATCGCCTGGGAAGCAAGAACAACAACAGCCGCAACGATCGAAAGAACAAGCGACGCGACCGCAATGCCCATGCCTGACTTCTTACCTTTCTTGATGCCGAAGATCCCAACAACACTAAAGATGATGCCGAGAATAGCAAGGATGAACGCGAAGTTATTGATGATAGGCAGTGCTGAAAGAATGAGCGCGATGATGCCCAGAACGAGAGCCGTGATAGCCATGGCAGATTTGCTTGGCTTCGTCGTTGGCTGCGTTGCTGGTTCTGGCGCGATTGGTGGAGTTGTTGGAGCGTCTGACATCGATCCCTCTTTCTCGTAGGTTTGCTCTTTGCGTTCAGGCTCTTTATATCAAGCCTGCTCAAACGCATTGAGAAAAAGAGTATCCGTTTCATCCCTGCAAAACATTAGCTCGCAGCTAATGAACTTCGAGGTTAGGCGTCGATGAATTTGGGTGGGAGCGTGATGGTGGGGTCGAGCTCGTGGAGCGCTTTGGTAACCGGCTCGATGGCGGGCGAGCTGTAACACTTCGAGGTGGCGAACGCGAGCAGGCGGCCATCCGTGGTCTTAATGGTACCCTCGGAGAGCAACACGTGGTGGCCTTCGTTCACTGCATGGGCCTCGCAGATGACCAGGCCTTCGTGCGTGCTATGCAGGTCGTTCAACAACAGGTCGAGCGTGACGTAGCCCTGGTCTTCGGGGGCGTTAGCGTAGAGCGCCCAGTAGGTGGTGGTGTCGAGCAGCGTGGCCAGCACTCCCCCATGGATGCCGCCGAAGGGATTGTGGTGCTCCTTCGTGACCTCGAGCTCGAGGCGGGCATAGCCTTCGCTGACGTCGGTGATGTTCATGTGGATGGTGTTGTAGAACGGACTGTCGGCCAGCAATTTCATGATGGCCTGGGCGTGCGCGGGGTTAAACTTCTTCATGAGTGGCTCCTTCGTTCGGATGCGGCGGGCTGTCGCGTTGGTCGAGCATGGCGCGAGGGCGCTGCGACGGTCGTTCGCGATCGTTCGGGCGCGGGCGTGTCTTCCTCGTGAACGACGCTTTACGAATTCGATACGAGCGCGCGACCGCGTGCCTCGATGGTAGCAACGCGCGTAGGATGGAATCATGAAGCGAGCAAGTTGAAATCGAGCGGTTGCCTTGGCGACAGCTGGGCGACACGCGCGTAGAAGCGGTCGTTGAGGTCGCAGGAAAAATGAGTGCGTGAGCGAGCACTGCGGTGCTCGCGTGAGGATCTCACACGGAAATCATGTGCGCGATTCGAGGAGGGTATCATGGCGAAGATCGTCGTTACGGATAGCGATTTCGAAGTGTCGGATATCGAGCAGAAGATGGTCGAGGACGCCGGCATCGAGTTCGCGCGCTTCAACGACCGAAGCGCGGCAGGCATCATCGCGAACTGCGCCGATGCCGATGGCGTGATAAGCGCATATGGGCAGTTCACGGCCGAGGTGTTCGAGACACTGCCGCAGCTGCAGGTGGTCTCGCGCACGGGCGTGGGCGTGGACACGGTCGATGTTCCCGCCGCCACCGCCGCAGGCGTTGCCGTGTGCAACGTGCCAGGGTACGCGACCGAGGTGGTGTCCGATCACGCGATCGCGATGACCATGGCGCTGCTGCGCCGTTTGTCCGAGATCGACGCCGACGTTCATGCGGGCATCTGGGATTATGCGCGGCATCGGCCGCTCGGCCAGGTGTACGGGCGCACGTTCGGCGTGGTGGGCATGGGTGACATCGGACGCGCGGTGGCGCGCAAGGCGAACGGGCTCGGGTTCGATGTGATCTGCTGGTCGCATTCGCTGGTGCCAGGGCGGCGCACGCCGGAAGGCTACGAAGTGGTTTCACTCGATGAGCTGCTCGAACGCTCCGATGTGGTGAGCTTTCACACGGCGCTCGTTCCCGCTACGCATCACTTGTTGAACGCCGATAACATCTCGCAGCTGAAGCCCGATTGCATCGTCGTCAACACGTCGCGCGGAGCCGTGGTGGATACGGCCGCGGTAGCTGCGGCACTCGAGGCGGGAAAGCTGTGGGGCGCGGGCATCGACGTGTTCGAGGAAGAGCCGCTGGCGGCGGATGACCCGATCCTGAAGGCACCGCATGCGCTGTTGACGCCGCATGCGGCGTATTGGTCGGAGGAATCGGGGGTCGAGCTGCGCCGCCGCACGACGCAGAATGCGATCGACGTGGTGCTGGGGCGCGAGCCGCACGATTGCCTGAACAAGCAGGTGTTCGACGCGGACGGGAAGCTGAAGAAGCTCGCGCGTTAGGACGACGTTCGCGTGGGGGTGTTCGCGCCCCGCGCGTTCACGGGTCGAGACGTTCGCGAACTAGAGATACTTCGTGGGGAGCGCCTTGTTCTTGTACTGCGGGTGGTTCTTGATGAAGCGCCAGCGACAGAGACGCGTGATGCCTAGCGCGACCAGTGCGACGACCAGGAACGATACCGTCACTTCAAGCACGACCATGTTGTGCTCGAGCAGCGCGTAGAGCGACGCGAGGCCGAACGCGACCGAAAGCACGATCGTGAGGACCGTGAACATCTTGATGAGGATCTCCTTCGCGCGCAGCGGAGACTTGACCCATGCCACGAACAGATACACCACCAACGCCAGCACGACGAGCGCGATGACCAGCGGCACCGATTGAAATATGCGTGCGATGATCGCCATGGAGTCTCCTTGGGGCCGCGAGGGCCGATCTGCGAATCCGCACTTCGCGATGAATAGAACTGCGGGTTTTCATTGGTATCGTCTTATTATACGTATGTTCTTATTCTAGAAATAGTTTACTGGGGTTAAAATGTCACTTAGGAATACGGAGGCTCGTCCTTCGTAGGGGGCTTATTTTATCGTCATCTCACAGCAATCGGGGCGAATGACCATGACGAATTCATCTACTCAATCAGCCGATATCGGCGCGGCACTGGCTGCGTACGGCATCGACCATGCGGACGCGATGGCACGCATGCTGAATAACGACGCGCTGTTCAAGCAGCTCGCACAACACTATCGCAATGATACGAATTTCGAGGCGCTGCGCGCGGACATGGAGGTCGGCGATTTCGAGACGGCCTACAACCATGCTCACACGCTGAAGGGCGTTTCGGGGAACCTGTCGTTCGGGCAGCTCCATCGGTTGGCGGCGCAAGTTTGCGACGCGCTGAGCAACGGCGATGCGGATGCAGCGCGCGCTTTGATGGCGCCACTGACCGACGCACACGAGCTGGTGCTGAAGGGGCTCGACTACTGGCAGACGCTGGATTAGCCGGTCGAATGTTGGCTCGCGGCAGATCCCTCTCGACCCGCTTCCCTGTTCACGAATCAGCTACGCATTTTCGTTCATCGAGGAGGATCCATGCTTACGTTAGGGCTCGCGCAAACCACCCATCCTGAAGACGGCGATGCGGTCGCGCTGGTGGAGCGCTTCGCGGCAGACGCGAAAGCGCGCGGCGTGCAGTTGCTCGTGTTCCCGGAATCGCTGATGAGCCGCTACGAGCAGGAGGCCGGGGCGTTCGTACGCGCGGCGGAGCCTGCTGACGGGGCGTTCGCGAGCGCGGTCGATCGGATCGCGGCGCGCTACGGGCTGTGGATCGTCTACACGCTGAACGAGCTGAATCCTTCGGGCGGCAAGCCCTTCAACACCGCGGTACTGGTGGACGACACGGGCACGAAACGCGGCATCTATCGCAAGATCCATCTGTTCGATACCGATTTCGTGCAGGAATCCAGTCGCATGAGCGCAGGTGACGCACTGTTCGAACCCATCGAGACGCCGTTCGGGAAGATCGGCCTGGGAATCTGCTATGACCTGCGCTTTCCCGAGCAAGCGCGCGCGGCGGCGCTGCAGGGTTGCGATCTCATGATCTATCCCGCTGCCTGGGTGGCAGGCAACACGAAGGCCGAGCAGTGGCACACGCTGCTGGCCGCGCGGGCGATCGAGAACGAGATGTTCGTGGTGGGCGTGAGCCGCGCGGACGAGGGTTACATCGGGCAGAGCGCAGTGGCGAATCCGTACGGGATCCTGGTGGCTGCCGGCGGCCCGAGCGAAGAGCTGATCTGCTGCTCGATCGACATCGCGATGCGCGAAGGCGTGTACGAGCGCATGCCCGTGTTCCGCCATCGCCGCACCGATGTGTATTAGGAGAATGCACTGTCATAGTGCATTTTTTGCGAATCATGCACTGTGTGAATGCATTTCGGCTGCTTTAGCGTCGTTGGTCTTCTTCGCTCGGTTCGGGATGAAGAGCGCAATCGCGCTGATGATGATACCCACCACCGCAAGCCAAGCGAAGAGCGGCGAAACCGCATTCCACCAGCCCTCATTCAGATACAAGATCGAGCGAATGCCGTCGCCGAAATAATGCTGCGGTGCCCAAGGGAACACCCAGTCCTGCCAGAATGCGGGCAGCGCTTGCTGAGGCAAGATGCCCGTCATCATGCCGAACGCGATCGTGCAGACCGCAACGAGCACGCCCAACCCGAGCGCGATATTGCCGATGCCCCCAATCGCCAGCATGACGGCGAAGCTGACCAGCCAGATGAACATCGTCATCGAAGCGAAATCGCCGGGACCACCGATCACCAGCGCATACATAGCGAACGCCGTCAGCGCGACCAGGCCAGAGAACACCAGCGCGAGCACGATCTGCTTCACGAGGGCTCGCACGCGCTGCTTCTTCGCGGCATCGGCGCGCAGCTTCACCAACCGCGTGATGATGAGCCCGATGATGAGCGAGAGCATGATGGTGGGAATCATAAGGATCTGCATCGACATCATGGTGCTCATCGGGTTCGATGCGACTTGGGAATCTTCGCTGTCACTTGCCACGGCTGCCTGCTGCGCAGTCTCCATCGTTGCGCCTTCCGGAGTGCCGTCGTGGATCGTGATCACGTCGGCCTGCATACCGACCTCCGCGTAGAGCGCTTTCATGGTCGAGCTCATGGTGTTCGCTACCATCGGGCTCTTGGCCATGTCGAGGAACACGAACAGCTTTGCGCCTTCGCTCTCCGGCGCTTCGTCGTCTGCGCCCTCTTCGAGCTGGTCGGCGATGTTGACGAGCGCCTTGGCGGCTATCGTGTCACTCATATCGTCGAGCTGACCTGCGATATCGATCGAGCTGAACTTGTCCTTCAACGACGCGAGCGCATTCTTGAGCGCGGTCGCTTGAGTCGAGAGCGCAGATGATGCGATCGCTGTCTTCTGCACGCCCATCGCGTTCGCCGCGGCGGTCTTCGCGTTAGCCTGTGCTGTCGCGAGATCATCTCCCGCACGAGCGACATTCTGCTGGGCCTTCTCTACTGCTTGCGAGAGCTCCGACAGCGCCGCTTTCGCCTGTTCGAGCTGCTGTTCAGAAGTTGCGATGGTGGTGTCGAGTTCGTCGATCTGCTGCGTGAGCTGGTCGATCAGCGCCTGATCGTTCGCGCTCGGGGTTGGATTCTGCTGCAGCGCGTCCCGCTGTTGCTCGAATTCCGCACGCTGGGCTTTCGCATCGTCGATCGTCTGTTGCAGCTGTTCGACCTGCTCGTTCGCCGCGACGAGCTCCTGTTGCGCCTTCGCGAACGCCGCCTGATCCTGCTGGAACGCGCCCGCAGCGCTCTGCGCTTGCTGTGTCGCAGATGCGAGCACGCCTTGGGCGCCAGCGATCATCGCCTGCGCTTCAGCAGAAAGCTGCGGCGATGCCGAGTTCGCACTGCCGCCTAAGGCAGGAATCGAGAGACCGCCACTGGAGAAGGGCAGCGCATCTCCGATCGAGTCGCTCATCTCGTCGATCTGGCTCTGCATGGTGTCGACGAGCGTCGCGTACTGTTGCTGCGAAAAATCCCGCGGAATGACCAGCGCGCCGAAGTACTCGTTGTTCGCCATGGCTTGGTCGAGCTCCTCTTGGCTCGCGAGCTTCGTCCATGCGATGGGAGATTCTGCGCCCTCTTCCTCGGTCGCTTCAACGACCTTGTCCACGACCAATTCGCCCAGGTTGACATCCCCTTCGGTCGTCTCGATCCCCTCGTCAAGACACACGATCGCGAACGGGAGGTTCTTCATCTCCATGTTCGCGATCGGATAGAAGATCAGCGAAAACACGCAGCCGATCGCCAGCATGATGCCGATCGGAAGCATGAACTTGCGTTTCCCTAGTCTCTCAAGCATCGCTCTCCCCTTTTCCCATTTTGGCCTGGGCGTTCGCAGGCACTTGCGACACGCGATCTTCGCAGCGACCAAGATCGTACTCTTCGCCTCTACCCCTTAAAAAGGGTATCAAGCTGCGGTTTGGAATAAAATGGAGAAAATAGTATATTGTTCTAGTTTTATGATCCGCGCAGGGTCCGCAAGCTATCCAGAGGAGCCTTGTGCGCATTTCAAAGGGGCACTATGGCACGGCCGAAGAAAGAAGAGGCAGGCAAAGCGCGCCAACGCATCATCGATGCGTTTTGGGAGCTACTGGGCGCGATGCCGTACGAACATATCAGCATTCGAGGTCTTTCGAATCGTGCGCAGGTGAATCCCAACACGTTCTATCGATACTTCGAGAACATCGATGACCTGGCCCGAAAGGCTTTCGACGAGAATCTGATGCGCGAGATACCGACCATCGCGCTGCAGCTCTTCAGCGAGGATCGTATCGAGACATTCAACCTATTCGAGGAGATACAGGGGCGGCCCAATGTCGAGCGCATGTTCTTGATCGTCAGGAGCGAATCGAACTTCCTCACGCAGATGCTCGAGAGGGCGCTCATGGCCTTCTGGCTCGAGCAATTGGGAGTCGCGAAGGAAGAGATGGACGAGATCGACCTGATCGAACTGAGCGCGTTGGTGGGCGGCTGGCTCGCGGCGATCCGGCGTATCGCACAGACGGGAAACGTCGAGGTTGCGCGTGAGATCGCGCAGAAACCGCTCTTGCGCGCTGCCATCGCATCCGTCTCCGATCTGCGGAAACGATACCGAGGTCACGCCAATTCAGAAGATGTTTAGTTCGCGGATTTCAGGGCCTTGCGCAGCTGGGCTTCGATAATGAGATCGACGATGCCATTCGAGGCGATGATGAGGCCGAGTACGAACACCATCAGCGCCGTGGTCTGGAAAGGATTCGCGATGATGACCACGCCGCCGATCGCGATGAGCACGCTCAAGATGATGGATGCGATCCAGGAATTCCCGCCGTAGCTCTTCAACTCCATCGCGCGCACAGCGTTCACCGCACCGCAGATGACCAGGATGATGCCCAGGATGACCGAGAAGAACCCGGCGATGACCTGCGGGAACAAGAAAACGATGAGCGCGAGCACGCAGAAGAAGACGCCCGTTGCCAACATACCCGTGATGCGCGCGCTTTCAGGGGCTTTGAAATAGCTGATGAGCGACGAGATGCCCATGATGGCGAAGATGATGCCGACCAGGTAGAGCACCGTGACGATGGTGATGCCCGGCCAAAACATGAGCAACAGACCGACGATGATGGACAACACCGCCTGCGCGATGATGTTAGATTTCACTATGTCCAAGAAGGAATTCATGACGACCTCCCGTGTGGTTCCTTGCCTGCCACTTCGCGCCGTTGCCTGCAGACGAGCCGCCGCGCAACGGCGTGAGCGCGATGAGCCCGCGAGGGTCTCGCAGCGTGGGCGCACATAGAACGTTCTACATGACTTCAACTGCGAAACCACTTGAGGTCTCGCATGCGAGACCGGTCGCGAACTACTTCCAGCATAGTGCTTCGGGCGGACGCTTCGCAGCAAGGTGGCGAGTTTGCAACATAGCCGTTACAAATGATTCAACCTCGCGTTGCTTTCGCGGGTCGAGAGCTAGGCTTGGATTCGTGAATGAAATTCGTGAACGAATCGAGCACGCGAACGGAAGCGAGTGATCCTCATGTTGAACATCGGTTGTCATCTTTCCACCCGAAAAGGGCTCTATGTCATGGCGCAAGCTGCTGCGTCGATCGGCGCGAACGCGATTCAATTCTTCACGCGCAACCCACGCGGTGGGCATGCGCGCGAGGTGAACGAGAAGGACCTGGCGGCGTTCCAGGGGTTCGCGAAGGAACACGGCATCGATCACCTGCTGGCGTACGCGCCCTACACGCTCGAGCCAGCCAGCGCCGATATGACGCAGCGCGATTTCGCGCGCATGGTGATGGCGGAGGATCTGGCGCGCATGGAATCACTACCGGGTCACGGGTATCTGGTGCGTCCGGGAAGCGCGAAGGAGCAGACAGCTGACGCAGCGATCGCGAACCTGGTCGACACGCTGAATCAGACGCTCACGCCCACGCAACACACCACGCTGCTGTTGGCAACCATGCCTGGTTCGGGCACGCAGATCTGCTCGACGTTCGAGGAGATGGCGAGCGTGCTTTCGGGCGTAAAACAAGGCGATCATGTGGGCATTTGCTTCGATGCCAGCGCCGTGTGGGCCGCGGGCTACGACATCGTGAACGATCTGCCCGGCGTGCTGAAACAGCTCGATTCGACCGTGGGGCTCTCGCGCGTGAAGGCCGTGCATCTGAACGACTGCAAGGAGGCCTGCGGCGCGAAGGCTGATCGCCACGCGCGTATCGGCGAGGGTGCCATCGGATTCGACGCGCTGGCGGGCCTGGTGAACGACCCCGCGTTCGCGGGTGTGCCGTTCTACCTGGAGGAACCCTCGGCTGAGCTGGAGATCTACGGCCAGGATATCGCACGGTTCACCGAGGCGTACCAGGGTTAGGCACGACGTTCACCGGTTCGAGCTCGCGCTTGGATGTGGGGCGTTCATACGCAAGTCCATGCTGCTAACATACGACCCTTCGACGGCGTACGGTTTCGTGCGCCGTTTTCATGTGGCGGTTTCACGCATGTTGGGCGGAGCGCGCGGCGGATGCGGGTATAATCTCTAGCGATCGATATCTCTGTTCGGCACCCGTTTCGCCGGCCTTTTCGCGAGTGCATTTTGCGAGGACGTTCTACGGAACTTCTTGCGAGGCATCTCCGCAGGGTCGCGCGGGCGCCGGCGTTCAGAAAGGAACCTCATGGCAGAATTCGTCTACCAGATGCACCAGGCACGCAAGGCTCACGGCGACAAGGTCATCCTCGATGACGTGACGCTGTCGTTCTACCCCGGCGCCAAGATCGGCGTGGTCGGCCCGAACGGCATGGGCAAGTCGACGCTGCTGAAGATCATGGCGGGACTCGAGGAGGTTTCCAACGGCGAGGCGCGTCTGAGCCCGGGTTACACGGTGGGCATCCTGCAGCAGGAGCCGCCGCTGGACGACGACAAGACCGTGCTCGAGAACATCCAGCAGGCATTCGGCGACGTGCTGGCCAAGATCGATCGCTTCAACGCGATCGGCGCTGAAATGGCTGATCCGGATGCGGATTTCGACGCGCTGATGGCCGAGATGGGCGAACTGCAGGACGCGATCGACGCCGCGAACGGCTGGGACTTGGATAGCCAACTTTCGCAGGCGATGGACGCGCTGCAATGCCCCGACCCCGACATGCCGGTCTCTGTGCTGTCGGGCGGCGAGCGCAGGCGCGTGGCGCTGTGCAAGCTGCTGCTGGAGGCGCCTGACCTGCTGCTCTTGGACGAGCCGACGAACCACTTGGACGCCGAATCGGTGCTGTGGCTCGAGCAGTTCCTCTCGCGCTACCCCGGCGCGGTGCTGGCCGTCACGCACGACCGCTACTTCCTCGATAATGTGGCCGAGTGGATCTGCGAGGTCGATCGCGGCTCGCTGTTCCCGTACAAGGGCAACTACTCCACCTATCTCGAAACCAAGGCGAAGCGCCTTGAGGCACAGGGTCAGCAGCAAGCGAAGCTGGCCAAGCGCATGCAGAAGGAGCTCGAGTGGGTGCGCAGTTCACCGAAGGCGCGCCAGGCGAAGAGCAAGGCGCGTTTGGCCGCGTACGAGCAGATGGAGGCCGAAGCGCGCGCGGCGAAGAAGCTCGACTTCACCGAGATCCAGATCCCGGTCGGGCCGCGTCTGGGCTCGAAGGTGCTGAAGGCCGAGCACTTGCATAAGGAATTCGACGGGCGCGTACTGATCGACGACCTGTCGTTCGAACTGCCGCGTAACGGCATCGTGGGCGTGATCGGCCCGAACGGCGTGGGCAAGACCACCCTGTTCAAGACGATCGTGGGCCTGGAGGACCTGACCAGCGGCAACCTGGAAGTCGGCGAGACCGTGAAGATCTCGTACGTGGACCAGAACCGCGAGGGCATCGATCCGAACACCAAGCTGTGGGAGGTCGTGAGCGGCGGCACCGATTACATGATGGTGGGCGAGACCGAGATCCCGAGCCGCGCGTATGTGGCGAGCTTCGGCTTCAAGGGCTCCGACCAGCAGAAACCCGCTGGCGTACTGTCGGGTGGCGAGCGCAATCGCCTGAACCTGGCGTTGACGCTGAAACAGGGCGGCAACCTGCTGCTGTTGGACGAGCCGACGAACGACCTCGACGTCGAGACGCTGTCGAGCCTGGAAGAGGCGCTGCTGAACTTCCCCGGTTGCTCGGTGGTAGTGAGCCACGACCGTTGGTTCCTCGACCGCATCGCCACGCACATCCTGGCGTGGGAGGGCACGGACGAGAATCCTGGCAACTGGCACTTCTTCGAGGGCAACTTCGAGGCGTATCAGAAGGATCGCGAGGCACGTCTGGGACCTGAGGCGTCGAAGCCGCATCGCATCCATCGCAAGCTGACGCGCGACTAGACGCATTCATGTTCAACTCACGGGGACAACGAAACGACCAGGATCGGAGCGACGCGTCGATGAGCGCGGCGCCTTCATCTCGTGGTGGCGCAGCACGCTTCAGCGGCGCGATCGATCGCGCGACGAAGAGCAATTCGTTCGCAGCCGTGATGTTGGGCGTGATCATCATCGCACTGATCGGCGTTGCCATCGAAGCCGCCGTGTTCCCCAAGCAACCGAGCGAAACTTCAGGCACCTCGTCGACGTACAACTGGGATTACCTGTCGAAGAGCGATGGGCGGTTCTACTACACCATCGAGGGCAAGGCACAGTCGCGTACGGGCATCGACGTTTCCGAGCATCAGGGCTACATCGATTGGAACGCTGTTGCGGCCGACGGGATCTCGTTCGCGTTCGTTCGCGTGGGAAATCGGGGGCTGACCACTGGCGCGATCTCGCAGGATGATTATTTCGAGTACAACGCGAAAGCCGCTGATCAGGCGGGCATCAAGGTGGGCGCGTACTTCTATTCGCAGGCGATGACCGAGGATGAAGCGCGCGAAGAAGCCGACTTCGTGATCGAGCGTTTACAAGGGCGCAACATCACCTACCCGGTAGCCTACGACCACGAGCGCCTGGCGGATAACCCTGGGCGCGCGGACGATCTAACGCCTGAGCAGATGACCAAGAACGCTGCGGCGTTCTGCGCACGCATCCAAGAGGCGGGCTACACGCCCATGATCTACGGAAGCCTGAAGGACCTGCTGCGCTACAACCTTCCTGACCTGGCACGCTACAACATCTGGCTGGCGCAATACAACGTGAACTCCCCCACTTTCAACCAGTACTTCAGCATCTGGCAGTACACGAATACCGGATCAGTTTCGGGCGTTGATGGGAATGTGGACATGAACATCCAGTTCCTGGGCGACGACGAGTAGTTTCACGAAGGCGCGGGGCGATTCGCTACGAACTAGGCCTTCGGGCACGATCTCATGAGACGAGTTACAACGTGCGCTGCTGATAGAGGCCGTTGTCAACGAAACCGAGCGCACGATAGTACTCGCGCGTGCCTATGGCGCTGATGACGTTGATCTTCTGGTAGTTGTTCTCGCGGGCGAGCTGGCAAGCACGCTCGATCAGCTGTTTGCCCAGTCCGCGGTGCTGCGCGCTCGTTCCTGCCTTATGCAAGCTCGAGGCGCGGCCGTACACGTGGACTTCGCGAATCATCGCTTCACCTGGGTTGATGGGGAGCGGTGAATAGGTTTCGAACGCTTCAGGCTTCGGAAGCGAGAGGCGCAGGAAACCTGCGATCTTATTCTCGGGCGTGACCCATTGCAGGAAGAATTCGCGGGTGGACGTCGTCTCGTAAGGAATCACATCGAGCGCGAGCTCCCCCACCTCGACATCTTGCGTGCTGATCTCGCGGTGACGGATCTCCTGGATGCCGCGAGCGTCATGTTCGCCCGTTGGCGCATGGGTGGTTGCTCGGCGTACAGCTACGATTTCTTCGGCGCGCGCCTCGACCAATTGGCGGAGGTTCACCTTCTTGTTCCCCGCCTCGATATCGTGGGCAGAGAAGTCGCGGATCATGCGGGAAATGCGCGTGAAACCAGGGGTCGCGAGCACGTCCGCCACCAGCACGTCGACGAGCGTCTCCTCGTCGTACGGCTGCCACTCGCCTGCATCGTAGCGCGTGCAGAGCTCGGTTCCGCGTACGAGCGCACAAGGGTAGAGCTTGATCTCATCTGGCTGGTACGGTGTCTCGGTGACGAAGCGCGCGAAGTCGGCTTTGTCGGACTCGGGAGTCGCGCCGAGCAAGTTCACCATGAAATGCGTGTGCGTTTTGAAGCCGAACAGGCGCGTGAGATCGAGGGCGCGCTCGATCTGCTCGACCGTGACCGGGCGGCCATTGATGTCGTGAATGCGCTGTTCAAGGCTTTGAATTCCCATCTGAACCTTGGTCGCGCCGAGCGTGCGCAGAAACGTGAGCATTCCAGGCGTGATGAGGTTGGGGCGCGTTTCGACCACGAGGCCGACCACTCGATGCCGGGCGCGCTCGTTGCGCTCGTGCTCGCGCATGAGATCTTCGAGCGTCGCCCGTTGTTCGCGTGAGACCCGGGTCCACGGCTCCCCCGTTTCGTAGAGGTCGATCATGGCCTCGTTGTAGGTGAGCTCGCCAGAATCGACGCGCTGTTGCGCCTCGCACGTGAAGGCGACCAGGTCATCCTTCTCGTAGCTGAGGCCGTGTTGCTTATAGAAAGCGCGGCGGTCGCGCGCGTTCACACCGGCGTCGTTGAGCGCGCGGAAGAGTTCGGTGGTGAACCAGATCTGGTAGTCGCGCGGATAGTCGCTCCACGTACCGCCGAGCACGATGAGCTCGATCTTGTCGGTCACGTGTCCCATCTGCGCGAGCGCTCGCAGGCGTGAAGTGACCTGCAGATACGGATCGAAGTAGTTGCGCTCGGCGCGCTGGCAGGCGGGCTCGTCGGAAAGATAGCTCTTGGGCATGCGCAGGTCGTTCGGGCAGTAGATGCACGCGCCGCCACACTTCCACGGCTTCGTGATGACCGTGATGGTGGCCACGCCCGACGCACTGCGGCGTGGCTTCACTTGGAGGAGCGTGATGAGCTGTTGCTCGAGCTCGGGAGTGACGTTCCACGCCGCCCAGGTTTCAGGGTCGCGCTCTTTCGTGCGCAGATAGAACGGCAGCAGCTTCTTCTTGGAATAGGGCCGCGATGGACGCGGGGACTGAGAGGCTTGAGCAGCATCCAGGCCGCACGAATTCGCAGGTTGAGACTTCACGGCCTGGTGAAGGCGCTTGTTATGGTCGTTTAGGATGCGCAGCAGATCCTTCGCGTCGAGCGCTTCGCCCGCGCGCAGTCGATCGAGTATTTCGCGAATGATGTCTTCCACGCCTACGCGAAATAGTCTACGCCGCCTTCGAAGATCGGCTGGTAGAGATCGCCCGGCACGTTCTTGTAGAGGCCAGCGCCGCTGCGTTCGCTGTGGCCCATCTTGCCGAACACGCGGCCATCGGGGCTGGTGATGCCCTCGATCGCCCACGCTGAACCGTTCGGGTTGAAGGCGAGATCCATGGAAGGCACGCCGTTGCCGTCGACGTATTGGGTCGCGATCTGGCCGCTGGCCTTCAGCTGCTCGAGCAGTTCGGGCGAGGCGACGAAGCGGCCTTCGCCGTGACTGATGGCGACCGTGTGGATGTCGCCCACCTTGCAGCGCGAGAGCCACGGGGAGAGCGTGGAGGCGACGCGCGTGTCGACCAGCATGCTCTGATGGCGGCCGATGGCGTTGAACGTGAGCGTCGGGCAGGTGTCGTCCATCTCGCGGATGTCGCCGAACGGAACGAGGCCGAGCTTCACGAGCGCCTGGAAGCCGTTGCAAATGCCGAGCATGAGGCCGTCGCGATTCTGCAGCAGGTCGCGCACGGCTTCGGTGACCTCGGGCGCGCGGAAGAACGACGTGATGAACTTCGCGGAGCCGTCGGGCTCGTCGCCGCCGGAGAAGCCGCCGGGAATCATGACGATCTGGCTTTCGCGAATGGCGTTGGCCAGGGCTTTCGTGCTCTCGATGACCGCTTGCGGCGTGAGGTTATTCACGATGAGCGTGGTGGGCGCCGCGCCAGCACGCTCGAAGGCTCGGGCGGTGTCGTATTCGCAGTTATTGCCCGGGAAGACCGGGATGATGACGCGCGGTTTGGCGACCGAGCCGCAGTACACGAGCGGGGTCGCGCCGTCGAAGCTGATGGCTTCGACCGTGGCGTGTTCGTCGGCTGCGGCATCTGCGCCAGCCGCCTTGTCCTGCGCGGTGGCCTCCTCGTCCTCGAGCGAACGATACGGGAAGACCGACTCGAGCTTGGATTCCCAGGCTTCCTGCAGGTCGGCCAGCGCGACCGATTCGTCGCCAACAGCGAATTCGTATTCGGCCGTGGTGACGCCCGCGTCGACCACTTCGTAATAGTTGGTGGATTCGGGGAGCTGCGCATCGGTCGACAGCTCGACGATGAAGCTGCCGTAAGCTGGCTCGAAGAGCGCCGATGAACTGATGCTTCCATCGATCTGGATGCCGATGCGATTGCCCAGCGCCATCTTGAAGAGCGCTTCGGCGTAGCTGCCGTACCCCGGCGTTGCGACCGAGAGGGCCGTGCCTTCGCCGATGAGGCTTTCGACCAGGTCGCATGCTGCGCGGAAGCCTTCTGCGTCAGGCAGCAGGCCGTCGTCCTGATAGGTGGGCGAGATGAACAGGACGCGGTTGCCCGCACCCTTGAATTCGGGAGAGGTGACGCGATCGATCGGGCCACACGCCGTCGCGAACGACACGAGCGTGGGCGGCACGTCGAGCTGCTCGAAGGAGCCGGACATGGAGTCCTTGCCGCCGATCGAACCGACTTCCGTGTCGACCTGCGCCATGAGCGCGCCGAGCACGGACGCGACTGGTTTGCCCCAGCGCGTCGGTTCTTCGCGCAGACGCTCGAAGTATTCCTGGAATGAATAGTAAGCGTTCTTGCGCTGGAAGCCGGCGGACACGAGCTTGGCCAGCGATTCGATGACCGCGAGATAGGCGCCCTCGTACTGGTTCGCCTCGGAAAGATACGGATTGAAGCCCCAGGCCATGCCTGAGCACGTAGTGGTCTCGCCGTCGACCGGGAACTTCGCCGCCATGGCCATGGAAGGCGTGAGCTGATGCTTGCCGCCAAAGGGCATGAGCACCGTGGCCGCGCCGATGGTGGAGTCGAAGCGCTCGACCAGGCCCTTGTTGGAGGCGACATTGAGATCCGTCACGACCGCGGTAAGGCGCTCGGCCAGCGTGTTGCCTGGCCAATCGGGGATGTAGCTGCCGCCCTCTTCGACGTGCACTTCAACGTGTTTGGGCGCGCCGTTGCTGGCGAGGAATTCGCGCGAAACATCCACGATGGTATTGCCGCGCCAGGTCATGCGCACGCGACCCGTATCGGTGACGGTCGCGACCGGGGTGGCTTCGAGGTTTTCAGCATGAGCGAGCTCGATGAAGCGATCGACATCTTCAGGCGCGAGGGCCACCGCCATGCGCTCCTGGCTTTCGGAGATGGCGAGTTCGGTGCCGTCGAGGCCTTCGTATTTCTTGGGGACGCGGTCGAGGTCGATCTGGAGGCTATCGGCCAGTTCACCGATGGCCACCGACACGCCGCCTGCGCCGAAATCGTTGCAGCGCTTGATCATGCGGCTGGCTTCGGAATTGCGGAACAGGCGCTGGATCTTGCGCTCGACCGGGGCGTTGCCCTTCTGGACTTCCGCGCCGCAGGTCTCGATGGACTCGAGGTTGTGCGCCTTGGAAGAGCCCGTCGCGCCGCCGATGCCATCGCGGCCCGTGCGGCCACCCAGCAGCACGACCACGTCGTCGGGCGCGGGCGTTTCACGGCGAACGTCGGCCGCGGGCGTTGCGCCCACTACCGCGCCGATCTCCATGCGCTTAGCTGCGTAGCCGGGGTGGTAGAGTTCGTTGACCTGGCCTGTTGCGAGGCCGATCTGATTGCCGTAAGACGAGAAGCCCGCCGCCGCCGTGGTGACGAGCTTGCGCTGCGGAAGCTTGCCCGGCAGCGTGCCGGCCACGGGAACGAGCGGGTCCGCCGCACCGGTCACGCGCATCGACTGGTAGACATAGCTGCGGCCCGAGAGCGGGTCGCGGATCGCGCCGCCCACGCAGGTGGCCGCGCCGCCGAAGGGCTCGATCTCGGTGGGATGGTTGTGCGTCTCGTTCTTGAAGAGGTAGAGCCAGTCCTGCTCTTCCCCATCCACATCGACCTTCACCTTCACGGTGCAGGCGTTGATCTCTTCGGATTCGTCGAGGTTCTTGAGGATGCCCTCGTTCTTGAGCCACTTCGCGCCGATGGTGCCCATGTCCATGAGCGTGATGGGCTTCGAGTCGCGGTCGAGGTCGGTGCGCATTTCCAGGTAGCGATCGAACGCGTCGCGCACGTTCGTGTCGTCGATGCGGAGGTTCTCGAGCTCGGTCTCGAACGTGGTGTGGCGGCAGTGATCGGACCAGTAGGTGTCGATCATCTTGACCTCGGTGATGGTGGGGTCGCACTGCTCGGTCTTGAAATACTGCTGGCAGAACTTGATGTCGGCCAGGTCCATGGCCAGACCGCGGTCAGCGATGAGCTGCTGGAGGCCGGCTTCGTCGAGAGCGATGAAGCCGTCGATGGTCTCGACATCCGCGGGCGTCGGGAAGTCCATCTTCAGGGTGTCGACCGGCTCGAGCGAGGCTTCGCGCGCCTCGACCGGATTGATGACGTAATGCTTGATGGCGTCGATGTCTTCGCTGGTCAAGTCGCCTTCCAGGAAGAAGATGCGGGCGCTGCGGACTTCGGGGCGCTCGCCCTGGCTGATGAGCTGGATGCATTCGCTGGCGGAATCCGCACGTTGGTCGAACTGGCCGGGCAGGAATTCCACGCCGAAGATGGTCGCGCCTTCGTCAGCTGGGAGCTCGGAGTAGATGGTGTCCGATTGCGGTTCGCTGAAGACCGTGGGGGTGCACTGCGCGAAGAGTTCGTCGGAGATGCCTTCCACGTCGTAGCGATTGAGCAGGCGCACGTTCGCGAGGTTGCTGACGCCGAGGATGGTTCGTAGTTCATGCAGCAACTGCTGCGCTTCGACGTCGAATCCGGGTTTCTTCTCAACGTAAATACGTGAAACCATGAGGCCCTGCTTTCTGCGAAATCAGACGGTTGAATGCGTCCTTCTATGATAAAGCCTTACGGGGCGGATTCATACGGAAACCAGGGAATTCAGCGCACTATTGGGAGTCAGGGTCACGAAGCCTCCCTCGTGCGTTGGACTGTAGTTCCAAACAGGCTAATTCGGGAAATCTGGTAATAAATTGCGCTTTTAGCAGTTTGAGGCGAGTCAAAACCTCTCCCTCATTCGGTGCTATATTGATGAACCTGATTTCAACTGGCAAAACATAAAGAGCGATCGAGCGCGACCTTGAGAGATCAAAGACCTGCGACCCACACGGGTCAAAAAATTGCGTTTTTTGCGCCTAAGAACGGAAGTTTTTGCCGGAAATCAGGAATCGGCCGAAAATACGCGCTAAGGACAGCGCAAGAGCAACCAGGCCCGCTGGTCTATCCGTTGCGAGCGGCACATCAGTTTTGTGGTTTCATAGAGCCAGGCGGCTGTTGGCGAACGCTACGGGCGAATGCTGCGAGCCGCACGTCGTGAACGAAACCGCGCGAAAGGACCACTAACATGTACGTGACCTGCCTCGATATGGAAGGTGTGCTGGTACCCGAGATCTGGATCGCATTCGCTGAGGCGAGCGGGATCCCTGAGCTGAAGCGCACGACGCGCGACGAACCCGATTACGACAAGCTGATGAACTGGCGTCTCGGCATCCTCAAGGAGCACGGCCTGGGCCTGAAAGAGATCCAGGAGACCATCGCCACCATCGATCCGCTGCCTGGCGCGAAGGAGTTCTTGGACGAACTGCGCGACTGTGGTCAGGTGATCGTCATCAGCGATACGTTCACGCAATTCGCGAAGCCCCTCATGGAGAAGCTGGGCATGCCGACGCTGTTCTGCAACGAACTCGTGGTGGCCCCCGATGGCGAGATCACGGGCTTCCGCATGCGCTGCGATCAGTCGAAGCTGACCACCGTGAAAGCGTTGCAGAACTGCGGTTTCGACACCATTGCCGTGGGCGACAGCCATAACGACCTGGGCATGATCCGCGCGAGCAAGGACGGCTTCCTGTTCCGCAGCACCGATGCGATCATCGCCGAGAACCCCGACCTGCAAGCGTTCGAAGAATTCGACGACCTGCTGGCTGCCATCAAGGGCGCGCTGGCGGAGTAGCGTTATCTGAACACTGCATCGACAAGCGCATCGGAAGCATTTGAAAGCCTTCTATAGCTGCGAAAGATCCAAACAATAATAAACATGTTTACCAGCGCCTGTTCTTTTGAGCAGGCCTGTTTGTTTGAACCCATCGAGACGCTTATGAACGGTCGGGGCACTTAATCCTGCGTCCTCCGCGATCATCTTTGCTGAAAGACCATTGGACCACCTTTGAGACAAAATTTAACTCGTAACCAATTCATAGGCTTTTTCGAGTTAAATTTCTTGGTTATTTTAACTCGAAACTGAAAATCCGGAACACGCGACTGCTGTGAAATCCAAAGGCCACGCGTCCAATCTCGGTTTGAGGAAAAATGAAGTTCCGAGAATAAATGAAAGCAATCCTAACAGTTGTTGACCCCGTAGTTGGTGCAGGGTTTACACTTCCTTCTAAGGATGTGATGACATGGCTGGATACAAGCGAGTGAAAACCATCGTCGAGACCGAGTCGGGCGAGACGAGCGTTTTCGTCGGGCCTGAGGGCGTGAAGGTTCCCTCGAAAGAGACGAAGCTGACCGTAGGCGAAGTCGAGAAGCTGACCGGCGTGAGCGTCGGAACACTGCGCCACTACGACAAGATCGGGCTGCTGTGCCCTGCGCGCGCAGGTGAGAACGTCGCGAACAATCGTAAGCTCTATAGCGCTGATGATCTAGGGCGCCTTCAAGCGATCCTCACGCTCGCCGCGTATGATTTCACGCTCGAAGAGATCGGTCGGATCCTTGATGACGAAGACATCGACCTCTATGGGGCGATCGAGTTGAAGCTGTTCGATCTGCGCAGACGCGCGAACCGACTTCGTCACCTGATACTTTTCGTGAAGTTCACCGACCTGACCGATGCGAGCGATGCCGATCTGATCGAAGGCCTCGCCTGTGGGCCAGCAGCGCTCGATGAACTCGCGGATATCGCGCGTGGCACGACGCTCTACGAAGAGACGATCGCACGCTTCGAGGCGCTGAGCGAAGAGGCTTGTGCGGGGGTGCTCAACGATCTGGACGATATCCTGTTCGCGCTCTTCACGCTCGACGGAGGGAGCGATCTGACGGGTGTCGAGCAAGCGCTCGCGGCATTCGCGGATTGGTGGAGCGCATTCGCTGCGCCGCTCGAAGAAACCGGCTACCTGGGATTTTGGGCGCTCTTCGAGGACCACGGTCTGATCGCAGAGCGCGTGGAGACCACGGGCAACGCAGGCGATGCCAGCACGATCCAAATGCTCGTCTTCTTCGCCTGGTTAGCACATCTGATGAAGACCGCTGGTGCCTCGATAGCCGAGACCGCGCGCATGGCGGACGTGGATGTGGTTGCCGCGCTCGAAGATGCTCAGGAGCTGGTCGACGAGTTCGCATGCGCGGCCGTTGGGCGGACGTTGACTGATTCGACCGACTTCGAAGATCTGGCCGATCTTGCGTTCTGCATGTCCCTGTGGATGATCGGCGCTCTTGTCGACGAGGAGCTGAGCGAATACCTCGGCCTTGGTGACTTGGCGTTCGGGCTCGACGAGATCGACAAGGTCGCGCGCCTGTTCGACGTACTAGGGAGCGAGGATTAGAAGGTAAGAAGTTCGCGCACTTGGGTGCCGAGCGCGTCCGCGATGCGCGCAAGATCGTCGATGCCGACGCCCACGCGACCCTTTTCGATGCGCCAGATATGCGACTTGCTCGAGCCGATCATCATGGCAAGGCGTTCCTGGGAAAGCCCCTGGTCTTCCCTGCGCTTTTTGATCGCATCGCCGAGCGCGCATCTTTTCTGGTCGATATCCATGCCTACAGGATATGTGCTAGACTATCCGTCGCGGCTTCATATTTGAAGCCTAAGAATCGAGAAAGCTTTTAGGCCTCGCATTATACGGAGCTAAAGAATGAGTCAAGACAAGATCATCATCGAAACGCGGGAAGTAAAGACGCTCGGATGCGCACATGCGATCCGCACGTTCTTTCGTGGCATCATCGCCGTCATTCTCACAGTAAGTGCGATGGTCTTTCTTTTCGGCATACTTCTCACTTCTTAACTTTTACCGTTGCAAAATCGTATGTTTCGCCTGCGTATTCATTGGTTATGAGAAAGCGAAATCGCAACAAGAGAAAGGTCATCCATGACTGATCAAGAGCACGAGCAGATCACATCGGAACCCAAAGAGCAGACAAAGCCCAAGAAGAAGAAAAAGATACTTCCTATGACAATAGCGGTCATCGTTGTTGTTGTGATAGTCGCTGTTCTTTCAACCGTACTGACGATGAATGCTGCGGGAACGACCGTTTCTGAGGTCAGCCTCAAGAAAGCAGTGAGCATCAATAAGCTCTCCACTGCAGAATTCACTTACGAGGGCATCGCTGAGAAATGCAACGACAAAGGAGATGTCATCTACCACATCTACTACGAAGCTTCTGCTAACGCGGGAATGGATCTTGAGAAGATCGATTTCAAAATCGATGCCGACAAGAAGACCGTCACCCCTATCCTGCCCGAAATGACCATCGATGCTCCCGTGATCGATGAATCCGTTATCGATTTCCTGCCGAAGAACGCGAACGTAAACATGCGTGAAGTCATCGAGATCTGCAAGGCAGATGCGACCAACGAAATCGAAGAAACTCCCATGATCAAGGAAACCGCTCTTCGCAATATGCGCTCTACCATCGAAGCGTTGCTCGTACCGATACTTGAAAGCAACGGCTACAAGATCGTTTGGGAAGATGCTGCCGCAGAGCAAACAGACAAAAACGCTGATGATAACACAAATAGCAATGAAGCCGCAGAAGGTGATTCCGATGAAAATGCTCAATAAATTTGTGTGTGCGGGGCTCTGCGCGTGTCTCGGCATCGTCCTCTTGACCGGCTGCTCCGCTCAGCAAAATAAGGAGCCCGACTTCTCTAACGTCAAAGAGGTAGCAGAGCTGTCCTCCTTGGAATGCTATTACCACAATGTCGTGCGCTATCACAAAGATGCAGAAGGTTTGTTGAGCTGGACCACCATCGGCGAGAAGAACATGTGGTTCGAATACGACGGCATCGTTCGTATGGGAATCAACATCGATAAAGTCACCATATCGAAGCCTGATGCGAACAACGCCGTAACCATAACGATTCCTGAGGTCGAGGTGCTCGGTCATCCTGATGTCGATACCGACTCCATGACCGAACCTGTTGAAGCGAACGGGTGGTTCACAGGCATGACAGCAGAGGACAAGAAGCAAGCCCTTAAAGACGCGCAGAACGACCTGCTCACGACCGCTCAGAACGACACACAATCCAAAGCTCAGGCTATGCAGCGCGCAAAGGACCTGCTCGAGCAATACGTGAAGAACACGGGCGAAGCGGTCGGCAAGTCGTACACCGTGAAATGGGAGCAAGTCGTAGCCGATTCCAGCGCTGAATGATCCAGCGCAGCTTAATTGTTGTAGAAATACAGGAAGGACCACTATGCCAGAGATCGCTAAAGCTGATCCCGATCAGACCTTTCAAACCATACTCGCTTCCGCTGCCCAATTGCCTGGCGTCAATATCGATCGAAGCAAATATCTAGCCGGCGCTCTCAAAGGACACTTCTCACCTGAAGTGATCGAACTTGCCATCGAAACTTCACCTGCTGCTGCAGGAATACGTGCCGAACAGCTTAGCGCGATCGCCGATGCTTCCATTCGTTATGAAACTGCTAAAGTGACGGGGCTATCGGCGCTTTCTGGCATTCCCGGCGGTATTGCCATGGCGGGTACCGTCCCTGCTGACCTTGCTCAATACTTTGCACACGTACTCCGAATCAGCCAGAAGCTCAGCTACCTCTATGGATGGGAGAGCATATTCGAAGGCGATGAAGAAGAGATGGACGATGAAGCAAAGAATCTGCTCATCCTCTTTATAGGCGTGATGTTCGGCGCAAACGGCGCAACGGATGCGATCGCGAAGATCTCCCAATCTGCAGCCAAGGCAGCGGCGAAACGGATTTCGCAAAAAGCTCTGACCAAGGGAGTTGTCTATCCGATAGTCAAACAGGTCGCAAAATACCTGGGCGTACAAATGACGAAGGATATCTTCGCGAAAGGCGTTGCGAAAGCCATTCCTGTTATTGGAGCAGTTATTTCAGGTGGTGTGACGCTTGCCACCTATGCACCTATGTCGCTCAAGCTAAAAGACTATCTTGCGAGCCTTGAAATAGCTGATCCTGATCGTTTCATAGAAGTCGAAGCTGAAGTTATCGAGATCGACAAAAGCTTCGAAGAGTAGGCGTTGACCAGAGGAGAAATGATGAACATCGTCAAAAGATTTCCTGCCGCTTTAGCCATCCTATTCATCGCGCTCGTTATGGCCTTTACGCTATCAGGGTGTGAATCCGATGAAACTAAGGCTGCAAAGACAGGCTTCAATAATGAGGTTTCTAGGATTCAAGGGGAATTCGACTCTTTGCAGTCCGAGATAAGCAATGCCGAGGAACTCGTTCTTGTTGAAGATAAGGCGCTCGACGAATCATTGAGACCAGCGCTCGAAGATGCTATATCTGACGCAAAGACCGTTGAATTCGAAAAGCCTTCGCTGCCATCGAACGAAGCAGAAGAGATCGATGCAGCAACTGCAGAATTGAAGAACTTCGGTTTCGCCGAAGAGCTCGAGCATCTCCAGAATGCTGAGACCGCTCTGTCGGAAAGCATCGAGAAATATAAACTCGTGGACAATCCTTCTGAAGCATTCATTATCGAACGCTTGCGCGGCGTTGAGGGCGTTGGCGAAATATCAGCGGTAACAGAAGACAACGATCCAAACGGACAGCTTAATAAAACTGGCGGATACACAGCAACTATCTACTTCAGCAGTCCATGGGTCAACCAAAACAACGTGTATGGATCGACCGTCATCGACAAGGGGACCGATGGCGGCGGCGCTATCGAAGTATATGCCAATGAAGGCGATGCGCATGACCGAAACTCATATCTTGGTGCCTTTGATGGCCCAAGCCTGATTCGTGCTGGTTCACACACCGTTGTCGGCACCGTTATAGTGCGCACTTCAGACAAGCTGACCGCAACGCAGCAAAAGGAACTTGAGGCAGCGATCATAGAGGCACTTACCAAATTGCCAGAATCTGAATCAGAATAGCTTAGCTGCAGTAGTCATGCAAAAGAGGTCGCTTCGGCGGCCTCTTTTTTACTACTTTCGATAGCGGCGGAGGCGGTCGAGGACGGAATCGAGACTGCAGGGTTGCAGGGCATCGAGCTCCTGCGCGTGACGTTGACGCATGAACGGGTGCAGCTCCGCGATCTCGTTCGCATCGATCTGGCCATCCGCGAACACCTTGCAATACGTGTAGTAGAAATCGAGATCGGCTCGCGACATCTTCTGACCGCTTTCGACGGCATCGATCAGGATCGTGAGGTAATCGAGCGCGGCGTACTGGCACACCAGCTCTTCCTGGATCTGGCGCTTCAGCTCGGACTTCTGAATGACCTGATAGAACTTCAGCTGATGGTAATGCAGAAGCATACGATCGAGCTCCTCACGCTGTTGCTGGAACACGGTCGCCAGTTGATCGGCGCTCTGCTGCAGCGAGCTCACTTGTGCCCGCAGGTCTTCCTTCTTCGGTTGCTTGCCGAAGATCCCCTCGATCAGATTGCCGACCCCGTGAAAGGCGCTCGCTATGGTGGTCATCACTACATCTATCATATGGCCGCTCTCTTTGAAAATCGCGCGCTTGAACTTCGCTTCTAGTATAAATGACCTGCGATTATTTAGGAGCTACGGCGGAAGACGACGTAGCGATTGAGGTTGCCTGTCTTGCCATCGGCAACGAATGACGCGACCGCGTTCGCGTGCGGTGCAAGCTCGACGCTGATGCGATCGATCTCCGCGTCCGAGAAGTGATGGCAATAGCGATATTGCCCGGGCAGGTTCTTCCAACCGAGCAGATAATCCCCCACCTCAAGGTCCTCAGGACGTAAGACGAGGTGATCAAGGGCTTCCGCATGCGTACGCTGCGCTTTTTCGCGGCGTGTCTCATCGTTCAAGAACTGCCAGAACGATACCGCAAGATGACCGCCCGGCTTCACGTAGCTGAGCGCCTCTTTCAAGAACCGCACGCGCAGATCGAACCCGGGAATATGATGCATGAAACCGAACGTGACCACGAGGTCAAACGGAAACGAACCTGCGAATGCAGGCTTGTTCGCAGGTTCGATAGCAGGCAGCCCTTCGAACATGTTAGTGATGATGTCCTCGCAGGTGAAATTCACGTTTTCGGCGATAGCGGCGTCGCTGGAATCAACGAGCGGCTCGCAATTGTCTACTGCGAAGAAGCGCCAATCGATAGCAGGATACTCGCTATCAAGAAACGTCTCGAAGCGCAGATTGCCGCAGGCGATATCGAGCACGGAAGCGATGTGTCGAGAACGATCCTGCTGACTCGAAACAACGAAAGAACATTCAGGAGCTGTACTGGAAACAGCTGTCTCACCAGTACCTTCAGGCGCAAAACCGCACGCATTCAAACAGCGGCGCCAGCCATCCCAGGGGGCCGTACGCGTTCGCGAGAACGACGCGGCATTCGCCGCATAGAAACGCGTATTGAGCGTGCAAAGCTTCTTCGCGGTCGTCTGATCCATGGCTAGCGCTCCTCGCCATCAGCGGAAACCGATGGCTGGGCCACCGGATGACCGTCAGACGCTTCGTCGGCTTTCACGGGCTGCTTCCTACCTGGGCGAATGATGAGCGCCGACACCGCTGCGCCGATGCAGGCCGCTACCAGCATGATGAAGAACCCGCGGATCGGGAACAGCAGGAAGAGCAGCAGCACCGTCATGATGGGCTGACGCATGATGCCACCCATCGCCGCCGCGCAGCAGATGCACAGGCAGCTGACCGAGTCGGCGCCCGTCAGCAACGCGAAGCCGTACCCCAAGCAGATGCCCGCGAAGATGGTCGGGAAGAAATGGCCGCCGCGCCACCCCAGGCGCAGGCAGAACGGCGTCATGAACACTTTTAGGATACCCGTCGCGATGAGGAAGCCTGCGCCCAGCATCGTCCATATCTGCGCGAGCGTTTCGGTCTGCGATTCGCCCGCGAACATGATGAAGGGCGAAACAATGCCCAGCACGCCCAACACGAGTCCTGCCAGCGTCGCCTTCACGACGGGGCGATCGCCGATCTTGCGCGCGACGATGTCGGCGAAGCGATCGAAGACGTGATAGAACACTCCGATCAGACCGCCCACCAGCGCCAGCGGAATGACGAGCGCGAGCTCGTGCCATCCGATGGCGATCGTGTCAAAATGCGGCAGGCCTTCCCCGCCGCCGAACACGCTTCCGAGCAGCATGATCGCGCCGAGCGCGCCTACCACCGCGAACGTGTAGACGATGATCTTGGTGGTGCGCGGAACCTCGAGCTTCGTCTCCGGTTTCACTTCGTCGCAGCTACCCAGCAGTGGTGCTGCGAGGCCGAACAACGGCGCGTTGAACACCGCCGTGATGACCGCAGCCGTACCGACCGATGCGAGACGGCGGAATTCCGTGCCGAGGAACTTCAGGCGGTCGCCCACCCAGGTACAGAGTCCCGCGATCACGCCGGTCAAGCCCGCTTCAGGACCGACGCTACCACCGAAGAGCAGCGGCAAGAGCGCGCCGCCCGCGGCTGCGCCGAGATGGTCGTATTCGTAGCGGCCCGCGGCTTTCACCTGCGCCATCACCTGGTTGAGGTCTTCGGGATAGGGTCCGAACTTGCGCTGGAAGAGACCGATCACCACGCCGCCGACCAGGCAGAACGCGAGCGGCCACCACCACGCGCCGATGCGCGCGGGAAGGTCATGCCAGAAGAACTGGAGCCCATGGTTGAGCAGGAAGAAGAACAGCCACACGAACGTACCCGCGAGCGCGCCGAGGACGAGCGTGAAGACGGCGAACAGGATGTGATTCAGCACGGGGTGCTTCGGAGCGCCACCATCGGTCGCGGCGGTCGGGTCCTGCTCGTGTGCTCTCTTGTCGGGCGACGTGCTAGTCTCCATCGGTCGCCGTGCTTTCACTGGCTGCGCTCTGAGGCTCCACCTTGGGCTGATCCTCGCCGGAATCGCCCGATCGGTCCGAAGAACGATTCGCACGATCTGTTGCGGCACTCGCAGGCGCCTGCGCGCCATCGTCCAGCACCTCGACCAGATCGGGCAGGTCGGCTGGATCCTGCGCGCGCTGCGAACGGAATTCCTCGACGAAGCCCGCCGAGAAGATGCCCGCGGGAATGGCCACCACGCCGATCGAGAGCACCATGGTGATGAACCCGACCAGGCGGCCCATCGGCGTGATGGGGACGATGTCGCCGTAGCCCGTCGAGGTCATGGTGGTCATGGCCCAATAGAGACCGGTCAGGATACTGTCGAAGGTTTCGGGCTGCGCATCGTGCTCGGCCTCGAACATGAGCACGCTTGAGGCCACCGCCAACAGCGCGAGCACCATGAAAGCGGCCACGATCTCGCGGTGATGCTTCGTGAACACGCGCGCGATCGAGCGCAGGCCGCGCATGTAGCGCGAGATCTTGATGAGACGCACGAGACGGATGATGCGGATCGCGTCGTTCAGCGCTGAAGATGCGGGCACGAAATACAGGAAGAGCGCAGGCACGAACGCCAGGAAGTCGATGATGCCCATGAGCGAGAATGCGTAGCGCAGACGTGCGCGGGCGGGCGTGCGGTCGGGATAGACCATGTCTGCGATCCACAGGCGGCAGCAATATTCCACGCCGAACACCGCGGTCGAGAGGATGCTGAAAATGAAGAGCGCGGCGCTGGCCCGCCCTGCCATCCACGTGTCCGGCACGCCGACGAGCAGCGCGTTCAGCACGATCAACACGATGAGCGCGATGCCGAGCGCCTTACCGAGCGGGCGCGCCGCCAGCGGATCTTCGAGCGCTAAGTAGACGCGCTCCTTCATCGGTTGTCCACTTTCTCAGGATACAGATCGTGGTTCGACAGGCGCGTCCAAGCGACCTCTTCCCAGCGCGTGCCGGGGCGGCCGTAGTTGCAATACGGGTCGATGGAGATGCCGCCGCGTGGGGTGAATTTGCCCCAGACCTCGATGTACTTCGGATCCATGAGCGCGATGAGATCCTTCATAATGGTGTTGACGCAATCCTCGTGGAAATCGCCGTGATTGCGGAACGAGAACAGGTAGAGCTTCAGGCTCTTGCTCTCGACCATGCGCACGTCGGGCACGTAGGAGATGTAGATAGCCGCGAAGTCGGGCTGGCCCGTGATCGGGCACAAGCTCGTGAATTCGGGGCAGTTGAACTTCACGAAGTAGTCGTTGTCGAGATGCTTGTTCTCGAAGGTCTCGAGCATCTCGGGCGCGTAATCGGTCGGATAGGAAACCTGCTGGTTGCCGAGCAATTCGAGGCCTTCGCCCTCGCGCGTGGTGTTCTGGGTATCCATTAGTTTCCTTTCTTCAGGAGCGGATCGATGGTGCCGTTGAGCTCGAACGCGCGCTGGCGATCGAGACAGGTGGCGCACGTTCCGCATGGTTCGTCGGCGCCTTCGTAGCACGACCAGGTGAGCTGATAGGGCACGCCGCGCTTCAAGCCTTCTTCGACGATGCGCGCTTTCGACCAGCTCACGAACGGCGCGACCAGCTGGAGCTGGCCACCCGTTCCCTGGCCGATCGCGGACGCCATCGCTTCGACGAACGCCGGCGAGCAATCGGGATACGCGCAGCCGGCCCAGTCGTCGGCGTGCGCGCCGTAGCACACCACCGAGCAATCGAGCGAGAGCGCCATGGAGGCTGCGCTCGAGAGGAAGAGGCCGTTGCGGAAGGGCACGTAGGTGCTGACCGTCGCGTCGTCTTCCGTGGCGAGCTGGGCGGCGTAGGTCTCGTGCGGGATCTGTTCGGCGGAGCCTGCTAGCAGCGAACTATCGCTTTCCGCGAAGATGGGTGCTAGGTCGAGAAAGCGCTGCTGAACGCCATAATAGCGCGCTACCTGCTTGGCTGCTTCGAGCTCGCGGTCGTGCTTCTGGCCGTAGAAGATGGAGAGCGCGTAGACGTTCTCTGCGCCGTAGCGATCGACCGCCATGGCCAAGAGCGTGCTGGAATCGAGGCCGCCGCTGAACAGCACGAGTGCCTTCTCGTCCGTATAGCGTCGCTTCTCTGGTCGCGTCATCGGCTACACTCCCCTTTCGGTGTCGGGCCAAATGATCTTGTGGAGCTGCAGCTGCAGTGTTGCGCGCGTGAGGGCGCGTTCTTTCATGAAGTCGACGATGAGCGCGGGATCGAGCTTGCCGAACACGGGACTCACGTAGACCTGGCAGTGGCGCTCGAGGTCGTGCTCGCTCACGATGCGCGCCATGGCCTCGAGGTCATCGTGCGATCCCGCCACGAACTTCACCACGTCGTTCGCGGTCAAAAGCGCGAAGTTCGCCGTGCGCATCTGCGCCTCCATGCCTGATGAAGGCAGCTTGTAGTCCATCGTGAACTGGAGCTTCGCGGGGCGATCCGTCGCGAGCGCTGCAAGGTCGACCGAGCCGTTGGTCTCGATCTCCACCACCTCGATCTGCTCGAGGTTCGCGAGAGCCGCGACCAGTTCGGGCAGGTGAGACTGGAGCGCCGGCTCGCCACCCGTGATGGTCACGCATGCGCACGGCTGTTCTGCCACCCACGCGACCAGGTCGTTCGCGGTCAGCAGGTCGACGGTCGCTTCCGTATCTTGTGCCCACACCGTGTCACAGTAGCTGCAGCGCAGGTTGCATCCTGAAAAGCGGATGAACGCTGCGAGCCTGCCGGCATGACGGCCTTCGCCATCGATGCTCACGAAGCGCTCGATGACGGGATAGGTGATGTGCGTTTCAGGGGTTAGCACGCGATCGACCTGCGCTATCCGCGATAGATGGCGCAGTTGTTCGGCGTTTCGTACACATCGATCTGCGCGATGGGCAAGCCCTGCTCGCGAAGGTGATCGAAGAAATAGCGCGCGAGGTTCTCCGCGGTCGTGCGGAACGGCAGGATCGAGAGCGTAAAGCCTTCGTCTTCCAGACACGCGATGGTGGCGGGCTTGAGCGATCCCTCTTCGATGATGAACGAGTGGTCGAGCGCTTCGGTCATGTCGCGCACCGCCTGCTTGAATTCGCCGAAGTCGAGCACCATGTCCTTCATCGTGCCTTCGGTCTGCAGCTGGTCCTGCTCAAGATAGGCGACGACGCGCCAGCGGTGGCCGTGCAGGTTCTCGCATTTGCCGTGATAATCCGTAAGAAAATGAGCAGCGTCGAAGCTGCTTTCGGTCTTCAAGCCATACATGTGATGCTCCTAGTTTTGTTTAACGACAGGAGGGTTTCGAACTGTCCGAGTCATTATAGCAAGCGCAGGCGGCGAAACCTACGCCAGGACGCAAAAGCGCATAGACAAGCTCAGGCTCCGGCGTCGCTTCGGTCGAACTAACTTGCTTCGCAAGTGGATTTCTCCCTCGCTTTGGCCAAGTCGTCTGAGTCGTGCCTATGCGCTTTTACGTCGCTGCACTGATGATGCATGAAGCTGTTGGTAAACCGTCATGCTATCACCACCTGATGTGCGAGGCGCGTTGCTACAATTGAAGGTGCTGCGAAGCGCTTCGCGTCTTAGCAGCTGCTAGAACTTCATTTCCTCGTCATGAAAGAGGGTTTCCATGAGCATCGTAGCCGCTTACGCCGTTCCCCACCCGCCGCTCATCGTTCCTGCGGTCGGCAAGGGGCAAGAGGCCACCATCCAAGCCACTATCGACGCCTACGAAGAGGTGGCGCGTCGCGTCGAGGGGCATCGTCCCGACACCATCATCGTCACGTCGCCACACGCGCCGCTGTTCTCCGATGGCTTCTTCATCTCGAACGCGGAACACGTGGTGGGCGGCCTCGAGATGTTCGGCGCCGAGAACAGCGTGATCGAAGCCACGGGCGATCCCGACCTGGCCGAGCTGATCGCGAGCCTCGCCAACCAGGCGAACATCCCTATCGGCATGGGGTCTTCCTACGATGGTCCGCTCGACCACGCCACTTACATCCCGCTCTACTTCCTGCGCGACTTCCTGCCCTACACCACCGTGGTGCGCGTCGGGCTCTCAGGGCTTTCAGGGCGCGACCATCGCATGATCGGCCGTTGCTTCGAGCTGGCTGCGAACATCCTTGAACGGCGCGTCGTACTGATCGCGAGCGGAGACCTATCACACGTGCTCAAGGCCGACGGGCCCTATGGCTTCAATGCTGCTGGCCCTCAATTCGACCAGGCCATCACGTCCATCTTCAAGTCGGGCGCGCTCGACGATCTGTACGCTTTCGACGACCTGTTCTGCGAAGAAGCCGCCGAATGCGGTTTGCGTTCCTTCCAGATCATGGCGGGCGCGCTGGCAGGATCCGATCACACGAGTGAACTTCTGAGCTACGAAGGGCCGTTCGGCGTTGGCTACGCGGTCGCATGCTTCGAGGTGACCGGACAGAAGGACACGAAGGACGAGATGGACGAAGAGGCAGCGCTCGCCCATGAAGTGGCACGGGATCGTGAGCCCGTGGAAGGCGAAACGGAAGCCGACCTGGTCGATGAGGATGCATCCTCGAACGTTCCGCAACCAGACGCCTCACCGTATACGGGCGGCAGCGAGGTCGATCCATTCGTCGCGCTCGCGCGTGCCAGCGTCGAGTATTTCGTCACCACTGAACGCCCGCTGCTCATGCCCGAAGGTCTCGCGCCCGAGCTGGCCGATGAACGGGCGGGCGTGTTCGTGTCGTTGCACGAACACGGCGACCTGCGTGGCTGCATCGGCACCATCGCTCCCACGCGCGATTCGATCGCACAGGAGATCATCTCGAACGCCATCTCGGCCTGCAGCGCCGATCCGCGCTTCTATCCCGTGCAGAAGAACGAGCTGGACTACCTTTCCTATTCCGTCGACGTGCTATTCCCGCCCGAGGCGATCGATTCGCCCGCCGAGCTCGATCCGCAAGAATATGGCGTGATCGTATCGAAGGGCGACAAGCGCGGACTGCTGCTCCCGAATCTGGAAGGCATCGACACCGTCGATCAGCAGGTGGCCATCGCCAAGCAGAAGGCTGGCATCTCGCCTGCGGATGACGATGTCGAGCTCGAACGTTTCCGCGTCGTGCGCCATACGACCGGCGGCGAAGCGCGCGTCATGTGATGAACATGCCCGCGAATACGCTCGAAACGACCGATACCGATCGGCCAGCTACGGATCGCGCTACCTGCACGATCTGCCCGCACGCGTGCACGCTCTCGGAAGGGCAACGTGGCATCTGCCATGCGCGCATCGCGCGCGGTGGCGTCGTGGTCGACGAGAATTACGGACGCGTCACGTCACTCGCTCTCGATCCCATCGAGAAGAAACCGCTCGCGCGTTTCATGCCTGGTTCGAGCGTGCTTTCGATCGGGTCGTATGGCTGCAACATGCGCTGCGCTTTCTGTCAGAACGCCTCGATCGCACAAGCGTGCGCGGGAGATGTTCCCTGGAATGCGATAGAGCCCGATACCGTCGCGGACATGGCCACTGCCTTCGCCGTGCAAGGGAACGTAGGCGTGGCCTATACCTACAACGAGCCGCTGGTCGGCTTCGAGTTCGTGCGCGACTGTTCGCAAGCGGTGCACGAGCGCGGGCTGGTGAACGTGCTCGTATCGAATGGGCAGGTGAACGCAGGGCCGCTCGCGGAACTGCTGCCGCTCATCGACGCAGCGAACATCGACCTGAAGGGTTTCACGCCTGAAGTCTATCGCGCGCTCGGCGGCGATCTTGCCACCACGCTGCACACTATCGAAGCATTCGCGACCGACCCGACCACGCATCTCGAGGTGACCACGCTCATCGTTCCCGGGCTGAACGATTCGCGCGAGCAGCTGGTCGAGGAGGCGAAATGGCTCGCTTCGCTCGACCGCGCCATTCCGCTGCATATCACGCGGTTCTTCCCGTGCTACCAGATGCTGAACGCCGAGCCGACGCCTGTCGAGACCATTCACGCACTCGTCAATGCAGCGCGCGAGCATCTCGATTTTGTGTACCCCGGCAATTGCTAGTAAGATAGCCCTTGCAAGGAGGTGTCGCGTGTCGGAATCAAAGCATAAGCCTGTCGTCGGGATCGTACCCACGAAGCTTCCCGAGCCGTATGACGACGGCATCAATCGCTATGCCTTGGCCATTCAGTCCGCCGGCGCGAAGCCGTACCTCCTGCCCGTCACCGACGACGTCGGCGCCTACGAGACCATCTTCCCGCACATGGACGGTTTCCTGCTGACCGGCGGCAAGGACATCGATCCAGTGCGCTACGGCGACACCGAAGACGATCCGAGCGTGACCGATCACCTGCCAGGCCGCGAAGAGCTCGAGCACCTGATCCTGTGCTATAGCGATGAATTCGACGTACCCATCATGGGCATCTGCCGCGGCATGCAGATGCTGAACATCTTCTACGGCGGCAGCTTGCATCTCGACCTAGCCACGCAGACGAAGCTGCAGACGAACTTCGCGAATCACTTCCAGACCACGCCGTTCTCCGAGCCGTCGCATCATGTCTCGCTCGATCCGCAGGGACGCCTCGCACGCATCTTGCAGACGCAGGATGCGCAGGTGAACTCCATGCATCATCAGGGGATCTTCGAACTTGCGCCCGAATTGCGCGCAGCTGCCTACGACGACCAGGGCCTGATCGAGGCGATCGAGCATCCCGAAAAACCGTTCACCATCGGGGTGCAGTGGCATCCTGAATTCCTGGGCACGCGCAGCTCGATGAACCTGCTGTTCGAGCGGTTCGTCGATGCGTGTCAGGAAGAGTCGGTGCACAAGAAAGAGAAGCGCGCTAACATCGCGATCGATCGCATCCACACCGGATTCGTGTGGCCGCAAGTCTCGTTCATCGATCGTCAACCGAAGATCCAGTAGTCTTATCGAGCGACCTCTTTCGTCATCGAACGCGATTCGAGCAGTCGAACACCCTAAATCCTCATTCCTGCAAATTATTTTCGCTTTCAACGCAAAAAAGCGGCGTAAAAGCCCGGCGGTTCATCAACCACCATCCAACACAAAAAATCGACCAGGCACTTTTGCCTAACGCGACCGTCGATTCGCGGATCATCTTCATAAAACCGAAAAATATTTTCAGAAATCCGAAACTAGCCTGCACAAGATGCGCCAACGTGAATTCAAGAGCAAACGTACGGCTTAGATTCTAAAACACGATTTAGATTCTAGAATCTACTGGAGTTTTAGGGCCTGTTAGAAAAGCTCGCATTCCCGGTCGAAAGGCTCGACGAAGAAATCTGCTAAAAATGCTCGCGTTCGTAGGCAGTGAGTTCGGCGAGGAAGCCTGCTTCGGCGAGCGCCGCTTCAAGTTCGTCGAGCACCTCTTCGGAATCCGCGCTCACTTCATGGAAATGGTAGCCTGACGTGATGTTCATGAGCGGGGTCGATGCACCGCTGGCAAGTTCATCGAGAAAACGCGCGACATCGCGGCGATTACTGAACCCAAGGTCAGCCGACAAGCGCCCATAGGTTCGGTGGTTCACGATCACGTTCTCCACCGTGCATCCGTGGTCGACCATGAGGTTCAATTCGTCGCCCGTCTGTTCGATGGTGTGGTGCACTTTGAACAGGCGCTTCGGGCGATCGTCGACCGCGCCGACCACGTAGCCGCGATTCGTCGCCATGATATCTGCGCCCGCTTCGCGCAAGAGCGCGATATCTTGCACGACCACCTGACGAGAAACGCCCAGCTGCTTGCCAAGAGCAGCACCAGAAAGCGGCCTTGCGCTCTTGCCCAAGATGTTCATGATCTCTGCTCTGCGTTCCTGTCCGGTCAACATGCCTCCTCGTTCAACAGGCGCTCTGGTTCGCCCAGGTGCGGTCGGTCTTGGCTCGCGCCATCGAATACGACGAATGCTACGCTTCGATGCGCAGGTTCTTCATGCTCAAGTCGAGGATACCAGCTGAATGGGTGAGCGCGCCACTCGAAACGAAATCAACTCCCAAATCGACGAGCTTCGCCACATTCTCTGCCGTGATGTTGCCCGAGCATTCCGTGAGCGCCCTGTCGCCGATGAGCGCAATCGCCTCGCGCATGGTGTCGTGATCCATGTTATCCAGCATGATGATATCGGCGCCCGCCTCGAGCGCTTGGGTTACCATCTCGAGGTCTTCGGTCTCCACTTCGATCATGGAGGTGAACGACGCGGTCGCGCGCGCTGCCTCGACCGCAGGGATGATGCCTCCTGCAGCAGCGATATGGTTATCCTTGAGCATCACGCTCTCCGAGAGATTGTAGCGGTGGTTCACGCCACCGCCGATGCGCACCGCATCCTTCTCGAAGATGCGCATGCCGGGCGTGGTCTTGCGCGTGTCGACCAGCGTGGTCTTGCTGCCCGCCAGCAGGTCGACGATCTGGCGCGTGTAGGTGGCGATGCCGCTCATCCGCTGCAGATAGTTGAGCGCCGTTCGCTCCGCCGCCAGCAGCACATACGCGCTTCCTGAGATGCGTGCGAGCAGCTGACCTGCTTCGATGCGTTCACCGTCGTTCACGAAGCGTTCGGTCGTGACAGCGGGGTCGAGGATGTGGAACGTGTGCTCGAACACGTCGAGACCCGCGATCACACCCTCTTGCTTCGCGATCAGATCGACCGTCGCTTGGGCACTTTCGGGAACCACGGCTGCGGCCGAGACGTCGCCGTGATTCAGATCCTCTTCGAGCGCCTGACGAATGTGGCGATCAGCGATGAGCGTGAGCGATGCAAGATCCATGTCGTTCCTTCGTTTCGTTCGTTCTCTTCTTGGCGCATCAAACGTTGCGCCTGCATCAGTTCGCGCTCGTCACGTATGCGAGCGACTCGATGCGCGCCTGTTCTGCTGCGATCTTTTGCGCTGCGCGCTTTGCGAACACCAGCGTTTCGAGCAGGCTATTGCTGGCAAGACGATTCGCCCCATGCACACCATTGCAGCTCGTCTCCCCTACTGCGAACAGGCGATCCATCGTGGTCTGCGAATCGCTGTCCACATGAACGCCACCCATGAAGTAATGCTGCGCGGGCACCACGGGGATCGGCTCGGTCGTGATGTCGTAGCCTTCCTCCAAGCAGGTACGATAGATGCTCGGAAAATGATGATGGATGGTCTCGGGCGCGATGTTCTCGAACGAAAGCCACACATGCTCGCTGCCCTCTGCCGCCATCTGCGCATGAATCGCCTTCGAGACCACATCGCGCGGCTGGAGCTCGTCGGTGAAACGCTGGCCCTGCGCATCGAGCAGGATCGCGCCTTCACCACGCGCGGATTCCGAGATGAGGAATGCACGACCAGGCCTTCCCGTGTAGAGGCTGGTCGGATGGATCTGCACGTAATCCATGTTCTCCAGCTCCACGCCGTGCGCCGCTGCGATGCGGCATGCATCGCCCGTGAGCGCTGGATAGTTCGTCGAATGCTCGTAGAGACCGCCGATCCCGCCGGTCGCCATGACCGTGAAACCGGCACGAATGCGATAGGTCTCACCTGCCGGATCCTGCGCGATGATGCCCGCGCATTCGCCTTCGCGCTCGACAATGTCGATCATCGTCGTTCGCTCGCGGATCGTGATATTGGGTCGTTGGAGCACCGCTCGCAAAAGCGAGGTGGTGATCTCTTTACCCGTGGTGTCCTCGTGAAAGCAGATGCGCGGACGCGAATGCGCCGCCTCGCGCGTATAGGCCAGCTCGCCCGTTTCAGTGCGCGCGAAATCGACCCCGTAGGCGATCAGATCGTTTATGACCGCGCGGCTTGAGGTGATCATGATGTCCACGCTCTCGCGCCGGTTCTCCCCGTGGCCCGCGCGCAGCGTGTCCTCGAAGAACGACGCATAATCGTCTTCATCGTGGAGCACGCAGATGCCGCCTTGGGCGAGCATCGAATCGCATTCCTCTACACTCGTCTTCGCGATCATCAGGATGTTCAGATCGGCAGGCAGGTTGAGCGCGGTATAAAGGCCGCCTGCTCCGCAGCCTGCGATGACCACGTCGTACGTTTCTTCCTTCGTCATGATGTTCAGTCCTCTCGAGGGTGCTACGCGGAAAGCTCGAGCATGCGCGTGAGCGTCTCTCGCGCAGCTGCAGCATGCGTCGCATCCACCTCAACCGCCTCGTTCGGATCCGATAGCGCTTCGACGATCGACTCGAGCGTGATGGAGGTCATATCTTCGCAATGTGGCGTGGTCGCCGGAAAATGCAGGTGCTTGGAGCGCGTATTCGGCTTCGCGTCCGACCCTGCGCCTTGCAGCCCATCTTGTTGTGCCGTCAATCGTTTCTCGATCTCGTGCGCAACGCCGACCACGGTACAGATGATGTAATCGGTCTCGTCACCCGAGACCACACGATCGATGATGCCCGCAGTCGAGCCCAGGTGATCGGCGAGCTCGCAGACCTGCGCGTTGCATTCAGGATGAGCGAGCACGGGAGCTGCAGGGTATTCCGCCTTCAGCGCTCGCACTTCATCGGGAGAAATATCCTGATGGATAGGGCAAAATCCGTCGTTGAAGATGAACTGCTTCTCGGGAACGAGCGATGCGATATAGCGACCCAAATTCTGATCGGGGATGAACAGGATGTTCTTCTGCGGGAGGTTCTGGCAGATCTTCAGCGCGTTCGACGAAGTGACGCACACGTCCGACCAGGACTTGATCTCAGCCGTGGAATTGACATAGCACACGACCGCGAGATCGTCATATTCCTGGCGGGCACGATCGACGACCTCTTTGGAAACCATGTGAGCCATCGGGCAATCCGCCTGCGGGTTCGGCAGGATGACCGTCTTTTCGGGACTCAAGAGCTTGGCGCTCTCCCCCATGAACTGCACGCCCGCGAACACGATCGTCTCGTTGTCGAGATTCGCCGCGAGCTTGCTCAGGTTGTACGAATCTCCCGTGTAGTCGGCCACATCCTGAACATCGTCGTTGACGTAGAAATGCGCCAGGATCACCGCATCACGTTCAGCTTTGAGCGCCTCGATGCGCGCGACCAATTCTTCTTTTGTCTGCAAAGCAGTCATCCCCTTCATACCGTGTGGCAAGTATGGCAGATGTGAAGACAGGTGACAAGACAGTAAGATGAATCGATCATGCGTCGAATCATTCATGCATGAATATGTGCCGAGGTCAGTTGACTGAACAGGCGCCGACGGGCATAAGATGCGAAGCCCACCCGCTTCCCTGTTCGCGCCTTCGGCGCTCATGCGGTCGCTGCTCTGTATACCTATTAAAGAGAAATTAGTGTCAGAGAGTGGTTTCGCTATCTTATGCCCGTCGGCGCCTGTTCAGCCAGCGTTACCAAATGCCCAAAAGGTATTGCATGCCCAGACTCACCAGCGCGATGGCGATGCAGCAACACAGTCCGAGCAGGATCGGCTTGCCGCCCGACCTCACCAGCTTCACCAGGTCGGTGTTCAAGCCGATCGCCACCATGGCCATGGTGATGAAGAATTTGGAGAGCGTCTTCAGCGGTTCGAACGCGCTCGCTTCCACCCCGCACGAAAGCGCGATGGTGGTGATGAGCGATGCGACCAGGAACCACAAGATGAACAGCGGAAACGCGCGACGAAGGCTGAAACCGTCGTTATGAAGCTCGGCTGCTTCTTCCTCGGCCTTCGCGCCGATGCCCTCGAGCAACGCTGGATTTGCCGCATGCTGCTTCTGGTGCGCCTTTGCCTTACGCGCCACCCACAGCGCCAGCACGAACGTGATCGGGATGATGGCCAGCGTTCGCGTCAGCTTCACGATCGTCGCTTGATCGAGCGTATTCGCACCCGGATGCATGCCATCCCACGCTGCCGCTGCCGCCGTGACCGAAGAGGTGTCGTTGATGGCCGTGCCCGCGAAGAGCGCAAAACCTTCGTTGGAGAGCCCGAGCAAACCGCCGAGCGTCGGGAAGACCAGCGCCGCGATGACGTTGAACAGAAAGATGACCGAGACAGCCTGCGCGACCTCTTCATCGTGCGCTTTGATGACCGGCGCCGTGGCTGCGATGGCCGAACCGCCGCAGATGGACGACCCGACGCCCACCAACGTCGCGATGCGCTCGGGAATATGGAGCGCCTTGCACAGCACGAACGCCACGATGAGCGCGATGGCGATCGTGGAGATGATGACCGGCAACGACTGCGCGCCGACACGCACCACTTCCGCAAGGTTCAAGCCGAACCCGAGCAAGATGACCGCGTACTGCAGGATCTTCTTCGAGGTGAAGGTGATGCCTTGGCTCGTGCGGTCGCGACGCTTCCACACGAGCGCGATGGCCATGCCCGCCAAGATGCCGAATACCGGGCCACCGACCAGCGGAAACGCCTGCCCTAAAAACCAACATCCCAGCGCGATCGCGGCGCAGACCGCGATGCCTGGGACGTAGAGCTTGCATTTCGTGAACAACAACATGACCCGAATAGTTTACCACCTCAGAAAACATGAGCCTTGGCTTCGGTTCGTGAGGTTGCGACCACCCCATCGAACCAATGCCAAGGCTCGAGCGTTTCAGCCTTTGTTCGTCTTACAGCATGTGAGCGCGCAGGTCCGCATCGCTTTCAGCCGAAAGATATGCCGGCGGGATGTCGAAGATGGTCTTGCAACCGGTCATGCCCTCTTCGCTCATGCGATGAGCTGCGCGTGCGCACGCCACGAGCACGCTGCCCGTGAATTCCGGGTTGGAGTCGAGCTTCAGCGAGAACTCGATGACATGCTTGTTCTCCTTGTCGGCACCCGTCGCACCCGTGCGGATGACCGAACCGCCGTGCGGAATGCCCTTATGATCGCGGTCGAGCTCTTCCTGAGAGATGAACGTGACCGTGGTGTCGTAATCGGAGAAGTAGTTCGGCATCTCGACGATGGCTTTCTCGATAGCTGCCAGATCGGCGCCTTCTTCAGCGACGACGAAGCACTCGCGCGTGTGCTTTTCGCGCGTGGTCAGCTCAGGATTCTCGCCCTTGCGCACCGACTCGAGCGCTGCGGGAACCGGCACGGTGTACTGACGCGCATCGACCACGCCCGGCACGCGACGGATCGCGTCGGAGTGGCCCTGCGAAACGCCACGACCCCAGAAGGTGTAATCCGCGCCCTCGGGCAAGATGCAGTTCGCGTACAGACGCGCGACCGAGAACATGCCCGGATCCCAACCGACCGAGATGACGCCCACCTTGCCTGCCGCCTTGGCAGCCGCATCGACCGCGGCGAAATGCTGCGGGATGTTGGCATGCGTGTCGAAGGAGTCGACCACGTTGAAGAGCTTCGCATATTCAGGAGTCTGCTCGGGCAGGTCGGTCGCACTGCCGCCACCCAGCACCAGCACGTCGATCTTGTCGGCATGATCCGCGATGTCGTTCACGGAGTAGACCGGAACCCCCGCCGTGAGCGGCGTGATGGAAGACGGATCGCGGCGAGAGAAGATCGCCACCAGTTCGATATCGTCGTTCTGGCGTGCCGCTAGTTCAACGCCCTTGCCCAAATTGCCGTATCCAAGAATGCCGATACGCGTCTTCATCAGTGTGACCTCCCGTTATTTCGTTCAAGTTCAGCTGTTCGGCCGCCTGTGCGGATGCACGGGGCCCAAGCTTCAAGAATCAGCATAACAGGTTTGCGCTCGTTCAAGGTTTCGTGTGTGTTACGCCTTTCGAACATGTCGATTATTCGGTCTTTCGGTAGCGTGAGCGCGCCTCTTCTATAATCGAAGGCGAACGATACGACCGTCCTCGAAACGACGCACACAAAAAAGGAAGAAACCATGGATCTCACCCCCGGAACGAAGCAGTTCGGCTTCACCATCGAAACCCACGAAGACCTGCCCGAGATCGACGGCACCGCGACCGTCATGCGTCACGAAAGCGGCGCCCGCCTGCTCTATCTGGCCAACGACGACAACGACAAAGCGTTCTCGATCGGCTTCAAGACGCCGCCCGTGAACGACACCGGCGTCTTCCACATCCTCGAACATTCCGTGCTGTGCGGCTCGGACAAGTTCCCCGTGAAAGAGCCGTTCGTCAACCTGCTCAAGAGCTCGATGCAGACCTTCCTGAACGCGATGACCTTCGCGGACAAGACCGTCTATCCCGCGTCGAGCACGAACGAGAAGGACCTGATGAACCTCATGGACGTGTATCTTGATGCCGTCTTGCATCCGGCCATCTACCAGCGCAAAGCCATCTTCGAACAAGAAGGTTGGCATTACGAGCTCGAAAACGCCGAGGCGCCGCTCACGTACAACGGCGTCGTGTTCAACGAGATGAAGGGCGTGATGTCCGATCCCGACAACGTGCTCTACGATGCGCTGCAGGCGGCGCTCTTCCCCGACACCGCCTATCGCTTCGAATCGGGCGGCCTGCCCAGCGCCATCCCCGATCTGACCTACGAAGATTTCCTCGACAACCACGCGCGCCACTATCGCCTGGACAACAGCTATATCACGCTCTATGGCAACCTGAACATCGATACCGTGCTCGCATTCCTCGATGCGAACTATCTTTCTGCGGCTGCAGATGAAGCTGCGCGCGCGAACGCTGGCGCGCCGAATCCGCTGCGCTCCCAAGCGCCCGTCGAGGCCCTAGACGTGGTCGTCGAGATGAACACCTCGCCCGAGAACGCGTGCGCGGGACTGGGCTACGTGATCGGTACCGCCGCCGACCACGAGCGCATCATCGCGGTCGACATCCTCATGGATGCGCTGATGGGCAGCAACGAGGCCCCGTTGAAGAAGGCGCTCTTGGAGGCAGGATTCGCAGGCGATGTGTTCGACTACATGAACAAGTCGATCCTGCAACCATTCCTGCTGATCGAGGCCAAGGGCATCCAACCTCAGAAGGCTCAGGAATTCCAGGCGTGCGTGGAAGAGAACGCTCGCGCGCTCATGAAGGCCGGCATCGACAAGCAACTGATCGAAGGCGCGATCGCGCACGCAGAATTCGTGATGCGCGAGGGCGATTTCGGCACGTCGACCGGCGTCGTGCTGGCCATCAATGCGCTCTCTGCGTGGCTCTACGACGATACGATGGCTATCGATCCGCTGCGCTACGAGAGCATCTTCGCGGGTTTGCGCGAGAAGCTCGAGACCGACTATTTCGAACGCCTGCTCGAAGAAATACTGCTGGACAACGACCACCGCGCACTCGTGGAGGTCGTGCCCGTCGACGCCGAGTCTTCCGAGGAAGCCGAGCGGCTCGCCACCATCAAGAGCACGCTCGATAGCGCCCAGATCGAGGCTATCATCGCTGAGGCTGAAGAACTGCACCGCATTCAGATGGAACCCGACAGCCCCGAGGCGCTGGCTACCCTGCCACTGCTCGAGCTCTCCGACATCGCGGCGGCACCCACGGAAGCAGCATGGCGCCTCGACGAATCCATGCCGCAGCGTTGCCTCGTTCATGAAGTCACGACACATGGCATCGACTATCTTTCTTACTACTTCACGCTCGATCGCGTGCGCTTCGACGAGCTGCCGTACGTGTCGCTACTGTCGATCCTGCTCGGCAAGCTCGACACGGCGCACTATACCGCCGCTGACCTCGACACGCTCACGCAGCTCTATCTAGGTCGCCTGCGTTTTTCGGCGACCACGTACGAGAGCGAAACTGCGCCGCAAGGCATCGTGCCGCAGTTCATCGTCGCGACGAGCGCGCTTTCGAAGAATGTCGATCATGCGGTCATGATCCCGCAGGAGATCTGGGCGCACACCAAGTTCAACGATCCCGAACGCATCAAGACGATCCTGCTCCAGCAGCGCATCGGCATGGAACAGAACTTCAGCGCCATGGGTCACACGAGCGCACTGGCGCGCGTGGCGGCTGGCCTCACGCATGCGGGCAAACTGCTCGACCAGCTCTCCGGCGTGGACTTCTACCATTTCCTATGCGACCTGCTCGACCACTTCGACGAACGCGCCGATGCGCTGGTCGCGACGCTCGCAGACCTTGTGAAACGCATCTTCACCGACGACATGATCGTGAGCTTCGCAGGCCCCGAAGAAGACCTTGCGCGCATCTGGGAAGCAGGCGGATCGTTCGAGTTGGCGCCCTGCGATACGGATGAAGCACGTGCGCTCGTCGTTCCCGATCCCGTCGCGAAGAACGAGGCCTTCATCGTCCCGAGCGATGTCTGCTACGTGGGCGCTGGCACGAATCGCACGGCCATCGGGGCGGTGCCATTCGACGGCGTGACCAACATCGTCACGCGTGCGCTGTCGTTCGACTACCTTTGGAACGAGGTGCGCGTGAAGGGCGGCGCGTACGGCGCTGGCTACAAGGCCACCCGCACGGGTACCATCATGTTCTATTCGTTCCGCGATCCGAATCTCGACAGCACTGTCGCCATCTACAACGGCACGGGGGCGTGGCTCACGGACTTCGATCCGAGCGAAGCGGAACTGCGCGGCTACATCATCAGCGCGGTCGCTTCCTACGATGCGCCGCTCAAACCGCGTGCGCTGGTCGCGCGCCAAGACAGCATGTATTTCTCGAGCTTGCCCGCCGACTGGCGCGAAACGCTGCGTGCGCAGATGCTCGACACCACCATCGAGGAGATCCGTTCGCGTGGAGCAGCACTCGAGAACCTTGACGAGCACGAGATCATCTGCGTGTTCGGCAACAAGGAGAAGATCGAAGCATCGAAGCTCGACCTTGCCGTCGAGACGTTGTATTAGCTTGAGGCAACCGTTCGACCAGCCCCCGAAGCTCTCGCGAGACAGCGTCGCTCGTTCGAACTAACTTCGCTTCGCAAAGTGGATTTCGAACTTCGCTTTGGCTCAGTCTCGCTGCGAACTTCGTTGGCTGGTCGAACGACCGCAACAAGAAACGAATCGTTGACGGTTAATTCGCTGGCCGTTTTATGCTTTAATCTTTATGCAAAGCATTAGGAGGATACATGAACGTTCTAACCAAGAATCAGAAGGTCGTGAAAGGCCTGAGCATCGCCGAGATCGTCGTTTCGGCCATCGCGCTCGTATTCAGCATCATCGTCATCGTCGGCATGATGGGCACGATCGCAACGCTCAATGAGTACATCGATTATTATTCTGCTTATAGCTACTACAGCTACTACGTGTCCGACGATCTTGAAGAGCTCTACGCAGCGGCCGCGGCAGCTACCGCCGTGCTCGTGCTGGCAGTCATCGCGCTCATCGCAAGCGCGTTCCAGCTGTTCACCGCTATCTATACGTTCATGAACTATCAGAAGGCAGCGAAGCTCAAGACCCTGTTCGTGCTCTCGATCATCGCTGCTGCCACCTGCGTCATCTACGGTGGCCTCATCCAGTTGGCGCTCTTCGTCATCTGCACGGTGTTCATCCACAAGCTCCGTAAAGAGCCCCTCGCAGGCGCTCCTGCCGTAGCCGCCCCGGCGGCTGCAGCTCCCGTTACTGTGCCCGCTCCAGCACCAGCACCTGCTCCTGCGCCTGTTGCTGCCGCGCCCGCACCGGCACCCCAGCCAACGGCCGCACCTGCAACCCCAGTACCGCCCGCACCGCCGGCCCCTGGCGCGACCCCCGCTGCCGTAGCAACGCCTGTTGCTGCAGCCGATCCTGCATCTGCCCCCGCTGCAACCCCCGAGCCTACTGCTGTTCCTGACGAAACCGTACGCGAAGTCGAAGAGCAGCTCGATGCCGAACTCACGGAAGCCATCGCAGAAGAGAACGCGGCTGATGCGCAGGCTGAGGCGCTGGGCGATGCGATCGCTGAAAAGGAGATCGATCAGGCAGTGAACGGCGCGAAGGAAGGCGAGACCGACGTTATCACCGAGGTCATCGCGACCGAGGCCGTTGCTGAAGTGACCAACGACAAGAAGGACGAAGCCTAAGCATCCATCCTTCGAACGAACCGACCATCGAAAGAGCTCCGCAAGGAGCTCTTTTCTTTTGCGAAAACCGACTTATTCATCGGCATTCCCAAGAGGCAAAACAGTTCATATTATCGTGGAGATCCATCCATGAAGTTATTTGCAGCGAGTTTGCAGCGATAAGGGAGATTTCTGCAAGAGATTTCCGTTCGTATGCACAAAATGGTGCTATCTGAGGTGGTTTAGGCTTTCATCCGATCAATTACGGTCCCGTTGCGGGACAAAACACCAGTTCAGCTTTTCCCGCCACATTCGAACGTGTATATAACCGCAATTTTCTTGCAAAAAACTGCATTTTCGCTGCAAAGCACTCAGTTCATGATATGTTTATTCGCAGATTGACGCGTATGCATCATGAAGGGGCTCACCACCTTCGGTGGGGTTTCTTCATGGTGCTTTTTTATTGGTCGCACGCGATCGAGCGTCGTTGTAAGGACGACCGAAAAATGTCCTGAACCAGAGAGCGTGCATGACCGCGAAGAAAGGAAGAGAGGTGAGCACATGATCATCGTGAATGGCGAGCAGGTCGAATTCGTCGAGAACACGACCGTGGCCGATCTTGTCGCAGCCCTCGGGTTGGAGCGCTCACGCGTGGCGGTCGAGCTGAACGGCGATATCGTCGCTCGCGCTACGTTCGACGATACGCTGCTTCACGACGACGATAAGGTCGAGATCGTTCACTTCGTAGGAGGCGGCTAATGAACGCGCCCGCGAACGAACTTTCCTGCTCGCGCGAAGAGTTCGAGGCAGCACTGGCTGCACGACATGGCGAGGAAAACCAGCGAAAGCTCGCGCGCGCTCGTGTGGGCGTTGCAGGATTAGGCGGCCTCGGGTCTGCCGTTTCGTTCCATCTTGCACGCCTCGGCGTCGGCACGCTCGTGCTGGTCGATCTCGACAACGTCGACCTGACGAACCTGCACCGTCAACAATACGCGCTCGCGCATCTAGGCATGCCTAAGACCGAAGCGCTCGCGTCGCAGCTGAGCGTGATCAATCCATTCATCACGCTCGAAACTCATCAGGTGAAGGTCGACGAGGCGAATGCGGTCGAGCTGTTCGAGGGTTGCGACGTCGTGGTCGAGGCGTTCGACCGACCTGATCAGAAGGCGATGTTGATCGAGACGCTGCTCGGATTTCTGCCCGATGCGAAGATCGTGAGCGGATCGGGCATGGCGGGCATGGATTCAGCCAACACCATCGCGACGAAGCATGCGTTCGGGAACTTGTATCTCTGCGGTGATGGATCGAGCGATGTGGCGGATGCTGGAACGCTCGTTAGTCCGCGCGTTGGTGTTTGCGCTGGGCATGAGGCGAACATGGTGTTGCGGCTGCTCTTAGGTGAGAGGGAGCCATGATGAATATTTTGGGAGGAGATAAGGGGGCATGCTCCTACAGCTGCTCGCTTACGGTTAACGAAGAGTTACGGCCAACCGCGGCTGCGCAAGCGGATCATACCCCCTCATCTCCTCCCAAAATATTCAGCGTGAACAAAAGATCGAAAAAGCAAAGGAACTGATATGGATACTAAGGATCCGCTTATTCTGGGTGGGAAGGCGTTTGGGTCGCGATTCATCTTGGGGTCGGGGAAGTATTCGCTCGACCTGGTGGAAGCGGCCATCCAACATGCTGGCGCGCAGATCATCACGCTCGCGCTTCGTCGCGCGAACTCCGAGACCGACTCGATCCTCGAGCACATTCCCGATAACGTGACGCTGTTGCCCAACACCTCGGGTGCGCGCAACGCGGAAGAGGCGGTACGCATCGCGCGCCTTGCGCGTGAGCTCGGCTGCGGCGACTTCGTGAAGATCGAGATCATGCGCGACTCGAAATATCTTCTGCCCGACAACTTCGAGACCATCAAGGCCACCGACATCCTCGCGAACGAAGGTTTCGTTGTACTACCGTACATGTATCCCGACCTGAATGTCGCGCGCGACCTGGTCGAGGCGGGTGCGGCTGCCGTGATGCCACTGGGTTCGCCCATCGGCTCGAACAAAGGCCTCGCCACCCGCGACTTCATCCAGATCCTGATCGATGAGATCGATGCGCCCATCATCGTGGACGCCGGCATCGGCCGTCCTTCGCAAGCTGCTGAAGCCATGGAGATGGGAGCGGCTGCCGTGATGGCGAACACTGCGATCGCGACCGCAGGCGATGTGGCTGCTATGGCGCACGCCTTCAAGCTTGCCATCGAGGCAGGTCGCGAGGCGTATCTTGCAGGCCTCGGCCGCGTGGTCGAAAAGGGCGCGGTCGCGTCCTCCCCGCTCACGGGATTCCTGGAGGACTGATGAGCAAGAAGATCGCAGAACACCAGCCCATGGAGGGCATCACTGTCTTCGAAGTCGAGAACAAGATCGACCATCTGGCCTATCTGCCCGACATGGAGCAGATCGATCCTTCCATCCGCCATCAGGTCGAAGAGGCGTTCGCCACGTACGATCCCGAAGCCTTCACCGCCGCCGATGTGGAAGCCGCACTGAAAGCCGACCCGGTCACACCCCGCGATTTCGCCGCGCTGCTTTCCCCCGCTGCCGAGCCCTATCTCGAGCAGATGGCGCAGCGCGCACGCGCCGAGAAGCGCCGCTTCTTCGGCGACAACGTCTACCTCTTCACTCCCATCTATCTGGCGAACTACTGCGAGAACTACTGCATCTATTGCGGTTTCAACTGCCACAACAAGATCCGTCGTGCGCAGCTCGACGCTGAAGCGATCGAAGCGGAGATGGCAGCCATCGCGCAGAGCGGGCTCGAAGAGATTCTCATCCTGACCGGCGAGAGCCGCACGAAGAGCACTGTCGAATACATCGGCGAGGCATGCAAGATCGCGTCGAAATACTTCAAGAACGTCGGTCTCGAGGTCTATCCGATGAATTCCGATGAGTATGCTCACCTGCGCGAATGCGGCGCTGATTACGTGACCGTCTTCCAAGAGACCTACGATCCCGACCGCTACGAAGAACTGCATCTTGCCGGCCACAAGCGCGTGTTCCCCTATCGCCTCGAAGCGCAGGAACGCGCGCTCATGGGCGGCATGCGCGGTGTCGCTTTCGCAGCGCTTCTGGGGCTCGCCGATTTTCGTCGCGACGCATTCGCAACGGGCATGCATGCCTACCTTCTACAGAAGAAGTACCCCCATGCCGAGATCTCGTTCTCGTGTCCGCGTCTGCGCCCCATCACCAACAACGACCAGATCAACCCGCATGATGTGCACGAGCGCCAACTGCTGCAGGTCATGTGCGCTTATCGCATCTTCCTGCCCTTCGCGGGCATGACCATCTCGACGCGCGAGCGCGAAGGGTTCCGCAACAACGTGATCGACATCGCCGCGACCAAGATCTCAGCCGGCGTGTCGACCGGCATCGGCGGCCATGAAGGCGAAGAGCAAGGCGACGACCAATTCGAGATCGCCGATGGACGTACGGTCGACGAAGTGGTGAGCGCCATCCGCGAACGCGGGCTGCAGCCCGTCATGAACGATTACGTCTATGTGTGAGGAAGGTTGAACGAACCATGCCGTTTTCGATCATCGCCATCACGAATCGTGGACTATGCATCGAGCCGTTGCCTGCGCGCGTTGCGAAGTTGTGCGCCGCCGGTATCGATCGCGTGATCGTGCGCGAAAAGGATCTTTCCAAGCGCGAATACATCGCGTTGGCGCAAGAGATCCTGCATGAACTTCCTCCCGATCAGCGCGATAAGATCGTGGTGAACACCTTCGCGGACGTCGCGCAGGAACTCGGCATCCCGAACGTCCAACTTCCCCTGCCCGAACTGAACGACCATTCCGATTTCTCCCATGAATTCCACGAGGTGGGCGTGTCGGTCCACGGCGTATCCGAGGCGCTGCTCGCACAGAAGCTGGGTGCAGACTACCTGATCGCCGGGCACGTCTTCCCGACCGACTGCAAGGCAGATCTGGAACCGCGTGGACTCGAGTTTCTACGCAAGGTCTGCGACGCGGTGGCGGTGCCCGTCTATGCGATCGGCGGGATCGATGAAGACACGATCGCGCAGGTTCGCGATGCGGGAGCGGCAGGTGCCTGCCTGATGAGCAGCCTTATGCTGTGCGTGGACCCCGCCGAGAAGCTTCAACAGCTCCGCAGCGCTCTTCTATGAGAACCAGCGATCGTGTGTTCGGCTGATCACGGTCTGGGAGGAGGACTCAGGCGACTTAGCCAAAGCAAAGGAGAGATCCACTTCGCGAAGCGAAGTTAGCTCGACTGAAGCGACGCTGGAGCCTGAGCCTGCTTCCAGACCGTGATCAGCCGAAGATGCGTTGAACGTTCTTTTCGATGGCGATGAGGATATCTGGACCGCGGAGGGCGACGAGTTGGTCGTAGGCTGAATCCAGCGCTTCGGCATACTGAGCGCAGGCCACTTCGAACGCCTCGGCATCTGCATCATCTTCTGTTTCTTCGGGCAGATCCGTTTCGACGAGCAACTGACCCGCGGGAATCGCTTTCGCGTATTCACGACCGCGCTTGGTGTTCAGCATGAACGCATTGACCGAGAAATGACATCCCAGCTCACGCGCACGTTGTAGTTGCGCGCTCGAGCCTGAGAACCAATGAAAGATCGCTGCATTGCCTGACAGCAGTTCATATTCTTGCAGCAAGTCCAAGATAACATCCGCGCTCCGTACCGCATGGAACGAAAAGACGCGACACACATCACGAGCATCGACGAAACCCTGCGCGTCATCTTCAGCGGTCGCACCTCCCTCAGCTTCGCCCCACGCACATGCCGCGAAAACGCTGCGCAATACGTCGACCTGAGCAGCCTTCGTCTCCTCTTCGGTCGCGAAGACACTTCGCGCGAGCCCATTGCGCCCGAAGTCGAGGCCGACCTCGCCGATGTAGGGAGTCTGCTCGATGGTCGCAGCGGCCATCTCGATATCGCGCGCGGTCACTTCGCCAGTCGAGACCCACCACGGATGCGCACCGAAACCCACCTTCAGCGATTCCCAGGGCGCGAAGAGCTGCTGCGCGCGCGAAAAATCCCGAGGGCTCACGGTCGTCGAGAACGCGCCTGCATATCGCTGCGCCACCCACGCGGCGAACCGATCGGGGTCGGGCGCGAACGAAAGATGGCAATGCGCATCGAAGAAGGATTTTTGCTGACTCGCGTTTATCGTCATGCCCTTCCGGCCAGATCGCGCAGCACTTCGCCAGCGATCATCTGCCCGAAGATCGGCGGTACGAAGGATGCGGTTCCCAGATCGCTGCGTTCGTGTCGCTCCCAATCGGCTTCGACTTCGGTCTCGAGCGGTTGCTCGCACGAATAGAGTACCTTCAGCTGCTGGATGCCGCGCTTCCTACCTTCTTTGCGCATGATGCGGCAGAGCGGGCAATTCACCGTCTCGTAGAGGTCTGCGATCTTGAAGCATTCGGGGTGGATCTTGTTCGCGCCGCCCATGCTGCTGATGAGCTTGAACGAGTAATTCGGTGCCAACTCCGCGAGCTTCAGTTTCGCCGAGACCGTATCGATCGCATCGACCACATAATCGACATCGCGCGCGTACGTATCGAGGAATTCCGCCATCTCTTCCTGGCGCAAGAAATCGAAGATCTTGGTGACCTGCGCTTCGGGATTGATGTCCTCGATCATGGCTGCCATCACATCGACCTTGCGCTGCCCGATCGTCGAATAGAAGGCGATAGCCTGGCGGTTGATGTTGCTCTCAGCCACCACGTCGCGGTCGAGGATGGTCAAACGCCCCACGCCGCCACGCGCCAGCGCTTCGATGCAATTCGAGCCGACACCACCCACGCCAAGCACGAGCACATGCGCGTTCATGATGCGACGAAGACCCTCCTCGCCCCACAGCGTGCGCAGCTTCTCGTATCGCGCGGGCAATGGCTGACGATCGCTGTTCGTGATCGCGCAGGGCTCGTCCTCGCAAACAGTCTTCTCTTGCTGGTCGCTCGCAGGCGTTGCAGCGCTCATGGCTCGCTCACCTTCTTCTTGGGGTTCTCGTTCTCTCTCATACTACCTTATGGACGACACACGCGTACCACTCGATCGCGCGCCCAAAGTTGCAAGTCCCTAACTGAAACATAACAGGTTCTCATCAAAAGCATTCATGCAGGAAAAGCCCTGTTAGGTAGTGATAATTTAATGGTGCAGCCCAACGAACGGGCGCCTGGATCACCCTCCTCAGCACGCGTTCGCCGGACGATCATAACCATCTCAACAAGGAGGCTCATCATGCGTCCCATTCACCACACGAAAGACACCGTCGTCGTCATCGACGATCTTGCCGATCTCGCCCCGGTCACTGAAGGACCGGTCGTTTCGCTCTACCTTCCCACTGAATACAAGCGCCTGCGCACGAACAAAGAACGCATCGAGATGAAGGACCTCATGAAAGAGGCTAAGCATCAGATCGATTCCAAGTATCCTGCACAGCCTAACAATAAGATCCTGGTGCATCTCGACGATGTCATCAACGCGCCCGACGAAGCACTGTGGCTCAATGCTGAAGCCGGTGTGGCGTTGTTCGCCGACAAGGACCACGTCTTCATCGCGGACCTGCACCACAAGGTGAAGCCTGAAGTGTTCGTCGGCGACAACTGGGAACTCGGTCCGCTAGAGGGCGATGCGTTCCAGGAGAGCGACTACTACATCCTTGCCGTATCGACCGACCGCTTCGGCCTGATCGAAGGCAAGGGCAACTACCTGAACCACGTCGACATCGAGGACGAGGGCGTCGCACAGCAGTTCGGCGAGATCATGCATGACCACAGCGATGCACCCGCCCTCGACCATCACACGCTTATGAAGCACCTGAACCCTTATCACGACTATCGTTCTCGCAACGATGTCACCGAGCTGGAGAGTGAGAAGTTCTTCCGCTACATCAACAAGGTCGTTCAGGACACGCTGCTGGCTAACAATAAAGTACCGGTCATCTTGGCAAGCCTGCCGGAGCATCAGGAGAAGTTCCGCAAGATCGCAACGATCCCGCATCTGCTCGATCGCGGCATCGAGAAGAATCCTGCCAGCATGACCTCGAAAGAACTGGCTGAAGCAGCCTACCACATCCTGGAGGATGGTGAGTAATCTCATTGCGAAGGCTAAAGGGACCCGGAAGCAGCGCCCGATCGTGCGACGAACAACGCTTTGACCTATCGCCGTTGTGCGCACGCTGCTGTTTCTTATGTGGTCTTGGAGGGGTAAGAGGGGAGCTTGTCTCCCCTCTTTTTTGTTCCTGGACGCAGAGATGAGTGACCCTATGAACGACCCGCTTCCCTGTTCGCGAATCCGTTGCACGGATTCGCTCATGCGTCGCTGCGCTGCTTCACTTTAAAAATTAAAGTTAGAAGCAGCGAGTCGTTCTACGGGTCACCCATCTCTGCGTCCAGGAAAAAAATAATAAATAATTATTAATTGGTTGCTCTGTGAGCTTTCCTGCTTTCTTGCTCGCCCGCACAAGCACGCTGTGGCGAGAGCTAGAACAAATACTTCTCGCAGAGGCGTTGGCGTTTTTCGGGGGTTAGGTCGAGCGCTTCGGTCAGGTAGGTGTCGAGGCTGCCGTACTTGTCTTCGACCGCCTCCATAGCTGCGTCCATGTATTCCTTATGTGCGCAGATGAGCGCGAGCAGCGCTTCGTCGCTCTTGTCCGCAAGATGGACCTTCTCCAGATCGTGCGCGATGCGCTTCAGCTTCTGGCGCGCGAAGAGGTTCGTCGCAAGGTAGTCTTCCATGATCGTGGCAGGAGGAACGCCGAGCGTGAAGAGGATGAGCATGCTCGCTAGACCAGTGCGATCCTTGCCTTCCGAGCAATGCCAGAGCACCGCGCCCTCCTCTTGCGCGAGCAGGATCTCGAAGAACTGTTTGTACGCAGCGACCCCTGCATCGCCCAACAGCATGAGCGGGTAGGTCTTGCTGATCACGCCCATCGGGTCGCCCTTCAGCTTGCGAAAGTCATCCCAGAGCGAGCGCAAGCTGTGCTCGTGCGTGAGACCGACCGCGCTTCCCGATAAGACCGGCAGGCTCACGAACTTCACTTCCGGCATGCGATCGATCGGATCGGGTGCTGCCTGTTGCTCCACCTCGGTGCGCAGATCGATGACCGTGCGCAGGTCGCATTCATCGACCAGAATGCGGATGTCGTTATCGGTAAGCTTATCGAGCCCATCGGAGCGGATGAGCTTCTTCGCGCGCACGCGCTGCCCCGTCACTGCTTCCATTCCACCCTGATCGCGCGTATTGCACGTTCCATCAAGCTCGATCAATCCAAAATCGGTCATGCCGCCTGTCGGCTCTTTCATCTCAGCCATCGCGACCCCTCCTTCATTTCTTCTCTTTCCGTGTCGCAGCATCTTCGCCCTTCTCGATGACCTCGAGGTACCCCTCTTCGTCATAACCGTTCTTCGGCTCGGGCTTAGCTTCTTGCTGTTCTTGCGCCACGCGCATCTCTTCTTCATCGACGACCGTGATGCCAGTCACGTCCTTGTATCGCTTTCGTAGCTCCTCGATGAAGAGCTGCGTATCACGGTCGTCCTTGGTGTCTTCCTTCGCGAGCTGCTTGACGAGCGGCTTGATACGCTCGGCCAAGTCAGGGTCATCGCGATCGATGAGCGCACGCGCTTTCGCGAGCAAGCGCACCAACTCCGCACGACTCTTCACGATGTCGGAGATATCGGAAGGCTGCGCCGAGATCTCCTTCGCAAGGTCGATGACATGCGTATCGGAGAAGCGGATGGTGGCGGAGGCGAGCGCGGGCATCACGAAGACCGTGATCGCACCAGCGCACACCAGAACGGATGCGACTTCGCTCGACATCGCTCCCGATTGCTGCGCGACCGTAGTGACCGCGACGATGATGGGCAGTGCCGTAGTGCAATAGAGCGCCACGGTGATGCGCGCGCTGCGGCTCAGATCGTGGCGATGCTTGCCCGTCGAGAGAGCGATGAATACCGGAAGCGCACGAATGAGCAGCAGCAGGATGATGAAGAATATGAGCAGGTCGGGGCTTTGACCCACCGCGGTGAGATCGATGTTCGCGCCCGAGACGATGAAGAAGAGCGGAATGAAGAAGCCGAATGCAAGACCATCGAGCTTCGTCTCCAGGCTCTTGCTGCCCTCGGGGATGATGAAGCGCAAGATGAAGCCGGCTGCGAACGCACCCAGCACGATATCGAGGTTGAACACCGCCGAGAGCGCCGTGAGCGCCACGAGCAAGAGCACCGTCACGCGCACTACGGTCTGCTGCGTGGTCTCGGCCCCTTCGCGCAGGAACGTCTCAACCTTCTTCCAGCCCTTCAGGCGCGAGATGAACACCGCCATGAGCACCGCGATGGCCGCGAACGCGAGCAGGACGAGCACGCTCTGGAGCGTCGTGCGCGTCGAGAGCAACAGCGCCATGGCGACCACCGGGCCCAATTCGCCCCAGGTGCCATACGAGAGGATCGCGTCGCCGATCTTCGTATCCATGAGCTTGCGCTCTTTCAGGATGGGAAGCAGCGTACCCAACGCTGTGGTGGTGAGCGCGATGACCACCGCGATGCCATCGATGCCCCCGAGCGAGAAGGCAGGCCAGAGCCACACCGCCACGACCGCGATGCCGAACGTGAGGATCCACGTCGCGAATCCGCGCTTTCCCTGATAGTTCGAGAGATTCTTCGGGTCGATCTCGTAACCTGCCAGCAGGAACAAGAATGCCAGACCCAGATCGGAGAGCAGCGATATCGCATCGCCCACATGGATCCATCCGAGCATATGAGGACCGCACAGCGCGCCCGCGAAGAGCAGGAACACCGTTTCAGGAATGAGCTTTTGGGGGACCAAACGCGCGAGCAGAGGCGTGATGCTCGCCAGAAGCGCGATGACCGCGAGCGAGATCAGTTCTTCTTCCATGTTCGGCCCTCCTTTCGTACCTTCCAATTGTATGGCAACGGCGCCCGCCGCGGTCGCCGACGCACGTACGCTGCCGTGAACCGTAACTCAATTGATGAAAAGCTGTGACGCAGCCTTGGTTTACCTGCGCGCACAGGAGTGGCACGATTAAGAGAGCAACATTCCCGCACGTCAAAGTTGGTCGCCCATGTCCTGGTCATCGGTCATCGATAAGAAGCAGATCCTGCCGAACCTCGCCTTCATCGTGGCGGTGGGCATCACCTCTGCGTTCACCTCCATCGTCCTCTGTCTGTGCGTGAACGCGGCGTACCACATCAGCCAACAGGCGGCGTGGACCGTCTTCTTCCTACCCGTGCTCGGCATCATCTCGCTGGCGTTCTACAAGGCGATGAAGCTGCCTTATGACTATGGCACCGACGACCTGGTCATGCAGATGCGCGAAAACAAGCCCGTCTCGCCCACGCTCGCTCCCGCCATCCTGGTCGGCACATGCCTCACCACGCTCGGCGGCGGCGCGGTCGGCAAGGAATCGAGCGCGTTCCAGATGGGCGCTTCGATCGGCGAGGTGCTCTGCCGCGTCTTCAAGCTCAAGAACCTCTTCACGAACAAGACCGATCGCAACGTGTACGGCTACGCCGCCCTCATGGGCATGTCCGCTACGTTCAGCGCGCTGTTCTTCGCGCCGCTCGGCGCGGTCTTCCTTGTTTTCGAGCTCACGCGCTTCAAGACATTCAGCCCGGCGCGCTTCGTCGCGCTGGTAGCTTCCGCGTTCATCGCGGCCGCCATCGCCTACCCCTTCGGGATCGGCGACATCATCCCACGCGTCGCCATACCTTCCATCACGCCCGAGCTCATGCTGCAGGTCGTGCTGATCGGCACGCTGGGCGGCGTGCTCGGTCGTTTCTTCGGTGGCAGCCTTCGCACGGTTCGCGCCTGGCAGCGCGAGAAGATCCGCCATCCCTACATCTCCGTCGCGTTTGTCGGCGTGGCCATCGCCATCCTCGTCATGGTCTTCAGTCTGCAAACCTTCGAAGGCGGCGGCATGAACCTGCTGAAGCAGGCTGCAGCTGGCTCGATCGGCACCTGGGATTTCGCGATCAAGGCAGCGCTCGTATTCCTGGCGCTGGCATCGGGGTTCAAAGGCGGCGAGATCATGCCGACGCTGGTCATCGGCGGTCTTCTAGGGTGCTCGCTCGGGCAGCTGGTGGGCATCGATCCTTCGTTCGCTACTGCGATCGGTGTCATGACCTTCTTCGCCGGCATGAGCCGCTGCCCCATCGCAGCGTTCTTCCTCGGCTTCGAGGTGTTCGGTGTCGAGATCATCCCGTACCTGCTCGTCGGCATCGCGTTCGCTTATTTCGGTAGCCGCGACATCGGCTATTATGGAAAGGGCATTCGCCTCGAAGCGCACAGCACGCGCAAGCGCAAGGACTTCATCGAAGCCTTCGTGAAGAAGAATCCTTCAGCGGCCGAAATGCTCGAGACGCTCGAAGAGCAGTCCAACGAACGTTCCGTCGAAAGCGAGCGCGCGGCGCGCGAAGAAGAGCGCTCCGCGGTGTTGCCCGAACTGCCGAAGGAAGAGTTCGAACGACTGAAGCAAGAACGCCAACAGGAACGATCCGCTGAACCGAAGCGAACGACCGACCACGCCACGAACGGCAAGACCGATTCGTGACCGACCGAAAGGAATCGCCTTATGACCACGCTCTTCGTGAACGCTTGCGCCTGGGAGCACTCCCGCACTCATGCTCTGTGCGATGAATATCTGAACGATATCGATCAGGTCGAAACGGTGAATCTGTTCGACCTCGACCTGAAGCCACTGAACTGGACACGCCTTACCGAGCGCGAGGAACTGCAACGAGACGAAGACTGGGGCGATTCGATGTTCGACCTCGCCAAGCAGTTCGCCGCAGCGGACGAGATCGTGATCGGCGCGCCTTACTGGGATATCTCGTTCCCCGCCATTCTGAAGGTCTACATCGAACTGGTGACCGTGAACGGCATCACCTTCCATTACACCGAAGAAGGCATGCCCGAAGGGCTTTGTCGTGCTAAGCGCCTCATCTACATCAGCACTGCTGGCGGTCCGAGCTCGAAGGCGAATTTCGGCTACGAGTACCTCGCGGGCATCGCGCGCCTCTACGGCATTCCCGAGACGCACCAGATCGCCGCGGAGATGCTCGATGTGGTGGGCATGGATGTGGATGCGATCATGAACGAAGCGAAGGATGCTATTCACCAGCTGAAAGCTTCGCTTCCTTCTTTGTAGTCGTTGCGCGGAATAGGCAGGAGGGGCACCCGCCTACAGCTGCTCGCTTACGGTTGACGAAGAGCAACGACCAACCGCATCTTCGAAGGCGTTCTTGAGTTTGGTTGGAGGGTATGGGCCGCTTGCGCAGCCGCGGTTGGCTACTGCAACGTTAACCGCAAGCGAGCAGCTGTAGGCACATGCCCTCCAACCAAACTCCTGGAAGGCAGCGCTAGAGACGGCTGGCTTGGCCGGGGTTCATCGACATGGTCTGGAAGCGCTCCTGCATGTACTCATTGCTGTAATGATGCGCCATCCATTCCTCGAGCCCGCTATGTGGCGCATGGCCCGCTTCGCGCAAGTACCAGCAATCGATGGTCTGCACGGTCATGATCACGTCGACCGTCATGAACACCATGCAGATAGACGTGAGCCCGTAGCGCCATTTCCACGGGATCTTGTTGATGCCCCACAGCAGCATGGGTAACAGCAGTTTCACCCACACCACGCCGAGCAAACCCCAGAAGCACATGAACATGAAGTTGGTACGACCATCGATGGAGAGGAACGTTCCTGAATAATCCCATGCCACGATGCCGAAGGCGTACTGCATGATCCAGCTGACGAAGAACTCGAAGCACCCGCCGATGACCGCCGAGACCAGGAAGATGACCGGGATGGGCTTATCGTGAAAGCGATTGAGCGCGATGGTCATGAGCAGGCCGCCGAAACCATAGATCGGCGAGAAGGGACCATACAGCAAGCCAGCGCGGTCTTGGTATTCATGAAAAATGACCAGGTGGAACACCGTCTCGATAGCAAGACCGAGCACGCTGCAGACCACGAAGATCCAGAACAAGTTGAAGAAATTCAGGGTGATATAACCCTTCAGCGGACGACGATCGTCCACCTTCTGTTCGAACTTACGACGCGCTTCTGGGTCAAGCTTGGCAGCATGCTTGGAGAGCAGTCGCTCTTGGGCGAGCTCGGGGTCCATATAGACCGTGACGACCGCCAAGAAGACGAGTTCTGCCAGATAGATGACGTGAAGCCAACTCAAGCCATAGAGCAGCATCATCGCGAGGAAGGACACGCATACCAGCGCGACCGTGGCGATAGCTAGCTGCTCGCCGTGCTTGCTCTTGTTCAGGTACAATCGCTCGCCCAATATGGCGAACAACACGATAGCGCCCACCGCCATGAAGGCGATCGCGAGCGCGATGCCGATATTGAGCAGCGTCAGATTATCGTTGAGGTGTTCGGCGATATCGAGGCCGAGCGAGATGAGCAACGCAGCCGAAGCAGCAGCGCACAGAAAACAGAAGATACCGAACGTCTTCAGCACCTTGGGCGAGAAATCCTGATAGGGAAAATCGTCATCAGGCGACGGCACCTGGATCTTGCCCCATATGTCTTTGAATCTCATGCTATCCCCTGAACATCAACCACTATTTCACGACGAGTAGGCTATCACACTTCTGGCCTACGACCTACATCGCTTTGATCACGATACTTTTTTGAAACCCTGGAAGGGCGGTTTCAAGGCTTGACCCCAAACATTTGTTCGCATACTATGTGAGTACGAAAAGCGAACAGGTGTACGATGGATATTGCTGAAAAACTCGAAGTCCTTGCGGATGCCGCGAAATACGATGTTGCCTGCACGTCCTCGGGCGTGGATCGCAGTGCACAAAAAGGTAAGCTCGGCAACGCTTCGGCTGCGGGCATCTGCCACAGCTTCACAGCAGATGGACGCTGTGTCACACTCCTGAAGGTCCTGCTCAGCAATGCTTGCATCTATAACTGCGCCTACTGCGTCAACCGCATCAGCAACGAAGGTACGCGCACCACGTTCAAGCCGCGCGAGTTGGCCGACCTCACCATCAGCTTCTATCGTCGCAATTACATCGAAGGCCTGTTCCTTAGCTCGGGAGTGGTCCGCAGTCCGGATTTCACCACCGAACTCATGATCGAAGCGCTGCGCATCCTGCGCGAAGAATATGAATTCCGCGGCTACATCCACGCGAAAGCGATCCCTGGCACATCGGCGGATCTGCTCACACGGCTCGGTCAGCTCGCGGATCGCATGAGCGTCAACCTCGAACTCCCTTCACAGAAGAGCCTCCAGCTGCTGGCTCCCGATAAGAGCAAGCATGATATTTTGGCGCCCATGCACTTCATCAAGCAGGGCATCGAGGAGTCGCGTGATACGCGCAGGCTCATGAAGAAGAACAAGAACACCACGTATCTGGTGAGGCGCGACACATCGCTCGCGAAGCTCCATGGAGGCGAACGTAGCTTCGCTCCCGCAGGGCAGTCGACACAGATGATAATCGGGGCTACGCCCGAGAGCGACTACCAGATCCTCAACCTCTCATCCGTGCTCTATCAGAAACTCTCGCTCAAACGCGTCTTCTTCAGCGCCTATCTTCCCGTGAACGAAGATGCGCGGCTGCCCAAGGTACACAGCGTCGCGCTCAACCGCGAGCACCGTCTCTATCAAGCGGATTGGCTCATGCGCTTCTACCGCTTCGACGTGAACGAGATCATCGACGAGAACGACCCCTTCCTCGACCTCGATGTCGACCCCAAAGCGAACTGGGCGCTCAATCATCTGGACTTCTTCCCCATAGAAGTGAACAAGGCGCCCTATGCCAGCCTTTTGCGCGTTCCCGGTATCGGCGTGCGCGGGGCGAAGCTCATCATGAAGGCGCGTAAGACCCATGTGCTGCGCGAACCCGAATTGCGCAAGCTCGGCATCGCGTTCAAGCGCGCGCGGTTCTTCATCACTTGCCAAGGGAAGTACCAGGGCGGCACGGCAACGTTCGACCGCACGTCGCTTCGCGCACACCTTGCGGCTCCTATCCAGGGAGGCAGGCACGGCAGCAGGTCTGCGCGCGTCGCTACGGGGCAGATGAGCCTCTTCGAGCCCACTTCCCACCATCAGCTCGCCGGCAACGCTGCGACCGCCTTGCCTCAGCAGCACAATGCTTTGCCTCTGCTCGAGGAGGCGTCATAGCCTATGCGTCACGACTCGGCAGACAACATCGCCTACCTCTACGACGGCAGCGTCGAAGGGTTGCTCACCGCCGTGTTCAAGACCTACGAGCACAAAGAACGCCCCGTCGATCTTTGCCCTGTCTCACAGCATCAACCGCGGCTTGGCCAAAAAACTCGCATCATCGAGACCGACGTCGAGCTGGCTCTGCGCGTCCAGCGCGGACTCTGCCGAACCGCAGGCTATGCGGTGTTCAACATCGTCAAGACTGCAGCACTGGCGGACGATCCTGCTACCGGCATCTCGATCTATCACTTCATCCGTTACTGCATGGACAAGCGCAATGCGGCAGACTTTCGCCAGAACAAGAAAGGCGAAGCGCTACTGCGGCCGAAGCTCACCGGGGCTGGCTGCGGACCAGCCATCCTAAAAGGGTCAGCTGCCCCTGCCATCCTCCACCCCTCGGTCGAGCCCGTCTTGAAGCTCGAGCGCTTCGTGCAGAACGAACGCCATCTCATCGTCCAGTTCTTGCGTTTCGAAGAGCTGGAAGGCGGGTTATGGTGCGCTCGCTGCAACCCGAAGGCGTCGGTGGTGCCGCTGGTCATGGATTGGTTCGCCGATCGTTTCAACATCCAACCCTTCGTCATCTACGACGAGAATCACCACCTCGCAGGCATCTACGAAGGATCGAATTGGCACCTGGTCAAGACCGACACGTTCACTCCCCCGCCTCCCAGCGCGAACGAACGAGTGATGCAGGAAGCATGGAAGCGTTTCTACGATACGCTCGCGGTGGAAGCGCGCTACAATCCCGAACTTCGCCGTCATTTCATGCCGAAGCGCTTTTGGAAGAACATCACCGAGGTGAAGGATATGGCTTCCGCCTAACGATTCTCTGCACTTTATTCAACCAAAGTGGTACTGGGTTGGCGTATCATTCTTTGAATCATTCTGTCAAAGCAAAGCGGGCTAACTGCTCGCTCGTCATCACTGAAGATTCGATGGGGGATACGTATGACACGCGTTTACAACTTCTCTGCTGGTCCAGCGGTTCTACCTGAAGAGGTGCTCAAAGAAGCTGCTGATGAGATGATGGACTATCGCGGATGCGGCATGTCGGTCATGGAGATGAGCCACCGTTCCAAGGCGTTCGAGGGCATCATCACCGAAGCCGAAGCCGATCTGCGCGATCTGCTCAGCATTCCGGACGATTATGCGGTGCTCTTCCTGCAGGGCGGTGCTTCTCAGCAATTCGCTGCGATCCCGATGAACCTCATGCTCGATGGCAAAGCGGACTACATCGTTTCGGGCTCTTGGTCGAAGAAGGCGTTCAAGGAAGCGCAGATCTTCGGCGATGCGGAATGCCTCGCATCCAGCGAAGACGGCAATTTCTCCTACATCCCCGATTGCAAGGACCTGCCGATCCGCGAAGACTCCGATTATGTCTACATCTGCGAGAACGAGACCATCTACGGCACGAAGTACCACGAGCTACCTGACACGAAGGGCAAGCCGCTCGTCGCCGACGTCTCGTCCTGCTTCCTCTCCGAGCCTGCCGATATCACCAAGTACGGCGTGATGTATGGCGGCGTTCAGAAGAACATCGGTCCTGCTGGCGTGGTCATCGACATCATCCGCAAGGATCTCATCAAGGAAGAGACGCTGGCCAACACCCCCACCATGCTGAAGTGGAAGACCCAGCTCGACAACGACTCGCTCTACAACACCCCTCCCGCTTATGGCATCTACATCTGCGGCAAGGTATTCAAGTGGATCAAGGACATGGGCGGTCTTGAGGTGATGGGTCAGCGCAATCGCGAGAAAGCGCAGATCCTCTACGACTTCCTCGATAGCTCCGATCTGTTCATGGGAACGGCTCGCCGCGAAGATCGCTCCATCATGAACGTACCATTCATCACGGGCGATCCGAAACTTGACGAACTCTTCGTCGCTGAAGCGAAGAAGCACGGCATCGAGAGCATCAAGGGCCATCGCACCGTTGGCGGCATGCGCGCGAGCATCTACAACGCGATGCCGAAGGCCGGCGTCGAAGCACTGGTCGCCTTCATGAAGGAATTCGAACTGGAGCACAAGTAAGCCGAGCGAACACCCTCGAACTCAAGAACGCCGCTGCACGATCTTGCGCAGCGGCGTTCTTCTTTTCTCGGAAGATATTCGCCTAGAGTTTCTTGCTCCTGCGATAGACGTCGATCGCGATCCAAAGCGAGAGGATAATAGCGACCACGAACTCGATGAACGCCAATATGGGCATACCGAATATGTGCGATTCGTCGATCGCGAAAGTAAGCAGGGCTGCGCTGATGAGCAAGCCTGCCACGATGAGCCCGATGGTCATGCGGTTCAGGATGCGCGAGATCTTCATCATGGGTTCGGCCGACCCGAGCATCTCCATGTTCACCTTCAGCTGCCCGCGCGAGAGCAATTGCATCGTATCACCCGAATACTCTGCCGCGCGAAGCGCTCCCCTGCTGGCACCGTTCAACGCGACGACCAGGTCCTTCACGACGTCTTTGAGCTCGTCGGAGTTTTCTTTCGTACGCGCGATGTGCTTGTTGATGATGTCCACCATATTGAACGAGCCGACGTATTCGAACAGCGTTCCCTCCATGGTCACCAGACCGCGCGAAACCATAGTGACCGACGAAGGCAACGTCACTTTCGTCTGACGCGTCACGTTCAGAATATCGTTCAAGAATTGGCCGATATCGATGTTCTCGACCTCGACCGAGCCATAGCGATCGAGGATGACGTCGAGTTCTGCCAACAGATGCGGCTGATCGATAGCGGTCAGATCGCGCGCCACCGAAAAGGACATGAGCGCATCCATGAGTCGACTCGAACTGCGCATCCCCACCGCCTCGACCGCGTTTTCGAACCCGATGCGATCGCGCGTGTTCAAGCGCCCCATCAGGCCCAGGTCAAGATAGATGATCTGACCTTCATAGATGACGATGTTGCCCGGATGAGGGTCGGCATGGAAATACCCGTCTTCCAAGATCTGCTTGGCGTAGTTCTCGAGCATCTTATCGCCGATCTCTTCGAGCACATAGCCGTTGTCGAGCAGCTTCTTGGTGTCGCGGATCGAGATGCCGTCGATGTATTCCATCACCAGCACTTCTTCGCGACAGTATTCCATATAGGGCTTCGGGGCGCGCACGTAGACCACGTCCGCGTTCTTCTCGTTGAACTCGACCAGGTTGCGCGCTTCGTTCAGGAAGTCGGTCTCTTCGAGGAACGTGACCCAGAGCTCTTCGACCACTTCGCGCAAGTCGACCATCTGGGCATCCTTCATATAACGCGAAAGACGCTTCGCGACGCTGCGCATGACATCGATGTCCTGCGCCATGGTGGTGCGCACGCCCGGGCGCTGCACCTTGATGGCGACCGCTTCGCCATTGGCAAGATAAGCCTTATGCACCTGCGCCAACGAAGCGCTACCGAGCGGGAGCGGATCGATGACGGGGAATATCTTCTCGCGATCGGCGCCGTAGATCGCATCGAGCGCGATGAGCACCGTCTCGAACGACATCGGCTCGCATTCTTGTTGAAGCTGTGAGAGCGCCTTGCAATACGCTTGCGGCAAGATCTCCGAACGCGTCGAGAGCGTCTGTCCCACCTTGATGAAGCTGGGGCCCAGATCTTCGAAGAGAGCACGAAGCTCTTCGGGCGTGAAGCCCTGCAGGAAGTTATGCTTGCGCAGGATGGCGATGATCTCGCGCACGCGTTTGGCACGCACGCTGCGGCTCAGACCGAACTGGTCTTCAGGGTCCACTTCAGCACGAGCAGTGAGGAAATGCCTCAAGAGCGTATTCTCCGCCATATGAACCCCCTTCAACGCGCGCATCGACGTGATGCGTTCGCCTTATTCTACCTTGATGAACGCCTGAACCCAAGAAGGACGCATGGGTCACACCTTCGCGATCCATGCGTCCTTTTCACCGATGCGCAACGCTAACCGCGCGCATCCCGTCGCTTCGACTTTTCGAGCAGACTTAACCTACTGAGCGTCGTCCGAGACTGCTGCTGCCGCAGCATCGTCGGTCACTTTATCCGCCAGTTCGTTGACCTTCGCAACGAATTCAGCACGCTGTTCAGGTGTCATCGCCTGCAGCTGAGCCGCCAATGCTTCATCGCGCACCTGAGCGAACGTGTCGCTTGCCTTGTGCTGAAGTTCGGTATTGAGCTGTTTTCCCTGTTCGACCGTGAGCTCGCCCTTTTCGATGAGGTTGTTCACGAGCTCGTTCGCGCGTTCGCCACCATAGGCCAGTGCGCCTACGCCTGCGAGAAAAATATCTTTGAAGCCATCACGAATATCTGCCATGATCGGCACCACCCTTCTTGCATCCGTTTTCCTTGCCTTAAAGTTTAGGCGTTTCGCGAGCGCTCGCAGCAGACTTCGCCGATTTCAAGCAAACCGTAACCCGCATGTCATTTAAGCTGGAGAACGTAAAGGAAATCAAACGGTTAGGAGGGAACGTCCATGGGCTTTCTCGAGGGAAAAACTGCGATCATCACCGGCGGCGGCCGTGCTGTTCTGAGCGACGGTTCGTGCGGTTCGATCGGCTACGGCATCGCGACGGCATATGCAAAAGAAGGTGCTAACCTGGTCATCACGGGCCGCAACGTGCAGAAGCTCGAAGATGCGAAAGAGGAGCTCGAACGTCTCTACGGCATCAAGGTGCTGCCCATCAAGGCTGATGTGAGTGCCGGAAACGACAACGCAGCCACCGTGCAGAACGTCATCGATCAGACCATCGAAACATTCGGTCGCATCGACGTGCTGATCAACAACGCTCAGGCATCCGCCTCTGGCGTTTCCCTGGCAGACCATACCACCAGCCAGTTCGACCTGGCCATCTATTCCGGTCTCTACGCGGCGTTCTATTACATGCAGGCGTGCTATCCGCACCTGAAGGAGACCAAGGGTACCGTCATCAATTTCGCATCGGGCGCTGGCCTCTTCGGCAACGTCGGTCAATGCGCATACGCGGCAGCCAAGGAAGGCATCCGTGGCCTCACCCGCGTCGCAGCCAACGAATGGGGCGCGGACGACATCAACGTCAACGTCATCTGCCCGCTCGCATGGACCGCGCAGCTCGAGAAGTTCCAGCAGGACTACCCCGATGCATTCGAAGCGAACGTTCACATGCCTCCGATGGGCCACTACGGCAACGTCGAGACCGAGATCGGTCGTCCGTGCGTGCAGCTCGCTTCGCCCGACTTCAAGTTCATGTCCGGCGAGACCATCACGCTGGAAGGCGGCATGGGCCTGCGCCCTTAACGCCTCGCGCAGAACACGAAAACTCCAAAGGCCCGATGCGGTTCGCCGTGTCGGCCTTCTTCTTTTCTATCCCATTACAAATACGTTCTCGGCGCTGCATCAATGCTAAAGTTGACGCATTCAACGGATTCGCGCGCCTCATGGCCGCGACATGACGATCCGCCGTTCTTGCGAAGCTTCGTTTTCGATCCTTCGCGCAACGGCCACCTGAAAGAAGGAGAAGGATATGGGAATGCTCGAAGGAAAGGTCGCCATCGTAACCGGTGGCACGCGTGGTATCGGATTCGGCATCGTGGAGAAGTTCCTCGAAGAAGGTGCGAAGGTCGCGCTGTTCGGGTCTCGCCAAGAGACCGTGGATGCTGCGCTCGAGAAGATCAAGCAGAAGAACCCCGAGGCACCTGTTCTGGGTCTGCATCCGGCACTCGGAGACCCCGAGGCGATCGCAGATGCGTTCAAGCAGGTCGTCGATACGTTCGGTTCGCTCGACATCCTCGCGAACAACGCTGGCACGGATTCTCGTACGAAGCTCATCGACTACACGCTCGACGAATTCCAGAAGGTCATGAAGCTCAACGTCGAGGCCACCTTCATCTGCTCGCAGGCTGCTGCGCGCATCATGATCGAACAGGGTAAAGGCGGCTCGATCATCAACACCTCTTCGATGGTGAGCATCTATGGCCAGCCTTCCGGCTGCGCCTACCCCACCTCGAAGTTCGCGGTGAACGGCATGACCAAATCGCTCGCGCGCGAGCTCGCCCCGCACAAGATCCGCGTGAACGCCGTCGCACCGGGCGTCACCCATACCGACATGGTCGATGCGCTTCCGAAGGAGCTCATCGAGCCGCTCATCAAGACCATTCCTCTGGGTCGCATGGGCGAGCCTGAAGACATCGCGAACGCCTTCGTCTTCCTTGCGTCCGATATGGCCGACTACGTTTCAGGCGACATCCTTTCCGTGGATGGGCTTTCGCGCTCGTAGCTTCGCGCTATAGTTAAGAAAACAACACCCACAACATGAAGGATGAGATATGACGGCGATACCAACTAAAGCGACCGATACCTATACGCTGAAGAATGGCGTGGAGATTCCCTGCATCGGATTCGGCACCTACGATACGAGCGATGAAGACGCCTGTCGCGTCGTGCTCGATGCCCTTGAAGTGGGCTATCGTCTCATCGATACCGCTGCCATCTACGCGAACGAAGCCGGGATCGGCAAAGCCATCGAAACGAGCGGTGTTGCGCGTGAAGAGCTGTTCATCACCTCGAAGGTCTGGAACACTCATCGCGGCTACGACAAGACCATGGAATCGTTCGAGGCATCGCTTTCGCGTTTGGGTCTCGACTATATCGACCTGTTCTTGATCCATTGGCCTGCGAACGAGAAGATGTACGGCGATAAAGCCGAAGCCATCAACGCTGACACCTGGCGAGCACTCGAAGATCTCTACAAGGCGAACAGGGTCCGCGCGATCGGCCTGTCGAACTTCAAGCCGCATCACATCGAGGCGCTCATGAAGCACGCCGAGATCGAACCCGTGGTGGATCAGATCGAGTTCTATCCGGGGCGCATGCAGGCAGAGACCCTAGAATATTGCCTCGATAAGGGGTTGGTCGTGGAAGCCTGGAGCCCGCTGGGGCGCGGCAAGACGCTCACGAACGAGTCCATCGCCGCCATCGGCGCGCGCTACGGCAAGAGCAACGCGCAGGTGTGCCTGCGCTGGCTGATCCAGCTTGGCATGCTGCCGCTGCCGAAATCTGGCAACATCGAGCGCATGGCGCAGAATCTCGACGTGTTCGATTTCGAGCTCACGCCGGGCGAGATGGCCATCATGGCCGAGCAAACGAACCCGACCGGACGCTTCTGGGATCCTGACGAGATCGAGTTCTAGTAAGGCCTTGTTTTGCGAGCAGCGGAGCGGGCGAACCTCTGAGTGACCCGCTTCCCTGTTCGCGAATCAGCTTCGCAGATTCGCTCATGCGCCACTGCGCTGCTTCACGTTAGAAGTTCAAATCAGAAGCGGCGAGTCGCTCAGAAGTTCGCCTGCTCCACTGCTGAAGCAAAAGAAAAGCCCGGGCGCATTGCTCGGGCTTTTTCATTCGATCGTTCTTGATGTCTCGTCTTAGTTGCTCGACATCACGCTCGAGGGGAAGAGAGCCTCTTGAAGGACTTCACCGGAATCGTTCGCCATCTGCCAATTGCCACCCTGCTTCACCACATCGAATTCGATGACCTTGGTCTCGGTAGTAGGAAGATCCTTGATGGTGTTCAGGACCAGCTCGCCGATCTTCGCGTTCATCTCAGTCTGGGTAAGACCTTCGAGCGAGCCATCGGCATCAGCTTGCTGAGCTGCCGTAACGAGCGCACTCTGGAACTTATTCAGATCCTTGGTGGTGAACTTGATGCCAACCGTAGCCTTATCGCCGTCGACCTTCACATCTTCGATGGTGTAATCGAAATCGCTGAAGATAGCTTCGTACGCATCTGTAGCCGTGATTCCATAAGCGCTCAGAGCTGCGAATTCAGTAGAACCGCTCGCGATCTCTTCGATCGCTTCGGTATCGTAATTCTTGATCTCGTCGAGTTCATTCGTAACGGCATTGCGAACAGCATCTTCGCTATTCTCTGCACAGCCTGCAAGGAACATGCAGCAGCATGCCACGAGCAGAGCGAAGAGCGCGACAACGCCTTTGCGCGCCTATGACCATACGGTGTTTTCCATGAGGTCTCCTCTCATCATTATTCGTGCGTTCCTCATTGTAACAACACTTTAGGATGAGGAATGTCATGATCGCTGACAAAACGAAACAGGTTTTCGTTCGAAATGGATCTCTCACGCGAGACACCCTAACGGATGAGCTCCCAGTGCTTATTCAGTGCGAACCGTTCAAGGCCTTCCAGGAAATCACGTTCATCTTCAGGAAGCGCCGCACGTGCGAGCGAGAACAGCAGCTCTTCCCATGCACGCAGGGTCTTGGGGTCTTTCTGGTAGAACGTCGCGTCGTAGCCCTGCTTGCGAATGGACTCGATCGCGTCTTCGACATCTTGTTCATCGAGCGGCCAGACGTCTTCACCGTTCGCGTTCTTCACGACGCCGAGCTCCTGCTCGATCCGCGCCAGGCTCTCTTCGCTATAGAAGAGACCCTTGATGAGCGCCGCATACCCTTCCAGATATTCCTGAGGCAACGAATCGGCAGGACGAATCTCGACGAATCGCTTCAGGCGCACATCCGGCCAGAACATCGAGATGAGATGCTCGATATCGTCCTTCGTCATGGCAGAATCCGCATAGATCTCGGCAGCCGTACGGTCGGATTCCGCACGAGGAACGCTCGTACCATCAGGTTGTTTCACGTTGACGAAGATGGGTGAGGTGCACAACATCCAATCGGCGTATGCGCCGAACCCGAACCCTGGATCGAAGACCCCTGGTACCACGCCACAGCGAGCATCGTCGACATTGCGCCAGACCGCAAGACGCACCAGCGGATAGGCACCCACTTCTCGTTCATAGACCGCCACATTATCCGCGATGGCTCCAAGAATAGGCGCGAGCGCGCTTGCGACGCGCATCTTGCGGACCGCGTCCGCTTCGTCGGTATAGTCGATCGAAACCTGCGTCGAAGCTGATGCGCGCATCATGCGAAGCCCGAGCGTTCCCAGGTTCGCGAAATGAGCATCCATCAGGCGATAGCGCTCTTTCGGGATGAGCGTGAGCTCTTCAGCTTTGCGCGTCGGATGATAGCCAGCGTTCACCAACTTCGCGCCATGATCCTGCAGATAGGGATCGATCGCATCGCGAAAATGCTCGTAAGCGCGGCCGATCTCAGCGATCGACTCGAACGGAGCGATGCTCACCTCGATCTGCGCCGAAGGTTCGAGCGTGACCGATGCCTCCTCGTTCGCGCACCCGATCAGCTCGCCCTCCGCATTCTGGAAGATGGCAGGGTAAGTTTTCAGCAGGTGAGTGAGCACATCCTGCAGGCCCGGGATCGCGCCCTGCGGAGCATAGGTGAAGGGCGTTCCGTCCGCTTCCGTGATGATGAAATGCTCGACTTCGACACCGAGCTTGCGGTCTTGATCCTTCGATCCCGATTCGAAATACGCGATGATGCTCTGGCGGTTATCTTCCGCAGCCCCCATGTTTCCCCCTGGAGTTCAAAAATTCGTAAGTTCGCTTCAAATTTTACATCAGATCTTTTTCAAATTTCTTTAAGGTCGTTCTTTCACACTAAGGCGTAGAACATCTCGTTACGCACATCACACAGCTCTTGCACAACTCGCACGAATCGCTTCTCTTGTCCCTGGTCCGCTACGCGCGTCTTCGCGCATGGTCGACCATGCCCTGCACGCCTTCGAAGAGAAAGACAACGCCATGCCCGAACCACGCCCCCTATCATCTGCGCACATCTTACGTTTTGCCGCGGTCCTCAGTCTATTCTGCCTGATCAGTTGCTTCGTTTCAGGGCTCATGCCCACCCTTGCGGCTGCCGACGAGACTTCGCCGCGATCAGCCCGCGTGGTCTATCATTTCGTGGAAGCGGATCGGATCGATAGTTCTGTGAGCTTCGGCGATCGTGAGTGCACAACTTCTTCTGTCTGTTCAGGAGAAACATGGGTCGAAGGCGATCGCGTCGCCATCCGCGCCAACGCCTTTCCCGCGATTCTCCCCACTTCGAGCGATCCCGCGGCCTTTCGCGTGATCGAGGACTATGCCAGCACGAGCGCCACAGGAAAAGGAGCTCATGACATCACGCAGGAAGCATCTTACGATGCGAACTCCGGCATCGTATCGCTGCCGAAGCACTACGCAGATGCCGACCTTACCGTGGTGTGGTACGTTTCGAGCGACCAGCAGAACCTCGAGATACCGCTCGACATCACCATCTCTAAGACCATCGAAGGCATCTCCTCTCAAGCTGAGCTCTCTCACGCATTCAGCGCGGACGCACTGACCATCGACCTCAAGCTCTTCAACGACGAGGAACGCGCAGCACGCGTGAAGAACATCACGATCATGCAAGGCGGGCAGGAGTTGACGCAATACGTCTACCAGAATGGTTCGATCAGCCTTTCCGCCTCCCCTCTTGGCGGTCCGATCTCGATATCGCTCGACGATGGGACCGAAGCCGCAACGACACGTGAAGACTCCGAATGCTCCGTCAATTCCGAGCCTCCGCTGTTCGCACTGTTCAGTGCTGCGAACCCGGCTGTCGGCGAGCGCTTCGCGATCGACCCTGATTCGGCGCTCATCCGCACCTGCGAACCTGGCGGCAATATGGCGCAGGTGATGGGTTGGCCCGAGAAGAGCGGCACCTATGGCTTCGCCGTTCACTTCAACCACTGCAGCAATCCTGAAGTCGTCAATGCCGACCAGAACCATATCGCACCTGGTGGCACGGTACATACTCCTGGAGGCGGGACCTACGATTATGACTGGGTGAAGGGACTTCACTTCGCGTGGGGCGATTGCTATGGCGATGTGGACAACAACGGCGCAGGTGAGCCCAAGGTTCAGAGTGGCTGGGTCGAAGTGACCAACGTCGACTACGCGACCCAGACCGTGAGCTACCGCTTCTTCCTCGACGTCTGTTCCGACATCGATGGTCACAACATGCAGAGCATCATGGGAACCTTCCAGGTCCACGAGAGCATGACGGGATACCTCGAAATAAAGAAGCAGAGTGCACTGCCCGATACCTCAGCGAACAATACGTGCTATTCGTTCGAAGGGGCCCGGTACGGCATCTACACCGATGCGGATTGCACGAATCTGAAAGAGACGCTCACCACCGACGCGCAGGGGTGTGCGCGCTCGAAGGCACTCCCCGTCGCGACCTACTACCTGAAAGAGCTCTCAGCACCAACAGGATTCGCGATCGATACGCAAGCGCACGAGATCGCAGTGGTCGCAGGCACCACGAAGACCGCTACGCTCGACGAAGTGCCCCAATCGGACGCCACCCCGCTTCTGCTCGCCAAGCACGATACCGACTACGCCTACGATGCGGACCATAATGCTGTTCAAGGCGGTGCGAGCTCATTCGAGGGTGCGGAGTTCACTATCTCATTCCATCCTACTGTCGAAGACGACTACACGAAAGTCGAGCCACTGCGCACATGGGTCGTGCAGACCGACGAACACGGGATCATCGACCTGCGCAAGGGCGATAGTTGTAAGCTATCGGGCGATGACTTCTATCACGACAGCACGGGCGCGATCACGCTTCCTATCGGCACGTATGCGATCCGCGAGACGAAAGCACCACTTGGCTACATGCTCAACGATTCCGTGACCGTTCGCAAGGTGACCGGCATACCGAACGGCGATGAATCGCTTTCGAGCTATGACACGCCGATCATTTCGGACGACATCATTCGCGGTGGCATCGAGCTCGAAAAACGCGATGCCGAATCAGGTCTTCAGAGCGCTTTGGGCGCAGCCACGCTCGATGGAACGATCTTCTCGATCACGAACGACAATCCTCATGAGATATGCGTGGGCGGCATCTTCTATCAACCAGGCGAAGTCTGCGCCACGCTCTCGACAAAGGAAGGCAAAGCAGCAACGTCTGCCGATGCACTCCCCTATGGCGACTATACGATTTGAGAGCTCCAGGCAGGCGATGGATACACCACTTCCGATAACGCGCCTCGTTCGTTCTCTATCAGAGAAGATGGGAAGCTCATCCATTTTTCGGATAGTGCAGAGGGTGCTGAAGGGGCTGCTTTCAAGAACCAAGTGAAACGAGGCGACCTCAATTTCATCAAGGTACGCGAAACGGACGGGAAGCGACTTGCGGAAGTGCCTTTCAAGATAACCTCGCAAACCACTGGCGAATCCCACATCGTCGTGAGCGACAGCAATGGCATCGTCGACACCTCGTCTGCCTGGATCGAGCACACGCGCGATACGAATGGCAATGATGAAGGCGACTACGATGCTAATCGCGGCATTTGGTTCGGACAGACCAAGAACGGGACGACGACCGAGCCGCGCAATGACCTCGGAGCGCTACCCTTCGACACGTACGAGCTCGAAGAGCTTTCCTGTGAAGCGAACGAAGGCCTGAAGCTAGTCAAGACATCATTCAACATCTATCGCGACCAGCAGCATCTCGACTTCGGCGTCGTGGAGAACCAAGACGAGATCGACCCCTGGATATCCACCGTCGCATCAGATAGCATCGACCACGATAAGCTGCTCGATGCAGATGAGCGCGCCATCATAAACGATCATGTACGGTATGGCAATCTGAACGAAGGAGCGAGCTACACGCTGCGCGCTTCGCTCGTCGACAAGGGCACTGGCGAGCGCATCGCGGACGCAGCTGGCGAGACCTCGTTCACTGCCACTGCCGGAACAGGAACGACCGAGGTGAGCATACCGGTGAACCTGATCGACCTCGCAAGCTCTGATTTAGTGATCTACGAGACGCTCCTTCAGGATGATGCGGTCGTCCTCGAACATCATGAACTGGACAACAGCGAGCAGACCGTTTCGATCCTTCAGCCTCGCATCGGCACGACCGCACTCGATGCCGCCGATGGGGATCACGATGTGCTGAATGACAGTGAAGCGCATATCGTCGACACGGTCAGCTATACCAACCTCATTCCTGGCGAAGAATACACGCTCACGGGCACTTTGATGAAAAAGGAGCGTTCTGAAGGGAAAGGCACTGACGCAGTCGAGCTTGCCGATGGCGACGGAAATGCCCTCATCAGCACGACCACGTTCACTCCCCAGAACAGTTCTGGCTCTACCGAGGTCACCTTCTCCTTCGATGCGAGCGCGATCGATCCAAGCACCGAACTGGTCGTGTTCGAACGCCTGAGCAAAGGAGAGACCACCGTCGCCGTTCACGAGGATCCGAGCGACGAGAATCAAACCCTTCGCATCATCGAGCCTGAAGAACCGCCTGCTCCTTCCGAACCGAATGTCCCAACGGATCAGAGCGATGGCACGACGCCCGAAGAACCTATGAGCTTCTTCGCTAAAACAGGAAGCGCCGTACTTCCGCTCCTTGTCGGTTTCGGAGTCCTGTTCGGCATAGCAGCCATATTCCTCGGCATCGCATATCGACAACACCGAAAAGCACAAGCCATGACCGAAGCTATCGCGCGAAACATGCTCGGCACGCGAAATCCTTGACGCTCTTGGTCCTATCCAGAACTCGCCTGCACCTACCCACCTCAACTTCAAGGGATCACCATGAACCGGGCTCGAACCAGTCATAGCTCTCACTTCGCAACGCTCGCTTTCGCATTAGCGCTGTGCATCATCTCGCTCTTTCTGAGCACTGTCGCACCTGAACACGCTGAAGCTGCCACGCTTCAGCGTGGAGACGTGACACGCGCATCTTCAGGGGGAATCGTCTTAGATGCCGAGCTTCACACTAAACAGCCAGTTTTCGACAAACCCATCTCGACCGCTTCGGCACCGAGCACTGATACCTCCGACACGGTCCATACCTATTCGTACGCGATCAACGTACCCGCGAAGACCTATAAGACGCTCGGCACCACCGTGCGCGCTCGCTGGAACGACGTAGGATTCGACGCCGACGACGACCGTATCGACCTCGTCGTAAGCTGGCTTCCCGATTCAAGGTGGTACTCACTGTCGGCGCTCTCGCAGATTCCGCTCCTCCAGCGTTACGACAAGAACGGATATGGTACCGCTGGCATCTGCGTCGGGATCGACGACATCATCACGGGGGCTCGCACGTGCTGCGAACAGCACCTCAAGATCAGCTTCTTCAAGCGCGGAACATCGACCCCCGCGAGCGGATCATTCCTGACCAAGTTCACCGACCTCGACAAGGATGGGTGGGAAAGCGGATATGGCGATCGTTGGTGCGAATCGATCGAGTTCGTCTCGGGTCATGAATCGAACATGTACGTCCCTACTGGAAACATCCTGAACATCGGGAAGAACCGCAACGGCGAAGCAGCCACCGACTATAGAGCAACACGCGCGATGGAGGGCTCGAGCCTTGATTCAGGGGTCGTCACACGTCTTTCGCCAGGAGCGGAGTTCTGGTATTACTCGACCCATGGATGGACCGATATCCTCGATCAGTTCGAGCCGCAGAACATCATGCTCTCGAGCAACAGTGGAGGAAAGGTTCACTGCGGAGGTACAACAGGGGAGCTCGCAGTAGGATGGCGCGGAAACAGGACGATCTCCATCGAGCCTTCAACAGGATACAAGATCATCGATGTGAAAGTGGATGGATCGTCCATCGGCACTACCACGAGCGTTCCTTTCACGAACGTTACTCAGGATCGCCGACTTGAAGCAACGTTCGGACCGATCGCTTACACCATCAAATTCAACGCGAATGGTGCGACCGGCACCATGGCATCGCTCGCCATGCCTTATAACACGTCAAAACGCCTCACGAACAACGCTTTCGCGCGCAAAGGACACCTCTTCACAGGCTGGAACACGCGCGCTGATGGTACAGGAACCTCCTACCAAAACGCACAGGAAGTGCGTAACTTGAGCAGCATCGATGGCGCAGTGATCGAGCTCTATGCCCAGTGGAAACCCATCGAATACCACGTGATCTTCGATGCGAATGGCGGTGCAGGATCGATGCCAAACCAACACTTCGTCTACGATCAGGCGCAAACGCTCGCTCCAAACACCTTCGCGAAGACCGGCTATTCATTCGACGGATGGAGCACGCGACAAGATGGCAGCGGAGAGGCGTTCACCAACGAACAAGAGGTGAAGAACCTTGCCTCGAATCAAAACGGAACGATAACGCTCTATGCTCAGTGGACGCCCATCACCTACCGAATCACCTTCGATGCGCATGACGGTGATGGATCGATGGGAGATCAGCGCCTCTCCTTCGATCAGCCCGATCGACTCCGCGTCAACCAGTTCACGCGAACAGGATATCTTTTCACAGGATGGAACACCCAAGCAGATGGAAACGGAACACGCTACACCGACCTTCAAGAGATTCGGAATCTCTCTTCGACTCCCGACGATACGATCGCGCTCTATGCTCAGTGGACACCGATCGGCTACTACGTCGTATTCGATGCGCAAGGGGGATCAGGCACCATGCCCGATCAGCTACTCTTCTACGACCGGGCTGATGCGCTTCAGCACAATACGCTTCACCGCACAGGATATCGCTGGGTAACCTGGAACACGCATCCTTCGATCCCTGAAACGAACTATGCAGATGGCGAGATCGTCAAGAACCTTGCTGAGCGCGCAAACGAGACCGTGGTGCTCTACGCGATATGGACCGCGAATCGTTGCTTGATCGTCTACGACAGCAACGGCGGCACGGGAGTCATGCATGCACAGTCGCTCGCCTATGGCACGGCTGAAACGCTCTATCCCAACGAATTCGAACGCGAAGGCCATCGATGGACCTCGTGGAACACCCAGCCTGATGGCTCAGGTCTTAGCTACGACAACGAACAACGCGTACAAGACTTGAGCACGATCGACAATAGCATCATCACGCTCTACGCCCAGTGGGAAGACACCTCCGAAGATGATGCGGAGGACGACCCTTCGCTTGAGCCCGGCATCGAAGATCCAGATGCACCTGATCCTGATCGAAACGAGACCGAAGAGCCGGGCGAACGACCTTCGGACGACCCTTCAGATAACGCTTCCGCAAACGATCATGACGACGGCTCTACTTCTGCCGAGACAGACGATGGTGGCAGCGATATATCCGATGCGGACGCGGGCGAAATGGATGAGCCTGGAACTTCCGAAGAGCGAGCAAGCAACCAAGGAGATGGTCTTTCTCCTGATCGGGCAGCGCATGAAGAGACCTCGCGCAAGTCGAATGCTTCACCCTACGCAAAGACCGGCGAAGCCATCATGCCACTGGTCTGCTGCGCGCTCGCGGGCGCCACGCTTGGAGCCGCGCTCATCGTACATTCCCGCCGAAAGAAGAAACGCGCGTTCGAGAAACAGCGGCAACTTTTCCGGAAATACCTGAAGCCATGAGGTGGAAACGACAAGCACGGTGGCTCTTCTGCATCGGAGCCACACTTCTCATCATCTCTTCAGGGGTCCTGATCAGCCTCTATCTTATGGGAGCGCGTTCTAATCCCACCCCGAGCCCTAACGACAGCTTCTTCGGCTTGGAACGCTTGATGGATGCGCCCGCAGATTCAGACGACGGTTTCGTCAAGGTCGATTGGGAGTACTGGGAGCAGATCAACCCAGATATAGTCGGTTGGGTGAACATCGAGGATACGAGGATCAACTATCCTATCTTGCGCGCACCAGCGGACAATCCTACGTACTATCTTCACCACGATATCTATCGCAACTACAGCGTCTACGGTGTTCCTTGTCTCGATACAGACGATGCGCAATCCGACCTACTCACGCTCAACGCCATCGTCTACGGGCATCACATGGACAACGGCTCGATGTTCAGCGACTTCGCCTCCTACGACGATGAAACCTACGCGCGCGAGCACGCCACGATCTACTTACAGACGCCCGCTGGAAAACAACGCTTGAAGGTGGCCTACGCTTGCATCATCGACGGAGATGCGACCGAAAAGAGAACCCAGTTCACAGATGAAGAGGAATTTCGAACCTGGTATGAAGAACAGCGATCGAATGCCTGCATGGTGCTCGACGATACATGCACGCCACCATACATCGTCACGTTCTGCACGTGCTCATACCATCAGTTCAGCAATGAGCGCACTTTGGTCGTTTGCATCCCTGACTACGCGTGATCGAGCACGACGATGTTCTCGATGTGGTCGGTATGCGGGAACATATCGACTGGCTGGATCGTCTTCAAGCTATAGCCTCCGCGCTGCAGCGCTGCGACATCGCGAACCTGCGTCTTGGGATTACAAGAGATGTAAACAATGCGCTTCGGTTGCAGATGCACCGTCGCCTCCAGAAATTCCTCGCTCGCGCCCGCACGCGGCGGATCCATGAATAGCACGTCGATCGATCCCTCGCGTTGCGCCAGCTCATTCATGAACTCGCCCGCATCCTGAGCGACGAACGTCGCGTTATCGATACCATTGTGTTTCGCGTTATTGCGCGCGTCGACGATAGCGGCTGCAACCTTGTCGACACCGATCACGCCTGCAGCGATGGTGCTCTGCTTGGCAGGATCGCTCGCATCTACATCATGCGCCGAATCATCAAAACCCGGTTTGTTCTTGTTCGCTCGATCAGTCTCCCCTTGCGCCTCGCATGATGTCTTCTCTTGCAGCGCGCGAGCCGCAACAAGGCCTATCGTTCCCGTGCCACAATACGCATCGAGGATACGTTCGTCGCCTTTCAGATCCGCAAGCTCGATCGCTCTTCGATAGAGCTCTTCTGTCTGAGTCGCATTCACCTGGTAGAAGGAATGAGACGAGATACGGAAGCTCAGCCCGCACAGCTTGTCAAGGATGAAACCTGGTCCATAGAGCGCTCTCTCCTTGCCATCTCCCAAGATCACATTCGTATTGCGCGTGTTCACGTTCTGAACGATGGTGATGATCTCAGGACAGCGCTTCGCCAGATCGCGGCAGAAGCTCTTCGCTCCCGGAAACGCCTCGCCATTGGTGACGAGCGTCACCAGCACCTCGCCACTTTGGTGCCCGACGCGCACGATCGCGTGACGAAGGAAGCCCTTTCCCGTGTTCTCGTCATAAGGCTCGATGTGATGCTTCGGCATCAGATCGCGAATCGCGAGCACGACCCGTTTCGCTACCTGATTCTCGAGCAAGCATTCGTCGGTCGGGATGATACGGTGCGTACCGCGCGCATACATACCGCACAGGATCTCTCGCCGCTCTCCCACTCGCACTTGCCCGCGCTTCTTTCCTTTAGCATTTCGCTCATCGCGATGCGATCGCCCTTTGATACGCTTACCAGGCGCATAGGGCGATATGACCTTATTGCGATAGAAGAACGGATCATCCATCCCTAGGATCGGCAGAAACGTCGCACCGTCATTCGCGGCGACCTCTTGAAAGAGCTCTTCTATCTGGGACTGCTTCTGCGAGAGTTGACGTGCATACGACACTGCCAGCAGTTGGCAAGCTCCACATCGTGCGTCAACGGGACAAGATCGCTTCATGATGGCGAACCGCGGATCGAGGCCTAGTGAATGCCGCGCTTCACGCTACGGCGCTTACGCTTCGGCTCTTCGGTCGGTTCACGGAAATCGAGCATCAGCTGTTCTTGGATCGTGCCCTGTTCGGTCTCGGGCACACGCTCGATATCGGTAACGGTCCAGCTGATCGCCTCGGAACCGTGCAGTTCGAGCATCTTATAACGAGCATCTTGGATGTTCTGCTTGGAGCCAGCACGGTATTCGCTCTCGAACTCGATCGAGCTCGACGCGGGTGCCGTACCTAAAGGAGAAACGATGGTCGCACGATATTTCATGAAGATCCTCCTTCTGCTCTCGCATCCACCCAAGCGCGAATCCAAAGGATGCGCTCTGCTTCGTCCGATCGAGACCGTCTTTGCAAGAGACGATCTCGGGTGTTTCGCTCGGCCAGCTAGACCAGGCGCACGAACTTGCGCTTGCCCACCTGAATGACCGCGCCTTCCAAAAGAGCCGGCTCAACGTTGTATGACTTCGCCGCCAGCGCTTCGCCGTTCACTTTCACGCCTCCGCCATCGATGAGACGACGCGCCTCGCCGACCGAACCAGCCATGCCTGCATCGCTGATGAGCTTCGCCACATACACGAGGCCCTCTTCGTTCGGCGTAAGATCGGCTGCGAACTCAGGGATGTCCTCAGGAATGTCGTGCTGCTTGAAGACGCGATCGAACGCGGCTTCCGCCTCAGCTGCCGCAGCTTCATCATAATAGGCAGCGACGATGTTCTGGGCGAGCGCACGCTTCACCTTGTTCGGATGGAGCGTTCCATCGGCAAGACCCTTTTCGATCTCGTCGATCTCGTCGACCGTCTTCGTGGATGCCAGTCGATAGTACTTCACCATCAGTTCGTCCGGAATGGACATGACCTTGCCGAACATATCGTTCGGCGCGTCAGTGAGTCCGATGTAGTTGCCGTAGCTCTTCGACATCTTCTGCACGCCATCGGTGCCTTCCAGCAGTGGAAGCGTGAGGCAGACCTGCGGTTCCTTGTCCATCTTCTCCATGAGCTCACGACCAGCGAGCAGGTTGAAGAGCTGGTCGGTACCACCCAGCTCGACATCGGCATCGATGCAGACCGAGTCGTATGCCTGCATGGTGGGATAGAGGAATTCATGCAAACTGATGGGCTGATTGTTGTTGTAGCGCTTCGTGAAATCGTCGCGCTCGAGGATGCGCGCGACCGTGAAGTTAGAGGTGATCTTCAAGAGTCCTTCCAAGTCGAGCGCGAGCAGCCACTCGGAATTGAAGCGCAGCGTGGTCTTCTCAGGATCGAGGATCTTGTAGGCCTGCTCGATGTAGGTCTTCGCGTTCTGTTCGACCTGTTCGCGCGTGAGCGGCGGGCGCGTGACGTTACGACCGGAAGGATCACCGATGAGCGCCGTACCGTCACCGATGATGAGCGTGACCTGATGACCCAGATCCTGGAACGCACGCAGCTTGCGCAGCGGCACCGCGTGACCCAGATGCAGATCGGGCGCCGTAGGGTCCACACCCAGCTTGATGTTGAGCGGCTCGTTGCGCTCGAGCTTATCCATCAACGCCTTTTCAGGAATGATCTGGGCTGCGCCAGAAGCGATCACACGGAACTGTTCTTCTGCTGAAATCATCGATCCTCTTTCATTGTTTTAGCTTGAATATTCAGCATACCAAAAGTGCGCCGCTTCGCCAGCATATGAGGCGATCGGCGCACGATAAATACGCGAATGAGAGCGCGCTACAAGCGAGCGCGCAATTCCCAGAAAGCGACCGCGGAAGCTGCTGCCACGTTGAGCGAATCGACGCCCTCGCGCATCGGGATCTTCGCCACGAAATCGGATGCCTCGATGGTCTTCTGCGAAAGCCCGTCGCTTTCGGTCCCAAGAAGCACCGCAAGTTTCTTCTGGTCTTGCAGGCGCGGATCGTCGAGTTCGACCGATTCATCATGCAACGCGAGCGCTACGGTCGTGAACCCGAGCTGCTCGAGCGCCTCGACGCCCGACTCGTGCCATTCGTCCACCGTGCCCTCGAAGCGCGTCCACGGGATCTGGAACACCGTCCCCATCGAAACGCGGATCGCACGGCGATACAGCGGATCGCAGCAACCAGGGGTAATGATGAGGGCATCGAATCCGAGCGCTGCCGCGTTACGGAACACCGCGCCCACGTTCGTATGATTCGTGATGTCTTCGAGCACAGCGACGCGACGCGCGTCATGCAGCAACTCACCCAAACTTGGAAGCGGTTTGCGCTTCATGGCACAAAGGACGCCTCGTGTCAGCTCGAAGCCCGTTAGCTTCTCGATCTCTTCTGAAGGCGCAACGAAGATGGGGACATCACCCTCCGCCTCGGAAGAAGGCGCGCAAAAATCCGTCTCGATCCGCTCGACCAACGCCGCACTGCGCTGCAAACGATGCTCGGGGATCAAAAGCGACTGCGGCAGATAGCCCGCATCGAGCGCGCGCGTGATGACCTTTTCGGATTCAGCGATGAAGATACCCTTCTCGGGCTCCAGGCGATTGCGCAGTTGCACTTCAGTCAAGCGCACATACGCATCAAGTCGTTCATCTTCTAGTGTCTCAACATGAATGATCATTCGCGCTCCTTTCGTTCTTCAAGTATACGCTAGATGAAAGAGCGGGTAGGGGCAGTGAGAGAACGACCCGCTTCCCTGTTCCCACGACTTTAGAGCAGAGAAGCGTTCGGGTTCCAGCGTCGCTTCGGTCGAGCTAACTTCGCTTACGCGAAGTGGATCTCTCCCTCGCTTTAGCCAAGTCACCCTCATCACTTCCCTGCTCTAAAGTCTCACGAAAAAAAAGAAAAGCTCCCGGAGGAGCTTTTCTTTTTATGCGGACTATCCGTGGAGGGTAGATTACATCATGCCCATTCCGCCGCCCATGCCACCTGCGGCAGCGAGTGCGGACAAATCGGGGCCTTCAGCTGGAATCTCGTTGACGGTCGCCTCGGTGATGAGGATGAGCGCCGCAACGGATGCAGCGGACTGCAGCGCGGTACGGGTCACCTTCACGGGGTCGTTCACGCCCATGGCGATCATGTTGCCCGTCTCACCATTCGCGAAGTTCACGCCTTCGCCCTTAGGCAGGCTCTTCACCTTTTCGACGACGACGGAGCCTTCGTAACCAGCGTTGGTCGCGATGGCGCGCATCGGAGCCTCGAGCGCCTTGCGGATGATGTCGACGCCGACCTTCTCGTCGTTGTCGGTGAGGTTCAAACCATCGAGCGCCGGGATCGCATTGATGAGCGCAACGCCGCCACCAGCGACGATACCCTCTTCGACCGCAGCGCGCGTTGCCTGCAGCGCGTCCTCGATGCGGCTCTTCTTCTCCTTGAGCTCGGACTCGGTTGCAGCACCGACCTTCAACACCGCGACGCCGCCAGAGAGCTTAGCCAGGCGCTCCTGAAGCTTCTCGCGATCGAACTCGGACTCAAGACGCTCGAGCTCTGCGCGCATCGAAGCGACGCGAGCATCGACCGCAGCCTCGTCGCCAGCGCCATCGATGATGACAGTGGTGTCCTTGGAGACCTTGACGGTCTTAGCGGTGCCCAGATCTTCGAGCTTCACGTCCGCGAGGGTCATGCCGAAGTCCTTGGAGACGACCTTGCCGCCCGTAACGACCGCGATGTCCTCGAGGATGCGAGCGCGACGATCGCCGAAGCCCGGAGCCTTGATCGCGACGACGTTCAGGGTGCCGCGCAGCTTGTTCAGGAGCAGCGTGCCCAGCGCTTCGCCCTCGACGTCTTCAGCGACGATGAGCAGCGGACGACCGGACTTCATGACCTGCTCGAGCAGCGGGATAAGATCCTGGATGGAAGATACCTTGAGGTCGGTGAGCAGGATGAACGGATCCGCGAGCACAGCTTCCATGCGCTCGGTATCGGTCGCCATGTAAGGCGAGATGTAACCGCGGTCGTACTGCATGCCCTGAACGATATCGATGTCGATACCGAAGGTCTGGGATTCCTCGACCGAGATGGCTCCGTCCTTGCCGACCGCTTCCATCGCCTCTGCGATCTTCTTGCCGATCGTTTCATCGCCAGCGGAGATGGTGCCAACGTTCGCGATCTGGTCTTCAGTGGTGACCGCCTGCGCATCATTCTTGATCGCCTCGACCACCGCTTCGGTCGCGACTTCGATACCACGGCGAATACCCAGCGCATCCGCACCAGCGGTGACGTTGCGAAGGCCCTCGCCCACGATGACGTCTGCGAGCAAGGTAGCAGTGGTGGTGCCGTCGCCAGCAACGTCGTTGGTCTTCACTGCAGCTTCGCGAACGAGCTGAGCGCCCATGTTCTCGACCGGATTCTCCAGGTCGATCTCGCGTGCGACCGTAACGCCGTCATTCGTGACGAGCGGAGCGCCGAAAGAGCGCTCGAGCGCAACGTAGCGACCCTTGGGGCCGAGCGTGACCTTGACCGCGTCTGCGAGCTTCTTGACACCAGCAGCCATACCGCTGCGAGCGTCTGCATCGAATAAGATCTCTTTTGCCATTGATCGTTTCCTTTCAGTTTGAGATGTGAGAGCTCCCTGCGGAGCGACGTAGTTGCTTTATTAAGCGGTGTAAACGGCGTAGATATCGTCTGCGCGTAGGATGAGCACTGCCTCACCATCCACGTCGACTTCGGTACCGCCGAATTTGCCGTAAAGAACGCGATCTCCCACCTTCACGGGCATGGGAAGATGCTGGCCTTTGTTGTTGATGCGACCTTCGCCAACTGCAAGGACGACACCGGTCTGGGGCTTTTCCTTGGAATCAGGAGCGATGTAGAGGCCACCTGCCGTGGTCTCCTGAGCTTCGTCCTGCTTGACGATGATGCGATCACCGAGCGGCTTCAAGTTCATTACGTACTTCCTTTCCTTGATGCATCCTCTTATGGATGCCTTGTTACCAGGCGTTATATCTGAGCTGACTGCCCGAGTTAGGCGACCGATGATACGATCGCAGCAGTGCCAGATAACAATTAGCACTCAAACATGTCGAGTGCTAACACCTGATTCATAGTATCAACTTTTTACACTATTGCAAGCAGCGAACCGAGAAAATATAAGCTTTTGTCACTTAGGTTCATGAAACGGTAACGAAGCACACAACTTGCGCATAAATCGACCCTATCCGCTCGCCTATCCAATACTTCGTGAGGGCCCTACCTATTAAACACGGCTCACCTTGCAAAAGCTCAGGTTCCGGCGTCGCTTCGGTCGAACTAACTTGCTTCGCAAGTGGATCTCTCCCTCGCTTTGGCCAAGTCACCTGAATCTTTCGCCAGGAAACCCGTGTTTATTCGTAGAACTTCGCGTCGGGGAACGGGGGCTCGATCGCGCGCTTGAACGCGTAGGAATTCGTGCGGCGGATCACATAGGCCACCTCATCCGCATCGAAGCCCTGTGCCGCGATCTCTTCAGCGGGTTTACCCTGCTCGAAGTGCGCGATGAGGATCTTGTCGAGCGTGTCGTAATCGATGCCCAGCGCCTTCTCGTCTTCAGCGCCAGGTGAAAGTTCCGCACTGGGCGGCTTCGTGATGATGTGCTCAGGGATGGGCGGCACCTTCCCCTCCGCGATCGCACGCTCGTTCACCCAGCGCGAAAGCGCGAACACATCGGTCTTATAGAGGCCGCCAAGCGGCGCGAACGCACCTGAAGTGTCGCCATACATCGTAGAGAAACCCATGGCCGCTTCGCTCTTGTTGCCCGTGTTCACCATCATCCAGCCGAAGGCATTGGAGAGCGCCATCAGGCACACCATGCGGCAGCGCGCCTGCGTGTTCTCGGACGCGAGCCCTGAAAGGTCGCCCCCGATGCTCGCGCGCATCGCCTCGACGAACGCCTCGTACGGACCCTTGATCGAGATCGTTTCGGTTTTGATGCCGAGGTTACGGCCAAGCTCTTCTGCATCCGTGATGGAATGATCGGTCGAGTACGGCCCGGGAAGCATATAGGCATGCACGCGATCGGCGCCGAATGCATCCACACACATGACCGCCACGAGCGCGGAATCGATGCCGCCTGAAAGACCCAGCACTACATCAGTGAAACCTGCAGCACTCGCGTATTCTTTCAGCGCTTGCGTGCTGATGGTGTATTTCTGTTCGAGATCCATGATGCCCCCTCGCGCAACCAACGATCGCACGATCTCCTACATAACTACAGAGCGCGAATCTGATCAGCGAGCCAGCTCGCCCACTCTTCGACGCCCTTTCCATTTGTAGCAGACATCGGGAAGACAGGTGCGGTTGGATTCAGATTCTTAATATGGTCGTAAAAAAGATCGTTGTCGAAATTGAAGACCGGCGCTGTATCGACCTTGTTCAGCACGATGGCCGATGCCGCCTGAAACACGCCAGGGTACTTGAGCGGCTTATCGTCGCCTTCGGGCACCGAGAGGATCATCGCTTTCATGTTCTCGCCCAGGTCGAAATCGGTCGGACACACCAGGTTGCCCACGTTCTCGATGATGATGAGGTCGAGATTGTCCAAATCGAGCACGTCGACCGCGCGACGGATCATCGCGCTTTCGAGATGGCATGCGCCACCGGTGTTGATCTGCACAGCGGGGGTACCCTGGTCCTTGATCTTCTCGGAGTCGACCGAGGATGCGATATCGCCCTCGATCACCGCGATGTTGAATTCGTCGCGCAACGCTTCGATGGTCGCGAGGATGGTAGAGGTCTTGCCCGAACCGGGAGATGCGAGCAGGTCGAGCACGAACACCTTCTTCTCCTTGAAGAGCTGTCGGTTCTCGTCCGCAAGACGGTCGTTCTTGTCCAGGATCGGCTGATGGAGATCGATCTGCATAGCGTTACTCCTCTTCGTCCTCTTCATCGGGCAGGTCCACCTCGATGGAAGATATGTGCAATTCTTTTCCTTCGAGCAATTGAAGGAGCGGGCTGCCGCATTCGGGGCAGGTCATATGAAAGCGGTCGTGCGTGAATTCGTTACCGCACTGGGTGCAGATGCTGCGAGGCTGGATCATCTCGACCTCGAGCGTAGCGCCCTCGAAATAGGGGTCGTTCTCTGAAAGCGCTTCGAACGCGAACTGGAGCGCGTCCTCGATCGCTTCGGTCATGACGCCGACGGAGAGCGAGACCTTCAGCACGCGCGTGGCACCAGCTTCGCGAGCGGCGTTGCCCACCGACTCCATCACGCCCGTCATGATGCCCAACTCGTGCATTACTTCTCCTCGCTGGTCGGCTCTTTCGCGGCGACCGTGCTCTTCTGAGGCGCGAGCTCGTCCTCGCTGCCCCACAGGTGTTCATCGAAATCACGCTTGAGCTGACGCAGTTCTTCACGCGCCTCTTCGGCCTCTTGCGCTTCGAGCGCCGCTTTCTCTTCCTGAGTCTTCTTCCGCTTGCCCAGCGCGATGCGCGCGACGAGCAAGCTCAATTCGTAGAGCAATACGAGCGCAGCGAACATGAGACCCATGGTGACAGGAGATGCGTCCGGCGTGACCATAGCCGAGAAGATGAGCAGGCCGATATAGACGTAGCGCCAGCTCTTTCGCAGCTTGGCATACGGCACGATATTGAACATGACCAGGTAGAACACCACCAGCGGCAATTCGAAGCCGAAGCCGAAGCCGATCTCGAACTTGATGATGATGTCGACCCACTTGCTTGCTTCAGGCAGGATGTTCGCGAAGCCGGAAGCCTGGTCGGTCAGCCACTCGAAAGCAGGCGGCAAGATGATGAAATAGCAGAAGATGGTACCCAGGATGAACAGCGCCACGCCCGCGAAGAACGTCGGAAGGAACCACTTGCGCTCCTTAGGTTTGAGCGCTGGCAGGAAGAACGCGAGGATCTGCCACAGGATGAACGGGGCCGTTGCCACGATGGATGCCCAGAACGCGATCTGGAAGCGCAGCGCGAACGCATCGAACGCGCCGAACACGTTGAGCAGCACTTCCCCGTTATCGCCTGCGGGGAGATACTGCGAAACGGGCATGAGCAGCAATTGCGCAATGGTAGGCGTGCCCAGATAGAAGACGATGCACGCGATGAGCAACACCACCACGATGCGCACCAAGCGCATGCGCAGCTCTCCCAGATGCTCCATGAGCGACATGCGCGCCGGTCCGATGGGCATTACGCTTCACCCCCTTCAGGGGCGGATGCGGGCTTTCCTGGATCAGGCTTTTCGCTGCGAACGAACTGCTTATTCATCGGAACGTTGCCGTAGAGCTCGTCAGCCGTTGGCTTCACAACTGGTTTCTGATCTGAAGATTCGGGATCGCTGGACGCAGAGGCTTCCGCTGCCTGCGCCTGAGCTTCTGCCTTCTTCGCGTCTTCAGCGCGCATCTGCGCACGATTCGCGTCGATCTCGGCCTGCTTCTTCTGGTCGAGCTCCGAGCGCTTCTTCATCTCCGCGCGCTCACGATCGTAGCGCGCCTTGCGCTGGGCGAAGGTCTCCTCGTCATCTGCACGTGCGATCTTCTGCTTCGCCGCGCTATGCGCACGATCGATCGCCTTCGCGGGATTCTTGAATGGCTCATCAGCTGAAGGGTCGAACACCTCTTCACGAATGACGCCATCCATCTCATCTTTAGCTTTTTTGAATTTGTTGATGGCCATGCCGACGGTCTTGGCTATCTCCGGCAGCTTATCGGGGCCGAAGATCAAGAAGCCGAAGAGGATTATGAGAAATAACTCGAATCCACCGATTCCAAACAAGACACAGCCTCTAATCTCTTACCAGACGCGAGCGCTCGCTCTTACGAAGCGCCGCCAAGAACCATCAGTCCGACCGTAGGGATCGAAAGCGCGAGGACCAGAATGATGCATACGATGATGACGCCGACACGCTTCAGGAACGCCGCGCGCGCTTGCTTCTCGGCAGCACGACGCTGGCGATCGATCGCAGCTTGCCTGCGCTCTTCAGCTTGCTTAGCAGAGATCTTCTGTTTCTTTCCAGCCATTGCGTAAAACTCTTTCCTACGATGAGGTCACTTTACCTTACTGAGCGGGGCCGCCATCGCTCTATTCGGTGTGATGCAGACAAACACGCAGAAGAGGATGCGCTCGAAGCCCCTTATGTGGTCTTCGCGCTACTGCGGACGAAGCGAGCTGCGAATGCTAAGCACGCGCGCGATGTTCTTGGCGACATCGGAGCCGTCCACGTGCCACTGGCCACGTTCGAAGAGGATATCGCCTTCGACCATGGTCATCATGACGTCGTTGTTCGAAGCGGAGCTCAAGAGCGTGAAGATGGGGTCGTTCGTCGAGGTCTGGTGCGAACCGGCCAGATCGATCGCGATGATGTCGGCCTGCTTGCCCACGTCGAGCGAACCGACCTTGTCGTCGATGCCGAGCACCTTCGCAGCAGAGAGCGTGCCCATTTCGAAGAGCGTCTGCGCGCTGATGAAATCGCGGTTGTTCAGCGCGCGCTGGATGAGCAGCTCGACGCGCATCTCGGTGAAGATGTCCACGAAGTCGAGCGACCCGGGAGCACCCGTGGCAAGGCCTACGCGCAAGCCCGCGCGCAGGTATTCATCGACCGGTGCGACACCCATGCCCAACTGCGCGTTCAAGCTTGGGGTGACCGCGATGGCCACATCGTATTCCTTCAGCTTGTTGATGTCGTCGTTATCGACCCAGACGCCATAGATGACCATGACGTTCTCAGCATCGAAGCCGTCCCAATTGAGCACGTAATTGACCGGCGTGACGCCTGTCGGCAACCAGGGCGGCAGCTCCATGAAGCCCGAAAGCTCGAAGCGGATATCGCTCTCGATCGCGCGGCCGTGCTTCACGAAACGGTATTCCTCGCGACTGCCCGCAAGACGGATCGCGACCGGCAGATCGTGCTCGAGCGCGTACTGCGAGACGGTCTTGTAGATGAGCGGATGGCACTGGAAGACCGGTGCTGGAGCCAGACCGAACGAAACGCGGTTCGATGTGAGGCCCTTCGACCACTTCTCAAGGTCGCTCACGCCCTTCTTCAGCGCGTAGTTGACCAGGTTCTTGTCGATTGCCGAGACTTCGCGATAGACCACCGCACGAAGACCGAGCTTGTCGGCCGCTTTCGCACAAGCACCCGTGGTGGTGACATCGCCTACGGTGGTGATGCCGCTCGCCAGCGCTTCGAGCGCACCGAGATACGCCGATTCGTATGATTCTTCAGGGGTGAGGCGTCTGCGCAAGTCGGAGATCTCTTTCATCCATGCAGCATACGGCACGTCGTTCATGAGACCGCGCATGATAGCGTCTTCGAGACGCGCGTACAGATCGATCATGCCAGGGCAGAGCGCTGCCATGCCGAAATCGCGCACTTCCTCGTCGGCATAACGCATGCGCATCATATCCGCATGGCCGATGTCGGCGATCTTACCGTCCTTCACCAAGATCGCGCCGTTCTCGATCGGAGCAGACGATACGGGCAAAACATGTTGTGCGCACAGCAGCATGGGCTTTCCTCCTGATGTATGAGCTCACGCGATATCTTATCACGGATGGGTGGCTAGATTCGTGCGATGCGCGTATGAACCTCGCCCGAGGCAGCACGCACGATGTTGCTGGTCGGCGTCTTCAAGAGCAGCTCGCCGGTCGCATCCGCACCGAGCACCTCTCCTTCATAGAGCGTCTTTCCGTCGATCGTCTCGAGTACGACATCGCTCCCTACGTTGAACAGGAGATCGTTGTAGCGCGTGATGAGTGACTCGATACCGTCTTGCAACCAGCACTGATAGACATGCATGACCGAACGCAGCACCAACGGCAGGAGGCGCACGAACGGCGAGGCTTCGCCACGTTCATCGATTCGCGGATCGCGACGTAGCTCTTGCAGATAGGCGATACCATAGGTAGAGGACGGCACTTCTTGTTGCGCGTCAGCACCTGCAGAAGGCCGGCTCACGTTCACGCCGATTCCACAACACAGCTTCCCGTCCACCATCTCGAGCGAGATGCCGCAGAGCTTCGCATAGTTCGTGCCTTCACCGACCACGATATCGTTGGGCCATTTGATCTTGATCGCATCGTTTTGCGTGAAGGCCACCAGTCCTGCCTGGATGCCGAGCGACATCACGAGACTCACCGCAGGTAGATCGGCGAGCGTCTTCCCTGCTTCAGGATGCGCATCGAGCGGATCGAGGACGAAGGAGAAGTAGAGGCCCCCTTCAGGACTTGACCAGGCTCTTCCCTGTCGTCCATACCCTGCGGTCTGCCTCTGCGCTGCGAAACATGTCCCCTCGGGTGCTCCCTGGGCGATCGCCTCTTTGATGCGCGTATTGGTGGAATCCACCTCGCTGAACGTGTGCAGCTTCCAGAACGTCGTCAGATCGGCTTCCAGAGGCCCTTCGCTCCCCTCTAGCACTTCCACGCCTTCCCGTATTTCACGCCTTCATCCGTCACGGCTTTGCCGTTGGCGAGCTCATGCTGCGGCAACAGCTCCAGGAGCGGTTTCACCACGAAATCGCGTTCGAGCAAGAGCGGGTGAGGCAGCGTGAGCACCTCGAGATCGGAAACGTAGCCTTGATAATCGAGAATATCCAGATCGCAGGTGCGCGGGCCGTTCTTCTGCGTGCGCACGCGACCGAGGCTGTTCTCGATAGCTTGCAGATAGGTGAGCAGTTCCTGTGGAGGCAAGCCCGTTCGAAGCAGCACGACCGCATTGACGAAGAGGTCTTGATCTTCGAGATACGCCGGTTCGCTCTCGTAGTAGCTCGAGATATCGATGATCTGCGTGTCGGGCAGCATGCACATATCGCCGATCGCCTTGTTCAAAAGCGCGATCTTACCCTCGCGCTCCTCCCCTTCGTCGGCGACGAGCGCCACATTGCATCCCATGCCGATGAGCGCATACGGACGGAGGTTCTCTTCGAGCGCGGCTGCGGTGAGCGCGACATTGTGCGTGCGAATGATCGACGCGCCCAGCTCGACCGCCATGAGCGCTTCGGCGGCGGATGCATCGTCGCGTTCTTTCGGGTCCTCGATGTGATACGCCTCGCCGATATAGCTCTTGCGCGAGACTGCCACCATCGTTGGGAAACCAAGACGGTTCAGCTCGTGGAAATTACGCATGAGCTCGATGGTCTGCTTGGCGGTCTTGCCGAAGCCAGGACCTGGATCGAGGCAGATACGGCTACGGCCGACGCCCTGATCGATGAGGCAGTTCGCGCGGTCGCTCAGATAAGCGCAGACCTCCGCGACCACATCGTCGTAGCGCGGATCGTCCTGCATGGTCTTAGGGTCATCCCCACCCATGTGCATGACCACAAGACCCGCATCGCACGAGGTCGCGACCTCGACCATGGCAGGATCGCGAAATCCCGTAACGTCATTGATGATGGAAGCACCTGCTTCGATAGCAGCGCGCGCGACCTCTGCGTGACGCGTATCGATGCTCACACAGATACCCTTCTCGGCGAGCGCGTGTACCACGGAAAGAACGCGGTCGCATTCCTCTTCAACGGTCACAGGCGCAGCGCCCGGCCTGGCCGATTCGCCGCCCACATCGATGATGAGCGCGCCTTCGTCGACCATCTGAAGCGCACGCGCGATGGCGTCTTCTTCCGAGGCATAGGATCCCCCATCGGAGAACGAATCGGGCGTAAGATTCAAGATGCCCATGATAATGGGCATCTTGGCATCGAAACTATATTGGCTGCATTTCCAGATCATAGACGAACATCCTTCGATTCGCGTTACTGATCAGACTTGGTCTTATCTTCACCTTCAGCGCTCTGATCGTTCTGCATATCCTTGATCTTCTGTTCCAGGCCATCCAGGAACACCTTGTCCTCTTCGCTCGGGGCGTTGGCTGGAGTCGTATCGCTCGCAGTGGGAGCTGGCTGCTCTGCAGGTGCTTCTGCTGGAGCTTCTGCCTGTGCCGGCGCGACCGGCTGTGAGGCGGCCGTTGCTTGCATGGTCGGCTGCGCTTCCGGAACAGGCGCCGCAGGCTGTTCAGACTGTTTCTCTTCCTTCGGAGCGAGCGTGTTGGCTGCCTGCTGAGGCACCCCGCTCTGCTCGAGCTTCAGGTAGTCGGCCCACTTGTTATCGAGCAGCGCCGTACATGCATCGCCATCGACCGTCTCGCGCTCGAGCAAGACCGAAGCCATGAGGTTCATCTGGTCCTTGCGCGACGAAAGGATCTCGTAAGCACGATCGTGCGCCTCGCGCATGATGCGTGCGACCTCTTCGTCGATACGGTGTGCGGTCTCTTCGGAATAATCCTGCGTGTTGCCATAATCGCGACCCAGGAACACTTCATGGTTCGGCTGACCGAACACTTGAACACCCAAGTCGGAGCTCATGCCGTAGTTCGTGACCATCGAACGAGCCATCTTAGTGGCGCGCTCAAGGTCGTTCGAAGCACCCGTGGTGATGTCCTCGCAGAAGATCTCTTCCGCAACGCGACCACCCAGGAACACGGCCAATTCATCGCGCATCTCGTTACGCGAATTCAGGACCTTATCTTCATCAGGGATGGAGAGCGTATAACCGAGCGCGCGACCACGAGAGATGATCGAGATCTTGTGCACAGGATCGGCATGCGGGAGCAGATGCCCCACGAGCGCATGGCCGGATTCATGGAACGCGATGGTGCGACGCGTCTGTTCGTCAAGCACACGACCCTTGCGTTCGGGGCCTGCGATGACGCGCTCCATGCTCTCCGTAACTTCCTGCTCGGAGATGATGTGCTTATTGCGGCGAGCCGAGAGGATGGCTGCTTCGTTGAGCAAGTTCGCCAGATCAGCACCGGTGAAGCCCGGCGTGAGCTTCGCAAGACGGGGCAGATTGACATCGGCCGCGAGGGGCTTGTTCTCTGCATGGACCTTCAGGATCTTCTCGCGACCCTTCACGTCTGGCACATCGACGACGATCTGACGATCGAAACGACCGGGGCGCAGCAATGCAGGGTCGAGCACGTCCGAGCGGTTCGTCGCTGCGATGAGCACGACCGAGTCGTTCGCCTCGAAACCGTCCATCTCGACGAGCAGCTGGTTGAGCGTCTGCTCGCGTTCGTCGTGTCCGCCGCCGAGGCCTGCGCCACGCTGACGACCGACCGCGTCGATCTCGTCGATGAAGATGATGGCGGGAGCGGCTTCCTTAGCCTGCTTGAACAGGTCGCGCACACGAGAAGCGCCGACACCGACGAACATCTCGACGAAGTCGGAACCGGAGATGCTGAAGAACGGCACGCCCGCCTCGCCTGCGACCGCACGTGCGAGCAGGGTCTTACCAGTACCCGGAGGGCCCACCAGCAGACAGCCGCGCGGGATCTTCGCGCCCATAGCCTGGTACTTCGCAGGATTGTCGAGGAAGTCCTTGATCTCCTGCATCTCCTCGACCGCCTCGTCGACACCAGCCACATCGGAGAAGTGCACGTCGGGATGTTCCTCGACCGACTTCTTCGCCTTCGCCTTGCCGAACGACATCTGCGAGTTGTTCGCCTTGTTCATCTGCGAGAAGAAGAAGAACAGGAGACCTGCGATGAGCAGGATCGGGAGCAAGGAGAGGAAGATGGAGCCCCACGGCGATGGCAGCGTGATGCTGTATTCGATCTCGGGATGAGCAGCCATGAGCTCGCCCAGAGTGTCTTGGCCCACCCACGTGCAGGTGAAGTTATGCATGTTGCCCAGCGTCTTCGCGGAGAGGATGCTGGGTTCGATGGTATCGAGGCGCGCACCGTCGTTGACGATGGTACCAAGCTGCGAGTTGATGGCCTCGATGCCCGTGTTGAAGGCGTTCGCCGCAGTCACGCCTGCCGTCTGCGCAGGATAGTAGGTGCCCGAGATGGTCTCGCCACCCGCGTCGTAGACGACCGTCTCGACCCTGCCCTGCTCGACCGCCTGGGTGAATTCCGAGGTGAGCAGAGAATCGGTCTGCGTGATGCCATCCGAAGAGCCTGCGGGCATGCGCGTGATCATCGAGAAGAAGAAGATGGCCACCAGCGCGAACACTATGATGGTGACGATGTTGATCTGCTTCGGACGATTCGGCTGCTTGCCCGGCTTGTTCTGCTTGTTGTTCTTTGAATTTGGATCCTGTGCCATAAAACTCAATGTTCCTTGTTCAGTCTTACTGTTCTAGCGATGCACCTTCGAAGCGCGCCTACTTGATGACGTCGGGCTTCAAGATGCCGATGTACGGAAGGTTTCGGTAACGCTCTGCATAATCGAGCCCATATCCGACCACGAATTCATCAGGGCAGGTGAAGCCCACATATTCGTAGGGAAGATCGGGTTGACCAGGCAGATCCTTGCGCAGCAGCGCTGCGATGGTGATGGACGCAGGCTTGCGCGACTCGAGGTTGTTGAAGAGATAGCGCAGCGTAAGACCACTGTCGATGATGTCTTCAGCGATGACCACGTGACGCCCTGTGATGTCGGTCGAAAGATCCTTCTGGATGTTCACGACACCCGAGCTCTTCGCGGCCTTGCCGTACGAAGAAACGGCCATGAAGTCCATCTCGAGCGGAAGGTGGATCTGACGCACGAGATCGGCCATGAAGATGGCCGCGCCGCGCAAGACCGAGATGACCACCAGGTCTTTCCCCTGGTAATCTCTCGTGATGGCAGCGCCCATGTCCCTCACGCATGTTTGGATCTGTTCTTCGGAGAACAGGATGTGATCGAGATCGGAATGTAGTCCTTCCACCGTTCCTCTTTCGGACGAGCGTATACCGGCTGTTGTACGAGCCTAATAGGTTAGTTTAACAAAAGGCATGAAGGTAGTTCCGCGAAGTGAGCCTGCGGCGAACAATTGCAGCAAATTTGCAATAAATCTACATCCGACTTCCGCAAAGACGCGCCCTAGCGTACCATCACTGAGCTTCGTCGTCCTCTTTGTCAACGATCTCTATCTCGACTTCGCGACGAAGCAAATCGGGGAAATTCTCGAGCAGCTTATCGACAGGCAGACCGACGATGTTGTTGTAGTCGCCTTCGTACTTCTCAACGAGCGCAGCGCCTTTGCCCTGAATGCCATATGCACCCGCTTTATCGATGGTCTCGCCCGTGGCCACGTAGGCGTTGATGTCCTCGTCGGTGAGTTCCTTGAACGTGACGTAGCTCGTTTCTGTGAACGTGCGGAATCCGATGGAGACATTGCCATCGCCGCCGTGTTCTTCGGTCTCGTTCAAGAGCAGCATCCAGACTGAAACGCCCGTGATGACCTGGTGCGTTCTGCCTGAAAGCTTGCGCAACATCTCGCGTGCGTGATCGGCCGAATAGGGCTTTCCCAGCATCTCGCCATCCAGTACGACCATCGTATCCGCACCAATGACGATGCCCAGTCCCACAGGGTTCAGAGCGAGCACCTCTTGCACGACTGCGCCCGCCTTACGTTCAGCGAGCTTCTTCACCGCCTCTTCAGGATCTGCCAACAGGTCGGGCTCGAGCGTCTCGTCGACCTCGGTCGAACCCGTGAAGATCGTGAAATGCACGCCCGCCTCTTCGAGCAACTGCTTGCGACGAGGAGATTTGGAAGCGAGGATGATGTTGATGGGAATCGATGGCTGCTGTGCCATGGGCGCTCCTTATTCTGCGGGATTCTCTACCACTTGCCTCTTATTATGCCTGAGACGCGCTGGTTTCTACGCTCGTTTCCGGCGTGCGCGAAAACGCGCCATGGGCTCGATCAGGACGCCGCGCTTGTTCGCGCTCACCGCCAGATCGCCCTGGATGTTCACGACATAGCCGCCGATGGGAAGACCATTTTCGTCGAAAGCTCGCAGCACCGCATCGACCGCAGCGCTCTCGATGCGACCGTCCGCCCCGATCAAGCCCTCGAGAATGGCTCTGACCGCCCTACGCTGGATCGGCAACGCCAGAGTCCCGAACGATGGAAGGAGAAGCGCTTCGCCTTCGCCCAGCTCGACGTGCCCGTCCATCTCTTGCTGCGTCAGCGCTTCCATGAAATCGTCCTCGTCGGCGATGAGATTCATCGTGCGACACAGCGTGTCGAGCAGGTGCGCATTCTGCTCCTTCGCCGCAGGAACGATGGTATGCCGGACGTACGAACGGAATCGATCAGTGTGAGCATTGGTGGCGTCTTCGCGCCAGAGGTCGCCCGCCGCATCGCGCACGATCGTCTCGCCACTTTGAGCGCGCTGTGCGAGATAGTCACGCAGATCGACGCGCGAAACGTCCAGGAGCGGACGCACGATGGGGCCATTCTGGTAGAGCATCGAGCGAAAACCGCCTGGTCCTGTGCCTTTTATCGAGCGCATATAGAAGTTCTCGACCCGATCGTCTTGCGTATGCGCTGTGACGATGCGCCCTTCCGACAATGGCAGCATCGTATGTCGACATAAGCTCTCGAGCGCTTCATGCGCTGCGATGTAGCGCTCTTGGCGACCCAGTGCTTCGATGTTGCCACCCGTCTCACGCGCGAGCAGCGCGATGTCGACCTCGCAGCAGAAGAACGGGATCTCGAGCGCTTCAGCGAGCGCTGCGACGAACGCCTGATCGGCTTCGGCGTCCTCTCCCCGCAGCTTATGGTTCACGTGCAAGCACGCCAACGGTCCGACGAGCCCGCGCTCGCGCAGATCGTGCATGATATAGGTGAGCGCCGTGGAGTCAGAACCGCCCGACACCATGAGCAGCGTCGGCGATGCGGCGTTGAAGAGCTGATGTTTCGCGATGGTCGTTTCGATGGTTTCGAGCACGGAGCATTCCTTTTACGAGTTTCTTTCATTTGCGTAAGTTCGCTTCTTCATTTTGAAACGGTCGCGTATCCTAGTGAAGCGAACTCATAAGAATGACAGAAGAAAGCAGGTGGTAACCATGAATTTCGTTCTTCGCGTGATCGGTATCTTCGTAGCGGTCGCGGTCGCCGTGTGGCTCGTTCCCGGCATCGAAGTCGGCGGAACGGTATCGACATGGGCGAGCGTCCTGATCATCGCGCTCATCATCGCGCTGCTCAACATGACCATCAAGCCCATTCTGCAGGTGATCGGGCTCCCCATCACCTTCATCACGCTGGGCATCTTCTACCTGATCATCAACACCGCGTTGCTCTACCTTGCTTCATGGCTGGCTGGGACCTTGTTCGGCATCGATTTCATCATCGCCAGCTTCGGATCAGGGTTCGTGGCGAGCATCGTCATCTCGATCGTCTCCAGCATCTTGAACGGAGTGCTCGGTACTGAGAGCTACTAGGTCGAAGGGTGTGCCTCGGCAAGGTTCGATCGACCCGCTTCCCTGTTCGCGAATCTGCGCGCAGATTCGCTCATGCGTCGCTGCGTTGCTTCACTTTTTAAATAAGAAATCAGAAGCAACGAGTCTCTCTCACCTTACCGAGACACACCCTTCGACACGCGAGCTGTACTTGAGTGCTTTCCGAGTGAATCCCAAACCCTACCAGCTATTTTCTCAAGCATCTACTGCAGCTGTTTTCATGTTCGCGATAGAGTCTAAGGACGAGAGCGACTTGGCCAAAGCGAGGGAGAAATCCACTTCGCGCAAGCGAAGTTAGTTCGACCGAAGCGACGCCGGAGCTCGAGCCTTAGGCTGTATCGCGAACATGAAAAAAGGCTCCGGGTGGAGCCTTTTTCGATGGTGGTGTTCGCAGGAGCTTACTCTGCAGGTGCAGTGTAGGTACGAGAAGCGCATTCCTGGTCGAGGTCGTAGAGCGCCTTGGCGTCGCTACCGAAGAGCTTCATGCGCGTGAGCATGGTCTCAGCCGTGTCTTCCTCTTCGCCCTGCTCTTCGATGAACCAATCGAGGAACTTCATCGTGCGATAATCGTTCACCGCAACTGCCGCAGCGTAGATATCGTTGATGAGCGAAGTGACGTACTTCTCATGCTCGAGGCCTGCTTCGAGCGGCTGAACATGAGAGGTGAAGGTCTTGTCGGGCTGAGCGATCGCTTCGAGCACGACCTTCTGGCCGTTCTCGTGCAGATAATCGCGGAACTTCAGTGCGTGATCGCGCTCTTCCTGCGCCTGGATCATGTACCAGTTCGCGAAGCCGCTCAGGCCTTCTTCTTCGTAGTAGTTCGCGAAATCCATGTACAGATAGGCGGAATACAGCTCTTTATTGATCTGATCATTGAGCAGATCGTAGACCTTCTTATCCATGTCGATCCTTTCTTTCGGTGTTCTACCTCGCACGAGACAGATGCCTCGCGCGTGGTGTTCGGTGTTTCACATAATACAACTGATTCTCGCTCTATTGCTGTATAAATGGCTATAATCATATGTTGTTGTTATGTTCTGACGTGTAGCTTGAGGAGGGGGCTTCATGAAGGATGTTCCACATAACGATACCAAGGGAAATACGACTCTGAAGAAGCGCACGAACTCGCGCAAATCGAGCACCAAGCCGAATCAACGGCAGCAGATCATCGTCACTGCCAACAAGCTCTTTCATGAGAACGGCTATAACAAAACTTCCATTTCAGAGATCGCTCGCCAGATCGGGCTGAATCAATCTTCCATCTACTATTGGTTCCCGTCAAAAGAGGCGATCCTCGAGAGCATCTACGATGCCAATCGCGCCATCTCCGTTCTCGAGCACATCAAGAATAAAGTCGACGACCGCATCGTCCAGCTCTACATGCTCATCGTCTATGATGTGGTACGCAAGTGTGAACTGCCTTTCGACTTCATCGAGCTGGAAAGTCTGGTCCACGAAAACCCCGAGAAATACCAAGGGTTCCTCGAAGGATATCGCGAATACTATCAAGCGTTCGAGAAGATCATCACGCTCGGCGTCGAAGAGGGGATCTTCCGAGATTGCCTGGTCGACGAACAGGTGGTCACGATCCTGTCGATCAACGAGGGGTTACAGCACCACTACCACGGAAAGCAGCGTAACCGCCTCATCCTCACCACGTGCGACTACACCGTGAAGGATCATTCGCCCGACGCGATCGGTCACATGGCTGCACGCACCATCATCCCTGGCATGCTGAGCGAACCCCAGAGCATCGACGAGATTCGCGACCGCGCCCTTGAAGCGCTCGATGGGCTGGGACTCTAAGCGCTCAACCGTTCGATCGAAAGCTCTTCGAAGCTGCGCACGGCGATGGTGACGCGATCTTCCCAAGCATCGAACGGAAGCTGCTCGTGCGAGTCGTAGATGCCGACCGTCGGATAGCCCGCGTCCCTCAGAACACGGAGCGCGTAGAGCGAATCGTCGAAACCCCACGTCGCCTCTTTGTCCGTGCCCATGAGCTCGCGTGCGAGATCGAAGATGTGCGGTTCACGCTTCGACCCTCCGATATCCTCGACCGAGAGCACCTGTGCGAAATAAGGCATGAGACCCGTTGCGTCGAGCGCGGTGCGTAGATAAAGCTGCGGACTCGACGAAGCGACGCTCATCTTGATGCCGCGTTGCGCACACGACTCAAGAAAAGCTCGAACGCCTGGTAGAACGCGTGTCGAACGCGAGAGGTAGGCGACCATGTAATCGTCCATGATCTGACGCACTTCAGCTGCGCTCTTACCAAGGCCACCGTTCTCGTGGAACCACTGAGCGGTCTCATCGAGCGTGAAGGTAGTGAACTGCGCACGATCCTTGAGCGTTACCGAAACGTCCGATTCCTTCAAGAGCACGTTCTCGAGGTCGCGCCACGCATCGAGCGAATCGACCAACGTCCCATCGAAATCGAGGATGGCGCCCGCGAACGCCATTACGCGTAATCTGCTTTCAGTGCGGCGAATGCCGGGATGGAACGCTCGATGGTCTGCTTGTCGATACAATATCCTGCGCGCACCCAGCCACCCACGCCGAAGCTGTCGGAAGGAACGAGCAGCAGTTCATGCTGCTTCGCCTTATCCGAGAAGGCCTGCGCATCAGGCTCGAGCGCCTTGATCCACAGATAGAACGCACCATCGGGCGCGATGTATTCGTAGCCCAGTTCATCAAGCGCATTCGTGAGGATCTCGCGATTGACCGCATAGGCCTCCACGTTCGTGGGCTCTCCTACGCAACGTTCGATGACGCGCTGGAAGAAGACCGGCGCGCAGATGTAGCCGAGCGAGCGGCCGGCACCGCAGACCGCAAGATAGACCTTGCGCGCGTCGTTCACCTCGCGCGGAACGAGCACGTAACCGATGCGATCGCCTGGCAGCGAAAGCGACTTCGACCAGGAATAGCACACGAGCGTATTGTTGTAGATGGCGGGAACCCACGGAACCTCGACGCCATAAGTGAGCTCGCGATAAGGTTCATCCGAGATAAGATAGATATCATGTCCGTAGGTCTGCTCGGCGCTTTCGAGCACACGTGCTAGGCCTTCGAGCGTCTTGCGCGTATAAACCGTACCGACCGGATTGTTCGGCGTATTGATGACCACCGCCTTCGTGCGCTCCGTGATAGCTGCCGCCAGCGCATCGAGATCGATCTGGAAATCGTCTTCGCGCGCGGGAACCTCGACGCATTTACCGCCTGCGAACTGGATCCACACGCGATATTCAGGGAAGTACGGTGCGATGACGATGACCTCGTCACCTGGCTCGATGAGCGCCGTGAAACAAGCGGAAAGACAAGCTGCCGCGCCCATCGTAAGGTAGAGATCGTCAGCAGAATACGACGTACCGAAGCGATCGTTGAGGTTATCCGCGATCGCCTGACGCGTGGACTCGAGCCCTTGCGCTGGCGAATAAGCGTGCAGTTCCGCCGGTGGCATATCAGCGAGTTCGCGGATCGCGGTCGCAACCGATGCAGGTGCAGGCACAGAAGGGTTTCCAATGCTGAAATCGAAGACGTTCTCATCCCCTACCTCGGCCTTGCGCTGCATACCATAAGCGAACAGCTCACGAATGGCCGAAGGAGCATTGCCCAGCTGATACATCGTTTCGTTGTACATGATGGTCACCCTCATCCGTCGTAGAATCGTACACTGGCTATTATGGCAGAAAACGCGAGCGCATCGCCGCTGCTGGCCGAATCATCCGTAGAAGATGCGCTCGGGGTTGCTTGCGTGCCCCGTTCAATGGGTTATAATGAATCTCCCGCGCCCGAGTGGCGGAATGGCAGACGCGGCGGTCTCAAAAACCGTTGTCGAAAGACGTGCGAGTTCAAATCTCGCCTCGGGCACCAGTTGCATCGCGAAAAGCTCTCGAGACCGAGAGCTTTTTCTTTCCCCTACAAGAACAACGCCGTGAACAGACCGCAACAGAGCGCTGGTCCGAATGGGAACGTAGGATCTTCGCGCGCTACCCGAAAATAAAGCGCCGTAACGATCCCGACCACTGAAGCGATCGCGAGCGCAGCCATCGCTTGCTCAAGGTCGAGATATAGGCAGCCCGCGCCGAGCAGCTTCACATCCCCCAGACCCACGCACTCCTTATGGAGCACCCGCTCCATAAGCCCCTTCAAGAGAAGCAGCCCCGCCACGAAGGAGAATGCCGTAGCGACCGATCCCGTAAAAGCTGCGAGCACCGCCTCCGTCTGACCAAAGGCCACATCTACCCCGAGCACGACCACGCGCGACACAACGAGCGCGAACACCAGTGCGTTAGGGATCCGTCGCGTTCGCCAGTCGACGATCGCTATCGCGAGCAAAAGCGCGAAGAGCATCGCGAGCGCGACCAAGCTTCCTACCAAACGAAAAAGAGATGCGTCGAATCCCACCATGACAACATGGCTCCTTTCTGCACCTCAAAACAAAACGGGAAGCACTCTTGCAAGCACCTCCCGTTTTCGATTGTTCTATTAGCGAAGCCCGCGAGAGGCTTCATCCGTTTTCAACTACAGGCTGAAATCCTTTTCGCCGTTGAAGACCGCGAGCGCATCTTCAACGCTGTAGTCTGCGAGCGTGATAGCGGAAATAGCCTTGGTGAGACGAACCGCTTCCTCGGTCGAACGCATATGGATGTTACGACCCGTTGCGTTACCGCACGCACCACCGACATGGATCTGATCGTAGAGATCGGACAGGAACACGGATGCGTCTTCCTTGGAACCGCCTGCGCATACCAAGCCCGTACGACCAGCAGCGGTCGACGCGATCTTGAGATTCTGAGCAGAGGTATGACCGTCGGTCGCCTTCGGAGGATTGACCTTCACGAAGTCTGCACCCAAGCACAGCGCAACGCCCGCTGCGCCAGCGATGAGATCGGGATCCTTCTCGTCAGGCACTGCCTTGCCGCGCGGATAGATCCACAGAACGACGAGCAGACCCTGAGCATGAGCCTCTGCGATGAGTTCGCCCGCTTCAGCCATCATGGTCGATTCGTATTCAGAACCTAGATAGATGGTGTAGCCCAAGCCGACGATGTTCACGCCAGCCTCGCGCATCGCGAGCACAGCCTCCAGATCGTAGAGCTGCGGCGAATACGGATCGTCCTGCGAGCCCTTCACGAGGTTGGTCTTGGAGTTCATCTTCACAAGATAGTTGATCTCGGGATAGTCGTTGGCATACTGAGCGATGAGACCACGCTGACCAGCGAGCACGCCGATGGTGCCCTGGCTGCCGATCTCGAAGAGATGCTCGGGTTCGAGGTCGGACGGATCGATGCCTTCACCATAGAAATCCTTGTTCAGATGCTCGATCTTCTGATCGCAAGCGAACAGCATCAAACGGCCCGTGCCGCGGGTCGCCTTCATGTAGTTCTCGATGTAGTTTTCACGTGCCTCAGGCATGACGTCTGCGGGGACGCGGACCTGATCGCGAGTAATGGTAGGCATGGTTCCCTCCTTATCAATGCACCCTTTCGTGCATCATTTCTCATTCGCTGCACGGCGCGCCCTCAAGATCTTGAGCGCCGCGCAAGATCGCAGCATATTATATCGTAAAAGACCCTCGGGCAGAACTTCCTAGAACCAGTTATGCGTTCCCTCCACATAGATCCTCTCGAATTCTTGCTGGGAAAGCGAGAAATAGTTCATCCCTTCCGCGAACGCGACCATCCAGATGGCGAGAATGCCCAGTCCAAACGATACGAGACCGAGCAAGATGGTGGCGAGCAAGAGGATGAAGCCTTGATCGTGATAACCCAGATAGAACTTGTGCATGCCGAATGCACCGAGCGCCATGGCGAGCACTCCAGCCACGCGGCGATCGCGGATCGAGATCTGACGCATCGACGTGAATACGGACCGCGCACGGTGGTCCTTCTCCATCTGCTCGTTCGATGCCCGCTGCTCTTCTTCGATGATGGAAGCCGTGCCGAAGTTCGAGCCTAAGGATTCTTCGAAAGCGGCTTCCTGCTCTTCGAAATCAGGTTCGGGGATCTCGGGGGCTATCTCGACATCATTCATCGTTCTTATCGCCTTCGAGCGCTTTCTTATATTCTTCTTTGAAATTCGAGAACATGCCGCGCGTCTTGGAAAGCTGCACGCCCAGATTGTAAGCGCCCTTGTTCACCGCGTCGCCCGCTTTCTGAGCAGCATCGTTGACCTTGGGTCTTACCGTCTCGTTCAGCTTTTCGGTAGCCTTGTTCTTGGCTTCGCCGACCTTATGAGCGGCTATCGCTGCGCCAGCGCCTGCTCTTTCAGCCATACCGCCCTCGCGTTCGAGCGCAAGGGCTTCGGGGCGTACGACGATGGCCCCACGGAAGAAATCGTCTTCCGACACCTTGGAAAGATTGTCGCCGATGCCGATCTTGAAGCCTTCGATGAGATTCGCGGGCAATTCTGAAGAACCGAGCAGAAAGTCGACCGAAGCACCCTTGTCGACCTTGAGCGATACCACTTCCCCCGTCTTCGCGTCGAACGAAACATCGCCCACGTATCCGAGGCGCTGCTCGTCTTCGGTCATGAGCGGAAGTCCCTGCCAGATGACGCATTCGTCCCACGAAACACCGAGACGCTTGCATGCTGCACGGCCTGTCGATTCGCTCTCGTCGTTGATCATGATGGCCCCCTCGACCACCTGATACCCATCGAGCGCGACGAAGATATCGGAACGATGGAACATGAGCGCCGCATCGGGACGCTTCACCGCGAATCCGATGACGCGCAGATCGTGCGGATGGAAGAGGAAATGGCGCACGCGACCGATCCGTTTGCCCGGCTTCTTCGCGTGCTCGACTCGAACACCCATCAATTCATGCGTTGTGTAGATATCTTCCATAGCCCTTGAACGTACGAATAAGGCACTCCGAGGAGTGCCTTACCCTAATGAACGACGATGACCGATCGGTCTCGTACGAATCTACTTCTTGGAGGTTGCGTCCTTAGCGGCGTTCGCTGCGCTCTTCGCCGTCTTCTTGGCGGTCTCCGCAACGCCCTTGGCCGCATCTGCTGCCGTCTTCGCAGCACCCTTCGCTGCTTCAGCAGCGCTCTGTGCGACATCCTTCGCTGCATCGGTAGCGCTCTGAGCGGCTTCCTTCACCGCAGTGCCCGCATTCTTAGCAGCATCGACCGCAGCTGGAACCTTATCGGCTGCAGTATCCTGAACGGCTTCTGCGTTCTTGGCCACCTGAGCCGCGATGCGTTCGCGAGCAGCGTCGATCTTGTCGCGCAGTTCGTCGTTCTTCTCGACGACCATAGGAGCAGTCTGCTGTGCGCGACTAGTCAAATCTTTTTTTACTTCAGCACCTTTGTCCCAAACCGTATTGATGACCTTGGTCGAAGTGGCTGCAGCAGCATCGACGACCTGGCTCGTGGTGTTGGTGACGGCCTTCATCGCCTCTGGATAGTTCTCGTTCAGCGAATCGGTGATCAAAGCGCGATTCTGAGCGCCCGTGCGTGGAGTTGCCAGCAAAGCGATGCCCGCGCCGATAGCGCCACCGAGAAGAAACGTAGCAAATCTTCCCATAGTGTCCCCCTTAAGAAGTAATGCTTGTAGTAATGCGTGAACCCCGTCCGAACGATCGATGAGAGTGCATCATCCGAAATGAGTTCAGGTTCTATTATAGCTACTTCTCCCACACGCAACGTCAAAAACAACCAAGGCCTCATCACTTGTTTACGTCACGTTATATCCTTCATCGTATCTTCGAATATCGGTGCTGCACAACGAAAGAGCAGCCGCGAAAAGCAGCTGCTCCAGGATTCTGAACGACGAGCGACACCTCGTCTGAGGATGTTCGCGTAAGAACTAGCGCGGGCGCGTGACCAGGCGATCGAGGACCGCCGGCAAGCTCAAGCCGGCTGCCTCGCAGGCCATCGGGAAGAGCGAATGCTCGGTCATACCCGGCGAAACGTTCACTTCGAGGATACGCGCCTGGGCGCCATCCCAGATCAAGTCGACACGACCCAGGTCCTGCACGTTGAACGCCTGATAGACCTCGATCGCGGCGCGCTCGATCTCGCTGCGGATCGACTGGGCGAGCGAGGGATCGGCATGGAGTGATTCGAGGCGCACGGGCGTGTAGTAATCGACCGCATCGTCGTTGAAGCGCTCTTCGGTGAGGAACAGGCCGCTGCGCGACACGATCTCGACCGGCGGCAATGCCGTCGCATCCCAGCCGTTACCCAGGATGGCGACCGAAAGCTCGACCCCATCGATCCACTGCTCGATGAGCACTTCGCTATCGAAGGTGAGCGCATCGAGGATGGCAGCGCCCAGATCTTCTTGGCATTCGACCTTATGAACGCCGTAGGCAGAACCTCCACGCGCAGGCTTCACGCACACGGGATAGCCGCCAGGAATACGCTCGCCCACCAGGTCGAGCGCGGTGGCTGCTCCCATATCCTTGAACACATCACCTGCCAAGCAGAAGCCCTGCGGCCACCAGCCAGGACCGGATTCGCCCGCATAGCGACGAAACTTCTGCACCGAAGCAGGCAGGAGCGCCTTGTTGAACGTATTGCGACACACCTCTGCCGGCGAGCCAACGTAGGGAATGTCGAGGAAATCGAGCAAGCTCTGGATGGTGCCATCTTCGCCATGCTTGCCGTGCAGCGCGATATAACAGATATCGGGACGTTCGCCACGAAGCGTGGGCACCAATTCCTTAGTGGTATCGAGCGGGACGACCTTGTGTCCTGCCTCTTCGAGCGCTTCGCATACGACCTTGCCGCTCGCCAGAGAGGTCTCGCGTTCGAACGACGCGCCCCCCATCAACACTGCAACTTTCATGCTCTCTCCTTGTTCTTACTGATAGAACTACGTTTCATCCGGTCAAGTTCAAGTGACTAGATCGCACCTGCATCCAAGAATGCACGGTACATCTCGAGTCGATCTTCGATCACGTTCGCAAGACGGCGGATCGCCTCACGGATGTTCTCGGGTGTTTCGAAGCAGAATGCGATGCGCATGGAATTCTTCCCGCGCACACCATCGGGATAGAACCCGCTGCCCGGAGTGTACGTGACGCCCTGTTCGAGCGCGACCGAGAGCATCGAATCGGTATCCACGTATTCGGGCAACGTGACCCACACGAAGAAGCCGCCCGCCGGATGCGTCCAGACCGCTTCCTCGGGAAAGAATTCCTCGAGCGCATCGAGCATCGCGTCGCGACGTTCTTTATACGTGGTGATGAAGCTTTGCAACACGGTCTGCCAAGGGGTGTCGTTGAAATAATGCTCGACGATGATCTGGTCCATGATGCTGCCCGACAGATCGGTACCCTGCTTGACCAGGTTCACCTTCGCAATGACATCGCGCGGCGCGATGATCCAGCCAACGCGCAGACCCGGCGCGAAGGTTTTGGAGACCGTGCCGAGATAGATGACCTTATCGGAGAGCGCGCGAAGCGGGATCATGTGACCGCCATCGTAGCGCAAACGTCCGTACGGATCGTCCTCGACCACCAGGAAGTCGTACTCTTCTGCCAATTCGAGCAAGCGATGGCGACGCTCCATGTTCATGGTCACGCCACCTGGGTTCTGGAAGTTCGGGATGGTATAGAGGAATTTGACCGCGCCTTTGCCCAATTCTTGCAACTTCTCTTCCAGCAAGTCCATGCGCATGCCCTCTTCGTCGAAGGGGATGCAGATGACATTGGGCTCGTAGGCCGAGAACGCCTGGAGCGCGCCAAGGTAGGTCGGGCCTTCGGCGATGATGATGTCGCCTGGGTCGATGAAGGTCTTCGCCAAGAGATCGAGCGCCTCTTGCGCACCGGACGTGATGAGCACGTCTTCGGCCTTGCAGCGGATCCCCAGATCGCGCACGAGCGCAGCCAGCGTTTCGCGAGTCTCCATGCGACCTGGCGTCGGCCCGTACTGCAACGCTATCGCGCGATCGTCGCCCAGCGCTGCCTTCGCAGCGGCCTGGAGCGCTTCTTGAGGGAGCAACGATACGTCGGGCATGCCACCCGACAACGAGATGATGTCGGAACGAGAAGCAGCAGCAAAAAGATCGCGCACCGCAGATGATCGCATCTTCTTCACGCGTGAGGCGACCTTGTCACCCGCAAAATCGAACTTCAGATGGGCTGATGGCATAGACACTCCTCACTTTCTTCTTGCTCGGGCCATGAAGCGGTCTGCCTCATAGACGGGATGGTGTCGTGTTCGCGCATGCTCGATCCGCAAGCGCGTGATTGATAAAGTGTAGCGCTTTTTTGAATGCGCCGAGCGCAATTAGGTCATCGAGGAACGAAACCCTCACAATGGCCACATCGGGATCATCCGCGCTCCACTGCGTCGTACCCGTGAATACCGCCTGTTCAACAGGGGTTTCTGGCATTTCGCTGTGAGCGTGCGCGTGCGTCTGGATATCGATGACGAGATGCTCGAGCAGATGCGGGACGGAGGTGCGCTCCATCACCGCGCCGAACGTCGGTCCAGCCTCGTTGCGACACGCATGATAAGCCACGGTTGGAAACTGCTGCAGCACCTGGTCGATGAGCGCCTTCGAGGTGGTGCGGGCCGTTGGATCGACGATGCGCACGAAAGCTTCCACGCGATCGGGCAGCACGGTCAATCGATCGAAGACGACCTTATCTTGCATGCGCGATCCTAATCCCCGCTCGAAGCGTCTCCGCTTCGTTCATTGCGCTCGGCCTGCTGGCCGCTCATCGAACCATCGACCACATCGGTGCCGAGCGTTTGAGCGTCGCTCGTGTCGTTATTATTGGCCGATTCGGGTTCGCCGACCGCCTGATTCGACACCTTCAGCAAGCGCATCGAGGAAGCGTTGTCGCCTCCTTCGGATTCGCCGGCTTCATCGGTGTTCATGTCGGTGAGCGTGAGCACGTCTCGCTCAGGCGAGAAGACGTAGGACCCAACTCCAGAGTAATTCGCGAACGTATAGGTGATGGTCTTATCGAAAGTGTTGAGCTCGTAGCCGAAGCTGACGCTGTCGGTCAAGCGGATCTCGGAATCCGTGATGACGATGGAGTTGTTCGAACCTTCTATCTTCCATTGGCCCTGGATGTCTTGAGCATCATCGTAGCGGAAGAGGTAATCCCAGGTGAGGAACGCTCCAGCACCGATGATGGCCACCAGCACGATGACGAGGACGACCTTCAGTGGACGCGGGACGCGGCTCTTCTTCTTGCGCTTCGCCGACCTCGATACGCGCGACGTCTCCCCCGTGCGCTGCGGCTGCGCACCTACCGTAGGAGGTGCTGCATGCTTAGCATGCTTTCCGCGGACGGGTTCGGTATGCGATCGCGTATCGGACATAGCGGAATTGCCTTATTCGGGCTTGATGTATTCGAGGCCGCCCATATAAGGAACGAGCACGTCGGGAACCTTGACCGAGCCATCTTCCTGCTGGTAGTTCTCGAGGATGGCAGCCATGGTACGGCCGACCGCGAGACCCGAACCATTCAGCGTATGCACAAGGCGGTTGCCCTTGAACTGACCCGCGTCCTTGTACTTGATGTTGGCGCGGCGCGCTTGGAAGTCCTCGCAATTCGAGCAGGACGAGATCTCCTTGTAAGCATCGTAGGAAGGCAGCCAGACTTCAAGATCGTAGGTCTTGGCAGCCGAGAAGCCTAGATCGCCCGTGCACAGGCTGATGACACGATAGGGCAGGCCGAGCAACTGCAGGATGTTCTCGGCGTCTTCAACCATCGCCTCCAGGTCGTCGTAGGATTCCTCGGGCTTGGCGTACTTCACCATCTCGACCTTGTCGAACTGATGCAGGCGGATGAGGCCGCGTGTATCGCGACCAGCGCTGCCCGCCTCTTCGCGGAAGCACGGCGTGAACGCACAGTACTTCAGCGGAAGCTGGTCTGCATCCAGCACCTCGTCGGAGTGGATGTTGGTCAGCTGCACTTCGGCGGTCGGGATGAGGTAGAGGCCTTCCGTGGTCTTGAACAGGTCTTCCTCGAATTTAGGGAGTTGACCCGTACCCGTGAGCGTCTTGGCGTTCGCCATGACCGGACACCACCATTCCTTGTAGCCGCGCGAGGTGTGCGTGTCGGCCATGAAGTTGATGAGCGCGCGCTCGAGCTTGGCGCCTTGGCCGCCCAGCAGTACGAAGCGTGATTCCGCGAGCTTCACCGCACGTTCGAAATCAAGGATCCCTAGATCGATGCCGAGATCCCAGTGCGCTTTGAACTCGAAGTCGAACGTGCGCGGAGTGCCCCAGCGACGGACTTCGGGGTTGTCGTCCTCGTCCTTGCCGACGGGCGTGGTGTCGGAAGGCATGTTCGGCACCGCGAGGATGAGCTCGTTCAGCGCGCTCTCCGCCTGATCGTGCAGGTCGGAATAGTACGCGATCTCTTCCTTGAGTTTCGCGACCTCCGCCTTAGCCGCCTCAGCCTCGTCCTTCTTGCCTTCACCCATCAGCTTGCCGATGCTCTTCGAGATGCTGTTGCGCTTCGCAAGAAGCTCCTCTTCATGAGCGATAGCGCTGCGACGATCTTCGTCGAGCTGCAGGAAACGCTGCGCATCCCACGTGAAATTGCGACTTTCCATCGCGCGATTCACTTTTTCGATGTTTTCACGGACGAATCGAATGTCGAGCATTGTTTCCCTTTCGTGAACAAGAGCGCGAATTCATGCGTCATTGTTCGTGATATCGTTAAGCTAGAGATATAGATTGAGTATACTTTACAACCGAACAGGATACCACCTGCGGTGCTTCGCCATCTTCGATGCTCTTGCGTCGGATAGCGGCGCCGAAGACGGCATCCACGCACTGCCATCTTGAGCGATTCACGAAAGGGCATCATGGATCTAGCGGAGCTTTATCATTTCCTCTTCGAGACCTACGCCGGTATCGGTTGCTTGGTCGGTGCGGGCATCGTCATCAGCATCATCGCTGCTGTCATCAGCGAGCGCAAGACGCGTAAGGTATACCGCGATCGTGGCGAGAAACCTCGCGACGATCAGGACGAATAGTTCGAAAACGAGATCGCTCGACGAAAGCCGGGCCCGAGATGAAAGAAGATGAGCTTCATGGGTTTGCAAAGCATGCCACTCTACGACCACTCCGATCGCCCCGATTATATCCCGCGCGTTGGTGCCGTCCATGACCTGTGCGGTTATGGCAAATGCTCGCTCGGCGTTGCGATCCCTGTCATCTCCGCAGCTGGCTGCGACGTGTGCCCCCTGCCTACAGGGCTGTTCTCCTCGCATACCGCATTTCCGGTCTGGCACATGCTCGACACCACGGACATGATGAAGCCGTATCTGGATGCATGGGAGAAGGTCGATATCGAGCTCGACGCCGTCTATTCGGGCTTCCTCGGCGCTGCCGAACAGGTCGAGAGCATCCAGCGCCTCTATCGCACGTTCCCCGAGGCGCTTCGCATCGTCGACCCCGTCATGGGCGATCATGGCAACATCTACCCTACCTACACCAAAGAGCTGTGCGACGCGATGGCTAACCTAGCCGATGGCGCAGATATCCTCACGCCGAACCTCACCGAGGTCTCCATCATCCTCGGTACGGAATACACGGGCCAGAACGTCACGACCGAAGAGGTCGAGAGCATGATCAACATGCTGCGCAACCGCGGCGCGAAGAACGTCATCATCAAGGGCGTCGATCGCGAGGACGGATTCCTGCGCAACTACGTAGCGGGTCGCAATACCCCGCTCACGGAGCTGATCGTGGAGAAGCTGCCCGTCATGCTGCATGGCACGGGCGATCTGTTCTGCTCGTGCGTCACGGCCGCCATCATGGCCGGAAAGGATCTGGTCACGGCCGTGGACTTCGCGGGCAAGTTCGTGCACGATGCGATGATCGTCACGCTCGAGCAGCCGAACTTCATGAGCCGCGGCATCAGCTTCGAGCCGCTTCTGGGCAAGGTCGCCGATCTGCTGAAATAAGCAGAGGGCTGCTAAATCCCCTTGGCGAGTTCGTCGCAGCAGGGTTCACAAGATTCCCCGCTTCCTTAATCAAAAAAGACCAGCTTGTCTGGTCTTTTTTTCATGCAATCATTGCTCTGAGTGATGGTCCGACATGATCTCGAATCGACCCGCTTCCCTGTTCGCGAATCAGCTACGCAGATTCGCTCATGCGTCGCTGCGCTGCTTCACTTTTTCAGATAAAAACAGAAGCAGCGAGTCGTTCTGCGATCATGCCGGACCATCACTCAGAGCAACAACGAGTTCTAGTCTCAGCTCTCTTGCGCGATCATGAATTCAGGAAGGCGACGTAGCCTTTGTAGGCCTCGTAGATGTCGGCTTTCGAGGTGACTTCCCAGGGCGAGTGCATCGAGAGCACCGGCACGCCTGAGTCGATGACGTTCATGCCATACTTCGCTGGGATGTAGGCGATGGTTCCGCCACCACCCGCATTCACGCGGCCAAGCTCGGCTGTCTGGTAGTTCACGCCTGCCTCATCCATGACCTTGCGCAACGCTGCCATGTATTCTGCATTCGCATCGTTCGAGCCCGACTTGCCGCCCGAACCCGTGTACTTATTGAACACGAGGCCACGGCCGCAATAGGCGGAGTTCTTCGTCTCGAAGACGGATGCGTAGGCTGGATCGTATGCGGCGCTCACGTCGGACGAGAGCATCGAGGAACGCGCGAGGCAGCGACGCAGCGCAAGATCGCCCTGCGCACCGAGCAATGCCAGGATCTCTGCCATGGTGTTCTCGAAGAACGCCGAGGTCATACCCGTAGCGCCAACGCTGCCGATCTCTTCCTTGTCGACCAAGATGCACACCGACGTACGTGCGGGGCCATCCACCGCCAACTGCGCTTCAAGGCTCGTGTAGGCGCACACGCGATCGTCTTGACCGTAGCCGATCACCATCGAACGATCCAAGCCGCAATCACGCGCGGGGCCCGCGGGAACGACCTCGATCTCGGCTGAGAGGAAATCCTCCTCTTCGATGCCGTATCGATCGAGAAGCAGCGAGAGCACGTTAGCGCGAACCGCTTCGCTCTCCGCGGTACGTTCGATGCGCTCCTGGTAAGTGAGCTCGTCTTCCTTGCGCTCGTCCTTCTTCGCTTCGACGATGAGCGGCTCGCTTCCGATGAGCACGTCGAGGTTCTCGCCCTCGACCACTGTGCGGCCGTCCTTCTTCATCTGCTCCGCGCCCAGGTGAGGCAGCAGGTCGGTGACGCAGAACACTGGATCATCAGGTCCGTCGCCGATCGAGATATCGACCACTTCACCGTCCTTCTTCACGACCACGCCCTTCAATGCGAGCGGAAGCGCGACCCACTGATAATTCTTGATGCCACCGTAGTAATGCGTATCGAGCAACACGAAATCTGACGTTTCGTAGAGAGGGTTCTGCTTGAGGTCGAGACGAGGCGAGTCGATATGCGCGCCCAGGATGTTCACGCCCTGCTCGATATCGTTCGTGCCGACCTGAACGAGCATGACCGCTTTGCCGTAATTGCTCGCCCACAGCTTGTCGCCTGGCTTCAATGCAGTACCCTTCGCGATCGCGTCTTCGAGCGACGCATAGCCTGCAGCCTGCGCCATCTCGATCGCGCGCGACGCGCATGCACGCTCGGTCTTGCATTCCGATAAGAAGGTTTTATAACGATCGCTCAGTGCGATCAGATCCTTACGGTCATCCTCGGTATAGGTCTTCCATGCGTTCTTGCGTTCCATGTTCATCTCTTTCACTTTGCTTCACGTGAGATTCAGTTAACCGTTTGTTGCCAAACGTTCGTTTCCTTGCATCAACAGAATGCACCTTGTAGAATTTTATATCAAGGACTGTGGGTCCTTTTCGCCGAAGAGAAGAGGGCGAAAAGGGGCACAGTTCTCTTACTTGCCTTACCAACCGATGTCGCTTTCGCGACCGAATAGGAGTGATGAACATGGCACAGCAAGTACGCGACGTAATGCCCACCCCCGACAATTCCAGCAACTTCAACATCGTTGCAGACAGCAAGACTCAGGTCGGCTCTACGCTCGACAACCTCAAGGCTGCAGTGAACGGCGAGACTGGCGCTTCTGCGAAGTACGAAGCATATGCTGCGGAAGCAGAGAAGCAGGGTCACAAGCAGCTCGCTTCCCTGTGGCGCGTGACCTCTGCTGCAGAGCAGATCCACATTGCCATGGAGTATAACCTGGTCACGGCTGAAGACGCTGATTGGCCTCGTCCAGAACTCACCGAAACGAAGGACACTCCGCTCGACCTGAATCTCATCGATTCCGCTAATGGCGAGATCTATGAAACCTCCGACATGTATCCTTCCTTCATCAAGAAGGCTCAGGAAGAAGGCAAGAACGCTGCTGTTCTCGTCTTCACCCGCGCAAAGCTGGCTGAAGGCTACCATGCTGCGAACTATCTCGATGCTTACAACAACATCGACTGCCCCGATAACGAGCACTACTATCTCTGCCCCGTCTGTGGCTACATCCACAAGGGTTCCGACTTCGAGAAGTGCCCGATCTGTTTCACTCCTGCGAGCAAGTTCGTCGAGTACGACTTCTAATCGAGCCTCTTCGATCCACAGGTGTCACCCGAACACGGTTCGCGAAAATCACCTGAATGACAAAAAGGGTGCTGGCATTTGCCGGCACCCTTTTTTCGTAATTCCCGATGAATGAAGCGTTCGCGCTAAGATGCTTAGTCCAGCATCTCGACGAATGCCTGGATACGCGTCGCCGCCTGTTCGTCGATACGACCCTGGTTCTCGGTCTCTAGGTAGAGCACGGGAATATCCGCTTCTTCGAAGTCCTTCTTGAGCACTGGATAGTCGAACTCTTCTTCTTCGCAGAACTTGATGATGCTGATGAGGATGCCATCTGCGTCGCGCTGGTTGTAAAGGTCGATCAACATCGGACCGCGCAGCTTTTGCGGATCGAAGAGCACCGAGCATCCCTCGATATGCGGCCAGATGCGCGCGAGCGATACGAACGGGTCGACGTGGTCGGGCGCATCGGTCTCGAAGCGCTTCGAATCGCCCACGATATCATCACCCACGATGGCGATACCCTCTTCTTCGAGCGTATCGAGCAGTTCGGTCGAATCCATCAAGATGCTCGTCGCGATGAGACGTGGACCATCGAAGGTGTAGACCGGGCGGCGCTCAAGCTCGTCGAGCAGTTCCGTGACCAACTCGACATGCTTCTCGACCGGCATCACACGTGCTGCCTTGTAAACATAGTGGCGCATCTTCGGCGTGAAGATATCAAGGTGATCGCATGCGACCTCGGAGAAGCGACGCATGAGCGCTTTCTGCTTGTTGTAGAGCTGGATGCTGTGGAACAGCTGCGTATCGGTGATAGGATGACCTGCGATCTCTTCTAGTTCATGCTGAATGCGATGCAGCTCGTTCACGTAATAATCCTCCGCAGCCTGGGTCTTGCGATTGACCGGTTGCGTCAGCGCGATGACGGGCATATCGGGCTTCGCGTACTTCCAATTCTCCTCGAGGTTACGCAAGCCATCGCATGTGGTCGGGATGATGATGCCCGAGAGGAAATCGTAATCGCCCTTCAGGCCGAACTCCAACAGGGAGAGCAGGATCGAGCAGTAGAACACCGGGTAGTAACGATGCGCCTCGCTAGGATCGATATTGCCGCCCCATAGCTCGACCGGATACATGCCTGCTGCATGCACGAGCTCGTACGGGCCGAAGTACGGCACGAGGCCGATCACCTTCTTGTTGTCCGTATTGCACGCCTCGATCGTGCGAAAGGGATGTTCTGACGCCTCTTCGAACTGGGCGAGTATTTCTTGAATGCGGTCCATTAGTGTCTCTCTTTCCTTCATGACCAGCAGAAGCAGCGCCTACGCGCGCTCCGCCATTCGTTCGTCCATTACTTCGGTGAGGCCTTGAACGCGCGTCTCGTACTGAGCCTTCGAGAAGACGCGCGGATCTGCCTGGTCGCCATCGAAGGTGGCGAACGGAATCCCCTTCTCCTTTTCGAGCTGTCGCGATGTCTCGAACATGATGCCCGCCCAGGGCTTGCAGCTTCGTGCGACATTGCACAGCGTACCATCACAATGATACTCGTCGATCATGGCGCGACGGCGCTGGAGCGCGAGATCGATGCCCTGCGAATTGTTCGTGCTCGCGTATCCGCGGCAATACCCATCCAGGTCATCGAAGGATGTGCCGAAGATGTTGCAATAGATCGAACCGACCGTGTTGATGCCCATGCTGGCCAGCGTCTCTGAATTGTGACGCAGATAGGGCCAACAAGCCATGCCCTCGTACATGAGGCGGTACTTCTCTTCTCCCTTGAAGTTGTAGTCACCCGTAGCCAGGCGTTCTTCCAGTTCCGCGATGTACGCTTCGAGGATCGCCGTGGTTTCGGGACGGCCCTTCGCCACGACCATGAGCGCCATGAAGTTGTAGCCGTCGAAGCCGTTCACGGGCGAAGGCTTGTTGTTGCCGATCAGGTCGAGCGCCTTGGTGAACAGCGCGCCGTTGATGCTCGAGATGCGCAGGATCTCGTGGAACTTCTCGTAGTCGAACTTCTTGCCCGTGATCTTCTCGAGCTCGTCGATGATGTACTGGAGCTGCCCCTTGATGTAGCTGATCTTATTCGGCGTGTAGTAGCCGTCCGTGTTGTAAGGGATGTCGAAGAGCAAGAACGGGATGTCGAGGTTATGCGCGAGATTCTCGTACCACTTGATGACCGTCGTGCAGATGTTGTTGCAGACGCACAGGAAGTCCGGTGCTGGCACGTCGAGGCCGAAGCCGAAATCCTCCTCGCGCTCGACGAAGCCGAGATTGATGCGTGCGTACGAGCACAGGTCCATGGAATAGCCGAGACCCTCTGCTTTCTCGCAGAACGGGATCGCTCCCTTCTTCGCGGCTACTGCCGCACTATGATTTTCGGGATACATGATCTTCAGATCGAAGGTCTGACAGATCTCTTTAGGGAAGTTCGAGGTGGACCACCCGATCACTTCCCCGTTCTCCTTCGCCTCGCGTATCTCGTCGTACGTCTTGGCGGTGAATTCTTGGAGCAATTGCTTGCTCGTTTTCTTCTCGGTCATGCTCGTCTCCTTAATCCTTAAGGGTGGTTCAGTGTCAGCACGAGGGCTCCCGAGGCGGCGTCGCTTCGGGCGAGCTAACTTCGCTCACGCGAAGTGGATCTCACCCTTGCTTTGGCCAAGCCTCGTTCGTCCCTCATACTGATCCTGAACCCTCCTTTGCATGTATGAATGATCAGCTCGCACAAGCTGAGCAGTCGGGGTCGGGTTGAGAGGCGCGGGTGTCCTCCACTGCGGTTGCGAACTTATCCGTTTCGGTCGCGCCATCTGCGCTCGCAGCCTGCTTCTTATTGCGCTTCTCCACCGCTTTCGCGCCATGCAACGCTGCGCCAAGCGCACCGATCAGCTGCACATGGGGCGGGATCGAGATCTTCACGCCAAGCTCTTCTTCGAGCGCACGGACCACGCCTGCGTTCTGCGCGACACCGCCGCTCATGACCACGGTCTCCTCGACGCCGAGCCTGCGGGCGAGACCCGCCGTTCGTTTCGCCACCGAGTCATGAATGCCCGCGATGATGTTCGGGATCTTCTCCTTGTTCGCGAGATGCGAGATGACCTCAGATTCAGCGAACACCGTACAGGTCGAGCTGATCTCGACTCGTGCATCGGACTGCGCATCGAGCGTGCCGAGCTGATCGGTCGTGGTCTCGAGCACGCCCGCCATCACATCCAGGAAACGCCCTGTACCCGCAGCGCATTTCTCGTTCATGATGAAGTTGTCCAGGCCACCGCGGTCGTTCAGGCGAAGCGCCTTCACGTCCTGACCTCCGATGTCGATGATGGTACGCGCTTCGGGGATCATGAAATACATGCCGCGTGCATGGCAACTCAACTCGCTGATCTGCTTATCGGCCTCGTCGAACCGAAGACGACCATAGCCTGTTGCAACGGTATAGTCGATATCATCCCAGGTAAGACCACTCTCTTTGAAGAGCTTCTCCAATGCCTGATCGGTTCCCGATGTGCCGGCACCGAAGCTGATGATGGCGCTCGCGACGATCTCTTCGCCATCTTTGAGCACCACCGCTTTCGTGGCGGTCGAGCCGATATCAATTCCTAAGGTGTACATCTTTCTCCCCCTCGAACGCCTACGATCGAGCATCGCTGGCGTACGTATTGCGTCACTCGTGTTGCGCCACGATGCCGCGCGCCTCCCAATCGTGAATCTGATCATCGCTGAATCCGTGTTCACGCAAGATCGCCTCGGTATCTGCGCCGATACCACGACTCGTGACGAGCGGCGCAGTGCCGATGGAATCGAATCTGGCAGGCGGATGGATGAGGATGGCCTCATCGCCCGTCGGATAGGTGACGCGCTCGGCGTATTCGTTGTCCCAAACCTCCGGATCGCGCAGAACGTCCTTCGATTCGTACATCGGGCCGAACGCCACATCAGCCTCCGTGAACACGCGCTCCCATTCTTCCATGGTCTTTTGCGCCAGCGCTTCTTCGATGATGTCGACGAATTCGTCATGATGATGCGCGCGCATGTAATCCATCTTGCAGTAGCGCGGATCGCCCTTCAGGTCCGCACGACCGATCGCCTCCATGAAGTGATCGAATTCCAGCTCAGGCGCAGAAACGCAGAGCTGGATCCACTTATCATCCTTGGTCTTGTATGTGGAGTTGAACGGATTCGTAACGCTTCGCCGCGACGTGGGCAGCGCATATTCACCGAACTGCGATGCCGTATGCGCGAGGCTCATCACGTACACGCCGACCGAATGCAGGCTCACGACCACACGATCACCGATACCCGTACGCTCAGCCGCCAGCAGTGCTGCCGCGATGCCGCCCGAAAGCGCGAGACCCGTCTGCAGATCGCCGAACGCGGGACCACCCACCATCGGTGCACCGCCTTTTTCGTAGAGCGAGCCACCTACGCCCGAGCGCGCATGATAGGCCGTATAATCGTAGCCAGGCATATCGCGCATCGCGCCTTGTTCGCCATAACCGCGCACATGTCCGTAGACGAGTTTGGGGTACTTCGCGTGCAGCGTCTCCCAGTCGCAGCCGAGCTTCTTCAACGCCTTCTCGCGCGCGCTCGTGACGAACACATCGGCATCTTCGAGCAGCTTGTAGAGGATCTCTCTTCCTTCATCGGTCTTCAGATCGAGCACCATGAAGCGCTTGTTCACGCCCACCACGTCAAAGCAAGGGTTGTACAGATCGCTCTCACCCGGCGTTTGATACACGTTCCAATTCGTTCGATACGCATCGCCCGCAGCAGCTTCGATCTTGATGATCTTCGCTCCCCAATCGCCCAAGATGCGCACCCCTGAAGGTGCGGCAACATAGGTCGCGAACTCGATGACCTTATAGCCTTCTAATGGTCCGCTCATCTCTCCCCCTCGTCCGATTGGATAGAACGTGTTTTAGAACGTGTTCATATTATGCTATCATTTCACCACGAACCGGATGATTCGTCAACAACCATTTACTTGACCGCTCGTCCCACCCTTATGAAAAGAAGCTAGGATTGAAGAGACCGTACTTTTACGGAAGATCACACGAAGGACGGTGACCCTTGGGTACGAAGAGGAAATACGTGTCCGTGCGCGAAAGCCGCGCCCAGGCCACACGCGAAAAACTGCTCGAAGCCGCTATCGAGCTCGTCAACCAATACGGCATGAAATACCTCACAGTGCGCAACATCTGCGAGGAGGCCGGGCTTTCCACGGGCAGCTTCTACAACCTGTTCGACAGCAAGGATGACCTTGTCTTCTATTACCTGCAGAATGTCTTCACCAGCTATAAGCAAAAAGCCGAGGAGGATGCTTCCACCTATTCCTCGCTCGAGAAGGTCGCGCTCATCTATCGCTTCTACATCCAGTGCGTTCTCGAGACGGGCCTCGAATTCATCACCGGCCTCTACGCTGCCAATACGAATCCGACGTTCAATTTCCTCGAGCGCGATCCCGAGAACGAGATGGTGCTCGACCGTGTCAAGGACTATCTGATCGAAGGCAAGGCTACTGGCGAAGTGCGCAGCGATGTGGATATCAACTCTGCGCTCTTGCGCATCGGCGTCATCATCACAGGCAACATCTATTATTGGTGCGTATTCGAAGGTCGCATCGATCTGGCGAGCCATACCGATGCCATGCTGCAGGATTACCTGAAGTCGCTCGCGACCGACAAGGACGTGCAGTTCACGCTCGAGCCGCTTCCTGCACAAGAAGGATCGCTCATCTAGGAGCACTACCAGTCGAACACTTCTCCTACGTTCATCGCAAGGCAATGGTCGGCCGTACGGTCGAGCGCGCTCGGGTCACGGTTGATCACGATCAAGTTATCGCCCTTGAAGAAATCCGTTAGTCCCGCCGCAGGGTAGACCACACGCGACGTACCTGCGATGATGAGCGTATTCGCTTGCGCTATGTCGCTGATGGCTTGCTGCATGACGCGCTGATCGAGCGGCTCTTCATAGAGCACGACATCGGGGCGGATGATGCCACCGCATGTGCAATGAGGTACGCCTGGTGCCTTCATGACCGCATCGAGCCCGTAGTGCTTCCCGCAGGTAAGGCAGTAGTTCCGATGGATGCTTCCGTGCAGTTCATGCACGCGTTTCGAGCCAGCCGCCTGGTGAAGGCCATCGACATTCTGCGTCACCACGCTGCGCACGATGCCGCGCGCCTCAAGCTCGGCAAGCTTCTTATGAGCCTGATTGGGCTTCGCGTCCGGGTGGACCATCTTCGCTTTATAGAATTCGTAGAATGCATCGGGGTGCGCCTCGAAGAAGGAATGGCTGACGATGACCTCGGGTGGATAGGGATACGCCTGGTTGAAAACGCCTTTCGCACTGCGGAAATCGGGAATGCCGCTTTCGGTCGAAACGCCCGCGCCTCCGAAGAAGACAACGCTGCCGGGCTCTGCACGATCGATGATGCCTCTTACTTCCTGCAGATCGTTCATTTCGTCCTCTCTCCCGCGAAGCGAACGATGCGAGGCTATCGTGTCGACTTCACGTATTCGTCTTCAAGACGCTCGAGCGTTCCATCCTCTTCCATCTCTTGCAGCGCGTCGTTGATCGCGTCCTTCAAATGGCTCGACTGCGTCGGGACGGCGATGCCGTACGCCTCACCTGTCATGATACGCTCGATGATGCGCATCCGTGTGAATTCGTTTTCGAGCAGATACGTTGCGACCGGCAGATCGAGCACGACCGCTTGCACTTCTTTCGCCTGAAGCGCCTCAAGGCACTTGCGCGCCGACGAGTATTCGACGACCAGCTTATCGTCCGTGAGGGAGCGCGCGGTATCGAGACAGGTGCTGCCCTTCACCACTGCGATGCGCGTCTTCTTGTGATCGAGCTCGGTCGTGCTCTGATAGGCGCCATCCAGCGTGACGACCGCCTGATTACCCACGTAATACCAACTGCTGAAGTCGACCTTGTCGTCACGTTGCGCTGTGATGGCCAATGCTGCGAGCGCGATATCACCCTGAGGAGCGACCTGCTCCCCCTCTTCTGCGGTCGACGACGGCTCGCATGCGAGCGTCGAGACGATATCCGCACGGGGAACCGAAACGAATTCGAGCGCGAGGTTCAACCGATTCGCGATCTCTTGCGCGACCGCGATATCGTAGCCCCAGGGCTCTTCAGTACTTCCCGCATCGAACGGCGGATAATCGAGCGCTGTGAGCACTTTGAGCGTGCCTTCATCCATCAACTCGGTCTTATATTCGAGATCGGGTCGTTCTTCTTGCTGCTCCTGCGCACAGCCGCTCAAACAGAAGCAAACGAGCAGAGACACCAAGAACAGGGTGATGCTTCGCAGCTTAGCGGTGTGCTGCATGCGGCCAAAAGGATCACGAATATGTTCGGTACCGAACGCCATGAAACTCCCTTACGCCGCACTTCCCTGCGGCTGCGGCTCTTCCTTCGCCACGACCGCGTCCGCGCTCTCCAGCTTCAGGTCGCCTTCCTTGATCCAGCCGCGCTTGCGGAAGAACCAGCCGAACGCATACGTAAGAAGCGCTGGCAGAACGAAACAGATGAGGATGAGGCCCGCCCAATCGAAGAGCGTGATCGCACTCATCGTACCTGCTTGGATATCTGCGAGCCATCCCGTATAGACACCGATCGGTCCGACCAGGCCGCACGTGCCCATGCCCGACGAAATAGCAGCGCCATCCATGCGCATTTGAAAGACGCAGGTAGCGATGGGGCCGGTGATCATAGCGGCGAGCGTCGGCGGGATCCAGATGCGAGGATTGCGAATGATGTTTCCCATCTGTAGCATCGAGGTGCCGATGCCCTGCGAGATCAGGCCACCCCAGCGATTCTCCTTGAAGCTCATGACCGCGAAACCGACCATCTGCGCACAACAACCCGCTACCGCAGCACCACCCGCAAGGCCGGTGAGGCCGAGTGCGGCGCAGATAGCGGCGGACGAGATGGGAAGCGTGAGGGCCATACCCACCAAGGCCGAAACGATGACACCCATGAAGAAGGGTTGGAGGTCGGTCGCCCACATGATGAGACTGCCGACCCACGAAGCTGCAGCTCCAATAGCAGGAGCCCACCAATAGGAGAGCAGGCATCCCACCATGATGACCACGAGCGGCGTGACCAGGATGTCGATCTTCGTCTCGTTCGCGACCAGCTTACCTGCCTCAGCCGCGAAGATCGCGATGATGAGAACCGCGAGCGGTCCGCCCGCACCACCGAGCGCATTCGAAGCATATCCCACTGCCACCAGGGAGAACAAGACGAGCGAGGGCGCTTTCAGCGCGAAACCGATCGCGACTGCCATAGCAGGACCAGCCGCGCTCTTCGCGAAATCACCGATCTCGACGAGCAGCGGAATGTTCGCCTGCTGACCGATGGTGGCCAAGATCGTGCCCATGAGCAATGAGGCGAAGAGGCCTTGTGCCATGGCGCTGAGCGCATCGATGAGATAGCGCTGAACGGAGACTTCGACATCCTTGCGCTTGAGAAACTCCTTCACCGCAGCCATCTAGCGATCATCATCCTCGTCCTCGCGCTCGAGCAGTTCAAGGGCGAGTTGATAGCCGCCTGTGCCATAGTTGAGCGCTTTGGAGACGCGCGCGATGGTGGTGGCAGATGCTCCCGTGGTCTTCTCGATCGAAGCGTAAGATTCGCCTTGACGCAGCAAGCGCGCGACCTCAAGACGCTGCGAAGTATCTTTGATCTCTCGGATCGTGAACAGATCCTCCAGAAGCGCGAAAACATCATCGGGGTCGGTCAGACCCGCCAGGACGCTCAGGAGATCCTCGACTTCTCGCGTACGCAACTCTGCCATTAAAATGCCCTTTCCATCTGGGGTGTCTCATAAAAAGAGCCCGGCTCGACACTGGGCTCTTTCACGTGGTTATGCACTCGTCCGCGCCTAGTACGCGATGCGCGTGATCCACTCTTCATACTCGGGGACCTTACCGTAGGCCACATCGAAATAACGCGCCTGGAGCGTCTTGGTGATGGGGCCAGGTTTACCGATAACACGATCGTCCACGCTTCCGATCGGCGTGAGCTCTGCAGCAGAGCCGGTCATGAACATCTCATCCGCCACGTACAGGTCGGAGCGGTTGAGCGTTTCTTCCAAAGCAGGGATATCCATATCGACCGCAAGGTTGAGCACCGTATCGCGCGTGATACCTTCGAGCAGGCCATCGCCCAGCGGTGGCGTCATGAGAATGCCATCGCGCACGATGAAGAGGTTCTCGCCCGTGCCTTCGCAGACATGGCCGACTTCGTTGAGCATGATGGCTTCCGCGTAGCCGTGATCCTTCGCCTCGAGCTTCGCCAGGATGGAATTCATGTACGATGCCGTGGATTTCACTGCAGGCGGAATGGCGTTGAACGAACGCTGGCGCCAAGAGGAAACGCCCACTGACACGCCATTCTCGAGCGCTTCTGCACCCAAATACGCATCCCATGGCCACACCGCGATGATGACCTCGACCGGCGCGCCCGTCGGATCCACGCCCATCTGACCATAGCCATAGTAAGCGAGCGGACGGATATAGCATGACTTGAGCTTGTTCGCCTTGATGATGTCGATGGTGGCCTGACAGAGTTCCTCGACCGAGTACGGCAGATCCATGCGCGCGATCTTCGCGCTATTGTGCAGGCGCTTCATATGATCTTCGAGACGGAAGATCACCGCTTCATCGGTGTCGGTATTGTGATAGCAGCGAATGCCTTCGAAGACACCCGATCCGTAGTGAAGTCCGTGAGAAAGAACGTGCGTGGTAGCTTGTTCCCAGGGTACGATCTCGCCATTCTTCCAGATATAGTCCACAGCGGTCAGATCTGCCATAGCCATTCCCTTCTCTCGGTCGGCATGCATCGCATTCGTGTTCGTTGCAACGATAAAAAACGGAAGACCACGATGCTTCATGGTCTTCCGCTATTCTACTCCATTTCGGTGGAGTGGTCAGGTCTAATTGTAAAAAAGGATGTCGTTGTACGTCGGTACGGGCCAGTAGTCGTTCTCGACGATGCACTCCAGCGTGTCGACCTCTGCACGCAACGCATCCATAGCAGGAATGACCTTATCAGCATAAGCGAACGCCTGCTGCTGATGGTCTTCGATCGCTTCTGCCGCGTCGTGTTCAGCGATGAGCGTGCGCACGCAGGAGGCGATGGCGTTGACGCCCTTCACCAGACGCGAGAGCAACTTCTCGTATTCGTCCATGTTAGAAGAAGGGACCGCGCCTTTCACGGAAGTGATGGTATCGGCGATGTCCTTCATGTACTTGCTGATGGCAGGCAGATAGGTGCGACGCGCCATGCGGATCATCACGCGCGCTTCGATATTCAGAAGCTTGGTGTATTTCTCGAGCTTCACTTCATAGCGGCTCCGGACCTCGGTCTCGGACAGAATGCCGAATTCGGCGAAGAGGTCGAAGGATTTCTGGGACACGAAGCACGGCAGCGCTTCAGCGGTGTTGCGATGGTTCGCAAGACCACGACGCTTCGCCTCTTCTTCCCAATCCTGCGAATAGCCATTGCCGTTGAAGATGATGCGCTGATGATCAGCCAGCAGCTGACGCACATAGGCGATAGCCGCCTTCTCGAACGCGGCGCCTTCCAGGCCTTCGCACGCATCCGCGAAATCTTTGAGGCTCTTCGCTACCGCCGTATTCAAGATCATGTTGCAATCCGACAAGTTGACGGCAGAACCCGGCATGCGGAACTCGAACTTGTTGCCCGTGAACGCGAAGGGGCTGGTGCGATTGCGATCGGTGTTGTCCTTCAAGAACTGCGGCAGGACCGCGACACCCAAGTCCATCGAAATAGCCTCGGCCGAGTGGTATTCGTCGCCCTTGATGAGCGCATCGACGATAGCGCCCAGTTCATCGCCCAAGAAGATGGAGATGATGGCGGGCGGTGCTTCGTTGGCGCCCAAGCGATGGTCGTTACCCGCGGACGCGACCGACATGCGCAGCAGTTCCTGGTATTCGTCGACCGCCTCGATGACGCATGCTAAGAAGACGAGGAAGCGCAGGTTCTCGATAGGGTCGTCGCCTGGATCGAGCAAGTTCACGTTGTCGTAGGAAAGCGACCAGTTGTTGTGCTTGCCCGAACCGTTGATGCCCTCGAAGGGCTTTTCATGCTGCAAGCAGGTAAGGCCGAAGTGCGACGCGTCCAGGCGCATCTTCTCCATGGTGAGCAGGTTCTCGTCCACTGCGCGATTCGCGTTCGTGAAGATGGGCGCGAGTTCGTGCTGCGCCGGCGCGACCTCGTTATGCTTGGTCTTCGCAGAAACGCCGAGCTTCCACAGGTCGTCGTCGAGCTCCTTCATGAATTCATTCACCGTCGGTCGGATGGCGCCGAAGTAGTGCTCGTCGAGTTCCTGACCCTTGCTGGGCGGAGCACCGAAGAGCGTGCGACCCGTCATCATCAGGTCCTGACGACGTTCGTAATCCTTCTCGGAGATGAGGAAGTATTCCTGTTCGGAGCCGACCGTCGCGATGACCTGGTGGCCATCTTCGCCGAAGAAGCGCAACACGCGCTGCGCCTGCGTATCGATGGCGCGCATGGAGCGCAGAAGCGGCGTCTTCTTATCGAGCGCTTCGCCCGTGTAGGAACAGAATGCGGTCGGGATGCAGAGCACCTCGTCCTTGATGAACGCGTGGCTGGTCGGGTCCCATGCGGTATAGCCGCGCGCTTCGAACGTAGCGCGCAGGCCGCCGTTAGGGAAGCTCGATGCGTCCGGTTCGCCCTGGATGAGCTCCTTGCCCGAGAAGGTCATGATGGCCGTACCATCGCCCACAGGGTTCAGGAAGCTGTCGTGCTTTTCCGAGGTGATACCAGAGAGCGGCTGGAACCAATGGGAATAGTGCGTGGCGCCATTCTCGATGGCCCACTCCTTCATGACGTGAGCGACCACGTTCGCCACGTCGAGATCGAGCGGCTTGCCTTCCTGGATGGTCTTAGCGAGGGTCTTGTACGTCTCGGATGGGAGACGCTCTTTCATGACATGATCGCTGAAAACGAGCGTTCCATAGATCTCTGAAACATTTGACATACTAGTTCTCCTCACGTGGATGTCTCACGAGTGGCCCGTATGCACTTGCTCGCACCAGCGATGCGCCGCGAGCGACCATGTCGGGCATTTGCTTATTATACCAGCACGCGAATGGCTTATCCGAACGCAGATGCCGAGCCGGTGCCGGCCGTGCCTGCGCTTTGTGCCGCAGTGCTTCCTCCTGGCATGAACGGGAACGAACCGCCGCTCAACACGACGATGAGGAAGATGACCGCTTGAACGGCGAAACCGCCCCACGTCCACATGACCGCCTGACGACGGCGCTTCGGCGAGAGCGTGGAGGTGGAGATCCATGCCATGAGCAAGCCGAGCATGCCACCGATAAGCCCCAGAACGAACCAGCCGATCTTGAACCCCCAGCTCATCGGAGCAGGGTCGTCGTCTGGGTCGGAGGGCGTAGCGAAGAAGGAGAACGCTCCATTCTCACGAAATGTCGGCTGCTGCTGGCCATTGCCCGGCTGTTGGGGCTGTTGGGCCTGCGGCTGCTGCGAAGGTTGCTGTTGAGGCTGTGCAGGCTGTGGCTGTTCAGCAGGCTGCGCCGGTTGCTGCACGGGCGCTGCTGGCTGAGCGGGCGCTGGCGATTGCGGCTGCACGACCGGTCCCGCAGTAGGAGCCGGAGGTGGCAGCGGCTGATCGGATGCCGGCGTTCGCTGTTGCGTGCCTTCTGGAGTCAAACCCGTCGGCGAGGCTTGTTGGTCTTGAGCTTGTCTATCGTTCTGTTCAGGCATAGGAACCCTTTTGTACGCGATCGGACGATTTCATCTGTCCATTATCCCCGATTCTATCCGATATGTGCGCATCTACCGACAATCGTCATGAGGTGGTAAGGAGCACAACAAAAAAGAACCGCTTCGTGATGAAGCGGTTCTTCGTAGACCCGAAGGTGATGTTCGATCCGACGGTTCGCTTAGCGCTTGCTGAACTGCGGGCGCTTACGAGCTTTCTTCAGACCGTACTTCTTGCGCTCGACCATACGAGCGTCACGCGTGAGATAACCAGCGCGCTTCAGCTCTGCGCGGTAATCGCCAGCCTCGAGAAGAGCGCGAGCGATGCCGTGGCGCAGCGCACCTGCCTGACCAGAGGTGCCGCCGCCATTACAACGAGCGATGACGTCGAACTGATTCATGGTATCGGTGACACCGAAGGGAGTGAGTGCATAATCGACCAATGCCTGACGACCGAAGAAATCGAGTCCGTCACGACCATTGACGGTCACTTTGCCCGTACCAGGGACGATACGAACACGAGCAACAGCGTTCTTGCGACGGCCAGTGCCGTAATATACTGCTTCGCCTGCCATTAGTTATCCTCCATCTTGATCTCGCGGGGAGCCTGAGCCATGTGCGGATGCTCTGCACCAGCATAGACCTTGAGCTTCTTAGCCATCGCACGACCGAGCGTGTTCTTGGGAAGCATGCCCTTGACCGCATGCTCGATGACGCGCTCTGGGTGCTTTGCCATAGCCTCTTCGAAGGTCTCGCACTTGAGTCCTCCGGGATAACCGCTGTGACGATAGTATTCCTTGTCCGTGAGCTTCTTGCCCGTCACACGGATCTTGTCGGCGTTCACGATGACGACGAAATCGCCGGTGTCGACGTGTGGGGTATAGGTTGGCTTATGCTTGCCACGAAGAATCTGAGCTGCCTTCGAAGCGACGCGACCGAGGACCTGATCCTCTGCGTCGATGAGAAGCCATTCGCGCTCGACTTCGCCTGGCTTTGCGTAATAAGTCTTCACTGCGTTCCTCCAATAAAGTAACAATGTTAGTTTTCAAAAGTTGCCTGCTTCTGCCTGAAACGCGAAGGATCCTACCCCCTCGCTCTCCTATCGACTGGTTCTGGACTACCATTCGAGAGGCTTCAGACCGCACAGCCACACGGGGCTTTTGAAAGCGAACCTTTGCATAATAATCCGTTTTGCATGCCGGAGTCAATCGGAATCGATCCTGAACGGCATACGAACACTGTGGGCGGAATTCGATCGCGAGAGCGAAGTCCTTAGAGGTCGGTGTTGTCGAGATCGTAGGGGGTCGCCTGGTAGACGTAGTAGTTCAGCCAGTTCGTGTAGAGCAGCTGAGCGGCGCTGCGCCAGTTCGAGAGCGGCTGACGCGCAGGATCATCGTTTGGGAAGTAGTGCTTGGGCAGCGCGGGGTCGATGCCCTTCTTCACGTCGCGAAAGTATTCTTCGGCCAGCGTATTCGTGTCGTATTCGGGGTGACCGAATACGAAGAAATGCCTGCTGTCGATGCTCTTCGCGATGAACACGCCCGCTTCGTCCGACACAGCGACGAGCTCGAGATCGGGATTCGCCTCGACGTCTTCCACATGAACTTCGGTGTTGCGCGAATGCGGCGCATAGAGCACGTCGTCGATGCCGCGCACGAGCGGACTTGAGGGCTTCACGATCTGATGGGCGAAGATGCCCGACATCTTCTCGTCCAGAATGAACTTGTCGATGCCGTAGTGATAATAGATGCCCGCCTGCGCTCCCCAACAAATATAGAGCGTCGAGAACACGTTGGTCTTGGCCCATTCGAAGATGTCGCAGAGTTCGGGCCAATAATCGACCGTCTCGAAATCGTAGAGCTCGACCGGAGCACCCGTGATGATCATGCCGTCGTAGCGCTTATGGCGCACATCATCGAGGCCGACATAGAAGGATTCGAGATGCTCTGCCGGAACATGGGTCGCGCGATGACTGACAGTCTGAAGGAGATCGACCTCAACCTGGAGCGGCGTGTTCGAGAGCTTGCGCAAGATCTGCGTTTCGGTCTCGATCTTCGTGGGCATGAGATTCAGGATGAGCACGCGCAACGGGCGAATATCCTGATGGATCGCGCGATGTTCGGTCATCACGAAGATGTTCTCGCCCTCGAGCACGCTGGTCGCGGGGAGGGCATCAGGGATTCTGATCGGCATGGTCTCGTCCTTTCGTAAGCGTACCCATGATAACAGCTTTCCAGGTCAGCAGGCTTTTGCATGCTTCGAAGCGGGTATCGGAGTTCCTGAGAGCTAGCTATCAGGAACCGCTATGACCTGAAAGCGAGAAGATCGGCGCTGCGGCTGGTTCGAATGCGATCGGGTGATACGATCGTTGAGAAACCTTCGTGGAGTTCGTTCGGGGTTGCAAGGCGCAGCGAGACTGAGCAAAAGCGAAGTTCGAAATCCACTTTGCGCGAGCAAAGTTAGTTCGAACGAGCGACGCTGTCTCGCGAGCCTTGCGAACCCGAACGAACTCGACGCATTTCTACACGAACATGTTAGGAGCATTCATGACCTCGCAGATCGGAACTACTTGTGTGCAAGGCGGCTACCATCCCGGAAACGCGGAGCCCCGTCAGATCCCCATCTACCAAAGCACTACCTGGAAGTACGATTCGAGCGAGTTCATGGGAAAGCTCTTCGACCTGGAAGAGGCGGGATATTTCTACACACGCCTGCAAAATCCCACGAACGACTATGTCGCAGCGAAGATCTGCGAGCTGGAGGGCGGAACGGCTGCGATGCTCACTTCTTCGGGGCAAGCTGCGAACTTCTTCGCCATCTTCAATATCGCAGGCTGCGGCGACCACGTGGTCTGCTCGACCTCGATCTACGGAGGAACGTACAACCTATTCGCTCACACCATGGCACGCATGGGCATCGAGTTCACGTTCGTCTCCCCCACTTGTTCGGATGAGGAACTCGAAGCAGCATTCAAACCGAACACCAAAGCGGTGTTCGGCGAGACCGTGGCGAACCCAGCGTTGACCGTGCTCGACATCGAGCGTTTCGCGAAAGCCGCACATGACCACGGCGTGCCGCTGATCGTCGACAACACCTTCCCCACCCCCGTCAATTGCCGCCCGATCGAATGGGGTGCCGACATCGTGACGCACTCGACCACGAAATATATGGATGGCCACGGGGCTGCTGTTGGTGGGTGCATCGTCGATTCGGGCAAGTTCGATTGGGACGCACACGCCGATAAGTTCCCCGGCCTCACCACGCCCGACGTAAGCTACCACGGCGTGACCTACACCAAGCAGTTCGGGCAAGAAGGCGCCTTCATCACGAAGGCGACCGCGCAGCTCATGCGCGATTTCGGTGCGATCCAATCGCCGCAGAACGCCTTCCTCTTGAACATGGGGCTCGAGAGCCTGCACCTGCGCATGGCGCAACACACGAAGAACGGTCTCGCGGTCGCACAATTCCTGAACGACCATCCGAAGGTCGCGTGGGTTCGCTATGCCGATCTGCCCGGCGACGAGAACTACGAGCTCGCCCAAAAGTACCTACCGAATGGATCGTGCGGCGTCGTGAGCTTCGGCGTTGCTGGCGGTCGAGAGGCGGCTGAGCGATTCATGTCAGCGCTCAAGATGGCGCAGATCGCGACCCATGTTGCTGATGCACGCACCTGCGTTCTGCATCCAGCTAACGCCACCCATCGCCAGATGAACGACGAGGAGCTCGAGGCGGCGGTCATCAGCGCGGACCTGATCCGCCTTTCATGCGGCATCGAAGACCCAACCGACCTCATCGCCGATCTCGAGCAGGCGCTCGCGGCGGTATAGATGTTCGCGGCAGCGCTCGCAACGGGGTAGACGTTCTGCTGCATATGCAGTCGCCTCAATAGAGAAAGCGACTCGCCGCGCTTATCTTCGCGTCTCGTTTTGCAGTCAAAACATGATTTTTTGCAGCAGTTTTGCGCTTGTACGCACAAAATAGGCCACTCGGGGACGCTCCCGAGCAAAGATCGCAGTGTTTGCTAGCCCTTATCACAAAAAGCCCAGGTCGGAGATCTTAATGTCTGTCGAGTTGTGCGTACGATCGAAAATATCTTGCAATAAATCGGGGAAACGGTGCAGGAATAAGTTCAGGGCGTACGGAAAAGCTTCGGAGCATCGCGCAGATGGAGGGCTCAGGGAGAAGGGTTCAGGGAGCATCGTACATGTGAAAGACCTTGAGGATACTGCATCTCGTGCACATGAAGGATCAAGGCGCCATATCATGCATATAGAAAGTCTTGAGAACGCACGAAAGCCCCGACGAATCGGGGCTTTCTTCTTAGCTATGAACTTCCGCGAAGGACCGACTCGCTGCGCTAATCCTGAACGCGGATGACCGAAGGATAGCCGCCCAGCACCGCATTCGGAAGCGCGAGCACTTCTTCGATGACCTTCGCGACGCTGTCTTCATGCGCAGTATGCGTGACGAAAACCAAGTTCACCGCGTCGCGCGCTTTCGTGCCGCGCTGCTGTACGGATTGCAGCGATACGTCGTACTTCGCGAAGATATCCGCGCATGCCGCCAGAACGCCCGCGCGGTCCTCGACCAGGAAGCGGATGTAGTATTTCGTCTGCAGCTCGTCCATGCTGATGACGGGCAGATGGTCGGTGCATGTGCAACCAACGATGGGCGCGATGCCCATCTGGATGTGGCGCGCGACCTCGAGCACATCGCCCATGACCGCGCTTGCGGCAGGGCCTGCACCTGCGCCTTCGCCGAAGAACATGGTCTCACCCACTGCGTCGCCGACCACGTAGATGGCGTTGAAGACGCCATTGACCTTCGCGAGCTGGTGGTCGAGCGGAATCATGGTGGGGTGCACGCGCACGCCGATACCGTGATCGGTACGGTGCGCATGAGCGATCAGCTTTACGGCGTAACCCATGTTGTTCGCGAGTGCGAGATCGATCGGCGAGATACGGCGGATGCCTTCGGTGTACACATCGTCCATGACCACACGAGAATTGAACGCGATAGATGCGAGGATGGCGATCTTCGCTGCTGCGTCATGACCGTCCACGTCCGCCGTAGGGTCAGCCTCGGCGAAACCCTTTTCCTGAGCTTCCGCGAGCGCTTCGTCGTAGCTCATGCCGTCTTCATCCATGCGCGTAAGCATGTAGTTGGTCGTGCCGTTCACGATGCCCATGACGGCAGAGATTTCGTTCGCGATGAGGGAGTGCTTCAACGGGCCGATGATGGGGATGCCGCCGCCAACGCTGGCCTCGAACGCGATCTCGACGCCCTTCGCTTCCGCGAGCGCCATGATCTCTTCGCCCGACGTGGCCATGAGCGCCTTGTTCGCGGTGACGACGTTCTTACCCGCCTCGAGCGCGCTCTTCACGACATCCTTCGCGACCGTCGTGCCGCCGATCAGCTCGATGACGATATCGATCTCGGGATCGTTGATGATGTCGGAGAAGTCGGTCGTGAACAGGTCCGCAACGCCATGCGCCTCTGCCTGTTCAGGGTTGCGCGAGCACACGCGCACCAACTCAAGATCGATGCCGTAATGACGCAGGAAATCTTCCTTGTGGTTGCGCAGAATATCGATGCAGCCGCCGCCAACGGTACCGGTTCCAATCAATCCGACTTTAACAGCCATACGATCCACTCCATTCATAATTCGTGTGCTAGAGATTATACCCACTGGAAAATGAATCGAGCGACCACAACACGGGCCGCTCGATAAGATAGCGATTTAGGTAGTCTTACGGTCGCGCTAATCCACGTCGCACGCCATGAGGTCGGCGTAAGTCTCGCGGCGCGTGACGAGCTTCGCTTCCCCGTCCTTCACGAACACGATGCCCGGACGCGGCTGTCCGTTGTAGTTGCTCGCCATGGAATGGCAGTAAGCGCCGGTGCCGAACACGCACAGGATGTCGCCCAGGTCGGGATGCTGCAGCGGACGATCGAGCGCGACCGCATCGCCGCTTTCGCAGTGTTTGCCACAGACCGTCACGATCTCGGTGCGCGGCTGGTCGGCCTTGTTCGCGATGACCGGTTCGTAGTCCGCGTGATAGAGCGCGGTACGGATGTTGTCGGACATGCCGCCATCGATCGCGACGTACTTGCGGATGCCCGGCAGCGTCTTCAGGATGCCGACCGTGTAGAGCGTAACGCCAGGGTTCGCGACCATCGAACGGCCTGGTTCGCACAGGAGGCGCGGCTCCTTGAAGTCGAACTGCGCGCAGTACTTCTTCATCGAGCTCGTGACCACCTCAGCGAATTCTTCGATCGAAGCGGGCTTCTCTTCCGTGACGTACGCGATACCGAGACCGCCACCCACGTCGATCTCGTCGACCTCGATGCCGTAATGGTCCTTCACGCGCGCCGCGAATTCCACGATGACCTTGATGGCCTCGTCGAAGGAGTGGAGCGCGAAGATCTGCGAACCGATGTGCATATGGAATCCGACCAGGTTGACGTTGGGGAGTTCGTAGATATCGCCCACGCAGGTGAACGCGAAATCCTCGCGCATGGTGAAGCCGAACTTCGAGTCCTCGCAGCCAGTGCGGATGTATTCATGAGTGTCCGCCTCGACGCCAGGAGTGATGCGCATGTAGATGTCTTGGGTCTTACCCAGTTCCGTCGCGATCTCGGAGACGCGATAGGCTTCGATGCGCGAATCGACCACGATGCGGCCCACGCCTGCGGAAATAGCCTCGCGCAATTCCTGTGGGGTCTTGTTGTTGCCGTGCACGAAGACACGCTCCATCGGGAAATCGACCGCTTGTGCGAGCGCGAGTTCGCCACCGCCCGATACGTCCAAACATAGACCGTGCTGCGCCACGAGTCGGCAGACCGCCTTGTTCAAGAACGCCTTCGACGCATAGATGACATCGGAATTCGGATAGCGCGACGCGAACGCATCGCGATACGTTTCCATGCGATTCTCCAGGTCTGCCTGGTCGTACACATAGAGCGCCGTGCCGAATTCTTTGGCGACGTCGACCATATCCACTCCACCGATATGAAGGTGCCCGTCGATGACCTCCGCCGTGAGCGGCAGGCAAGCGCCGAGCTCCATCGTGGTGAGATTATCGGGTTCTGCATCATGCTTTGGGGCTGGAAGCGACATGAGGTCCCTTTCTCAAAGTAGTGTCAGTGTTAACTCGCTCTATCTTACTCTCTGGCTGCATACGCGCTCAGGAGAATAAGGCGAAGAAACGAGATAGCAATGTTTCTTCTTCCTCTTCGACCGCTTCAGGTTCGGGGTCGGGCACATGAATGGCTTCGGTGGTCATGACGAACTGGACCAACTTCACGTTCGTATTGCGCGCATCGACGAAGCTCTGAGGTGTGAAATCACTCTTATCGTAATCGGACATGAGCGCGTCGATCTCTGCCTGGACCTTGTCAGGAATGCGCTGGCTCTCTTCATGGAGCTGAGTCGTGCCTTCGGCGAGCGCTGCCGTGCCATTCGCAAGCTGATCGGCGCCCTGCATCAAGCTATCCGTCGAACCCGCCAGCTCGCTCGCGCCCGCATCGAGTTCGCTCGAGCCAGCGACAAGACCCTCACCCTTTGCGGAAAGCTGTTCGAGTCCCGCAGAAAGCTGGGTGAGCGCGCCATCGATCTGCGCATATCCGCTCGGCAACTGCTCGACCCCTTCGGCATACTGCTTCAGGCCTGCGAGCTGAGTCGACATGCCTGCGATCTGCTGGATGAGCGCAGCTTTTTCCGCATCGGAAAGCCCGCTCGCCTGGATCTGAGCGACAAGACCCTGAATCTGCGACTCGGTCTGCGAGAGCGACTGCGTGATACCGGCGCTCGCGGTGGCGAGTTCTTGGAGCTTCGCAGCGAACGTCTTCGAGCCTTCTGCTGCCTGCGCGAGACCCTGGCTCACCTGCGCGACGCCCGCCACATAGGCAGCAACTCCAGCTGAGAGCTCTTCGGTTCCGCCCTTCAGCTGCGCGGCACCCTCATCGAGCTTCTGCACACCACTTGAGAGCGCATCCGAGCCTGTCTCGAGATCATTCGCGCCGCTCTTGAGCTTCTCGGAGCCCGCGATCAATTCATCGAATTGCGAGACGAGCGCAGCAGAATCGGGTAGGTCGAGCGCCATGGAGAACGGGATCGCGGCGATGCTGATGCCCTCCATCTCGAAATCCTTGACCTCTGCCGCAAGCGAGAACGAACCGTCCTTGCCCGGCATGCCCGTGAACGACACGGACGTATCGGAACCAGCCAGCGCGATAGCACCTTCTTCGGTCGCGACGTGCGTCGCATGATCGATCGGCAGCGTGCACGTGATCTGCAGCATGTAGTTATCGTAATAGGCCTGGTCGACCGCGGTGTTGCGATCGGTCTCGATAAGGATGCGCAACGACCCCGTCTTACCTGCAAGCTCTTCAGGAGAAACACGCTGGCCATCCAATTCATAGGCGATGCGGATGTTCCACGGCAAATCGGTCGAAGCGAGGTTACCTTGATAGGTGAATGACTCCTCCTCGATGACACATACCACGCTGTCAGCTTCAAGCCCGAGCGCCGCTTCGTCAGTGAGGTTGACCGCGTCGTCATACGCGCCGAAATCGCGCGCAAGAGCAGGAACGTCGGAGAAGATCTCGTTGACGACATAGAGGCTCTTCACCGCACCCGTTGCGGTCATGCTGGCGTAGACGACCTCTTCCTTCTCCGCGCTACCTTCGATGATATCGCCCTCGATCCGAGCGCTCGAGGCGGCTGCTTCTTCGGCGTATACCGGAGTGAACGTAGCGAGCTGCGGCGCGACGCCACCTGCTACCAACACCACGGCAAGCGCGCTTGCCATTGCAACGTTTCGGACCTTCATATCTTCACCCTTCATAGAAGCGAGCACCGAGCGTGGTCTTCTCGATGACCTTGTCGAATACGATGAACAACATCGGCAGGAGCAAGAACGTATTGAGCGCCGCGATGAACGCGCCACGCCCGATGAGCGTGCCCAACCCCGCGATGACCCCGTTGCTCGAGATGAGGCCGATGAACATGCCGCAGAGCGTGAGGATGGTAGCCGACGTGAGGATGGTGATGGCGCTGTGCGAGATGGCTTTGATGAGCGCGGGGCGCTTGGGCATCTCGCGACGTTTCTCCAGATAAGAACGCGATAGGATGATGGTATAGTCCACCGTCGCGCCCAGCATGATGGCGCTGATGATGAGATAGCCGATGTACTGGATGGTGTCGCCCGTGAAATACGGGATGGCCAGGTTGATCCAAATGGAAAGCTCGATCGTGAAGAGCAGGATGAGCGGGATCGACAGGCTGCGGAACATGATGAGCAACACCAGGCCGATCGCGACAACCGAAGCGATGAGCACGCGCAGCGAGTCGTCGTTCACGATGAGCGACATGTCGTAGCTGGTCACCATGCCGCCAACCAGTTCGTAGGCGTTCGGGTAATACTGCTGGCTGATATCGCGCACTTCCTGGATGAGATCGAACACCTCCTGGCCTTCGCTCGAGAGGTCGGTGCCGATGATGATGCGCGAGTATCCGTTCGAGATGAGCGCCGAGAGGCTCCCTTCGGGCACCACATCGGTCGGAATGCGCTCCGAGACCGTCGTAACGTACGACGTGACCGACGTGACATGCGGCAGGCCGTCGATGGCCTGCGTGAGCGCGCGTTCCTTGCCCCAGCTGCCTTCAGGCACGAGCAGCACCCATTGCCCTGATACGTTGAACGTGTCCTCGATGAGGTTCGTGTCGTCGTAGATCTCGCTACCCGGCTCGACGAAGCCGCTGGCGCCATACACGAATTCCGTCTGGCGCGAGCCGAGGAATGCGGGTGCGACCACCAGCGCTGCGATGATGGTGAACGGGATGCTCAGACGCACGCACCACTGCGCGAACTTGTTGAACGAGGGCAAGAGCTTGCGATGCGCCGTGCGCTGCAGGAGCTTTTCCGAGAGCAGCACCATAACCGGCAGCACGAAGAGCACAGACAGGAAGCTGAACACGATGCCTTTCGCGAGCACAAGACCCATGTCGGCACCGATCAAGAATGCCATGACGCACAGCGACAAGAAGCCGAAGAACGTGGTGGCCGCCGAGGACGCGATGACGCCCGATGCCTTGTGCATGCCCGCTACCGCAGCCTCATAGGAAGAAAGGCCCTCAGCCTTGAAATGGCGATATTCATGCAGCATGACGATGCCGTAGTCCATCGAGACCGCAAGCTGCAGGATAGCCGCGCACATCTGCGTGATGAACGAGATCTCGCCGAAGATGATGTTCGTGCCCAGGTTGTAGACGATCGAGATGCCGATGACCGAAAGGAAGAGCACTGGCTCGAACCAGGCTTCGCTCGTGAGCAATAGCAGCCCCAGGATGACCGCGACCGCCATGATGAGGATGATCTGGATCTCGATATCCGACGAGCCTTGCGCCACCGCCGTGTTCACCGCATCGCCCGACATCGCGACATCGGAGGCTCCCTTCGTAGCAGCGACCTCCTTCACTTCGTCGAGCGTGGCCACCGCTTTGGTCGAATCGAACGTGACCTGATAGAGATAGCCTTCGTCGCTCTTCCAGGCGTTCACCACGTTCTGGTCGTAAGTCTCGAGCGGGCGCGCGATATCGACCACATCACCTAGCCACAGCACATCCGAAAGGCCATCGAGCGCCTCGAATTCTTGCGCGAGCGTATCGGCCTGCATGAGCGAAACGCCTTGCACATAGACATATCCATTGGGAAGGTTGCCGCCGAACGAATCCTCCAGTACCTGGAGCGACCTGGTCGAAGCCGACTCTTCGGGAAGATAGTCGGCGAATTCATAGTTCACCTTTACGAGCGGGATGCACAGTGCGCATACGACGCACAATACGAGCGCCCACGCCAGCACGCCCTTGCGATGGTTCAGGGTCGCACGAAAGAGCTTGTCGACTGCTTGATGCACGGCCCTTCTTTCCTCTTCGTCGCCCGTGAAGATTTGCGCATGTTAGCGATCTATGGGTAGTATAAACAAACCTGAAAACAACTACGAACGCGGTAGGGATTCTCCATGCTAAAAATCACGGTCATCGCTGTTGGGAAGCTGAAAGAGCGTTTTTGGCGCGATGCGTGCGCTGAATACCTGAAGCGCTTGGAAGGCTACTGCAAGATCGTCGTACGCGAGATCCCTGACTCGAACATGGCCCAGGAAGCGAGCCTCATCACAGATGCGCTACCCGAAAAGGCACCCGTCATCGTGCTGGATATTCAAGGCAAGCCCACGTCGAGCGAACAGCTGGCGACCATGATCGAGACCTCAACCGTGGAAGGCGTTTCGCATATCGCATTCGTGATCGGCGGATCGGACGGGATCGCACCTGAAGTGAAAGCGCGCGCTGCCAAGCGCATGAGCTTCGGGCCGATAACGCTTCCGCACAACCTCGCGCGCGTCGTGCTGCTCGAGCAGATCTACCGCGCCTTCAAGATCATGCGCGGCGAACCGTATCACAAATAGGGATTACTTCCAGTCCGCGCCCACCACGACCAGATAGTCGGTCGTGAAGGAATAGACGCCGCCCGAATTCTTCTTGATCTGGCCAACGCCGAGCAGATCGGCGATCGCTTGCGCTTGCGCCTTATCGGAATCGTCTTCGTAGATGACGAGCGTGTTCTTGTACTTCGAATCGTCTGCGTTGCCCGTATCGGTTATAGCGCCCTTCGCGGAAAGCTTCGAAGCCGCATCCGCCGCGCATCCATTGATGCCCGAGCCATTGCGCACGGCGATCTTCACGCCGCTCAGATCATTGCTCGCCGAAGAAGAGGCCGATGAATTGCTGGTCGCAGCCGCCTTGCCGCCATCACCGACGACCGCGAGCGTGACGCCCGTGTTCGGATCGACCAGGTCCTCTTCAGTGGGAGGAAGACCCGCGTCGACACGACGCATCATCTCGCGCCAAGGTTCCTCATCAAGGATCGCCCACCAGATATCGTCCTCATAGAGTGGCGTGGTCGGCTCCATGGCCGAGTAGATGTCCTCTTCGACGTTGATGTCCTTGAAGGTGGTGGCGAAGCCCAGGATGCTCGACACCGAGAAATCGGTCGTGATGTAATTAGCCAGCGTGTTGACGGTGTTCGTCATGGTGGCAGGGTCGGAAGACATGATCTTCTTCAGAATGGCGGAGATGATCATGCGCTGATTCGCGGCGCGCATCAAGTCGCCATCGCCATATGCATCGTAGGCATGGCGCGAACGACAGAGCACGAGCGCTTGAGAGCCATTCAAGGTCTGGGGACCTGCTTCGAGCGGTTCGCCAGCCAAAGGATCGTTGATGGCCATCGGCACGTCGACCTCGACACCACCGAGCGCATTGACCACGTCTTCGAAACCGTTGAAGTCGATCTCTGCATAGTGATGGATCGGCACGCCCGCCAATTCAGAGACGGTCTTGACCGCCAAAGAAGGACCGCCGAAAGCATACGCGGCATTGATCTTCTGTTTGCCATAACCAGGAAGTTCGACCATCGTATCGCGATAGATCGAGACCATGGTGATCTTCGTGTTCTTAGGATCGACGCGCGTCAAGATCATGGAGTCGGTGCGATATGCACCCCCATAGATGTCGCTCTCTTCACGCTCGTCGGATTTATCCACGCCGATCAGGAGCATATAGAATGGCTCGCTCGGCGAATCCGATGCCGTGAGCGAGGCGAGCAGATCGTCGTCGAGGCCATCTTGAAGGTTTCGGTCGATGCCCGAGATGAATGCGAACGCAACGCCTGCACCCGCGAGGATGACCACCAAGAAGATCGCCGCGACCGTGAGACCTACGCGACGCTTGCGGCGCTTCTTCTGCTTATGGGCAGCGTTGTGATATTGTTCAGCATTTCCATGGCGAGAATACGCGCTCACGTCGTTCTGAGATGCGTACGACTGACGCGCATATGATGGATGATCATTGAACGAGGCGCTATGACGCCCTGCTTTTTTCTTCGATTTCATCATGCTTCCATAATGCGTAATTTCGATTCGTTACGCAATTGTAAATAGGGCTCCGAACGAGAATTACCCCAATTTAACGTGATTTCTTCAAAATTAAGAAGCGACCAGAACGCTCGCCCCGATCGGAATGCCGCTCAAACTTCTTTCGAGATCGTGAACTTCCACGCACAGCCGCACGTTGGGTCGACCACTTCGGGATAGCAGCTCAAGCACTCGACTTCGATGCGGCTATCGATGGTCTTTGCGAACGTGGTGTATTCGTTGATGCCGACCGGTTTGCACGGATGATACTCCATGCCTTTTCGGTTGCGTGCAGCCTGTACGCGACATACATCGATACGGAAGATGAGCGCGTCGTCTTCCCAATGCATGCTCGCCTCGTTGGCATGCACGTTGTAGTTGAGCGCGAGGGCCTGCTCAAGCCCCTGAAGACCAGGATGCTCGTCGAGTCCGAGGAACTTCTTGAGACGCGTCGCTTCGGAGATCGGATAGCGATTCCAGACTTCTGCGTCGATCTCCATCGCGCGATCCATGCCATCACGCTCTTCGAGCACCTGGAACCACACGCCATCCATGGCGACCAGGTTCTTCGACGCCATTTCAAGGAGCTCGATCAGCTGTTCTTTGGTCAGTCGCTGAAGGTTTTCTTTCAGATCGGACATCGGCGTACTCCTTCGTTCGATAGACGTCTCCCACAACTCCTCGTGAGGATCGCATCGATGTTCTCGGGTGATATTGTGACATATTCAGAACGAACGCGCGCATGCAGCATGCCTCCATCACCCATCGTGTAGAATTATCGCAAACAACGCTGAAACGACGCACCCTAAGGAGCACTCATGAGCCTTCGTAAAACCGGCGCACAACTCGCATCGTCGCTTTCCACGTGGGGGCTCAAGAAGCTCGCTCACAGACCGGGCGCGAACATGCCTGGCAAGATCGCGTTGAAGATCGACCCGAACATCATCGCAGAGGAGATGGACAAGGTGACCGAGGGCTCGATCGTAGTGGTGGGCACCAATGGCAAGACCACCGTCACCAACATGATCGCCGACATCCTGGAAGCTTCGGGTAAGACCGTGGCGTGCAATCGTACGGGCGCCAACATGGCCTATGGCGTGGCTGCCACGCTGTTGCAGACCAAGCCGGTCGAATGGGGCGTCTTCGAATCCGATGAACTCTGGCTCGCGCGCATCTTACCGCAGGTGAAAGCCACCTATGTGGTGCTACTCAATCTATTCCGCGATCAGCTCGACCGCTGCGGCGAGATCGACCGCGTGCAGGAGGCCATCATCTCCGGGCTCGAGCAGTCGCCCGAATCGACGCTCATTTACAATGCTGACGATCCACTCTGTGCCATCATCGCCGAGAAGGTCTCGAACAAGGCCATCGCGTTCGGCGTTGGCGAAGATATGCATCTTGCACAGAACACCATCGCGGATGCACAGATGTGCCAACGCTGTTCGGGTATGTTCACCTACGACTACCGCCAATACGGGCAGCTCGGCACGTACCGCTGCGAGAACTGCGGATTCGCGCGGCCCGAACTCGACGTTTCAGCGAACTACATCACGTTCGGCGCGGGCATCACCTATTCCATCACCGATGCGCTCGATGGCAGCGATGCGACGATCCGTCTCGATCAGTCGGGCCCCTACATGGTGTACAACACGCTCGCTGTGTGGACCGCGACCCACCTTGCAGGGATCTCGAACGAGATCATTCAGAAGGGCATCTCGGCATTCGACCCGCAGAATGGACGCCTCCAGCATCTTATGATCGAAGGACGACCTCTGCTGTTGAATCTCGCGAAGAATCCGACCGGTTTCAATCAGAACCTGAAGATCATCACCGCAGATGAAGGCAAGAAGGTCGTGGCGTTCTTCATCAACGATAACGAAGCGGATGGGCACGACATCTCTTGGATCTGGGATTGCGATTTCGAAGAACTCGCGAGCCAACCTGACCTGGTGGTCTATGCGGGCGGCACACGCAAGAACGATTTGCAGGTGCGCCTGAAATACGCTGGCATCCAAGCGCGCTTGCTGAATAGCGTGAACGATATGGTCGATACCGCGCTCGACATGCCCGCGGACTGGAACATGTACGCGATCGCGAACTACACCGCGCTGCCTGCGGTTCGCTCGGCGCTCATGGAGCGCGCAGACGCTGCTCCGGTCGAGGTACCGCGCGAGGGCTCGCTGCGCATGACCCCTGCGGTCACGACGAACGCCGTCCCCGCCATCCAACAGGAGCCGCTTCGCATCGTGCACCTCTACCCCGACCTGCTCAATCTGTATGGCGACGGTGGCAATTTGAAGGTGCTCCTGCAACGCTGCGCGTGGCGCGGCATCCCTGCCGAGCTCGTCGAGATCCATTATGGCGACGAGTTCGACCTGAGCGGAGCGGATCTCATCTTCATGGGCGGCGGTCCTGATCGCGAACAGCACCTCGCTTCCCAAGAGATCCTCAAGAACAAAGAACAGCTGGCTGAATACGTCGAAAGCGATGGCGTGCTGCTAGCGATCTGTGGTGGTTACCAGATCCTAGGCAAGAACTGGCTGATGGGAGACGAGAGCGTCGAAGGTCTTTCTATCATCGATGCCGAAACGCTGCGCGCAGGAAAAGGCTTCGATCGCTTGATCGAGAACATCGCGCTCGTTTCTCTCCTTGCATCACATCCGGTCATCGGATACGAGAATCATGCGGGCAGGACCCATCTTGGCGAGGGGCTCGAGCCATTCGGTCAGGTCGTCTCCACTACGGGCCACGGCAACGATGATAAGTCGGGCGCGGATGGCGTTCGCTATAAGAACGTGATCGGTACCTATCTGCATGGTCCGCTTCTGGGTAAGAATCCTGAAGTTGCCGATTGGCTGCTCGCTACCGCGCTCTCGCGCAAATTCGGCGAGAACGTGAAGCTCGAGCCGCTCGATGATAGCGTCGAGTTGAACGCTAATGAGTTCATGGCGAATCGCTTGATCAAGTAGCTCAGGGTCACACCTAAGCGTCGATATGACCCGCTTCCCTGTTCGCACCTTCGGTGCTCATGCGGTCGCTGCTCTGTAAACTTTATCATTTGAAATTAGTGTCAGAGAGTCAATCGGTCACTTAGGTGTGGCCCTGAGCCGCGTCGCCAAATGCGGCTGCGCAGGCGGATCGTACCTCTTATTTCCATAAAACTCGCGGGTCAGAGAGTCAATCGGTCACTTAGGTGTGGCCCTGAGCTATTTGGTCGAGGGCGGCAACAAAAGAAAAGGGCATCGCCGAAGCGATGCCCTTAACCGCAATAGCTTGAACCCGAATTACTTCGCAGCCTTGAGGCGTTCGTTCAGTTCGTCAGCAAGCTGATGACGCTTGACCTTGCCGCTTTCCGTGTGCGGGATCTCGTCGATGAACTCGATGTGTTCAGGCCACAGACGCTTCGCGACGCCCTTCGCGGTCAGATAATCCGCGAGCGAATCGAGCGTCGGGCGCTCTGCATTCGGATCCTCCAGCACGATGAAGGTGCAGATGCGTTCGCCCAGGCGATCGTCAGGCAGACCGATGGTGGCGTGGTCGCCCACGTTCGGCGCACCCATCAGATTCTCGTCCACCTCGTGCGCAGAGATGTTGATGCCGCCACGAATGAGGATCTCCTTCTTGCGACCGTTGATGCGCACGCGACCTTCGTCGTCCATGAAGCACAGGTCGCCCGAATAGAACCAGCCGTCGTCCTTGAGCTCCTTGGCAGTAGCTTCAGGATTCTTCAGATAGCCTGCGAACATGTGTGGACCACGAGAGATCTCTTCGCCCTGTTCGCCGTGAGGAACTTCTTTGCCGTTCTCGTCCACGACCATGACCTCGATGCCCTCTGGCGCAACGCCCGACCACGCACCGTTCCATTCGATCGCCTCGGCAGGCGGCACGAAGATGTGTGGACAGCTTTCGGTCGAACCATAGCACTCGCACAGAGTCAAACCATGTGCCGCTGCACGCTGCACCATCGAACCGGGCACGGGAGCACCGCCGCAGATGTAGAGCTTGATGGTCTCGAACTCGAGATCGGTCGTGTCGGCCTTGTTGAGCATGTCGAAGATGAACGGAGTAGCACCCATGGACCAAGTAACGCCTTCACGATTCATCTGATTGATGGCCTCTTCGGGGTCGAAGTGATGCGCGACGACCACACGGCCACCCAGCAGCAGCGGCGTGATGAGGCCATGGTTGAAGCCGGTCGCATGATTGAGCGGCGCTGGCATGAACATGACGTCGTCCTGCGTAAGGCCGAGACCCTTCGAGAACGCCGTTTCGGAGAAGTGCAGCGCGTTGTGCGTGATGAGCACCGCCTTCGGACGACCCGTCGTGCCCGAAGTGGAGAGGATCAGCACGACTTCATCGGACTTGCTGCCCGGCTCGCCCGTGTAGGGTTCGTACTTCTCGAAAATCTGATCGAGCGTGATAGCGGTCTTCGCGTCGACGGTCTTATCGTGTACTGCGATAGCCTCGATCGGAAGCGTAGGAACGCGTTCGACAATGGAATAGATGAGGTCTTCATGATTGGTCTTATGATGGAACGTCGGAGCGATGAATGCCTTCGAGCCGACCAGATTCATGGCGTAGACCAGGTCTTCACCGTTGAAGGTGACCGCGAGCGGATGAATGACCGCACCGACCTTCAGGCATGCAACGTAGAGGATCGCGAATTCGGACCAAGGCGGCATCTGGAAGGTGACCACGTCGCCGTTCTCGATACCCTGATCGCGCAACCAGGAAGCCAAACGACCCGCTTTATCGTCGATCTCGGCATAGGTAAGGCGCACGCCCATATCGTCAGAGATGTATTCGCGATCGGGAAACTTCGCCACACGATCGTTCCAAATATCGTTCAGAGTCTGGTCGGTCCAGTAGCCTTTTTCGTAATACTCTTTTTTGTTCTCTTCGTTGATCTTGAGATCGGTAATCATGGTCCCTCTTCCTTTTTTGCGAGGTTAGAACGTGTTCACGTAACACTCAAGGCAAAATTTTACCTTTTAACGGAATGCCCTTCAACCTCAAAACAGCGGCTTATCGCATTCGATCCATGCCAATTTACGATGAATCGTTTCAGTCCTCGCGTGGTTTAGGTTGTATCCTTATATGAACGCGTTTTTCAGTACGAACCCAAGGGGGATTTATGGATTGGGAACAGATCTACAAAGATCGCAGCATGGACGTTGAAACGATGCTCGATCGCTTCGTAGGAGACAACACGTCCGTGTTCGTGGGTACCTTCGAAGTTGCTGGCGGGCTCATTCGTCCCATGCTCAAGCGCATTCAGGACGGCGCGCTGCATGGCATCTCGATGTATGGCGGCATCACGAGCGAGGATTTGCATCTCGACGAACTGACCGTCGGCTTCGACGACTTCCACTATCACAACTACTTCACAGGCGGCAACGAGCGCAATGGCATCTCCGCTGGTCACACCGCATATGTGCCACTGCATCTCCATCGCACCAAGAATCTCGTGGAGAACGACGGTATCGATGTGGCGTTCATCGCTATGACTCCTCCCGACAAGCATGGCTATTGCAACATCGGACACGTTGGCTGTCGCCCCGAGGGCATCCGCAGCGCTAAGCACATCATCGCGCAGATCAACCCGAGCGTGCCGTGGGTGAATGGCCTCGAGCGCAACCTGCATGTTTCCCAGATCGATGCGTTCGTCGAGATCGATCAGCCCATGACCCAGATGCCCATCGCTGAGCCCAAGCCTGAAGAGAAGATCGTGGGCGACATCATCTGCGAGCTCATCCCCGATGGCTCCTGCATCCAGCTCGGATTCGGCTCGATCGCGAACGCCATCGCCGATGGCCTGAAGGCACGCAAGCACCTGGGCGTGCATTCCGAGATGTTCAACGATGCTATGGCTGAGCTACAAGAGATGGGTGTCATCGACAACAGCCGCAAGAGCTACTTGCCAGGCGTTTCGGTCGCAGGATTCGCATCTGGCCAGCAGTATCTCTACGATTTCATCGACCATAATCCAGGCATGTTCTTCACGCCTTATTCCCACGTGAACAACCCCGACTTCATCCGTTTGAACGACAATATGGTATCCGTGAACTCCGCTGTATCGGTCGACCTGACGGGCCAGGTGTGCGCCGAGAGCATCGGTACGCGCCAGTATTCGGGCACGGGCGGACAGGTCGACTTCATTCGTGGTGCGACCTTGGCGAAGAACGGCAAGGCTATCATCGCGATGACCTCCACCACGAAGACCAAGAACGGCGTCGTGTCGAAGATCGCGCCCATCCTCACGCCTGGTAGCGTCGTGACTTCCCTGCGCACTGACGTGCAGTATTTCGTGACCGAGTATGGTTGCGTGAACTTGATGTACTGCGACATCCCCGAGCGTACGCGTCGCCTGATCAGCATCGCGCATCCCGACTTCCGCGACGAACTGACCTTCGAAGCGAAGAAGCTGGGGTATCTGTACTAGATTCGGCTCCGTCTGCGAAAGGGGAGTGATTCCGTTCAGAAGCTCCGCAGCCTTCACTCCATCACTCCCCTTTCGCAACGAACGACTCAAGGACATCTACTGAAATGAAAAAAGAGCGCCGAGGCGCTCTTTTTTCATGATCGAGTTCATTCGAGAAAGCTCATCGCTTCATTAGAGAGCATCGCGCTCATCGAGATAGAGCAGCTGCGCCTTCACGCTGCGAAAAGCTGGGTCACGCAACTCTGGATCGAGCCCCACATAGACCGCATCCACGAGCGCATCCGCATCGCGCTCCACCCCGTTCGCGAGCGCATCCTCGATCTGCTGCAAGCGATCGAGTCGATGCTCGCGCGTGGCCTCGATCGCGACCAACGGGTCTTCGATCGGATAGCCATGCCCAGGATAGAACACGCGCACATCGTCTTCACGCGCGATCGCTTCGAGCGCGTCGAGCGACTGCATATAGTCGGTCAGGTCGCCATCAGGATAGTAGACCACGGTCGGACCATGCTTGAACACGACATCGCCTACGAACATCGAATGGTCCGCAGGATAGATGAGCCCCACCGAGTCGCTCGAATGACCAGGAAGCGGTACGACCTGCAGTTCAGGGCCGTTCTCGATCGGGCAGAATGGACCAGGCTGCAGAGTTCCGTCGAAGGGCGCATACACGCGCGTACCTGTCATATCAGCTAGCTCGACCGCGCCTTCCGTGTGGTCGGGATGCATGTGCGTGCAGACCACCGCACCCACGCGCAATCCTTGATTCACGCAAGCATCGATCACATCTTGCACATGCTGACCTGCAGGAGCAGGGTCGATGACGATGCATTCGGGACTTTCTGCCTCAGCCAAGATCCATGTATTCGTGCCGGTGTAAGTCATGGCAGAGGGATTATCCGCACGCACGCACGAGACGCGCTCGCTCACGCTTCCGCCAGGGAATGGTTCTTTGTCAACGATGAAGCCCACGATGGCCTCCTTCTTCATATCGTTTCATACGAACGGTCGATCCATCGCTCGGTCGCCACTAGGTCGAGTCCGCGCCCTGCGATGAACCTCGTGCGGTCAGTCAAGATCGGCATGCATCACGATGCTTCCATCAGGCTGCTCGATCGGGCGTTGAAGCACCTTCTTCACGACCTTTCGGTCAGCCACGAGCGCTGCAGCCGACTGCGCGCGAGCCACCTGCTCGAGATTGTACAGCGTCGGTTGAAAGAGCAGCCATCTTTCCTCATCCGCCTCGCGCACGACATAAGATGGCGTGACCCACCCTGCGACCTGTGCCTCCGACGTATTGCCATCTGCATGTCGTCCCTCAGGAACGAGTGCAGCGAAGAAATACGTATCGAAGCGCTTCGGCACGTACGCTGGCGTACACCAATTGGAAACGAGACCGAGCAGATCGGTGCGCACCACCAAGCCGCGCTCGATCAGTAAGTCGGCGAAGGCGATCTTATGCGCGACGAGCGCCTCGCGATTCGCGCGCCAGCTCGGGTCGGAGAGATCGGTGACGGTGGATGCTTCATCCGGACCTGCCAGCAGGACACCGCATTCCTCGAAGACTTCGCGTGCAGCAGCGACCACGATGCGACGTGCGTCGTCTTCTGAAACGCTCAGCCATCGCGCCCATTCTGCTGGCTTAGGACCGCACCAGGGCAGATCGGGGTTCGCATCACGTTCGTCGATACGACCACCCGGAAACGCCACTGCATCGGGAGCGAAATCCATGGTCTTCACGCGACGGATCATGAACACTTCGACGTTCTGGCTGTTCGGGAAATCGGGCGGAAAGTTGCCGTCTTCGATACGATACTTCGTATCGCCTGGCTTGGAATCGCGCACCAGCATGACCGTTGCAGCAAGCTTCGGCTGAACAGGGATAGCAGGAGGATGGTCCAGATCGTGTCGCTCGAGCGCGAGCATCCTTTCATCCAACGCGCCATCGACCGCATGCTCGGTTATCTTAAGACGTACGCTCATGGCCGTTCATCATCTCGCCTTCGCTCTCAACGCTAGATATCCGCGTGCAGCACGATGGTGCCGTCGTCCTTGCGGAGCGGCTTGAACATGATCTTCTTCACCTTCTTGCGGTTCGAAACGAACTCTTCCGCAGAAGGAGCCTCTGCGATGCGCGTGAGATTGAAGAGCGTCGGTGCTACGACGAGCCAGCGATTCTCGTCCGCTTCGCGCACGGCATAAGAGGGCGTGACCCAATCCGCGATCTGCGCTTCAGAGGTGTTATCGTCGGCGTACTGGCCTTCAGGCATGAGCGCCGAGAAGAAGAAGGTGTCGTAGCGCTTGGGTTCGAACGTAGGCGTGCAGAAGTTCGCGACCAGACCGAGCAGGTCGGTGCGCAAGATGAGGTCGCGTTCCACCAATAGGTCGGCGAAACCGATCTCGTGCGCAACGAGTGCCTCGCGATTCGCGCCCCAGCTCGGGTCGGAAAGATCGGTGACGGTGGACGTCTCGTCCGGGCCCGCCAACAATACGCCACATTCCTCGAAGACCTCGCGCGCAGCAGCGACCACGATACGACGCGCTTCGTCTTCAGAAACGCCCATCAGGTCCGCCCAGTCCTTCGGGCTCGGTCCGCACCAAGGCAGGTCGGGGTTCGAATCTCGCTCGTCCACGCGGCCACCAGGGAATACGACCGCATCGGGCACGAAATCCATGGTCTTCACGCGACGGAGCATGAACACTTCGACGTTCTGGCTGTTCGGGAAATCGGGCGGGAAGTTGCCGTCCTCGATACGATACTTCGTATCGCCTGGCTTGGAATCGCGCACCAGCATGACCGTTGCAGCAAGCTTCGGCGTGGGTGGGTTCGGAATCGGATTGTCGATGTGGTCGCCGATCGAGGCGAGCACTTTCTCGTTCGGGACCGTTTCGATAGCGCCGTTCGACATATCAATACGCATAGGGGCTCCTCTCGCAGTGAGCGCGCGATCGCGCGCGGGCTTTTCTCTCATTATATCGACTCGCTCCTGTACAAAAAGCTACAGTGTGACAACGAAATCGATCTGTAAAAGCGCCTTAGAGAGCGACCCGGTACCGGGGCGGAGCGCCCTACCAAGTCGCGCACTGGCGCTGTGAAGAGGGCTAAGAAGTCACTCTGCGTTATGACGCGCAGGAAAGAGCACGGCGATGGCCGCCATGATGATGCCCGAAGAGATGGTGAGCAAGATGTAGACCGGGTCGGGATCGTGGCCCAGGATGAACGTTGAGACGAGCGCGGGCAGAATGCACGTGATCGCCACCGCGCACACGCCGCCGAGGATGCTCGCGAGCGTGGAGCAGCGATCGAAGAGCAGCGATGCGAGCGGTGCGCTGATGAGCCAGGACACGATGATCGCCCAGGTCATGGGGTTCTGCAGTGTCGTGATGATGTTCGCGTTCACTTCGGTCCACATGTGAATGTTCCAAAATTGGAAGATATCCCACGACGTGATCGAAACCGAACCGAGCCCCGCCAGCACTACTGACAAGAATGCTGCATAGAGCGTGGTGAGGAAGGCTTGGCGCGGATGCAAGAAATACGCCGTGATGAGCGGCGTGAGGGATCCGAGTCCGATCGACGACCCCGCTGTCGAGAGTAGCGCCGCATTCGCTTGACGCGAGCCGTCGCGCCCGATGAAGAACCACCAGGCGAACGTTGCCGCCACCACAAGAATACCCACGAGCAGCGCGTTGTTGTTCACGAGCGCGAGACCGAGCAGCGAGAACGAAAGCAGCGCACCCACATGCGGCACCGCGAAAGCAGCGACCGCTACGAGAAGGAGCGCCCCCCACAGAGCGGGCGACTCCCAGCCTGGTAAGAGGCTGAAATTGGAGAATGCCACCGAACTGACCAGCACGCATCCGAGCAACGCAAGAATGCGCATCACCATCGGGAAGCGACTTCTGGCAGAGGCCGGATAAAAGCCATCGCCATAGTCGTCGAACGGCACGCTGACCGGCTGGCTCCTTTGCTGGCTCTTCTTTCGGTTGCGACGCGAATTCAGAGGATACGCGCCCGTTTCTTCGGCGTCATCCCCGATCGTATCGATCTCGTCTTCGTCGAAGACATCCGTATCGGTGAGGGTCGCATCGTCCTCGTCCGAACCGACCGCGAACGCCACCACCTTGGCGAGCTTCTTCACGCCCTGCTTCGCATTGCCGAGCGCTGGCTTCACGTCGCGCGCGAACGCATGCACCGACGGATAGCGCCCCTCCTTGTCGGGATCGAGCGCCTTGAAGATGGCATCGTCGAGCTGTTCGTCGACATCCTCCATGCACAGGGATGGAATGACGATCTCGGCATCATAGATGGTGTCGAGCGCCTCGTCGATGCTATTCGCGCGAAACGGGTTATCGCCCCGCGTGAGCATTTCGTAGGTAAGGCTCGCGAGCGCCCACTGGTCGCAGCGTTCGTCGAGCTCTTCGCGCTCCATCTGTTCAGGTGGCATGTAGCCGATGGTGCCGCCGGTCGCCACGCCGAAACCGAAGCCGTCAGCTAAACGCGCGAGACCGAAATCGACCACTTTCACCTGGCCTTGCGTGTTGATGAGCACGTTGTCGGGCTTGATATCGAGATGCAACACGTGGTTCTTGTGGGCCACTTCGAGCGCATGCGAGACCGCCTTGAAGACCGCGGCCACCACGTCAGCATCGATGGCTTCGGGAAAATACTGCATCAGGTCCGTGAGCGAGATGCCATCCACCAGCTCCATGATGATGTAAGCGGCATTGCCCTGGATCTCGAAGTCGTAGATCGAGGCGATGTTCGGGTCGTTCAGCAGCGCTGCCGTGCGCGCCTCTTCAAGACCGGGGATGGAGTTCTTCTCGGCGAAACCGGAATCGAGCATGATGCTGACCGATTCAGCATCCGCGTAAGGATTCTGCGGGTTGTTCAGCCCTGCATTGATCTGGTCAGCTGAAAGCGTGCGCGTGGATGCGTCTTCGAGCGGCAGGCATTTGATGGCGACCTCGCGTTGGATGCGCGTATCCCATGCAACGATGACCGTCGCGAATCCGCCCGAGCCCGCTTCGTAGGTCGGTTGATATCGATCGAGGATCAGCACTTACGCCACGAACTCCTGCACGTAGTACTTGATGATGGCGGCAGACGTGGGCGTACAGAGCTCGCCTTTCAAAAGTGGCGTCGCACGCGGAATGCCCTCGAGGATAGCAGCCGTAGCTGGAGCGGGGATATCCATGAGGCCATGGGCGCATTGGATCTTGCCCTCCCCCGTCTGAACACCCGTTGCCGTGATACGGGTCGGCTGCAACACGTAGAACGCAGCGCAGATCGCGAGCGCATTGCGGATGCCCGCCGCGTTGCCCACCTCGTGGAAATGCGTCTCTTCGACCGTGCACCCGTGCACCTTCGCTTCGGCAGCCGCAAGGATCGCGTACACACCGCGCAACTGGTCCTTCAGGGCATCGTCGATGGTCATCGCGTCGATCGAAGCGTTCACTTCCGCGATCGAATGATGATGCTTATCGGCGATGACCGTGTGGTTCAGGATGTAATCGAAACGCTCGCGCTGAGCGGGCGTCATGAGCGCGATGAGGCTGTCGAGCAACTGTATGCGCGTCGCGCTCTGGGTGAGGTCAAGATGGATCTCCATGTCGTATCGTTTCCTGTCGATCGAGTGCGAATGCTAGTCGCTCGCGCCGCTGGTCTGCAGATGATTGATGAGGTGCGCCTGAAAGCCCGCGCCGAACCCGTTGTCGATGTTCACGACGCTCACGCCGCTGGCACACGAGTTGAGCATGGCGAGCAGCGCCGCCACTCCCCCGAACGACGCGCCGTAACCCACGCTGGTGGGCACCGCGATGACCGGGCATGACACCATGCCGCCCACCACGCTGGCGAGCGCGCCTTCCATGCCCGCGACCGCCACGACCACTTGGGCCTCCATCAGCTCGTCCATGTGCGCAAGCAGCCGATGGATACCCGCGACGCCCACATCGTAGACACGATGGACTTCGTTGCCAAGCGCTTCGGCCGTGAGCGCGGCTTCTTCAGCGACCGCCATATCGCTCGTGCCTGCCGCAGCCACCACGATGGTGCCGTTGCCGCTGGGCTGAGGCATCGTGCCGACGATGGCGAGCTTCGGAATCTCGTGGTAGGTGAAGCCCGCATCCGCGAGATCCACGGCGAGCTTTGCAGCCGATTCTGCCGAAAGACGCGTGATGAGGATGCAGGTCTGCCCATGGTCGAGCAGCGACTGGCAGATGCCCTTTATCTGTTCGTAGGTCTTCGTCGCACCATACACCACTTCAGCCGCGCCTTGGCGCAGTTCACGATGGTGGTCCACCTTCGCATAGCCCAGATCGGAGAAGGGCTCTTTGCGCAACGAGAGCATCACCTGATCGACGCTGCTCCGTCCCGCTGCAAGCTCTTCGAGCATCGCGCGAATGTCTTGAGCGGTCATGGCCTTCCCTTTCTGATCGATGCTACATGGGTGCGTCCGCAAATCGCGTTGGATAGCGCCTCGCGGCCCGTTATGAACGTTCGCGTTTCATACGCGTTTACAGGGTATCACGATGCACGCCGTTTTCACGGCCGAGCCAGTCTTCCTGCACAAAGGATTCAAGCAGTTCAGGGGTTATCTGCTGGCCAGCTTCGACGCGCGTGGCCAAGCAAGAGTAGTTGGGTTTATCTGCGGTGAGCAGGCCCATCTTGCGCGAAAGATCGCGGATCTGGTCCTTGGTCAAGCCCGCATCGCGCAAGGGTGAGCGAACCCCGAACTCCTCGATCGCGCGAAAGCCAGGGCGTCGCGCAGGATCGTCGGTCGCATTCGTGCCGTCGATGACCGTATCGATGCCGAGTTCGCGCGCAGCATCGAAGAGCGCCTGGAAGATGACGCGCTTGCAGTGGTAGCAGCGATCGGGCGGATTCGCGATGACCTCGGGATGTGCGAAGATATCGAGTTCGATGGTCTCGGTCGCAGCACCGACCTGCGCAGCCGCCAAGCGCGCATCGTCCCCCTCGAAATCGTACTGGAACGCCGTGTCGATGGTGAACGGATGCACCTCCGCTCCGCACGCCCGCGCGCATGCCAGCAGAAAGACCGAGTCGCACCCACCCGAATAGGCAAGTGCGACTCGCGGATGTTCCTCGAAGAAGGCTTTGAGCGCAGACGGAACGAGCTTTTCGATCGCGACCAGGTCGATCGGCTGCATCATTCGCCCAGCAACATATCGATCTTGGGCATCCAAGAGCTGATGGCGATGTGTTGCGGGCAGATCTCCTCGCAGGAGCCGCAACTCGTGCAGTTCTCGGCCGTGCGACCGAACTTCGGCACCTCGACCTCGTAATACTCGCGCGCCATCTCCATGCTGTCGTAGAGGAAGCGCATATTGTAGGCCGTGATGTTATACGGAATGACGATCTTCTCCGGGCAGTATTCCACGCAGTAATTGCAGCCCGTGCAGGGAATGACGGAGAACTGACTGAAGCTCTCGCGCAGCTGCTCGATCACATTGTCCTCTTCAGTGGAGAGCATGCCAACTTTGGCCTTCTCTGCGAATGCGATATCTTCCTGCAGCATCTCCATGCTGGACATGCCGGAGAGCACCGTGCCCACTTCGGGCATGTTCCACAGCCAGTCGAACGCCAGTTCAACGGGCGATTTGTCGGTGTTCTTCTCGAGCACTTCCTGGACCTTCGGCGGAAGATCGACCAGGAAGCCACCACGCAGCGGCTCCATGACGATGACGCCGATGCCGCGTTCAGCCGCGAGCTTGAGGCCCTTCAGGCCCGCCTGGAATTCCTGATCGTAGTAATTCAGCTGGATCTGGCAGAAGTCCCAATCGGCGGCGTTCAATACTTCCTCGAAGAGCTCGAAGTCGTCGTGGAAGGAGAAGCCGATGTGGTTCACGCGGCCGTCTTCCTTCGCTTTGATGATGCTCTCGACCGCGCCTACCTTCTGGCAGCGCTTCCAGCTGCCGCCGTTCAGGGAGTGAAGCATGTAGAAGTCGATGTGATCGGTCTTCAGGCGATCGAGCTGCTTGGCGAGCAAGCTATCGAAGTCGTTCTCGGTCTTGTACATCCAGGTGGGAGACTTCGTTGCCAGGTAGACCTTGTCGCGGTAGCCGCCTTCCAGTGCCTGACCCACGATCTTCTCAGAGTTGCCGCCCACATAGTTGAACGCGGTGTCAATATAGTTGATGCCGTGATCGATGGCGTAATGCACCATCTCGATGGTCTTCTCGACATCCACGTCCTCGATGCTGGTGCCATTGCCGGCCTGGCCGCCCTCTTTCAGCGGAAGGCGCATCATACCGAAGCCGAGCGGGCTCACTTTGCAACCCGTCTTGCCGATCTCTCTATATTCCATGTTCAGGGGTCCTTTCGGGTCAACCTCTTCAAAACTTCTCGTCTCTAGTTTACTACGAGACTACGCGGAGTTGAAACCAGGGCCGCAGGGAAGCTGCGCGGAAAAGAAGAAGCGCACGGCCTTCTGACCATGCGCTTCGGATGAGCGTATGCGTTCGCGGAACCCAGCTTGCAAGCAGGCGACGGGTGCTACTCCTTGCCGTTCCAGCAGTAGGTGCACACCTTCGAAGGGTCGATGCCGATCGCCTCGATCATGCCCTCGAGCGACTGATAGCGCAGCGAGTCGAAGCCCATGTCGTCGCAGATGGCCTTCAGCATGCACTTGCCGCGCTCGGTAGTGGCATCGGCGTATTCCTCGAGGTGCTGCTGGCCTTCGTCGCCTTCCAGATCCTGGATGACGCGACGAGCGATCAGCTCCATCTCGGATTTGCTGGACGAGAAGTTCAGGTACTTGCAACCGAACATGATGGGCGGACAGGCCGAGCGCATGTGCACCGCCTTCGCGCCGTTGTTGTAGAGGAATTCCACGGTCTCGCGCAGCTGCGTGCCACGCACGATGGAGTCGTCGACGAAGAGCAGTTCCTTGTCCTTGATGAGCTCGGGGACCGAGATCTGCTTCAGCTTCGCGACCTTGTTGCGGATGTCCTGGTTCGCGGGCATGAACGAGCGCTGCCAGGTAGGCGTGTACTTGATGAACGGACGGCCGAACGGAACTTTCGATTCGGTCGAGTAGCCGATAGCGTGCGGGGTGCCGGAATCGGGAATGCCCGCCACGTAATCAAGGTCGGGGATACCGACCTGCTCGTCTTCGTCGCGCGCCATGATCTCGCCGTTGCGATAGCGCATGACCTCGACGTTCACGCCTTCGTAGGTGGAGGTGGGATAGCCGTAGTAGGTCCACAAAAAGGAGCAGATCTTCATTTCGTCGCCTGGCTCGGCCAAGGTCTCGTAGCCATCTGCCGTGATGTTCACGATCTCGCCCGGGCCCAGTTCGTAGACCGTTTCGTATTCGATCTTCTGGTAGGCGAACGATTCGAACGAAGCGCAATAACCCTCGTGGTTCTTTCCGACAAGGACCGGCAGACGGCCAAGCTTGTCGCGCGCAGCGAGGATGTTGCCGTTCTCGGTCATGACGAGCAACGTCATGGAACCTTCGATCTTGTCTTGCACGTTCCTGATGCCGGAGACGAAATCGTCCTTTTGGTTGATGAGCGCCGCGACCAGTTCGGTGTCGTTCACCTTGCCCGAGCTCATGGCCATGAACTGGTTACCATGGTCGGCGAAGTATTCGTCCACGAGCGCATCGGCATTGTTGATCATGCCGATCGTGGTGAGCGCGAACACGCCGAGGTGCGAACGAACGAGCAATGGTTGGGGGTCGCTATCGCTGATGCAGCCGATGCCGCTGGTGCCCTCGAAATCGTTGAGGTCCTTTTCGAATTTGGTACGGAAGGGGGTGTTCTCGATGTTGTGGATCTGACGCTGGAAGCCTTTTTCCTTGCTGAAGATGATCATACCTGCGCGCTTCGTTCCCAGATGAGAGTGGTAATCCACGCCGAAGAACACATCCAGGGTCACGTCTCTGTGAGATACTGCACCGAAAAAGCCGCCCACGCCAAACCTCCGCACGAACGAGAGTTGTATTTACATCTGAAGTATACGCTGCTTCAACGAACGCAAGGTTAACTAATTGTAAAAACAAGGTGAAGTGCAGTGAGGTCCACGACGTGAAGGCTGGCAAGGGGGAGGGATTCGCGCCTACAGCTGCTCGCTTACGGTTGACGAAGAGCAGCGACCAACCGCGGCTGCGCAAGCGGCGCAAACCCCTCCCCCTTGCCAGCCGACAGTCGTGACCCATCACAGCGTGGTATCATTACCGAGCACACTTTTAACACCAATAGCGAACGCACTTCAAGCGCTCGCTTCACGATCTAGAGGAGATGGGCTCGTGGCGCTTTCCATTGGCATCGTCGGACTTCCTAACGTCGGCAAATCAACCCTGTTCACCGCGCTCACCAACAAGGGCGGTCTGGCAGCGAACTATCCGTTCGCCACCATTGAACCGAACGTAGGCATCGTGCCCGTGCCCGATGCGCGCATGGACCGTCTCGCCGAGATCGACGACCCCGATCGCGTCGTGCCTGCCACCGTCGAATTCGTGGATATCGCAGGCCTGGTCGAGGGCGCTTCGCAGGGCGAAGGCCTGGGCAACCAGTTCCTTGCCAACATTCGCGAGACCGACGCGATCTGCGAGGTCGTACGCTTCTTCTCCGATCCTGATGTCACCCATGTCTCGGGCAAGGTCGACCCGACGAGCGACGTCGAGACCATCAAGACCGAGCTCGTGCTGGCAGACCTCGCTACCATCGAGAAGGCGAAGCCACGTCTGGAAAAGGAAGCGAAGCGCGGGGCTGACGCCAAGAAAAAGCTCGATGCTGTTCTGAAGGTGGAAGCGGGCCTGAACGAAGGCCATCGCGCCCGTACGCTCGATCTGACCGACGAAGAGCGCGATCTCATCTACGATCTACATCTGCTCACCATGAAGCCGATGCTCTACATCGCTAATGTCGACGAAGACGCGTTGAATGCCGACTTAGCCGAGATCGACGGCGTCACGCCCGTGCCTATCAGCGCGAAGATCGAAGCCGAGGTAGCTGAGCTTGCCGAGGTCGACCCCGAAGAAGCTGCGAGCTACTTGAGCGATCTCGGACTCGAGGAGTCTGGCCTGGCGCGCTTGGTGCGCGAGGCTTACAAGCTGCTGGGCCTGCAGAGCTTCTTCACCAGCGGCCCCATGGAAGTGCGCGCATGGACCATCCCGATCGGCGCGAAGGCTCCGCAAGCTGCGGGCACCATCCATACCGATTTCGAGCGCGGCTTCATCAAAGCAGAGACCGCCAGCTTCGAGGATTATTCCCAGTACAACGGCGAAAAGGGCTGCCGCGATGCAGGCCGCCTACGCCAAGAGGGCAAGGACTATGTTGTGCAAGACGGCGATGTCATGCACTTCAAGTTCAACGTGTAATTAGCGCTAATGTCGTAGACTCGAGCACCAACAGGCGTTGCTTGATCCGCTTCCCTGCCTATCCACTCATCCATCCTGAGATGATGGGCGCCCAGCCAGATACGAGCACGACGATGATGAGCACCGGAACGCCGACCTTCATCCAATAGTAGAGCGCTTTCGGAAAATGCAGACCGTTGCCCGTATTCGCCTCGCGCAGGAAGTTATCCCATCCCCACCCGCGTTTGCTGACGCAGAACATCGTGAACACGAGCGAGCCGATGATGAGCAGGTTGTTCGACACCAGGAAATCCTCGATAGCCTGGATGTTGCCGATGCCGGGAAGTTCGACGCCTGACCACACGTTGAATCCGAGCGCGCAGGGCAGCGAGAGCAGCGGGATCAGCACGACGTTCACTGCGACCGCTTTGTTGCGACTCAAGTTCCACTGGTCCATCCAAAAGCTGATGATGGCCTCGAACACCGCGATGAGCGTTGAGACGGCCGCGAAGCTCATGAATACGAAGAAGAGCGTGGCGAACAAGCCGCCCATCCACATTTGCGAGAAGACCGCTGGCAATGTGACGAACACGAGGCTGGGGCCCGAATCAGGTGCGACACCGAACGCGAAACATGCGGGAAAGATGATGAGGCCCGTCGCGAGCGCAACGAACGTGTCGAGGCCAGCGATACGCACCGCTTCGCCGGCGAGCGCGAAATCCTTATTGATGTAGCTGCCGAAGATCTCCATGGAACCCAGGCCGATCGAGAGCGTGAAGAACGCCTGCCCCAGCGCCGCGAACACCGCATCCGCGAAATGCGCGCCGTCACCGAAGAGCTTCGCGAAGTCGGGATACAGATAGAACGCGATGCCTTCAGCCGCGCCCTCGAGCGTGACCGCGCGCACGACGAGCACAGCAATGAGGATGAGCAAGCAAACCATCAGCACTTTCGTGACGCGTTCGATGCCCTTTTGAAGGCCGAGGTGGCACACGAACAGCGCGATCCCGCATGCGACCAACATCCACAACACGATCGCCACCGGATCAGCGAGCGTACTCGCGAATAGATCGCTCATGGCAGCGGTGTCCATGTTCGAAAGATCAGCCGTCGCCATCTTCGGGATATACGAGAGCATCCAGCCGGCCACCGTGGTGTAGAACATCATGAGCAGGTATGACCCTGCAAGACCGACCCACTTGAAGCGATGCCATTTCGAACCCTTGGGTTCGAGGCGGTCGAAAGCACGCGCGATCGAACGCTGGCTTGCACGGCCGACCGCTAGCTCGACGACCAGGATCGGAATGCCGAGGATCGCCAGGAAGAGCAAGTAGAGCAGCACGAACGCCGCACCGCCGTATTCGCCGACGATGTAGGGGAAACGCCACACGTTGCCCAGCCCCACCGCACAACCTGCGCTGATGAGGATGAACCCGAGTCGTGATCTGAACTGCTCGCGCGGCATGGCCTGTTCGTTTGTTTCCTTTCTCTTCAAGATTAATGTTAGACATCATTCCTCGCGCAGCTTTTGCCAAGCGCCGCTTGATACCTGATGGTTGTTTTTTTGCCTGTTTGTCGGTATACTTCAAAGCTGCTTCGAGGTTCTTCTTGGAACCATGAACGCGCCAACGTGGCTCAGCTGGTAGAGCAGCTCACTCGTAATGAGCAGGTCGCGGGTTCGAGTCCCGCCGTTGGCTCCATTCGATTGCGAGGTCAGATGTGTTTCGCGCACATCTGACCTTTCTCGTTTCAGTCCTCAAAACATTCTGTGTAAGCCCTTGCACCGAATACCTCGCACACGCTTGCGACTGCGTCTTACGTCTCCCTTACAAACGTGAAGATTTCGCGCGAAACGCCTGCCCTTTCCCTACTTTCGCTAGGATAGAAGCCTATGAGCAACTTCGCTTATGACATACAACTTGGGTTTCTCGCATTCCCCCTGGTGGCGATCATATTGGCGATGCCCTACGCGCTCTACCAGTACCGTCGATTCGGTGCTATCTCCGTTTGGAAGACCTTCGTCGTCTTCACCTTCATCTTGTATTGCATGTGCGCGGTCTCGCTGATCGTTTTCCCACTACCAAAGGATCCGAGTCACATCGTCGAGATAGCGCAAACGCCGCAGCTTCAGCCGTTCCATGTTCTCGAGCAAATCCGCGAAACGACCGATTTCAGCCTCGCCGACCGCAGCACCTGGGGGCCGACGCTCAAAGCGCAAGCTGTATATGAGGCGATCTTCAATGTCATGCTGACCATGCCCCTGGGCGCTTACCTCTGCTATCTTTTCCGCTGTCGCTGGTGGCAAACGCTGCTCATCGGCCTGGCTACAACGCTCATGTTCGAGACCTCACAGTTGACCGCGCTCTTCGGCATCTACGATCACCCTTATCGCCTCTTCGACGTAGACGACCTCATCCTCAACACCACGGGCACGATGCTCGGCTTCTGGCTGATGATCCCGCTTTCTTGGGCGCTCCCCAGCATGACCGAGGTGAACGAACGCTCGATCGAACGTGGGGCGAGTCGCGTTACCCTCACACGTCGACTGATCGCTGTCGTCGTAGACCTTACGATTCTCGTTGCGATCTTCGCGATCGCCTGGATCCTGCTCAGCCCGACCGATGCTCAGATCGCGAAGGCGCTCGCTATCGATCCGTCGCGCTCAGGCGCGAAAACGCTCGCCTTCCGCTTCGTCGGCGGCATCATGGCTGATCCCATGACCGCGATCCTGATCTTGCTCGGCATTGGCGCAATACTGTTCGCCGCTGTTCCCATGGCAACGAAGGGTCGCACGATCGGAAAAGCTATCGTCGGCATTCGCATCGTGAAGGCCAATGGCCAGGACGCACCTGCGCTCGCGTACTGGATGCGCTATCTCGCTTCTGCTCTGTTCTGCTTGATCCCTGTCGCGGTAGTTCTGCTCGCTCCTGAAGAGATCGAAGGAGCGAGCAGTGGCATTCTCTTCCAGATCGTGGGACTTGTTGTTGTGGTGTGGTTGCTCACGATAGTCGGCCGCGTGATCGGCTCGTTCTCGGGTTACCCTTATGTGTCGCTCGCCGAGGTCGTCTCGGGAACACGCTTAGCGCCGTCGAAACAGCCCGCCAACAGCGCTTCTCAGCAAGGCGCAGCCCGATCCGAACGCTCGACCAATCAGCGCGACGACCAGAATGGACAACAGGCGGACCGGCAGGCCGAAGATCTGCGGGCCGCTCTTGCCGACGATCAACCTGGCAATACCGTTCTCTTTGGGGAACAGGGAGGCCCATCGGCATCTCGTGAAGCGCGCAGCGCACAACCTGCCACCAACGTACGAGTTTCGCACACGCCCACAAATGATGATGACTATGGCAAGCAAGCCGCCCTCGATAGCCTGCTCGCAGTGAACTACGACGAGCAACACCCCGTCGGCAACGCATCGGCCGACCGCGCACCAACGCAGATCATCTCAAGCTCGGAAGCCCCTACACAAATGATCTCTGGTCAGTCAATGCAAGAAACACCAACCCAGCTGATCAGCGACAACGCCGTGGACAAAACTGAACTTATCTCGGATCCTGAATCGCAGCGCAAGATCCGTCGCGACCAACGTCCCGATGCCGGCGGCACTCGAGTCTTCAAGAAGCAATAGAGCCAGGAAACATTCTCGTATCGACCTCTCGTCACCTCGTATCAGACAGAATACATGCCTTACAATGGGAGCAACATGAAGGGGGATCATCATGGCAGTTAAAGTTCCACTGAAGGTTGGCGACAAGCAGTCGTTCACTAAGACCATTTCCGAATCGGATGTCTATCAATTCGCAGGGATCACGGGCGATTTCAGCCCGTTTCATATCAACGAGGAATACATGAAGGGTACGCAGTATGGCACGCGCATCGCTCATGGCGTGCTGACCTTTGCACTCTCGAGCACTGCGTCAACACTGATCCATCAGCCTTACGACGATGAATGTCCTGTTGCATCCTACGGCTACGATCACGTGCGCTTCACGGCACCCGTCTATTTCGGGGATACCATCACCTGCAATTATGAAGTGATCTCAGTCGACGAAGAAACTGGCAAGACCGTTGCCAAAGTTGAAATCGTCAAACAAGACAACACCGTCGTCTGTGTCGCAGAACATATCCTGAAATTCCTCAAATTTACCGAATAACAGCCCTGTAAACGATCGCCGAATTTCATACGCTTTTTCACTGGCATGATGCCCTGCAATAGGTCTGCTGCACTCATGGGACTTAACCCTGTTTCTGCGCGGTGCTATAATCGCTGCATGGAGACGACATGACGATGATGCAGCGTGCCGTGTACGCTCGTCGCTCTTGGAGCCAACATCGCCGAGCGAATGTGCTGCCGTAGCCATGCTGCGCTCGTGCGCCAGCTTCAACAGGCACCGCGAAGAAAAAGGGCGCGAGCCAACCTTGAGCTCAAGCGGACGCCGCACAAAGATGCCGTCTTCAACGATCACATATTGCAGCTAACAGCGCATTTCTCGATTTCAGGCCTACGTCGAAAGGAAGAGAAGTTGAAGACGACAGCTCGCTCTATCGCATCCCGCCATCCCCTCAATCTTTTCAGGTCGATCGTCGCCATCGCAGCCGCGATCGGGCTCGCGCTCCTCTTGAACAGCGCCTCTCTTTCCCCCGCATGGGCAGACAACAGTGACGACCAGTCCTCGAACACAACTACCTCCCTCGGCGCAGCCGCCGATTGGCAATCCGTCGGCACCTGCGAATGGATGATAGACGATCAGCGCCTCATCATTCGTCCAGCCAATGGCTCCTCCTCAGGTGAGCTGCCTAGCAGCAGCGCGTGGCCTTGGGCAGACCAAACGTTCACCGTCGCTGAATTCCAGGGAAGTATCAAGGCAGGAGAACGACTCGATTACCTATTCCGCGGCGCCACCAGTCTCACCAGCATCGAAGGTCTCACGAATCTTGACACCTCTGCAGTAAAAGACATGTCTTCCATGTTCGCGGACTGCAGCGGCCTGACCACGCTCGACCTTCCAAGCCTCAACACTTCCAACGTTACCGACATGTCCTCGATGTTCGCAGGATGCACGAGCCTCACCTCGCTCGATCTGTCGAACTTCAATACATCTCGCACCACCGACATGATGAATCTCTTCCATGATTGCAGCAGCTTGACCTCGCTCGATCTTTCCAACCTCGATACGAGCAACGTCCGAGATATGGCAGCGATGTTCGCAGGATGCAGCAGCTTGACCTCACTCGACGTCTCCCCTCTCAACACGAGCAGCACGACCGACATGACCGCACTGTTCGCGGGGTGTACGGGGCTGACATCACTCGATCTTTCCTCCCTGAATACATCAGCCGCGACCAACATGTCAGGCATGTTCTATAAGTGCACGGCTCTGAAGTCGGTGAATCTCGCGAACTTCGACACCGCCCACGTTACGGACATGTCCCTTATGTTCGCCAATTGCGAAGCACTCGTCGCGCTCGATCTTTCGAGCTTCGATACCTCGAACGTCACCATGATGGCGCTCATGTTCTGGGAGCCGACTGGCCTCGAAAAGATAACCGTCGGAACGAAGTTCACTTGCCAAAAGGAGCTTCCGAACGAAACGTGGTTCAACGATCGCAAACAGGCTTTCACCAACGAGAGCATTCCTACAGGCGTCGCCGCGACCTATGCGACCTCATTGAAACAGCTCGGAGTTTCTGCCATCTCCATCGATCAAGCAACAGCGAAGGTCGAGAAGCAGAAATACACGGGCAAAGCACTCACGCCTAAGCCCGTCATCACATACGGCTCCATCACCCTCGAAGAGGGAGCAGATTACACTCTTAGTTACAAGAACAACACGAATCCTGGCTATGCGACGATCACGATTCGCGGCATCGTTAATTTTAGCGGATCGCAAGAAATCAAGTTCCTTATCGAAAAAGCGGAGCAGACCAAACCAAGCACTCCAACGACCAGCACTCCCTCGACCGAGAGCAAACCCAACACCCCCTCGGGAACGATCACCAATAAACCTACCTCGACCAGCCCAGTCGTAGCGACGGGCACCTGGAAGAAGAGCAAGGGCAAATGGTGGTTCGCTTACGATTCGAAGACGAAGGCTGCGCAGAACGGGAAGTCCTACCCTGCTAACGAGTGGGTGAAGATCGGCGGCAAGCTCTATCATTTCGATAGTGCGGGCTGGATGAACGTGAACTGGCTGAAGCTCGATGGCAAATGGTATTGGCTCGGTTCCGATGGTGCGATGAAGACCGGCTGGAAGAAGGTCAAGAACACGTGGTACTACATGGCCAGCAATGGCGTGATGCAGACCGGCAAGAAGACCATCTCAGGTCAGACGTACTACCTCAACCCCACATCCGGAGCGATGAAGACCGGCTGGAATCGTGAATCGAACGGTTGGTATTACTACAAGTCCTCCGGCGCTATGGCGAAGGGTTGGCAGAAGGTGAAGGGCAAGTGGTATTACCTCAACCCGACCGATGGTGTCATGAAGACCGGTTTCTATGACGTGAGCGGCAAGCGCTACTATTCCAATGCTTCTGGTGCCATGAAGACCGGTTGGCAAAAAGTGAACAACAGATGGTATTACTTCGACAAGTCTGGCGCGATGCAACGCACCAAATGGGTAGGTAACTACTACGTTGGAGCTGATGGCGTGATGGCCACCAATACGTGGATCGGCAAATACCATGTCAATTCGAGTGGCAAATGGGACAGAACGAAAGCATAATTCTCTTTGGAATTCAGGCCGAACTTCCCTCTCAAAAAAAGATTTGCGCCTACTCGCCCTGATGTCGAATCAACACTTCGACATCAGGGTTCGTTTTAAGTACAGTTTCACCTTACTCATGCGAATTAAGCATATGATCTGCTTAATCTTTCATCCTGTTATCTACGAGAAGATGCTGTATATAGCTATTCCTAAAATGATCAATGCTAGAGCAAAAACTTTTTTAGCACTGATCTTTTCTTTAAAAATCGCGACACCAAATATGGTTACATAAACATAGCTTGTTGCGGCTAAAACAGGTCCTAAAGACAATGGAATGACTGTATATGCAATAACGGTCATGAGCGTAGAGATAACGAACAGCGTATACGCCAAAACAACAGAAACATTCAGATACTCAGCAACGACTGATCCATGCTTCTTCATTGCTTCTTTTTTCAGAAGAACCTGAGACACAGCAGCGATGAACGTGCCGAAAAGCATAATACCCGAGTACAGTAAGAGAGACTCATTCATGGGCCATGTCCTTTTCGGGCGCGCTGCCTAAAGAATCCGCGCTTTCGACTTTCTCGACGGGGTTTTCTTCATTAGACACGTTTGTTCGGTCTGCATGAGCAAACAGCACAACCCCCACAATAATGATAATCGCGCCTACGACCTTACCAGAAGTTACAGGCTCGGAGAAAAATACCAAACCCCAGACTATGCCCCAAACTATCGTTATCGCCCTATTGGAAAAAGCACTCGTTAAAGGCATCCGCTTGAGTATCTGCTGCCATCCCAGAGCATAGACCGCCATGATCGCAAGCATCCCAAAATACCACGCGATAAAAGCAAGGCTGAAAAAGGGCTGCTCAGCAGCAAATTTACTACAAACATTACCGAAAGAATAAAATAGAAGTAATATATGCAGAATCAATAAGTATTTAAAATGGGATCCCATGGCCTCCTTATAAGGTTGACTCACTCACTAGACAATACTAATGGCAGTTTCCTGATTGCCGAATAAACATGATTGTTTTCTACACAATCGATCGGCCTGAGCCTCTGACAGGCCCTAGCGCACAAACCCATCAATGCCCTATATGTTTATCAAGATCATCCTCAGTAAACCAAGGAACAAGCATGCTTGACCCATCTTCCCCCACAACGTCAAGAGCCCTTGTAATTCGAAGAATCTCTTCGCGCAATTGCTCCTTAGTATCCGCCATAAGATAAATACGAGATAAAGCCTGATTGAGCGTGCTTCCCCCATCAAGAACGTCTCCTTCTTCGCGCAACTGGAGAACACGAACCAAATAAGGAGAGTCCATCACCACATCCATCCCTTTGATACAAGAGATCGTTCCTTCGCTCAGCAAAGGAACCAGGACACAGGCGGGTTTTTCAAAACGCGGGTTGTCGTATTCTGCGATATCCCAAGGCCCAAAATCTTGACCTAATGAATACCTCAAATGCATCTCGAGTTGATCGATTTCATTTTCAGCTCGGATCAAAATAAACCCTGCTCCGCCAGTGGGCCTTAGCCCCATTTCGAAAAAGACAACTCTCCCATCAATCACAAAACCCTGCAGCATAAAACTTCCCTGTTCTATGCCGAGATCATCGATCATTCTTTGTACTGCATCATGCGCTTGATCGTAATAAAGGTCCACATACTTAGACGGAAACCAATAAAGCTGAGGCAGTGGCGCATGAGATTTCTCGACGTTTCCAAGAAACATCAATCTATCCGCAAGGGCAGACAAGCTAACCTTGCCATCTTGGACGGTAAAATACGCATAGATATCGTCACCTTCAAGATATTCTTCAATGATGACCTTGTTTGTAGCAGATACATCTCGAGCGTAATCGATAGCTTGCGGGAGGTCTTTTTCGTCAAAACAAACTGAAATGCCTTTTGAACTGTAGCTATCTACGGGCTTCACGATGAAAGGGCCTCGGAGATCAGCCTCTTCAAAGCTTCCGCTATCACAAGACCGAGCCACCAAAACGCCATTACGCAATGCGAGCTCTTTAAATCTGTCTTTATTTAGTGTCTCGGAAAATTGATCGCTATTCGCATAACAAGGCAATCCTAAACGCCGGCATAGCTCATAACCTGGAATAAGATTGTTGTCGGTCACGCCTAAAAAAACCGCGTCGGCTTTTATTTCTCTAGCTAAACCTTCGAGGGCATCTGGGTCCATGGTGCTAATATCATATGACTCATCGGCGAGATGTTTTGCAGGGGCATCTTTTATCCAGTCCGTGACTGCAACCGTTGCTCCCATTTCATGAGCTTTCTCTATTGCGAGCTCCATCCAAGGATAAGCGCCCAGCATAAGGATCTTTTTTCCTGTAAAATCCGGCATCGCGTCTCCTCACTCTTCAACTTCTCACCATTCAACTTCCTTTAGCGGCATTGAGCCTTTTGATGACAAGCTTTTATCTAGTCAAATAAGTACATACCTTATCATGAAAAGAAATATCTCTGTAAACTATGTCTACACGGTTGTGTGAAACGAGCCTTTATTAACCGACCCCATTAACACAACGGAAGTTATTCATGAATACGAAATTCCTCTCTCATCCTTATTTGTTCGCAGCTTTCCTTGTCGCATTGTTCATGGGAGCTGTTTATCTTCTTTTCGGAACCGTGTTCGATACCATAGATGACTATAACGTCATGATGACATTGGCGGGGGAAAAGACAGGTGAACCTTATTGGCAGCTAACCTTCTATAGCCCCTGTCTTTCTTGGGCTATCTCATTGCTTTACCAGCTAAACAACAGTGTTCAATGGTATTCATTGATCGAGATCGCAATGATCTACTCAAGCCTTGTGGTCATCTTTGCAAGATTATTCATCGCAGCGAAAAAAGTTACTATCCCCATCGCAGTATCCATTATATTGTCTGCTGTATTTTTCATTATTTTCTTTATGTACCCCGTACAACGCATGCAGTTTACCGCAACCTCGGCATTGCTTGGCACAGCCGCTGTCTCAATTATCTGCAGCATTGACCTAACCAGCAAAGACAGCAATAAAACCCTTACCAAACAATTAGCCTGGAGTGTATTCTTCATGTTCCTTTGCTTCGCGGAGCGTCTTTCAGCTGGATACTGCTTGCTTGTTTTCTGGACTATAGCGCTTGCATTCAAATGGTTTTCGAAAACTCCGCGACCGCAAAGAAGAAAAAAGAAGCGCAAGATTTTACTCGCTTTTGCTGCAGGGGTTGTACTTTGCGGCTCACTATATATCACCGACTTCACCATCCGACATACGGGTGATAATGCAAACTATATGGAATACAACGAATATAGAGCTGCTTTCCAAGACTATCCAAAACCTTCTTACGATCAGGCAAAAGAGCTTTATGATTCGATCGGCTGGGGAGAAGAGGTCTACGATCTCGCTGCGTCCGTATCCTATCTTGATGAATCAATAAACAAGGACAGCCTAAAAACCATTGCCGAATCAGAAGAGTATCAAGAGGTACAACCTGGACTATATGGAGCAATTAAGCTCGGTGTTCGCCTGTTAGTTACAAACAACGAAGCCAAGGGTATGTTCATTGCACTCGTTGGCTTACTGCTCGCGATTTTGTTCGTCATACGCTCAACTTGGAAGCGGAATAAAGCCGCAGCAAAACAAACGCTCCTTAAAACACTTGTTTTTCTTTTCCTATCGGTGATCCTAGCTTTCTATCTTTGTCTTGAAGGCCGCTTTCCGCTTCGCAGTTTTCAATGTATCTCGATTCCGCTAAGCACGATTTTGCTGATTTTGCTTTTAAACATTGCAAGTTCTCCTGAAATAAAGTCGCCGACTGAAGTGGTTTCGTCTGAAATCCAGATCAAAGACTCTGCGCGCGAATCTTCTCTAAAACTTCTTGCGTATACGATTCTGATCCTTTCACTTGGAGCTAGTTGCTATATTTGTCAAGCGTACGTAAAAGAGCTTCATGCTAAAAGAGATTCAGCTTCTCTATACAAAATGGCGCAGGTCGAATCGTATGCCATCTCAAACCCGGATAAAGTATTTGTCTATGATTTTTCCATTGCGAACAGCGCAAACGCCTACGACCCTTTCAGAATCCATCCCGAAGGGCTTACAAATCTGATCATATCCGGCGGAAGCTATACATATACTGGAGCCTTTTATGATCAACTTGAGGAAAACGGACTCTCTGACCTTTATGGTGAAAGCCTTCTTGACGACAATGTCTACTACATATCGAAGAACAATAGTTCGCATATGGCGAACGTTACGAACTATCTCGATTCGAGAGTCGCACACGTAAGCACAGAAAAAGTCGAGCCTCTCACAAAAAATATCTCAGTTTTTAAGTATTTGCCATATTCTTTTCAAGACGAATCAACACCGTCAGAAAACGCAGATGAAAATAATCTAGCCAGCGATGATGAAGTACAATAATAAAGACTGCAGCCGCATATAACTCGTTTTTGATTGCCCTGCAAAGAATCTGCAATTTAGAGGTGAACGAACTCGTGAAAAAAATCGCCATAATCGGTGCCTCCCATTTCCAGCAGCCATTGATTGAGGCGGCCAAAAAACGCGGTATCGAAACACACGTTTTTGCATGGAAGTGTGGCGATATCGGTGAAAAAACTAGCGATTTCTTTTATCCGATCAGCATTACTGAAAAAGAACAGATCGCACAAAAATGTGCTGAAATTGGCGTAGACGGAGTCTGCACCATAGCATCTGATCTTGGCAATATCACGGTCTCCTATGTCGCCGACAAGCTAGGTCTCGTAAGCAACAGCGTGAACACGGTGGATCGCACAACGAATAAAGCGAAGATGCGTAAGTCCTTTGCGAAAAACGGAGACCCCTCTCCGAAGAGTGTTGCCTATCATTCTGGAAGCGAAATTGATATTTCAGGCCTTCGTTTCCCCTTGATAGTAAAACCAGCCGACCGTTCGGGAAGCCGAGGAGTTACAAAGGTAAAAAACGAATCAGAGCTCTTGGAGGCGATAAAGCTTGCTCTTGATGAATCCTTTGGAAACACGGTGATGATAGAAGAATTCGCAGAAGGCGATGAATACAGCGTTGAATTCATTTCATGGGAAGGAAAGCACTATCCACTAGCTATTACGAAAAAATATACTACAGGCGCACCGGACTTCATTGAAACTGCTCATACTATTCCGGGCGACCTCGATCAATCTCTTGAGAAGAAAGTGCTTGACGTTGTTAAACAAGCACTGGACCATTTAGGCGTAGAATACGGTGCCTCGCATTCTGAACTAAAAATAGACAGAGCCAATGATAACCGCATAAACATCATCGAGATCGGAAGCCGCATGGGAGGAGACTGTATAGGGAGTCATCTAGTCAAACTGGCAACTGATTATGATTTTGTAGATGCAGTCATCGATATTTCTTTAGGAATAAAACCTCCTTTGCCGTGTGAAGAAGGATGCCAAAAGACACTCGAATCAAAGCGATGCTCCGGAATCAGATTTCTTTTCGACGAGGCCGACCTCGATGTTCTTAAAAGGATAGAGGCGGACGACCGTATAACTATAGAATATGAAAGCCCTGTGGAGTCTATAGGCGACAAGGTTCGAGACAGTTCAACACGCCATGGATACTGCATATTTACCGCTCCCTCGTTTGAGACAGCGTCGCTTTACGCCAGATAGCCTTTGTTGAAAGTTTGCACAAGGAAAGAAAAATGACCATCAAACCTCTCATCAGTTTCGTCATCCCTTGCTATAGAAGCCAAAACACCGTAGGTTTCGTTATTTCAGAGATCGACTCTGTAATGCTAGACCGGGCAAGCAAATATGAGTATGAGATCATCGCAGTCGTTGATGGCTCTCCTGATGATGTGTTCTCTGTTCTTAAAAATATCGCCGAAACCAACAAGCACGTAAAGGTTATAAATTTTGCACGCAACTTCGGCCAAACCAATGCTCGTATGGCTGGCTACAATTTCGCAAAAGGTGATTATATCGTTACGCTTGATGACGATGGTCAGTGCCCCACAGCTGAAGTTGACTTGCTACTTGAACCTCTTCAATCAGGAAAAGACCTCGCAGTAGCAAAGTACCCGCATAAAACTCAAAGCTGGTTCAAAAACTTTGGGAGCAAATTGAATGGCATGATGGGCGAAAAAGTAATTGGGATGCCTAAGGGATTTGAAATGTCAAATTTCTTTGCCTTTAATAAATTTCTAAGAGACGAGATCATAAAATACGATAATCCGTACCCCTACTTAGGTGGCTTGTTTTTTAGAAGCACGAACGCTGCTGTCAATGTACCAATGGAAGAACGAGAGAGAGTCGACGGCGAATCAACTTATTCATTCTCGAAGATGCTCCGTGTCTGGATGAATGGGTTTACAAGCTTTTCCCTTAAGCCATTACGACTCTGCTACACTGCAGCAATCGTCTTTTTTGTTTTCTGTGTTATCTCGGCCGTTCTTGGCTTTGTCTTCAATAATGGGTTTTGGCTCATCGCCTCATGCATTACTTTTGTTGGAGCATCAATAACGGCTCTTATGGGCGTGCAGGGCGAATATCTCGGTAGATTGTTTATCGGCGACAACAAATCTCCGCAATTTGTCGTACATGATGCTGTCAACCTCGAAGAATAGTTCTGCATAGCGAGTTATCGATCGTTTGCTTCTTAACCCTCAGGTAAAACTCGCCTTGGTCTTCTCTACCGAATTAAGAGATGAGTGCTATTGCGCGTTGTTTTTCACGATATCGCAGATCCGATCGACATCCTCAAGGGCTAGATCAGCATACATGGGCAACGTTAGAACACGATCTGCAGCATCTCTCGCAATAGGGGTATTAAAGGAATCGTAATCGCCTCTATAGCAATCAGCGTCAGTAACAAGTGGATAAAAATACTTGCGCGCTACGATATCGCGATCGAACAGCGCTTGAGCAACCATATCTCTTGAGGTGCCGAACTCGTCTTCAAAGACGATCGGCATATAGATATAATTGTGCTCTTCATCAGCGTTGGGACGAATGATACGTAAGCCTTTAACTCCGTCCAAGTTGTCGAAATACCGCTCAGCTATAGTCTTGCGTTTGGAGATCTCCTCATCCACATGGCGCAAATTGCAAATGCCCATAGAAGCGGTAAATTCATTCATCTTTGCATTGCCACCAGGGTAAACGACCCTTTCCGCACTCGCGATCCCAAAATTACGCCATTGAGAAAGCGCTTTAGAAAGTTGGTCGGAGTTATGTGCTATAGCTCCGCCTTCAATAGAATTAAAAACCTTCGATGCATGAAAGCTGAACATGCTTGCGTCCCCGAAATTCCCTACGGAAATTCCGTTCTTCTTCGTTCCGAACGCATGCGCCGCATCATATATGACCTTTAGATCATACTTGTCGGCAATTTGCTGGATCTCTTCGACATCGCAAATATTTCCGTATACATGAACAGGAAGAATAGCACAAGTCTTATCAGTAATAAGAGCTTCGATCTTCGACGGATCCATAGTAAAGTCGTCGGACTTGATATCGACAAAAACAGGCTTATAGCCCCTGCGCACTATAGCATTAGTTGTCGATACGAACGTATAAGGCGTCGTGATTATCTCATTGCGCCCGTCAGCCTTAAGATCCAAAGCATCTAATAGGCATTCAAGAGCAGAATGGCCATTCACGAAAAGCTGTATCGCGGGCACGTCTAAATACTGCTCTAATGCTTCGGTAAATTGTTGATGCTTTGCGCCGCCATTCGAGAGCATGTGTGTTTCCCATAATGGCCTGATCTCTTCACAATACTCTTCAAATGAAGGCATCGAAGACCTTGTCACCATTATCTTCTTATCGCTCATCAGACAGAGACTCTTCCTCTTAACACGCAAACATCGCTCAACAAAACGAACTATTGCTGTCAACAGCCGATCACAACCCATGTCGGCCATGCTGCGGTTTGATTATACCAGCACCCTTCCCTTGCACGAACAAGAAAGAACCGGGGCCCATCAGTCACGCCTGAAAAGATCGCGAGTGAACACCTTGTCTGCTACATCATCGAGTTCTTCATCCCAGCGATTAGCGATGATGAGCGCACACTTATTCTTGAATTCTTGCAGATCCTGGACGACTTTCGACTCGTGCAATTCCGCACTATCTAGCGTTGGTTCATATACGACAACTGTGATTCCTTTTGCCTTGATACGCTTCATGATTCCCTGAATCGAACTTGCGCGGAAGTTATCGGAGCCTGTCTTCATCGTAAGGCGGTAAATCCCCACTATGGGCTTTTCAGCTCCTTCGCGAGCAAGCCTTTCAATCCTATCGGCAACTTCATCGGCAATATAGTCCTTGCGCGTACGATTGCTCTCCACAATAGCCCCTATGAGATTCTGAGGAACATCCTGATAATTCGCAAGAAGCTGTTTAGTGTCTTTGGGGAGACAGTAACCCCCGTAGCCAAAGGAAGGATTATTGTAATGGGATCCGATTCGCGGATCGAGTCCTACACCCTCGATGATAGAAGCGGCATCAAGGCCCCTCACGCTCGCATATGTGTCAAGCTCATTGAAGAATGCGACTCTGAGTGCCAAATAGGTGTTCGCAAACAGCTTAACCGCTTCTGCTTCAGTTGCGCGAATGATGAGTGTTGGAATGTCTTTTTTGAGCGCGCCTTCTTTGAGCAACTCCGCAAAAAGTTCTGCCTTTTTCAAAAGCTCGCTATGATATCCAGATTCGCTCGGCACGCCGACGATAATGCGCGAAGGATACAAATTGTCATAGAGAGCATGGCCCTCTCGCAGAAACTCGGGGCTGAACAGAATCTTCGCTCGCGGATATTTTTCCAGCAATACTTTCGTATATCCGACTGGCACCGTAGATTTTATTATCATCGTTGCATCTTCATTTTGTGCCAGCACGGACTCGATAACACTCTCGACGAGCGCGGTATTGAAGAAATTCTTGTCTGGGTCGTAATTTGTCGGGGTAGCGATCACAACTAGGTCTGCATCACGATAAGCTGAATCAAGATCCGTCGTCGCTTTGAGATCGAGATTCGCATTTGCAAGGTATTCTTCTATCTCTGGGTCCTTTATGGGAGATATGCCTGCATTGATGTTCGCAACTTTGTCCTCAAGCACATCAGTAGCAATAACGCTATTATTCTGGGCAAGCAAAACAGCAATGGACAGACCAACATATCCTGTTCCTGCAACAACGATATTCACATGAGCTCCGTTCAGTAAATGACTCATATACCAATATAGGACAACAAGCTCGGGCGTGCCCGATAAGATGCGAATAACTATCTACAGCACAGCAAAGCCAAATAAAAGCCTTATGCCTTGCTCTTGTTCTTTGAAAAGAACGTCGTCCGGAAACGCTTCGTCCACCCAAAGCACAGACATATGAGCGCGACCGATTCGACAACCGAAGCGACACATGCAGCAATGAAGACCGGCCAGCTCGTAACCTGAATGAAGCTCATAGTGAAATACAAAACTCCCGATATCACGATCGCGGCAACAAGATAGATCGCATGATCAGCGTAATAATATCTTGATCTCTTAAGGCCAAAATAGTGCTTGAACAGAAGATGCGACCCGTAGCAGAAGTTCACGAAAAACAGGCTCAGGATCGTGCCTAGGATCACACCAGCCAGTCCGATCACATTAACGAGGATCAAACTTAGAGCGATATTGGTCAGCGATTCGAAAATACAACGCCCGATCTGCACCCACCAAAGCCCCGTAGCATCAACATATACAGCTCGCACATCGCCCATAGTGCGAATATAAAAATACAAGCAGACGAGCAACGGGATAACCCCTGGAAGCGTCATCTCCTCGCCCATCCACAGTCGCATGAAAGGCTGAAACATCGCGAACATACAAGCAACTGCAGCAATAGAGACCAAAGCATAAGAGAACACCGTTTTGCGAAGATTAGCCATGTTCGTCTGTTTCGTTTCTTCAACTACTGCATTTCCAACAACGGCCGTTATTGAAGGAACAACTGAACTTACGATTCCATACACAGCAGTAAAAATGCAGAAATAGTTGCCATAAGCTGCAACGGTCACCAGTCCCAAGAAAGCAGAGACGATGATGCTATCGAATGAGTCGCGCGTTACATGACAAAGCTTATTCACCATAAGTCCTGTTACGCGTTTCCTCATCTTGCGCTGTTCGGTTTTCGTTATCTTGAACTTTTGAGTTTCAAGCGCTCTGTACTCTGGAAATATCTTATTGCTGACAACGTAGATGATCGCATTATTGATGCAGGTCATAACGACCGTACACGCTATGAAAAGATAGAAGTTATGCAGTACAACGAGCATCATCGCCTGAAGCACGTATTGGATCATCTGAGAAACGCTAAAAACCTTATTGTAGATATCACCACGCTGATAGGCCGTCATCAATGCCTGTCGATAAGCGAACAAAAGATAGGTAAGAGATGCGTTGATGAGGTAGATCAAGAAACAAATCTGAATATTGATCGCTTCTGGGCGTGGACCATCGATCAGATGATCCAAAAACGGCAAGATGCAAATCCCGGCAACAAAAATGATCCCGCCAACAAGCCGATAGATCTTCTTGAAGTAGTTGAGCAAGGCACTCACTTTTTTATGATCATCTTTAGCGATCGGCTCATACATGCTGAAGATGATCGCTGAACTGAATCCGAGTTCAGCAAGGTTCAGCACCTGCAGAATGGACGTATACAAACTATTGAGACCGAGGTATTCAGCGCCTAGACAATAGACCAGCAAAGTCCTGATTAGAAAAGCGCCCGTGATGGTCACTACTTTTCCAAAGAGCGCCCAGACCATGTTTCGTTTGGCGTTGCGCGTTCTGTCAAACTTCATTCATACCCCGATGCGCATTTAAGAATGCATTCCATTAAAATACAGTACACTAATAATCGCCTACTTATTCAACATTATAAACAAGGTATCGGTTGTAGATCATCAACGCAAAACGAACATATTCATTAGAGAGCATCGAGGAAGCATTCAAAGATGGTCGCAATACCTTATTCTATATAGGCTGTTTTCTGGTCCTCTTCCCTTACTGTCTATCGCTAAGTGCCTTTGGGGAGTCAGATGTTGCCCGGGACGTTTTTCAATACATTAGATACATCGGTTATGCGGTTCTTGCTATTGCAGTTATTTTTTCGATCAAAAACTGGTCTGGACTTTACGCAATATTGCTCCTGTGCGCTGCAACCATCACATTGACCACCTTTTTTTTCTGCAATTCATTAAGTCTATTTTTGCTCATCATCTTTTGCGCATCAGCGATGGAATTGGAATTCAAAGATGTATGCAAAGCTGTTGGTGCCTCTCTTACGATCGGCATACTTTTCGTTGTGTTTCTCTGCCTGATCGGCGTCATTGACGGACGAGTCATTCAAGCGACCAATGCGCTAACAGGAGAAAAAGTAACGAGGAACGCTCTTGGCTTCCGTCACCAAAACTATTTAGGAAAGCTTGTCCTGGCCGCTTTCATCGCGTATTGGTTCTTACGCTTCGAGAAACTCAACAAATACGATCTCCTCTTAGCGGTCGCACTCTTTCTTGTCCTCTATTTTGTGGTGAATACGAAAACAGCGGCTTTCGTAGTGCTTCTTTCGCTCCTCTTCACGTTCGTGCTGAAGCGAAAGAACAGCATCCAATGGAGATATGTCCTTCTCGGAGCCTTCGTGCTCATTCAGATCGCAGAGGTAGTTGCGGTCATCGTTTACGATCCGTCGAATGAGGTTCTGAAAACCATCAATGGACTGATGTCGACACGACTATCAGCAGCGCATTCTATGCTTGAGAATTATGCGATAACGCCTTTTGGGCAAGATGTTGAGATCATCTCCTCTATCGACGCGCTTGAAGCCGGAATAAGCTCCGCAACATTAGACATTGGAATATTCAACATTCTTTTGATCAATGGGGTGTTCCCTACTGCCCTTTTCGTAGCAGGATGGATATATTTGGTCAAAGCTTCTCTTGCCGAAAAGTCCGCTGCATTCTTCACTGCGCTTATCATGGTGCTCATCGCTGGCTTATTCGAAAATTGGTGCTTCTCTCTGCCTACCTGCTTCTTGCTTGCGATGATTCCGATCCTGATTCGCAAACGCCAACTTGGCTCTCTGGCATAATACGCTCATACACATCGAGCACATTATCAACGTACGCATTTTCGGAGCAGTTCTCTCGCACGAAATCGTACGCTTTATTTATAGTCGCATTCCAATAGTCTTTATCCGCGTATAAAACCCGCTTCATATTATCCTTCAGATCATCGATCGAGTGTGGGTCGTAGAGAAGCCCTCTGCCTTCTTGGAGCAGATCGATCGTTCCTCCAGAATTTGCTCCGATCACAAGGATCGAATTTGCCATATACTCTGCAGTAACCCGACCAAAAGCTTCATTCGTCGAGCACATCAACCCTATATCAGTACTCGCCCATATTTCTTCGAGATCATCCGTATGGTCGAAGAATTCAACTTTATCTTCGATACCGAAGGAATTTATCACTCTCTGTATTTGTCCCCGATAATCCTTGTCGACGCTTTGTCCTACGATTTGTAATCGGAGAGGCATATCGACTTCGTTCTGAAGCTCGGCAAATGCTTTTACCGCATCAAGCTGTCCCTTTGCAGGGAAAACACGACCTACGATGGAGAAAGTGGTCGCGACGCTCTTGTTACTACGCGTTCTTTTCGCTGGTGGCACATCGACCCCGTTATAGACAACGACGCTCTTCTTAAGAGCAAAGCGCTCCTTAACATATTCATCCACCGCTTTAGAAACAGCGATGCCCGCGGCTGCACTCGAAATACGAGAATAAGCCTCCTTCGGCTTCATATATTTGAAGCCCAGATCCTTCTCAAGAAATTCTCGGAAATGGATAACGAACGGAACTTGCGTTGCGAGCGCAGAACGGGCTCCGATATAGGTCGTAGCGCCATTAATATGGACAAGGTCTACGCCCTTATCTTTTATCAATGCTTCGATCCTTTTTTCTGCTTTACGGTTAACGAGGGACTTTACTATATCCTTGGCAAAGTTCTTTTTTTGGTAGGTATTATGAAAAAAAGGAACGACTACGCACTCGATGCCTTCTTCTTCAAACTTCTTTTGAGCCGTACCCTGAGAAGAAAAAACAACCAAAGGATCGATTCCTCTCGCCTTAACGCCTTTCACTAAAGCCAACAAAGAATGGGAAGCTCCGCTCACGAGCGTTGTCGAGCTTGAAATGTACAGTATTTTTTTTGGGTACATATGCCTGCCATTCTCTAGCGATGCGAATGCGTTTTGGTGGTCTGTTATATTGTATAGTTCTTATATCGTTTCTGTTTGAGACAGACCGAACGAACTTTATGAGGAAGTATGAGAGTTTCTTTTCTTGGCGATACCCTGTGCGAACCACTTTTGTTGACACGCTCTAAAACAAAAAATGGCGAGTACGATTTCAAGAAGACCTTCTCTCGCTTGAATAAGCTGTTCGCAAAGAGCGATTACGTGGTCTGCAACCTTGAGACCCCTCTCGCTGGACCTCAGGCCGGCTATACAGATAGCCTGTTTTGCTTTAATGCGCCACTTGAATTTGCTGAGGCGCTCAAAGGCAGCGGCATCGACCTCGTGCTAACAGCCAACAATCACTGTCTTGATCGCGGGGAAACTGGCGCCTTAGAAACGATCAAAGAACTCGACAGCATCGGATTGAGCCATACAGGAACTTTCCTTAAGGATTCAAAGCGAAACTACCATATCACGGAGATCGGCGGCAGGAAGATCGCCTTCATTTCATTTACGTACGGCACTAATTTTGCCCAGAATCATCAAGTTCTGTCACCTAATAGCCCTATCAAGATAAATATGCTCGCAAATATCACTGCACCGCCTGGCAAAAAGCCCGCCCCATCCTCAAGTAGCATCATCAAAAAGGCCCTGATGAAGCTGACTTCTCAGGAAACAAGGATCAAGATCAAGAAAAAACTCGGAATGAGCTATTATCAAGCCTACCGCGATGATCATTTTAACCAGGAATCTATTGCAGAATCAGTTGCTCAATTGATAACCGCGATCGAAGCTGCAAAAGCAGAAGCAGACTATGTTGTTCTCTGTCCTCATATGGGCGGTCAGTTCAATAGCGAGCCAGGAGCGTTCAGTAAAATGATCATGGATCTTGCCGTTGAGCACGGATGCGACGCCGTCATCGCCTCGCATCCGCACGTCGTTCAAAAAGCACTCTTCAAAAACGGAGTGCCGTGTTTCTTTTCTTTGGGCAACTTCGCTATGTCCCCTAACTCGGCCTACCTTCTTCCTGACAACCTACCTGAATATGGAATCGTCGCTCATCTTGATTTTCCAGATCAGCCTAAACACACTGAAGGAAATTTGGCCAAGGAAGACATCAAAGTATCGTTCTCGATCATCCGATCCATAGAAAAAGACAGCGAACAACTGGTGGTCTGGCCTCTTGTCGATCTTTTCCAAAATTCCGACACTGTATTGAAGCAGCGCCTTCTATCTGACGCACGCAAGATCGTCAAAGCAGTTTCTTGCAAAGACGACTTGATCGATACAATTGTCGATGAGTATGTACTGGAGATGAACAATGCCTAAGGTATCGTTCATCGTTCCCGCTTATAATGCAGAACGCACATTGTCGCGATGCGTCCAGAGCATCGCGAATCAGTCATATGACCATATCGAGATCATCATCGTTGATGATGGTAGTGTTGACGGAACGCTTTCCTGCGCAAAGAGTTTAGCCGATAGTGATAAGCGCATATCATTCATCCATCAGAATAATGCAGGTGTCTCTGCTGCACGCAATGCTGGATTAGAAATTGCGACTGGGCAGTATGTGTTTTTTTGCGACTCTGATGACTGGGTCGACCCAGATGCACTGCAGAAGACCATGCCGAAACTCCTCGCCTCGAACGCAGACTTAGCTATTCTTGATCATTACCGCGACACTGAACTATCACAAAACAGGAAAAGGCTCTTTCCTGCGAATTTCTTCACGAATGATCGAGCAACTATCGATGTTTTACAGAGCCTGGTGCTCTGCATCCAGCCCGTGCGAATCAAAACAAGCGCATTCGATCGATGCAATGGGCTGGGCGGAGCCGCATGGCATCACCTGATAAAACGCTCTCTCATCGAGGCGCATGACATCCGGTTCGACTCTTATCTTGATGGGCTGCTCGAGGACGGTTACTTCATGATGAACGTACTCGAGAAAGCGGATTCGGTCGCATATTTTGCAGTTCCCTTTTACCACTACGACCCAAAAGACAACTCCTCGACCCATGGCTATCATCCCGATTTTGACGAACGCTGCCGTCGCGCATACGAGCGCTTTTTTTCTTTTGGAAAAGAGCATGGCAAGGACAGCCGTTATTATCAGGGGCTTTATGCTCGCGTTGCATATTTCGTCAAAGGACTATTCGATGTGGATTTCTTCAATACCTTGAATCCGTATCCTGAATCTGATCGGTTTCGATCATTCGTTGACACTATGCGATCGGAGCCGTTCTATTCAAGTATCGAACAGCTCGACACCTCATGCCTTCTGTCAAAGAAAGAAAAGATGCAGATTCGGTTGCTGAAAAATGGATTCTATAAACCGTACTGGAAATTGAAAAAGAAACTAAATCACTGAAAACCGTCTCGATCGTAGATGCGGTTATAAGCGCCCTAATGTTTTCTGGATAATAGGACCGATCCCTTTCGGCTGTGGCATCTGCTGGCCGATAAAAGCGCCGCCTGAATTTCCTTCGACCATAAGCCAGCCCTTCGTCGCAGAATAGGCTAGATCCCACCCTACGTATTTCTGCCCCGGAAGAACTTGAACCAACTCGGCAACCAAAGCTAGCAGCTCATTCCAGTCAGGAATTTGGAACCCTTTTATCTGAACATTCGTGTCAGGATGCGTCGAGTAGAACTTGCCATCTTCTGTGCGTCCACAGGAAGACACAACGCCTGAGCGTTCATCTATGGTTGCAAGAATACCCCCCAAAGCTCCATTGTCGACGATGGCAGATCCTTGCCCGATTTTCAAGAACGGCTGAATCGCAGTGCACTCGCCACGATCATAATACGTGGTGAATCGTACCGTATTGACGCTTGCAGGATGCAGTGTCGCCATCTTCGTATCCTGGTCGATCAGCTCCTCTAATACGAGAGGGGCTTCATTTAAATAGTCGCGAAAGACCGTTTCTAACTGTCGATCAGAGGGGGCTGTTTCTATTCTGATGCCATGTCCGCCATCGCCTCGTGTCGGCTTCAGAATGTATTTATCATGCCTCTCGACAAAAGAGGCGAACGTATCCCTATCTGCTGCCGAAGCTATCTCGATCAGATCTCTTTTCATGAACTTAGCGAAATGTTCGAACGTTTTCGCCTTGCTAGCAAAGACCTTCGCCTGCTCACTGCTGTTGTACAATCGTCCCAAGATAACAGATCGCTCCATATCGCCCACGAATTCCCTTTTCGCCTCTTCCGACAGTGAAGCAAAGTTGAAAAGAAAATACTCCTCTGGAGTTATCCAATGGCGATAAAGATCTCTGATGATCGCCTTTTTTAGACTCCTTCTTTCAGGAGAAGTGAGCGGCGTCTCTGCAAAAGCATCAATAGCCCTATCTATCTCTTCTTGTTTCATAAGCTTGTTCGCGAACATCAGCATCCGAACTATCGGCGTTGGCCAATCGTAAATACTTTGCTTGATGTTTCGAATTGTCGACATAGAATGATGCTCTTTTTTCTTGCGCTCGAAAGCTTATTGGCGATCAGATGCTTTCGGCCTGATCACAGTCTTCCAAAGGTTTTCTCGATAAGCGATCCAATACCTTTGCCCATCGAAATTTGAGGCCCTACGAACTGGCCGCCGCTATTCCCCTCGACCAACACCCATCCTTCTGATTTTGTATGAGCCAGATCCCATCCGACATATTTCTGTTCAGGAAGCACGCCAACCAAACGATCGATCAATTCCAACAGCTCATCCCAAGCGGGTATCTGGTAACCCTGTATGGCGACACCAGTATCTGGATGCACCTCGAATACTTCTCCAAATTCCGTTCTTCCAGGAGTGGTCACGATTCCTGTTCTTTCGTCTACCGCAGCAAGGAAGCCCCCGGCACCGCCATTATCCACTATGCTCGATCCTCGACCGACCTTCACAAAACAGGCGATCGTTGTCATCTTTCCTTCATCAACGAACGTCGCGTAACGAATCGTATTAACGCTTTCGGGATGGAGTGCGGCCATTTCATCACTTTGATCGATGACCTCCTCAATAACTGAGCGACCTGACTCAAGCAACATCTGAAACGCGGCCCTCTTTTCTTCATCGGAAGAGGGCGCTGTCTCGATCTTGATACCTTTGCCCCTTGATGCGGCCGAGGGCTTGACCACATATTTATGATGCTTATCTACGAAAGTAGAGAATGCTTCAAAATCAGCTTCCGAGGTCACTCCTATAAGGTCTCGCTTGAAGAAATGAGAGAAGTGATCATAGGTGTCCAGCTTATCCATATAAACAAGACCTGCAGGATTAGAATTGTACATACGCGCACAGAGTACCGTTCGCTCCATATCACCGACGAATTCGCTTTTTTCTTCTACAGTCTTCGAGGCAAAATCATAGAGAAAGTACTCATCGGGCGTAATAAGATGATCGCGCATGTCTTTGCGAATCGCTTTTTCAAGCGCGCTCCGTTCTGAAGCCGTTATGGGCTTCTCGACAAACGTATCGATGCATTCATCGATTTCGTTTGGATGAGACCGCAAACGTCGCACATACATGAGCGAACGCATAGGCGCGCCCTGCAACTTCAAAACAACTCGTTTGATCATGTTCTGTCTCGTATAGCCCATTTTCTCATCATCACAAAATTATGCCATGCTCAGCTGCGAAATATCGAAGACACTAAATGTGTTGCTCTGCAAGTTCTGGCCCAGACCAAGCTCATTGCATTTGTCCATCAGGAATGCGGATACGTATATATCAGTAAACGCTAAGCCGATCGAGTTGAAATAAATAAATTCCGAAAGGCTTTCGCGTCCAGGCTTAGCTCCCTGAGAAAGTTCGGCAAGTTCGGCATAGATCGATTCATCCGTAAGTAGCCCTTCTTGATACATATGAGCTATCGTTGGAGACCCGCGATGCTTCAAGTCTTCCCAAGAATCGCAAACGATTTTGTCCGCCTTTAGGGCAACCTCGTATTCGTCCTCTATGCCACCAACATGACAATAGAATGCCCCCGGTTCGATCCAATCCGCCTTCAGTATCGGAGACTGGCCACTGATCGCCGTAACGATGATGTCAGAATGCTCTGAAGCCGCTTTGTAGTCGGACCCACAGCACCTCACTCCCACGCATGGCACGAACTCTGAAGCTGCGATGCGAAAACGCTGTTCGCTGCTTTCTGAGCGCGATGCGACCTTGCATTCACGCAAAGTAGGAAACAGCTTAGCCATGACCACCATGTGCATGAAAGCCTCTTCACCAGCTCCGAGCAACCCGATCGTGCGGGGTTCATCTACTGCTAAGTACCGAGCTGCCAAACCCCCAACAAGAGCCGTCCTAAGCGCAGTGATGAATCCTGCGTCAAAAACAGCTATGGGAGATCCATCTTCGGCACTCAACAATAGAATCAAGCCCGAAACATTCGATTTTCCTTGCAAAACGTTGTTCGGGAAAACTGAAACTAGTTTTACACCTGAGTAACCCAGAGCTAGAACCGTGCAAGGCATGCAGTTGATTCGCGATTGCGTTAGGTCATCAAGTATTTGGGACGATTTTTCTGGAAGAATTACCTTGCCCTGACCATAAGCCCTGAATCCAGCCTCAAGACAATTTATAAGAGCATCAAAATCTGAAGAAAAAGCAGCCTTCGCAAGCTGCTCATTATTGTAATATCTCAGGGATGACATGGGATGCTCCTAATTCGATCGTCGTGCCGCTAAATCCCCTGAAGAAAACTTGGATAAGCGTCTTCTTTACGAGGATCGAAAAGCGAAAAGAGTAGATTATTCCCTCGAGAATCGAGTACTTTTACACGATCGAGCACCTCGCGCATAAGCATCAGCAAATCCGCTAAACATGAGCCTTTCAAATGCAAGTAGGCGAAAACCTGCTTTGCAGAGCCCCAATCCTCGATTTCCTCGCCTTGGAAATGCACCTGCGCCAAAGCAACAAATTCATCTCGCGCGCGCAACCACTCAAGCCCTTCAATAGACGATATTTTACCTGCTTTCAGATGCAAAGGCCATATCACGTATTTCTCGTCGACTATCTGCCCTTCATAATCGAGCTCGCTGCTTGCTCCTGTCGCATGATCGACAACCAACTGAAGCTGATCGATTCCATAAAGCTCACGAACCAAATAATACGTGAGCGATCCCCCAAACCTAAAACCAGCCTCATTTACAAGAAATTTACCACCCTGATAGAACAACTCGATCCATATAGGGCCATTTACGATATCCAAGGAGGCGAGCATGGCTCGCATTTTCTCGTCGACTTTATCGAGATATTCTTGAATATGTATCGATGGAGCAGTCTGAAGGGCCATGATAGGGGCGCCTTCAGCGCCTATTTTCTTCGAGTATTTATCGGTCAGTCCACTAAAGAACAACTCGCCTTCGTGCGCCGTATACTGAACGATGAGCGCATCGGAATCGATAAAATCCTCTATGAGTGCCTCACCGCATGATGAGCTATTTTCAGCAAGTTCAATAGCTTTTGGTAGTTCTGCTGGATGTAGGCATTTTGAGAAACCCCTGCTCCCGCTTCCATCACGAGGTTTTACGGCAAGCGGATAGTAAGAGGCATCGAGTTGAGATGCTTCTTTTTTCGAGTATTCTCGTGAAACCTCTAGCCCAAAATCCTTGCAGCGCTTTTTAAATGCACTCTTATCTTCGCAGACGGACAATTGCTCCTCTGTGCAATAACACGGTAAACCAAGAGCTTCGGAAAGAGCTGCCATCTTCCGAAGATTGAACTCATGGACCCCTGCGAGCACTCCGTCGATTCCCTCCTTTGATGCGAGCTCTTTAAGGGCCTCGATATCACTCGTGCTTACGTCCCAGGTCTTGTCTGCGATTCTCTTTGCAGGAGAGTCTTTCTCTTCGAGATAATCCGCTACGACCACATAGCAGCCTAACTCCTTTGCTTTTTCAACAAGCTCACACGAACCTATCGGTTTTCCGCCAAGAACTAGCAGCTTGCGATCATTCATGCTCTTGATCCTTTTCATCTGCTTTTGCCCAGACAACATACTCTTCGGGTATTTCAGCATCATTGATTGCTCGACCATCAAGATCGTAACCCATGAAGCTACCCCTCTTCGCAACAGCGCGCGCATTTGCACTCTTCGAGTCAAATGCGAATTTGAACAGATTGACCATCATTTTAAAATCAGTCTTTAGCGAGAGGTTCTCTACGTACCATATATCATTTTCAAATTGATCGTTCCAAGTCCAAACGCCCTTTGAAACATCCTGGGGAGGACACTCTAGGCCAGGACGAACATCCAATCGATGCATGTGTCGCCTGCTATATCGTTGCAAGTAAACCTCTGGGAGCGGCCTTGGTCCTATCAAACTCATATCACCCTTGAAAATACTCCAGAAATTTAGAAGCTCATCAAGAGATGTTTTACGAAAGAACTTTCCCCACTTGGTCACACGTTGTTCCGGTGGAAGCAGGTCGCCTTGAGCATTCCGCTCCTCGGTCATATTGCGAAACTTTATGATCTTAAAACGCTTGCCATTCTTTCCAACACGCGTTTGACGGAAAAAAAGCGGTCTTCCTAGGTCTTTCATCGTCGCAATAGCAATCACCACATTGACCGGAAATGTGACAACAAGCGCTACCGATGCAAAAACCACATCTAGTACCCGCTTGCCATACTTCGAATAAAGATTTGATGAGATTGCTACATGCGCCTGCAGTTCGTCCACTTGCCCAAGTCTGTCGCTGGCGAGCTTCCTTCCAATACGTTCGATTTGGTCACGAGTCAGGTCTGGTTGATAAGTGCTCAAGATCTACCACCTAAGCCTCATCGAACAAGAATTCGCATCGAAGCACTGGGATTCCGGAGAAAGGCCTTGAGTTCCTCTTCGGTATCGAACTTCAAAATGATCGATCCGAAAGCGTTGTTTGCGCCGTTCAAGGGATCGATAGAGGTGCCCTTTTCGATCCATACTTGCTCCTCGACAACATGAGCGCTTCTAAAACCGTGAGCGTATTCTATTCCCTCAAAGGTGCCCACTCTCTCAGAATGAAGCATTTGTTGATACCAAAATCCCTCATAAACGGGTTCGGCAACATTATGTATGACCATACCGAGCGCCGCCTCTACCGACGCACGTACGAGATCGACTTTCCCTCCAGTTGCATACTTGAGTAGCTCAGAAAGCCTATTGCCGCCACCACGAGGGGATACTTCCATGATATATGGCTTACCATCCTCAGCAACACGAGTCTCGATATTGTAGATGCCATTGCCAAGCTCTAACAAATCAGCGAGCCTTTGTAATTCACTCTTCAACTCTGTTTGATAAGCTGCTGGCATCGAAGCAGGAACCGTATAAGCAATAGGAGCATAGGGATTCGGCGCGCTCTCGTCAAAAAGTTGCGAGGTGAAAGCAACGCACTCGAACTTACCATCGACGATGAACGCGTCTGCGCCTGAACTGTCTCCCCGTTTTTCAAGAAATTGCTCAACTATACAACGCCTATCGCGAGAAAACTGAAGAGCATATTCGGTAGCGCGTTTAAGATCAACAGCATTGTCAACGCGAGTACAGCCCTTCGATCCAGCAGAATCAACTGGCTTTACTATGACAGGGTATTCGATCATTTCCGATCGCTCATCAGCATCTTCGACAGAATGCAGGATGCACGAGCGAGGACAGTTGAAGTCATGTTCTTGCAAAAAAGCTCGGAAAAGCTCTTTGTCTTGCAAAATCGAAGCCACTTCATATGAAGCTTGAAAAGGAAGACCGAGTTTTTCCGCCGCAAAAGCCGCTGCCAGAACACCCGGATCCGCCGCAAATGCCATAATGCCGTCAGCATGAACGGTCTCAGCAACCTTGAGAATAGCTTCATTCTCAATGATGCTCGCATTCACATAGCCATCGGAATATGCATGAGCGAAGTTGTCGGGAAGATAATCGCAGGTGACCACATGAACGCCAAGATCATGCGCAGCTTCGATCACTGGCAGAGCATACCGTGCACCACCGAGAAGGAGCAGCGTTTTACTCATTCATCTTCTCCTAGCATTTGAACCCAATGAACAAATGCGTTCTCGCTCATAGCTCTTGGCGAACAACGGCACTATCTTATACTACTGACCTGCAGCCCTGTAGTTCGCCTCGGTAGCTTCTTTGGAAGAAAGCCACCACTCGACATTGTCTTTGTACCATTGTATCGTCTCATCAAGACCCTTGGCGAAATCAACATGTTTTGGTTCCCAGCCAAGTTCCGTTCGAAGCTTAGTAGAATCAATGGCATATCTGCGATCGTGCCCAGGGCGATCTTTAACCCACTCAAAATCATCTTCTGGCAAATCGAACGCTTTCAGAATGGCGCGGAGAACATCGATGTTGCTTTTTTCTCCGTCCGCACCAATGAGGTAGGTTTCTCCAAGCTTGCCCTTGGTCAAGATCGTCCAAACCGCAGAACTATGATCCTCAACGTTGATCCAGTCTCGCACATTCAAGCCATCACCATAAAGCTTCGGCTTCATGTCACATAGAATATTCGTGATCTGACGTGGAATGAATTTCTCGATATGCTGAAAGGAGCCATAGTTATTCGAGCAATTGCTAATGGTAATCGGGACTCCGTAGGTACGGCTCCACGCGCGCACCAAAAGATCAGAAGCAGCCTTAGTCGAACTGTAAGGAGAACTCGGCTTATATGGCGTTCCTTCAGTAAAACGCGCTGGGTCGTCTAGCGCAAGATCGCCATAAACCTCATCAGTGCTCACATGATGAAATCGTTTACCATGCTTTCTGCAAGCTTCGAGCAATGTATAGGTACCCTCAACGTTCGTACGCAAAAAAACGCTTGGATTCGCAATCGAATTATCGTTGTGTGACTCGGCTGCGAAGTGCACCACTGCATCGACTTCGGGAACTATCTTCTCAAGCAGCTCGGCATCGCAAATATCACCGACTACGAGCTTAACGCGATCCGCAGGAAGTCCCGCGATATTCTCTTCGTTGCCGGCATAAGTAAGCTTGTCGAGCACGACAACATCACAATCCGTGTTTCGGATCACCCAATGGACAAAATTGCTACCAATGAAGCCACAGCCTCCCGTAACGATAATGCATTTAGGTTCAAAAGGCATGCTCGATCACAGCCCTTATAAGAGATTTGAGCTGTTGCTGACACGCCCAGCCGCAACCATTTTTAGATACTGACCGTAAGGAGATTTGCCATACTTTTCCGCGGCGCTAAGAAGCATGTCGTAAGAGATCCAGCCGTTGTTGTAAGCGATCTCTTCAAGAGATCCAACCTGAATACCTTGGTTCTCTTCAATAACGCGTATATATTCGGAAGCGTTAGACAAACTTTGAATAGTGCCCGCATCAAACCAAGCGCTGCCACGATGAAGTAGCTGAACTGATAGCGAGCCATCCTCGAGATATCTCTGGTTGATCGAGGTGATCTCCAACTCCCCACGAGCTGAAGGCTCAACTTCTTTCGCCCATTCAACAACGCGATTATCATAGAAATAGAGACCCGTTACCGCATAGCTGCTCTTTGGCTTTTCAGGTTTTTCCTCGAGCGAAATAGCTTTTCCGTGCTTGTCGAACTCAACCACACCAAAACGCTTCGGCTCAGAAACGTAATATCCAAATACTGTTGCGCCCTTTTCTTTTGATGCGGCCTGCTTCAAGCGATGGGTGAGTCCACCGCCATAAAAAATGTTGTCACCAAGAATCAGAGCAACAGAATCATCCCCGATGAAATCTTCACCGATGATGAATGCTTGCGCCAATCCGTCCGGATTCGGCTGCAACTCATAAGAGAAATTCACACCGAACTGTCTTCCATCGCCGAAGAGGTGTTGGAAGTTCGGCAGGTCTTGCGGGGTAGAGATGATCAAGATGTCTCGAATGCCTGCCAGCATGAGGATCGATATCGGATAATAGATCATTGGCTTATCGTAAACCGGGAGCAGCTGTTTAGAGGTGACGGTAGTAAGAGGGTAAAGCCTCGTACCGCTCCCTCCCGCAAGAATAATGCCCTTCAAAAACTACACCTCCGAGCAAAATACGAACATCGCATGCCCTATCAAATCAGTCAGCATAGGCCAAAAGTTCAGGTACTTCATTTTAACCTATGTCCTACTAGTATAGAATGCCGTACACTTTTTTACAGAATACGACTTTCCATACTAACAGGAGAGCATCGCCCGATAATCGCCCTCTTAATATAGGCAGATGAGCGGCTCGATTTTAGCTGAAAAATGCACTACGGTTCGCGAATTGCTTTTGCTCTACCCAAGCATGCCTCAACCAGTCGCGACTGAACAAGAATCTCATTTCGCTGGCTTTGGGCAAGATCTCTAGAGTTTATACACTCGAGAAAATGAGCGATAGATTTTGCAAAACTATCATCTGGGCGAAGGGTGATCTTTTCAACTTCGCCATTTCTACGAATTTCAAACGTTGGGGAAAAGCCACAAGGCGCGGTGAGAATTCTACCGCTATATAAGGTCGCCTCACTGCCCCAAACATCAACATCGCAGCGATAGTCGTTATCCATTCCGAAAGAGACCTGCGCAACAAGACCTTGGTCATTCTCTAATGTGGCACTACCGAATAGATCAACTTCCAAACCTCTACCATAGCTTAATGATGAGGTTTCCAGCTCTGCCGTAGGGCCTAGAAGCATCGATGCAAGTTTGAGCGCGTATCCCCCGCAATCAAGAAGCGAGCCTCCTCCGAGCGCAGCCGAGTAACGAAAATCATTTGCCCCACGAAAAGGAAAACCAAAATCGATACGGATCAATCGCAGATCGCCAAGCGATCCATCACTCATCTTCTCGCATAAATACTCAATTTGAGAATGAAATGCGAACATATAGTTCTCATGTACCGCAAGATTCCGATCCTCGGAAATACTCACCAGTTTTTCTGCATCAGAAAAACTGGTCGTAAACGGTTTTTCCATCATCACATGCTTGCCAGCGCATAGTGCTTTTTCTGCCCAATAAGCATGAAGCGCAGGCGGGAGTGGAATATATACAGCATCGACCTCTGGAGACTCGATCAGGTCTTGAAAACTCTCCCATATCGTTCCGCCAAATTCTGCCTGAGTCTGCACGGCCAAATCTCGTTGGCGATCGACGCGATCTTGAAGAGCCTGATCATCTCCAGCATTTTCAACCTTCCGCTCTTCTTTCGTTGCAACACCGATTCCGGCATAACGTACGCCAGGAACCGACGAAAGAGCTGGCAGAAAACGCCTTCGAGCTATTTCTGAAGGACAAAGAACTGCAATAGAAATATCTTGTGGGCCCACTTTATTTCCTATCTTCTGGTCGATCCCAGGGGTCTAAAAGCGAGAGCAAATTGCGCAACTGGACATTGAGCACGTTATTTGCCTGATTGAGCTGACATAGCGTTGCAAAATCAAGCCAGAGATAGCTTTTTCTGAGCATCTCATCGGAGAAAAACCCTGAAGCCTCTTGCGGAGACAACTCGATCAGCACATTTCTGTTTTCCTCGCAATAAAAACGGCCTCCCTCTTCAGAAAGCAGGACATCGATCTTGATGCCCTTTCCTTCGCTTAGCAGAGCGAGAGTAGCAACCTCGATAGCATCGGGCTCTTGAGTCGACGCAGCTTCCCGCTGCACTGTCGGCCCTAGTTCTGCAACGTCGAAACAACCAGCCTCTTCTTTGATATGAACCAGAAAACGCATACGATCATCGTCGCGCCTGCAAAGAAGCACGAATGTGGCCACGCCTTTGGCTTCGAACAAGGGTTGATTCCATCGAGCGACTTCTCGTCCGTCAATCGCAATATCGAAAAACCCTACCTCGAACGGGAATCGTTCTTCGCAACGAAAAGCCGTTTCATCATCGGAAAATGACCATTGCTGCAGATCGTCAAGTGGCACGATCTTTCGCGTACCGTTGCTGAACATTTTCCTGTTGCTCAGGGATTCGTTGACGCGGTTCATGCCCTTCAAGGACGGATGACTTAAGATCGAACTTAAAAGCGACGAGTCTGAGGCATCCTCGATAATCCGCTTCGAGGGTTCAGCCCACAAAGACCATGGGATACAAGAGAAAACGGTTCGCGTATCCATATTCACAAGATTGGGATATCGCATAAGCCGCTTTATTTGCCCGACGGTCATCCACCGATGGCTAGGAAGCACTTCAACTTCTTCATCGGTAACGACCACAACATTTCGATTTCGTTTGCCAAAGAACCGTGAAGATTGCTCTGATTGTACCTGATCAACAATGGTTTTTACTTTTCTGCTTGACGAAGACCCATTTCTCAGAAAATACTCGAGATACGCAGGTCTCTTTCCTCCATGCAGTTGCAGGAAATTGGATCTGGTTGCTTGAATCGTTGGCGAAATTTGAACTTTATTCACGTTTCCTGGCTCGATTTTTGCCTGCATTAGAAAATGCATCACGCCATCGAATTCCTTGGCCATGATCCCAAGGTAGCCAATTTCTTTCTGAAGGATAATGGGCTGCTGGCTTACACAATGGACATCTCCACTCAATAAGCTCTTTTGCTCACTGGAAAGACCCGCAATCTGAAAAAAAGACTCATTATGATTGCGGATGAACCCAGTTGCTTGATCTTTGAACCACGGAGTGCATGCACTCAACGCGATTCTTTCGATGCTCACATTGCAAGTAGCATTTCGATCGGCGATCCATTCTAGAAGATCATGAAACGAATTCACTCCAGCATCGTCATGCCAAGAGCGCCAAAATGCGTCTACTGTTGTTTGCTTTTCGGTCATAAAAACTAACTAAGGATATCGAAAACGCCTGTCAACACTTTATCGATATCATTGTCGGTCATGTCGGCATAGAGCGGAAGCCTCAACGTGCGAACGCCTAGATCCTCTGTAACAGGACAAGATTCGGGGCTATTGCCGAGCTCTAATCCCTTTGGCGATGAATGCAAAGGAACATAACAAATATAGGCCATGATGTCGCGCTCTTTTAAGCCATCAACAAGTTCGGTCCTAATCTTCTCGGTCGGAAGCACGATATTATACATGTGGGCATTATGCTGAACATCCTCTGGAACAACAAGACGTCGAAGCTTCCCGTCTTTTTCAAGCGAGGCGAGCTCGTTCTGATAGGAGTTCCATACATGCATACGCTTGGCAAGAATTTCATCGTATCGATCCATCTGGGCAGCAAGCAACGCAGCCAACAAATCAGATGGAAGGAAAGATGATCCTATATCATGCCATGTATATTTATCGGTCCACCCACGAAGCACGTGACGACGATTCGTCCCCTTCTCGCGAATGATCTCGGCTCTGTCCAAGTACTTCTCTTCATTAAGAACAATAGCGCCGCCCTCGCCCATCACATAGTTTTTCGTCTCATGAAAACTATAACAACCAAACTCAGATAGCGTTCCTGCATACCGGCCTTTATAAGTTGAGCCGACCGCCTGAGCCGCGTCTTCAATAACAAAAAGCCCATTCTTATTTGCGATCTGATTGATGGTGTCCATCTCTGCGGGTATTCCCGCGTAATCGATCGCATAGATAGCACGTGTTTTATCAGTGATCAATTGCTCGATAAGAGATTCGTCCATATTGAGCGTGTCTGGACGAATATCACAAAATACAGGAATCGCACCGCGAAGAAGAAAAGCATTCACCGTTGAAGAGAACGTAAAAGAAGGAACGATCACTTCATCGCCCGGCTGCAGATCAATCAAAATAGAAGCCATCTCAAGCGCCGTAGTGCCTGATGTGGTAAGCAGCATCTTATCGATACCAAACCGCTCCCGAAACTGGTCATATACCTTGAATGTATATTTCCCATCCCCTGAAGACTTACTGGTACGAAGCGCATCAATAAGGTATTCTTCTTCGAGATCAGCGACAGATGCTTTATTAAAAGGAATCATGTTATTCCTTTCATCCATTCAATCAATCGTAAAGCCTACTCGGCTCAGTCATTCTACCACACACCCAAGTAAACACATATTTTCCCTGCCGCATGGGCAGCCGAAACAAACTATTTCAGCTGAAGCTAAATGCTCAACATGCATTTGAGGTCATATACGCTCTTTTATATCCATATAGACCTATGCATCATAAGGTGTTCTGTTTTTTGCTATTTTGCCGAGAGATAGACCAAACCAGCGATATTGCACTGAGCAAATCGAAGTTCTTCAACGACGTTTGAAAGAGCTTTGCGAGAATCGAGCCACTCGCGCACACAAAGAATGGTGACATCGGCCTCTTTTGCAACGTAGACTGCGCCCATGCCTTCAGAAATCGGGGAACACTCGATTATCGAGATGATGCCCGGCAAAGGAATCTCATTGAAGCCCTCCGCATGAGGGTTTCCTTTGATTCGACGTACAGCTGTACCTGAATGCTCGAATGCGCTTGCCAGCTCTGCACAGGTGATCGTCGCGCCCGTCAGACCCGTAGGAACGATCGCGATGGTCGACGGTGGCTCATCGGATAAGAATCGAACGTTAGCCAACAGACGTTCGCCTCTATCGCGATTAGGTATATCTCCGATGATCGGAATATCTAAAAGCCTCTCGACGTCGTTCTTAGACTTGACCGGAGTTTTAACCGAATCGACGACACCCACGATGCAGATCGCTATAAAAAGGCCGCAAATAAATGCGATCAGCGCCGTTTTCAAAATGTTCGGAGAAACATTTTCGGCATACGAAGCTTCATTAGTACTGATGGCGGCAGTTTTGTTCGTTTTTCGTGCATCATCTGCCACTGCTAGAACCGTGGCGTTCGCCGCTGCGATAGTTCCGCCATAATCCTCGCCTTTTGCAGTAATCGTAATTGTCCGATATGCGGTATCCGTTTTCGAAGAAACAGTAATGCCGTTTTGAGAGAAGACCCCTGCTTCGCTTTGAGCAAAACCACCTGTAAGCGCAATATCGCCATCTGTCAAAAGGGTAGCTCTTGCCTCGTAGGTTTGCGGTCCTACGATGATGACCAAGGCAGCGATCACCGCGCACGCAACTGGCAGCGCGATGATCACCTTCAGGAAATGACGGATCAGCTTCCACAGATCAGAAAGGCTCATACTCTTCAATCCCTCACATACAATAGGATGCTCTTTTGCAACAGCCCGCTATCATGCCTTGTCTATCTAGCTATTCCTAAATGGTCATGAAACCGAGGAACTGCGCCAAGAACGAGATGAAGACGATCGCGATGAGAATAGGCGCGATGTACTTGATCATGATGCGCCATGCAGCACGCCACCTGAATGGCGAGGAGACCATGATCTCGTCCTCGATGATCTTGGGCTTGATGCACCAACCCACGAAGATGCAGGTAAGGAACGCCACGATCGGCATCATGATGGTGTTCGAGACGAAGTCGAAGAAGTCGAGCAGCGAGCTGCCTTCGCCCAGCGGTTCGATGAACGACAGACCGTTGTAGCCCAAGTTCACGAACACGGCCGCCAGACCGATGATGATGAACGTGAGCAACGTCGCCTTCTTACGCGAGCACTTCGCACCGTCATGCATGATGGAAACACAGGTCTCGGTGAGTGAGATGGCCGACGTGAGCGCCGCGAAGATGACGAGCAGGAAGAACAGCACGCCGATGATGGGTGCGAAATCGCCGAAGCTCGCGAACATCTGCGGCAACACGATGAACATGAGGCCCGGACCAGAGTTCTCCGTGACAGACTCAGGCGAACCGAGCGCAACGAACGCAGCCGGCACGATCATGAGGCCAGCCAGGAAGGACACGCCGATATCGAAACCTGCAACGCGGATCGCGCTGGAGGTGAGCGAATCGCGCTGCTTCATGTAGGAACCGTAGGTGACCATGATGCCCATCGCAATGGAAAGCGAGAAGAACATCTGCCCCAACGCCGCGACCACGAGCTCGACCGAGAACGCCGAGAAATCGGGAACCAAGTAATAGGCAGCACCGTCGAGCGCGCCAGGCTGGCAGAGCGTATACACGACCAAAATGATGGTCATGATGATGAGCGCAGGCATCATGACGAGGTTCGCCTTCTCGATACCGCCCTTGATGCCGCGGGACACGACGAAGAAGACGATGAACATGAAGATGAACAGCCAAATGTAGGACTCGAAATTGCTGGTGATGAAGCCCGAGAAGTAATCGCCACCATCGCCGATCGCAGTAGGAGCGTCGAAGAAATAGGCGCCCAGGTACTTCGCGACCCAGCCACCGATCACGCAATAATACGGCGTGATGATGAAGGGAACGAGCGAAGCCAAGATGCCGATGAAAGCGTATTTCTTGCCGAACATCTTGAACGCGCCGATGGTCGACTGACGCGTCTTACGACCGAGCGCGATCTCGACCAGCAGAAGCGACAAGCCAAAGGTGAATACGAGCACCAGATACGTGAGCAAGAACATGCCGCCGCCATATTTCGCAGCGAGGTACGGGAAACGCCAGAGGTTGCCCAGACCGACCGCAGAAGCTGCAGCAGCGAGGATGAATGCCCACTTGCTCGACCAAGTGTCACGAGCAGCATGTGCAAGTTGTGCCATAGATCCCCCATTCAGGTAATTTTGCTTCTACCTAAAATAGCAAAAGAACCTCGAAATCTTCACAGGAACGACCTATGGGGAGCGAACGGCTGAAAGTGATAGAAGGATGTCGATATGGGGGCGTTGGCACGCGGGAACACGACCGAGCATGCGGGCATCTAGTTAGCTGACTGACCACCCTGTGCACGGGCACGTCGACGGGCGCGGGCGCTCGCAGCCGAGAGCACGGTCGCGTTCGGCGTTTCCGCGCTCGCCTCTGGAGCGCTCGATACCTCGGGCTCCTGCACTTCGATGATGGGCAGCTTGCCTGTATCGGCTTCTGAAGGCTGGATCTCGGGCACCGCGTAGAGCGAAGCGTACGCTGGCGTGGGTGGCTCTTGGGCGATGCGAAGCGGAGAAGGATCCTCTCGCAATATCGGATCTCGATTCGCCGCCGCAAACCCTTCCTCCGAGACCGCATGCATCTCGCCCGTGTCCGCAATATCGAGGTTCGGGCCGCGCGGGATGACGAACTCGCGCTCCTTCTCTTTGTCCTGGCGCCATTTCGCCCAAGGCGCTCCGCCAGAGGTAGCAGACCCTTTGCCCGCCTTCTTCGTCTTCTTCTTTTTCTTGCCCTCACCCTGCGATGTCTTCTTTTCAGGCTTCGCTGGTGCGTCATCTTCGAGCGTATCGAGCGGCACTTCATCGATCGCTTGAGAGAGATGGTTCTCGACCTCAAGTTCGCCCAACAACTGGTGTGGTCGCGGATCGTAATAATAATGCTGCTCTTCGTAGTTCACATGCCAGAGCACGAGGCCTTCTGCTGGAGCATTCTGCCCCGCCGTCTGACGATTACGCGCCTGCAACACTTCATGCACCCACTCAGGAGGACGTTTTCCAAGACCAACCAATGCGAGGGTACCGACCATGGTACGCACCATCGAATGGAGGAATGCATTGCCGATCACGGTCATGACGACGAAATTCGAGTTCCAGATCTGTTCCTGGCGGAAATTGATCTCAGCCACGTAGCGATGCGTCGGCTTACCCTTCGCGGACACCGCCATGCAAAAGCTCTTGAAATCATGCTCGCCCAACAAGAAGCGGGAAGCTTCCTTCATCGCCTCGAGATCGAGCGGCTTGCCCAGATGCCAACTGAACTTCTCCATGAGCAAGGGAGCTGCGGCATCGGTGCAGATGTAATAGCGATATTCACGCGACACGGCCGAGAAGCGTGCCGAGAAATCTTCTGGCATCGGGCGCACGCTGCGAAATGAGATCGCCTCGTGCGTGAGCGCATTGAGAGATTTCAGCAGGCTTTCGGGCTTACGGCGCAGCCATTCGTCATCCAGCAGATCGAAGGAGACGACCTGGCACAGTGCATGCACGCCCGCGTCCGTGCGGCCCGCACACGTGGTCTCGATGGGTCTACGAAACAGCAGTTCGAGCGCTTCTTCGATGCTACCCTGCACCGTGAGCTGCGCGTTCTGTCGCGCGAAGCCCGAGAACGGCTCGCCGTTGTATGAAAGCCATGCCGCGATCTTCATGGGGCTACGACGCCTTCCAAATCTCGCGGCCGAACAAGTCGTGCAAATTCGCCTTCAGGCTGTTGTTGCGTGCATCGATGGTCATCGGCAGTTCCGCGCGCATGCGATTGCCGTCGGTCTGCGTGACGAAGAGTACGATGGGATCGTTGCCCGGATGGCCATTCAGGATCTCGAACAGGCGCGAAGATGCTACGGGGTTCAGCTCGTTCGACTGGACCTGCAGCTCAAGACAGACGGGCTTGGCATTCTTCTGTTCTTCGGTCAGCTCGAGCTTCTCGATCTCGTAGACGATGAGCTGGCTTCCGCGGTCGCCCACTTCAAACTTGCCGCGCGCCGCGATGACCGCATCTTCGACGAGCACATCGGAGAACTTCTCGTAGTCGAAGCAGATACATTCGATGCTCGCTGCCAGGTCTTCGAGCAGGAACGTTGCCATGAGCGTACCGCGCTTGGTGCGCTTGGTGTTCACTTCCGAGACCATGCCTGCGCACTTGATGTTCTTCAGGCCGTCCTGTCGTTCGTTCAGCTGCGTCATGGTGTATTTGTTCGTTTGTGAAAGGTACCCCTCGTACGGGCCCAAAGGATGGGCCGATACGTACATCTTCAGGATCTCCTTTTCGAATGCGAGCTTGGTGCGATCGTCCCATTCCACACCATTCGGCTCGGGGATGTCTTGCACGAAACCAGCATCCGGATCATCCGCGAACATGTCGAACATGCTCACCTGACCAGCAGATTTATCTTTTTGACGCTTGGCCGCTTCGTCGAGCAGCGGCGTTTCATCGATGAAGTACATGAGCTGCTTGCGCGTGTAGTTCGTCGAATCAAACGCACCCGATTTCACCAGCGCTTCGAGCGTCTTGCGGTTGTAACAAGTAGCATCGACGCGGTTCACGAAATCATGCAGCGAGGTGAAGGAGCCGTTCTCTTCGCGCTCGTCGATGATGGCTTGAACGACCTTCGCTCCCACACCACGCACGCCCGCTAGACCGAAGCGAATGCCGCCATCGACCGGGGTGAACTCCATGCTGGAGGAGTTGATGTCGGGCGGGAGCACAGGGGTGCCGTTATGGTTCGCGCTGGCGATGTAGCGAATGAGCTTGTCGTTGCTGCCCATGTAGCTGGTGAGCACCGCCGCCATGAATTCGTTAGGGTAATGCGCCTTCAGGTACGCCGTGCGCATGACCAGGATGGCATACGCCGCCGAATGCGACTTATTGAACGCGTACTTCGCGAACTTCAGCGCGTCTTGCCAGATCTGCTGTGCCACTTCGAGCGAGAAGCCATTCTCGACCGCACCGGAATCCCAGTCGGCCTGCAGTTGGTTCATGACCTCGATGTTCTTCTTGCCCATCGCCTTACGCAGTTTGTCGGACTTACCGCGCGAAAAGCCGCACATATCGATCGAGATCTGCATGATCTGCTCCTGGTAGACCATGGTTCCGAAGGTCTCTTCAAGGATAGGGCGCAGGCGGTCGTCGTAATAATGCACCGCGCCGGGGTCCTTCGCAGCTTTGATGTAGTCTTCGACCATGCCGGACTCGAGCGGACCGGGGCGATTGAGCGCGATGGACGCGACGACATCGGAGAATTGCCTCGGAGGCAGGCGCTTGAAGAGACTCACATAGAGCGCGCCTTCCACCTGGAAGAGGCCATCCATGTTGCCCGATTGCATGAGTTCGAAGGCTTTTTCGTCGTCGGTCGGGATCTCTTCGGGCACGATCTTGGTGCCGTAACGTTTCTCGATGTTCTTACATGCGATCGAGAGCACGTCGAGCGTTCGAAGACCCAAGAAGTCCATCTTGAGCAAGCCCAGGTCAGGCGTATAGTGGCCGTCGTACTGGGTGATGATGCCGCCACCCTTAGTGTCACGCTTCATGGGTACATGATCGCTCATGGGGTCGCGACAGATGATGGTGGCGCAGGCGTGCACGCCTTCGCCACGCACGTGACCTTCGATCGACTTCGCCGCATCGATGACCTGGCGCACGTCAGTCTCTTCCTGGTACGCCTTCGCGAGGTCGGGATTCTTTTCGAGCGCTTCGTCGATGGTGATGCCGAGCTCGTTGCCGATCATCTTGCAGATGCGGTCGCCCGTACTGTAAGGATAGTCGAGCACGCGGGCAGCATCGCGCACAGCATTCTTCGCCTGCAGCGTGCCGAACGTGATGACCTGCGAAACGTGGTCTTCGCCGTACACATCTTTGATATGGTTGATGACCTCTTCGCGTCTGCCCTGCTCAAAGTCGACGTCGATATCGGGCATCTCCACACGTTCGGGCGAAAGGAAACGTTCGAACATGAGACCGTTGGGCAACGGATCAAGGTCGGTGATCTCCATCGCGTATGCCACGATCGCGCCTGCCGCAGAGCCACGGCCCGGACCGACGCCGATGCCTTGGCTGCGTGCCCACTCGATGTATTCCTGCACGATGAGGAAGTAAGCCGGGAAGCCCTGGTCGATGATGACCTGCATCTCGTAGTCCGCCTGCTTCTGCACATGCTCGGGCACGGGGTCGCCATAGCGTTTCACCAGGCCTTCTTGCACGCGCTTGCGGAAGTAGGATTCCTCGGTCTCGCCTTCGGGCAGCGGGAACTTCGGCAGAATAGGGTCACGTTCCAGCTCAACGTTACACTTCTCTGCGATCTCGATGGTGTTATCGCACGCCTCGGGGAAATCGCGCAGCGCTTCGCGCATCTCCTCTTCGGTCTTCATGTAGAACTGGTCGTTCGGAAATTTGAAGCGCTTCTCTTGATTGATGGTCTGGTTGGTGCCGATGCACAGCATGACATCTTGCGCTTGCGCGTCTTCCTGCGTGAGGTAGTGGAAGTCGTTCGTGGCGATGGTCTTCAGCCCTAGGTGATTCGCGATCTCCGTGAGCTTCTGATTCATCTCGCGCTGAGTCTTGCCTGCGTTGGTAAGAATGCCCTGGTCCTGCAGTTCGATGTAGAAATCGCCCGGCTCGTAGAGCGCCGAGAGCTTCTTGGCCCACTCGACCGCCTCGTCCATCTGGTCGGCATCGATGCAGCGCGGGATGATGCCCGCGATACAGGCGCTAGTAGCGATGACGCCTTCGGAATACTTCTCGAGCATTTCGAAGGTGGTGCGCGGACGATAATAGAAGTTGTCGACGTGCGATTCGCTGACCAGCTTCACGATGTTGTGGTAACCCGTGTTGTTCTTCGCTAGCAGGATCATGTGATGAAGCTTCTGCTTCTCTTTTTTAAGAGATGAATCGGTGGTGAAGTAGATCTCGCAACCAAAAATGGGCTTGACCCATACGTCCATCTCTTTCTTCACCTTATCGCACGCATCCGCGAGCTCTGGCACGCCCGACATGACGCCATGGTCGGTGATCGCCACTGCCGGCATGCCCAATTCAGCGGCGCGCTTGACCATGTCGTAGATCTTGGTGGCGCCATCGAGCAGCGAGTATTCCGTATGGTTGTGAAGATGAACGAAGGCCATGAGCAATTTCCTTAATATGCTGAGAACGTACGGTCGTTTGCTTGCTGAAACGCGCGCGAAAAGGTCGATCGCAGAGAGTCGAAACGCCGATTCGCACACGTGAGATTTCAGGGTTTCATTGTGCCACCTTCGAAGGTGAGTTTCTAGGGCTTGACAGCTTGTTTCCCAAACTCGCCATGAACGGTTCGTGTTACGTATCGGAAAGAATCTTTCTATAAGATGCGCAAAACCCCTGTTCGCCATGAACACAATATATTGTGGCACGAAGGTAATAATGGGGATTTCTTGCACAAAATATAGGTTTTTTCGGTTTACACCTCGATCTCGATGAGGTAGCATGAATGCAGTAAGGTAATTGCTACTACTTTTGTAGCAATTACAGGATTCGCACCGCAGCCCAGAAGGGCTCCGAGAGATAGATAGGGGCATCATGACAACGCTTGAAGCACCAGCATTCGCAGCACAAAACACAGTATTGGATGCTAAAGCAAACACCAACCACGAAGCAGCTTGCACGCATGACCACGCTCACGCGCATGCTCATAAGCCGGCAGCTTCCACCGAGCATAAACTTGTGCAGAATATCTCGGTTTCCATCTCCTATTCCACCCCGGACGACATCCGTATGACCGACGAAGAGATCGCTCAGTACATCGCACGCGGTCGCGCTCTCGAGCAGAGCAAGGATCTTGCCTGGATCGATCTCGCGGTCGAGGCTGAAGATGTGGCGATCCACTACGGTTACCACGCACAGCCTTTCGAGCGCATTCGCCGCATCACGGGCTATCTGGTAGGCACGCTCGATCGTTTCAACGATGCGAAGCGCGCAGAGGAATCCCAGCGCGTGAAGCACGATCTTCCGTGCGCTTGCCGCTAGGAGTCGTATCGTCCGTTTCCGCTAGTTCAGCGATTCTGGCAGCGCTCCCGCGCTCCATTCAGTTGACTTGAAGTTCTTGAGCGGTCTTTTTCAAACGCGCGTGAATCATCCACGAGCGTTCAGGAACTTCTTGTTTTAGCAAAAGAAGCCCCTCTCGTGATTCGCTCCGAGAGGGGCTTTTAAATTAGGCTTTGACGATACGGGCGCCCTGGGGCGTGTCCTCGATGCGGAAGCCGAGCTCGGAAAGTCCGTCGCGGATCGCGTCGGCCACGGCGAAGTTCTTGTTCGCACGAGCGTTCGCGCGCGCGTCGAGCAACGCCGCCATCGCTGCTTTCACGGTAGCGGGATCGTTGCCATCCCCTGGCGCGAAGCCTGCGAACTCCATGGCGAGCACCATCACTTCAGCAGCGCTTTCTTCATCGTCGAGCACCGTTGCCGCGGCATCGGAAGCATCGCTCGCTTCGATCGAGATGCCGAGCACGTCCATGAGCTCCACGACCTCGTTCGCCGCCCCCGTGAGCGCTTCAGCATCAGCCGCTGTTGGCTGCACATCGTTCAGAAGCGTGTTGACCTCGCCCACGAAGTTGAAGATCGCGCCGAGCGCGCCAGCCGTATTGAAGTCGTCGTCCATCGATTCCGTGAACGATGCACGCATTTGCTCGGCCAGCCATGCGATGCGATCAGCGAGCGGCTTGCCATCAGCCAGCACTGCTGCTTCCGCGCTGCCAGGGTTCTTCGCCAGCCAGAGCGCGTTCGTGACGAAATTCTCCAGGCGCTCGAGCGCTGATGCGGATTCCTTCAGACGCGCGTCCGAAAAATCGAGCGGACTGCGATAGTGCGTCTGCAGCATGAGCATGCGAAGCACCGCGGGATCCGTAGTCTCGAGGATATCGCGCAGCAGCAGGAAATTGCCAAGCGACTTGCTCATCTTCTCGGAATTGATCTGCAGCATACCGCCGTGCATCCAGTAGTTCGCGAACGTGGTGTCGAACGCTGCCTCAGACTGCGCACGTTCGTTCTCGTGATGCGGGAAGCAGAGGTCTGCGCCGCCGCCGTGAATGTCGAACGGGAGGTGCAGGTACTTCTCGGACATGGCCGAGCACTCGATGTGCCAACCAGGCCTTCCCTGCCCCCAGGGAGAATCCCAGCTAGGCTCGCCCGGCTTCGCTGCCTTCCAGAGGGCGAAATCGAGCGGATCGCGCTTGCGATCTTCCAGCCCTTGGCCATCGGCACGCAGTTCGCGATGACCCGACTCCATCTCGTCCACGTTGCGATTCGAAAGTTCGCCATAGGCGGAATACGAACGCACCGCGAAGTACACATCGCCATCGACCGCGTAGGCGTGCCCCTTATCGATGAGGCGTTGGACCAGGTCGATCATCGTGCCGATCTCTTCGGTGGCCTTGGGGCGAATATCGGGATCCTGCACGCCTGCCGCATGCATATCGGCGATGAACGCGTCGGTGAATTCCTTCGCGACCTCGTCCGCTGTACGGCCTTCTTCGTTCGCTTTGTTGATGATCTTGTCGTCCACGTCGGTGACGTTCTGCACGAACGTGACCTCGTAACCGCGCCACGTAAGGTAGCGGCGGATCGTGTCGAAGGAGATGAACGTGCGCGCGTTGCCGATATGGATGTAGTTGTAGACCGTTGGGCCGCAGACGTACATGCCTACCTTGCCAGGCTCGACGGGCACGAATTCGCGCTTGCTGCGCGTTTTGGTATCGTAGATCTTGATCATGGTCTTCCTTGTTCCTTGGATCGAGTGTTCGATAGTCTAGTTGTCGAGTCTTCGAGCGGCACTTCTATTGGCCGTTCTGCTGGATCGCGTCATCTTGCGCCTGATCGGCAGCAGCTGCTTCGAGCTGCGCATCAGAAGAGACGGAGCGCTGTTCGTGCTTGTCGATCGCTTGCTGCTGAACGGCGAACGCTTCCAGCTCTGACACACGCTTGTACAGATTGCGGATCGCGCGCTCTACCGGGTCAGGCAGATCTTCCACACGACCTCCTGGCTGGACGACACCATCTTCGAGGAAATAGTCTTTGTGGTTCGCGCGAATGGGCGGCACCGCCGCTTCGCGCTGCGCATCCGCCGATCCTGTCGAGAGCGATGTGGCATCTTGCCCCTGCGCAGGCTGTTGCGCAGCAACGGCTGGCGCGTCGATCTTCGCTGCCGCCACTTTCTCGAGTTCAGCCGCCTTTTCTTTGGCAGCTTTCTTCGCCGTGGAGACACCGTCTTGCACCACGATATGCCCGGGCACACCCACCACAGTGCAGTTCGGTGGGACATCCTTCACGACCACCGAACCGCCGCCGATCTTCGAGTTGTCGCCGATGGTGATGGAGCCGAGCACTGCCGCGCCCACGCCCACCATGACGTTGTTGCCCAAGGTCGGGTGGCGCTTGCCGCTCTCCTTGCCCGTGCCGCCTAGCGTTACGTTCTGATAAAGCACGCAATCGTCGCCGATGATGGTGGTCTCGCCGATGATGACGCCCATCGCATGGTCGATGAAGAAGCGGCGTCCGATCTGGGCACCCGGATGGATCTCGACGCCCGTCCAGAAGCGCGCGCACTGGGAAAGATAGCGCGCCAGACCACGCAGGCCCTTCTTCCAGAGCCAATGGTTGATGACGTGCGCCCACCTGGCCTGAAGACCGGGATAGGTGAGCCAGATGAGAAATTTCGAGGGGGCAGCAGGGTCGGTCGCTTGTACGGTGCGAATGTCCTCTGCCATTATGGAGAATATATTCATGGGTTCAGTTCCTTCTTGTCTTGCGAAATAGTACCACGTTTGTTGCGAGCGCCCCTATTTTGAAAGACGCCTGCAACCATTGCATGAGCGCGACCGTGCGCGCTCGATCGAGGGCACTAACAACATCGACAGACAAGAGCGACAGCCTGAGCCGAGATTCCTTCTTCGCGGCCTTCGAAACCGAGGTGTTCGGTGGTAGTGGCTTTCACGCCCACGTTATCCAGCGCAACACCACACGCGCGCGCGATGTTGGCGCGCATCGCATCGCGATAAGGCGAGAGCTTCGGTGCCTGGGCTGCAATGACGCAATCGACATCGAGGATCTTGAAACCCGCTTCGCGCACACGGTCCGCCACTGCTTCGAGCAGCTTGAGCGAATCGGCGCCTTCATAAGCTGGATCGGTGTCGGGGAACAGCTTGCCGATGTCTCCCAAGCGCGTGGCGCCGAGCAGTGCATCGGAGATCGCGTGCAGGAGCACATCCGCATCCGAATGACCATCGAGACCCTGGTGATGCGGGATATCCACGCCGCCCAAGATGAGCTTGCGGCCTTCAGCGAACGCATGCACGTCGTAGCCGAGGCCAACGCGCAGCGCAGAAAGTTCGTTCATGTTCGAAGGCGCTGGCATCATTCGACTCCTTCGCGGAGCGCTTGTGCGATGGCCGCCGAGATGATGAGGTAGTCTTCGGGAACCGTGAGCTTGATGTTGTCGCGCTTGCCCTTGACCACCATCACGCGACCGCCCAGGCGTTCGATGAGCGCTGAGTCGTCCGTGCCGACGAAGCCATCGGAGAGCGCCGCAGCATGTGCGCGGCGATAGATGCCCGCACGGAAGACCTGCGGAGTCTGTGCGTTCCAGAAGACCGAGCGATCGGGCGTTCCTTGGATGATGCCGTTCTCGACGATCTTCAACGTGTCGATGGAAGGATGACCCACCACCGCGCCGTCGCAATCGATGTTGCCCTTCAGCACGCTGATGGTGTGCTCGACCAAGTCACGCGAGATGAGCGGGCGGGCGCCGTCGTGCAGCATGACGTATTCGAAGTTGTCGGGCACGAGCTCGAGACCGGAGAATGCGGACTCTTGGCGAATGGAGCCCGAGGGTGCCATGACGATGGGCGTTGCGAACGGGAAGGGGTCGATGGCTTTACGCAGGTATTCATCGGTGCGCTCTTCGGGGCACACGACAACGATGAGGCCGACGTCTCCCACGCTGTCGAACACTTCCGCCGAACGCGTGAGGATCGGCTTGCCTGCGATCTCGACCAGCTGCTTGCCGCCTTCGCGGCCGAAGCGCTCACCACTGCCGCCCGCTAAGATGATGACAGCAGTCTGGGCGTTCTCGTTCACCTTGCCTTGCAGCTGGAGCTGTTCGCGCAGTGCATCGAACGTATCGCCCTCGCGCATCTTGCTGAGCACGCTGTCGAGAGCGGAAGGAGCGAAGATGGGATCGATGGTTTGCGGAGACATGGTGGACCTCTTATCATCACAGCTGCTGATAGCAGCGAAATATCAACCTCTCTAGTTTACTTCAATGCGTCGTGTCGTGAAAGAAGGCGCTGTAGTAGAATGACGCTTTATGGCGAACACGACTGACATACAAGAGAATGATGCTCCAAACTCTCACAAGGAAATGAATTGGGCGGGATCGCTGTCGGGGCTTTCGCCTCTACGGCGTTGGTCCACCTATGCGCTGCTCGTGCTGTTGGGCTTCTCGCTCGGTTGTTCCGAGTTCGTGGTGATCGGTATCGAGCCAGAACTTGCGGAGGCCTTCGGATGCTCGCTCGCGCAGGCAGGCGATCTGATCAGCTTCTTCGCGCTCGCTTACGCGATCGCCACTCCCCTGCTCGCCATCTTCACGAGTCAATTTCGTCGCTCGCGCCTGTTCACCATCTACCTGGTGATCTTCGTCGTTTGCAACTTGGCCTCCATGATAGCGAGCACGTTCGGCGTGTTGCTCGCCTCTCGCGTCATCATGGGTGCTGTTTCAGGTGCGCTGCTCGCGGTCGCTACGACCTACATCCCTGAACTGCTCGATCCAAAGCATTCTTCGATGGGCATCTCGGTGATCTATGCTGCGTTCTCGATCGCACTGGTGCTGGCCACCAGCGTCGGTCGCTTCATCGTCGAGTATCTCACCTGGCATTTCGCTATGGAAGGCGCATTCGTGTTCGCGCTCATCTCCGCTATCCTGCTGATCATCGCCATCCCCAAGAGCCCTCAGACGAAAGGCGTGAAAACCTCTCCGAAAAAGCAGGTAGAACTGCTGAAGGAATCCGCCCTTCTGTTCGGGGTCGGCATCTTCACGTTCGGCGTTGGGGCGGTCTATACGTTCTATGGTTATGTCGCGCCCTACCTCGAGACCGTGCTCGGATTGACCACGGTCGAGTCTGGCCTCGTGCTGCTGGTGTTCGGCTGCATCTGTTTCGTATCCGACCTGCTCTCCGGCTTGTTCGATCTGCGTTTCGGCATGAAGTCGCTGCCGCCCATCTTCATCGGCATGGCGATCGCGCTCTTCGTGCTGTGGATAGCCGGACCGCAGGCAACCATCGCTGTCGGCGCGACGTTCATCATCGCGCTGCTCATGTATTCGTTCTCGATCCAGTGCATCAGCATGTTCATGGATCTTGCACGGCGGAAGCACCCCGATGCCCTCGTGCTCGCTGCCTCGATCGAGCCCACGTCGTTCAACATCGGCATCGCCTTCGGTACTGCTGTAGGGGGTGTCGTCGTGAGCAGCATCGGACTTGCCGCAGTCGGACTGGTCGGTGCGGCGCTCGCGCTCTGCGCGCTGGGCTGCTCGCTCGCCGCGATCCATTTCTGGAAGCGCTCACGCTAGATCGAAGGCTAAATCGAAAGCTAGATCGAAGCTCACTTTGCGCGAACAAATGCGCGCGGCGAAGAAGGTCGCAAATCGCAAGCTCGCCCTTTGCTCTTATTCTCCTTTACTCTTGTATGGTGAATCTTGCAGCGAAATCTCTTTTTTCTGCAGCGAATTTGCGATTGTACGCACACTCGAATCTGCTTCGAAGATTCTGACCTGGCCTTATGTTGGATATGCTTTTTGAAGAAGCATCGTTCGTTTCAAAATCAGCTCGAAATACACAGTTTTGTACATACAACCGCAAATTTGCTGCAAAAAATAGAGACTTTCGTGCAAATCTTTTCTTTTGGGAGCGAAACAAGAGCGTACCGAAACAAGAGCATGCGAGTCTTCAAAGGGCGGACAGGGACACAAAGAAAAAGCGCTAACGCATGACGTTAGCGCTTTTTTGTTCTTGCAAAATGTCCTTACACAAGCATGTGCAGAGGTTTTACGGAGCTTCATACATGACGAGCTTACCGAACTTGTAAACTCATGCTTGCCGAGCTTGCGAACTCAGGCGTGATCGACCTGATCGGTCATGTATGAATGCCGATACATCCCAAAGCCGACCCTAGCTCGCAGCAGAATCGCCTGAGGTGCCGCGGCCGCCTGAGCCGGAACCCCGCGAGAGTCCCGCGCGGCCGAGGTCGTAGCTGCCCAAGATGAGCTCCGCCTCCTTCGCGATGGTGTCGCGCTTGCGCGGGGCTGGGATCGAGCCTGTTCCCTGTTTGAAGACGAGCTTCTTCTTCGCGTCGTCGGCGAGGACCGCATCGGTTGCTTCTTCGCCGGTCACCTCTTCCACATCCACATCGATGACCGAACCACTGGTCCACTTGCCTTCCAGGATCTGCTCGGAGATAGGATCCTCGAGCAAGCGCTGGATCGCACGGCGCAGCGGACGCGCACCGAAGGAAAGATCGGTGCCTTCCTTGGCGATATAGCGATTCGCGGCATCTGACATGTTGATGGTCATGTTCTGCTCGATCAGGCGATCGCGCAGGTCCGCCACCATAAGATCGACGATCTCGACGATCTCGTCTTCCGTGAGCGACTTGAACACGATGATCTCGTCGATACGGTTGAGGAATTCGGGGCGGAAGAGGCGCTTGACCTCGCTCATCACGCGCGTCTTGATCTCTTCATCGTTCAGACCCGTCGCTCCACCCGAAGAGAATCCGAGCGGCGCGGTGGTGGTGATCTCACGCGCACCGACGTTGGAGGTCATGATGATGACCGTATTGCGGAAGTCCACCATGCGACCTTGCGCATCGGTGAGCCTGCCCTCTTCCAGGATCTGCAACAAGATGTTGAACACATCGGGATGCGCCTTTTCGATCTCGTCGAACAAGACGACCGAGTAGGGACGCTGGCGCACCGCAGTGGTGAGCTGGCCACCCTCGTCGTAGCCGACGTAGCCCGGAGGCGAACCGATCAAACGCGATACCGTGTGCTTCTCCATGTACTCCGACATATCGAAGGAGATGAGCGCATCTTGCGAATTGAACAGGAATTCAGCGAGCGTCTTGGAAAGCTCGGTCTTGCCAACGCCCGAGGGGCCAAGGAAGATGAATGAGCCTGCGGGGCGCTTCGGGTCCTTGAGGCCTGAACGGCTGCGGCGGATCGCCTTCGAGAGCGCAGTGACCGCTTCGTCCTGGCCGATGACGCGCTCGTGCAACACGGATTCCATGCGCAGCAGCTTCTCGGTCTCGGCCTCGGTGAGATTGGAGACGGGAACGCCCGTGGTCATAGAGACCACGTCGGCGATGTCTTCCACGCCGATCTCGTTGATGACTTTCTGCGTCTTCTCTTCCCAATCGGCCTGCGCCTTCTTGCGCTCTTCGCGCACCTTCGCCTCGCGGTCGCGCACCTCAGCAGCACGCTCGAAATCTTGGTCTGCAATGGCGGTATCCTTTTCAGCGCGCAGCTGACGGAGCTTGTCGTCGAGCTCTTGGATCTCGTCGGGCAACACCATGTTGCGGATGCGCATGCGCGCGCCCGCTTCGTCGAGCACATCGATCGCCTTGTCGGGCAGGAAGCGATCCTGGATGTAACGGTCGGAAAGCGACACGGCAGCCTGCAGCGCGTCGTCCGAGAAGTGCACGTGATGGTGCTCCTCATACTTGTCGCGCAAGCCTTCCATGATGCGAACCGCCTGTTCTTCATTCGGCTCTTTGATGACGACCGTCTGGAACCTGCGCTCGAATGCCGAGTCCTTCTCCAGGTGCTTGCGGTATTCGTCGAGCGTGGTCGCGCCGATGATCTGGATCTCGCCACGAGACAGCGGCGGCTTCAGAATGGATGCGGCGTCCATCGAACCTTCAGCCGCACCTGCGCCGATGAGCGTGTGCAGTTCGTCGATGAACAGGATGATGTCGTTTGATTGCTCGACCTCTTTGATGCATTTCTTCAGGCGCTCTTCGAATTCGCCACGGTACTTTGAGCCTGCCACCAAGGCAGAAACGTCGAGCGTGACGAGCCGCATGTTGCGCAGGATATCGGGCACCTGATCGGCCACGATCAGCTGCGCGAGGCCTTCGACCACCGCGGTCTTGCCGACGCCCGGCTCGCCCAGAAGCAACGGGTTGTTCTTCTGGCGGCGACACAGGATCTGCATGACGCGCTCGATCTCACCCGCGCGCCCGATAACGGGGTCGAGCTTGCCTTCAGCGGCCTTCTTCGTCAGGTCGACGCTGAATTCCTTGAGCACGCTATCCGACGCCGCAGCTTGCGGATCGAACTGCTGGCCCGCGAACACCGAAGACTGACCGACCAGGTCGTTCAGCGCTGCACGCAGATCGTCGCCCGAGACACCCATGCGCTCGAGCACTTCGATGGCCGTGCCTTCGTTCTCGCGGATGATGCCGAGCAGCAAATGCTCGGTAGAGATGTAGCTTTGCCCCATCTGCATGGCTTCGCGCAGAGAATTCTCCAGCACGCGCTTCACGCGGGGGGTGAAGCTCAAGTGCCCCGACACATCGGTCGATTCGTCGATCGTGACGATGCGACGGATGGCCGCGACGGTCGCTTCGTAGTGCACCCCGAGGCGTTCCAGGGCCTGAGCTGCCAGGCCATCTTCTTCTTTCAACAGAGCCAAGAGCACGTGCTCGGTTCCGACGTAGGGCTGATGAAGCCCGCGAGCTTCCTCCTGCGCCAGGACCAGGACCTTGCGTGCCTTGTCAGTGAACTTGTCGAACGACATACGCCACCTCCTCTTTACTTGGCTTCGTCGCGCATATGAGGGAATAGCAGCACATCGCGGATGGTGGGTGAATCCGTAAGGAGCATGGTCAATCGATCTATGCCGATGCCGACACCGCCGGCAGGGGGCATTCCGTATTCCAAAGCGCGCACGTAGTCATCGTCGAATCCCATCGCCTCATCGTCGCCCATATCCTTCGCAGCGAGCTGCGCACGGAATCGCTCCGCTTGATCGACAGGATCATTAAGTTCATTAAAAGCATTAGCATATTCGTGGCCGGAAATAAACAATTCGAAGCGGTCGGCCACTTCATCTTCACCAATTTTCCTTTTTGCGAGGGGTGAGACCTCGATCGGATGATCGACCACGAAAGTGGGCTGGATGAGGGTCGGCTCGACGAATTCCTCGAAGAGCTCCGCGATGATCTTGCCCTTGCCCCAGGCGTCGTCGACGTGAACGCCACGCGCTTCAGCGATGGCGGCCACCTCTTCGCGCGTCATATCGAAGCTGACGTTCTCGCCTGTGGCCTCGTTCACCAACTCGACCATGGTGGCACGGCGCCACTCGCCGCCCAGGTCGATGATCGTGCCCTGGTATTCCACCTCGAGCGTGCCGCACGCCGCCATGGCAGCCGCCTGCACGAAGCCCTGCGTGAGCTCCATCATGCCTTCGAGGTCGGAGAATGCCTGGTAGGCCTCCATCGTGGTGAATTCGGGATTATGGTAGGGGTCCATGCCTTCGTTGCGGAACTGACGACCGATCTCGAAGACCTTCTCGAAACCACCCACCAACAGGCGCTTCAGCGGCAGTTCGGTAGCGATACGCAAGAAATAATCGCGATCGAGCGCGTTGAAATGCGTGGTGAAGGGCTTGGCGTTCGCACCGCCCATGATGGAATGCAGAAACGGCGTCTCGACTTCGTAGAAGCCCTGATCCTCCATGTAATGGCGGATAGCAGAGATGATCTTCGAGCGCTTCACGAACGTCTCGTGCACTTCAGGGTTCACGATGAGATCGACGTAGCGCTGGCGGTAGCGCAGTTCCTTATCGGCAAGGCCATGGAACTTCTCTGGCAACGGACGCAGTGACTTGGAGAGCAGCTCGTAAGAATCGACCGCGACGGAAAGCTGGCCACGACGCGTGCGCATCATGCAACCCGAAACGCCGATCCAGTCGCCCACATCGAGATCCTTCATCGCAGCGAACGCCTCTTCACCGAGCGCATTGATGCGGCAGAACAACTGGATGTTGCCCGTCGAATCGCGCAGCTCCATGAAGATGATCTTGCCCTGATCGCGCTTTGCCATGACACGGCCCGCGATCTCCACGCGGTCTTCCGTGTTCTCGCCATCTTCAAGACCTGCGTACTTGTTATCCAGGTCGATGATGTGGTGCGAATAGGAGAACGCATGACCATAGGGATTCTGGCCTGCAGCGATGAGCGCCTCGCGCTTTGCATGACGCACCAGGATGGGATCGTCCTCTGGTGCTTCCGGTGTTGCGTTCAAAGGTGTTTCTTCGGTCATGAAAAGCCTTTCGAATGTGGTTCTATAAACAACGCCGGTGCCTAGAGCACCAGCGTTGCGACGGGTTACTTGTGCAATTGTAGTGAAAGAAGCGCCAGCGCGCAGCCGAGATGCACTTCTTAATGCTCGATCTTCAGAACGGTCATGTGGATGTCGCGACCGGTCGGACCCTGCAGATCGATCTCGTCACCCTTCTTGCTACCCAGAAGCGCAGCGCCAACGGGAGATTCGTTGGAGATCTTACCTTCAGCAGAGTTGCTTTCTGCAGCACCGACGATGGTGAAAGCGCGTTCCTTGCCGCCCATGTCCACCGTGACCTTGCTGCCGATGTTCACCTTGGAAGAGCGCTTCGGCGTATCGACGACGGTAGCCTCGCCCAAGATGCGAGTGATCTCGGCGATGCGGCCTTCCATCATGGCCTGCTCGTTCTTCGCGTCATCGTATTCGGAATTCTCCGAGATGTCGCCGAATTCACGCGCGACACGGATGCGCTCGCCGATCTCGGCGCGCTTCTCGGTCTCGAGGTAGTGCAGCTCTTCTTCGAGCTTCGCTTTGCCTTCTTGAGTGAGGATGTAATCTTTTTCCATGGGACCCCCGTAGTCGATCTCTATGTGTCGTTCGTTCGAGCGAAAGCGCCCGAGCATAAGAAACGCGCTTTGGTGATTCGCGCGCTTCTTGGGATTCTTATTCTGCCTTGTCCTTCTCTGGTTCGGTCTCTTCAGTGACCGCATCGGAAGTGCTGAAATCCGATTCAGCAGTGGCCTGCGCGGCAGCAGCCTTCTTGCCAGGCTCCGGCTTATCGATGACCTCGAGCTCTTCGGGCTCTGCAGCCTGCTTGGCCTCTTCTTCAGCTTTCTTCTTCTTGCCGCCACCAAGACCTTCGCGTAGGTTCTTCACGGTCTTGCCGATAGCAGTTCCGAGCTTGGGAAGGTTCTTCGGGCCGAAGATGATCAAGATGACCACCAGGATGATTATGATCTCGACGATGCCGAGCGGTCCTATCTTCATGTTTCATGCACCTCCGCTGGGATTGCATACGCTGGTGCGCCCAGCGCTTCAAAAGATTCGCTTACAGTATGAATCAACGTATATTCAAGCCGTAGTAATATGCGCAAGAATTTTACCAAAAAACATACGCTGCGCTTGTGCAATCCCTTTAAGCGGTTCATGTTCATGCCTTTTGTCCCACCTGGCTCGTTGTGGGGGTGATCTTCGTCTGAGAATCGCCCACGACGAGCGTGTAGGTCTGGCCCTCCACGAAGTCGGGCGAACTTACGATGATCGTCTCGAAGTCCGCCTTCGGCGCGTAGGAGATGAGCGTATCGCCCGCTTGGTCCTTGACCGTCACTGTCTGATTTGCCTTGCCGTTCACCTGGGTGAACGCGAAAGGCTGCGTGCCTTCGGAGAAATTCTGCGCCATGCGCGAAGGCCCTGCGATGAGGATCGTTCCGCCATCGCAAGCCGCATCGAGCGCGTAATCGAGCGCGCCGTCGCCGCCGCTCGTAGGACCTGTCACGTAAACCGTGCCCCCATTCACTTGAAGCGAGCCATTGCTGTCGATCGCGTCGCCCTTCGCTTCGAGCGTGATGGTGCCCCCATTGATGATGATCTGGCAGCTTTCGTTGCCTTCATCCATGCCGCCGCCGAATCCGCCCTTCTGGCCCTCCATGCCCTCAGGCAGGTCCGTCAGATCGTCGAAGCCTTCGAATCCACCAAGATCATCCGCGAAGTCTTCAGGAAGATCGCCTTCTGGCACGCGCTGATCGAACGAGTCATCCTGCTCGCCCGTAGCATCATCCTGCATGTGACCCTTGAACGAACGCTCACCATTCTGGGATGCATCTTCCGCATCGAGTGCAGGGCGCTCGCCCTTCATGCCCTCTGGTTTCTGAAAGGACTTCTCGTCATCGGTCTGATCGTTCGCGTCGAGGCTCATCTCGCCTCCCATCTCGCCTCGATCACCCTTGAGGCCACGCTCACCTGTCTCGATGCCGTCGACCGGCGCGCTTTCCGCATCCGCTTGCGCATCGCTCGATGCAGACGGTGCAGCAGCGTTGATCGCATCATCCTGCGCGACCACATCGATGTCGCCACCGTCCACCTGCACCACCATAGCCTCGAGGCCTTCGACGCACGTCGGAATGTCGATAGCTCCGCCTTTTACGAGCAGGTAGGTCTCGCCATGGATCGCATCATCGCCCGCGTTCAGCGTGAACGTACCGCCATCGATCACCACGAAACCGCGTGTAGGATCATCGTCGCGACTCGCTTTCAGGCAGTCTTCGCCAGCCTCGACCGCGAAGGTTCCATCGAGGATCTTGAGGCTATCCTTGCCACGCAACCCATCCTTCACCGCTGAAACATCGAAGGTACCTCCCGTTATGACCAGGTCGTCCTTCGAATAGATCGCGTGTTCGTAGTTACCCGTCACGCTCAGCTCGCCCGTACCGTTGATGGTCAGGTCATCCTTGCTGAACAACGTGGCATTCGGCTCATCCTCGCCTTCTGCGAAAGCATATTCAGCGCTGTCAGCAAGCTCATTCTTCGTGCCGGCTGCGAGCGTGATGAAGCATTTATCCGCTTGCTCGACGAAGAGCGCTGCGCTGCTCTCATTCTTGATCGTTGCACCAGCGAGAACGATCTGCACCTTCTCGGTGTCGCCCACGTTCACGCGCAACTGCCCGTTATCGAGCGCACCAGATACAACGTAGGTGCCCTCCGATTCGATGCTCACGTTCGAGCCATCGACGCGCACGCCTTCGCCTTCAACGCTGGCAGAATCTCCCGTCAAAGCGATCTTGGTGGCGCTGGCTTCATCGTATGTGTCGCGCTTGTCTCGGTCGGTGTACTCAAGATCCATGTTCTCGATATCAGCGTAGGTCGCAATTTCTTCGTTCGTCTGATCAGCGCCTTCGCCTGTGCAACCATACAGAGCGCTCGCGCACACGAGCGCTATGCCGATAGCCGCAGCCGCACGTGCGAAACGATGCGCCCCTCTCCCTTGAAATATATTCATGATCGTATCCTCTCTTCTTGCAGGCAGGGCGCGAAAGCCCTAACCCCCACGCACGCGTACCGATTGCGGTACCTCCGTGCGAACCATTACAAAACATCACGTGCAGCGACGATACGGCCGCACGACACTTTCAGATTGCCATTGCGACAGCGAATGCCATCGATGAGCGCCTTCTCGTCCATCGCATCCTTCAGGTTGATCTGGTAGTCGAGCTGAAAGAGACTGCCCATGTTCGTCGTGCGTACCTCGACCAACTCATGCGAGGTGGTGTAGCGCTCGAACAGATCGTCGAAGATGCCGGTGTAGTCGAGGTCCTCAGGGATCGTCACCTTCAACAGCTTGCCAGGCTCCTTCTTCTTCCCGAATGGCGAGAGCACATAAGCGATGTTCGCGATGCCCACGATGAGCGTGAACAGCGCCGCCAACACGAGGTATCCCATACCCGTCGCAAGGCCGATCGCCATCGCGAAGAAGACGCTGCCGATATCCTTCGCGCTTCCCGGGATCGAACGAAATCTGACCAGATTGAACACGCCCATCACCGCGATGCCAGCACCGATATTGCCATTCACGAGCGTGATGACCATTTGCACGATGAGCGGCATGAGCGCGAGCGTGACCACGAAGTTCTTCGAGTAATCGTGTTTGAACATGTAAGTGAGCGCGCAGAGGCACCCGAGCACGAGCGAGGCAACGCAACAGACGAGGAAGTCGCCCGAGGTCACACCTCCTGTCAGTTCGCTGCTGGTTTGAAATACCGAGGTGAATACTGAATCAAGCACTTCTTTCATCCTTTCGAAGACTCATATATGCATGGCCGCATTTCGAGAACGACCGAGGACGAGCCTGCGCTTCGTTGAGCGCGCGCACCAACCAAAAGGGCAACGGTCCCGCATTCTTCACTTCCATGACGGAATACCCAGGATCGAGCAGGGGGATCGCATCGTATTTGGCGAGCAGGTCGCTCACGCCCATCGCGAAGGCGAGATCGGCATCGAACGTGATGCGCAGCTCTTCATCTTCTGGGTCGGCATACGCTATGCGATCGCAGCTGGTCAGCAGGGTCGGCTCGAGGTTGCCATAGCGAGCGATCATGAATTCGATCTCATGGCCGATCTGCAATGATCGAGCCGAGAGCGACTGACGGTGCGCTTCATGATCGATGAGCGGAAATGCGCAGCATGCTGCCTCGTAAGGCATTCCCTCGAGGAACACGCGCGCTGCAGCCAGCGAAAGCGACACACGACGCTTGTATACCACCCCATCGAACTTCTTCTTCAGTTCGACGAACGCTGGACCAAGCGGACTCGGCGAGCCATACACGCGCAAACGCAACTTCTCTTTGTAGAGCGGTTTGTCGAGCGAACGCTCGATGAGCGCGAAGTCGGGCGTGTCGTAATACAAGCTCTTGATGTTCGATTCCCCGAATTCACCCAGCAGCATCCTTTGCGCGATGACCCTCTCGATCATGCGACGCTGATCCGACGAAAGAAGATACTTCATCTCCGTGCGCTTGAATACGTCCGCATACGATGCCATATAGCCCTTTCCCTCAGTTCGGTCTCGTTCGAGAGCGATCATACGATCTCGTGCTTAAATAAACCTGAATCACCCGATGCGAGTTCAGGTAAAGTTAAGGTCGCTCGCTATAGTGTTAGTGGGGAGGAGGATGACATGACGCACCTACTGATCGTGGAAGATGACCAGCGACTTGCGAGCGCCCTCACGGAGATCTTGCGCGAAAACGGCTACGCGGTCGATGCCGTGCACGATGGGCGAACCGGGCTCGACTATGGGCTAACAGGCCACTATGACGTGATCATCCTCGATGTCATGCTCCCTCATATGAATGGATTCGAAGTGGTCGCCGAACTGCGCCGTAAGAAGATCTCGACGCCCGTGTTGATCCTGACCGCGAAGGATGCCATTCCAGAGAAGGTGCAAGGCTACGATAGCGGCGCGGACGACTATATGACCAAGCCGTTCTCCCCCACCGAACTGCTCGCGCATCTCCGCGCTCTCACACGACGCAAAGGCGAAGTGCTCTTCGAGACGCTCGATCTCGCGGATCTATCGCTCAATCTCGAGACCAACGACCTTTCATGCGGAGCCGAATCGATCCATCTGCGCATGAAAGAGTTCTTGATCCTGCAGGCGCTGATGGAGCATCCGGGGCGCATCATCTCTAAAGATGCACTGCTCGAACGAGCCTGGGGCCTCGAATCTGCCGCGGAGGCGAACAACGTCGAGGCACATATCTCCTTCTTGCGCAAGAAGCTGCGCTTCCTCGGCTCATGCACGCGCATCGAGACGGTTCCGAAGCTGGGCTATCGTCTCGTCGGCGACATCGAGAGCAAAGGCGGTGCTCGTGGATAAAGCGCTCAAGAAGCTTCGCATCAAATTCGTCGCTATCATCATGGCCGTCGTCACGGTCATCCTCGCTGTCGTGTTCACCGCTATCGTTTCGATCAGCTATACCACCAGCGTCGATGAGGTTTCGCTCGCGCTCGAAGAAGCGGTCGACCATGCGCGCATCGCCCAAGAAACGCTCCCCTTCGATAAGGCTCCGCGCGAAGATGAATTCGCCTTCGACAAAGGCGCACCCCACTTCGAGATCGGCGGGCGGGCACCTGAAAGGTCGCTCGTTCCCGTCGCGGTCTACAAGATCGACGAGGATGGGTCTCTTGTGCTCATATCCAGCGCCGCGTCCGGCGCGATGGCGGAATCCGTGGTCAACGATGCTGGTCAGGAAGCAGTGAAGCTCGCAGATGGCGAAGGCTTCCTTGATTCTTTAGGTGTCTATTACTTGAAGGAATCGCAGAGCGGTAGTGCGATCATCGCTTTCGCTGACGAGCAATCCGTTTCCGCCTGGAAATCCCTCGCGCTCCTTCTTTCAGGTATCGGGCTCGTCACGCTCGCGCTCTTCTTCGTGCTGAGCCTCATCTTCTCGAAATGGGCGCTGCGGCCGGTCGAACGATCTTGGCGCGCCCAACAGCGATTCATCGCGGATGCTTCCCATGAATTGAAGACCCCGCTCACGGTCATCGCTGCCGATGTGGCCATTCTGAAGCGTCACCCCGAGCGAACCATCGCAAGCCAAAGCCAGTGGATCGAATCGATCGAAGCCGAAAGCTCGCAGATGCATGAGCTCGTGGGAGATATGCTCCTGCTCGCGAGCGCCGATGCGCAGGAAAGCGCCACGACAGCGATGAAGAAGGAGCTGGTCGACTTGAGCAAGCTGCTGAATGCAGACATCTTGCAATTCGAGCCGCTCGCCTACGAGCGCGAGATCGAACTCTCTGCGAACATCGCTGAAAAGGTGGTCGTTTCGGGCGACAAGGACAAGCTGCAACGCCTCGTGAGCGTACTGCTCGACAATGCGTTCAAATATGTGAACGAACACGGCACCATCACGGTCAAGCTCGCTCTGTACGGAAATGTCGCGAAGCTTTCAGTGAACAATACCGGCACGCCCATCCCTGACGAAGATCTACCCCACCTCTTCGATCGTTTCTATCGTGCCGACAAGGCTCGCACGCGCAACGACGAGCAGAGCTACGGGCTCGGCTTGAGCATCGCCTCCGAGATCGCCCGCGTGCACGACGGCTCGATCACGGTCACCAGTTCGGAGCATGCTGGCACCACCTTCACGGTCACGCTCCCCCTCGCACAGTAACTCTTTGCTCGGCGACTGCTCTTGCGACAGGCGAGGTTGGCGAAGCGACCCGCTTCCCTGTTCGCGCCTTCGGCGCTCATGCGGTCGCTGCTCTGTATGCCTATTACGATGAAGATGGTGTCAGAGAGTCGCTCTGCAACCTCGCCTGTCGCAAGAGCGGTCTACGGACAAAAGAAAACAGGTCCGATGGCTTCACCATCAGACCTGTACCGTTCATGGTCGGGATGACAGGATTTGAACCTGCGACCTCTTCGTCCCGAACGAAGCGCGCTACCAAACTGCGCCACATCCCGATTATGTTCGCTCGCTTTCGCAACGAGCATCGCCCATTATAACCGCTGAATCAGCGCTCGACAAGAATGACGGGGCTGATTCCTGGAAGATCGGACTTAGTAGCGGACGTACCACATATCCGAATGAACGCCACTGATCGAGACGACCGCGCCCGTGTATGGTGCATGGATCATCTGACCGCCACCGATGTAGATGCCCGTGTGGTGGCTGTTGATGCAGATATCGCCCGGCTGCGGGTTGCTGACACGCGTCCAACCAGCGATGGTGCCCGTAGTGCACCAGTGGTTGCCCATATTGCCCGTCAGGCAATAGCCGACCAGACCAGAGCAGTCGAAGCTGTTCGGGCCCGCAGCGCCCCACTTGTAGGGCTTGCCGAGCTGAGCATACGCGCGGTCGACGACCGTGTTGCCCGTTACGGTTTGAGGCTTGGAGTTGTTAGCGGGCTTGGAGCTGCCTGCAGAAGAGGAGCCCGCATTGCCCGAAGAGATGGCCTGCTGTGCTGCAGCTGCTGCTGCCGCGCTGCGTGCTTCTTCTTCCTGGCGCATGAGTTCTTGTGCTTCAGCGTTCAGATTGTCGTAGACAGCCTGCATCTCTGCAGTGGTCGCCTCAGCTTCGTCTTTGATCTGCTTGGCTTCAGCCGCTTTATCGGCAGCGACCTGTTCCTGCTGTTCGTATTCGACCTTAGCGGCTTCGACCTTCTCGCGCGATTCCTTGGTCTTGGAGACCAGTTCCGCATCCTTCTCGTTCATGGTCTCGAGGATATTCCAGTTGGTCGCGAATTCTTCGAAGGTGGAAGCACCCAGGATGACATCCAAGAACGTATTGCCACCCGTGCGGTACATACTACGAGCGCGGGTTCCCAGTTCTTCCTGATAACCCTTGATCTTCTCGGTTTCTTCCTGGATCTGTTGTTCAGCCTCTACGACCTTCTGTTCGGCTGCTTCACGCTCCGCCTCGGCTTCGTAATAATTGTTCGAAGCTTCGTCGAGCGTTGCTTGCATGCTATTGAGCTGATCGAGAGCTGCTTGCGCCTCGGCTTTTTTCGAGGCTGAAGAGGGCACTGCAGATGCAAGTGAGACGGGCATCATGAGCCCTACGGCCAAGATGGCCGATAAAAATGCAATGAGCAGCGTACGCTTCGGTGCTACGTTTGTATGCTTCATACTGTTTGAAAACCTCCCAATAAATGGCATAGTGTTCGTTTCTAAGTGTAAGCTGTGTTTCATACTAGCAGAAATCGTACAGGGGAAACAATGCTTGCGACCCCCTATCTCTGCATACTCTCCATAGTTAAGACTCATCTATGCATGGAAAAGCGCCGAAACCCCTTGCTCACGGGCGATTCGGCGCTTGAAGTGCGCATTTGTGAAGAATGTGAGGTTTCTTCAGCAGCAGGGGCTCATCGGTCCGTATTTCGCATCGCGGCGCGGTCGCTCTCTTCTGGTACGGCACGGTGCGGCGAGACCGTGCGCGGGTTGTTCTCCGCCCCTTCGGGAGCATGAAGCTCTGCATCGTGCTTACGACGTTTCACCTCATGAGCACCATGCGCCTGCAGGTTCGCATGGTCGGGAATGCGCTCTTCGTAGGTGATGCCTCTGCGCATCGCGATATTGGCCTGGAACAGCAGGAAGGCGAAGCCGATGATGCCTGCGAGCAGCGATGCCGAAAGAACGGCGACCTTCGCGACCAAGATCTCGTTCGGATCGACGTAGGCGAGGTTCGCGACGAAGATGGCCATGGTGAAGCCGACACCACCCAGGAGCGCCGCACCGAAGATGTGCGCCCAGTTCACGTTGCTGGGCAACGACGAGATCTTCAACTTCACGATGAGGAAGCTGAACAAGAAGATGCCGATGGGCTTACCGAGCAGCAAGCCTGTGAAGACGCCGAGGAAGACCGGGTCGGAAACGACCCCACCGATGCTCATGCCGCCGAGCGCAACATCCGCGTTCGTAAGGGCGAAGAGCGGCAAGATCGCGAAGTATACCCACGGGTAGAGCATGCGCTCGAGACGCGTTGCGGGAGGCACGACCTCCTTCGCGACGCGCGCAAGGCGCGAGACCTCGTCCAGATAGTCCGACTGACCGAGCACCGGAGCATCGGGCTGGAAATTCTTGCGGATCTCTTTGAGCTGCTTGTTCGACCAACGCCCGAACGAGAGCAGATCGACGCGCGAGCCTGAGGGGATAGCGAACGCCAGCAGCACGCCCGCGATGGTGGAATGAACGCCTGACATGAACACGCAGTACCAGAGCACCACACCGAGCAGCACATAGGGCCACAGCGAATAGAAATGCAGGCGATTGAGCGCCATGAGCGCGATGAGCACCACGAGCGCGCCCACCAGCCACAAGACCGAGGGTGCGTGCCCGTAGAACACCGCGATGACCACGATGGCGATGATGTCGTCGGCGACGGCGAGCGTCGAGAGGAAGACGCGCACGCCCGCAGGCACGCGCGACCCGAGCAGCGCCAAGATACCGAGCGCGAACGCGATGTCGGTCGCAGTGGGAACGCCCCAGCCACTCAACGTTTCGGGGCTTGCCTGGTTGCACACCACGTAGAAGATGATGGGCACTGCCACGCCGCCGACCGCAGCCCCGACGGGCAAGATGGCCTGACGAACGTTCGTGAGCTCGCCGACCGTCATCTCGTACTTGATCTCGAGGCCGACCAGCAAGAAGAACAGGCACATGAACACATCGTTGATGATGTGCGCGAGCGACATCGATGCGGTAGTGACACCGAACCCAAGCGAGACTTCCGTATGCCAGAACTCCAGGAATGGCCCGTAGGCAGGTGAGTTCGCGACGATGAGCGAAAGGATCGCGCCGAGCAGCATGAAGCCCGCGGCCTTAGTGGTGGAGTGCGTGAATTCGAGCAGCTTCAGCCAGCGTCTCTGATGTCCCGACACCTCTTTGATGAAGGGCGACTTATGACCGTGAGGATTCTCGACGACGCACGAAGCGCCTTGAGCATCGGTAGCATCGTCTGTCTGGAGGGACGCGGCACCCTGCTGTTCTACTTCCGAAGCGGGCATGTTCTCCGCCTCGTTCGCACGACCAGCGCTCGAGCGTTCTTTCTGCTCGCTATCGACCATCGTCTCTCCTTCTTTTCTCGTGCTCATCCGATATATCCGTACCCAATTGTAAACCACCTAACAGCACGTCAACTTTTCGGTTGGGTTTCAATAATCATTCCCACAAGCCTTGAAAGATGCGTTAGACTAGCTAGTTGAAAAAGCGCATTTGAAACGGCGCTCTTAGTAATGAAGGGAAAAGGCTATGGATATCACCGTCACCGGTCGCCGCATGAACGTCTCCGATTCATTGCGCGATTATGCGGAAGAGAAGATCGGCAACTCCATGAAGGCAATGGACATCGCTCCGCTTTCCGCTGAAGTTGTTTTACAAGTTGAAAAGAACCCTGCGAATCCGACCCCTTGCACCTGCGAGGTCACGATGCATGCTAAGGGTCACATCATTCGCGTCGAAGAGAACGAAGAGAGCCTCTTCGCTGCGATCGACGTTGCAGCCGCGAAGGTTCTGCGCCAGCTGCGCAAGTACAAGACGCGCGTTCTGAACAAGCGTATCGCTAACGAGCCCGTCAAGCAGGCGACCGAGGTCGACTACGATGCTCTGATGCAGGAGCTTGCGAGCGAAGACGAAGAGATCGTACGCGTGAAGGAACTCGAGCTGCTTCCCCTCACGGAAGAAGAGGCGCTCATCGAGATCGACCTTCTGGGTCACGACTTCTTCGCCTATGTCGACCGCGATACCAGCGCGATCCATATCCTGTATCGTCGCTCCAATGGCGGCTATGGCCTGTTAAAGCACATCAACTAGCCTGCGCGAAATAAACACCAGCGCTTCCAAGCGGCTCGAGCGATCGGGCCGCTTTTTCGTTGTCGATATCTTCGTGAGGGCGATCTCTTGTGCCAAGGATCGCTAGTCGGTGACGCCTTCGTTCTGATAGCGCGAGAGGAATGCCTTGGTGCGGTTGTGCTGCGGAGCGTTGATCACTTCATCGGGCGTGCCCTCTTCCACGATCACACCGCCGTCCATGAAGATGATCTTGTCGGAAACATCACGCGCGAATGCCATCTCGTGCGTGACGATGACCATGGTCATGTGCTCTTCAGCGAGCGCACGAATGACCTTCAGAACCTCTTGGGTGAGCTCGGGGTCGAGCGCAGAGGTGGGCTCGTCGAAGAAGAGGATGTCGGGCTGCAAACACAATGCGCGCGCGATGGCGACACGCTGCTGCTGACCACCGGAAAGCTCACAAGGATATGCATCTTCCCTGCCTTCCAGGCCCATCTGCTTCAGGAGCGTACGCGCCAGCTGCTCGGTCTTGGTCTTGTCCTTCTTCTGGACGACGAGCGGGGCTTCCATCACGTTGCGCAGCACCGAATAATGTGGGAAGAGGTTGAAATTCTGGAACACCAGGCCGAAGCGCTCGCGCGCCTGCTTCTCGACCTCTTTGCCACTGTAGCGCGCCTTGCCCGACGCATCGTTTTCGGCAACGGTCAGATCGCCATAACGAAGCGCGCCCGATTCGAAGGTCTCGAGCAGCGTGCAGCAACGCAGCAGCGTCGATTTGCCCGAGCCAGAAGGCCCGATGATGGAGATGACCTCGCCGGGATGAACGTCGAAGGAGATGTCCTTGAGCACCATCGTATCGCCGAAGCTCTTCTCGAGATGGTCGACCGAGAGCACTGTCGTACCCGCCGAGGCTTCTGCCTGAGTCGGGGCTTCTGCCTGAATATCTTGCTGTTCGTCGTTCATCGTCAGATCCTGATCCGCCATCTTCTTCTCGATCCTTCCTTCGCTTTCCCGACCCATTCAGGAGGCGGTTCGCTAGTCGTGATAATAAGCCAGTCGCTTCTCGATGCGCGAGATCGCGAATTCCACCACGAAGGTGAACACCCAGTAGAACACCGCTGCGACGACGAATGCCGTGAGCGTGCCCTGCGAGGAGACGATCGCACGGGCCGTGGTGAACATCTCCGCAACGCCGATGGTGAACGCCAGCGACGTGTCCTTCACCAGCACGATGACCTCGTTGCCGAGCGCGGGCACGATGCGTTTGAACACCTGCGGGAAGATGATGCGCACGAACGTTTGAACCTTGCTGTAGCCCAGTATCTCGGCAGCTTCGTACTGACCGCGCGGGATGGACTGGATACCGCTTCGATAGATCTCCGCGAAGTAAGCAGAATAGTTCATGATGAACGCGACCGCGCACGCGCCGAACTTCCATTCCATGGAAAGCTGCACGCCGAAGATGTAGTAGGGCGCGAAGAAGATGAACATGAGCTGCAGCATGAGCGGCGTGCCACGCATGATGGAGATGTACAAGCGAAAGAGATATGAGACGGGGCGGAAACGGCACATACGACCGACCGCGACCAGCACACCGAGCGGTAATGCGCCGATGAGCGTGACGAAGAAGAGCTGCAGCGTGACCAAGAAGCCTTCGCCGAGCATTGCGAGCATTGTGGTGAATTCCATAGTCTGACCTTCGAGAAAGAGACGACGAAAGCCCTGGAGCTTCGAGGGATCGTGCTGGCACGATGCCCCTCGCTAGTTCCAGGGCTTTGCGTTATGCATGAGGCTTACTGCCGCAGGCGCGGCAAGCTTACTTGAGCACCCACTTGTCGATGGAGATCTCTTCGGGGTAGTGAGAAGCGATCTCTTCGATGGTGCCATCGTTGTAGAGTTCGATGAGCGCGGACTGGATCTGCTCGACCAGTTCGGTGTTGCCCTTCTTGGCGCCAACGCCATAGTTCTCAGAAGAGACGACCTCGTCGAGGATCACATAGCCATCCTTGCCAGCGATGAGAGACTGGGCGGTCGGGTAGTCGATCGCAACAGCGTCGCATGCGCCACTTTCGAGCTGCATGAGAGCGGTCTGATATTCAGGAGCGGTCTCGAGCGCACCGAGCGTGGAACCGAGAGAATCGTAATAGTCGCCACCTTCAGCCAGGTTATCGTAGGCAGGAGAGTTGACCTGTGCGACCACGGTCTTGCCTGCAAGATCGGAGAGGCTGTTGATGTTGGAGCCTTCACGAACCAGGATGACCTGATCGTTCAGATAGTAAGGATCGGTGAATTCGTAAGCGTCTTCACGACCTTCGATGGTGAAGCCGTTCCAGATGACATCGATGGTGCCAGAATCGATCTGAGCATCCTTCGTGTCCCAATCGATCGGGGAAAGTTCGATCTCCCAGCCATTCTTATCGGCAACAGCCTGAGCGAGCTCGAGGTCGAAACCGGTGTACTCGCCGTTATCGTCCTTGTAGCCGAAAGGCTTGAAGGTCTCGTCGAAACCGACGACGAACTTGCCGTCTTCACCCAGATATTCAGGTGCTTCAGAAGAAGACTTGGACTCGCTCGAAGAGCAGCCCGTGAGCGCGACCGCAGAAAGGCAGACAGCGCAAGCCACACCGACGATCATCAGTAATAGCTTTTTCATGTTTACCGCTTTGCTCATATTTACCTCTTTGCTATAGGTTTTCTACACTTTAGCCATAACAGCGCCGTGCGAAGCGGCGCGGTCCATTGGCCTTACCACTTTAGCACTATGGAGCGTTAAAGCATGAATACTATAGCACGTAACGACGAAAGCGCCATAAGAATTCGCCTGGCGACCCCGCAGGATGCGGCTGCTATCTGCGATATCTACACCCCGTACGTGCTGACGACCGCGGTCACGTTCGATATCACGCCGCCCACCGTGGAAGAGATGGCCACCAAGATCGCGACGATCCTCGAAATGCGGCCGTTCCTCGTCGCTGAAGAGAATGGGGTGATCCTCGGTTTCTCTTATGCCTCAGCCTTCCGACCGCGCGAGGCGTACGTGCATGCGATCGAGACCTCGGTCTACATTCGTCAGGATCACAAGGCCAAGGGGCTCGGACGCAGGCTCTATACCGCCCTCGAAGACATCCTGCGCCTGCAGCACGTCTTCACCGCGAACGCCTGCATCTCGTATATCGATCCCGTGGACGAGTACTCCCCTGCGACGAGCCGTTTGTTCCACGAGCGCATGGGCTACGAACAGTGCGCGCATTTCCCTAACTGCGGGCGCAAGTTCGATCGTTGGTATGGCGTCATCTGGATGCAGAAGAAGCTCTCGCCCATCCCCGAAACGCCTGAAGATTTCATCCCATTGCCTTCACTGGATCAGGCCGTTGTACAGGATATCCTGAACAACGCGTAGCCGATTCTAGCGAACGCGCGCGAGTACGGTGATGAACAGCAGAAACGCGAAAAGGCCTGAGAAGCCGAGCGCCAGCTGAAAACCGAGCGTGGGCGAGCCGAGGAACTGAGAGCCGAGCGTGATGAGCAAGACCATGAACGCCGTTCCCATCGAGGCCACTGCCTGACGAACCGCCGTGCTGAACGATGAGGCATCGGTCATCAGCTCTCCTGGCAGGTCCTCCATGCTCCACGACGTGAGCGGGCTGATGAGTCCTGACACGCCACAAGCACGAATTCCCTGCAGCAATAAGATGACCCAGAACGCCGTCGTTACGTCGATGAACGCCATCGCGATCGAGCCTATGGCCAAGCACGCACCGAAGAACAACACCACGGGACGCGCATGGAGCTTGTCGGTCAAATAGCCCGCGAGCGGGTTGATGAAGAGCGCGGCGATGGTACCCGGTAGAAGCGCGAGACCCGCCTCGAGCGCGCTGCCGCCCCAGACATTCTCGACGAAGAGCGGGATGATGAGCGTGATGCCCATGAAGCTGGTGTAGAGGAAGTTCGACGCCCAGAAACCGACCGTGAATTTCTTCGAACGGAAGATGTCCATGCTGATGAGCGGATCGTCGATGCGCTTCTGGCGCCTGATGAAGAGCACGAGCGCGATCGCACCGACCATGAGCGGAACCCAGATGGTGACGATCGTAGAGCCCGTATCCGACGCGTTCGAGAATCCGAGCAGCAAGAACCCAAAGCCGATAGCAGAGAGCACGAGCGAGAGCACATCGAGGGAGGCGCGACGTTCGATACGCGGACCAGGCTTGATGCTCACGCATGCGAAGACGATGAGCAAGGCCATGATGACGCCTAAGATGACGAAGAGGCTGCGCCAGCCCGAGGCGGTGATGAGATAACCACCGACGGTCGGTCCGATGTTAGGCGCGAAGCCGAGCGCGATGCCCGCGATGCCCATGACCGTCGCGCGCCTGTTCGGCGGAAACGAGGTCATGATGACGCTCATCATCATGGGCATGAGGATGCCTGACGATATTGCCTGGAGCACACGGCCGGCTAAGAGGACGATGAACGCGGTCGCGAAGATGTCGATGATGCAGCCTGCTAAGAAGAGGCCGAGCGAGAAGACGATGAGCCCTTTGAGCGAGAAGCGACGCATCAGGAACGTGACCACCGGCACCGTGATGCCGAGCACGAGCATGTAGAGCGTGGTGACCCACTGCCCGAGCGCCATATCGACCTTGAAATCGGTCGCGATACCGCCGAACATCGCATTCATGGCGGTTTGCGAAAGGTTGCCGAGCGCAGAACCGAGAATGATGATGACGACCGGGATGATGATGTACGAACCGACGCGATCGCTGCGCGAAGCGTCTTTGCGTGGCGTCATCTCGTCTCCTCTCGTCCGCCCTCTCATCTTCTAGCTTCTCATCTTAGCGCATCTTGCATACGTCCTGTTCAATACGGCATTGAGGCGTTCATGAACTGACATCGTTGCAGTTCAAAGGGCATCTTTGGCGATCAAAGCTTACAAACGCATGACAAAATGTCGGTCGTTCTAGCCAAACTGGGCAAAAAACCCTAAACTGGGCATCTCTGACCATTAGAACGGGAGCCTGGATGAGCGACCCCTCCTTCACGCTCATGTCTCCCTTAGAAAGCGAAAGTCGAGTACATGCTCTACCGCGAGCGCATGCGTCAAGCTAATAGAGAAGCGAAGGTCACCGTTGCTGGCGCGGCCGTCGTCGTCATATGCTGGCTCATCTTCGGCTTCGGTCTCTATGGTATCGATATCGCCATCTTCTCGACCCCGCTCTGGATCATCATGGGCTGTCTCGGCACATGGGTCGTGGCGCTGGTGGTCAGCATCGTGCTCGCCACGAAAGTGATCGAGGACTGCCCGCTCGACGAGGATGATTTCGGGCGGAAATATCAGAAGGAAGATGCCACGCCCGTCGAAGTGTCCCCGATGATGATCGACCACGACATCATGAGGAAGGCCGAGAAGACATCCGTTCACCCGCGCAAACCCGTCAGCAATACCGCACGTCGCGTTCCCCGCAGCTCTAACAAGAAGGATGAACGTTGATGAGTTCGGTGACCCTGATCCCGCTGCTCGGGTTCCTCTTCGTCTGCCTGATCGTGGCATTCCTCATCAGGAAGCGCACGCCGCACAAGAACTTCGAGCGCGAATACTTCGTCGGCGGCCGAAGGCTCGGTCCGTTCGTCTTGGTCATGACCACCATCGCCACATTCGGATCGATCACCGCTTTCGTCGGCATGCCGGGCCAGGCGTGGGATTATGGCTTCGGATGGGTCTATCTCTCCTGTGCGCAGGTCGTCTCGCTCATCCTGCTCTTCGGCGTGGTCGGCAAGAAGCTCGCGCTCATCAGTCGTCGCATCCATGCGGTCTCGCTGATCGACATCATCAATGCGCGCTATAAGTCCAACGTGCTCACGCTCATCATGTCGTGCGCGCTCATCTTCTTCTTCACCGCGCTCATCGTCGCGCAGCTGGTCGGCGCTGCGAAGATCCTTGAAGCCGCAACGGGCTACTATTACACGCTCTGGCTGATCATCATCGCCATCACCACGGCGATATTCACCGCGATCGGCGGATTCCGTGGCGTTGCGATCACTGACGCTATCAGTGGCATCGCCATGATCGTGAGCGCGATCGTGCTCGGCGCGGCGATCCTGACCGTGGGTGGCGGCTACGAGAACATCATGCAGTCCATCAGCACCGATAAGCCCGAGATGCTCGACATCTTCGCTGGCGGCAAGATGTCGGTCGGTCTTTTCGTGACGCAATGGCTCATCTTAGGGCTGCTCGTCTTCGCGATGCCGCAGGTAGCCGTTCGCTGCATCAGCTATAAGGACACGCGCAGCCTGCGCCACGCGCTCTGGATCGGCACGCTCGTCATCGGCTTCCTCTTCGTAGGCCTGACCGCGCTCGGTGCGCTCTCGTATGGCGTATTTCCCGACACGCTCAACGAATACGGCAGCAATATCGACGATGTCATTCCGCTCATGATCGCGCAGCTCTTCCCGTCCTGGCTGATCGACATCGTCATCCTCGGCCCTGTCGCTGCTGCGGTCTCGACCGTCTCTTCGTTGCTCATCAGCGCATCGGTCAACGTCATCCAGGGCATGTACGCCAACTCGGCGCTTCATCGTCATAAGCCGGTCGAGCGTTGGCGCATCCGCTTCAGCGCGCAGATGGCCACGCTCCTGCTCGCCCTCATCGCGCTGGCAGTGGCGCTCACGCCTCCCGATCTTATCTGGCGTTTGAGCATGTTCATCTTCGGCGGCATCGAGGTGGCCGCTTGCTGGATCATCCTCTTCGGGCTGTTCTGGCATCGTGCGAACAAGATCGGCGCGGTACTCTCGCTCGTTTCGGGGCTTCTCACCTATTTCATCGCATTCTCCATGGACCTCGGTCCCTTGGGAGATTTCGGCGAGGTGATCATCGCTCTGGCTGTCTCGCTCGTGTTCATGGTAGGTGGGTCGCTCTTCTTCCACACGAAGCGCGACACGCACATGGAAGAAGTGTTCTTCCCCGACCGCGCGCCGTCCACCACCGCAGCGATCTACGAATTCGAGCAGGGCAGCTACTCTCGTGTGAGCGATTCACCCATCACGCGCAGGCGAAGCAGGGACAACGACCTTACGAACTCGTAAGAGCACCCCTCTCGTACCTGCCAGAATGCTAAGCTATACCCATCATGACCGACGCTCCCGAACATATCGGCGCTTCTCGTTCTCCCGCAACGGACGTGTGCGCGAAGAAGCCTTCGCGTGCATTCCTCGTCGCTAGCTGGGCTTTCGTCGCGCTCATGCTCGCTCTCATCTTCTTCATGAGCTCGAGATCGGGCGAGATGCTCAACACGGGATCGGGCATCATCTCGATCGTGCGCGATATGCTCATCGCGGCCTCGACGGCGCTGCTCGGACACCCCGTGGATGTCTCTCCGATCGGCCATTTCACTGAATTCTTCTTGCTCGGCCTGGCACTGGCTAACGCGCTGCGGCTCTCTCTTCCTTCGCGCAGAGCGATGGTGTGTGCGATCTTGATCGCGAGCGCATACGGCGTGACCGATGAATTGCATCAGATCTTCGTACCAGGGCGCACATGCGATCCGATGGACTGGATCGTCGACACTATAGCAGCCGCTCTCGCAGTGACGCTCTTCGCGTTCATCGTCCGTTTGAAACGAAAGCGTAGGAATTCGCACGCGTAGTCTGCGCAGCCTTTCCCTATAATGGAAGAGTACGCGGAACAGGGTCTATCCCTTCCGGCTTATCATCTCGACCGAGGAGCAGCCATGGCTTACGAATGCATCGTCGTCCCGTTCGATGGGTCCGATCACGCACAGAGCGCGCTTCATGCCGCTAGTGAAATCGCAAAGGGACACGACACTGAAGTGCACGTCGTGAACGTGGTGCCCATCAATATCTTCCCAGAAGTCGCCACTACCGACCCTGCCGCGGTCATCAGCCCATCGTATGTGACGCAGAAGACCTATTCAGAGCTCTTCGACGATACGTTGCTCGAGATCCATGCTGAAATGGTCGATGCGATCGGTGATGCGCTCGCAGATCTGAACGAAGACCAGGTCACGTATGAGGTCATCGCGCACCCTTCGGCGGTCGATGGCATCATCGACTACGCCAGCGATCATGATTGCGATCTTATCGTGATGGGTCGTCGTGGCCTTGGTGCGATCCGTGGCCTTTTGGGCAGCGTCAGTTACGGCGTCATCCGCGCTACCACCACTCCGGTCCTTACGGTGAAATAAGTCTAGCGATTCGCTTTCAATCGTGCGAAGAGATTCGTCGAGCGCTGCTTGACGAATGAGATGAACTGGCTTTCCCACATGGTCAGCGTCACGTTCTGCATGCGATAAGGGATGAAGAGCACCTTCATCATGAACGTGCCTGGCACGGTCTTCTTGAGCGCGTCGCGCGCTTGCGGGGTCGAGATCATCTTCGCGATCTCGGTGCGCTTCTCCGCTCGCGAGAGCGTGCAGTTCTTGTTCGTCACATTCTCCACGCAGCCGACCAGGCGTTCAGCGTATCTACGTGCGAGAAATTCCTGAACCTGCGGCGTATCGATACCCCATGCCTGATACAAGTCCTGCAGCCACTGATGCTCTTCTTCGCGCTTGTCGTACATGTCGGCGCGATAGCGCGTATTCTCGCTTTCGGCGCGTGCGCGCAAGAAATGGTAGTAATGCCCATCGAGCGTGCCCACGCGCTCTACTTCACGCATCACCTCGAGGTTGAAGGGCAGATCGTCCCAGAACGTCTCAGGGAACAGAATCCCTTTCTCCTTGAGATAGGAGCGGCGATAGAGCTTGTTCCAAGGGGCATAGAGCAACTGTGCATCAAAAAGTTGGTGCGCTGACGCACGAAAAGCATCCTGTGTTTCGAAGATGCGATCGGGAGCGTTGCGCTTCTCCCGATAGAACTTGTCATCATCGTAGTACGTCTCGATATAGAAACCCGTCACCAGAAGATCGAGGTCGTGGGCTTTCGCCACGCGGTACATGTCCGCGAGCATGGTAGCATCGCAGTGATCGTCGCCGTCCATGAAGTAGAGATATTCGCCCCGCGCGCGCACGATCGCCGTGTTGCGCGCAGCGGCCGCGCCTGCGTTCTGCTGGTGGATGACGTGGATGCGAGCGTCTTGTTCTGCAAGCTGGTCGCAGAGCTTCCCGCTTCCATCGGTGCTCCCATCGTCGACCAAGAAGAGTTCGAAATCCGTGAACGTTTGCGCCTGAAGCGATGCGACAGCACGCGCGAGCCAGCGCTCAACATTGAAAACAGGGATGATGATGCTGATGGCCGGCTGCTCGTCTTGCAACGGATCTCGATCCGAAGACGAAGATGTCTGTTCAGGCGATGTGTCCATAAAAACTCTCTGCGGATCTTCCCTGCTGTTGTTCACGCTGTTTTTCAGCACGCCGTCCGCGAAGATTCATTATAGCAGGATGCCTTTAGCGCTAAGGTTTTATAATGGATGGTTGCAAGTGAAGCCCTGCGGCATCATCGTCGGTCGGCTTTCATCCAAAGTCCGAACCGCGCGAAAAGGAGCGCCCCGAAGAGTGAATTGGCTCGAATGCATAATCCTCTTTCTTGTTGCGCTCGTCGCTACGATCGCCCTCACTCCGGTCGCCCGTCGTCTTGCCATCGCCCTTGATGCCATCGACTACCCCAGCGCTCGTCGCGTGAACATGCAGCCCATCCCCCGCATGGGAGGCGTCGCGATCTTCGGAGGCCTTGCTATCGCGGTCGCGGTCGCTCTTATCGGAATGTACTGGTGGGGATGGGAGTCTCCTCTACAAGGCGGCCTGGGCAATAACGTGAACTACATCGGCGTCGCGGTCGGCGTCGTCATCATGTTCGGCGTCGGCGTCGTCGACGATATCTATAACCTGAAACCGAAGGCCAAGCTGCTCGGCCAGATCGTCGCTGCCTGCGTCGTAGCAGGCTCCGGCCTTCTCTTCTCGAGCATCCACAATTTCATCAACGATGGGTATTTCGAATTCGGGTTGCTCTCCTACCCCATCACCGTGTTCTATCTGGTCGCATTCGCCAACATCATCAACCTGATCGACGGACTCGACGGTCTCGCTGCGGGCATCACCGCCATCACGGCTGCTACCATCGGCATCTTGGCCGCGCTCACCGGACGTCCGGCAGCCGCCATCATGAGCCTCATCATCGTGGGCGCATGCCTTGGTTTCCTGAAATCGAACATCCATCCCGCCAGCATCTTCATGGGCGACTCAGGCGCGCTGCTGCTCGGGTTCGCGCTCGGCATCGTCTCCTTGATGGCGGTCGCCCGTTCTGCGTTCTTCGTGTCGCTGCTCGTGCCGATCATCGCAGCCGGCGTTCCCATCCTCGATACCGCCATCGCGATCATCCGCCGCAAGCGCGCCCACCAACCGATCGACGAAGCGGACAGCGGACACATCCATCACCGTCTCATGCAGGCAGGATACTCGCAACGCGCGACCGTCTTCATCATGTGGGCATGGACTGCACTGCTCTCCGCAGGCGCGATCGTCGTGAGCGCCATCGACGGACCACCACGCTATATCGTGTTCGCCATCCTCGCCATCATCACGGGCATCATCGTCTTCAAGCTTCGTTTGCTCGAGCCCGTGCTGCTCCATCATTACAACCCCCGTAAAGAAACACGCAAGAGCAGATCGAGCAGGGCTGACCAGATCGACCAGCTCGACCAAGAGAGCGCTTCTGCGCCGATCGAGCGATCGAAACCAGCAGATGCTCCCTCCCGCCCAAGCGCTCGCCCGACCGCTAAGCAACCCCATAAGCGCAAGAAATAGAATGTGAAGCTCGATGTCGAAAAAGCACGAGAAGAAGACCAATGCTATGCGCGAGCTCGATAACATCGGCGCAGCCTATGACGTGCGCACATGGGATTGTGCTGAAGCGATGAGCGGGGTCGAGGTCGCGAATCTTCTGGGACTCGAGGTCGAACGCGTCTTCAAGACGCTCGTAACCGTGGGCAGATCGGGCGAGCATTACGTCTTCATGGTGCCCGTAGCCCAGGAACTCGATCTGAAGCGCGCTGCTACAGCGGTCGGTGAAAAATCCGTTCATATGATCAAGTCAAAAGAGCTCTTGCCGCTCACAGGATATATCCATGGTGGTTGTTCGCCCTTGGGCATGAAGAAACGCTTCACCACCACCATCGATGAATCGGCGCGCGGCCTTGCATCCATCACGTTCTCTGGTGGTAAACTGGGCTGCCAGATCGACACGAGCGTCGATGCGCTCGCACAGGCAATCCCACTGAATTTCGCGGATATAACCATTGAACCTCACGAGTGATCTCTCAGGATCGCAAAGCTTCGTTCGACCCGCTTCCCTGTTCGCGAATCAGCTGCGCAGATTCGCTCATGCGTCGCTGCGCCGCTTCACTTTTGATCATGAAATTAGAAGCAGCGAGTCTCTCTTAGCTTCGTGATCCCGAGGGATCATACGAGAGCAGAAAACCTATGCGCGAAGATCGGTGCCGAGTTCGGCTTTCACGAGATCGAACGCAGCGTCGATGGCCTTGTCCATGTCGTAGTACTTGTAGCCGCCCAAGCGACCCGCGAACACCACGTTGCCTTCGTCTTCTGCGAGCTTGCGATACTGCTCGTAGAGCGCCGTATTGCGATCGTCGTTGATGGGATAGTAGGGCTCGTCGCCCGGTTCCCACGATGCAGGATATTCGCGCGTGATGACCGACGTGGGCTGATCGCCGAACTCGAAGTGCTTGTGCTCGATGATGCGCGTGTACGGGATCTCACGTTCGGTATAGTTCACCACTGCATTGCCCTGCCAGTTCGCAGAATCGACCGATTCGGTCTCGAAGCGCAAGGAGCGGTATTCCAGATTGCCTAAGCGATAATCGAAGTATTCATCGATCGGGCCGCAGTAGATGATGCGATCGGCGATGTTGGGGTTCGCCTCGATGAACTGGCGATATTCCGTGTTCAGCAAGATCTCCGTATCGCCGAACATCTTCTCGACCATGGCGGTATAGCCGCCCATCGGGATGCCCTGATAGCGATCGTTGAAGTAGTTGTTGTCGTAGGTGAAACGGACGGGCAGACGCGTGATGATGGAAGCGGGCAGATCCTTGCAATCGCGCCCCCACTGCTTTTCGGTGTATCCCTTCACCAACTTCTCGAAGATGTCGCGCCCGACGAGCGAGAGTGCCTGCTCTTCCAAATTCTGCGGATCGGTGATGCCTTCCGCCGCCTTCTGCTGCTCGATCTTCTCGCATGCTTCATCAGGCGTGCGGATGCCCCACATCTTGGAGAAGGTGTTCATGTTGAACGGCATGTTATAGAGCTCATCCTTGTAGACCGCGACGGGCGAATTCACATAGTGATTGAATTCCGCGAACTGGTTGACGTAGTTCCAGACAGGCTTGAGAGATGTGTGGAAGATGTGCGCGCCGTACTTGTGCACATTGATGCCGTCGATCTCTTCCGTGTAGATATTGCCTGCGATATGATCGCGCTTGTCGATGACCAGGCATGTCTTGCCAACCTTCTCTGCCTCATGCGCGAAAACAGCGCTCGAGAGGCCTGCACCGACGATAAGATAATCATAATGTGCGCGTGATGGCGATGCGACAACGGTCATGGAAGCGATCCTTTCTTCACCGAACGGCTCGCGACGAACGAGCCTTTAGGTCTCATGATAAGGCATCGCGCCATCGTGACAGGGCACATGATGGTTCGAGGGTCGTTTTTCATCTGCTCCGCATATTCGTACACGAGCGATCGTGCGCACGGACGATGCAGTACTATGAAGAAGGTTGAAAGCGCCTGATGCGAATCAGTGCGCTGAAGATGAAGCAGAAAGCGTGCTCGTATGAGAAACACTCGACTCGACAACGTCATCGCTCTTGCTGGGCGAAAAGGATCCGAGAAGACCACGATGATGCGCCAGCTCCTCGATGAGCTCTCCGCACGCGGCATCTTGGTCTCTTCCGTCGAAGAATGCGGCACGAGCGATCTTGAGATCGAGGTTCGTGGCACCACCTCTTCCCAGCATCACGAGACAGGCACGATCGCCAGTGCCTTCACGAGCGCCGAACGCTGCGCCCTGCTCGAGAAGATCGCACCGCCCGAAGAGGAAGAGGTCGATCTGACCGATGTCGATGCGCTTCTCCGAAGACCAGACGATCGAAGGAACGTGCGGCAACGCTGCCTTCGAGCCATCAGCATGCTCCCTGCTTCCAATCTGGTCTTGGTCGATGGCTTCGTCGATGCTGACCTCGCAACGATCGAACTGTTCTGCGAAGCGAACGGGCGCGACAGGGATGCAGCTCCACGCTTCATCGAGCAACTGAACGCTCATGCCATGACCGGCACGATGTCCTCCGAACACGCAAGTTCGCTCCCTGCCGCAGTGGTGACAGATATGCCTGAAGTCGCGAGCGCCGCGCTGACGGTCGGGCTTCCATGCTTCGGGCTCTACGACATCGCGCAGATCGCAACGTGGCTCATCGACACATTCGTCAAGCCCTTGCTCACGGTGGCGATATCGTGCGATAGCGAATCGCGGCGCATCAGCGGTTCGAAAGCGCTCGTTCCGTTCCATGGCAAACCGCTCATCGAGCATATGCTCGCACGGTTCGCTCCGATCGCTGCCGACATGGTCGTGGTCACCAACGAACCGGATGAGCTGACATATCTTCAAATTCGCTATCCCGGCTTGCGCATCACCTCCAACAAGTTCAAGAAGCGCGGTGGACTGCCCGATTTCATCACCGCTCTTGAAGAGGCGCGGTGCCCAGCGGTCGCGATGATCGCTTGCGATCTTGCTGATGCGTCCACCGAACTCATCGAACATGAAGCCGAGCTGCTCGCGACATCGCAGCGCACCGAGCTGTTCCTTCCTTTCGACGCGGTCGTACCGATGGACGTTCACGGGTTCGAAGCGTTCTGCGGCGTATACCAAAAGGACCGTTGCCTCGATGCCGCGCGCGCCTGTTTCGGCAGGGGCAAGGTCCAGATGAAGCTCATGCTCGACGATCTGAACGTGAGGATCATCGACATGAACGACGAATCGCTCTGTCCCCACGGTTGTTTCGCACGCGTCGAATCCCCTGATGGATCGAAGTAGCGAAGCGGTCGGCATAACCGCTAGAATAGACAAGATGCGAATCGGCCGTTGAATGAAAAGAGCATTATGAGCGCAGACATGAAGCTGACCCACCTCACCGAGCAAGGCAATGCCCATATGGCCGATATCTCCGAGAACCCCGAGATGAAGCACACTGCCATCGGTGAAGGGTTCATCGTCATGCAAGCACCGACGCTGGCGACCATCCTCTCGCATCGCGCTAAGAAGGGCGACGTTATCTCGAGCGCACGCATCGCTGGCATCATGGCTGCGAAGAAGACCAGCGATCTCATCCCGCTCACGCATCCTCTCACGCTCACCAATATCACGATCGACCTGTTGCCCATCTGGGGCGACGACACTCCGAGCACCGAAGCTACCCCGCGCCACTCGAAAGGCGAACACCCGTGCGGCATCCATGTGGTCTCGCGCGTTTCGCATGTGGGCAGGACCGATGTGGAGATGGAAGCATTGACCGCAGCGACTGTCGCCTGCTTGACCGTTTATGACATGTGTCGCTCGATCGATCGCAGCTTGGAGATCGGCGATATCCGTCTCGTGCGCAAGGAACCCAGCTAGAGCGGGCCTGGCAACAGCGAATTCAACCGATTGTATACCGTTTGAAAAGCACCCTCGTTCATGGGCTTTTCTGTTATATCCTCGTAGCATGAGAATCCGGCAGAAGGGCCTTAAGATGAGAAAGATCATTCTTGATTGCGACCCAGGTCACGATGACGCAGTTGCGATCCTCCTTGCATTGGGAAATCCCGAGATCGACCTTCTTGGCATCACGACGGTCGGCGGCAACCAAAGCCTCGACAAGGTCACTTACAATGCACGCGCCGTTCTTGAGATGGCGCACGCTCAGGATGTGCCCGTCCATGCCGGATGCGGTCGTCCTTTGGTGCGCCCACAGGAAGTCGCCGAATCGATCCATGGCGAGAGCGGCCTGGATGGAGTAGAACTCCCTGTACCCACCGTTCCGCTGGGCGAGATGCATGCAGTCGACTACATCATCAAGACCGTCATGGAATCCGAACCGGGCACGATCACGCTCGTACCGACCGGTCCGCTCACCAATATCGCGCTCGCATGTCGTTTAGAACCGCGCATCGTGGACCGCGTGGAAGAAGTCGTGCTCATGGGCGGCGGTTTCCACGAGGGAAATTGGAGCGCGGTCGCTGAATTCAACATCATCGTCGACCCCGATGCAGCGCACATCGTGTTCAACGAATCTTGGCCGGTCACGATGGTCGGTCTCGATCTGACGCACCAAGCGCTCTGCACCCCCGCGGTACAAACGCGTATCGACGAGATCGGCACGCCGCTCGCTCACTTCGTGAGCGGCTTGATGGATTTCTTCCGCAAGACCTACCAAGACAATCAGGATTTCGAGGATCCGCCCGTGCACGACCCCTGCACGGTCGCTTATCTCATCGATCCCGCGGTGGTACGCACGCGTCGCTGCCCGGTCGATGTTGAACTTCGCGGCGAACTGACGCTGGGCATGACCGTAGCCGACCTGCGCGGACCCGAACCTTCATCAGACGAATGCCACACTCAAGTAGCCACCGAACTTGATTTCGACAAGTTCTGGGATCTTGTTACCGATGCGATCGAGAGGATCGGTTGATAGCTCATGACACGAACGAACCAAAAGATGCTCGACGAAGGCGGTAAGTCGATCGTCGTCTTGATGACGGCGTTGTTGGTCGCCATCTTCGCTTTCCAGCTCAATGCATCGATGCTGTCGCCTGCGCTCACTACGATGCAGCTCGAACTGAACACCACCGCGGTGGAGATCGGCAACACGCAGACCGTGTTCTTCACGGCAGCGGCACTATTCTCGCTGTTCCTTCCTCGTTTGGCTGACCTCGTCGGCCGCAAGAAGGTGCTGTGCAGCATGCTCGCCATCACCGCGCTCGGCTGCGTGGTCAGCGCGATCGCACCTAATGTCGAAGTGCTGATGATCGGCCGCGTCATGCAGGGTGTCGCCGGCCCGGTCGTTCCGCTCTGCTTGATCATGCTGCATGCGCAAGTGACCGAAGACGGACGGTATACCCGCTTGATGGCCATCCTCACCTCGGTCAATGGTGGCATCGCAGGTGTTGATGCGATCTTGGGTGGCTGGCTCGCTGGCACCTTCGGCTTCAGGTCGGTGTTCGTCACCATGGCGGTGGTCGCTGCTTTCGCTGTTCTGCTGATCGCCTTCTTCACGAAAGAGAGCACCGCAGAGCGAACGCCGAAGATGGACTGGGCGGGCGCTGCCACGCTCGGTGTAGCATTCTTGGCCGCCTATCTGGCGATCAACGAGATCCAGAAGCTCGCTGATGCGAACTGGCTGCTCGTGATCGTATTGGTGATCGTGACCGCCGTCTTCTTCGTGATCTTCTGGAAGATCGAAAAGAAGAAGAAGGACCCGATGGTCTCGACGCGCTATCTGCGCCAACGCAGAACCTGGGGCTTGTTGCTGACGACCCTGTTGACCATGACCGGCGTGTTCGCTGTCATGAACGGGATCGTTCCCGCTATCGCGCAAGACCCCGCCATGGGCATCGATATGGGCGCCGACGTCGTATCGTTCGCAACCTTGACCCCCTATGCGCTGCTGGGCCTCTGCTTCGGTCCGATCGCTGGCATCCTCGCGAGCAAGTATGGCTATCATAAGGTGCTTCGTGCGGGCTTGGTGGTCAGCCTCGCTGCCGCGCTCTTCGGCATCTTCATCGCGAATTCGCCGAGCGTCGTTGGCCTGGTCGTCATCTCCGTCGTATTCGGTCTTGCTTACGCAGGCACTGCGAACATCATGCTGAACGGCTTGGGCATCGTGCTCTCGCCTAAGGATAATCCTGGATACTTGCCTGGCATGAATGCCGGCGCATTCAATCTGGGTGCAGGATTGAGCTACGCTGTGCTGTACGCTGCTATGAACGCTTTCATGGTGAGCAGTGGTGCGTCGGCAGGATATGCAGCATCCATGGTGGCAGCTGCGGTCCTCTTGGCCCTCGCGCTGCTCGCATCGATGCTCATCCCTAAAGAAGCTGATGCGGACAACAGCTAGTTCGCAATAGCGCGCGTTCGTTTGGAGAACACCATGAGCAAAGTGATCGTGTTCGGCAGTATGAATATGGATCTTTCGATCGAAAGCGACCGCATGCCGTCGTTAGGAGAGACCGTTCTCGGTCGTGGCTTCATCACCAACCCCGGCGGCAAAGGCGGCAATCAGGCGGTCGCTGCTGCGAAATTGGGCGCCTCGGTGATCATGCTCGGTGCGGTCGGACAGGACATGTTCGGCGATCAGATGATCGCCTCGCTCGCAGAGCAAGGCGTCCAATGCGACCGCATCGAACGAGCGGGCGAAGCACCAACGGGCGTCGCGATCATCACGCGCGTGCAGGGCGATAACTTCATCACCGTCGACCCGGGCGCGAACTCCACTACCACCATCGAAAGCGTGCGCACTTCCTTAGACGATGTCGCCGAAGGTGGCGATGTGTTCCTCTGTCAGCTGGAGTGCGATTTCGATACCACCATGCTCGCCCTGAAGGACGCTCATGACCGCGGCTTGCACACCGTCATCAACCCAGCTCCTGCGCGAAGCTTGCCCGATTGGGTCATGTCATCTTTGGATATGGTGGTGGTCAATGAGAGCGAATGCGAATTGCTCACGGGCATCTATCCCGAAGACGAAACATCGACGCGCGCGGCGATGGATGTGCTCATCGAAAAAGGAGTGGGTGCGGTCGCGGTAACGCTCGGTGAACGCGGCTCCATGGTCCTATCGAACGGGACGTTCTATTGCTCGGTCCCTCCCGAGACCGAAGCTATCGACACTACCTGCGCAGGCGATACCTACATCGGAGCACTGGTAGCAGGCTACGCTCGCGGACTTACGATGGAGGCTTCTCTTGAGATAGCCACCATAGCCTCTGCGCACGCTACCACGATAGTCGGAGCCCACCAGTCGATCCCTCTTCTCGAAGAGTGCGAACTGCATTGTCGGTGATGCTCGGGCGCTCCCTGTGCGCTAGAGCGTGTGATCCTGCGCTTTGATGTAGGTTTGCATCGAATAGAGCGTCACATCGCTGCGATTCACCACGCCCACGATCTTGCCCTTATCGAGCACCGGCACTTTCTTCAAATGATTGTCGCCGAGCACGCGACATACCTCGGGCAGCTTCGCGTACAGGCTCACGCCGATGACTCCCTTGGTCGCCACATCCATCACGTTCATGCGCATGAGCGCAGCGAGCTTTTCGTCGAAGCTGGTGTCGTCATGCGATGCCTGCATGATCATGACGACCGGATCGGTATAGAGATGGCTGCGCTTCGAGAGGAAGCGCATGATGTCGCCGTCGGAAACGAATCCGACCGCACGTCCTTCTTCGTCGACCACAGGAGCGGCGCTGATCTTCTTCTCCACGAGCACGCGCATGACATCGAGCACCGATGAGTTCGATGGCACCGTGAATACATCGGTCTTCATGATCGATTCGAGCACGCTGCGATCGTGGCGCGAAAGATCGACATTCGTTTCAGCACGACCGTCTTTCACAAAGATGAGCACAAGGACGAAGCCGATGAAGCAGAGGACCGCTGAAACACCGAACGCCACATCGACGCCATGCACGCCCGCGAGCGTTGGCCCTTCAGAAGGAATGAGCGCAACCGATACCATAGCGAACACCGAGGTGAGGATGGCTGTACCGAGCGAACCGGCCACCTGGCGAAACGTATTGTTCACTGAGGTTCCATGATTGATGAGATCGTCCGAGAGCGCATTCATGGCCCACGTGGTGAGCGTCATGTTGATGAGCGACATGCCAAACAAGCGGATGGCCATGACCACCGCGACATAGATAAGGCTGACCTCAGGGCCCAAGAAGGCGAGCATGATCGTGCCCACCGTGAGCAAGAGCGTGCCAGTGATGGCGAGCACGCGCGGGCCATGACGATCGAACCACCGCCCGGCGATAGGACCCATGATGCCCATGATCAGCGCGCCGGGAAGAATGATCAGGCCGGATTCGGTCGCACTGTAGCCGAGCAACGACTGCAGATAGATGGGCAGCAGGATACCGACCGAAAGGAGCGCTGCCTGCACTACCATACCGATGATAGTGCCGATGAGGAACGTGCGATTCTTGAGCACGCGCACACGTAACATCGGCTGCTTCATCTTGAGCTGGCGCCTGAAGAAGAGCACCACGACCACAGCGCCGACCACGAACGAGATGAAGAATTCCAGCCCGAAACCGCTATTACCGATGGCTGAGAAGCTATAGAGCAGCGAACCGAAACCGATGGTGGAGAGGATGACCGATGGGACATCGATCTTCGCATCGGGGTTCTTCGGTTCGACGCGGTCCATCGTGAAGGGCGTGATGATGGCAACTGCAGCAGCCGCAGCCGTGACCACGTAGAACATGATGTGCCAATCCGCCACATCGATGACGATACCGGCAGCCGTCGGACCGACCGCAGGGCCGCATGCCATGACGATACCGAAGAGACCCATCGCGAAACCGCGCTTCTCGATCGGGAACGTGAGCATGAGCACGGTCATGACCATGGGCATGAGCACGCCCGCACCGACCGCTTACACGATACGACCCGCGAACAGCACGGGGAAGTTCGGGCCCCATGCCGCGCAGAGCGAACCGAGCGCGAAGACGCTCATGGAGAACAGGAACAAGTTGCGAATGGGAAAACGATCGATCAAGAACGCGGTGACCGGGATCATGATGGCGTTCACGAGCGTGAAGCCCGTGGTGAGCCACTGGCCCGTGGCCGCATTGATGTTCATGTCGTTCATGATGGAGGGCAGTGCGGGCGCGACCACCGTCTGATTGAGCACCGTGATGAACGTGCCTACGAGCAGCAGCACGATCATGACCGTTTGCCTGTGGGTTATGCCAAGGCGGTTGACCTTCGTATTCGTCACTTCCGCCGACATGAGCTATTCCTCTTCGCCCTCTTCTTCAGGCTCGGGCTTGAACTCCACACCGATCTTGTCGATGCGCAGATCGTCCATGACGTCGACCCTGAGCGTGATGATGCGGCGTTCGTGATGCAGTTCGACCGATTCACCCTCGGTGGGGATCTTATCGAGCAGGTCGAGCATGAGACCGCCTGCCGTCTCGTAATCGTAGATGGGCACCGGTTCATAGCCGATCAGCTCGACGAACTTGTCGACCGGCAAGGAGCCATCGACCACGTACGTATCTTCGCCCGTCTTCAGGATCTCGTCCTGATCGTCATGCAGATATTCATCTTCGACGCTACCGATGATCTGCGCGATGACATCCGACATGGTGACGATGCCCGCCGTACCACCATGCTCGTCGATGACCACAGCGATCTTGGTGTGCTTATCCTGCATCATCTGCATGAGCTTATCGATGGCAAGGCTTTCGGGCACAGGGTTGATGGTGCGGATGATCAGATCGTCCTTCGTCGCGTCCGCTGGCAAACGATAGGCATCCTTGATGTGGATGAAGCCGATGATGTTGTCCTTGTTATCCTTGAAGACCGGGTAGCGAGTGTACTTGTTCTTACCCATGATGTCCAAGATGGTGTCGAGATCGTCGTCGATGTCGATCGCCACGAGTTCGGTACGCGGCGTCATGATGGCCTTCGCATCCTTGTCATCCAGATCGAAGATGTTGTCGATGATCTCGTACTGCTCGGTATCCAGCTCTCCACTCTCGGATGATTCCTCGAGCAGGATCTTGATCTCCTCTTCAGTGTAGGCCTGGTGTTCACTGGTCACATCGTGCCCGGTCAGGCGCATGATCCCGTTCGTAGTGGTGTTGAACAGCCACATGATGGGATAGGTGATGCGGTAGAACCAATACAGCGGTGTCGCCGAGAACAATGCGTAGCGTTCCGTATTCAGGATCGCGAGCGATTTAGGTACGAGTTCGCCGATGACGACATGCAATGCAGTGATGACGATGAAGCCGATCGCCACCGCGATGGCGGACACTGCCGCATCGGGGATGCCGATGCTAGCGAGCGGACCATGGATGACGCTCGAGACCGCTGGCTCACCCAACCAACCTATGGCCAACGATGCGAGCGTGATGCCCAATTGGCAGGCCGAAAGATAGGCGTTCACATTCTCAGAAATGATCTTGGCGCGCTTCGCACCCCGCACGCCCTCTTCCATCATGAGTTCGATCTGGGATTTCCTGATACGCACGAGCGAGAATTCTGCCACGACGAAAAAGGCGTTCATCAGCAGAAAGAAGACAACGAGAACAATACTTATGACAGCGGTCATGATGTTTTCTACTCCTTAAAGTCCTGCATATCATTCTCTCGTATGCTTCTGCGATTGCAGATAATAACGAAAAATATACATCAAAACGTAACTAATATAGGCAACACGAAAACCTCTTGTCCGATTATTCTAGAGTTTCATCTGTTTTACCGTACGAATCTCGCACGCACGCGAATGAGAAATGAGTAAAATTCAGAGCATGTCGACATTCTTCGAAAAGCTGTTCGCCGTGATTCGAACTGCCGCTCACTATCTCTGGATCGCCCTTAAAGCACTGGGGCGCGGCCTCTTATGGCTCGGTTCGACGATCTTGCACCTCTTGAGCAACCTCATCACGTGGGCGCGCTACAATCTTTCCCCTCGCGTACAGATGATCCTCATCGCTATCATCGTGGCGCTCATGATCGTAGGTGTCGCGCTCGTGTTCACGGGGCACGGATGCTCGGCGAGTACGGACGCCGAGCAAGCAGCCACCGAAGAACAGGCGCCTCCTGAGGTCAGCTACACCCCTAACGAACTGGACGTGCAAGAACTTGCCTACACCCCCAACACCATCGAATCATTCTCGCTCGTAGAGAGCGGCGCCCAGATGTTCGCTACGCTCTCCGAAGATGACAATCGCGAAATAACCAACGCGCTCTCCTGGCTTCAGGCCGACAACGAGGACGTGGGCTTCCTGATCATGAACCTGAACACGGGAAGCGGATTCTGCTACAACATCGACACGAAGATCTATGGTGCGAGCACCTACAAAGCTCCGATGAGCGTCTTCTTGTGCGAAGAGTACATCGACGGCGGCACGCTGCAGAAGTCAGCCGTGAGCACGCGCATCGAGAGCGCCATCATCTGGTCGGACAACCAATCCTACCGCTCGCTCAAGCACAGCTTCGACGGCTCGAATCATAACGCATGGCTCCAATCGATGGGCATCGATCCTTCCAGCTATATGTCCACCTTCCCCACGTATTCCGTACGCGATTCCGCGACCATTTGGATGCACACCTGGGATTACCTGAATTCGGGCAGCTCGACCGCAGAATGGCTGGGCGACCTGCTCTCACGCACCGAGACCTCTTTCTTGCGTAATGGAGCCGAGCAGGTGGGCATGAACAACGCTACTGTCTACAACAAAGCCGGCTGGTGCGTCTCCAGTAGCGGGGTCGAAGATGCGGTGAGCGATGCGGGCATCGTCGTGGAAGGTGACAATGTCTATCTCGTGGTCGCTTTCACCAGCAGGCCTGATAACCCTACTGCAGAAGCGAATCTTTCGAATCTGTTCGAAACGCTGCTCTCCGTGCGCCATTCGCTCGATGCTTCGAGCGCGACCTGGGATAACGTTGAGATCGTCGAAGCTCCTGCTGAAGGCGAGGGCGAAGAGGGCCAAGTCTTGATCGAATCTGCCGATGGACAAGAACAGTACGAGATCGCGATCGCGCCTTCCGACGATGCGAATTCTGGCAACACCCAGATGGCACAGAGCGCCGAAGGCATCGAGTACGTGATCGCCGCTCCCTCAGGCGAGCATTCCATCAGCAGCGAAACGCTGCTCGTGACCAAGGCATCTTGATGAGCACCGACACGGCGTGCACGCTCGAAGCGAACGAAAAACGATCCGAAGCATCGAGCTCCAAACCAGACCATGGTTCGACGCTTCTCATGCTCACCTGGGTCTTCACGCTCATGTCCATCGCCGGGCTCTTGCTCGAGACCTTCCAACACTTCTTCGCGTTCGATGGCGAATGGGAAAGTCGTGCTGGGCTGATCTGGGGACCTTTCTCCCCCATCTACGGATCGGCAGCGGGACTGCTCACGCTGCTCGCACTGAAGCTCGACAAGGAAGATATCCGCTCGAATCTCGCCATCTTCTGCATCGCAGCTGTGGTGGGCGGTGCGCTCGAATACTTCGCCAGTTGGGCGATGGAAACCTTCTGGGGCATCGTCGCATGGAGCTATCTTGAAGCGCCGCTCAATTTCAACGGACGTACTGACATCTTCCATATGATCATCTGGGGGTTGCTCGGTCTCGCTTGGGTGAAGCTTGGCTGGCCGTTCGTCAAGAGAACGCTCGCACGCGTGAACACCACAGGGCTCGCTTACCGCATCATCACGTGGGCGCTCTTCGTATTCATCATCTGCGATGCCGCCATGACCATCGCGGTGATGCTACGTGCCGATGCGCGCACGCATGGCGTGGAAGCCACGACGCCTATCGAGCAGATGCTGGACGAATACTACCCCAATGAAGTGCTGCAATCGCGCTTCGAGAACATGGGCGGCATCGGACGCGCTGATTAGCGATCGCCTTGGACGGGCCCGCTCGCTCAAAAGAAAAGGCCCGCGCTATCGCACGAGCCTTTCGTTGTTCTTGCTTGGGCGTTTTCAGGGATCAAGCCTTCGCACCATATTGTGCGTAATACTGATCGATCGCAGCTTTCAGCGCATCGTCGATGATGACCTTGCCCTGCACTTCCTTGTTGAAGAGATACTCGACCACTTCATCCATGGTGACGATAGCCGCTGTTGGGAAGCCATAACGCTCGGAAACTTCGTCGAGCGCGCATTTCGAGCCGCTCTTGCCCACTTCCTGGCGATTGAGCGAGACCATAAGACCGACCACCTCGACATCAGCTTGGCTGGTGATGATGGGATAGGTTTCCTCGATGGACTTACCTGACGTCGTGACGTCTTCCACCATCAACACGCGATCGCCATCCTTCAAATCGCTACCGAGCAAGATGCCCGTGTCGCCGTGATCCTTCACTTCTTTACGATTCGAGCAGTAGCGCACCTGCTTGCCATACAGTTCGTTGATGGCCATGGCCGTGACGACCGACAACGGAATGCCCTTATAAGCTGGACCGAACACCACATCGAAGTCGAGTCCGAAGTTCTCGTTGATAGCGCGCGCATAATAGAGGCCGAGACGATGAAGCTGGTCGCCGGTCACGTAGGCGCCCGCGTTCATGAAGAATGGCGACTTGCGACCGCTCTTGAGCGTGAACTCGCCGAACTTGAGCACGTCGCTCTCCACCATGAATTCGATGAATTCCTGTTTGTATGCTTCCATCGAAGCTCCCTTCGGAATGTTGCGTTTCGATCCGTCGTGTCTATCTTAGCGGATGCGAAGCGGTTTCTTGCCCCAATAGAAGAAGACGAAGATGTTATGCAGCCGTTTGACCTTACCGATCTTGTCGAGCGTAGCGAGCGCGACGCTGCGAGCAGAGTCAGGCTTGCGCAGATCCTTGCCGCCCTCGATCATGCGCTGCAGTTCTTCGGGATGGGCCTGCAAGCGCTTCAGCTCGTCGAGCAATTCGGACGCAGTGAGCACCTGATGAGCAGCACCGGCACGCGTGACCGTAGTAGTGTTCGCGCGTTCCTGACCGAACGAACGCCCCACGATGATGAGCGGCAGACGAGCACACAAGCACTCCGTGACCGCAAGTCCGCCCGACTTCGCGATGGCCAGATCGCATGCGTTCATGAGTTCGGAGATATTCTCGACGTAATCGAACACCGACACGTTCTCGAGATGGTCCTGCATGCATTCTTCGCGCAGATGGGCAGCGTATTGTTCATCGCTTCCTGACAGGAAGGAGAAATGCATGTCTTGAAACTGCGGGAGTTCGGTCATGATCTCGTCCATGACCTCACGGAAGAGCACGTAGGGCTGACGCAAGCGCGCACCTGCGATGACGAGCACGTTGGTCTTGTCGGTCGGCAGGCCATATTTCTTCAGCACTTCATCGCGGTCGTATTCTCGATCGAAGCTCGGCTTGACCGGGATGCCCGTTACCACGATATCTTCGGGCTTGACCTTGCGCGGATAGAGCTCTTCTTTCATCAGGTCGTCCGCGACGCAGAACAGATCGCTATAGCGATGAGGCCAAAAGCCTTCCACGCCATAGTCGGTCGGCACGCACACGACCGGAAATTCCTGCTTGGTGATCATGCGCGCCGCCACTGCCGCATTCGCAGCCACGATGTGGGTCGCCACAATGGCCAGGGGCTTGCGCTTGCGCACATAGCGCGTGAAAGGAGCATACATGAAATACGACCACGCGCTGCCGCCACCCCACAAGATGCGGCCAGTGAGCACGTAATACCAGGTGATATCGTAGATGTAGCGCGTTGGACCCGTGAAGAGCGTCGTGGTCTTCTCGCCGTCGAACTTCATGCGTCCGAAATCGAGGATGTCGAGCAGTTCGATCTCGGCGTTCTCGGGAACGAGCGGATGCTTGCCGCGCAACTGAGCGAACGCATCGGCCGTGGAGGCAGCCGCGCTGCGATGGCCTGACCCTACGGAAGAATAGAGCGCGATGATGAGCGGGCGTTCAGAGTCTGGGTCGGGCACCGTGCTGACCGAAAAGAGGCTCGAGGCGCCTTCCATGCCTTGCTCGGGAAGAGTTTCGTGGGCTGTTTCATCATGCGAAGCCCCTGCCTGCCCGTCTGTTCGCGGAGTGATCATGCGCCTCCTTCCGCCTGCTCGCAAATCTTCTCAATAGTACTGAGCATATCAGCATAAGTGAAGGATTCTCGCTAATCTCGACAGTAAATGCAAAGGTCAGCACTTCATAGGGGATGGACGGCGCGATGCTGCGATGAAAATGCCCATCCTGCTGGCATCACCGAGCAAGATGGGCGTTCGAGATCGATATGGGCACGCGCAGTGCGTAGTGTACGCTACTCGCGTTGCGCTTTGCGCTCCGCGTCCTTTTCAGCCATGGCCTTGATGGTGACGATGTTGGCCATGGTCGAACGAATGACATCGGCCCGCGAGAGCGAACCGACCAGCACCCCGTCTTCGATGACCGGCACCTTCTTGATGCGCTTCTCGGAGAGCAAGCGGCATGCATCCTCGAGCGATGATTCGGCCTTCACTGCGATGACGCTCTTCGTAGCGATCTTCATCACATTCATGTCGATCAGTTCGCTCACGCGCTGCGGGAACGTTTGCGGGTCGGGAACCTGATAGAGCATATAGGTCGAGTCGAGGATTCCATCGTTGCGACCGATGTACTTCATGATGTCGCCATCGGAGATGAAGCCGACCGCCTTATGATCGTCGTCGACGATGGTGACACCACCCGACTTGTTCGCGACCATGATCTGCGCGACCTCGCGAATGGTGGCATCGCTGGTGACGAAGTAGGGATCACGATTCATCGCGCGACTGACCGGGATCTTGTCCGCGCTCTCGGTCGGATCGAATTCCTGCATCTGCTTCGGCGCAAGATGATCGGACTTGAGCTTCTTATCGCGCACGAAGGTCATGACGATGATGAACGCGATGCACGCCAAGACCGCCGTCGCGACGAACGCCAGATGATCACCTTCGTAGAGCTGCACTTCCGCGCTCGCGCCCGGCGCAACGACGTGACCGAGCGCCGAGATCGAAACGATGAGCGCGGTCATGAATGCAGCGGACACCTGGTTCAAGGTGTTGGTGACCGCGTTGGCATGTTGGATGACGCTATTGTCGAGCGAGTTGATGCCCCACGTGTTCATCGGCGTGGTAAGGAACTGGATACCCAGCGCGACGACCGTATAGATGGCACAGATGAACAGCAGGTCGGTATTCAAGTCGAAGAGCAGGAAGCCGAGCGTGCCCAAGAAGAAGATGGTGACACCGGGCACGACGCACTTGCGCACGCCCCAACGATCGAACAGACGGCCTGAGAAGTAGCCGATGAACGCACCGATGAGCGCACCTGGCAACATGGTGAGACCAGTTTCGAGCGCGGTGAATCCGCGTAAGGTCTGCAGATAGAGCGGCAGGATGGTGCCAAGACCGATCAGCACGCCGAAGTTGATGATGGCGACGATGATGGCGATGCGGTAGTTGCGCGTCTTCAGGACCGTGACCTTCAACAGCGGATTATCGAGCTTGAGCTGGCGACGCACGAAGATCGCGATGACCACGATGCCAACGATGATGAAAGCAGCGGTGAGCGCATAGTTGGTGGACGAAGAGAACGTCGAGAGACCATAGAGCAAACTGACCAGACCGATGGTGGAGAGCACGACCGAGATCTTATCGAACGTCGTGCGCTCGAAATCGCCATAGTTCTTCAAGAACTTAGCAGCTGAAAGCACCAGGAGCACGCCCGCTACCGTGACCACGATGAAGAGCATGCGCCAACCGATGCTGTCGACCAGCACGCCGGAGAGCGTCGGGCCGACCGCAGGTGCGAAGCCGATGACGAGCGAGACGAGACCCATGGCAGAGCCGCGCTTCTCGCGCGGGAAGATGAGCAGCAGCACGGTGAAGATCATGGGCATGAAGATACCTGCAGCGATCGCCTGGCAGACGCGACCGAGCAAAAGGAACGCGAAGCTGGGCGAGAGACCGCACAGCAAACTGCCCGCCGTGAAGATGATCAAGCCCGTGATGAAGAGCTGGCGCGTGCTGAAGCGCCCGATCAGGAATGCCGAAAGCGGGATGACCACTGCTTCAACCAATGAATAGATGGACATGACCCACTGCACCGTAGGCGCATCGATCTGCAGGTCGCGCATGATGGACGCGAGCGCTGGCGAGAGCAAGGTTTGATTGAGCACGACCACGAACGTGCCGATGAGGAGCACGGCGACGTTGACCGCTTGTTCACGTGTAAGACCCATGAAGAACGTTCCTTTCCAAAAGAGATATGCTGATATGACGTGAAAAAAGGACGGGGTAGACCGTCCTTTCATGCGAAGCCTTCTTGAGCGAGAGCGCCCGGCTGTTACGCGTACCTTTTATCGTAGTTCTTCGCCGATGCTTAGACAATCAAAGCTTCAATCGGCGCAACTTCTCCATAGTTTCCGCGCGAATTCAGCGGTCAACGGTCGTTGGCGATGCCGTATAGCCTTTCGGCGATGCTGATCCTCTGCAGAGAGCTATCGATTCTCGATGGGCACGTAGTCCTGCGGTTTGACCGCCGTCTTGTAGGCAGGGCGGATGATGCGCTTGCCAGAAACGAGCTCCTCCATACGATGCGCCGCCCAACCGGACATACGCGAACACGCGAAGAGCGGCGTGATGAGATCGGCCGGGATGCCCATCATGGAATAGACGAAGCCCGAATACATGTCGACGTTAGCGCACATGTCCTTATCGGTGCCCTTTTCACGCAGGATGACCTCAGGCGCCAGGCGTTCGATGGACTTCAGGAGGTTCAGCTCTGCTTCGTATTCGGTGCCTTCCGCAAGACGCGTTGCGAATTCCTTGCAGATGATGGCACGCGGATCGGAGAGCGTGTAGACCGCATGGCCCATGCCGTAGATGAGGCCGGTCTTGTCGTAGGCCTGCTTGTTCACGATCTTCGCGATGTAGGATGCGACCTCGTCCTCGTTGCTCCAATCCTTCACGTTCTCCTTGATCTCTGCCTGCATGGCGAGCACCTGATGATTCGCGCCACCGTGCTTGGAGCCCTTCAAGGATCCGATCGCACCCGCGTAGGCGGAATAGGGATCGGTGTCGGAAGATGAGAGCACGCGGCAAGTGAAGGTGGAGTTGTTGCCACCACCGTGTTCGGCGTGCAAGCACATCATGATGTCGAGCATGCGCGCCTCTTCGGGCGTGAACTCGCGATCGGGGCGCAACATGGAGAGGATGGTCTCCGAAGAGCTCTGACCAGGGATGAAGCGATGCATGATCATCGAGTCACCGTTGAAGAACGCCTGCTTGGCGTAATAGGCCAGGACCATGATGCGCGGCAGACGCGAGATGAGCGAGATGGCGGTCTTGAGCTCGTGTTCGTAAGAGCGATCTTCCGCAGCATCGTCGTCAGCATAGAGCGACAGAACGGAACGCGAGAGCACGTTCATGAGATTCGAGGATGGATGACGCATGATGCGATCAGCCGTGAAGCCGTCGGGCAGTTCACGCTCTTCATCGATAGCAGCGACGAACTGGTCGAGCTGATCTTGCGTGGGCAAGCTGCCGAGCATGAGCAGGTAGGCGACCTCTTCGAAGCCGAAACGCTTTTCAGGACTCGCATCGCTGAGCAGATCGTAGATGTTGTAGCCACGGAACGTGAGCTGGCCTTCCACTGGCACTTTGTCGCCTTCGTTCATCATGTAGCCATGCACGTTCGAGATGTTGGTGATGCCCGCGATGACGCCAGAGCCGTCGTTATTGCGCAGGCCGCGCTTCACGGGATACATATCATAAAGAGCTGGATCGATGGAATTAACCGCTACAATATCACTATACAGAGCACTGCTTTTTTCTTCGCTCATACTGCATCCTTTCAAAACGGTGAACTTGTATTGTAGCGCGAATCGAAGCAGGGACTCACGGGACTCGCTACTGAACCAGACGACAGGGGCGCCTCATGGCTGAAAAGACCACTCCACCGATCGAGCGCGAGCTCGAACGCGCCGATGCACGCATCGAGGATCGCATCGAACCAGGGCTGCCCCCGCTGAATGCGACGCAGTTCCTCAAGAACGCATGGCATCATCTTGGCACGGTCTCGCTGCACAAGTGGCTCGTCTTCGAACTGTGCGTGCGTTGTGGCATCCCTCTGCAGGGGCTGGTGCACGATCTTTCCAAGTTCTCGCCCGATGAATTCCTCGTGGGCATCCACTATTACCAAGGGAATCGTTCGCCCAATGCAGCGGAGCGCCATGACAAGGGTCTTTCACGTGCATGGATCCATCACAAAGGTCGCAACAAGCATCACTACGAATACTGGACCGACATGCGCGAAGGCGGAGATGGCACGCTGTATGGCAACCTCATCCCGACGCGCTATGTGGTCGAGATGTTCTGCGATCGCGTTGCGGCATCGAAGGTCTACTCGAAGGACGCTTATCGCGATTCATCGCCGCTCGAGTACTTCCAGCGTGAACTTTCTGCAGGAAACCTGCCCTTTCACCCCGATTCGGCTGCGTTTCTCTACGTGCTGCTCGAGCATCTGGCCGAATACGGCGAAAATGAGACTCTCGACTATATTCGCACGACCATCATCGATGCGCGCTTCATCTATGCACCGGGCGCGACCTTTGATTGATCGGACGAGCGACGCAAGGGGGATGCGGTCGGCCACGCGTTCGGCACGGCGCGATCGTACACGCGTGAAACGAAGATAGGGAAATCGCATGGAAGGCTTCGTCTTACTAGATACAGGAGCATGGTCGCTCGTTCCGCCACTGTTGGCGCTCGCGCTCGCGCTCCTCACCAAAGAAGTGTACTCTTCGCTCATCATCGGTATCGTGGCGGGATTGCTCATCTACCAGTTCAATCTTGCAGGCGTCGGCGTCGAGCAGACCATCGAAGGCCTGAGCTTGCTACCGAGTCTGTTCATCGAGCAGATATCGTCGAATGCGGGGCTCATCTTATTCCTTGCGTTATTGGGCGCGCTCACGATGCTCATCACGAAAGCGGGCGGATCGCTGGCCTATGCGAAGTGGGCCGTGAAGCGCATCAAGAATCCGCGCGTGGCGCAGGTCGCGACCGCGGTGCTGGGCGTGATCATCTTCGTGGACGACTACTTCAACTGCCTCACCGTCGGTAGCGTGATGCGACCGGTCACGGACCGCTTCAAGATCTGCCGTGAGAAGCTCGCGTGGATCATCGACTCGACCGCAGCCCCCATCTGCATCATCGTGCCCGTCTCTTCCTGGGCCGTTGCTGTGGGCGGTTACCTGGGCGAAGACGGCTTCAACACATTCGTCGCCTCCATCCCGTTCAATTTCTATGCGCTGCTCACCATCGTGTTCGTGTTCGCGATGTGCGCGATCGGACGCGACTGGGGTCCGATGAAGCGCGCTCAGCAAGCGTTCGAGACGCGCTTCACGCATCCGCGCAAGGGCATCAAGCATGCCGCTGAAGAGTCGCTCGCTCCCACCTCGGAAGCCGTGCGCGAGGACATCGATGAGACGCTCGAAGAGAACGTGCGCCTGCAGGATATGGCAGGAGACGCGCTCAAGTCCTACGACGAACTGCACATCGCGCGCAATGGTCGCGTCTACGACCTGATCGTGCCGATCCTCATCCTCATCATCTTCTCGATCTTGGGCATGATGTACGTTGGTGGCTTCTTCCACGGCGTCGATTTCGCCACTGCGATGGGCGAAGACCCCATCACCGGATTATGCATCGGTTCGATCGTTGCGTTGGTAGTGGCGGCGTTGCTCTACCTGCCGCGCAAGCTGCTGAATCTCTCGAGCTTCATCACCGGCGCCTCCGAGGGCATGCGTTCGATGGTGGAGGCCATCATGATCTTGGTACTGGCCTGGTCGCTTGGCGGTTGCTGCCGTTACATGCTGGGCACGGGAACGTTCATCGCGGGCTGCCTCGATTCGGCTGGCTTTGCGCTGCAGTTCTTGCCCGCGGTCATCTTCATCGCGTCGGCGTTCATCGGTTTCGCGATGGGAACTTCTTGGGGCACGATCGCGCTGGTCATTCCCATCGTGATCGGGGTCTTCGCACCCAGCGATCCGCTGTTCCTGCTGACCATCGGCGCGACGCTGGCAGGCGCGGTGTATGGCGATCATATCTCGCCCATATCGGATACGACCATCCTCTCGTCCGCCGGCGCGAGCTGCAACCACTTGGCGCACGTCACCACGCAGTTGCCCTACGCGAGCCTCGTCGCTGCTATTTGCCTAGTCGGCTATCTTGCGGCGGGCATGACCGCATCGCCTTGGCCTTCGCTGCTAGGCGGTCTCGTGGTGCTCGCCATCTTCTTCGTCGCGCTCGTCTTGAAGAGCAAGCCTGATGTGGACTGAACGTAAGTCTGATCGATATAGGTAACGAAGCGAGTTACAGGGATCCTAGGATGGATCGCTAGGGTTCTCGAGGATCCCCTCTTCGAGCATCTTCTCCGTGAGCAGAAGATACGATTCAGCGCCGATGGTGATGTAGTCCTGGATCTCTTCGTCAGTCAGTTCCCGGATCAGCTCGACTGGGTGGCCGTAGGCCATCCAGCGGTCGGGGATCACCTTGTCTTCCGTGACGAGCGATCCCGCTCCGATCAGGCAATTATTCCCGATCACCGCATTGTTCATGATGCAACTGTTCATGCCGATGAGCGTGTTGTCGCCGATCGTGCAGCCATGCAACATGCAGTGATGTCCGATGGTGGTGTGCTCGCCGATGTTGACGGGGTGTCCTTTCCCTCCGTGGATCACCACGCCATCTTCGATGACCGAATCGTCTGCGATGATGATGGGCTCAAAATCGGCACGCAAGAGCGCACCTGCCAATACTGCCGTGCGCGCACCGATGTGGATCGAGCCGATAAGGTTGCAAAGCGGAGAGATGCGTGCGGTCGGGTCGAGCTGTACGTTGTCGTAACGCGCTTTGTCGATGGCCGCGCGCAAGCTTTCGCGAAACTGCGGATCCACGTGATAGGTCTTTCCTAGATTGCTCATGCGCTCCCCTTCGCCACATGTCGTTCAACCGACATTGTAGCCTAAAGCGAATCTGTGAAGGTCGCCTGAGGAAAAGAGGCGAGCATCCGTAAAGAGGCCCTTCGAGCACGCACATCGGGCTCTTCTTCGTGGCAGCGCCGTGGTTCATCTTATCGGCATCACGCGCGTTCTTCGATCATGCGCAAAAAGAGCTGATAAATGGCATCGTCCGCGTCGAGTTCAGGATGAAACGTGATGCCCAGTTGGTTGCCGAATCGAACGGCCACCACTGCTTCGTCGACCTTCGCGAGCACCTGCACTCCTTCTCCCACCTCGACGATCTGCGGAGCGCGAATGAAGGTCATAGGGATGAGCGGGGCTTCGTCCAACATGGTCGTATCGCTCACCTTGAACGGCGCTTCTGCATGGAAGCTCGCGAGTTGCCTGCCGTAGGCGTTGCGACGCACCAGCACGGGCATGGTGGCGATGGTTCCTGGAGCGCTCTCCACACGGGCCGTATCGCCTTGTTCGCCATTGGCATGCTCGACCTCTTGTGCCAACAGCACGAGTCCCGCGCAAGTCGCGAACACTGGGATGCCCCTTTCGATCATCTGCCGGATTGGCTCGAGCATCGCGAATTCTTCGAGCAGCGCCGCCTGCACCGTCGATTCGCCGCCCGGTAAGACGAGCGCATCGAGCGTATCATCCAGGTCAGCCGCGCTGCGGAGCTCGACCGTTTCACAGGCGAGCTCGCGCAAGCGCTGCGCATGCTCTTCGAAGTCGCCCTGCAACGCCAGCACGCCGATCTTCGTCATCACTGACCACGCTCTTCCATGATGATGGCGATCTCATTCTCGTTCACGCCGACCATCGCTTCGCCCAGGTCCTCGGAGAGCGCTGCCACCAGTTCTGCGTCTTCGTAGTTCGCCACGCTGCGAACGATAGCAGCCGCGCGCTTCGCAGGATCGCCGGACTTGAAGATGCCCGAGCCGACGAACACGCCTTCGGCACCCAGCTGCATCATGAGCGAGGCGTCCGCAGGTGTTGCGATGCCGCCCGCTGCAAAATTGACGACGGGCAGACGACCTGTGTCGTGCACTTCGAGCAGCAGTTCGTAGGGCACCGCGAGCTCCTTCGCAGCTTCGAACAATTCGTCCTCGCGCATGGAAGCGACGCGGCGGATCTCGGCGTTCACCTTGCGCATATGACGCACCGCTTGCACCACGTCACCCGTGCCTGGCTCGCCCTTCGTGCGGATCATGGCCGCGCCTTCCGCGATGCGACGGAGCGCTTCGCCCAAGTCGCGTGCGCCGCACACGAACGGTGCGCTGAACTTCGTCTTGTCGATGTGATAGGTATCATCCGCAGGTGAGAGCACTTCCGATTCGTCGATGTAGTCGATGTCGATAGCCTGGAGAATCTGCGCCTCGGCGAAGTGACCGATGCGGCATTTCGCCATGACAGGAATACTGACGGCATCTTGGATGCCCTTGATCATCTTCGGGTCGCTCATGCGCGAGATGCCACCTGCCAGCCTGATGTCAGCAGGAATGCGCTCGAGCGCCATGACCGCGCACGCACCCGCCTCTTCTGCGATGCGCGCCTGTTCAGGCGTGGTCACGTCCATGATGACGCCGCCTTTCAGCATCTGCGCTAGTTGTTTGTTGAGCTTCGCGCGCTCTTCGGCGTTCTCCACTTCGTGCGCTTCTTTGGTCTTCGTCTTGTCGCTCACGATCGAGCTCCCTTCGGTCTTGCGCGATCATCTTCGATCGCATTTGAGCTTTTTCGTCATGGTATGCTTGATATGGTCATATCAAAATGACCAGAAACGATGTTTTTAATAAGACCAGTTGAATCGATCCGCACTTTGCTCACGTACGACCTCCATACCCACGACCGCCACAGCCTGTACGAACAGCTCTATCTCGGCATCCGAAACGACATCGAGCACGACCAGCTGCACGCGGGCGATAGGCTCCCTTCGAAACGAACGCTCGCGCAGCATCTGGGCGTCAGCGTCATCACCGTCGAAAACGCGTATCGCCAGCTCATCGCAGAGGGATACATCGAGGCGCATGAGAGACGGGGCTACTTCGTGAGCGAGCTACCTTCCCTGCCGCGAAGGCACGATACGCCGCAACACCACGAGAAAGACGATGAAGCGACCGAAACCAAGACCGGCGAAGCCACCCCACTGCTGGCGGACTTTTCCGGTACGCATCGCTCAGGCAACCTGTTCCCTTTCTCCATCTGGTCGAAGACGGTTCGGCAGACCTTGAGCGAAGCATCGAAGGGGCGTCTGCTGCGTACCTCGTACGATACCTTCGGCGCCGAAGAATTGCGGCGCGCCATCGCGCAGCACCTTGCCGATCTTCGTGGGATCGATGTTGCGGCCGAGCGCATCGTGATCGGTGCGGGCGCGCAAGACCTCTACGGGGTGCTGGTGCAATTGCTCGGGCGAGATCGCACGTTCGCGGTCGAAGACCCGGGCTACCCTGCGCTGCGCATCCACTACGAGTTGAGCGGCGCGACCGTTCGACCCATCCCGGTCGACGAAAAGGGCATGGTGGTGTCCGAGCTTCGCAAGACCCCGGCGAGCATCGCCCATTGCACGCCTGCGCACCAATTCCCTACCGGAAGCGTATTGAGCGCCGATAGACGACGCGAGCTGTTGGCATGGGCGAACGAAGGTGATAAGCAACAAAAACGCTACATCATCGAGGATGATTACGATAGCGAATTTCGCATGCGGGGCCGCCCGATCCCGCCGCTGTACGCGCACGATGTTCATGAGTCGGTGATCTACCTGAATACCTTCACGCGCAGCTTAGGGAGCGTTTTTCGTATCGCTTACATGGTGCTGCCAACACACCTCGTCCCCCTTTTCAGGGAACGGTTCGCAGCGCGATCCTGCACGGTCGGTGCACTCGAGCAGCTCGAGCTCGCGCGCTTCATCGAGTCAGGGAATTACGAGCGACATGTGAACCGTCAGCGCACTGTCTATCGTCGCTTGCAAGATGACCTCATGGCGCTCCTAGCTGCGAGCGATGCAGGGGCCTATCTCCGCTTTCGCGGAGTTGATGCGGGATTGCATTTCCTGATGGATGTGGATCTTTCCCCGTTGCAAAAGAGCGAAGCTGGGGGCTTATGTCCCCATACGCATGAGCGCGATGAACAGAGCCCCTACGAAACGCTCGAACAGCGCGCTTTGGAAGCAGGGATTCGGCTCGTGCGCGTCGATGACTATCGCTCCACGCCTCTAACGCAAGAAAGTTCTTCACCTGAAAGAAAGAAGAGTTCTCATGAGCGTATGACGTATGTGATGAATCTTTCAGGCCTTGATGCGAAACGCGCTGATGAGATCGGCCGATCGCTCGCGCGCGTGATCGAGTCGCTGCGCTCCATTTGAAACAATACGCACACGCGCTCGGCCATCAGATGAAGCAGCGCTATACCTTCATCTTGGCGTTCAATGCCAGCTTCAGGTCCGCCATTAGTTCACCATCCAGTCCCAGCTTTATTTTCAACCTTGGTATTCAATAAATAAGGGTCCTCTTGCTCGAAAGAGTTTAGGAGATAATTTTTGCAGCGAGAATTCGATTTTCTGCAAGAAATTTACGCTCGTACGCACACTGAAGCGGCCGCAAAGAACTCCGACCTGGGATTTTGCGTTATTTCAGAATGGGGCGCGCGCTAAAATGCACCGAGATCACCCCAAATCACATGATTTCGTGCGTACAAGCGTAGATCTGTTGCAAAAATCAGCGTTCTTGCTGCAAATCGGACGCTTGCGGCCAGTTGATCCGCCCAAACGGCTTAGCAGCCACACGGACACGAGCCGATGATGCGGTCGAATAATGCGTTAGCGCTCTTTTCGCTTTTGGTTCTCCTTGAAACGAGCCTGTAGCGTTGCGTCGCTAAAAAAGAAAAAGCCAGAGCGGAATGCTCTGACCTGGGGTTTCAAGTGGTGCGCCGTGAGGGATTCGAACCCCCGACGTACTGATTCGTAGTCAGTCCCTCTATCCAGCTGAGGTAACGGCGCACGTCTATGTGCTTTGCAGCATTGGTTATTTTCTCAAGAGATGCTACTCGTGTCAACAACTAAAACAAGCGCGGCTGTTCGACGGTCGTCTGCGGCGTATAGAGCGGCCGCGCAGCGAGCGCGATATCGTTCGTGTGCGGCACGCTCTGCCAATCCCCTTCCAACCACTCATGAACATGGTCCACGGAAAGGACGAGCGGCATGCGATCGTGCACTGCAGCAACGCTCTCATTCGGCGCAGTCGTGACGATGGAGAAACGGTCGCTCTTCCAAATACCTGCCAACAGCAAGAGATCCTCATGCGCGGTGAATCGATATGACTGCTTCGCCGTTCTGCCCGTGCGCGGATTCACTGCTTGCTCGGTCGCGTGCGTCTCATAGAACGCCTGAACAGGAACGATGCAGCGACGCTGTTCGATCGAATCCTTCCACAAGGGGCGCTCTTGCGCTGATTCGATACGCGTATTGAACATGACCTGCGTGCGATCGGCAGACTCGAACCCCCAACGTTTTCGCGTTGGAGCGAGTCGCGCAGAAGAGAAAAAGGATGCGCCGCCAAGAGCCTCTTCATTCCAAATGCGCTCCTCTTCTTCTAAGGCCTCATCAGCTGCGTTCGCAGAAACGAGCAGGGGTACGAGGTCGTTCGGGAATGCGTCAGTACGCTGAACAGGCCAATCAGGCTTCATATTCAAGGGCGAGCGATATTCGATCGCGCGCACGATACCGAGCAGATCGTCATATTCGAAGATGGTGATGCGCCGACACATTTCGCTGCCTTATCTTGCTGCCCTATCGTCTTACTGGCTTATCGCCTTGCCGCCTTGGCTATCTTGCCTACGCTGCTGCGCTGCTTGACTAGCCGCATTCGCCAGCTATTCGGCGGCCTTCGCCTGATCCCACAGCGCTTGCATATCATCCATGGGAAGGTCTTCGAGCTTGACGCCTTGCTGATACGCCGCCTCTTCCATACAAGCCCAACGCTTGCGGAACTTCATGCAAGTAGCACGCAGCGCACCTTCAGCATCGATGCCCATTTTGCGCGCAACATTGACGAGCGAGAAGAGCACATCACCCATTTCGAGTTCCGCCTCGGCGTATTCGGGCGTGTTCTTCAGCATCTTGCCATTCTCTGATTTCGGTGCCTTCGCGTATGCAGCCTGCAGTTCTTGCGCTTCTTCGTGAACCTTCTCCCATACATGCGCGACCGAATCCCATTCGAATCCAGCGGAGACCGCCTTGCGCGATATCTTCTGAGCTTGCAGGAGCGCCGGGAATGAGACGGGCACGCTCTCAAGGATGCTCTCCGGCTTCTCTTGCGCATCGGCTTCAGCTGCAGCCTGATCGCGCTCTGCCAGCTTGATCTGGTCCCACATATCAAGAACGCTGTTCGCGTCTCCCGCTTTCGCTTCGCCGAACACATGCGGATGGCGACGAATGATCTTCGCGTCCACTTCACGACAGACATCATCGATGGTGAATTCGCCCGCATCGGCCGCGATCTGGCTCTGCAGCACGACCTGCAGAAGCACATCGCCGAGCTCCTCGCGCATATGCGTGATATCGTTCTTCTCGATGGTGTCGACCGCCTCATAAGCCTCTTCGAGCATATTCGAAGCGATAGAGGCATGTGTCTGTTCACGATCCCACGGACAACCGTCGGGACGGCGGAGCGCTGCAATGGTATCGATGAAATCCGCGAACGACTTCGCGGCGGCTTCTGAATGCGAAACGCCCATTTCGATGGGCGTTTCGTTGGTGTTATTTGCGTTCATCATCATCCTGATCGGGATCTTCCGCAGCATCCTGCGCTGCGTCCTGTTCTTCCTGGCTCGCATCAACTGAAGCCTCAGCTTCGGACTCGGCCGTTTCTTCGCCCTCGTCCTCGTCGTCTTCCCAATCCTCGTCATCCTCGTCTGGATCACGGAAATCGCCCGGAATGAAAGCCTTGTACTCTTCGGGAGCCTCTTTCGCTGGCTCTGGCTTCTCCATCTCCTTGACCTTTTCGCTGTTGAGCGTGAGCAGTTCAGCGATAGCAGAGATCTCTTCTGGAGTGAGACATTCCTCATCGTGCCATTTCTCGATGAAGGGAATGACACCGGTGACCAGGCCGACGAAGGCCGTATCGGTGGGATTCTGCAGTTCGATCTCGGCGACCGTCGGGAACGCGACCATGGGGTAGCATTTCAGACCCGGCTTATCACCGATCAGTTCCTGGATACAATGCAGATGGATCTTCGACTGATAGAGCGGACTCGTGAACGGCTTGCCTTTGATGCCTGGTGCGAACGTCCAACGGCTGATCTCTTCGTCAGCACGAATGTAGACGTAGAACTGGCGATATTCGAGCGCGAAGATGCCATAAGGGCACAGGATGACGAAGTCGGCGCGCGAACGTCCGACCTTCGTGAGCAGGTACACGTCGGTAAGGACCGTGTAGCCTGCGGGAAGCTTGGTTCGAAGATTCTCGGTCAGTTCGACCTCTTCGCGCTGCGCCGTCTTCAGACGATTGCGCTTCTTGCGCACATCCCAGAACAGCGTACCGGCGATGACCACCAAGACCGCGATGAAGAGAATGTTGATGACCGTCTCTTGCATATTGCCTGTATCCACTTCGTCCCCTATCTCGATGCGCTGCCTCGTCGTGCAACGCCCTTTCTTCCTTCAGTGTGGACGATCCGCTGCGAACGCCCCGTACGGTATCCGTTTAGATCTTATACATGAACTGGAACAGATCTTCACGCTGCAAGATGATCTGCACGCCAAGATCCTCAGCCACTGCATCGAGCGCCGTTTGCACCGTGTTGAAATCGGCGACGTTCGTGTCGAGGCGCACGAGCATGGTCATCGAGAAGATATCGTCCAAGATGGTCTGGCTGATATCGTCGATGTTAGCGCCTTTTTCCGCGAGCACGCCCGATACCGCCGCGACGATTCCGGAACGATCCTTGCCAAGAACAGATATTACACAGCGCATAGCGCATCCTTTCGATGGTTCCCTGTTGCGCTTCCTCGCGCAACTATAGGTATAGTACCGTATGACCTTCGCTCAAGCTTCCGCGCTTTCGCTTCTGCAGAACTTGAGCACCTTCATCATCGCCCCATGAGCGCGAGCGCATCGGCGCACGCGTCCTTATCTTCCTTGAACAGCCCGCGCACTGCACGCGTGACCGTCTTCGAGCCAGGCTTCTTCACCCCGCGCATGTTCATGCACATATGCTCTGCCTCGATGACGACCACCACGCCTTGCGGGTTCAGTTCCTTCATGAGCGTATCGGCGATCTGCGAGGTCAAACGCTCTTGCACCTGAGGACGACGCGCGAACACCTCGACCAAGCGCGCGAGCTTGGAAAGGCCGCAGATACGGCCATCGGCTGCAGGGATGTAGGCGATGTTCGCCTTCCCATAGAAAGGCGCGAGATGATGTTCGCACATGGAGAAGAACGGGATATCGCGCAGGATGATGAGCTCTTGAGAATGCTCGTCGAACGTGGTCTCGAAATGTTGAGCCGGATCCTCTTCGAGGCCAGCAAAACATTCGGCATACATGCGCGCGACGCGTTCGGGCGTTTTGACCAGACCTTCGCGATCGGGGTCTTCGCCGATGCCTTCGAGGATGAGACGAACGCCTTCTTCAACCTTTTCCAGATCCATTGCCATGATGTTCTTCCTTGTATCCTTCTCTTCGATGAACAGGTGCTTCGCGTGCACCCTACATATCTTCGGTATCGAGCTCGATCGAGACCGGACAGTGATCGCTTCCCATGATCTCGGGCCAGATGTGAGCCATGACCACCTTGTCGCGAATGGACTCGCTGACGATGAAATAGTCGATGCGCCATCCTGCATTGTTGGCACGCGCGTTGAAGCGGTAGCTCCACCAGCTATACGCACCTTCGGTGGTGGGATGCAAACTGCGGTACGTATCGACGAATCCCGCGTCGAGCAGTTCAGTGAACTTGCCGCGCTCTTCATCGGAAAAGCCAGGATTGCCCACGTTCGTACGTGGATTCTTCAAGTCGATCGGCTGATGCGCGACGTTGAAATCGCCACACGAGACCACTGGCTTGGCATTGCCCTTCGAGCCATCGGGCAGCACGCCCTGCTCGAGTCCTACGCACATCTCGCGAAAGACATCGTCCCAATGCATGCGATGATCGATGCGCGCGAGCTCGTTCTGCGCATTCGGCGTATAGACGTTCACGAACCAGAACTTCTCGAACTCGCAGATGACCACACGACCTTCCGTGTCGAGTTCGGGCACGCCTACCTCGTGGATGACCTGGAGCGGCTCTTCTTTCGAGAAGACCGCCGTACCTGAATAGCCCTTCCGCTCGGCATAGCTCCAATTCTGCGTATAGCCTGGCAGGTCGAGTTCGATCTGCCCCTCTTGAAGCTTGGTCTCTTGCAGGGCGAACACATCCGCGTTCAGCTCGGTGAACACATCGAGAAAGCCCTTCTTCATGATGGCACGCAGGCCATTCACGTTCCATGAAACGAGACGCATGGGATCTAGGAACGCTTTCGGGATGCTTTTTTAGCAGCCTTCGCTTCTTCCTTAGCGATGGCTTCTTTCTTCGCTTGCTTGCGAGCAGCCGTAGCCTCTTTGGAGCGATCTTCCTTGATGCTGCCGCCGCGGGCTGCCTTACGTAAAGGACGGATCTTGATCGCGTCGACCGCGACCGCTGCGATGAGGAACGCATAGCCCAGACCGAAGAAGATCATGGACATGGTGGCATCGTCGACGAAGAGCTCTGGCGCGAGCACAGGAGGAATGAGCGAACAAATGCCCAGGCCGATGACGATCCACCAGATGGTGCGCCATTTCTTATATTCTTTCGTGCCTGGATTGAGGTATTTCTGGCGAGCAGCTTTCTTCGTCTCTTCAGAAAGGCCTTCCGTGGAGTCCATGGCTTCGGAGCCTTCCATGTCGTTGAGCGTCCACTTGCCCTTCTTCTTGCCCTGCTGATCAGCCGCCTCAGCTGCCTCGGCAGCCTTCCTCTGCTGCGACTTGCTCATCTTCACGGGCTCTTCCTTCTTCTTGAAACGGTCCATGAAGCTCTTCTTGGGCTTCGCGTTCGGATCGGCGATATAGACGGTGGAAGCTGCCTTCGTAGCCGGCTTCGCTGATGCAGCGGACTTGCGGGTCTTGCCGCCTTCACGCTGCTGGTAACGCTCGTTCAAGGGATTGCGCTGTGACATGCCTTATGGTCTCCTTCAGTGATTCTTGTCTTCGCTGGCGATCGAGTATCGTTTTCGATCTACTGGGCGACGAAGGTCTTGCCCGTGATCTTCTCGTAGGCCTGGATGTATTTTTCGCTGGTAGCTTGGATGACGTCCTTCGGAAGGTGCGGAGGTTCGCCCGTACGGTCCCAGTTCGCGTTGAGCCAATTGCGCACGAATTGCTTGTCAAAGCTGGGCTGCTCGACACCTTCGATGTAGGTGTCCACTGCCCAGAAACGCGACGAGTCAGGCGTGAGCACTTCGTCACCCAGGATGATAGTGTCGCCCACCTTGCCGAACTCGAGCTTCGTGTCGGCGATGATGATGCCGCGTTCGCGAGCATGCTCGGCCGCGCGATCATAGATGGACAGCGTGAGGTTCTTGATGGCTTCTGCGTCGTCGAAACCGATCAGATCGACGGTCTGATCGAAGCTGATGTTCTCGTCGTGGTCGCCGATCTCCGCCTTCGTGGAAGGCGTGAAGATGGGGTTGGGCAGACGCGATGAATTGATGAGCCCTTCAGGAAGCTCGATACCGCAGACCGCACCCGTTGCCTGATAGTCTTTCAGGCCCGAACCCGTAAGATAACCACGCACGATGCATTCGACCGAGAACATGTCGGCTTTCTTCACCAACATGAAACGACCCGCCAGATAATCCGCATACGGCTTGAACTGTTCGGGAAGATCGGCCACATCAGCCGAGATGAGATGATTCTCCACCACATCCGAGAGCAGATCGAACCAGAAGCAAGAAAGCTGCGTGAGCACTTGGCCCTTGTAAGGGATGTCGTCTTTCAGGATGTAGTCGAATGCAGAAATACGGTCGGTCGCGACAAGAAGCAGCTTGTCTCCCAGATCATACAGATCGCGAACTTTGCCCTGTGCATCGGGCTTGATATCGATTCCTGACATATCGGTCCTTTCTGACCCACGCTTCGCCTTCGGCTTCCTCGTATGAAGAAGCATTTTTTCAGTAAGCCTCTATTATGAAACATTTCGTGCGCGAGCGGGCGTGAAAGGAGGATTTTCTCATACTTAATCTTAATTGCTGATGCCGAGGCGCTTCGACTTGCCTTTGCGCAGCACGGTCCTGCTGTAGAGCGGAATGTAGATGGTGAAGCGAGCGCCTTCGTTCGGGCGGCCTTCAGCACGCACCCAGCCATTATGGCGATCGGCGATCTCCTTCACGACCGACAGGCCGATGCCGAGGCCACCCGATTCGCGCGTGCGCCCTGCATCCGCTCGCCAGAAACGCGAGAAGACGTTCTTGGCTTCCTCAGCGGCGAAGCCGATGCCCGTGTCCTGCACCGTGATCTTGCCCATCAGGTCGCCCTGCGTGACCGAGACCTTGATCGATCCGCCTTCGGGCGTGTAGCGCACCGCATTCGAGATGAGATTCGCCGTAGCTTGGCGCAACATGTCCGCATTGCCGAACACGAAGACATGCGGATCGTGGTGGTAGGTGAACGACAGCCCCGACTCTTCCACGTAGGCCTGGTGCGCGGTGACCACCGTGTCCACCATCTCGACCAGATCGACCTTCGCGAACTCGACCGGATTCGCACGATTCTCCAGGCGAGAGAGTTTGAGCAGCGCGTCGACCAAGCGGCTGAGACGACGCACCTCGGAATTGAGCGTTTCGAGGCGTTCTTCATCCGCTTCGAAAACGCCGTCTATCATCGCCTCGACCGTGGATTGGATAGCCATGAGCGGCGTGCGCAATTCGTGCGCGACGTCGGTGACCAGACGACGTTCCATATCGCGATTCGCTTCGACCGCATCGGCCATCTGGTCGAAGGTCTTGCCCAGACGCGCGATCTCGTCGTCGCCTGCCATGTTCGTACGCGCCGAGTAGTTGCCTTCCTTCAGCGCGCGAGCCGCATTGGTGATGCTGTTGATAGGACGCGAGAGCAGGCGCGCCAGGATGAATCCTGCGAGCACTGCGACCAGCACCGAGAAGAGCGACGCGAAGATCATGGCCTGATAGGATTTGTTCCTGAAGTCTTGATCCGCCTGCGTGAGCAGCGTTTCCGATCCGAACACGCGCACGTAGACCGTGCCGACCTGCTTATCGTCCACGACGATGGGAGCAGAGGCGGTGTTGCGCTCGTTCTCAGGAAGCGAGGGGCCAAGATTGGAATGGATGCCGCTGTTGTAGACGACCGATCCATCGGAAGAGACGATCTGGATGCTGACAGTGTCGTAGAGCGCGGCCGCGGAGTTCGCCGCAGCGAGCGCGCCGCTGTACCAGTCGTTCGGAGCGGTCTCGAAGCTCTGCGCGACCGAATCCGCTACCGATTCCGCCAGATTCTCCATGTTCTCTCGCGTATAGCTTTGGAAATACTGTTCCCACACGAACGAGAGCATGCCGACCGCTACCAACGCGGTCATGAGCGCGATGGCCGCGAACGACACGGTGATGCGCGCAGTGAAGGTGAAGCCCCGTTTGGACTTTCCTTCGCTCTCTTCGTCGTATTCCACGTCCTCTTCGACCATACGTCCAATCCTGAAGGGAACTTACGTGCGAGACGGACGCGTTATTGGTTCGCTTTGGTGGGATCTTCGAAGCGGTAGCCCACGCCGTGAACGGTGTGCAGCCACTTCGGATTGCGTGGATTGTCGCCGATCTTGGCGCGCAGATTCTTCACGTGTGAGTCGATGGTGCGCTCATAGCCCTCGAAATCGTAGCCGAGCACCTTCTCGACCAGCTCCATGCGCGAATACACGCGGCCCGGATAGCGGCACAATGTGGTGAGCAGCTTGAATTCGCTGGCGGTGAGATCGACCACTTCATCGTTCACGAGGATCTTATGACCCGAGATGTCGATGGTGAGTTCGCCGAACTCGAGCACTTCGCGCTGCGGTTCGGAGTCGGAATGAACGCGGCGCAACAGCGCACGAACGCGCGCGACCAGCTCACGCGGGCTGAAGGGCTTCACCAGATAGTCGTCCGCGCCGAGCTCGAGACCGATGATTCGATCTTCGACCTCGCCTTTCGCGGTAAGCATGATGATGGGCGTGTCGGAATTATCGCGAATGACGCGGCACACGCGCTCGCCCGGAACGCGTGGAAGCATGAGGTCGAGGATGACCAGATCGAAATGGTGGCGCGAAAATTCTTCGAGCGCTTCCTGACCATCGCCCACGGCGACGACCTGATAGTTCTCACGCTGCAAATATGCTGCGACCGCATCGCGGATCGCCTTTTCATCTTCGACCAAAAGAATACGTCGGGTATCGTTGCTCATAGTTAGCTCCTTACACAAAGGATATGTTCGAAATCTCACAAAGAACCACTAAGGTGATCTGCGAGTGCACTAGTCTGTGTTTGGGTTTATTGTAGCAATTAGCATCTCATCTCGATGCTTTGACACTCAAATGTCACAATAACCCTGCGTATTCACACAGCCTTCACGAGCTCGTGGGAAACGCCCTACAGGCAACAGAAAGAAGCACCGTGCCGCAGAAACGCACTTCAAAGACCCCCGCGACGAAAGCACGCCCGACCAAGCGCAATGGCAAAGCGAGCCATGCGCGTACGTCCTCCTCTTCGTTCACGCGCGTACGTCCTCCTCGCACAGGAAGGCACAGTGCGTTCGGCTCGCAAGGTCGTGCTGGTTCAGCGGCGAATTCCAGCGCGAACGCCACGGGTGCTGCGGGGCCTTTCTCTCCTGAAGTGCTCCTGACGCGCCGAAACCTGCTCATCGGTGCGGGTGTGGTGGGCGGTCTTGTCGCGGTCGGCGGCATCAGCAGCGCCGCTTCGAGCGCATTCTCGGCGGGAGACAGCATCGAGACCCTTTCGGTACCTGCGGATTCCGTGACCGAACTGGCTGATCTGAACGAGATCCCTTACGGCGACTACGTCAAGCTGTCGATCTCGAAGACGTTGCCTTTCGGCAGTCTGGTCTGGGCCGATAACGACACCGTGGCAGCATGTCTCTGCCCCACCGAACAAGCTCGGCCGCTGAACACCATTCGTCTGTTCTATTTCGCGTCAGCCAATCTCGTCGAGGTGATGAAGGAACCGCAAGGTATGGACGAGGGCTTCGATGTCTACGATGTGCGTTGCAGCACTGAAGGTGTCGTCTGGACCGAGTGCAACATCTACGAGAATTCATGGCGCATCTATACCGCTCAGCTCGATAACGCGCAGCTGGAGAACATCCAGCTGGTGGACGAAGGTGACACGAACTGGATCACCCCATCCATCGCAGCCTCTGGCAATGCTGCGTTCTGGCAAGTGGCCCCTGAACCGAATGGGCAGTTCGCCAAAGAGAAGGCGGAATTGCGTGCCGTGCATTTCGGGGAGAGCTCCTATCAGCAGGTCTGTGAAGCGCTTCAGTCCTTCGCCTGCCGCATCGTCGCAACGAATGATGGCGTCGTGGCTGCTCCGCGCCTGAACTCCTCGACGCGCTACTATCAGCTGACCAAGTTCCTCGCCTCCGATTTCAGCGTGGCCGATGAACTCGTACTGCCTCATGGCATGACGCCTTGCAACATCGGATACGGCAAGAGCGGCTTCTCGTTCGCATTCGACAACATCTATAACTATGGAGATGGCATCTCGAATCTGGGAACCTACACGCCCATGAAGGCGGTCACGCCCTACGAATACGACGGACTTCCCTGGTTCAGGTTCGGGCGCACGCCCTCGGCAACGCCTGGTTGGTGCGACGAATGGTACGTCGTGAAATCCACGCGCGCGATCTGCGGTGTTCACTTCGCCAGCAAGAACTTCTTCATGATCGATATCCCTAACGACACCGATTCGTACGGGGAATATCTCGTCTCTTCGGGATCATGCAACAATATCGTCGGATTGTGCCAGATCACCAGCACGACCGAAGATGTTGAAGACCATGCGCTCCTGCGTGTCTTCGTGCCGACCTCCAAGAGCCTCGGCGACCCATTCGTTCAATAACTGCTGTTCAGGGAGATAAGATCGAGACCCGCTTCCCTGTTCGCGAATCAGCTACGCAGATTCGCTCATGCGTCGCTACGCTGTCCGGGTCTTAGTAATAAGAATTCAGCCGACAGCGAGTCTCGCTCTTATCTCCCTGAACAGTTACTGAGCGAATGCTTGACTTCTGCGCTTGGTTGGAGGACGCAGGTGACTTGGCCAAAGCGAGGGAGAAATCCACTTCGCGCACGCGAAGTTAGTTCGACCGAAGCGACGCCGGAACCTGCGCTTTCAGCCAAGCGCAGAAGCAAGTTGTGATCTGTTTTGAATCTAGAACGTGAGGTCTTCGAGGCGTTCGAAGACGATGTCCTTGCGCGTGAGGAAATCCCATGGATCGAAGATCTCGTCGAGCACTTCCTTCGTAAGATGCGCATCGGGGTCCGCCTCGAGGCGTTCACGATACGTGGGGCCATCGACCGCGTTCTGAATGTCTTCCCATACCTTCATGGCGTTGCGCTGCACGATGACGTACGCATCTTCGCGTGAAATGCCCGTATCGACCAGTGCGAGGAGTACCTTCGAGGAGAAGATGAGCCCCTTCGTGCGCCACAGGTTATGCTCCATCTTGGCGGGATAGGTCTGCAGGCCATCGAGCATCCATTGCATCTTGCCGAACATGTAGTCGAGCGCGATGAAGCTATCTGCCAGCGCGACGCGCTCTGCACCCGAATGCGAGATATCGCGTTCGTACCACAGAGCCACATCGTCGTAGGCGACCTGAGCGTTCGCTTTCACGACGCGCGCGAGACCGCATACCCGCTCTGCAGTGATGGGGTTGCGCTTATGTGGCATGGCTGACGAACCCTTCTGGCCCTTCGTGAACGGCTCTTCAGCCTCGATCACATCGGACTGCTGCAGCAAGCGAACCTGCATCGCGATGGACTCGAGCGTAGAGGCCGTTACCGCGAGCGCGGACATGACCTGCGCATGACGATCGCGTGCGAGCACTTGGGTCGAAAGCGGATCGGGCGTGAGGCCGAGCTTCTCGCAGACGTATTCCTCTACGAAGGGGTCGATGCTCGAATACGTTCCGACCGCGCCTGAAATAGCGCCCGTCGCTGCAACTTCGCGCGCCTGCTCCATGCGAACAAGCGCGCGCTTGAGCGCCCAAGCCCAGCTGCCGAACTTCATGCCGAAGGTCATCGGTTCCGCATGGATACCGTGCGTGCGGCCGACGCAGAGCACGTTCTGGAATTCGAACGCGCGACGCTTGCACGTCTCGCCCAGCTGCTTGATATCTTCGATGATGATGTCGCATGCTTGCACGATCTGGTAGGAAAGCGCCGTGTCGCCCAGGTCGGACGAGGTCATGCCATAGTGGACCCAGCGCGAAGGAGGCTCACTGCCCTCAGGGATATCGGCGTCGATGTATTCTGCCATGCACGTGGTGAACGCGATGACGTCGTGATTGGTCACCTTTTCGATCTCGTCGATGCGGTCGACCGTGAAATCCGCATGATCGCGGATCCACTGCGCTTCTTCTTTGGTGATGCCGGACTTGCCGAGCTGCGCCTGAGCTTCACAGGCCAGCACCTCGATCTCTTTCCAGATGGCGAATTTGTTCTCAAGTTCCCAGATCTTGCCCATTTCTGGACGAGTGTAGCGACCGATCATCGGAAGTCCTTTCGAGTGTCGCGCTTCGAAGCGCCTCTGATCAATATCGCTATTTTACCCGATGCACAGGCGCACCGTGGCGTTCATTGAAGGGTTCATCAAGATTTAAAGGGACGACGGCAGACTGGTCACGAAACCGCTCAGAGCGAGCGGATGACGCGACGCGCTTCGTCAATAAGATCGGTATCGGCGGCCACGATGACCTGGTCGCCAGGATAGATGCGCGTGCTGCTGCGCACGACCTGAATATCGTCGTTATGGGAGACCGCTACCATGCGGATGCCATCGCTGAATTCGATATCGAGCGCACGAACGCCCTCTTCAGCGCTGTGGTTCTTCATAGGAGGCACCGTGATGTCGATGAGGCCGACCTGGTCGTTGGTGAGGGTGACCGCGACCGACATCGAGCCGAGCATCGCTTCTTCCTGGATCATGCGGGCGATGAGCGCCGTGGACGAGATGCTCTCGATGCCGAGACGGCGGAAGATGCGCAGGTTCTTCGGGTCGTTCACGCGCGCGAGAGCACGGGAGATGCCGAACACGCGGCTTGCGATCTCGCACGCAGCCAAGTTGTCTTCATCCTGGCCAGCGGTGGCGACGAAGATATCCGCCTGCGGAACGCCCGCGTCCTCTTGACGCGCGACCTCGCAGCCATCGCCCTGGATGACGAGCACCGGGCCTTCCAACGTCTCTGAAAGATACGTGGCGGTCTGGGAATCCTCTTCGATGATAGCGACCTCGTTGCCTTCGCTGAGCAACGTGCGTGCCAGGTATTCACCGATCTTTCCTCCACCAACGATCACGCAATACATAACGACTCCTAATTCTGCATGTACTTCGAGATCTCGGAGATCATGCCATGGCGCAGCGCCACGAGAACGGTATCTCCGTGATAGAGGACGCTACTGGGCGTAGGAATGGAGCTGACCACGCCATCAGCACGCTCGAAGGCGCACACGCGGATCTTGTGGCGTTTTTCCAAGTCGCTGACCTTGATGTAATCCGAGCGATGCTGCGATAGGTCGAGCGCGAACTGCACGACCTCGCAATCGCCGAGCGTGGTGATGTGATCGCCCAGGCCAGAGGTGATCTTCGAGAAGATCTCTTCCGCAACGAGCGCCGTGCCGCACACGTAATCAATACCGAGCTGCAGATAGGCGCGTTCATGGCCCGTGTTGTAGAGACGCGCGACCGCGTTGGGCACGTCGTAGAGGCGCCTGGCGATCTCGACCACCATGAGGTTCACGTTGTCGCTCTGGGTGACCGCTGCAAGAAAGTCGCACTCTTCGATGCCGGCTTTCACGAGCAATTCCTCATCGTAACCAGCGCCCGCATAGGTGGCGCCATTGAAATCGCGCCCGAGCGTAGCGAACGCACGCGGGTCTTTATCGATCACGCAGACGTTGTTATCGTAGTTGGAGAGCATGAGCGCAAGACGCGAACCAACGCGGCCACAGCCGACGACGATGATATTGCTCATACGCGGTCTTGCCCCCTTCTCATACCAGTTTATACAGCATATGAATCATACAACAGAAAACGCCCGGAGCGGGCGTTCGTCTGAAATTGGCAGTGAGTCGATCTTAGAGGAAACGATAGTGGATCGTGCGCGTTCCCCAGTCGCTAGGAGAGTCGGCACCGAGCGCGTGATAGACGCCGGGAGCCAAGTCAAGGCAGCGACCGTATTTGCCGAATCCGCCCGTATCAGTGACGGTGGCGACGACCACCTTATCGCCATAGCAGATCTCGACGACACGACCGAGCAGGTAGGACTGGCTCGACGGAACAGCGACCGTGACGCTTCCTTCGTTGATGCCACGACCAGAAGCCGTGGTGGACACGCCGAAAGTGCCATTGCCGTTATCGTTCGTAGCGACATTGTAGGCGGATGCGACACCGGAGGACCAAGTGCCGTCAGAGAAATCGGGAATGAGGCGCGGCGCCGTAGGCAGCGGATCGATAGTGCAGACCTGCTTGGCCTTCTCGACCGCTTCAGGATTGGAATAGTCGACCGCAACTGCTGCAATGACCGGGTCGGGGTCCTTCACCGTGATGGAACGCTGAGCGCCGTCGGAAGGATCGAGCGCTTCAGAAGGAGTAGCATCGTCGTTCGTCTGCTGCGACACCACGCCCAAGCGAGCCTTCGGGTCGATAGCGGTGGATGCGTTCGAAGACTGGGCCTCTCCGATACCGATCGTAGAGGAATCGACCTCTCCATAACCTTGCGCCTGAGTGGCTGCAAAGAAAGAAATAATGCCGGCAACTGCGAGCATTATCAAACCGAAAAGGACGAAACGGGAAAGCGCATTCCCATTCCTTCTATGTGTTTTGGCTGCTGCCAAAAAGCCTCCAATGGACACAACAGGTCCTTAACCTGCAGGAGCGCGAACGCTTGCAAGAAACCCGTTTACCTATGCAGTTGAATGGGATTGGAGTGCGATTACTGCATCAACGCTTAAGAGCGTAGATGAATTATACCTTGAGCGTCCCCAAAGAACAACTTCGGGGCACGGGTGAACGGTCGTAGGACCACGAACCATGTACGGCTTCCAGGCATGATGCGAAAACGAAAAAACCGTGAAGAATCATCAGGAAGCAACGTTCGAATGACCCATCATCGCGCCGAAGAACCCAAAATCGTTGAATAGGAAGACGATCGCCAGGAAGACGAGAAGGGTCGCGATGCAATAGCATGTAGAGTTTTCGAAGATGAGCGCAGCAACCAGGACGACGAAGGCTACCATCCAGATCAAAAAGGTCGTGGCCTGCTGAAACGCCATACTCTCGTAATTCACGACACCCATAGTGAACGGAAGCAGCACCGCGCACGCCTCGAAACAAAGGATCATGATGCAGCCACGGATCACAGCCGAGTGGGCGGAACTCAACACCATGGCCAAGAACACACCGAGCGGAATGAGGTAGAGCGGAAGGAATGACACGAAACTGTTACTTTTCATGACACCTGCCGACACCATGCCGATCGGCGTGACGAAGATGCACAGCGCAATGAAGATCACGAACGGAAAACGAAGCGCGGAAAGATCTTGTTTCGGCCTGCGTGAGCGCGGCTCGAAGAGCGGCTCGTTCTGTTCGGCCTCATCGTCAGCATGTTCGACCTTCAGCATGTCGTCCTGCAATGTGACAACCTTGTCGAAACGCTCCGATCGAACGCGGCTCGGTTCGATATCGATGAAGCCTCCTTGGGCGACCTTGATGGGAAGGATAGTCCAAAGCACGAGGTAAACGAGCGAGATGATACCGAACGACATCACGAATGCGACGATGGCGGCAACGCGCACGAGGAGCGCATCGACATCGAGTCGTTCAGCTATGCCAGCGCATACGCCCCCTATGATCGCGTGCTTCGGATCGCGGTAGAGGGTCTTCTTGTATGCTTCATTCGCCATAGGTGGAACCGTTGAATACGAGAGTCGAATACGTGTCTGAGAATGCGCGCTAGAGGATGAAGAGATATATCGAGAAGAATTGGAACACCGAACCGGCCAACACCCACAGATGGAAGACCGAGTGCATGAACTTCTTCTTTTTCGTGAAGATATAGAACACCGCGCCGACCGTGTAGCAAAGGCCGCCCACCACGAGCAGCCAGAAACCCACGGGATCGAGCAACGTCCACAATGCGGGGAGGCATACGACGACCGCCCATCCTTGCAGAAGATAGAGGACCGCGGAGATCCACCGCGGGCGTTCGACCCAGAACGCTTCGGCCACTACGCCCGCGAGCGCCACCGCCCACACGAAGATGCACAGGGGGATGCCGCTGTTATCGATGAGCGTTACCAGGCAGAAGGGCGTGTAGGTGCCCGCGATATAAAGGTAGATGCCGCAGTGATCGAGGACTTTGAAGACCTTCTTCGCGCGCGGAGCCGCGAGCGCATGATAGAGCGTGGACATAAGATATTCGACCACCATCGTGATCGAGTAGATGAGCGCTGCAGCTAACAGCATGCCTGCGCCATCGCAGACCGAGCGCACGACGCAAAGCGGGATCGCCGCGATGGCGAGCAACGCACCCACGCCGTGAGTGACCGCGTTGAATATCTCCTCACCGAGCGTGTAATCCTTCTTCGGTTTGACGGAAACGGGGTTCATCACTGCGCTAGCCATGAGCGTTCCTCATTTCGGGGATCAGTAGACAGAAAAGAGCGCGAACGGCGATGGAGCACCGTCGCATTCGCTCATCTCATTCTACTGTATCGCGCGCTCTTGCGCGGGAAGCGTTTTGTTGCCGCCTGGGTGGCACCAGTCGAACCACGCCTTCGCCGCGTCCTGCTCGACATCGATGAGCTTGAGCGTGGACGAACCAACACCGGCTGCCGTGAGCGCGATGATGGTGGTGAGCTGACGATGGCGCTGAAGGGGATTGGTCTGCAGCGTGGCGAGCTGCACCTTCACGCGTGGAGTGACGGTGCGATTCGTACTGAATCCGCTGTTCGTGATAGTGATGTACGTACGATCGTAGCCGAAGCCCGAGCCGCGCTGCCACAGCACCGCACCAACGATATCGAGGACGAACAGGAGCAATGCGATGACATAGAGCACGCGAGAGATGATGTCGGAAACGAGGTAGAAGGCTAGATAATCCGAGAACTCCGAGGACGAGAGCAGGTCGAACTGGATCGGCATCGCGATGAAGAACATCGTTACGAACGTGATGATGGCGAGCCATACGCCGCCGCCTTGCAGGATCGCACGGCGCGTGATGGCGCGGCGAAGCGCACGCTTCGGAAGCTTCTTGTCGGCGGGCGGCAGTTCCCCCCATTCGGGCAAGAGGTCCTTGAGGATGGCATCGACCTGATCGAGCTTGACGAACGGGTGAATGACGAGCTTGGCTTGCGCGGCGTTCTTCGCATCCGAAGAGGATTCTTGCGCAGCGCTAGCCACGCGCGCGAGCGAGAGCGTGCACGACTTCAGGATGCGCTGGAAGAACGACTGGCTGATCTCGACCGACTGGATGCGATCGATGTCGATGCCGTTAAAATTATGGCTGATGATGCCGTATTCGGTCTCGATGCGCGCACCGCGACGGCGCGTGCGAAAACCACCATAGGAGATGCACGTGCTGACGACCATGACCGCCCAAACGACGACCATGATGACGAGCACGAATCCGACCACGCTGGCGATAGCACCGACGATCCAGGAAGAAGGAATGAGGTTGATCAGACTCGAGAGCGTGTCGAAGATCGCATCTTCAGAGGTACCGAACACGAATGCGACGCTGGAGATGAGAGAAGCGGCCGCCATGACAACCGAGAAGAACACCATGGTGAACGAAGATTTGCCCGTGATGGCCGCGAGCGCGAGCTGCTTGTTCGAGAGCCCGTACTCGTACGTGACGGTGCCCGTATCGATCGCTTCCCCGCCGAACACGCCACGAAAATCGTTCGCAACCTGCGCGGGCATGTCGAGCGCATTACCGCCTGCAACGGGCGTTGCTTGCACCGAGGGATTCGCAGGAGCAGGAATGCTCGTTACGGGAGCACCCGTAGGCGAAGCGATGGTCTCGCTGGATGCAGTAGGAGCCGAGATGCCCGCCTCTTTCATCTGCGCGAGCTGCTTGCGTTCGAAGAGCTCGCGACGCAAGGCCTCCGCAGCCGACTTCTCGACATAAGGCAGGATGACCGCCTTGTTCTCAGCGCCACCCGCGGTCTCGATGCTGACCGTGCAGACGCCTGCGATGCGCTGGAACAAGCTCGCCTTCTGATTGATGGATTGGATGCGCTGGTAGGGAATGTGCACGCGCTTCTTCGAGATGATGCCCGAATAGTAGCTGAATTCGTCTCCTGCGTATTCGTACCAGATATAGCGATAGCTGACGAAACGCACGAGCATGACGATGCCCGTGATGAGCAAGATGATGACGAGAAACGCCAAGATAGCGATGAAGCCCAAACCGCTCGATGATGAATCGAGGGCGAGCTCCACGATAAGATCGGTCGATGAGGCGAATGCCGCCACGATGACGATCGGCAAGATACGCAGTGCGCCGAGCCAGATGTAGCTATGGTTGAGCTTGTGCTTCACCGGATCTGAAGCGGATGCGAGGTCAGCTCGAGATTGTGAAACGACCGAGGACGCGTCTGGCGCGACCGGGATAACGGGCTCGCCAGCGGGCGCTGCGGGCTGTTCGTTCGGGATGTGCTGCTCCATCGCCTACACATCCTCTTTGGCGATACGCGCGAATTCAGCGGCCTGATCGCGCAGCGTTTCCGCCTCTGCAGCCGGAAGACCTGGGATCTCCATCGAGCCTGCGGCGGTCGATACTGTAACGGACGCGAGCCCCATCATGCGCAGCAGTGGCCCTTGGCGCGTATCGGTGTTCTGCACGCGGATGAAGGGCACGACCGTGTGCTTATGAACGATGATGCCACGCGAGATATTGAGGAAGTCCTGCGAGAGTTCGTAGCGCCAACGGATGTAACGAAGCGGCGTGATGACGAACCAGAAGAGCAACAGCAGCACGATGAAGACGATCGTCGTGATGAGACAATACGGTTCTGCCCACCATGCAGTATCTTCATCGATCAGTAGCGCGATGCCACCAACGGCGATCACGCACAGGAACACGAGCACGAGCGCGATCGTGTCGCTAAAGCGCCAAACGTTCTTCATGCGGGGATCGAGCTTTTGTCCTTGCAGTGCTTCCATACGGGCCTCCGTGGCTGATCGGTATTTTGCCGTATCGATCGTAGCAGATTGATCGTGGACTGAGTAGCAAGAACGGTTGACGAACGAGGCGCTGCTTTGCGTGGTCTAAGCGCTCCCGCGAGCGACGACACCACCACGCATGCTCAAAATCGCCTGAACGGGAAGTGTTTAATAGTAGCGATAGTAGGCAGCGCACGAGCCTTCGGAAGAGACCATGCAGGGCCCGACCGGATTCTCGGGCGTGCAGACCGTGCGGAAAAGTGGGCACTGATCGGGAGCCATGATGCCACGCAGCACGTCACCACAGCGGCAGCCTTTCGGGTTCTGCGTCGGTTCGACCTGCGGGTCGAAGCGCTTCACTGCATCGAACTGCTCGAATTCCTTACGGATGGCATAGCCCGAACCAGGGATGACGCCCAGACCACGCCAGGTAGCATCGACCGTATCGAACACTTCATCGATAGCAGCGAGCGCGACCGGATTGCCTTCGCGCATGACGCCACGCGAATAGGCGATCTCGATCTCGGCGCGACCTTCATGCAGCTGGCGCATGATCATCGCCACGCCCTGCAGCACGTCGACCGGCTCGAACCCGGTCACGACACCAGGGATGCCGTACTTCTCGGCCAGGAATTCGTAGGGCTTCGTGCCGATGATGGTGCTGACATGACCCGGCAGGATGAGCGCGTCGATCTTCAGTTCAGGATCGGAGACGATCACGTCGAGCGCGTTGGGCATGTTCTTATGCGCGACGAACACGGAGAAATTGGTGAGGCCCATCTCCTTCGCGCGTTTGATAGCCATGGCCACCAGCGGCGTGGTGGTCTCGAAGCCAACGCCCACGAACACGACCTCTTTGTCGGGATTTTCCTGCGCGAGCTTGAGCGCGTCGAGCGGCGAATAGACGATGTTGATGGAGCGGCCTTCCGCCTGTTCCTTGAGCAGGCTCGACGTGGAGCCAGGCACGCGCGTCATATCGCCGAACGTGGCGATCATGACGTTAGGGATGCGCGAGAGCGCGATGACCGTATCGATGTCTTCATTGGCAGTGACGCATACCGGACACCCGGGTCCCGAGACGAGTTGGGTATCGCCCGGCATCATGGAGCGTAGACCGTTGCGCGCGATGGCGACCGTGTGCGTGCCGCACACTTCCATGAGCGTGGCCTTCTCGGGTGCCCATGCCTCGATGGAGTGGACGAGGCCTTTGGCGAGCGCCGGGTCTTTGAAAGCCGACAGATCCATGAGCTAGACCGCTTCGAGATCGGCCAGTTCGGGGAATTGCTTGATAAGATCGAGGGTCTCCTGAGCGAACTGCTCGTCCACCACTTCGATGGCGAAGCCCGCGTGCACCAGCACGAAGCTACCCTCCTGCGCCTGCGGGGTCAGGTCGAGAGAGATCTCGCGCGTGACACCGAGGATATCGACGGTCGCAAGCTTGTTATCGTTGATCGTTCTTACTTGAGCGGGAATAGCTAAGCACATATCACTGACCCTCCTCATTCGAGTGCAATCCTATCACAGCCTGGCCGTAGGAGACCGAAGCATCGTTAGGCGGCAGCTCTCGGTTGAGGGCAATGGTAAACCCGGTTCCCTGCAATTCACATAAAACACGCTCCATAAGGTAGCGGTTCATGAAAACTCCACCTGAAAGCGTGACGATGGCGATGTCGTAGAGCGCCCGAACGGTCTCGGCGAGCGTGAGGATGGCTGACGAGACCGCCTCATGGAACCGACGCGCAATGGTCGGCTTTTCCACGCCTGCCTCAAGATCGTCGAGCAGCGCCTCGAACACGGGCGCGGGATCGAGCAAGAGCACCGAGGTGTCCTGCGCCGTGCTCTGTTCGGTGGCGGTGTTCTTGAGCAGCCCGAACTGATAGCGCTCGAGCTGTTGCAGTTCATCGGCAAGATCGTCCGCGGAAGCGGCGCTCGCACGCGCCGCGCCCATCTGGACTGCCGCATTCGGTCCGAAGCCCTTCGCGATCTCGGCCTCGAGCAGGATCGCACCTTCGCCCTCGTAGCGCGGTTCGCTGCAGATGCCTAAGAGCGCGGAAGCCGCGTCGAAGAGCCTTCCCATCGAGGAGGTGAATGGCGTATTGATGCCTCCTTCGATCATCTTGTTCATGAGCTCGACCTCTTGCGCCTTGTCCTCGAAGAATCGCTGTACGAAGGGGTGATCGAGCAGGTCGAATGACCAAAGCACGCCGTACGCGCAACGGTCGGTATGATGGATCGCCTGCGTGCCTCCTGGTAGCGGGAAATAGGCGACGTTCGCGAAGCGCTCGAACGCGCTGAGGTTCGAGAGCAGCACTTCGCCACCCCAGATCGCACCATCAACGCCATAGCCCGTGCCGTCGAAGGCGATACCGCAAACCGGGCCTTCGAGCTCGTTCTCTGCCATGGCGGCCACCACGTGCGCATGGTGGTGCTGCACTTCCACGCGCGGCAGATCCTGCGCGCGCGCCCACTTGCTGAGCACATATTCGGGGTGCAAGTCGCACGCGAGCTTCTCAGGAGCGAGATGGAAGAGCTTTTCGTAGAGATCCTTCGTCTCGAGCCACGTGTCGAACGAGGCCACATGCTCCATATCGCCCAAATGCTGCGAGACGAACGCCTCGTCCGCGCGCGTAATAGTGAAGGTGTTCTTGAGCTCGGAGCCGACCGCGAGCAATTGCGGCGCTTCTTCGCCCAGATCGTGCACGAGCGCTGGAAGTTTGAGCGGAGACGGAGCGAACCCACGTGCACGACGAATGACCTGCACGACGGGTTCGACATCGAGGGGTTCGAGCACGCGCACGACCGAATCGTCGAAACGCTCGACGATGGTACGGTTGTTCACCAGGAACGCATCCGCGATGCCTGCGAGCTTCTGGAACGCTTCATGCTCCTCGATGACGATAGGGTCGTCGTGAACGTTGCCTGATGTCATGACGAGCAGGCCCCCGAACGCGCGCGCGAGCAGATGTTGGAGGGGTGTTGCGGGAAGCATGATGCCCACCTCGGGAAGATCGTCCGCAAGACCGAGCGGCAGTTCGACGCCTGGCTTCTTGCGCAAGAGCACGATAGGACGTGCGCTCGACTCGAGCTGCTTGACCTCTGCGTCGCTCGCTTCTGCGTATTCACGCGCCTGGTCGACCGAAGCCGCCATGACCGCGAACGCCTTGCCGTAGCGATGCTTGCGTTCGCGCAGGGTGGCGAGCGCAGTAGGGTTCAGCGCATCGCATACGAGGTGATAGCCTCCCAGGCCCTTCACTGCCACGATCTTGCCCGCCTTCAGCAGAGCGACGCACGCGTCGATGAATTCGTCGGAATCGGCCGAGGTGAACGCCCACTCGACATCGTCCATCGTCAACGCTTCGACCTCGTTAGGGAGCATGCCTTCCACGTCGATCCACCCCAAACGCGGACCACAATCGAAGCACGCATTGGGCTGGGCATGGAAACGGCGATCCGTCGGGTCGTCGTATTCAGTTTGGCAGGGTTCATCCATGGTGAACTCCTTCATCGAGGTGTTAGCGCGATCGTAGGGCAGATCGTCGATGATGGTGAAGCGCGGGCCGCAGTTCGTACAGTTGATGAATGGGTAATGATAGCGACGATCGCTGGGGTCGAAGAGTTCGCGCACGCACGCATCGCAGGTAGCGAGGTCGGGCGAAACGAGCGTGGTCTGGTTCGCTTCTGCATCATCCGAAAAGCGGATCTCGAACGTATCGAAGCCCTCGACCGGCGCCTCGTGCAGCTCGAGTTCTTTCACGTTCGCCGCCTCGGGCGCATCCTCGACCAGCTTGATCGCGAACAGGTCGAGCGCCCGCTCGGTACCCTCCACATGGATGGTCACGCCATCGATAGCGTTCAACACCCAGCCGGTCAGTCCGAATTCTTGGGCGCAACGATAGACAAAGGGTCGAAAGCCGACCCCTTGCACAACTCCTTTTACCTGTATGTCGAGCGCTTCGCGCTTCTCGTCATGTTCCATTTACGTTACTCCGCAACTCGTTCGACCACGTGACGCAGGCCCTTCGAGAGCAGACGCAGCGTTACTGAGGAATTATCGGGCAGATGGATGTGCACGCAGCGTCTTCCGCGTGCCGACAGGATGGCGAAATCGCCCATAGCCTGCGCTTTTTCAAGTTCGCCGAGGCTTTGTGCCTTGGCGTTGTCGACCTCGATATCGCGCGGCTCGTTCGCGGAGAGGATGAGGAAGACGCCATTGTTCTGACCACCCTTGTGCAGCTGACCGGTGGAATGCAGATAACGCGGTCCGATCTCCAAACACGACGGCACGCCATACTTTTCGGCGACGCAATGGCGGATCTCTTCGAGCGCTTCACGACGGCCCTCGCCCGTAAATGGCAAGAACGCATTGAGCGAGAAGTAATCGCCCGGCTCGATGCTACGACACAGCACGCTGAGCGCGCCCGCCACCGTTTCGTCGAGCAACTCTTCAGTGAGCGCTTCCGAAACGTAGACTTCGATCTCGCCGATCGGCACGCCCGCAAGCCCATTCTGCACGAAGCTGGGGGTCTCGCCGCCCTCTTTCAGAATACGCAGCACCTCGGTCTTCGCGACCTGAACGTCGGGCTGGTCGAACGGGCAGATCTTCATGAGATGACCCACCATGGCGATGGCGTATTCCCACATGACGAAATGACCCGCAAGATCGATGACGTTCTCGACCTTGAAGGTGATCTTGGGGATGTCTTGGCTCAGGTATTCGAGCGACTGGAAGTAATTGACGCGCTCGTCCCAAAGGTCTGTCTTGGTCTCGTACACCACGACCGTGCGATCCTTGGCATCTTCGGAGAGCGTAAGCGAGTCGGTCTCGATGTTAGGAAGGATGCCTTCGCCTTCTTTGCCCAGGCTTTCCGCGACCAGCTGCTCGATCCACAAGCCCAGAACACGGCCGCGCTTGGGCGAGAGGAATGAGAATTTATTGCGTCCATCGAGGTAATTATCGTAGAGGAACGATGCGAGCACGAGCGCTGGATTGTCGATGCTGTCGGTGCTGCAGAGCGCTTCTGCCTGTGCAGCGCTCTTCATGAGCGCGTTGAGATTGATGCCCGCCAGCGCCGCCGGCAGCAGGCCGAACACGGAGAGCGCCGAATAACGGCCGCCTACGCTCGGTTCGCCAGAGAAGACGCGCAGCCAACCTTCTTCCTTGGCGCGCTTCTCAAGATCGGAGCCGGGATCGGTGATGGCCACGAGGTGGTTGTAGACCTCCTCTTCCGAAAGCTGCTCGCGCATGATGTCGAGCACCGCTTGCATGATGGTATGCGGTTCGATGGTTCCACCCGACTTGGAAGAATGGATGATGAGCGTGGTGCGCGGATCGCATTCCGACATGATGGCGCGCACGCGCACGGGCGAGACCGAGTCGATGGTCTTGAACGAAATGAGCGACGAGTCCGCCTTGTTGTACTTCGTCATGGTCATGGGAGCCTGGGTCGAGCCACCCTGGCCGACCAGCACGACCGTCTTGAGACCCCGCGCGATGAGCGCGTCGGCGAAATTCTGGATCTCCATAAGGGGCAGCGGGGGTTCGCTGGCCAGCGTGGTCCAACCCATGAAATCGCGCGCGAACAGCTGCGCGTTCTCGGAAAAATCGTAGAGCTTGCTGTCCTTGTCGCGCACACGACTTGCTGCTCTGTTATCGATGAGCACCTGAGCGGAGGCGCCTGGTGCTTCTGCTTCGAAATTGATCATACGTTCCTACTTCGATTAACGTTGAGTTCGTACCATTTTACCGAAGAGCGCACGGCGATGCTACGCGATGGCCTCCACGATGCTCTTCAGCCACGAAGAATCCACCTGATCGACCTGGCCTGCATCACAGCACGCTGCGATGGCGGGGTCGGTCGGGATCTGCGCGGTGGCAGCGATGTCGTATTCCTGTGCCAAGATATCCACCTGACTTTCGCCGAAGATGAAATGCTTCTCGTTGCAGTTGGGGCACACGAAATAGGCCATGTTCTCGACGAGGCCCACCACGGGGATGTCGAGCGAGCCTGCCATCTTGACCGCTTTCGCCACGATCATGCCCACCAATTCCTGTGGAGAGGTGACCACCACGATGCCATCGACTGGCAGCGACTGGAAGACCGTGAGGGGCACGTCACCCGTTCCCGGAGGCATGTCGACGAACAGGTAGTCGATATCGCCCCACGCCACCTCGCTCCAGAACTGTCTGACCACGCCCGCGATCATAGGGCCACGCCAGATGACCGGATCGGTCACATCGTCCAAGAGCAGATTGGTCGAGACCACCTTCGTGCCGTCCGCAGCGACCGAAGGAAGCAAGCCATCGGGGCTGCCCACCGCTTTGCCTTCGATACCGAACATGCGCGGAATGGAAGGGCCTGTTATGTCCGCATCAAGAATGCCGACGCGCTTGCCTTGCTTGGCGAGCGCTGCTGCGAGCAGCGAGGTGACGAGCGACTTGCCCACGCCCCCCTTGCCCGACACGATGCCGATCACCTTCTTGATGTTCGAGGCTGGATTAGGAGCAGCGAGCATGCTCTGCGGCTCACGTCGTTCTCCGCAGGACTGCCCGCACGTCTTGCAATCATCGTTACAGGATTCACTCATGATGCTTCCTTCATTCGCTTATCTCAAGCCATTGTCCCCTATTTCGAAGGAAATGCAACTGCTCGATCAGGATGAACGAATCACCTGGTCACCACCAGTGGGCAAGCGTTCATCACGCCACAGAACCCCACCAGCCGCGAAGGGCCGACGGGGTTCCGTGGGAGGGGGTCTCGCTCAAGGCCGTTTCAGCGGCCGCTTTCATCAACGCCTCGTGACCACGTCCTTGTCCTTGCGAGCACGACGGGTCGCCATCACTAACACGAGCAGTCCGATGATCGCTAACGCTGCGATGCCTGCGATCTTCAAGAAATCGCCCGTCTTCGCCAGGAAGCTTCCCTCGTCGTCGGTTGTTTCGCGGTATTCGGTCACGACCTGTTCGCCGTCGAGCATTGTGTCGTAGAGCGTGATGGTCGAATCTTGGATCTCGGCGTTACCATTGCTGGTTCCCGAGAGGACCTTCACGCCGCCGTACTGGTCGATCGTGAACTCAACGTCGCCAGCCTTAGCATAGCCTTCGGGCGCTGCATTCTCGCGCAGGATGTACGTGGTATCCACGTTCAGCTTGCCTTCCAAGCGTTCGCTCGCTTTGCCCGAGGTCCAGCGGTTCACTTCCTTGCCAGTGCTCTTCTCGATGATCGAGAGGTCGGCACCTTCCACCCACTCGTGCGTGCGCGTATCGAGCTTGGCGAACTCTACGAGCGTCGCCTCATCATGAACGCCACCATCGCGCGTGAAGGTGAAGAGCAGATCGCCGTCATCCGAACGCGGACCTTCTGGGGCTTGCTCATCGAGCGCGATGGGCTCACCCTCGCCTTCTGCCATCGCACTGAGCGCGACCGGTTCAGCTACAGCTTCAGCACTGCCCAACTCCATCTTGCTCTCGGTGTAGTGCATCGCGTAGCCATTCGGCGCCGTGCTGTCCTTTACTAGGTAGAAGTAGGAGCTGCGGAATTCGCTGACCGTATGACCCGCTGGTGCGAGACGCTCCTTGAAGTAGTAGAGCGTGCCTTCGGTCAGGCTCACGTCTTCGAACGTGATCCACCCATCGGCATCGGAGACCGCTTCTTTCAAGAAGATGTCCGCCTGGTCGCCGTTGTTCACGGCATAGAGGCCATAGGTCGCGCCCTCGAGACCCTGCTCGCGATCGAGATCGCTGGTCTTGCGCACCTGCAAGTCCATGCCCTTCGCATAGTTGGTCATGGTCGGGTGCCACTGCGGATCCTCGGATTCGGCGTAACGGATGTTCTCGCCGTTCTCCACGTGTCCATAGTACATATCGGTGCACTCCAGCTGACCCTGCGCATCGCGCTCGATCACCGTGGTGAACGTGATGATCTGCTGAGAGTATTCCACCGAAGGATCGGTGGCGTCATTCGCCTCGACCACACGGTAGTAATACGTGCCTGGCGCCGTGTAGGCAAGACAACTCGGATTCTCCCAGTCGCCGCTCACGTTGTTCGCCTTGTCGAAGTCGACCATGCCGTAACGGTCGTTGCCGGTCTCAGAGATGGTCGGACCTTGCGTGTTCGACCAATCCACCGTGCCATCAGCGTTCGGCGTGAGTTCGATCAGTTTGAAATTGAACTCGCCTTCCATGAGGGAGCGGCCTTCCAGGTTCTTGATGATCTTCGGGTCGACGAAGCACTCCTGGTCGATCGGCTCATCGGAGGCTGCGTTTATCGCGTAGCCGTACAGGCTCATGGTTTGCATGCTGTTATCGAAGTTCGCGAACTCGATGGTTGGCAGTTTGCCGTCCACTTCATCGAGTTTCGTCAGTTCGAGCGTTTGGGTCGAACCGAACAGACCTGGCGTTTCCGTGATGCCTTCTGCGTAGTACATCTCGGTCACCCTTGGGACGAGGCTCATGCCATCGGCGGCATAGTCGACCGCGATGCGTATCACGTAGATGCGCTGATCGGTCGAGGTGTCTTCGGCCTCATCTTCCGAGATCATGAACCAGTAGTCGTCGCCCGTCTTGGTGAAGGTGATGCCTTCGAACTCGACCTTGGCAGCGGAGTTGTTCTCGTCGAATGCGCCATTCGTCGTGTGATATGCGACTATGTCTCGAGGAGAGTCGTTCAGGTTCACCACGCCATCTTCAGGCGCGAGGATGTTGACCATCGTGAAGCCGAATTTGCCCGCTGCATTCGCGGTGTCGCCATAGAGGAACTTCGTTGCCTCCAGATCGAACGACCCTTCGGGGTGATAGACGTTCGTGAACGTAGCACCATTCGGCTTCTCGAAGTCGCCCTTACCGTCTGCTGGCTCGGTCTCCTTCAAGTATTCGATCGCCGTTACGCTCGAGGTGTACACATCAAGCCGGGTCGGCGTGAGTGTGTCGGGGTCCTTCATGCGTTCGGACTTCTCGGTCTTCACCGTTACCGAGACCTTATGCCATACCGTCTCGTAATCGATCGCAGGGTGTCGATCGCTTTCAGCCACCGACTCCTTCACGAAGAATGTGTAGGTCTGCACTCCTTCTTTCTCGGGACGATACTGGGTCGCATCGACCTTGCCCTCGGTATTGCCGAGCTCGATCGGATTCTCTTCCGTGCTGTCAGCAAATTGGAAGACTACCTTGCCCGAACCATCATTGGTCGTGGATGTGAGCAGGTTTTCCGTGTCGGGAACGCTCCGTTCGGCACCGTCTATCATCTCGGTCTTCGCACCATACAACTCGAAGGTGAACGCGCTATCGATGCCCATGCTCGCGAGCTTGTCCGCATCGATCTCGAAGAGGTTCTGGTCGTTCAAGCTCTTGAACGACTTGGTGAACTCGAGATTCCAAGGCGTGGTGACGAATTCTTCCCCACTGCCAGGGTTCACCTTGTTCGTGAAGATAACACCCTTATCCTCGTCGAGCACATATCCGTTTCCATCCTCTTTTTGAACGTAATGCTTCACGCTATCGACTTCAGCGTTGATGGTCGTGATCTTCCATGGGATCTGCGGGTTTGAACTGCCACTATCATCCTTGCTTGAAGTGGTCTCGACGCGACTCACCGTGACCTCGATCTTACGCTTCGCAGTGTCATAGGAAACATAAGGATCAGCCGGGTCAGGAACGATCTCCTTCACATAGAAGGTATAGGTCTTCTGCTTCTCTTTCGCTGAAGGCATGTAACCCTTCAGCGTGAACTTCACTTTGCCGTTCGCATCGTTGGTGGCAGTAAGCGCCTTGCCGTCGACCTTGACCGGCTGGGTGCATGCTTCATCGGTGTAGATGCCGAACGTGAACTTGCCTGCGGTGAGACCAGAGGCACCATCGAGCTTCTTGAAGTCCTTCTCGAACTCGACGCTCCAATCATCGATCGTCTTGCTCTCGTTCGGAACGCTACCGATAGAGAGCACGCCGTTGCTGCCAATACCACCACCGTGCGTGGCGCTCTCATTACCCTGGATCACCACATCGAATGCGTCCGAATTCATCGCTTTCACTGGAGTGCCAGCCGTCAAACCGAGCGAAGCATCGACCACTGCGAGCGATCCGCCCTCCTCGATGGTAACGTCACGCATAACGCTCTTATCTTTGTAAGCAAGGCGGCCCGTCCACGAATACCCTTCGTTGGTCAGGAAGTTCTGCGCACCGATCACGCTGGCATAGGTGCAGTAGAAATCTTGCGCCTTGTCCTTAGTGAAGCCTTTGTCATACTGGAATGCGACGATATCGCCGTTTCCGTTAGAGTTGTGCCAGAGCGCATCGTTACCTTTATCGCCCGACACCTTCAAACTCGCAGTGCCGTCTGCGGTGTTGCCGTATATCGCGATAGCATTGTTGTTGTTGCCGATCGGCCCAATGCCCGTCTTCGCGTGCGGACAGCCCGATATAGCGCCACCAAGGCCACTGGCGTGGTTGCCCGTTATCAGCACTTTATTGTTTCCAAAGCTTAGCGACCCTTTAGACTCGATGAAGATACCTCCACCGCCCCAGTCGGTCGTAGTAGCGGTCGTGTTGTTGACGATCTTAGCTTTATTGATGGTCGCGGTGCCTGCTATCGCGATTCCGCCTGCCTCATGGGCACGTAGGTCGCCCGATTCGGATGTACGTGCCTTTGCGTGATTGTTCTGGATCAAGCCATTGTTCATGGTGAAGGAGCACTTGCGATCGATATAGATCGCACCGCCGCCTTGAGCATGATTGCCTTCGATCTTGACATTGTTGATAACGAGAGTCGCAACATCATTCTCATTCGTGCCACGCTTTACCAGGATCGCTCCGCCAGCTCGCGACTGGTTACCGATGACCTGTTCTGCCGTGAGCGCACTGCCGGAACCGCCCGTGATGGTAAGACAGTTCTCGCCCGCTTTTCCGGCAGCGGAATCGCCCACCACAAGTTTCGCTTTGTTGCCGGTCACGACGATGACGCTACGATCTCCTTTGCCCGTAAGAGAACCCGTGCCCTTCAAGTTCAAGGTCGTCTTCGCAGGCACATCGATGTTGCCCTTCACGTTGCCATTGATGGTGAGCGTATAGTTGTTGCTCGCGTTCCCTGCGAGCGCTACCGTTATGGCGCCGTTGCCCGTAACGGTCGCGCTCTTAGCGTTTTCGAACGTGACGCTCGCACCGTTGGTCGCAGTGACCCAGGTTGGATCCGCAGCAGGCGCGATAGCCGCAGCTGCAGCAGCCGCCTCTGCACCATTCGGGTCTTCGCTCTGCTCAGAACCATCCGTCACGTCTTCGTCGGAAGTTGTAGGGTCGCCCTCAAGAGCATCATCAGCAGCATCCTCGTTCGCTTTCTCGCTCGCTGCGAGCATCTCGGGGATCGTCTGTTCCTGATGAGAGACGATCGGTTTCTCGATCTCGCTATCTTCGCCATAGGCGTTGCTCATGATCGGGAAGAGCGAGACCGCCAGCACGAACGCGACGAATGCGCTGAACCAACGCTTGGTTTTCTTGTTTGAAAGTATCTTGGTCATGTTAGTTCACCTCCCCTATGCGCTCTGCTCGTCACGTGCGTTCTTGCGACGGCGGATCAGCACATAGGTCAGTACTCCGATAGCCAGCAGGCCAGCCACAACGCCTCCGATCACGAAGGGGTCGATGCCATTGCTGCCGGAAGCTAACGGATTCTCGTTATCCTCGATCGTTCGCTCGGTCGAGGTGTCTTGGCCATTGAGATTCGCGAGCGGATTATCGTCATCGTTGATGACGACCGTGCCATCGCCTGCGCCAACGCCGGTATCGACATCAGGATCGCCCGCTGCCGCATCATCGACCGGAGTCATGACCGCGGTCAGGCCCCCACCCGTGCCAGGCACCGTAGTGGTGATGATCTGCGTGCGCGTGATGACCGTGTTCGCATTGATGGTGTCGTCGGTATCGCGATAGTAGATGGTATAGGTGCGATCAGGGGAGAAGAAGGCATGACGGATGCCCGACTCCTGACCCGAAAGACGCACGTACTCGTTGCCATCCTGCGTGAAGCGTTCGTCGCCCACCACGTGGATGTAGTCCGTGTTCTCCGGATCGACCGCGATGGTCTGCGTGCGCAAGACCTGGCCATTCGCGATGTTCATGTACTGAACGGTGATATCGTAGCCATCGCCCGGAACATAATCTTCTGGGACGTAATAGACGTATCGCAGCAGATCGACGCTCTGCCCGAGGCTTTCCCAGGTGTACGCGATCTGGTCGGTATTACCCGCCCAGGGAACGTAGATCTTGCCATCGATGGTCTTGCGATCAGGCGTGTAGCTGAAGTCCGCATCGGGGGTAATGGTCTTCGTAACACGGCCGATCTCTTCGCCCGTCTCGCCGTCAACCTCAACGATCGTGAAGTCTACCGCCTTCGTCGCATCCTGCGACTGATAGACCGCCCTCACGATGCGATTGCCATCGCTATCGACGGACGCGAAATCGGCGGGAATCAGGTCCTTGGTCAAGTTGACCGCGGTGCCGTTCGCATCGCTCGCATTCGAGACGTTCGCCGTAGCGCTATCGGTGTCGGACTGGGTCGTGATGCTTCCTTCGTCATCAGAGGCATTGACGACCTTGCCGCCATACACCTTGTCAAGACGATAGAAGTTGACGCCATCGGCACTCTCGATCTGAGAATTCTTGTTCATCGAGAACGTATTCGGCAGGGTATAGCGATATCCGTAACCCTTAACGTCGACCTGGTCGCTCCAAAGCAGCGTGCCATTCTCGTCCACGTATTCGATGATCGCATTATAAGAAGTCTCGTCCATCCCATTCACGGGCACGACTCGTACCGTATATGATGCGTTCGCCAGATTGAGCGGCACCTGCGTTCCTGCGAGGCTCGAGATGGCTCGATAGTATTTCGTCTTGTTCGCATCATCTGGATCGGTCGCGGTGAACGACTTCTTGATGGATACCATCTTGTCTGCTTCACCGATACCCGTGAAGGTCTCGGTCATGACGGTCTTGCCCGTCTCGGCATCAACATAGTTGACCTTGCCTTCGATGCTGTTCGTAGGGTTCTGTTCGTACGTCACGACGTAAGCAGGTAGCCCATTCTCGCCCAAAGCGCTTTCGAACTTACTGTCGAGGCCGCTTTGAGTCTTCAGGCTGTAGCTGGTCGGATGTGCTTCGCTCGTGGTGTCCTGCTTGTAATAGGAATCACCTACGCCGAAGTTCTTCGCCACACCCTTTTCGGCGTCGCTCGCCGTGCGAATGCCGAGCAGTACCAGCTCTGACGAGCCGTCTTCGTCGACGATGTTGCCATAGACCGGATAGATGGTCGCGCTATAGAGCTGATCGCCTTGCATCATCGCATCGCTCACACTGATCGTGTAAGTCGCGTGCGCATCAACATCGCCGAACAGTTCCTGCGCGCTCTGGCCGGTCGCCGTGTTCGCATCGGTCTTCATCTGGACCGCGACGATCTGAGCGATCTTCTCGCCCGTTCCGGTATGGTCACCGCTCGTATCGCTGTTCTCAGCTGCAGTGAATTTCATCGGATTGCTGAGCGGCTTACCATCCTTTTCGATGGTGATATAGATCGCTTGGTCACCCAGGTTATCCACCCTCAGCAACTCCCAACCTTGCGCGGTCGGCTGTAAGAAATCGACACCGCTGATGCGGATGTCGCTCGAGTCGCCCTCTGGCTCTGCCGAGGCGAAGCTCGGGATGCCTAGAAGGCTGAATGCGAAAACGAACGCAAGGATAGCCGCAACGGCTGCGCTCGCTTTGCGCTTGATCGCAGTTTGCATGTTGTCCCCCTCGTAGAAATACACGAGTGGACCCACGCGCATATTCCTGATCTACCTTTTCCGTCCAATTCCCACAAAATGCTACTTTTGTGGTAACAATTGGAGTCCGAACAATACAGTCATCAGGTGCTTCAAAGCAATACATTCACGCGCAATACTGATCTCGTTCACAGATATTTCATTATTTGAAAGGAAATCTTTTTGCAGGTCACCGGTGGTTTTTAGGGAAGCGATCCTATCTGGCCTATGAAAGCCGCGCTGTGGTGACTTCGTCTTGTATTCGTTCAAGCTTTAGACGATTTGATGATGTTACCACGCTGAAGGCATGAAATGCCAGTTCACATAGCGATTTTGGTATTGCAATGGACTATGCTTTCGCCCCAAAGTTGCGGGTTTGTCCTATGGATCGACCAGGTCTTCTGTACGAATCCCGCATAAAACAAGAACGGGAGCTACAAGGGCTCCCGCTGAATTCGATGGTGGTCGGAGGGGGATTCGAACCCTCGACACGCGGATTTTCAGTCCGCTGCTCTACCAACTGAGCTATCCGACCAGAAATGGTTTCGCGTCAAAAGTGAGGCGACGCGAGTTGTTATTGTACTCACTAACGATTTTTGGGTCAAGCACGGAACGCAGGTTCGACGGTGAACGCCAGAAGGTGCTCCATGAGGTGGCCCTCCGGCCTTTCTCCACAACTTCGCCACACCTATCTTCTCCCAGTTCACGCGCACATCATTCACCTGAAAGCTCTTCGATGAGGGCAGGCACCACTTCGAACACGTCTCCAACGATACAATAATCTGCCACTTCGAAGATAGGGGCATGCGGATCCTGATTGATCGCGACGATCGCATCCGAATGATCCATACCTGCAACATGCTGGACCGCACCCGAAATACCACAGGCGAAATAGATGCGCGGCGAGACCGACGACCCCGTCTGACCCACTTGCTTGCTCGCAGGTAGCCAGCCCTCCTCGACCACCGAGCGCGAACAGCCGACCGTACCGCCCAACAGCGCGGCCAGCTCTTCGAGCATCGCGAAGTTCTCCGGCCCCTTCATACCGCGGCCTCCCGAGATGATGATCTCCGCATCTTGCAGTGGGATCCCGCCATCTCCCACATCGCGGATGAATTCCCTCACTCTCACGCGCATGCGCTTAGGCTCGAACTCTTCTCTGATCACCTTCAGGTTCGGATTCGGGTATGCGTCAGGTACGGGCATCGCTCCTGGACGCACAGTGCCCATCTGAGGATGCGTGTTCGCACAAATGCGCGCATAAAGATTGCCGCCGAACGCAGGGCGCTCCCATTGCATGACCGCTGTTTCTGGATCGATATAGAGTGCGGTGCAATCTGCGGTCAGGCCTGCTTCTAGCCTCACTGCCAAGTGGGACGCCAATTCCCGTCCGTTCGCCGTCGCACCCATCAAGATCACTTCAGGCTTATAACGATCACAGAGACATGCGAATGCTTCGCTGTAGGCATCGGTAGTGAAATGACGATATGTTTCCCCCTCCACCACATACGCGCGATCGGCACCATACGTGCGTGCCATCTCGATCGGCGCGGTCGCATCGTGCGCGATGATGACCGCGCAGACTTGCTGACCGATCTCGTCGGCAAGACGACGAGCTTGCCCCAAAAGCTCGCGTCCTACCTGTTTCGGTTCCCCTTCGAACCCCTCCAAGAACACCCAGATATCGTGATGATCGTTCATCGCTTCTGTCATCAGCCCCACCCTTTCGATCAAACGAGCAATTTCGCTTCGACGAGCGCGCGAGCAAGTTCATGCGCTTTCTCCTTCGGAGTGCCCTCGATGAACACTCCTTCGGCGCATCGCTCGGGAACGAACGACTTCTGAACCCTGGTCGGCGACCCTTTCAAACCGATCTTCGCTTCGTCGAGATAGATCTTGATGTCCTCGAACGTGATCCGCTGCGGCTCATGCGCGAGAGCATCGATCGTGCTCTGAATGCTGGCATAGCGCGGCTTATTGCTCTCCTTCATGACCGTGCACACCAGTGGAAGTTGCGCCTCGAGCACCTCGATACCTTCGTCGGTCTTGCGCTTCACGGTCGCACACACAGGCGTGTTCGTGCCCCTCTCTTCGATATGCAGATCGAGCACCTGATTGATGCATGCGCAGTTCAGATGCTGCGCGAGCGAGGAGATGGTCTGCCCCGTATCGCCGTCGATCGCCTGCTTGCCGCCCAGCACCACATCGAATGGCCCAAGATGGCTGATAGCAGCGCAGAGGATGTAGCTGGTCGCGAACGTGTCCGATCCGCCGAATTTGCGATCGGTCACCAGATACACCTCGTCCGCACCGAGCGCGTACGCTTCTTCCAAGATCGCCTCGGCCTGACTCGGACCCATCGACAGCGCGACCACTTCAACGTCCAGCTGATCTTTCAATTGCAACGCCATCTCGAGCGCATGACGATCATAGGGATTCATGATGCTCGGCACGCCTTTGCGAATGAGCGTATTCTTCACGGGATCGATCTTGATCTCGGTCGTATCGGGAACTTGCTTCAAACACACCGCGATCCTCATGATTCCTCCTTCGTACCTGCCGTTGTGAACCTTTTCACTCCGTCGTTCTGTTAACTAAGCGCACGCCAGTTGCTTCGCGATGGTGATGCGCTGGATCTGATTCGTGCCTTCGAAGATCTGAAACACCTTCGCATCACGCATGAGCTTCTCGACCGGATATTCTCGGCTATACCCATAACCGCCCATGATCTGCACTGCGTTGGAGACCACTTCTTGCATGGAATCAGTGACGAAGGTCTTGCAGATCGCACCTTCGGTCTGAACGAGGCTACCGCTGTCCATCAGGCGCATCGTGTTGTTCACCACGCAGCGCGATGCCTCGGTCTTGATGGCCATATCGGCAAGGAGCCCCTGCACCAGCTGGAAGCTAGTGAGCGGCTTGCCGAACTGCTTGCGCTCTTTGGCATAGGCGAGCGCTTCATCGAGCGCGCGCTGCATGATGCCCACGCCCATCGTGCAAACGAAAGCGCGCGAAAGATTGAGCGCATTGAGTGCGAGCTTGAACCCATCCCCCACCTTTCCGAGCACGCGATCCTTCGGAACGAACACCTCATCGAGGATGAGCTCGGTGGTGTTGGAGAGACGCAGACCCATCTTGTCCTCTTCAGCGCCGATGCGAACGCCTGGCATGTCCCTATCGACGATGAAGGCGGTCACTCCGTGAGCGCCCGCCTCCAGGTCGGTCTTGCAGAATACGATGTAGATGGATGATATGCCACTATTGGTGATGAAGGTCTTCGACGCGTTGAGGATGAATCCGTCTTCGGTCTCAACCGCGGTCGAACGCATGCTGGCCACATCCGACCCCGCGTTCGGCTCGGTGAGCGCGAATGCGGCGAACTTGCGCTGTTTCACCACGTCAGCGAAATACTGCGCCTGCTCGGGCGTGCCTGCCAAAATGACATTGCGCAGCGCCACGAACGTGGTGACGAACGTGATGGCATAGCCCGCATCCACTTTCGCGAGCTCCTCGAAGATCATCGCGGTGGTCTCGTAATCAAGACCCGTGCCGCCGTATTCTTTCGGAACTTCGACCAGATGAAGACCGAGATCGAACCCGAATTCATAAAGTTCTTCGGGACACGTGCCCGTACGATCGGCCTCCGCCACATACGGCTTCAGCTCTTGCTCTGCGACATCGCGCACGAGCGAGATGAGCGCCTTCTGCTCTTTGGTATACAGCAGCGTCATATCTGGTCTACCTACTTCCAAATAAGCGCGCATCGAAGAGACGTTCGCATCGCCTCACCGCGCACGTATACTTACTTGATATATAGGTTATACCATATAAATTTTGCTTGATTTATTCGATTTTTCCTATAGGTTGTAGGGACCTATGCCCAAGCGCTTCGGCCTTCGAGTGCTTTCTTGCCGATATCGTTGCGGAATTGCTTGCCTTCGAAATTGATGCGCTTGATGGCCTCGTACGCACGATGACGTGCGGATTCAAAGGAAGAACCCAGCCCCACTACGTTCAAAACACGACCACCAGCGGTGATGAGTTCGCCATCGATATTGCGTCCTGTGCCCGCATGGAAGACGATGACCTTGTCCAGGTCTTCCGCATCCTCGACGCCCAGGATGACCTTGCCCTTCTCGTAGCTTCCCGGATATCCTTCGGAAGCGAGAACGACGCTGACCGCCCAATCGTCGGCCCACTCAAGATCGATATCGCTATCGCGGCCTTCTGCGACCGCCATCATCACATCGACCAGGTCGCTTTCCAAACGCGGCAGGATGACCTGCGTTTCCGGATCGCCGAAGCGCGCATTGAACTCGAGCACCTTCGGACCTTCAGGCGTGAGCATGAAGCCACCGTAGAGCACGCCGCGATAGTCGTTCTCGAACGGCGCCTTCGCCGTAGCAGCCGCTGCTATCTCCATGATGCGCACCATCTCAGCCATCTCTTCGTCGGTAACGATCGGCACGGGCGAATACACGCCCATGCCACCCGTGTTCGGACCAAGATCGCCATCGTAGGCGCGCTTATGGTCTTGCGCAGGAGCCATGCAAAATGCCTTGCCATTCGTGACGAACGCGAGCAGCGAACATTCAGGACCCGTGAGCATCTCTTCGACGACCACGGTATTGCCCGCCGAACCGAACTCACCCGAGAAGCAGGCGTCCACACCAGCCAGCGCTGCATCGAGCGTTTCCGCGACGATGACGCCCTTGCCCGCTGCGAGGCCATCGGCCTTCACGACGAGCGGCGCACCCAGCTCTTCGCAATACGCACGCGCTTCATCCTTGTTGGTGAAGCTCTTGTAGCGAGCAGTGGGAATGCCATTGGCTTCCATGAATTCCTTGCTGTAGGTCTTCGAACCTTCCAGCTGCGCACCTTGCGCATCGGGACCGAACACCGCGATACCCGCTTCGCGCAGCACATCGGCAACGCCTTTCACGAGCGGGGCCTCCGGACCGATGACCACGAGTTCGACATCGTTCTGCTTGACAAAATCGAGCACGGCATTGCCATCTTCGATGTTCAGGGATTTGATATTGGTGCCCAGCGCATCCGTGCCGCCGTTGCCGGGGGCGATGTAGATCTCGCTGCATCGGGGGCTTTTCGAGAGCGCCCAGGTGAGAGCATGCTCTCTACCGCCACTACCCAGGACCAGAATGTTCATGAAAAACCTTTCACGCGATTCGGAAAGCCGTGCGCTTTCCTCGTTGTTCGCTGGAGGATCGCTTCGTTAGCGCTGCTGCCAGCCGTTGAAGATCGTCTGATCTCGATCGGGACCGACCGCGATGATCGAAGCCGGAACGCCCGTGATCTCTTCCAGATATTTGACATAGCTCTGCGCATTCTGAGGCAGGTCCTCGAAACGCTTGCAGCCAGAGATATCGACACCTTCCCAACCAGGAAGTTCCTCATAGATGGGCGTGAGCGTCGGCGAACCGATGAGCGCCTGATCCATGGGGAAATAGTCGTAACGCTTGCCGTCGATCTCGTACGCAACGCATACCTTGATGCGCGGCATGCAGGAAAGCACGTCGAGCTTGGTGAGCGCCATATCGGTCATGGAATTGACCTGCGCTGCATAGCGGCCGACCACCGCGTCGAACCAGCCGCAACGACGCTTGCGGCCCGTGGTGACACCGTATTCGCCGCCCACTTCGCACAGCTGCTCGCCGGTCTCGTCGAACAGTTCGGTCGGGAACGGACCCGAACCGACGCGCGTGATGTAGGCCTTCGCGATACCGAGCACGCGATCGATCGCCTTCGGGCCAACGCCCGTGCCGATGGGTGCGCCACCAGCACTGCAAGACGAAGACGTAACGAAGGGATAGGTGCCATGATCGATGTCGAGCATGGTTCCCTGTGCGCCTTCGAACAGCACGCTCTTGCCTTCCGCGAGCGCGGTGTTCAGCAGGTGCGTGGTCTCGGCCATATGAGGACGGATGATCTCCGCCAACGGAAGATACGCTTCGCAGATCTGATCGACCGTATAAGTGGGCAGGTCGTAGACCTTCGAGAGGATCTGATTCTTGTATTCGAGCGCAGCGCCCACCTTCTCGCGGAACGCTGCTTCGTTCAGCAGGTCCTGGATGCGGATGCCGCGGCGGGCGACCTTGTCTTCATAGGCCGGGCCGATGCCGCGCTTGGTGGTGCCGATGAGATTGGAACCGAGCTTCTTCTCGTTCGCTCCATCAAGATCGATATGATAAGGCATGATGACGTGCGCATCGCAGGAAACGAGCAGGTCATCCGTAGAGAACCCCGCTTCGTTGATGGTCTTCATCTCGTCGATGAGCACACGAGGATCGATGACGCAACCATTACCGATGACCGGCGTGACATCATCGTACATGACGCCGGAAGGAACGAGGTGCAGCGCGAGCTTCACGTCGCCCGCGATGACCGTATGCCCAGCGTTGTTCCCTCCTTGATAGCGTACGACATAGTCGTAATCGTTCGAGATCAAGTCGGTGATCTTGCCTTTGCCTTCATCGCCCCATTGGGCACCCAGAAGAACAGTGCTCGGCATGATTAGTCCTTTCGACGGTTCGATCTACCGTAAAAATATATCACAGTTCGAAGAAATTACAGGCGCGATCGTACTCGCGGACGAGGGCAGCGACGCTCGGGTGGCAAGTGAAGAGAATGACCTGACGATAGCGCGAAAGTTCGACGATCACCTTCACCGCTTCACGGCGTCTCTCATCGTCGAAATTGACCAGGATATCGTCGCAGAGGATGGGCAGCGAACGCCCCACGTTCTCGGCGGTGATGAGCAGCGCGATGCGCAAGGCCAAATAGAGTTGTTGACGCGTGCCAAGCGAAAGAAGTTGCGGCGAACAAACGGTCTTCACGTTGTCGACGACCTCGATCTCGCCTTCCGCGTTCATGCGCACCTTCTGCCAGGCACCACGCGTCATCTGCGCGAACAAACGCGATGCTTGCAGGTAGACCTCTGGCTGGCTCTTGCGCTCCCATTCGGCGATCGAGACCTCGAGCGTGCGTTCGGCTAGCAGCAAGACCGCAAGCTGTCGATATTGCTCTTCCAGCTGCGCATCGATGATCTCCTTGCGCTGTTTTGCCTCGTCGAAGGAAGTCTCATGCTTCGCACGCGCGAGCTCGGAGGATATCTCTCCATACTGCAGATCGGTCTCGGAAATGAGCTGCATGGTCTTGTCGCGCTCGGTGTCCTTGCGCGCGATGATGGCCTCGATCGCAGAAAGCTCCGCTCGTACATCGAGTCCCATGGAAAGACACAGTTCGCGACGCTGGTCATTGAGCGTCCTCAAGAGCGACTCGAGCGAAGAGCGCTGCAGCGAGAGCGCTTGCTGATTTTGCTTCGTCACTTCTTCAGCGTTGCGAGCATCGTGCGCGAGTTCGATCAGATGTCGCGCCTGACGGATCGATCCTTGTGCTGCGACCAGGCCATGATTATCCAAATACCACTTCACTTTGAGCTTGTGCTCTTGCAGATCGCGCTCGCAGAGCTCGAGGTGCTGCGCATCTTGCTGCTTGACCCATTCGTAATTGCGCCGCTTCTCTTCGAAAGCCTCCTCGATCTTCGACGGGTGGATGTTGGCGATAATGCCTGCCGCGCCAACCATGAGCGCAGCAAGACAAAGGATGATGCCGAACGCCGAATAGGACAGCGAACCGACCGCACGACCTTGCCTGAACAGCCAGAATCCCACGACCACCATGCACACGGTGATGACGAGCGCCACCACCAGGCGGATGATGCGCTGCTTCTTCGCACGCTCCTGTTCAGTCTGATAATCGTGGTCGTTCATCATCGTCTCGTAAGAAGCGCTCGACTTCGCCGCCTCGCGCTTGGCGTTATCGAGCGCATGCTCGTGCTTCATTCGCTCATCATCAAGATCATCCAACACGGCCTTCAGTTGATATTCCTCTGAAGCGGAGAGCTTACTGAGCGCTTCGACCTCGCGGTCGAGATCATCTTGGGGCATCTTCGCCGTTTGTTCTTGGGTCGCGATGGTCTCTTCTAGAAGCGCACTGTTCTGCTCGATCGACGCATCGATGCCTTCGAGGCGCGCGTGATTGCTCTTAAGATGCTCGATCTCCGCATTCAAGCCGTTTTGGGCTTCGGTCAGCGCTTCTTTTCGCGCGAGCAAAGAGGCGAGATGCTTCTCTTGCTCGTGGTACTGTTCCGTCTCGTCCAGCAATCCCTGGACTTCGCTGCGTGCCTCTGTCTGTCCCGAACGCAATACTCCGATCGAATGGGGGTTCTGGGCCGAACGCGACATCATGCTGCGCAGCTTCTCTTGGATGGTGGTGAGGGCGCTCGCGGGAGACGCTGCTGTCCCCGACCCTGCCGTGAGCAGACGGGCCGTCACCTCATTATGACGATCGAGCTTCAGCAGTTCGTCGCTATCGAGCGCGAACATGGTCTCGTAGGTCTCGCGATCGATATCGTCGAGCACATGGAGCACATCGACCACGCCTTCGCTGTTCTTCGAGCGCTTGAGCTCCTCGACCTCGCCGGTCTTCATGTCCTTGAAGAACAGACTGCCGATGCGCTCAGCATTCTCGGGCTTGTAGCTGTTCAGCCCTTTGCGCGAGGCTCGCCACCCGAACAGCACGCCTTTGATGAACTCGCTGATGGTAGTCTTGCCCGCTTCATTCGCGCCGTACACCACGTTGAGCCCTGGCTTGAAAGGACCCACGATCATGTTGGCGAATTTGCCGAAGTTCGTGAGCTTGACGTATTCGAGGTACGCGGATGCGAGATACGATCGCTTGGTCGACGTCTGTTTGTCGGTCTTCTTTCCCATCGCAGCGTCCCTAATCGTTCGTATTCTCGGTCAGGAGGTCGAACACCAATGTCTCCGCCTCGTCGCAAAGCGTAGCGAAATGCTTTTGCAGATGCGGAAGCGGAAGGTCGCGCATGCTGAACTGCTGTTCCAAATACGTGAGACCATCCACCGCTTCTTCTCGCTGCGCGCGCATGGTGGCAAGATAGACCGCTGGGAACAAGCCTTCCTTCTCGATGGCTTCCTTATCGATCGCAAGCCGCGTCTCGTTCACGATATCGTCGATGAAGAAGAAGGGGTATCGATCGTTGATGATCGATCGCAGGTCTTCGAGCACGCGCTGCGAAAGATCATGATGAAGTGCCGTCGTGCCCGTTATGGTGATTCGACACAGCATATTCTGGCAGTGAGAATCGGCGTTGCGCTCGAACTGCTTCGTGATGATGGCCTCTTGGATATCGGAGATGGTGGCACAATTCGCAACATCCACCTCGATGCGCTCCCATACCACCTGCGCCGTCGGCTGAAAGGCGATCTCGGCCGAAAGATTCTCGCGCAACGTCACCTTGAGCACTCCATGAGGACCCGTTTCGTGAATGTCGCGCCCTTGAATGCATCCCGAGAACGCGATGAACGGCGCATCTTCGGGCACGAAATGCGGATGATGGATATGTCCGCAAGCCCAGTAATCCATATGGCGCGCCATCAGGTCCTTCGGCTTCACCGGGCTGCGCGTCGGATCGATATTGAGACCCGTATGGATAACGCCCACGCAAAACGGGGCTTCATTGTCGGCACGCAGTGCTGCTTCGCGCGAAATACCTTCAGCAATGCTCTCGGACGCGGGCCAAGTTTGGTTGTAATAGCTTCGCCCTCCCAAAACCACGAGCGGCTCGCCATCCTTCTCGAACACGAAGAACTCCGCTTCGTTCGGATCGAACATGAAGACATTCTCGGGCAGATCGCCATAATCATGCGACCACATCGTATAGGGATCGTGGTTGCCTGTGCAGAAATAGACCGGAATCCCTGCCTCGCCCAACCGCTCAAGGCCCGAGCGGAACAGGCAGAAATCGGCATACGAAGGATGCGAGCTGTCGAACACATCGCCCGCGATGATGACGAAATCGACTTGCTCGGAAAGCGCGATGTCGATGAGCTGCCGGTAGGCATCGGGAATGGACTTCACCAAACGATCGGCCCATACGGGCGAAAGCTCGCGCACGCCCCTGAACGGCGCACCAAGATGCAGGTCCGCTGCGTGGATGAATGTCGTCGATCGTGCCATGCTTCGAGTTCCGCGATCGGTGAGACCTTAGTAGGTCGAATCGTCGAAATAGTCGGTGAACTTCGTGCGCTCAGCGAGCCAAGTGAGCTTGATGTCGCGCGTCGGTCCGTTACGATGCTTGGCCACCAGCAGATCGGCCGTACCCCAATCGGGACGCTTGTCCGATTCTGCCTCGGATTCGTTCAAAGAACGATCGATGAACATGACGATGTCCGCATCTTGCTCGATCGAGCCCGATTCGCGCAGGTCGGAGAGCATCGGTCGCTTGTCGTTGCGCGTTTCGACCGCACGAGAGAGCTGTGCGAGCGCAAGGATGGGCACGTTCAGTTCCTTCGCGAGCATCTTAAGACCACGCGAGATCTCCGCCACTTCTTGCGTGCGGTTGTTCGGGTGCGGGATGACCGGATTCATGAGCTGCAAATAGTCCACGATGATGAGACCTCGATCCACATCACGCATGATACGGCGCGCTTTCGTACGCAACTCCACAAGAGAAAGACCAGGCGCATCGTCGATATAGAGATCGACGCTGCTCAAACGTTCCGAAGCATCGAAGAGCGGAGCCCACGCATTGTCGTCGATGCGACCATTGGTGAGCGTCGTGAGTCCGATGCCCGCCTCAGAAGAAAGCAGGCGCTTCGAGATCTCGATCGAGGACATTTCCAAGCTGAAGAACGCGACACGCGAATCCATCTTCGCCGCATTCACCGCAAGGTTCATCGCGAAGGACGACTTACCCACACCAGGGCGAGCTGCCAGGATGAGTAGCTGACCACCGCGCAAGCCATTGAACAGGGCATCCACGTCCTTGAAACCCGTCGGGACACCTTGCAAGATACCACCGCGACTTGCGATCTCGTTCAGTTCTTCGGTCGCTTCGAGAATGAGCTCTTTGATGCTCTTGAACGTCGCGTTGACCTCTTTTTCGGTCACGTTGAACAGAGAGGCTTCGGCCTGCGAGATGAGCTCCTTGCCATCGGCAGGAGAGTCGTAAGCGAGCGATGCGATATTGGCAGAAGCCAGCAGCAACTGGCGACGCATCGAATCGCGATGAACGATGCTGCTGTGATGCTGCCAGCTCGTGAGCGCGAAGGTGTTGTTCGCAAGGTCGAGCAAGTAGGGCTGTCCGCCCACTGCTTCAAGCTGCGAGGAAGCTTCAAGATTGTCGGCAACGGAAATGACGTCGATCGGGATAGAGCGCGCGTTCATGTCGCGCATGGTCTCGAAGATGATGCGATGGGCGGGACGGAAGAAATCTTCGGGCTTCAGGCGAAGAGACACCTCTTCGAACACGCCCGTCGAAAGCAAACATGCTGCCAGCACGGTCTGTTCTGCCTCGATGTTCTGCGGCAGCGTCTTGTTCTTCTGAGTGACCGGCGATTGCGCCAGTTGGTCGGTTGAAGTGGTGGCAGGCATGATATTTCCTTCGATTCGCTCTTCTCCGTCTTGCGTGCTGTTGTGACTTCGTTATGCGATAAAAAACTTCCCGACACCGTGCGGGCATCGGGAAGTCTAGTTTAGCAGGCAATCGCACGCAAATGCACTGCGTGCAGAAATAATGCTTTATTCAGCGTCCGCCTCGACCTCTACTGCTGCTTCAGCAGGGGTCTCTTCAGCGACAGCGTCGGAGGTGCTGAACTCGTCTTCAGCAACAGCCTCTGCTTCTGCGGCGCCTTCAGCAGCTGCGAAGGTCTCCGCATTGCCCACCAGGATGGTGAGGTTGGACTTGATATCGCGATAGATCGAAACGACCACTTCGTGAGTACCCGCATTCTTGATGGGGTTCTTCAGGTCGATACGACGACGATCGAGCTCGATGCCCTCTGCAGCCATGAGCGCATCCGCGATCATAGCAGCGGTGACGGAACCGAACAGAACGCCCTCTTCGCCCACACGAGCCTCGACCTTGACGGTGAGCTCGTCGAGCGCAGCCTTGAGCTTCTCTGCCTCTTCGATACGCGTAGCTTCACGAGAAGCGATGTTGTGCTTGCGCTGCTCGAGCTGCTTCAAGTTGCCCTTGGTCGCAGGAACTGCGATCTTCTGAGGGAACAAGTAGTTGTTGGCATGGCCATCGGCGACTTCGACGATGTCGCCTTCTCCGCCCTTGCCCTTGAGTTCAGTTAAAAGGATAACCTTCATGCGAGCCTCCTCTTAACGATCGCGACGATTGCTACGGCCGCTGATAGCAGGCACGGCGTATGGCATGAGAGCCATCTCGCGAGCACGCTTGACAGCGTTAGCAATATCGCGCTGGTGCTGGGTGCAAGCGCCGGTCACACGACGGGGCTTGATCTTCCCACGGTCAGTTACATATTTGCGCAGCATCTGGGTGTCTTTATAGTCGATGTATTCTGCCTTATCCTTGCAGAACTGGCAGTACTTACGACGAGGCTGCTTATTGTATTCGGCCATTAGTTAACCTCTTTCGTTCGTGATCAGAACGGGATGTCTTCGTCATATACGGAGGCGTCGACCACAGGCGTTGCCATAGGAGCAGCAGGTGCTGCAGCTGGCATAGCCGGAGCAGGAGCAGCGGACTGCATGGGGGCAGCGCTACGCATGCCGGAATCGTTACGAGACGTCATGAATTCGATCTCGTCCACGATCACCTCGATCTTCGAGCGCTTCTGGCCTTCACGCTCCCACTGACTCCAACGAAGCTTGCCTTCGATGGCCACCTTGCTTCCTTTGGAAAGGAAACGGGAAACGCTTTCAGCACGTGCGCCGAACATGGTGCAATCAATAAAGTTCGGGTAGTCTTCCCATTCTCCCGTCTGCTGATTGCGACGACGGTCGTTTACCGCAACGCCGAAACCCAGTACGGGCATGCCGCTTGCGGTGGAGCGCAATTCAGGGTCGCGCGTCAAATTACCACTGATGATCACTCTATTGATGCTCATTTCAAAACCTCTTTCAACGGGCGAACGATATCCCATCCGCCTTTGATTTCCTTACTTTGACCAGTCGCTCGAACACGACTGGTATCGATCGCGAGAATTAATCGCGGTCGGTACGCTTGACGATCATGAAGCGCTCGACAGTGTCGGTGATGCGCAAAACGCGGTCCAACTCTGCGATGCTCTCAGGATTTGCGTGGAAATCAATAAGGGTGTAATCACCGTCGGTCAAGCCGTTCACTTCGTAAGCGAGCTTACGCTTACCCCAGTTATCAACGTTGTCGATCGTGCCTTTATCTGCAGTGATGGCAGTCTCGATGCGCTTCATAACAGCTAAACGGGTTTCTTCGTCGATTGACGGAGCTACAAAAAACAACAATTCATAAGCCTTCATATGGTCACCTCCTCTGGACTTACGGTTTCGGGACATGAAGGCAAGCCCGAAACAGGAATAGCCGAACTATCGTAGCAAATAGCCTTTCCCGTGACAAACCGCACCGTCCGCTCACCCGTGTTTTCCACACAACTGCGAAGCTCTTCTTCTTTCACTTGCGCGCAACGAAACCACGAGCAACTCTTCATTCTCCCCTTCGCTCGGGTTCGTTGCGCATTCTTAGCATATCGAGCACCTCTCACGTTTTTCTGATGTTTCTCTGAACTCGGATCGAGACGCGTCTTACGTTTTTCTAAAACCACACGTCGAACACGGAAGATCAATGGTTTTATTCCCTAGTTTTTTGTCATCAAAGCTGCTGTGGGCCTTATAATGAGAAGATATTCAATCCCGTAATTCGTTCGAGACCATCAAAGGGAGATCATGGCTTCAACTAATTCTACGGCTACGGCCAAAACGCACGTCTCATTAAAGCTTCCCACCTACCTTCTGGAAAGCATCGACGCTCATGCTGAACGCGAGAGCATCTCACGTACCGAGGCGTTCGTCTTCTACCTCCAGACCGGTCTCGATATCGCAGATGTCAAAGCGGACGAGCCTAGCAAGGATGAGAGCATGCTCATGAGCATCCAGGAAGACCTTGCCGAGATCAAGGCTTTGCTCCAACAAGGCGCAGGACAAGCTATTCCTGCACAAGCCGTCGCTGAAGCGGTCGCACCTGCGGTCGAGGCAACTTCCATCTTCACCTCAGAAGAAGCGGCTGAATCCGAAGCGTACGCTGAAGAGAACTTCATGGGTTCCGATGCCGTATCCGAAGAAACTGCAGGCGACGAACCTGAAGCAGAGCTAGAAGAAGCTGAGGAAGCTTCCAACGAAGAAGCAACTAGCGCCTATAGTGCTGAAGAGCGCGCAGAGGCTGAAGCAGAAGCTGAAGAAGACTACACCACCTCCGATGCTATCTCGGAAGAAGCATTCTCTGCTCCTGAAGCAGACGACGAGCCCAAGAGCGAAGAAGCGGACGAAGACGACGAAGTCGAGATCGCTGAAGAAGCGAGCATGTTCTCCACTTCCGATGCAGTTGAAGAAGAATCTACGAGCTCCGTGTTCTCGCTCTACGCAAGCGGAGACTCTGAAGGGTATACCGAGATCAAACCGGTCGAGAGCATGGACGACTTCACCACTTCTGACGCGGTAGCTATTGAAGAGGTCGAAAGCGACGACGAAGACGAAGATAGTCTCATTGAAGAAGCGAGCATGTTCTCCGCTTCCGACGCTGAAGAGGAAGACCCTCAGGAGATGAGCAGCTTCTACTCTTTCACCTCGAGCAATGACGACGAGAACGACTTCGACACAGAAGATGCTGACGAGGATGAAGACTTCGACGAAGACGAAGACGACGCTTCTGATGAAGATGAGACGATCGAGGAATCTTATGACTTCGACACTTCCGATGCCGTCGACTATGAAGAGGTCGAAAGCGAGATCGATCCGTGCGACGAAGCACTTTCCTACAAGAAGCTCGAGAAGGCGGTCGCGAAGGCTTCCAAGCAGATCGACTTCATCGAGAAAGTATGGCTCTTCGGGCCTGCGGCGAATGAAGAAGAGATCACCGCGCCCGTCCTCGATCTGTGCGTGAAGACCGAAGACGATAAGAAGCTGAAGTCTAAGCACCTCGATCCCTACATCGCCGCTATCGAAGAGAAGACTGGCAAGATCGTGAACGTCGTGCTTCGTCACGAGATCGAAGATAAGTCAGAGCTTCAAAACCGCGTAGAGCTCTATAAGAACTAGCGACGATTCGCATTTGCATGAGAAGAGCCGCGGCGTGGCAGCGGCTCTTCTGTTTTCTTGGAGGCAGTTTACTATTTCTTTTCAGGAATTTTTCTAACTGCTTTTTCGTACAAAGAAACGGTTTCTGAATCAAGAGTGCCGAATTCATTAGAAAAGGTTTGCAAGCTGCCGCTTGGGTTTGTTGCTAAACGCGCAAAATCACTATAGCTTTCATAAAGTTCCTCAAGCGCATCAAATGCTTTTTCGCAACCTGCAGGAGGATTCTCAAGTCGCTTCATCGAAGCGTCGATATCATCTCGCTCGCTCTCGACCATGGCAACAGTGGTTATTACTGCAGAATCACTGAAGTAATTCGCTAAGGCTGTATTGAAATCGGTAGCATAGTATTTCTGATACTTTTCGTCCCAATCTCCAATGTTCTTATCCCAAATTGCAGAATTCCAAATTTGCTTTACGTCATTACCTAATGTTTCACACTCTGCAGCAGAAGACAAGATCATAGATGCTGTCGCGTTCAGATCATCAACATAGCTATTGTATGTGTTTCGTTCATTAACGCTCATCGCGACTACGACGCCGACAACGATTACAATCACCGCAACAACTGATGCAATAATAATCGCTAACTTCTTGTTCTTCTTTTCCTTCACATCAACTGGAGGTCGTTCGTCAATACTCGCTGATGAGGATAGGCCGTTTTCTGCGTTATTCGAAGGAGTTTCTTCGCATTGGTCAACAATATTGCCCTGCAAGCACTCTCTACTTTCGTTCTCTCTCGTAGAAGAGCCTTGCAGGCTACTTACACTCTCGTTCTTTAGGCTTTCAGAGCCTTCATTGGCCTGATCGAACGGCGGTGTGCTTTCGTTTGATTTTTCTTCGGTCATTTAAACCTCCTGTGAGCTGACTAGTTTTACAGACTGTGCAATAGATCTCATAACATCTGAACTTACATTCCCAGTTAACGTCATGTACCAATGGTCTGTAAGCCATATAAGAGCATGTGACTCTAACGTTCCGTTATCATTGATCTCTTCGTAGCTGATGACAGGCAGACCTGTCTTTGTCGAAAACTCAGTAAGTTTTTGAACATCGAGGTGCTCGAAAAAGCTTTTTCGGTCATTGACCCATGTCTCTTTCGGTGAGCCAGTCAACATTGGCATTAGGACGCCCACAACATAAACTTGTTCTCCAGCCAGTTCTCCCCCGTACTGGAAAATGCCTTTTTCGGTCTCTTCGAAAGATCGAAAGCTTGAGGGTAAAGATATCCCTGCAACGCAAGTTCCAAGCTCTTTGAAATCGAGCGATTTGATCGTTATGGATTGATTGAGTGCAAGCGAGTGCGATGTGCACCCTGAAAACATGATTAGAGCTGACAGCAAAGCACAACAAAATAGAAATCGCCCTTTAGCAAACACCCTCTAACCTCCTTCTTTGCTTGTATGTTCTTATAAATGCATTTGCTTTTGCTTCTTAAATCCCTCTTTTTTGCGCTGAAAGGGTGCGAACCCCCCCCCTGAACGGTTTCTTGCTTTGTTTTTTGTCCCCAACAACAAAAAAAGACGCTGGCATTAGCCAGCGTCTAAACAAATAAAGATTTCTCTTTAAATTACTGCTCGGAAACGGCATCGGATGTGTCGAAATCTTCCTCGGCGATCTCGACTGCCTTGGTGTCGTCTTCGTCCCACTCGCCCTTCAGCGCTGCGGCAGGATCGAGCGTACCCTCGATATCGAGCTCGAGCTTCAAGCCTTCCATGAAGTTCGGTGCCGGACCGATGTAGACGATGTCCTTATTGATGCCGTTCTCGTCATAGATATAACCGAATGCGTACGCCTCGGGAGCACCGGGCAGGCCACCTTCAGCGATGATGCAGTCCTTCGTGCCTTCTTCGGTATCGAGATAGCCGTCGTAGCAGAACGCATACGCGGTCGCACCGCGCGCACCTTCCACTTCACGACGAGCGAGCGAGAAGCACGTTTCTGCATCGTCGCCTGGATGAGTCTCGATGAAGAGGTTCTCCTTGACGGCCAAGCCTGTGAACGGAATGATCTCTTCGCCAGCCTCCATCTTGGACACTGCTTCGTTCAGCACGGCCTGAACGACGGTCTTCAGTTCATCGGTGATCTCGCCCTGAGGCTCGTTGTTGGTAGGATCGATCATTCTATCTGCCATAAGTGAACCTTTCTCTCTTCCCTCAAAAGTGTAGCGTTCTATCGCAGCACGACGCTGGGGAAACGGCGAGGGGCCGTGCGGAAATACTTCTTATTCTGATACCCCAACAACATGCAAACATTCAGTCCACGTTCGTCGCTCATATCGAAATACGTGCGGGCCGCAGGACATGAGTCGACCACGCGGCGCAGGTACCCATCGTACAGAACGCCGATTCCGAGCGTATGGGCGACCATTTCGATCGCACCCGCCGCAAGCCCGGCATCGAGCGGATCGGGGGTTTCGATGAACAAGACAGCTGGCGCATTGCGAAAGAGATAATCGTCCGCAGGATCCTTTCGGCGACGATCGATGAAACGACCGAGCGTTTCAGCAGGGATGGGCATGATGCGATCCGTCTCGTATACATCTTCTAGATACGACCACACCAACTCTTTGAATTCTGGCAAGCTATCTTGGATGAAATCGAAACGACACATCTGCGCATTCTTCGCAGTGGGCGTATGTCCACCTGCCTCCATGAGCAGATGAAGGTGCTCCATCGAGATGGGCTCATCCTTGAAATCGCGAATGCTGCGACGGAATTTGATGCTGTTGATGAGGTTCTCGGTAGGAAGGTCGAACGTCTTCGCGTCGTACTCTACGGGAACATCGGCATAACAGGGCAAACTAGGCGCACCTTCGGGGCAGATCGCCACGCAATGTCCGCACTTCATACACTCCGAGAGCGCATGGGCTTTCCCTTCGCGTAGCTCCAGGTTGAACTGGATGCAATCGTTCACGCACTTGCCGCATCCCGTGCATCGTTCTTGATCGATGATAACGTCGGTAATGATCGCCATAAGATCAGCCAGCTTTCGTCGAATTCCGCTTCAGAACTCCATTATCACGCATGTGTGCCCACGTTTTCATGAAAGCAGCGAGTTGAAAGAAAACTGAGATTTCGCACTCCGCCTACTGAGCACGATCATAAAAGGATCGATGCCCGGTGGAGCATCAATGAAGATCCTTCGAAGCTGATGAAACAGAGCGAACCGAAGCCGGCACTCCCCAGCTCGCTCTAGTCTCCAAAAGCCATTTCGAGGATGAAAAGAAGCTCGAGCACGCTCTTGAACGTTGCCTGCTTTTGACCAGCATCCCAACGAATACGACCTTGCCATGAATGGTTATGGCGGAAGAGCACCTCAAGTTCGATGGTGGGCACGAACGATGGATCGACCTGCCTGATAGATGGCTGCAAAGCCTCTTCTTGTTGATCGAGGATGTTGTCGATCATAAGAATGAGACTCGGCAAGCTATTGAAGCGTGCAGGAGCTTTCATTCCCACGCTGTCGAGCGTACCGCGCATCGCCCCGTCGTCGAACGAATCGATCGACACGAGGAACGTGTCTGTTCCAGGTGTTGAGATATGAGGCTGTCGCATTTGTTCTCCTTTTTCCCTCTCTCATCATTACTATAACTCAAGACGCTATGATTTCGCTATGAGTTTGCATCACAATTTGAAAACAATAGAAGCCGGGGAGTCTCATGAGCACCTCCGGCTTCTTTCATTGGTATTGCATCGCATACACGATCATTCGCCTGCTCGGCTTCGATGACCGCACAATGATCCTTCGCCATTCCGAAGCGACTACTCGTCCTCTTCGACTTCGTTCAAGAATGAGTTCGCCTCTTCCAGCAACTCCGCCGCTCCTTCAGGAAGCGTAGCGTCCTTGCCGTTGTTGTCGACATCGGCGATATATTCGCCCTCTGCGTCAAGATCGATCGTGACAGTGGAACCATCGAAGATCTTACCTTCGATGATGCCCGTTGCGATACGGTCGACCACCTGGCGCTGGATGAGTCGCTTGAGCGGACGGGCGCCATACACGGGATCGTAGCCATCGATGGCCAAACGCTCCTTCGCGGCAGGCGTCACCACCAGCGTCATATGACGATCCTTCAGACGTGCTGACACATCGGCGAGCTGCAGATCCACGATCGGCTCGATGCTGGCGATGTTGAGCTCGTTGAACGTGATGATGTCGTCGATACGATTCAGGAATTCAGGCCTGAAGGTATTGCGCAGTGCATCCTGCATACGATTCGCGAACTCTGCCATGCGCTTCGCCGCCGCTTCTGGCGTCATCTTCTGCATATCCTCGACCATGTCGCCCACGGTCTCTTCAGCATCGCGCTCACGGATGAGCTGGCTGCCGATGTTGGATGTCATGATGATGATGGCATTCTTGAAGCTGACCACACGACCCTGGCCGTCAGTCAGACGACCGTCGTCGAGCACCTGCAGCAGCACGTTGAACACATCGGGGTGAGCCTTCTCGACCTCGTCGAGAAGGATGACGCTGTAGGGCTTGCGGCGCACCGCTTCGGTCAACTGACCGCCCTCGTCATAACCTACGTATCCCGGAGGCGCACCGATCAGACGCTGTACGCTGAACTTCTCCATGTACTCCGACATGTCGATGCGGATCATAGCCTTTTCGTCGTCGAAGAGGCACTCCGCCAGCGCTTTTGCGAGCTCCGTCTTGCCTACGCCCGTGGGGCCCAGGAACAAGAAGCTGCCGATGGGCTGCTCGGGATCGGAAAGACCTGCACGACTACGACGGATCGCGCCCGCGACCGCTGACACCGCATCGTCCTGACCGACCACGCGTTCATGCAGACGCTCTTCCAGATCGATGAGCTTCTCCATCTCGCCCTGCATCATCTTCGTGATCGGGATGCCCGTCCACGAAGAGACCACTTCCGCGATCTCGTCTTCGGTCACTTCCTCTTTCAGGATGGTGCCATCAGCCTGACGCGCTTCGAGCGCCTCGGTCGCCTGCTTCAACTGCTCTTGCAGTTCGGGAATACGCCCGAATCGCAGCTCGGATGCACGAGCCAGATCGCCTTCACGAGTCGCACGCTCCTCTTCGAGCTGCGCGGTCTCGATCTCGGCCTTCAGGTTCTGCACCGAAACGATGGAGTCCTTCTCGTTCTTCCATTCAGCCTTGCGCTTGTCGAGCGACTCTTGCGCTGCGGCGATATCCTTGCGCAGCTGCTCGAGACGTTCCTTGCTCGGCTCGTCGGATTCCTTCATGAGCGCCTGCTCTTCGATCTGCATCTGGGTGAGCTTGCGCTCTGCCAGGTCGACCTCTTCGGGCATCGAGTCGATCTCGATACGAAGACGGGATGCCGCCTCGTCCATGAGGTCGATCGCCTTGTCTGGCAGGAAGCGATCCGAGATATAGCGGTTCGACAGCTCGGCCGCAGCCACGATGGCCGGGTCGGTCACGCGAACACCATGATGGATCTCGTACTTCTCCTTGAGACCGCGAAGGATGGCGATAGTGTCTTCCACGGAAGGCTCGCCCACCATGACCGGCTGGAACCTGCGCTCCAGCGCCGCGTCCTTCTCGATGTACTTGCGGTATTCATCGAGCGTGGTCGCGCCGATGGCATGCAGTTCGCCTCGCGCGAGCGCCGGCTTGAGCATATTGCCCGCATCCATGGACGAATCGCCCGAAGAACCCGCACCCACGATGGTGTGCAGCTCGTCGATGAACAGGATGATCTGCCCATCAGATTCCTTCACTTCACGAAGTACCGCTTTCAGGCGGTCTTCGAATTCGCCGCGATACTTCGCGCCTGCCAGCATAGAGGGCAGGTCGAGCGCGATGAGCTCGCGATCTTGCAGCGACGAGGGAACGTCGCCTGCCACGATGCGTTGGGCCAAGCCCTCCACGATCGCGGTCTTGCCCGTGCCCGGCTCGCCGATGAGCACCGGGTTGTTCTTGGTACGACGCGACAGCACTTGGATGGTTCGGCGAATCTCTTCGTTTCGGCCGATGACCGGGTCCAGCTTGCCTTCGCGCGCAGCCTTGGTAAGGTTGTTGCCGTATTGGTCCAGCACTTCGAATTCCGTTTTCGATTGTTGATCAGTCACGCGCGTATCACCTCGCAATTCTTCATACGCATTTTCAATATCGTTCTTGTTTATTCCTGCATTGTTCAAAAGCTTACCCGCTGCATCGTTCTCTTCCGAGAGCGCGATGAGCAAATGCTCGCTCGTGGCGTACGAATCTCCCAATTTCTCTGCGATCTTCACTGCCTTATCGAGCAGTTGGACCAGCGCCATGGACGGCGCGGTCATGCCCATGATGCCGCCGCCCTCCACCTTCGGCATACGAGCGATCTCCGCATCGACCTCTTCGCGCAGCATGTTCGGTTCCGCACCGATGCGCTTGATGATCGAGCTGATGTTGTGCTCGCCCGAAGAGAGCAGCGCTGCCAGCATATGTATCGGTTCCACCATGGCAGATTTCGCATCTCCTGCGATGCTCATAGCGGACTGCAGAGCTTCTTGGGCAGAAAGCGCCAGTTTTTCTAACATCTTCTGTAGATCCATGAAGCTTTTCCTTTCATTTCATGCGAGCCTTCGCGGCTCGCTTCGTCGCAGACGCGAACAGCGCCTGCTTCATCTCGTCGCTCATCGAAACGCTCTCGCCTTCCGATCGAGCGTTCGTGCGCGTTAGCGGATGCGCCTGAGCTCCAGCGATGTGGAGTGCGCCACTAACGTGCTCACCTGTTCGTAGGTCTCCAGTTCATGGACGCGATCGGCCAAACGACGCACCCGCTTATGCAGGTCGTCGATCTCCGCGTCACGTTCGTCCAAACGACCCTGAAGATCCAGGATGCGAATGACGCCCGCGAGGTTGATGCCCTCGCTCGTCAATTCATTGATGAGCTGCAGTCGTTCGATGTCCGCCTGCGAATACATGCGCGTGTTGCCGCGCGTACGCTGCGGATTGACCAAACCCTTCTGCTCGTAGATGCGCAAGGTTTGCGGATGAACGCCAGCAAGCTCAGCCGCTACACCGATCATGTACAGCGGACGATTTCGATCGTTCATCACGCTTACCCCCTCACGCTCTCAGGAGTGGCTGCCTTGAATGCCTCGAGCGCAGCCTTTTGCTCATCGTTCAATTCGGTCGGGATCTTCACTTCGATCTCGACCTTGAGGTCTCCGTTACCCGAAGCGTTCTTGCCCAAGCGAGGAGCTCCTTGGCCCTTCAACGTGAGCACCGCGCCGTCCTGCGTTCCCGCCGGGATGCGCAGACGCACCTTCTTGCCTTCAGGCGTGGGTACTACCACTTGCGCACCCAATGCTGCCTCGTCGATGCTGACGGGTAGTTTCATGACCACGTTCGCACCGTCGCGACTGAAGGTCTTATCGGGAGCGATCTTGATGGTGACCAGCAAGTCTCCTGCTGCACCACCATTCAAGCCCGGTTGACCCTTGCCCTTCAGACGGACACGGCCACCTTCCATGGCACCTGCGGGAACCTTGATGGTGAGCGTTTCCTTCTCCTGCGTTTCAGGATTGGAGATGCGCACCTTCTTCTCGGCTCCCTTGAAGGCTTCGTCGAACGTGACGGTCAGGCTGACCTTCTTATCCGCACCGTTCTGAGGCTGCGGTTGACGGCCGCCGCCGAAGTTCCAATCGCTTCCGAAGGCACCTTCACCATGACGCAAGCTCTCTAAGATGTCGGCCCAGTCGATGCCGCCACCGCCGAACGGGTTGCCTCCGCCTGAGGTGGTGTAGGTGTACTGACCTCCACCGAACGGATTTCCGCCACCGAAGGGGTTGCCGCCCTGGAACGGGATCTGGTTCTCGTTCGCGGTGCCGTACTGGTCGTACATCTCGCGTTTCTTATCGTCAGAGAGCACTTCGTAAGCTTCGTTTATCTCTTTAAGCTTCTCTTCGTCGCCGCCCACATCGGGGTGGTTCTCGCGAGCGAGCTTACGATAGGCTTTCTTGATCTCACTAGCAGTTGCGCTTCGTGGAACGCCTAGCGTCTTGTAGTAATCGGGTGTGGATGCCATTCGTTCCACCTCTCTTTCTTTTCTTCATCGACGTGAAACAGGCGGACCTGTGAGACCCGCCTGCTATAAGAACTCATCTATTCGTTCTCGTCGTCTTCGTCGGTTTCACGTTTCGGTCCACCAACGGCTACCGTTACCATGGCTGGCCTGATGACCTTGTTGCCCATACGGTACCCCTTCTGGTAAACCTGCTCCACGGTCTCGTCGGGGACCGCAGGGTTGTCGACCGTCGCAACGGCCTGAGCTTCAAGTGCTTCGTAGGGTTGCCCCACCGGATCGATGACCACGACCCCTTCTTTCACCAGCACTTCATTGAGCTTGTTATGTACGGCGATCACGCCACCGAGCAAACCTTCTTCGCCGTTTTCCGTAGCGTAGTCGATGGTTCGCTCGAAATCGTCGAGCACCGGGATGATGTCTTCGACGAGCTTTTCCGTTGCGCGAAGCTTTTCCTCTTCACGCTGTTCCTTCATGCGACGGCGGTACGTGTCCCATTCCGCATGAAGCCTAAGGTATTTGTTCTGCCATTCGGCCGCTTCAGCTTTCGCAGCCGCGACCTCATCCTCGGCTGAAAGTTCTTCAGAGGCCTCCTCCCCCATTTCGGGGGAGTCGGTCTCTTCTACGATCTCAGCATCGACGACTTCAGCTTCCGGATCTGTTTCAGTGGCAGGAACTTCTACCTCTTCATCAGATGTACGGTTCGTCATGACTAGTTGTCCTTGTTCTCGTCTTCGTCGACGACCTCGAAATCAGCTTCGATGGTGTCTTCCGCAGGGGTGCTCTCTGCCGTTTCAGCAGCTGCACCTGCCTGAGCGCCTTCAGTGCTGTAGACCACTTCCGCGAGCTTGTAGCCGACCTGCTGGAGGTTCTCGGTCTCGGACTTGATGGCCTCGAGATCGGTGCCCTCGAGCGCGGTACGCGCTGCCGCGATGGCATCTTCAGCCTGCTTCTTCATGTCGTCTCCGACCTTATCAGAGATTTCCGCCAGCGTGGTCTCGGTCGCATTGATGAGCGAATCGCAGTTGTTGCGAATCTCGACCTCTTGCTTACGCGCAGCATCTTCCTCTGCGTGAATCTCCGCGTCCTTCACCATACGATCGACTTCGTCATCGGTGAGCGCGGTCGAACCAGAGATGGTGATCTGCTGCTGCTTGCCCGTGCCCAGGTCCTTCGCGGAAACGTTCACGATGCCGTTAGCGTCGATGTCGAACGTGACCTCGATCTGAGGCATGCCACGACGTGCTGCGGGGATGCCGGTGAGCTGGAACTTACCGAGCGTCTTGTTGCCCGCTGCCATCTCGCGCTCGCCCTGGAGAACATGGATCTCTACCGACGTCTGGTTATCTGCCGCGGTGGAGTAGATCTCGGTCTTGCGCGTCGGAATGGTGGTGTTGCGCTCGATCATCTTGGTCATGACGCCACCCATGGTCTCGACACCCAGCGAAAGCGGGGTAACGTCGAGCAGCAGGATGCCTTCGACATCGCCAGCCAGAACGCCGCCCTGAACAGCTGCGCCCATCGCGACGACCTCGTCCGGGTTCACGGACATGTTCGGCTTCTTGCCGGTCATCTTCTCGACCAGTTCCTGCACAGCAGGCATACGGGTCGAACCGCCGACCAGGATGACCTCATCCACGTCGCCCGTCTTCAGGTCTGCGTCCTTCAGTGCCTGCTCGACTGGCTTCTTGCAGCGATCGAGCAGATCCTTCGTGATGCGCTCGAACTCTGCGCGAGTGAGCGTGTAGTCAAGGTGCAACGGACCAGCTTCGCCTGCAGAGATGAACGGCAGGTTGATGTTGGTCTGCGTGGTGGAAGACAGTTCCATCTTCGCCTTTTCAGCAGCTTCCTTCAGGCGCTGCATCGCCATCTTATCCTTGCGCAGATCGATGCCGTTGTCCGCCTGGAACTTGTCTGCGATCCAGTCGATGATGCGCTGATCCCAGTCGTCGCCACCAAGGTGGTTATCGCCTGCGGTCGAGCAAACTTCGAACACGCCATCGCCAAGCTCGAGAACGGAAACGTCGAAGGTACCGCCACCAAGGTCGAATACCAGGACCTTCTCGTCCTTGTTGGTCTTATCCAAGCCATAAGCGAGCGCGGCTGCCGTAGGCTCGTTGATGATACGCATGACCTCGAGGCCAGCGATCTTGCCTGCGTCCTTCGTCGCCTGACGCTGTGCGTCGTTAAAGTAAGCAGGAACCGTGATGACCGCCTGCGTGATAGGCTCGCCCACGCGCTTTTCAGCGTCGGACTTGATCTTCTGCAGGACCATCGCGGAGATCTCTTCCGGCATGTAATCGTGGCCATCGATGTCCACGACCGCACGACCGCCGTTACCATTCTTCACGTTGTAGGCGACGGTCTTCTGCTCCTCGCCCGTTTCGCCATAGGAACGGCCGATGAAGCGCTTCACGGAAGCAACAGTGTTTTCAGGATTGGTGACCGCCTTGTTCTTAGCAGCTTTGCCAACGGTGCGTTCGCCGTCTTTGCCGAAACCAACGACCGATGGGGTAGTGCGATCGCCTTCAGCGTTCACCAAAATCTCAGGCTCCGAACCTTCCATGACCGCCATTGCGGAATTGGTAGTGCCCAAGTCGATACCGATAATCTTTGACATTTGTATATCCTTTCAATTGAGACCCGTTTTACCGAACCCATTATTACCCATAAGTAAGTGGAGCCCTATTATGTAAGCTCCAACGCTTGACATAATATAATCTAAGTGTGTTGTTGTAAAGTTTTATGCGTTGCGAATTTTGATATTTGACCATTATTCGCATTTTCGCAGTTCAAAGGCTTCCGGTCAGAATAAAAAAGGAGACGAACTAACGTTCGCCTCCATAATTCACACATAACTGATTCGGTCATGCTGGGATATCAGATTCCTGCTATCCCATCCTTTGAACGAGCTGTGCAACTTCTACAACGCACACCCGATCCGCCATGTCAAACGAACTGAACCTATAGTAGAACCGCTCGTCCAGCACTTTTGGGTTTTGTTGCGCGTTTGAAAAGTTACTTGCCAAAAGGTTACTTAGTCTTCGACGATCTCCGGGATCGCGCCCATCGGGCAGCTTTCAACGCAGTCGCCACAAGCGATGCAGGAATCCTCATTGATAACAGCTACGACGCCGTCCACCACTTCGAGCACCTCTTGAGGGCAGTCGTCAACGCAAATGCCGCAGCCAATACATTCTTCTTCCAGAATAACTGGATGTGCCATCGTGTACCTCTTCTCCTCGGTATTAGTTAAAAAACTAGATCGGGGCGAAAACCCCTCTGTAGGAAAATACCACGGATAGCTTTCGATGCAACCCGCTTACACATTCTTTCTGTAAGCGGTTTGCGCTTTTGCGGGCCTAAACAGCGTCTTCGGGGACTGAAGAAACGCTCGAGGGGGGTTCAGGGGTGGTGCCTACCTGACCGATGCCCAGGTGCACTTCCCATCCGTTATCGATATCGTGCACTTCCATGTAGCTATCCGAGTTGTTCGCATAACTGGTAAGGTCTTCCAGCGTGTCCTTGCTGTCCGTCGTTACGATGATATCTTTATCGCCCGTGCCCGCGATCGCTTCGATGCTGGTGATGAGCTCTGCGCTGGGCATACCGAATGCGTCTATACGTGCCATCGTTCTTCCTTTCTCGCTGCCAATATCTTCTACGAGTTCATTATCGTAGTTTTACCGCTTTGTGCAGCAGGTTCGTGCAGAAAGTTAACTAACCGTTACGACCTACATAAAAGAACTCCCCGCCGAAAAGGGCAGGGAGTTCGATGGTTGCCTTGATTCGTGGCGAAGCGCTAAAGCGCCTTTTCGTTCAACAAATGCGGGGAAGCTGTTCGCCCACGAGCATGTCCATGATGCGCAAAGAGCCAAACCCTGTGCGCAGCGATACGCGCGAATCACGGTTCTCGGGCTTTTCGACCACGTCGCCGATGATGGCCGCATCCTTCCCGTACTTGTTCGCCTGCATGGCGGCCAGTGCTGCATCGGCTTGATCGGCCGGAACCACGCAGACCATCTTGCCTTCGTTGGCCACCTGGAAGATATCGTAGCCCAGCATCTCGCACGCACCGCGCACCGCATCCTTCACGGGCACCGCGTCTTCTTCGACGATGAAATCGACCTGAGACTGATCGGCAAGTTCGTTCAACGTGGAAGCGAGACCGCCACGCGTCGGGTCGCGGAAACAACGAGTATCGGGAGCTGCTGCCAGTACCTCTTGGATGAGGTGGTTGAGCGGCGCGGCGTCCGTTTGCAAGTCTGCCTGGAAACCCAGCTCTTCGCGACAACTCATGATGGTGATGCCGTGATCACCGAGCGTACCTGTCACCAGGATCTTATCCCCCGGTTTGCAATAGGCACCCGACAGATCGACACCTTCGGGGATGAAGCCGACACCTGAGGTGTTGATGAAGACGCCATCGCCATGACCACGATTGACCACCTTGGTGTCGCCCGTCACGATGCGCACGCCTGCTTCTTTGGCCACTTCAGCCATGCTGGCGCAGATGCGCTTGAGGTCTTCCATGGGGTAACCCTCTTCGAGGACGAACCCGCAACTGAGATATTGAGGGATCGCGCCGCTGGTCGCCACATCGTTCACCGTGCCGCACACGGCCAAACGACCGATATCGCCACCGGGGAAGAATTGAGGCGTGACCACGAAGCTGTCGGTCGAGAATGCGATGCGTCCGCTTTTAGGGGCTGCAAGGCACGCGGCGTCGTCGCCCGTCAGCAGTTCTTCCCCCGCATACGCTTCGAAGAAGACCTGGTCGATGATGCGTTTCATCATCGAGCCACCGCTTCCGTGTCCAAGAAGTACCGTTTCGTCCATATTCGTTCCCTAGATGAATGCGCCTGTAGTGGTCATGACCAAACGACCGGTCTTGACGCCCTTGGTTCCCAGGATGAGGTTCGCCACATCCTGCACTTCGCCGGTCTCCCCTTTCAGGATGATGACCTCGAGGCAATTATCCTCGTCAACATGCACATGCGTCGAGGTGATGATGTGTTCGAGATAGTGATGCTGGATGTAATGCAGCTTCTCCTGCAGGTCGCTGGCATGATGGTCGTAGACGATCGTGAGCGTTCCCATCACGATACGGCCTGGGGTCGCGCATTCGCCCTCGACCAGCGCATCGCGTACCAGATCGCGAATGACCTCGCTGCGATTCTTCGCCAAGCCGCGACGTGCGACCAGATGATCGAACTTGATAAGAAGGTCTTCCGGCATCGCTACCGAAAAACGCATCAGATCACTGCTCATCGAGTCCCCCTCCGTTCGCGTTAAACGAGGTTGACCGTGACGCCAGGTGCAGCGCTCGCATCCTTGTCGACCGCATCTTGTGCGTCGGTCAGGAGCGCGCGTGCTTCATCCATCAGACCCTGCACTTCTTTGAGCACGGCAGCGGTCTTCTCATATCCGTTATCGTCAGCCTTGTGATAGAGCTTGTGCGTCCAGCGGCGATTGAGCGCCACTTGGTCGTCCATCTGCTCGAGCATCATCTTGAATTGATCGGTGTTCACTCCATTGGTACACATAGCTTGGTTCCTATCTCTTCATGAAGAGTCGCACGGACACGAGGTCCCGCGGCTGTGCTGATGTGTGGTGAAGCTTTGAAAGCTGTTTGTATTATGAGCCTGCAAATGAGAGGCGCGGGGTCTCATTTTTACTAGCGGTGTGAATTTCACTGTAATTAGTGTTAACGAACACAAGAACGACACATACTGAAGCCTATGAGTCGACCCGCTTCCCTGTTCGCGCTTCGCGCTCATGCGGTCGCTGCTCTGTACTTCATACAGAATAAGACAGTACAGAGAGTCGCTCTACGGCTTCGGTATGTGTCGTTCTTTCGTGGCGTTAGGACGATTACGCGTTATACCCGTTCGGATTCTGGCTCTGCCAGTTCCACGTGTCCGCGCACATGCGCGCGAGGTCATATTCGGCGACCCAACCGAGCTCTTGAGCAGCCTTATCGCATGCTGCGTAGTTCTCGGCGATGTCGCCCGGCCTGCGCTCGACGATCTTGTAGGCAAGTTCTTTGCCGCACGCTTGCTCGAACGCCTTGATGACCTCGAGCACGCTCGAGCCCGTGCCCGTGCCCAGGTTGAACACCGCTACACCGCTGCGCGTACCATCCGCAGCGACCGGGCCTTCGATACTGCCAAGGCCGATCGCCTTGCCACTGCCGACCTTGCCACCCATGTAATCAAGCGCCTTCACGTGGCCGCGGGCAAGATCGACCACGTGAATGTAGTCGCGCACGCCCGTGCCATCGGGGGTGGGATAGTCGTCGCCGAACACCTGGATGCATTCGAGCTTACCCGTGGCCACCTGCGCCACGTAGGGAAGCAGGTTGTTCGGGATGCCTTTGGGGTCTTCGCCGATCATGCCGCTTTCGTGGGCACCGATCGGATTGAAGTAACGTAGCAGCACAACGTTCCATTCGTCGTCCGCGCGATACAGATCGGTGAGGATGCGCTCGAGCATGGCCTTGGTCTCGCCATAGGGGTTCGTTGCCTCGTGCAGCGGACAGGCTTCGGTGATGGGGATCATTTCCGGATCGCCGTACACGGTCGCGCTGGACGAGAAGATGATGTTCTTCACATCGTGGTCGCGCGCCACATCGAAGAGGACGAGCGATCCCGTCACATTGTTCCAGTAGTATTCGAGCGGCTTCTGAGTACTCTCGCCCACCGCTTTGTAGCCTGCGAAATGGATGATGGCATCGATATCGTGCGCAGCGAAGACCTTCTCGAGACCTTCGCGATCGAGGATGTTCACCTGATAGAACGTGAGGTGGTCAGCCCTTCCGGTGATCTGACCGATACGACGGATGGCCTCTTCGCTGGAGTTCGAAAGATCGTCCACCACCACTACGTCGTAGCCTTTTTCGAGCAGTTCGACGCACGTGTGGCTGCCGATGAAGCCCGCGCCTCCCGTTACGAGAATGGTCTGCTGATCGGGAGCGGTCGCTAGAGACTTGTTCGCCATGTGGTGCCTTTCGTTCGGTTCGTTCCTTATTATAGTGACTTGGATTTCCGCGCTCGCTAGAGGTCGTTCACGCGGGCGAGCAATTCCTTGAAGAGCGCCCAAGCCCTCTGTTTGCGCTCGTCAGTCTGGAGCATGCGGTTGAAATCGACGAAGGCACAACACGGGCGCCCGAGGATCGAATCGCATGCTTCGAGCTTGACCGGCTGATTGTAGGCGCGCGAGAGCACTTCGGCCGCTCGTTGATCGAGCACGACCAAACACAGCGGGTCGATCGATTCGACGAGTTGCATGAGATCGGCGGGATCGAGCGAAGTGCTTTCGGATGCATCGTCGCTCTTCGCGTTCGTGGTGACCCAGATCATTTGCTGTGAAGTGAAACCACCGCGCTGCGCGGTCGCCTCCAGCGCCTTTCGTTCAGGCTCGATCGGCCGATCGCTCGAAACGACGCAGAAGAGTGCATTCAAGCTACCTTCGTAGAAGTTGGTGAGATTCGCGCACGCGGTGGCGCGCTGGCGTTCGTAGATCGATGCCGCATTGGCAGCAGGATTCGCGATCGACTGACCGGTCATACGCCGCGCATCCTAGAGGCCTGCGAGCGGAAGCATGTCCGCCGGCGTATCGAGGACGTATTCGGGCTGCGCGCTGAGCAATCGTTCATGAGGTTGGTAGCCCCACATGACCGCCACACCCTTCATGCCCGCATTATGCGCTGCTTGGATATCGCTTGCAGAATCGCCGAAGAAGAGCGCCTCGCTCGGGTCGACACCAAGCTCTTTCGCGCACAAGAGCAGTCCTGTGGGATCTGGCTTGCGCGGGATGCTTTCGGATTCGCCATGCGCCACTTCGATGAGGCCCGGGAAGAACCGATCGCGCACATCGATGACGCCCTGCTCGAACTTGTTCGACATGATGGCGAGCCCCACGCCCACATCCTTCGCTTTCTGCAGCACCTCGTTCATGCCATCGAATTCGGTGGTGTAGAGGATGCCGAACTCGTGATAGTTATCTTTGAAGCGCTTAAAGGTGCGCTCGAATTGTTCTTGGGTCGCATCGGCTGGAACCGCTTGGCTGATGAGCGATGCTGCACCATCGCCGATATAGGTGAGGATCTGTTCGGGCGTATGCGTCGGGAAGCCCTCTTCCTCGAGCGCCTTGTTCGTCACATTCACCAGATCGGGGAGCGTATTCAGAAGCGTACCGTCCAGATCGAAGATGAATGCTTTGTAAGCGTGCTGTTCGTTCATGGGTTTCATTCTAGCAGCTATCGCCACACTGCCCTTTTCTTTCCCATAAGCTGCATGATATAATCGGGTTGTATTACATGTATTACAAATGGGGTGAGAGACATGGACGCCATTCTTACCGTGCGACTCGACAAAGACCTAAAGATGCGGGCATCTCAGATCATGGAAAAAGAAGGTCTCACCCCTTCGCAAGCAGTACGGAAATTGTTCGAAGACACCGTTAAGAACGATGCGCTTCCTTTTCAGGAAGAGCGCCACGAGGGTCGCGATCTTGCAAGCCGCGTCAGGGCGTTCGATGCATGCCGCGCTGCAGAGCCGATCGATATGACCGATGAGGAATTGAGAGCAGAAAGGTTCGCTGAGCGCCATGGATCTGATGCTTGATACCAACATCGTGCTCGATCACATAGCGAATCGAAAGCCATTCGCAGAGCTTTCGCGACGCGTTTGCTTGCTCGGCATTACGGGAGAGGCGACCGCGTATATCTCTGCCAACATGATCACTGACATCATCTATCTTTTGCGAAAGACCCATGGCAGTCTTGAGGCACAGCGCATCGTCGAAGAGGATCTTGATTTCCTGCAGGTGGTCGGTGTTTCATCTGCTGATATCGCGAAAGCGCTCAGCATGAAATGGAACGACTTCGAAGATTGTTTGGTCGCATGCTGCGCTCAGAAGATCGGCGCGGACTTCATCATCACACGCAATTCGAAAGACTTCGCACGGTCGCCTGTTACGGCACTGACACCTGAAGAGCTTTTCGAGGAATTGGAAGCGCGTGGGATCGTTTACGAAGAAGTCGATTTTTCTTTCTGATTTTGAGGACGTTAGCCTGTCTTGATTTCAGCAACTCGAGCGATACTGCCTACACCGGCTGATCCACTCGGGCGCTATTTGGTTTGACCCGCTCTTCTTGATGCGCGAGAATCTACCGATCGATCTGAAGATCGTCGATCGAGAAGAGAACGGCATTGCCTGCCAGCGTCACGCGATCGTCCTTAATGCGACAGAACAGTTCGCCACCCCGTTTTGATGCCTGATAAGCCCTGATGTCTTTCTTTCCTAAGCGGCGCGCCCAATAGGGTGCGATATGGCAATGACCGGAACCACACACAGGATCTTCAGGCACATCGAGCTTTGGTGCGAAACTACGCGAGATGCAGTCATGCGTTCCCGCACCTGGTTCCGTTACGTGGCACAACAATCCTTCGAGATTCTTCATAGCATCAAGGTCTGGCTCGATATCGGAGACCGTCCCCGCTTCATCGAAGACGCAAAGCAGATCGCGCCCGAGGAAGGCTTTGCTCGGACGGGCGCCGAGCACACGCTCGATATCGTCAGTCACTGCGACCTCACGCAGATCGTACGCAGGGAAATCCATCTCGTATAGATCGCCCGCGCGACGAACTACCAATTCACCACTGAGCGTGTCGAAGCGAACCTCTTCGCCTTCAGCGCCCTCGTGATTCAGCAGCACGAATGCCGTTGCGAGCGTCGCGTGTCCGCACAGATCGATCTCGCCACCAGGAGTGAACCAACGCAGGTGCCACCTTCCCTGCTCTGGTACGACGAACGCCGTTTCGGAAAAGTTGTTCTCGATCGTGATGTTCATCATGAGCTGCTCGTCCGGCCAGGCACCCATCACGCAGACCGCCGCTGGATTGCCCGCGAAAAGCTTATCGGTGAACGCATCGACCACGTACTGCTTCATATCGTTTCCTTTCTTGAGGCTTTCGCCCGCCTTTTTCATTTTGGGGCTTCGCGCCCGGCTGCGCTACTGCTTAGCAACTAAGGGACGACTCGGGATTCGCAAGCTGGCGAGGCACGCGATAGCGCACAACACCACATCCAAGAGCCAGACTGCATCATAACCACCGGTCACATCGAGCAGTACACCGCCGAGCCATGCGCTGAAGAATGCTCCGATCTGGTGACAGAAGAACAGCACGCCGATGAGCGTCGCCACCTCGAAGAACTTGAACTCTCGATTCACGAGACCCGACGTGGGTGAGACCGTGGCATCGCCGGTCATACCGAGGCCCGCCGAGAAGATGACCGCGGTGGCGATGGTCTTCGGCACGAGGAAGATATAAACCAGCACCCAAATCGCACGGAAACCGTAATAGAACCCGAGCAGTCGGCCCTTATGCACGCGCGTGCTGAGCCAACCCGAAAGAAGCGCGCCAACGATGGTGAAGATGCCATAGAGCGAGAACACCCAACTGGCGGCATCGGCAGGAATGCCATAGGAAACGTACTGCGAGAACAGGTGCGTCTCGATGATGACCATATGGAACCCGCAGGTAGTGAATCCGATGATGAGCAACACGAACGTACGGTTATGCAGGGCGCGCTTGAAGAGGTCGCCCGGTTTCACGATCTGCGGTTCGTCGGATGAGGGCAGACTCGCGATCTTGTCCTTCGAGGTGACCACGAGCACGATCGGGATGAGCGCGAGGAACGGGACGAGCATGCCTGCCGCCACAAGTCCCATACCGCCTGCTTGTACGAGCCCATTCAAAACAGGCGAGAACACGAAGGAGCCCAGACCCGCAGCTGCATTGAGCATGCCCGAGATGGTCATAGCGCGCTGCTGTCCCACGAAATTGATGGACGAGGTGAGCACGAGACCGAACGAGATCGCACCAGCACCGAGGCCGAAGAGCACACCGAGCGAGACGAAGAGAGTGATCGGTCCCGTCGCGAGCGCCATACCAACAAGACTCCCTATGAAGAATGCGACCCCCAGGAGCAGCACGAAACGATTCGACTTGCGATTCGCCAAGATACCGAACGCAGGCTGGCTCGCGCCGAAGACGAGCTGCATGACCGCAACGCAGAAGCTCACGTCTTCATAAGGGATCGCGCACTGCTCGACCAAGGGCACCAAAAGGATGCCGATATCGCCACGCATGCCTGCGCCGAACCCATATAGGCAGCAGGAAACGATGCCGAAGGCAAGGAACGCGAGCCACGCTCTTGCATGAGAAGGCGTGTTGGCTTTGTCTTGTCGTGAGGTCATCGCTTCCCTTTCTGTGGGCCGAATCGTGCTTTTCGACTCCGAAGCATACGGGATGCGTTAGCATAAGTGAAACAAAGATATTTGAACTAAGTATTAGGAATGCTTATATGGATACTTCACGCTATCAGATCCTTGCACGCGTGGTCGAGCTAGGCAGTTTCTCGAAGGCCGCTGATGAATTGGGCTATACCCAATCGGCGGTGAGCCAAGCGGTCGCCGCCATCGAGAACACGATCGGCTTCAAACTGGTCGTGCGCGATCGCAGCGGGGTTCACCTCACGCCTGAGGGAAAGCTCGTCTTTCCGAGCATCGAAGGCGTGCTGAATGCTGAGCGCCTCGTTGAAGAAAAAGTGGCAGAGATCGCAGGGCTCGAGCGCGGAACCGTGCGCATGGGCACCATCGCTTCCATTTCCGAGCAATGGCTACCCGAAGTGATCGCACGTTTCCAGGAGCGGTGGCCTGCGGTCGAATTCGTCATCCATCAGGGCGATTACGATCTTATTCCCGAATGGATCCGCGAAGGGCGCGTCGACTTCGGATTCGTGAACCCTGCTGCCGTACAAGGGCTGAAAACGCAGGTGATAACCGATGGCGCGATGTGCGCTGTGCTTCCGCCTAGCCACCCGCTCGCCAAGCTCGATACGGTGCCGCTCGAAGCGCTCGCGAAAGAACCGTTCATCTTGCTCGAAGAGGGCGGCTACTACGAACCGCTCGAGGCATTCAAGGCATGCGGGCTCAAGCCCGACGTGCGCTTCACAATCCATGACGACTTCGCCATCATGGCCATGGTCGAACAGGGCCTTGGCGTAAGCATCCTTGCCGAACTGATCATGGAGCGCTGTGGATGGAACGTGGTCACGCGCCCTTGCGATCCGCCCGTCTCACGCACGATCGCGCTCGCTTGGAAGGACGACGCGAGCGTACCCATCGCCAGCAGACGGTTCATGGATATGGTGGCCGAGCTGTGCGAATGAGCACCGCAGCGGATCTCGGCAGCTCGATCGAAGATCCCTACAAGGGCTAGACCGATCATACGTTAGTCCATCTCCCATGAAGAAAAAGGCCGAGCGACTACCCGGCCTTTCGTGTTTCCAAGGAGCGATCCTGCGTTCTACCAGGTGCGCGATGCCATAGCGCGGAACTGCGCGGTGGTAGGAACGTGCGAGTTCATGCCGCCGTCGACCGTGACGACCTGACCGGTGAAGTAGCTGCTCTCATCGCCTGCCAAATAGACGCACATCGCAGCGATGTCCTCCGGCGCGCCATAACGGGTCACGTCGATGTTGTCGAGGAAGATATCCTTCAGTGCCTGCGGGACCCTCGCTTCATTCTGCGGCGTGACGATGAGGCCAGGGCGCACGCAGTTGCAACGAATGTTCTGTTTGCCGTACTGGATCGCGGTGTACTTCGTGAGCATATCGACGCCCGCTTTCGCGCATGCATACGCCGTGGTGCCCAGGTCGCCACCGCACGAGGCCATCGAACCGATGTTGATGATCGAGCCGCCGCCGTTCTCCTGCATATAGGGGAGCACGGTCTTGATGCAGTAGAAGGTCGAACGAATGTCGCTCGCGAACACCGCGTCCCAATCTTCGAGCGAGATCTCGTCCACGCGACCGTCCTTCAGCGCCATGCCCGCTGCATTGTTCACGAGCACGTCGATCTTGCCCCACTTGGCAACGACATCAGCGAACAGCGTGTCCACGGTTTCGGGCTGCGTAAGATCCATGGTGTGGAAGAATGCTTCGCCACCTGCAGATTCGATCGCGTCGACCACTGCCTGGCCACGCTCTACATTGCGGCCGCATACGACGACCTTCGCTCCTTCTGCGCCGAACATCTTCGCGATGCCCGTTCCGATTCCACTCGTGGAGCCCGTTACGATCGCAACTTTATCCTTCAAACGATCCATTCCAAATTCTCCTTGTCGATTGAGCTGGGATTTTCATATACCAGTGTCATTCTAGCGCAACATGGATAACCCATCGTTCTGATAGGAAAAGAACTATCGACGAGGCATGCGACCGAATCCGAATGGCGACGCGGGGCGCGAACGACGTGGGCGGCGAGGCGTCTCTTCCTCCCACTTCTGCTCGAGCGATTCAGCAAGGCGTGTGAGGTATTCTTCCAAGTTCGCCTTTTCATCGTCGGCCAAGCAATCGAAGAAATCGATGTTCGGATCCGCGTCGGGAACTGCATCTGCTGCAGCACGGCCTTCTTCGGTCAGTTCCACGATCTGCTTACGGCGGTCCTCGGGCGACGGTGTGCGCGTGATGTAGCCTTTCGCCTCCAGCTTCGAGAGCAATTCCGCCAGCGATTGTTGACGCATATCCAGAACCTCCATCAGATCCTTCTGGCTGATGGGGTCCTTCACCAGGGAAAGCGCCTTCAGGACACGACCCTGTCCGCGCGACGCATCTCGACCACGCGCCATGCGGTCGCCGAACTGCGCGTGCATGTAGCGCATCGCCAGCACTTGCAAGCGCTCGAGTCGATGCCACAGTCGATGATCGATGTTGTCGAGGTCCTCGATCTCTTTCACGGTCGCTTTCCTTTCGAAGATATTGTCTTTTCTCATTCTAATCGCTTCTTTCGCATCGGTCAGGTTTTCGTTCGTTATCGTTTAGATCATGCCACTGCTTGCGGAAGAGCAGAGGTCGTGCCTGATAAAAGGGAACTTTTCCATGTGCGATCTCTGGGAAGCCGTGTGATCCGACAACAACATGCAAGGTGGGCATGGCGCGCAAGGTGGAGTATAATCGGTCACACGCGGGCGTCGTATAATGGTTATTACGGCGGCTTCCCAAGCCACTCACGCGGGTTCGATTCCCGTCGCCCGCTCCAAAGAGCGCACGAACGTCACCTCTTCAGGTGGCGTTCTTCTTTTGTGGACATCCTTATGTTCATCGGCCTGCTCGAGATCGAGATGGCCGAACACCTTCACTGAGGACGAGACAAGAGCGATTCGGGAACATCTCTCCTACGCGCTTCCGGGTCGGAAATTACGCTTCTGTAAGCGCGCGAACATACCCTTTTCGATATGATGGATGAAAGGAGGATACCCATGCACGTTCTACTGGTCGAAGACGATACCGCTATCGTTTCAGCACTACGCGATGTGCTGGAGAGCGAAGGCTATGCGGTCACTTCCTTTGCAACGCAAAACGAAGCTTGCGAAGCACTCGATCGCGAGACCTTCGCGATCGCGCTCTTGGACATCACACTGGCACAAGGCAACGGATTCGCGGTATGCGCCGCTGCGCGCGACGCTGCACCTGAAATGCCCGTCATCTTCCTGACCGCTTCCGACGACGAATACTCCACGGTAGCGGGTCTCGACATGGGCGCGGTCGACTACATCGCCAAGCCCTTTCGCACTCGCGAATTGCTCTCGCGCATGCGCGTGGCGCTGCGCAAGGCGAATCCTGCTGAAACCGTTCTTGAGGTGGGCGATGTACGCCTTGACGTTTCCTCGGCCACAGTGACGAAAGCGGGCAAAGAAGTCTTCCTTTCCGCGCTCGAATATCGGTTGCTGCTCTATTTCCTTCAGCGCAAAGGGCGCTTGATCACCCGCGAGAATCTGCGCGATGCAGTGTGGGATAGTGCCGGCGAATACGTTTCCGATAACGCGCTGAACGTCTATATCAAGCGCCTGCGTCAAAAGATCGAGACCGATCCAACCGACCCCACCATCATCCTTACCGTGCGCGGGCTCGGCTACAAGGTCTCCGACGAAAGTTAGCGTATGGGCTCATGGAATACATTCATATATCAATCGCTCGCCTTCGTGATAGTGATCGCACTGGCGAGCATATGCGCCCCTGGCGAAGCGAAGCCATGGATCGTGATATGCGGCGCTGCGTGCCTTGCGCTCTTCGTTGTCTTCTCGCTGTGGCGCCATAGAGAGACCCGTCGCCTTGCGGGACAGATCGACGAAGTGCTCCATAACGGTCGCTCGATCAACCTCACCTCTTATCGTGAAGGTGATGTGGCCGTGCTCGCGAACGAGCTCGGTAAGATGGTCGCGCGCCTTTCGCGGTTGAGCGATTCCCTTTCTAAAGAGCGCAATGCGCTCGCCGATGCGCTGGCGGATATCTCCCACCAAACACGCACACCGCTCACTGCGATCGGTTTGCGCTTGCCCGCCATCGAGAACGCCGACGATCCAGCTGAACGCAAGCGCCTCGTACGCGAACTCGAATCGATGATCGAGCGTATGTCCTGGCTGCAGACCACGCTGCTGAAGATCGCGAAGGCAGATGCAGGGGCCATTCATGTCGAAGCACGAGAAGTGTTCGCTGCCGAGGCCATCCAGCGAGCGGTCCTTCCCCTGGAGCCTTCGTTCGATCTACGCGACATCACGCTCGTGCTCGAATCTGACGAGCGCGCGAGCTTCCAAGGAGATCTGCTCTGGACCGCCGAGGCTATTCAGAACATCACGAAGAATTGCATGGAACACACCCCGGCTGGCGGAACGGTGCGCATAACAGCGAACGAGAACGCGCTCGCCACCACCATCACCGTCACTGATACAGGTGCGGGATTCACAGATGACGACCTGCCGCACGTCTTCGAACGCTTCTACCGCGGCACGAACGCCAACGCACCCACACAAGAAGGATTCGGCGTCGGCCTCGCTCTCGCCCAGTCGCTCATATCCGTGCAAGGAGGTACGATCCGTGCGAGCAACGCAGCTGAGGGCGGAGCGTGCTTCCAGATCGCGTTTCCTAAGATCACCGTCTAGCCCTTCTGCTTTGACGACTCATTCATCGCGTTGTCAAGGTGACGATTCCGTAAGACAGCATTCACGCGAGCGCAAGCCGCGCCGTTCATACTCAAGATGAGGCTGAACACCAAGAGAAAGGCACTTCCCCATGGATATACTCACCGTCAGCCACCTCACCAAAGTCTACGGAACCGGCGTTGCGACCACGCGCGCGCTCGACGATGTTTCGCTTACGGTGCAGGAAGGCGAATTCGTTGCCATCGTGGGCTCATCGGGCTCAGGAAAGTCGACGTTGCTCCACTTGATCGGTGGTGTCGATCGACCCACGTCCGGAACGGTCAAAGTGAACGGCATGGACGTGTACGACCGCGACGATGAATCGCTCGCGATCTTCCGCCGTCGTGAGGTGGGCCTGGTCTACCAGTTCTACAATCTCGTTCCCGTGCTCAACGTAGTGGAGAACATCACACTACCCGTTGCGCTGGATGGGCGCGAAGTGAACGAAGAGCGTTTGAACCAGCTGCTCGATCAACTCGGTCTACGTGGGCGGGAAGGTCATTTGCCGAGCCAGCTTTCTGGCGGCCAACAACAACGCGTGGCCATCGCGCGTGCGCTCATGAACGCACCAGCGCTCGTGCTGGCTGACGAACCGACCGGCAACCTCGATACCGCGAACAGCAACGAGATCATGCGCTTGCTACGCCAGTCCAACCGCGATCATGGCCAGACCATGATCGTGATCACGCACGATGAAGAGATCGCGCTCGCGGCAGATCGGATCATCGCGATCGAGGACGGCAAGATCGTTCGGGATGAAAGGATCCGACGATGAGCGGCATGACCAACTTCACGATGCGGTCGCTGCGCGCCAATCGCGTACGCACGGTCGTCACCATGGCAGGCGTTGCACTCGCCGCTGCGCTCATCGCTGCCATCCTCATTTCGTACACCTCGCTCACCGACTTCCTCTATCGTGCCGAAGCCGCCACCCAGGGCGCTTGGATGTCGTATGCGGAAGGCGACATCTCGGACGAGTTCGCGGACGACCTCCTGAATGCGAAGGACGATTCGAACGTTACCTCGCTCGCAACGTTCTCCGATAGAGGCTATGCCCAGCTCACGAGCGAACAACAAAGCAAGATCGGGCAATATCTTTCCATCGTCGCCGCTGAAGGCGACCTCGAATCCTTGACCGCGATCGAACCCTCTGAAGGGCGCTTGCCCGAAAACGACCATGAATTGCTGCTCTTTCAAGGCTGGCAGACCCTCCAAGATGTGCAGCTTGGCGATACGATCACCTTTCAAGTCGGCACGCGTGAAGCGCTGGCCGCAGGCGATTCATTCGACTACATGACCGAGACCACGGTCTCGTTCGGTGTGGGCGATCGATTGGATTTCACGACGGGTTATCTTGAACCTGAGACCGACGGTGGGACGCTCGCCGAACATCTCGTCGATCTTCATGAAGAAACGTACACCGTGGTGGGCTTCTACGACCGCGCCAATTACGCACTGGTTTCTTCCGTAGGTACGATCGGCCTGACGCGCGGGCAGCCGGTCGCGAATGATTTCACGCGTGCTTTCATGACATTCGACCACGTCGATTCGACCGATGAAGTGCTTGAACGAACCAAGGCGCTCTTTCCGGAGAGCAACGTCGTGCTCCATAGCGCGATGCTGCGCTACATGGGCATCTCGAGCGACGCCGGCATTTGGAAGACCTTCAACAGTCTAGTGGTCATCTTGGCAGCTATCATCGCGCTGGCCTGCGTCTCGCTCATCTTCAACGCATTCAACATCTCGGTCGCAGAACGCATGAACGCATTCGGGCTGCTCTCCTCCATCGGCGCGACCCCTGGCCAGCTGCGTCGTTCGGTCCTTTTGGAAGGCCTTATCATTGCCATCGTGGGCATTCCGCTTGGTTTGATCGTAGGCCTTCTCGGGTGTGCGATAACCTTTGCGATCCTGGGTCCTGGTATCGCCGAGATCGCAGGCGGCAACATCGTTCCGTTCGAGCTGGAGCTCGATGCTGGCGTGCTCAGCATCACCGCAGTGGTCACGCTCCTCGTCGTACTCGTCTCAGCTTGGATCCCTTCGAAACGCGCAAGTCGCACGAGCATCATCGACGCACTCCGGCAGAGAAGCTCTTCGCGCGTTTCCAGAAAGGGAGCACGACGTGCCCGAAAGAACGTCTCCATCGCTACGCTTTGGCGTAGGGCAGGCATAGCGGGCAAGGTCTTCGGCATCGGCGGTACGCTCGCACGCATCAACCGCAAACGTGCAGCGTCAAAAGGACGTGCAGCGGCGTTTTCGTTGGCTATCTCCATCGTGCTGCTGATGACCGCCGGGTCGCTCAACACGTTCTTGGGAACGCTGGTCGATGCGGCTTCAGGCGGGAAGACCGTCGTGGGCGAGGTGGGCATATCGACACGCTTCGAGGGTAACGAGCCCTCCTCTTCCCCCACCACTCCGCAAGATCTGCTCGAAGAGAAGGATGCTGCTTTCGCCTCGCGCGCGCGTGCGCTCGAAGCCCTCTATGACGACCTCGCAACGACCCCGAATGCCGAAGGGGTCGGCTGGTTGCTGACCGATCGTGCTGTGGTCACGTTACCAGCAGACATGTGCGGAGCGGCGTTCGAACAGTCAAATTCCATGGATGGTGGCCTGATGGTTGATGGGAGCTACGGCACCACTGCCACCATCACGTATCTGGATGACGAAACGTTCGATCAGTACGCGCGACAGATCGGTCAAGACCCTGCAACCTACCATGACCCTGACCGACCGCGTGCTATCGCGCTTTCTCAAACCTATGGCACTGATGGAACGAAATACCAGCTCTTCGAAGTATTGAAAGCAACAGGAACGATCGAAGTGATAGCAGCGGCAACGCTGGATGATCAACCAATAGCCGAGATCGGATTCATCGAGACGGTCGGCGAAAACGGCGAGAGCATACTCGAATTCGAGCCCTATATGTTAAGCAAACGAGACACCCTGGAAGAGGCGCCGAGCGCCATGCAAGATCTCAAGATCGCACGGGTGGAGGTCGATATCGCCGCTCTGACCGAAGAAGCTCCTTTGAATACGGGAGTGGGAGATGGCAACGTCACGCTGATCGTGCCCGCATCCCTTGCCGAACAAAACTGCCTAGGCGGCGAAAGCCCGCTCTTCTACGGCTATTTCAACTCGGCCGACGGCGATCATGCAGCACTTGCAGAAGCCATCGAGCAGCGCGCGAAGGACTATTTCTCATACGAAGCACCCTACGAAGCATCCGGCGTTTCGTACAACGACTACATAGAAGAACGTGATTCGACGCAGATGCTCGCTACTATCGTGAACGTCTTCTGCCTGCTGTTCACGATCATCCTCGCACTGATCGCGATGGCCAACGTGTTCAACACGATCACGAACAGCCTGATCCTGCGCCAGCGCGAATTCGCGGTCATGCGCTCGATCGGACTTTCGCCGAAGCAATTCCGTCGCATGATCATCGATGAGTGCATGCACTTCGGCATCGCAGGACTCGTTCCCGGGCTCATCGTGTCGTTCGGCATATCGCTGCTGCTCTATCTGGCAGTAGCGCAGTCGTTGGGCGGTCTTCCTTTCGCGATTCCCTGGGGATATGTGGGGATTGCCATCCTCTTGACCGCCGCGATCATGATCGTCTCCGTGCTGTATGGTCTACACCAGAGCAAGGCGGATAACGTGGTCGAAGCGTTGCGAGCAGATAACATCTAGCTACGGTCGCACGTGAATTTCATAAGGGGCTTTCAGCCACACGTTACGGTTTACCTATAATAGTGTGGTAAGCCCCTTTGAATGAAAGGCTTACGGATCAATGGCTGAAAAAGACAACAACTCATCATCTAACCATCTCGGTCAGATGATGCTGCGCATGCAAGATTATGGCCTCGGCGATCTTGCCGATGAGCTTGCGAGCGAAGGCTCTCTCGCTCCCCTCCTCCACACCTTTCACAGCACGATGCATGAGTGGAAGCTGCTGAACGCCTACTATCGTGGTGCACTGATGGAAGTTCGCACGAAATTCGACGTGCTGAACGAGCAATTCTCCGTCGAATACGATCGCAACCCTATCGAGACCATCAAGACACGCATCAAATCGCTCGAAAGCTTGCTCGCCAAAATGGAGCGTACGAATTGTCCGATGACGCTCAAGGGCATTGAAGAAAATATCTCGGACTTCGCAGGCATTCGCGTGATCTGCTCGTTCATCGAAGATGTGTATCTGCTCGCTGAGTGCCTGGAGAACCAGGATGACGTTCATGTCCTGCGTGTGAAGGATTACATCAAGAACCCCAAGCCTAACGGATACCGAAGCTTGCACCTGATCGTCGAGGTGCCGATCTTCCTTCATGGTGAAAAACGCTGGATGAAGGTCGAGGTGCAGCTGCGCACCATCGCGATGAACTTCTGGGCGAGTCTTGAGCACAAGATGCGCTACAAGAAGGATATCGACCCCGATCTTGCTCAGCGCCTTGGTGATGATCTGCTGCTCTGTGCCGAGATCTCCAACAAGCTCGACGTGAAGATGCAAGAGGTTCGCCGCGAACTCGAGCCATTACCTGAAGACTGACGATCTTCTCTCCAGCACCTGCTAAGGGATGTATGAGAAACGAAGCGACCCGCTTCCCTGTTCGCGAATCAGCTTTGCAGATTCGCTCATGCGTCGCTGCACTGCTCCACTTTATTAATTCAAGTTAGAAGCAGCGAGTCGTTCTTATTCTCATACATCCCTTAGCAGGCGTGGTGCGATTATCCTTCCAGTTCAGGGCATGAAAAAAGGACGACCGAAGCCGTCCTTTGCATAAACGCTATGAAAAGCGGTGCTATTTCTTGAGACCGCCGATGAGAGACATCTTGGTGCCGCAGTCGGGGCAGGTGCCCTTGGTGATGATGCGGTTGTTCTTGGTAACGCCTTCCTGAGGGTTGACCATTTCCTTCTTGCCCTTGCATTTCACGCAATAACCGATAACTGCCATTGAAATAAACCTCTTTTCATGGTTCGAGCCTCTGCGCGAGAGACTACGCATTTCACCTTTTTGCTTTACCCATTGTATCGCGTTGACCAGGGAATACAAGCATTAATTCAATATTTGTTCAAACACTCTTGAGAAGATCGAGAACGAAGCGAGAATTCTGCGCCAGCGTGTCGGGATCGATGATGTCGAGACGGTCGTCGATGCTTCCATAATAAGCGGTTTGGTTTCCGTCCATGCCTGCGAGCGTCATGGCCTGGAAACCGTTCTGCGCAGCAACATGCGCTGCCGTATTGCGACTGAGCAGCTTGCTGGTCGCGAACGGAATACCGCTCTTTTCGGAAGCCTGCCTGAGCACGCGCTTCAAACGAGAAGAGACCTTGTTGGGACGATACTGGCCTTCTTCTTCGATGAACGACAGCTGACCTGCGCCAAGCCCTTCAAGATTCACGATCGTAGCGCCCTTCAATTCGTCACGATGCTCCTCGATGAATGCCTTCATGCCAGAATTGAGCGCTTCTTCAGCACCGAGCGCGACGAACCATACTTCCGTGTCGATATCGGGATGACGGAAATCGCGCAGAAGACGCATCTCGTTGTTGATCTCTTCGGTGATCTTGACTTCTTGAGGTACCGCACGCTTGAGCGAACCACGATCGGGAGACACCGGCGCATCCACCAAGTCGTCGACTTCTTCGATCCCTTGGCCGCGCGGGGTTCCTGAAACACGATCGCGCAAACTCTGCAACGAGAAGGCACCGCCGTTCCAATCGCGACCATTGTTGCCTTCGCCCTGTACTGCCTCATAATCGACATCGATCAATTCGGTAGGTTGATCGTCTTCAGTACGGAAGCTTTCCCAGCTGCCGCGCTCTTTGCCGACGCTGCGCGCCTCATAGGAACTATCGACATCGACCCACTCGCTGATGGTCTGCTCTTCGACATTCTTCTTTTTCTTGCCGAAACGACCGAAAATGCGACCTACGCGCGAACGTGGCATCTCAACATAATCGGGGCCGGCGAAAGCGCCGGTCTGCGTGAACCCTTCATCGAAGACCGAGTCATCCGCATCTTCCACGAAAGCGCTCTCTTCCTGCGCTTCTTCGGTCAATTCCGCACCGACAGCCGCAAACGAACCCGTAATGCCCGCAGCTCCGATGGGAGGCACATAAAGATCGGGATTGGTGAGGTCGGAAGAAACATCCGTGATGGGCGTGATGGGCGGAACGACCACGCGTTCGAAATCGCTCGTGTTGAAATCGGGTAGATCGAGACCACCGAGCGGCGGGATCGAGCTTTCTTCTGCCGCATACGAAGTTTCATATGAAACAACATCTGCACCGATCTGTGGGATCATGTTCGACAGCAACGCACCCTGCGGTTGCGTCTGATCGGGATCGGATGCCATCGGTGCGCGCTGCTTCGCGCCTTCCATATTGCTGACGGGGGCGACCACATCAGGAAGCACGATGACATGGCGATCTGGCTCGTCATCTTCGGTGATGACGGTCTCTTGCTGCACGGTAGGCGTATCTGTAGCCATCGCTTCCATGCCCATGATAGGCGACACTGGATCGGCCTCGAACGTATCAACAACGGCCGATCGATCGATGGGCTCGAACTGATCTTCTTCAACGAACTGGTTCACGTCGATCTGTGGCATGGAAACGGTTTGGCTCGAGGTATCCTCGAACGCCTCTTCCACCAAAACGATATCGTCCTGCTCGACTTCCTCCCGAGCAGGTTTTGCGCCCTGTGCATGATTGCCACGACGGTCGGTCACCTTCGAGGACACATTGCTGACCATATCGGACGCACGGCCCAAAAAACCACCGATGTTGTTCTTATGCGTAGCCGCACGGCGCGATGCGGATCTGCGCTTGGAGGCGTTCTTTCGCTCCTGCTCTTGCTCGATCATCTCGGAAGGAGTCTCTCGTTCGGCCTCCACGACCGACACGATGACCGGGCCTTCGTTATCCACTACCTCGACATCTTCTTCAGCTTCAGTCTGCGACTGAACAGGCTCTTCTTGAACCTCTTCTTCTTGATGTTTCAGCAGTGGTGCTGCTGCGTTGTCGATCTCTTCGCGTAACGCCGCACCGCGACGAGCGAGCTCTGATTCGGGTTCTTGGAAGACCGGCTCTGATGCGGTCACGCCTTCATGAGAAGCGTTCGCGGTCGGTTCGGACGATGTTTCATACGAAACCGCAGTAGATGTATCACGATGCATCGCCGCGTCCGCCATGTGCGCTGCAGGCGCATCAGCGAAACGCGACCGAGAAACATTCGCCGCGCTGCCCGCAAGATCAGGCTTGTTCGCGTGTGCTTTTTCCTGTGCCGCCTTCGCCCAAGAAGGAACCTGCTTCTGATAAGAACTACCCATGCCGGTCGAACCAGGCTGGAGCGCTTCGACCGATTCGCGAACGAACGACTCAGCCGCTTCTGATTGTTCTGCCACAGGAGCTTGCTCCTCCACGACATCGGTTGCAGAACGATCGACTGGAGCAGCTGGGCGTACTGCAGGATTGTAGAGAGGGGCCTCATCGGGCTCTTCGACCTCGAATTTGACCGCTGCGGCGGCAGCGGCCTCTTCGCTATCGTAGAATTCACCGTGCTGAACGAGACGTGACGAAATATCCGAAAGCGGAACCTTGTCCGCGACAGGCTTACCGGTAAGAGCCGCGATAGCAGCCTTCGCCGCTGCGAGCGATTCTTCAGGGGTCATCTGATGTTCTCGCGTTTGATACGAGACTTCGACGCCATCGGGGATAACGCCTGCTTCGCGTGCTGCTTCTTCGCCGTGGACCTCCACACCATTCTCGCGTGCACGAGATTCCATATCTTCAGCGCTGACCAAGCCATTGCCTACCGTTCGAGCAACATCGAGCAATACCGCAACGCCAGCGGCATCATTGTTCGCCGCATCGTTATACGAAGAGAAGCGCGTTTTGATGATGCTGATGAGCGGGAGCGCCATGATGACCAAGCAAATGATCTGCAATACCATGAATATGATGCCCGCTACGCCCGCATCGCTCGTGAAGAACACTGCCTTGATGAGCAAGATAAGGGGAGCAACGATGAGCGTGATCGCGCTGACCAAGCGGATGATAGGAAGATATCGACCTGTGATGCCTTGATACTCGGTCGCAACACGCGCGCTATCGTAATGCGTGACCACGATGAGCTTGCGGCGCTTGTTCGTGCTCGTGATAGAGACTGGATTGTATTTCGCGACGACATTCTGGCTCACGCCATTGCGCAAGAAACGAGAAAGAAGCGGTTTGCCGAGCGCCTCGCACACGAAGAGCGCTGCGACGAGCAGGCCGATGATGATGCAAGGGATGGACAATACTGGGAAGATGAGAGCGAGGAGCGTGCAAACGAAAGCGAGAGCGAAGCAGATGAGACGAACCGTGTTTCCATTCGAGGCGCAAGAAACATCTTCGACGACCGTAGAAAACCCTGCGCTCTTCTGGAGCTCTTCTGCGATATATAAGGCGGCTTGTTGTTCCTCTTCCGTACCAGCGGGACGCGGTCCTATTTCTTGAGAAAGATGTGCGATATCGTCCATCATTTCAGCCATAAAAAGCCCTCTCGTTTTACAAACGCTCTATTCAATCTTCATATTCATCATCACCTTGAGAAAGGCATAGAAATATTCTGTTTTAGTATACGTCATTTGACGGGATAACCGCACGGCGAAGTTGAATCTGTTGAATTTGTCATATTGGACGGTTCGCACCTAGCTATCCGTGCTCTTCTGCGTCTCCGTTCCGAGATACGAACGAAGGAACGAGTCATAGCCGCCCACGTCATTGCGCAGCTTCGAGAACTGCTCATCTACCTGGGCAGAAGCTTCCGAATACGCATCGACGAGAGGCTGAGCGAACGTTTCAGGGAATGATTTCGCGATCTCGACCGAATCACGATCTGCTTGGTTGTAAAGCTCGTTATTCGATTCAGCGGTCTTGCGGTCCTGGATCAGGATCGCTTCATTGGAAAGCAGGCCGTAGCCGATCTCCTCGAGACGTTTAGCGAGGTATTCAGAATAGACAGCGAAATCCCCATTAGGGAATCGCTCGATGATCTCGTTCAATGCGGTTTGCGCTTCTTCGAGCTTCGTACGCGCTTCCGTGAGCCACTCAGTGGATTGAGCCACTGTTTCTGGCGAAGTCTGCTTGACCGTGGTGGCTGCTTGAGCCAATAGATACTGCGCATCATCGATGTTCGTCTCTATCAGGTTCATTCCATCCATCGATCTCTTCGCATCGATGTCGATCGCCAGTTTCTCGCTCGCAAGTTCAAACATTGTTTCACGTGAAACAATCGCGTTGTAAGCGCTCTGAGCCGCTTCCTTGTCCGCGCTCGTGCCTTCTATGGCCTCATCAGCACGAATGGCATATTTTTTGGCTTTTTCAAGCGCGTCGACGGCAGAAGGGATCTGAGCCTGTAGCTGTTCTGCGCGAGCGACCGTGTCATCCTCGAAGGGCTGTGCGAAGAATTCATCTATGGCCACGAGCGTCTTATCGCTCTCCTCGATATATGAACATGCCTCGTCGATCAGCTCACGATTCGAACGGTTCTTCTCGTACTCCTGATAGAGCCACATACCGGCGAGTGCGGCGAGTATGATCACCACCACGACGACCAAGGCAACGCTGATGATCCGACTGCGCAAACGTCGCTTCTGCCTGCGAGCGACCTCTTCGTATGCTTCAGGACTGAATCCCGAAGCATTAGGAAGGAAGGGGGCTTCCTCGCGAGCTCGACCAAAACGTTTCTGCTTCGGTTGAGCATGTTTGCCTTGTATCTTTCCTGATGCTCTTCCTGTTTGTGCTGATCCCGCAGCGTTCTGTTCCCCAGACTGAACTTCCTGCGCGAGCGCATCCTTCAGGGCTGTGTTCTCACCACTACCGAGCGCCATGGAAGCTCCGAAGCCTTCGTAGCTTCCTTTGTTCTTCGACCGGAAGCGAGAAAAAAACCCTCGCTTTCCTGATGAAGGAGCAGCAGATTTCTTATCCAACACATTGAAGGAGATCTCGTTGGGACGACCCTGCGAGAATTCGACGACGTGAAGCGAATCTTGCTCAGTATGTTTAAGCTTGGATTTCTTCAATGATCTCGTCCATCGTCAAGGTAACAATGTTCTTGGTCGGTAATGAATTGAGGAATTTCTTCCCATAATACTTGGTGATCAGGCGTTTATCCGCTAAAACGACGATGCCTTTGTCCGAAGAAGTGCGAATGAGACGCCCTACTGCCTGCTTGACGGCGATGACCGCCTGGGGCAGTGAATAGTGCGCCCATGCCCGCGAATCATGGAGTTCACGTTCGCACGAGAGCGGGTCGGTGGGCAGACCGAACGGCAATTTGGGGATGACCACGCCTTTTAACGTAGCTCCTGGTGCGTCGAACCCTTCCCAAAAGCTCTTGAGCGCGAAGAGGCTGAGGTGCTCGTCCTTCAAGAAATCATCGCGGAGGCCTTTCACCGACACGCCCCACTTCTGGCAAACAAGCCGTAGGCCTGCGGCTTTGAGCTGCGGATTCACCCCGTCGAAGCAGCGCTCCATCTCTTTGCGATTAGTGAAGAGCGTGAGCATCGAGCCGTTCTGTGCCAGGTGCAAGCGCGCGAGGAAGTTCTCCAGCGTAGGCAAATAAGCTGCCTCTTGCGGTTCGGGCATGTCGCTCGGAAGATAGATACGCATGTTCGTGTCGAAATCGTAGCTCGATTCGATCTGCAGCGCCTCGGCACGAGAGTCATCGCTCTCGTTCAACCCGACCGCTGCCTCGAACGATTCGAACGAGTCGTCGACCGCGAGCGTCGCGGAGGTATAGATGGCCGTATCCGTCTCCGCATAGAACGTTTCGTTCAGGTTCTCCCCCACATTGAGCGGTTGGGACAAGAATGCGTCTTTCAACTGGTCCTTCGTTCGGTTGAGACGCACTGAATAGACGCGATTCTCCTTATTGGTGAAGAAGATGACGTCCACAGCTTCATACAGTTCACGCAGCTCGAGTGCCAAAAGAGCGACCTCTCGTTGCGCGGCGGACGAATGGTCCAGCTCTTCGAAATAGGCCACGAGGTCCCGAATGGCCTTGATGAGCTTTTCGAGCGTATCCTGCATGGATCTTGCACAGTCGCATACGCCTTGGAATACTGAGCTCGCGCGAATCTCGTCGTTGAGCCAAAGATCGAGGTATTCATATCCCTGATTCTTCTTGCGCGTGTCGAAGTAGAGCAGGTCCTTCACGCTCAAACAGTACTCTTCTGCAGCGATAGCGAACGCAACACCGGCATTGCGCGTTTTCGAGATGAGCGCAGACAGAAGCGTCTTGGCCTCTTCGACCACATCGATGCGCTCCGCCCGAATGAGCGGATTATAACGCGCAGAATCCGAGGTCAAACGACGAATGATGCTTTTGACCGTATCGGAAGAGAGGCTTGTCGAGAATGCACGGCGAGCTTCGTCTTCAGCGTTATGAGCCTCATCGACCACCCAATAGCGGATGGGCGGCAACAGTCCATGATCGAAGCGAGCATCCCAATACAGAAGGCTGTGATTCGTGACCACGATGTCGCATCTCTGCGCGCGCTCGCGAGCGCCATGCACGAAGCACGGCTTGCCAAAATAGGGGCATTTCCTGCGCAAACACTCGGTACTGGTCGATGTGATGCTGTAGCGCGGCAACGCACGGAAGTTCAGCTTGAGGCCATCGATATCGTCGTAGTCGGTCTGTTCGATGAACGAGAGCAACGTAGCGAGCGCAGGTGTCTGATCGACCATCTGGTTATTCACGAGAAACTGTCGCGGACCCTGAGTGTCGATGCGCTCGATCTTGCGCAAACAGGGATAATGCGTGAAACCCTTCAGCGACGCGAACGAGATGCCCAACGCCTTCTGCAGGAGCGGCAATTCTTTGTTCACGAGCTGATCGAGCAGCGTGTTCGTCTTCGTCGCAACGCCCGTGGTCACGCCATTCTCCTTCGCGAGCAGGGCGAATGGCAAGAGATAAGCCATCGATTTGCCAACACCCGTTCCCGCCTCGATGACAGCGTTCTGACCAAGTCGCAGGGCATTCTGCACCGAAAGCGCCATGAGTTTTTGTGGTTCGCGCGGTTCGTAATCGTCGTAAAGCTGCCCAAGGATGCCATCGGGCTCGAACGCGCCTGCGAGCTCTTCATCGTTCACGAAACGCAAAGGAGGTTCAGCGTCTTTCGCCTGTTCGAGGGTGTTTTCTGTGAAACACCCGACCGGCGCGTCGTCGATGGACGAAGCTTGGCCATCGCACGAACCGATACTGTCGAACTCGAGCTCGGCACGGCGAGATTTGGGCAAGGAATACGGTGGGGCATCAGGATTCGCCAGCTCCTTGAACACCAAGGCTGTATTCCACTGATCGACCTCTGCCATTTCGGCGATATGCTTCACGAGCGGCTCCGGCATAGCGGCGACCGCAGCCAATAAAATGCGATAGACCAGGCATGTTGCAGCAACATCATCGTCTGCGCGATGGGTGGAGTCCGCTCCACCGAACGCACGCACCAGATCGAGCAAACGATGCGAATTGAGTCGCGGAAGCGCGATGCGTGCAAGATCGAGCGAGTCGATCCATACGTTGTTCTTCAGCGAAGCACCACTCGCACGCTTCGTGACGAATGTACGGTCGAAACTGACGTTGTGCGCGACGACAAGAGAATCTCCCACGAATTCGACGAGTCCCTCGAGTGCGGTGTCAGGATCGGGAGCTTCGGCGACGTCCGCATCATGGATGTTCGTCAAATGTGCAACTTCATCAGGTATTTCCTTACCTGGATTCACGAAGGTGATGTACCACTCGACGATCTCGCCGAAGCGCATGCGCGCTGCTGCGATCTGGATAAGCTCATCATGATTGAACGAGAAGCCCGTAGTCTCGGTATCGAGCACCACGACATCCTCGTCGAGCGCGCCGAACTGGTGCGTTTCAGCATACGCCTTCAAAGATTCGTAACGTTCACGAATGCGTTCGGGGGTATTTTCGAGAATATATGTTTTAAGCGGTGACGCTTCGGTCATGTTTTGTTTTTCCATATCGGTAAGACTATCATTTATACAGCGATTGAACGCTCACTATCAGATGACTTCTAGGAGAAAACATGCCAGAGATCGGATATTTCGGAACCTATGCTGATTTTTCTTGTCCCGATCGCAAAACGGCGACCTCTTTCATGGGAGCGGATAACCTCGTGGGCGATCCTTATACCATCGAGATGGACTATAGCGAAAAGAAGCGTCAGGCATGGATCGTGAACCCATTTGGCCTGCGTATGGGCGTTTTGTCTGAGAAGATCGCGCAGAAGATCGATGTGTACGAAGCTAAGGGCTGGACCGTCGTCGCACTGCTCGCTTGCGTCGCATTCTCCGACGACCCTAAACCGGGCAAATACTGGGGACAAGTCGCGTTGATGGCCTACGATCCGGAACATGAAGCGGCTTTCGTCGTGTTCACGAAAACGATCGGCGAACAACTGGCGAAAGGCATCCGTCCCGCTATCGATCTCGGCAACAACGGTGTTGCGCGCGTCATCGAGAGCAAGGGGCTTTGGGTCCCGACCGGCCGCGTACCTCTCCCCCAGCTGAAGAAGGGATCGACCTTCATAAAGACGCAGCGCTCCTCCACCGATCGCATGGTGGCTCAAGCGCGTAAAAGCCGCATCGGTTGTACGGTCGCGAGCTGGGGTTTCATCATCATCGTAGTAGCGGCGATCATCTTCGCCATGCAGTCATGCGGCATGTTCTAGACGCGCAGTTCTAGCTGCGCCTCGTTATGCGCGGGCATTCTCCAACGCGTCAGCGATGAGATCGATGCACAGATCCGTGAAGCTCATGCCGATGCTGTTCGCCGCGTCAGGAAGCAATGATGTCGGCGTCATGCCAGGGATCGTATTCGTTTCGAGCGCCCAGAAATCGCCGTGTTCATCCAGCAGAAGATCGGTACGTGAAACACCGCTGCATTCGAGCCCTTTGTGCGCCAAAAGGGCGATATCCTGGGCTTTCTTGGTCAATTCATCAGAAAGTGGAGCGGGACAAACGTGCTTCGAGCCGCCTTCTGCGTACTTCGATTCGAAATCGTAGAATTCATTGATGGGAATGATCTGGATGACCGGGAGCACGCGCGGATCCTTCGTTCCGAGCACGCCGACCGTGTATTCATCGCCTTGAACCAACGTCTCGACGATGACCTTGTCATCGATCTTGAACACCTCGCGCAAGGCAGATTCGATCTGATCGAGGCTGTTGCAAAGATACACGCCGAGGGCGCTACCTTCCGTAGCTGCTTTCACCACGCATGAAGTACCGAATTCCTCGACCACTTGAGCAGCGGTCATATCATCGGGGCTCAAGAGCAGTACCGATCTTGGGGTCGGAACGCCGACGCGTTCGTAGACGACCTTGGTCTTCGCTTTGTCGATCGCGGTCGCGCTCGACCAGACATCGGGGCCCGTGTAGGGCAAGCCCAAGATCTCGAGCATCCCCTGAATCGTGCCATCTTCTCCGAGCTTGCCGTGCAGCGCCAAAAACGCCACATCGAACGACCCTTCTACCAGCTTCACCAGGTCTTTCTTATCCGCAGGATCGATCTGCGTGACCGAAAATCCTGCTTCGACCAACGCATCATGGACCGCCTTGCCCGAAACGAGCGAGATTTCACGCTCTCCGCTCTTTCCGCCCGCAAGGAGCGCTACTGAGATCTTTTGGGGATCGATCGTTACCGCCATGAATCCTGCTTTCGCCAAGACTGTGCATCGTACCCGCTTGACGGGTCCTTCCGAGTATAACAAACCTCCCTTGGAAGCCCTATGTCGCATTATAATCGTCTTACGAACCGCGCAGTAACCGCACGACGAGGAGCCTTATGCCAACACCGATCAAATCGCTCTCCTTCGAAGAGATCTATCGGCTCTGTGAGCAACTCGGCCAGCCGCGATATCGTGCTGACCAGCTTATTCAGTGGCTCTTCGTGAAACAAGCCACTTCCTACGACCAAATGTCGAACCTCCCGAAAAGCTTTCGAGAGGCGCTCGCGCAAAAGTACCCGCTCATTCCTGCGCGCTTGATCGACGCGCAAGTCTCACGAGATGGAACGCGAAAGTACTGTTTTGAACTCGCGGATGGTGCGCGCATCGAGTCGGTCGGCATACCTTCTTTGCAAACCACCGCAGCGGGCGATCCGAAGTCGTTGACCGTATGCTTCTCCACTCAAGCAGGATGCGCCATGCAGTGCGCTTTTTGCGCAACAGGCGAAGAGGGCTTCTCACGAGACCTTTCATCAGGGGAGATGATCGATCAGGTCGCATTCATCCAGAATGATTTCGGGGTGCGCGTCTCGCATGTCGTATCCATGGGCCAGGGCGAGCCATTCCTCAACTATGATGCGACGCTCGAAGCGCTCGATTTCCTTAACGACAAGAAGGGGTTCGGCATCGGAGCGCGTCATATCACGGTATCGACCTGCGGGATCATACCTGGCATCGAACGCCTGGGTCACGATCCGCATCAATATACGCTCGCGGTCTCGCTTCATTCGGCTCAGCAGATCGTACGAGACCTGCTCATGCCTCGCTGCAGTGCACAGACCCTCCCGCAGCTTAAAACGGCCCTCCAGAGCTATCAGAAAGCCTCTGGGAGGCGTGTGAGCTTCGAGTATCTTATGATCTCTGGCATCAATGACACGAACGAGGCATTGAATGCGCTGATCGACTTCTGCCAAGGGTTACTTTGCCATGTGAACTTGATCCCGTTGAACGATGTCGCGCATTCCCCCTGGAAGCCGAGCGCGAAGAATACGATCTCCCAATGGCAACGCGCGCTGCAGCATGTTGGGGTCGAAACGACGCTGCGCAATTCTCGTGGCGCCGATATTGATGGAGCATGCGGGCAGCTGAAGAACAAGCTCGCGCGGTGATGATCGCCTAAAAGACCAAAAGCCCCTCTCGCTAAAGAACGAGAGGGGCTTTCTCATACCTAAGGCGTGCGATCGATGAATGCTGATCAGGCTTTCTTTTCGGTGAGCACCGCAACGACACGTTGCAGTTCATCTTCGTCCTTGAATTGGATCTCGATCTTGTTCTTGCCCTGAACGGTCTTGACACGAACTGGTAGCTCAAGAACTTTCGACATGCTGCGGGCCGCTTTCTTGAAGCTGGGCGGAGCGGCTACGCGTGTTGAAGGAGCGTTCTTTGTGTTCTCGCGTCCTGCGAGCAAACGTGCGATCGCTTCGGTCTCGCGCACGCTCAACTTCTCCTCCATGAGTTTGTTGGTGAGTGACTTCCTGCCTTCGACCGTTGGAACGGACAGGATCGCACGTGCATGACCTGCAGAGATCTTCTCTTCGAAGAGCAACTGCTGAGCTTCCTCGGGCAGATCGAGCAAACGCAGCGCATTCGCGATGGTCGAACGTCCTTTGGAGACGGTCTGTGCGACCTCGGATTGGGTCATACCCTTCCGTTCCATCAAGCGCTTATAACCATACGCTTCTTCGATCGGATTCAGGTCGGAGCGCTGGATGTTCTCGACCAGCGCGAGTTCCAGGGCCTTATCTTCGTCGGCCATCCAGAAACGGACCGGGATCGTTTCCATGCCGAGCGAACGGCAAGCCTGCCAGCGACGCTCGCCCGCGATGATCTCATAATGATCGCCCATGCGACGAACGAGGATCGGTTGGAGCAGTCCGTCTCGCTTGATGGAGGCAGCCAACTCTTCGATCTCTTCCGGCTTGAAATTGGTACGCGGTTGATCTGGATTCGGGTGCACTTGAGCGAGCGGAATCTCGCCGACAAGTCCTTTTTCGTCCTTCTTAGCCGTTTTTTGCGCAGAAGCCACAGGAGCCGATTTGAGCGGCGCTGCTTGTTTTGGCGAACTCGCACCCGACCCATTTGTGTTTCGGGCGTTAGAAACGCTCTCAGAAGGCTGTTTTTTAGCTGCTGTTCGAGAGGAAGCGACAGGCGCCGGTCGCTTCGAGGCTGGCGCTTTCTTCGGAGCAGGCGCCGATGCCTTCGCAGGACGGGCTTCGCGTTCGACCACTTTCGCATGCTCGAGCGCATCTTCAGAGATATAGATGTCCGCTGCTTCCTTTTCAGGGGCTTGCGTTTCAGGCTCGACCGCTTCAGCTTTCACGGGCGCAGGAGCAGAAGGCTGCTGTGCGGGTCGCTTCTGGTCTTGCCCTTTTGTCTGGGATTCTGCGGAAACCGTTTCCTGTCCAGAATTCGATGAATATGAAGGAGCATCATTGAAAAGAGCGGCAAGGCCCTTTCCTAGACCGCTTTTCTGTTTAGCCACGTTGTATCACCTCTTGAGCCAACTCGTTATATGCCTCAGTGCCCTTGTTCTCTGGAGCGTAATCCAAGACGGGTTGGCCATAACTTGGAGCTTCGGATAGTTTGACCGTACGAGGAATGACCGTCTCGAAGACCGTATCGCCAAAGAATGAACGAACTTCATCAACGACCTGCTTTGAAAGGTTCGTACGGGCATCGTACATCGTAAGGACGATGCCATAGATGTCCAAACTTGGATTCAGGACACTTTTGACACGTTTCATCGAATCAAGAAGTTTTGTCACACCTTCAAGCGCATAGAACTCGCACTGAATAGGAATAAGGAGCTTATCCGCTGCGACAAGCGCATTGATGGTGAGCAAGCCGAGCGAAGGAGGACAGTCGATGAGAATGTAATCATAACGACCACGAAGGCTTCCGAGCGCATTCTTCAGGCGATTCTCACGGGCCATCTCATTAACGAGCTCAACTTCTGCACCTGCGAGGCTGATGGTAGAAGGAAGAACATCAACACCTCTACCAACTTCAGCAAGGATGACATCTTCAACAGGAGTCTCTCCAAGCAATACGTTATAAACGCATTGATCGATATCACGCTTGTCGATACCGTATCCGCTCGTCGCATTGCCTTGTGGATCAAGGTCGACCAAAAGAACCTCTTTGCCAGCAGCTCCTAAAGCTGCTGCAAGGTTCACCGCGGTGGTCGATTTGCCGACACCGCCCTTTTGGTTGATGATAGCGAGGATCTTCGTTTGACCGATGATATGAGAAACAGGGCCTTTATCCCTGAAAGGAATATAAGAAGGACCGCTTGTTGCTTGATCTTCATCATAGGCTTCAGCCACAGGCTGAGGGGTCGAAGCGCTCGCTTCTGTACGAACGAGTTCTTCTTGCTCGCTTACTGGTCGCTGCGCTTCGCGAGCGACCACTTGAGCATTCTCGTTAATCTCTTCGTAATTCTGTGAGCGGGAGTTAGCTGGTCGAGCTTCCTGTGGTTCGTAAGGTCTAGTCGGTACTTGTTTTGTGTTGCGTTTTAGACTGTCAAATAATCCCACGAACACTCCTTTCATGAAATGTTATTGAGATTATACCGATAAACTGTTTCACGTGAAACAAGTTATCGAGGAAATACCTAAACGCTCTATGCTTTGTATGGCCGCTTTTGCGCCATACCAGGACGACGAGGTAGTTTGACCGTCGGCTCGGCAATTTTTTCGAAGACAAGAAGAGCTCGATGGGTCTCGCCATCTGAAAGCACTGTTTCACGTTTGGAAACCAACTTCATACCAAGTTTCTCTTGCAGCTCACCGCATCGCTCGATCTCATCCTCATCCAATGAAGCCTTATAGCAAATGAGCTGTCCTCCTTGATGAAGCAAAGGAACAGCAAGTTCGAGCAATGAGGGGAGTGATGAAAGAGCACGAGCGGTCAAAACCGAGAATGAAGCTGGTTGCTCGTGTGCGAGCTCTTCAGCCCGTCCCGTATATGTGATTATCTGCCCAGCTAAACCAAGCTGCTCGATGATACGATCAAGAGCGTGTGTCTTCTTCGCTACTGAGTCGATGAGGACTGTCTCTCGCCCTGACATGATCGCAAGAGGGAGCCCCGGGAAGCCTCCTCCCGTACCAAGATCTCCATAACGCCCTGAAGGTGCTGAAAGAAACTCTGGAAGTCCTAAGAGAGAATCCTCTATATGTAAGAGCTGACCTTGTTCCTGATCGATAATGCGGGTGAGATTCGATATCTCATTCTCTTTCAAAACGAGCTCTAAATGAAGATCGAGCAACTTACGCTGCTCGATCGTTGGTTCGGGTTGATAGCCCATGATGTTCCTTACTGTTTCACGTGAAACATTATTGCGGTGTGATGACGACGCGACGACCACGACCTTCACCCTCAGAATGCGTTTCTACATCAGGATTATCACGTAGAGTGATGTGGATAATACGACGCTCATAAGGGGTCATCGGACGCAGACGAATCTCCTTATCCTGAGAAACAGCACGATGGGCAGCGCTTTCAGCAATATCTTCAAGCTTCTGGCGCTGTCGGCTCTTGTAGCCCTCAACGTCAACGACGATCGGGTAACGGAAACCGATCGTGCGAGATGTGATAACAGAGATAAGGAACTGCAGCGACTCGAGCGTACGTCCATGGCGCCCGATGAGCACCGCAAGATCATCACCAGTTATATCAAGGATGAGCTCCCCTTCATCACCTTCGTACTCATCGATAGTCACTTGACCAACATTGAAGTACTTCAAGATGTCCTTGAGCGCTGCAATAGCAGTATCTGCCACAAGATCCAGTTCCTCATCTGTCAAAGAGCCAGCAGAGGTATCGTTGTCATCCTGCCCTTCGTCGAGTATCGCATCTACGGTCTCGACCGTCTCAAGCTCTTCTGCCTGATCTACACTTTCTTCAGTCATGATTCTCCTTCTTATTCAAATCTCCCGCATTCGGGAGGAGCCCATAAATAAAGATGGACAGCGATTTCCCGCTGTCCATTCAAGATGAGTTATTTTGCTTTCTTAGTAGGACGAGGCTTCTTAGCCTTACGCGTCACATCAACCTTCACTGGCTTGATATCCGCCTCAAGCGCCTCTTGTTCACGGTCCTTACGACGGAGGATGCGCAATGTGATCTGCTGTTGAGCGACCGCGAAGACCGACGAAGTAGCCCAGAACAAGAGAACACCAGCGGGGGAGCCCCAACCGATCCAAAGCATCATCAACGTCATGATGACCATCATGAAGATCTGTTGGTTCTTCTGAGGGTTATTCGTACCAACCTGCTGAAGCAGTGTTGGCAAGAAGGTCGCGCCTGCGAAGACGATGAGCAAAATGCCATACGGAAGGAACGCTCCAAAGCCTGCAGCCCACGCATTGCTTGGTGATGCGACGAGATTAGGCAAGATGTTATAGAACGTATAGTCAGACCCACCCGTACGATTGTTCATGTCATAAAGAACCTGGAAGAGTGCGATGAAGATCGGCATCTGCAGGATCATCGGCAAACAACCTGCAAGAGGATTGAAACCAGACTCAGCATATAGCTTCTGCATCTCTGCGGATTGACGTTGCTTATCGTCCGCATATTTGGTCTGAATCTCCTGCATGAGGGGACTGAACTTCTGCATTTGGAAAGTAGACTTGATCTGTTTCTGCATGAGCGGGAACAGAACCAAACGGAAGATCAAGGTTACGATGACGATCGCGAGACCCCAGTCATGAACAAAGTTATAAAAGAAGTCGATACATATGAATATCGCATCTTTAAACGCGTCCCACATTACGTGTGTCCTCTCAGTTCTTCTTACCCAGTTTCAGTGAAAAAGATTCAGGAACCGGATCGTATCCAAAATCACCGCCTGGGTGACATCTTACTATTCTTCTTATGCTGAGATAAGAACCTTTTAAAAAACCAAACCGTTGGATAGCAGTAATACTATATTCCGAGCATGTTGGTGTGAAACGACATGACGGAGGGAGTATCGGTGAAAGGGCTAGGCGGTAGAACTTTATGCATACCACCGCAAGCCTACCTGGTATGGACTTGATCTGCAGTAATACCTTTTTCATAACAAGCCTTCACCTGAAGCTCCGCGCCTTCACCTTTCAAAGGGTCACTTTCGTAACTCACTTCGCGAAAGAAGAGATATGCTTCTTCCCTTCACTTAATAATCTTCGATAAGGCACTCTTAAAATGTTACGTTTTGCAAGAAAAATAACATCATATCCAGACCACGGGCCTTTTAACTCAGTACAGATCGCGCGCATCCTTCGTTTCGCAGCGTTGCGCCATACTGCATTCCCGTTCTTTTTTCCTGCAATAAAAGCAACACGACCTTTCTGGTCGTGTCGTGGTGCTTCAAGTACGATAAACGTCATACCTGAACTGTTATAGCGTTCACCGTGAGAGAAAACAGCTGAAATATCAGTGTTCGACTTGATGGTATTACGCACAGTTGTAGAAGCGTTTATTAGACGCAGAGGCGCTTGCGACCCTTAGCACGACGAGCGGACAATACAGCACGACCACCCTTCGTTGCCATACGGGCACGGAAACCATGAGTTTTAGCACGCTTATGCTTATTTGGTTGATAGGTACGTTTCATTACCTGTCCTTTCAGATTTAGAGTAACCCCAAAATTGTAGAAACTTAAACCGTGAAAGTCAATAAACTCTACCTATGAGCGGCTTATAACGTCTATTTCTGCGGTTTCGAGGATATGGTCCTTTATCGCCCAGTGAAGTTGGTTATAGAAGAACCCTTCAGAAAGATCGAGATGACAGTCCAGCGCATAGACACGAAGCGTGTAGGTATGATCCATATCGGGAGGACATGGTCCCACATATGCCTGCGCGACCGTAAGATCGTCATCTACTGCAGAAAGATTCGAAAAAGTACTGTTGAACCCTTGACGCCATTCTGGTTTCGGATCTTGGCTCGCTCCTTCAGGAAGCAACGTCTCGTGTGGATCGATCTCACACATGATCCAATGTATCCAGGTGAACCCACATACTGGAGTCGAATCATAATCGATGAAAGCGAGCGCAAGACTTTGAGCACCTGCAGGGACCTCTTCGATCGTAATAGGGAAGGAGCAGATCGCATGTCCGTATCTCTGCAGCTCTGCTGGAGCATATTTACCATATTTATCGGGAAGGAAACCCTCTTCCAAAGGGATCGATATCTTCATTACCGTCTCCTAAATTCTCTTAAGATCGACACTGATAAACAAGCCGATGAACGACTGATACAACCATCATAGAGGACGAAATAAAAGAACTTTTCAACATTACCGATTTGTATAAATGTTGATAATGTTCAAAACTCAACGATGTATATATAAATCGATGTTGAATTCTTATCTCTCCTGATTTTGTCAAGCATTATCTACCGATTATTTGAGAAAAATTCTCAATCGGAAATTATTGAAGGAGATTTGAAAATTCGCATTTGAACTGGTATTTTATAAAAAGCATAAATTTCAAAAAAGAACAAGACTAAACTTTTTCTATTTCAAATCTTTCGTTCGGAAAACACTGTTTTCCACTTGCTTCTTCAACTAAAAATTTAGCTCGATCGATCATCAGGAGACCGAGTTTTCCATATTCCTCTCGCGCATCGCTTTCAGTTTCTGCTCTTTTCCTCATCGTTTTTCATGTTTTTACACATTTTCTGAATAAAAAGTGGAAAAGATGAAAAACATGTATGAATAAGTAAGAAATGATGAACGAATAAACGAAAAGTAATTTGAAAAAGTACGTAATATACGTATATGAATGCTATATTTCCAATGATTCACGTAGTATCATGTGAAAACTTATGAAAAACTAAGGAAATCGTTGGAGAGCAGCCATTACTATGGACGAACACCCAGAATATCAAGAGGGGAGCGAAAACTCGCTCTTGTCTAATGATGTCACTCTTCCTCGACCGACCGTGACCAATGGGGGATTGAACCCCTCCGGATCGACGAATACTCCAGTATCACGAACGAACGATCCAGCGCACTTTAACTACGACATGATCGATACGATCGCCTGTATTGCGATCTATGACACGATGACCAGCACTCCCCAGATCGTTCAAGTACCTGGTGGTCCCACTCATAAATTCATCGAAGATATCGCATCGACCGCTTATAAAGAAGCTCAACAAAGAGGTGGCATGATCCCTTATACGGTCATTCGCGAGGTGACCGAGAACTTCATCCATGCGAACTTCAGTGAGCCGGTCGTTTCTATCTTCGATAGAGGTAATACCATTCGTTTCGCTGACCAAGGACCGGGTATCAAAGATAAAGAACTCGCGCAACAACCAGGTTTCACTTCAGCGAGTGAACCGATGAAAAAATATATTCGTGGAGTAGGATCAGGTCTTCCCCTTGTAAAAGAAGTGCTCGGGTTCTCACATGGAACGATCAAGATCGAAGATAATATCAATCAGGGATCGGTCGTTACGATCAGCCTTCTTCGCGATCTGAATAACGAAGAACGATCAAAGGTGGATGACATCCCTTCGCTTTCTGATAATGACAAGGTCATCCTTCATGCGCTCCTTCCTCATGAAGAGCTTCGCGTGACCGATATCCATAATGAGACGAATCTTCCCACTTCGAGCATCCATACTGCTTTCACTAAACTTGAAAATGCTGGTCTTGTCGAAAAAGTGAATAAGAAACGTCGTCTTACCGACAAAGGTGTTCAAGTAGCGCTTTCCTTATAAATCGATCAAGTGCCTGATTTTTCCACAATATCTTGCTAATATGAGAAATCGTCTCGTAAATGCATGTATCAGGAAGGACGGGTATGGATATCCAAGAAGTATGGGATAAGCTCATACAGACGATCAAATCGTATCCCGGCGTCAACCCTTCCCAGATCGATGCATTCTTCTCTCGTATCCAGATCCAAGCAGTGAGTCCTGGTTTCGTTATGCTCACAGCAGGAACAGCATTCATCAAAGAGTGGGTCGAGCGTCATTACGTGAAAGATATCAAACGTGCGCTCGAAGATCTCTATGGTGTCGATTTCTTCGTGCAGATCGAAGTTGATACGACTGCAGAAGAGGAAGAAGAGGGAATCTCAACTCCCTCACCGCTTATGCAGGAAACGCCTCTTCAAGCTACGAGCAGTACGATCTCTCGAGAATCAACACCTATACCGAACGACCAGATTCCCTCGTCGATCGGGCAAGGCCAAGCTGATGCGACTGATATTTCGAGCACCACTATCGAGCCACAAAAAGAGACCGAGGAACCGACTGAGGAAACTTCTACAGATGCGACCGCGAGCTCGCTCACGTTCGATTCATTCGTGATCGGCGATTCCAACCGTCTCGCGTACGCGATGGCGACCGAGGTCGCAGAACGACCAGGTACTTCGAACCTCAACCCGTTATTCATCTATGGTCGAAGCGGTGTTGGTAAGACTCATCTGATGTGCGCTATCAAGAATTACATCAGTGAACAATATTCCGATCTTAATGTGATCTATATCGACTCGATGGAGCTCGTCAATCGCTATTCCGATGCTGCACGCGAAAAATCAGTCGATAAATCAAGCTTTAAGAATTTCGAAGCGTTCTTCAAAGAGGCAGATGTGCTGCTCATCGACGATATCCAAAGCCTTCAAGGTAAAGCAGGAACGCTCGATACATTGTTCAGGATCTTCAACGCGGGCATCAGCCAGGGAAAACAATTCGTCTTCAGTGCGGATCGCGCCCCGAAGAACATCGACTTGGAAGAACGCTATACTTCGCGTTTCAATTCTGGTGCGACGATCGACATCCAACCTCCCGATGACGAGACGAAGCGCAGCATCATCAAGAACTTCATCCAGCAGTATCAACAAGATGAAGATTTCAATTTCGATCTTTCCGACGATATTCTCGACTATATCGTCGAACACTCAGGATCGAACATTCGCGAACTGAAGAGCGCTATCACCAACGTCATCTTCGCGATCAAAATGAACCGTGATAATACCCTGACCACGCAAGACGTGAAAGATATGCTCGCGAACCACTTCATCAATGAGAGCGGCACGCGTTTCACGATCGAAACCATCCAAGCTGCGGTCGAGGATTTCTACCATGTATCCCATAGCGATCTGGTCAGCAAGAAGAGAAGTCGGCCGATCGCGCATCCCCGTCAAGTCGCCATCTACCTTGCTCGTGAACTGATCAATACTACCTATGCGGAGATTGGAAAAGCGTTCAATCGTGACCATTCGACCATCATGCATTCGTTCGATCTGATCGAAAAAGGACTCAATGAGGATCGGAACCTTCGAGAAGAGATCGAAGCGATCCGTGAGAAGCTTCGTACTCAACAATACTGATCCAAGAAGGTCGGATTCACCGTTCGACCACAAATCAAGACGAAAATAAAAAAATTATTCAGTGAATAAGCAGTGGAGCGAAGTTGGGATACTGTGTTCATAACACCATGCACTGCTTGGATAACTATTTGAACGACTTTTCCATGTGGAAAGTCATTTCTCTTATCAACAAGAATAGACCCTCTCATTTTATCCGTTTCATCTGCATGAATATAAGTTCTTAACATTTCAACCGTGCTTATTACTACGACAACTTAACTAAAGAATATAAAAAGGAATAAAAGAAGAGAGCATCCTTAGAAGCGCGATTATTCAGAGATGCAAGATCGGAAGAGCAAGCTATAATCGAATCGTCATCTCAATGCTCATCGACCATCGTAAGCGATCGGTCTTGTTGTGAAGAAGAATGTAGGTATTCTCATGAAAGTCAGCGTCAATCAGTCTGAACTCTCGCACGCGCTCAATACGGTAGTTAAGGGTTCCTCGAGTCGTTCGACCCTTTCGATCCTGTCGGGTATTCTCATCCAGGCACGTGATGGTGAGATTGTTCTTCAGACGACGAATCTTGAGCTCTCTATTCGTGTGATCCTTCCTGCGCTGGTCGAAGAGCCTGGTGATACGGTCGTTCCGGCGAAGCTTTTCTCTGATATCGTGAAGAATCTTCCTGATATGGCGGTGAGCATCAGTACGAACGACTCGACCGCAACGGTGTTCTGTAACAACACCACCTATTCGCTCAAAACGCTCAATCCACTCGACTTTCCCTTATTCCCTGAGGTCGAAGCGGAGCAAGAGATATCGTTTCCTTTCGGTACGTTCGCCTCGATGGTCAAGAGTACTGCAAAGACCGTCTCTCGAGATGAAAGCCACCCTGTGCTCACTGGTATCCTCATCTCTCAAACCGGTACGAGCTTGAAGATGGTCGCGACCGATTCGTATCGTCTCGCTGTTGCTGAAGTCACACTCGATTCTGTCCCTCCGCGCGAGTTCGAGGCGGTCATCTCGGGTAGTTTCTTGCAAGATATCACTGCTCTTCCCTCAAGCTCCGAACCGATCGTACTCGCATTGAATGAGAACCAGATCGTGGTCACCTATCAGAACGCCACATTCATCAATCGCCGAATAGAAGGAACCTTCCCTAATTACAAACAGTTGCTTTCGGACGCCTATACGACCAAGATCAACCTTTCTCGTTCAGCCCTTATGGATGCGATTCGTCGTGTGTCGCTTCTGAGCAATAAAGTTTCTCCTGTTCAGGTATCGGTCGATGCGGAAGCGGGCATCGTGACCTTGATCTCGACCTCTCAAGATGTTGGCAACGCGCAAGAGTCGCTCGTTTGTACCGTCGAAGGCGAATCGCTCGATATCGCATTCAACTATTCCTTCATGTTGGACGGACTTTCTTCCATACAATCGGAAGATATTTCTTTCAATCTGCTCGGCGCGATGAAGCCCGGTGTTCTTCAATCGACAGGTGAGGAGAATTTCCTCTATCTCATCATGCCTGTACGTTTTTAATGAAGAGAATGAACCCATTGCCTGGTGATCCTCTTGCAAAGCGAGTAGTTTCAAGACCATGGGATTGAAGATTCAGCAGATCACGTATCATAATTTTCGGAATTATTCCGATTATGTGCTGCGCGATCTTGGTGATCTGACGCTCTTCATCGGGCCGAATGCGATCGGGAAGACCAATCTTGTCGAAGGGATCCAACTCGTGACCGCCTTCACTTCGTTTCGTAGTTCTTGTTCCGATCATCTCGTCAAATTCGGTGAGGACCATGCTTTCATCAAAGCGATCGTATCAGATGAGGTGAGAAAGCTCGATCTTGGTCTTACGCTTCAAGAAGGGAAGCGTGCGTTCTCTCTTAACGGAAAACGCAAACAGATCAAGAATCTAAGAGGGATACTTCCTTCGGTCATCTTCTCGCCAGATGACCTTACGTTCATCAAAGGTTCGCAGAGCATCAAGCGCGCCCAGATCGATGATCTAGGTGACCAGATCTCTGCGAATTACCATACGGTACGCCGTGATTACGAGCGAATCTTACGCCAAAAGAACAAGTATTTGAAGGAAATGACCTCTCATGGGTTTCTTGAGAGCGTTAATGAGGTATTGAGCACGATCGGGTCCCATCTTTTCGTCCTTCGAACACATCTCGTCAAGCAGCTCATCCCTTATATTCAACAGTTCTATACCGAACTTTGTGCTGGTAAAGAGCGAATTTCTATTCAATATCTTCCTTCTTGGGATAAATATCGGTCGCTTTCGGAGATATCGACCGAATTTCCTGAATTCACTCGAGCTGAAGCGAAAGAGGAGCTTGATAGGATCATCGAACAAGAATTCTTACGTGAACATCACCGCGGTTCTTCGCTCTTCGGCCCCCATGCTGACCAGATCATCTTCATGATCGATGGTAAAGATGCCAGTGATTTCGCCAGTCAAGGTCAACAACGCTCTCTTGTCCTAAGCTACAAGATGGCGGAAGTCGCGTTGCTCGAAGATATGCTCGGACAAACTCCGATCCTGCTCCTTGATGATGTGATGTCAGAATTGGACGAGGATCGCAGAACACAGCTCATTCGAGCCATATCGCATGATATGCAGACCTTCATCACCTCGACCAACTTGTCTTATTTCGATGATGAGTTTCTGAAGGAAGCGAACATCATCCATCTTGATCATGAGCGACCAACCGAGTAAGAAGAAAAGACGATGCGAAAGAAAAAGACCCAACATATCTCGAGTCTCGTGAATGCGCTCATCGATCAATTACCCGAAGAGCAAAAACGCAAGATCTTGGTTGAGCGAAAGATCAAACAAGTACATGAACAGTTCGCTGCTTGTGTCGATCCTTTTATCCTCGATCATGTGAACTCTGTTTACCTTATTAAAGAGAATTCGGATGTTTCACGCGAAACAACGCTCAGACTAACAGCATATGTAGATAATTCCATGGTGGCTGCGGAGCTGAATGCGCAACGGGAGCTCATCGTTTTGAAATATCGCGAACTCTTCGGGCTCAAGATCGATGAATTCATCATCAAGATCTCGCGCGGGCCCTATAAAGAGAACTATCCCTTCAAAGAGCTCACACAAGGATCCTCCCAAAAAATTCGCCGGCTCACGCCGGAAGAGGAACAAGAGATCGTCGAGCAAGTGTCTACGATCACTGATAGTGATATTCGCGCCTCGTTTGAACGACTCCTTAAAGCGACTAAAGAACATCAAACCGAAGAATAAACTTTTTCCTGAAAAATTCTTGTTTGCCGCTTAGATGAGCTCACAACCTCTTTCAGATATATTCCACACGGTAGTACGCTAACTGTTGTGTTTTGTGCTAGAATGACCACTATATTTTGGGAGTCCATGCAGATTCCCCGGTTCCAATAAAACGCTGTTCAAAAAGGAGTTAGATTGGCCACTAATAAATCTCACTATGATGGTTCAGACATTCAGATTCTCGAAGGACTCGAAGCGGTTCGTAAACGCCCTGGTATGTACATCGGCTCGACCGGCCCTCGCGGACTTCACCATCTAGTGTATGAGGTCGTCGATAATGCGGTTGACGAAGCGCTCGCTGGTTTTTGCACTGATATCGATGTGACCATTCATGAAGATAATTCGATCACGGTCGTCGACAATGGTCGTGGTATCCCTGTTGATAAGCATCCTAAAGAGAAGATCCCTACGGTCGAAGTTGTTCTGACGATCCTCCATGCTGGTGGTAAGTTCGGCGGCGAAGGTTATAAGGTCTCCGGCGGCCTTCATGGCGTTGGTGTTTCGGTCGTGAACGCGCTCTCGACCAAAGTGGTCGTACAAGTTCGCCGTGATGGGACTGAATATGAGATCTCCTTCGATCATGGTAAGACCAAAGAGAAGCTTCATAAGATCGGTACTACGAAGAGCACCGGTACGACGGTCACCTTCTGGCCCGATCCTGAGATCTTCCAAGAGACTATCGTTTATGACTACAGCACGCTCGCCGCGCGTTTTCGTGAGATGTCGTTCCTGAACAAAGGATTGAAGATCACGCTCACTGACGAACGTACGCTCAACGAAGATGGAAAGCCGACCAAGGAGGTTTTCCAGGCGCTAGGCGGCCTTCAGGACTTCGTGAAATATATCAATCAGGGTAAAGAAACGCTGAACAAGCCGATCTATTTCGAGGTCGAGAACGAAGATGGCATGGTCGAGATCTCCATGCAATGGACCACGTCATATTCGACCAACTCGGTTATGTCCTTCGCGAACAATATCAACACGATCGATGGTGGTACGCACCTTGATGGTTTCAAGCAGGGCGTCACGCGTACGATCAACGATTACGCACGAAGCAAAGGCATCTTGAAGGAGAAGGACCCGAATCTTTCAGGTGATGATACGCGTGAGGGCCTCGCGGCGGTCGTATCAGTGAAATTGCGCGATCCGCAGTTCGAAGGCCAGACGAAGGGTAAGCTCGGTAACACCGAGATCCGCGGTTTGGTCCAAAGTGCGGTCACTAAGGGTCTTGCAGAATATCTCGAAGAGAATCCCGCGCCTGCGAAGCGCATCATCAATAAGGCGACCCAGGCGTTCAAGGCGCGCGAAGCAGCGCGTAAAGCACGTGAGATGACGCGCCGCAAGGGCGTGCTCGATTCGTTCTCGTTGCCTGGTAAGCTCGCGGACTGTTCGAGTAAGAATCCTGCTGATTCTGAGATCTTCATCGTAGAGGGCGATTCTGCAGGTGGTTCGGCAAAGATGGCGCGCGATCGTAAATATCAGGCGATCATGCCGTTGCGTGGTAAGATCCTGAATGTCGAGCGCGCAGGATTGAACCGCAGCCTCTCGTCCGATACCATCTCTTCGCTCATCACTGCGATCGGAACGAACATCGGTGCGGATTTCAATGCAGATAATGCTCGTTATCACCGCATCATCATCATGACGGATGCTGATGTCGACGGCGCCCATATTCGCTGTCTGTTGCTCACGTTCTTCTACCGCTACATGCCCGAGCTGATCCAACGTGGATATATTTATATCGCGCAGCCGCCCCTGTATGGCCTGAAGAAGAAGGGTGGCAAGAAGCTGGAATACATCTTCAACGATGATGCTCTTGCAGAACGTCTTGCAGAGATTCCTGAAAAGGATCGCGATAGCATTTCGCTCCAGCGCTACAAAGGTCTTGGTGAGATGGACCCTGAGCAGCTTTGGGAGACCACCATGGAACCGAAATTGCGCACGTTGCTTCAGGTTAGCGTCGACGATGCGGCTGAGGCCGAACGTGTCGTGAGCGAACTGATGGGTGATCAGGTCGAACCGCGCAAGGAATTCATCCAAAAGCATGCGCGCGACGTTCGTTTCCTAGACATCTAGTGCGACCTATACACCAACCGAAATTTTGTAAGACCGATCCTTACTTAAAGGAGCTCTTGTGGCTGATAACAATGAAGAAATCGATATTGAGATCGTAGAAGAGTCCGAACCTTCGAACATCTTCCCTGCTGAACTGAGTAAGGAGATGCGCACGTCGTTCCTCGAGTACTCGATGAGCGTTATCGTATCTCGTGCGCTTCCTGATGTTCGCGATGGTTTGAAGCCTGTTCATCGCCGTATCCTCTACGCGATGAATGAAAGTGGCATCACCCCTCGTCGTCCTCATGCGAAGTCGGCGCGTACCGTTGGTGACGTTATCGGTAAGTATCATCCTCATGGCGATACGGCGGTGTACAACACGATGGTTCGCTTGGCGCAATGGTTCTCCATGCGTGTTCCTCTGGTCGATGGTCATGGCAACTTCGGTTCTATCGACGGCGATTCAGCGGCTGCGATGCGTTATACCGAGGCTCGTCTCGATAAGCCCGCGATGGAACTCTTACGCGACCTCGATAAAGAGACGGTCGATTTTCAACCTAACTACGACGAATCGCTCGAAGAACCGGTCGTTCTGCCCGCACGTTTCCCGAATCTGCTCGTTAATGGTTCTTCCGGTATTGCGGTCGGCATGGCGACGAACATCCCGCCGCACAATCTAGGCGAGACCATCGATGCGACCTGCATGATGCTCGACAATCCTGATGTGACCACTGAAGAATTGATGACCGTTCTGCCCGGTCCGGACTTCCCGACCGGCGCGATCATCATGGGCCGTGAGGGCATCAAGGAAGCATACGAAACGGGCCGCGGTAGCTTGACCATCCGCTCGAAATGCAAGATCGAAGAGGGAAAGAACGGCAAGAGCTCGATCATCATCTCCGAGATTCCCTATCAGGTCAACCGTACGAATCTGTTGAAGAAGATCGCTGATCTGGTTCGCGATAAGAAGTTGCCCGAGATCTCGAGCGTTCATGACGCTGCTGACCGTACAGGCATCGATATCATCATCGACCTGAAGCAGAATGCGATTCCGCAGGTCGTACTGAATAAGCTTTTCAAGCATACGCAGCTGCAGGTCGGCTTCGGTTGCAACATGCTCGCGTTGGTGAATGGTGTTCCGCGCACGCTCTCTTTGAAGGAGATGCTGCACTATTACATCCTTCATCAGGAAGAAGTGATCCAACGCAGGACACGCTATGACCTTGCGAAAGCTGAGGCCCGCGCTCATATCCTCGAAGGTTTCGTCATCGCGCTCGACGATATCGATAAGGTCATCAACATCATTCGTTCTTCCGAGACGGACGTTGAAGCGAAGGACCGCTTGATCAAAGAATTCAAGCTTTCTGAGAAGCAGGCTGAAGCGATCCTTGAGATGCGCTTGCGTCGTTTGACTGGCCTCGAACGTGAGAAGATCGAGAACGAACTGGCTGAATTGCGCAAGAACATCGCGTACTACAACCAGCTTCTGAACGACACTTCGATGGTTCACGATGTTATCAAAGAAGAATTGCTCGAGATCAAAGAGAAATACTCCACGCCACGCAAGACCAAGATCACGGGCGCGGCGAAGGAACTCGATGTTGAAGACCTGATCGCTGAAGAAGAAGTCGCGGTCACGGTGACCAAGGCTGGCTATATCAAGCGCTTGCCCGTTTCCACTTATCGTCAGCAGAAGCGCGGCGGCAAGGGAATGCAAGGCGTGAACCTCAAAGAGAGCGATTTCGTTGAACATCTCTTCATCGCGTCAACGCATGACTACATTCTGTTCTTCTCGAACAAGGGTAAGGTCTATCGTCTGAAGGTCTACGAGATCCCTGAGGCATCTCGTCATGCACGTGGTAATGCGATCGTGAATCTGTTGCCCTTCGAAAAAGGAGAGAGCGTTTCGGCGGTCATCGCAACGAAGGACTTCCCAGAGGATGAATACCTCATGTTCGCGACCGCGCAGGGTATGGTCAAGAAGACAGCGATGAAGCTCTACGACCGCACGCGCCGCGATGGTCTTATCGCGATCAGTTTGAAGGATGGCGACGAACTCATCTCCGTTCAACGTATCGCTGCAGGTGAGAAGGTCATGATGGTCTCCTCTGCGGGCAAGGCGATCCAGTGGGATGAAGAAGAGGTGCGCGCGATGGGCCGCGACACCCAGGGTGTTCGCGGAATGAACGTCCAGCTCGATGCGAAGGTGCTCGGTATGGAGATCGTTCGTCCTGGTTCCGATCTGTTCGTCATCACGGAACGCGGCTATGGCAAGCGTACCCCGGTCGAAGATTATCCGGTTCACCATCGTGGCGGCCAAGGCGTTTTCACTATCACGATGACGCAGAAGAAAGGCCTGCTCACGGCTATGAAGATCGTCGAAGCTGACGATGAGCTGATGATCATTACCAACGAGGGCGTGGTGGTTCGCACCCCAGTTCGCGGTATCTCGGAGCTCGGTCGTTCGACTCAGGGTGTTCACATCATGAATGTAGCGGACAAGGATAAGGTGACCGCAGTAGCCATCACGGAAGGTTCGGGATCGAAGAAGAAGGCGAAGAAGGAAGTGTCGGATGACCAGACTTCGCTGCTCGATGATACCGAACAGGAGCAAACGGATCCTGCATAAGAAAGTTTTACTCGCTCTGATAATCGCAGGTGAGTAAGAGAAAAGGCCGGGGTATGATACCCCGGCCTTTTTCGTGTCGAACAGGTGACGAAGCTGTGTCTTTTTGCAAATCGGGCCGAGCACAGGAAGAAAAAAACGTATGGTGAGAGAAGAAAACGAAGTGAGAAGCAGCTATGGTCCGTTGTTACATACAGACGCTCATCATCTCGCAGGCGGTCTCACCGTCTGTTCTCGTACTTCGTCCTTATAGTGAAACTCCTGTTCAAGATACGTGCAAGGTGCTCCCGATCTGGATCGGCCTTACTGAAGCGACGCAAATGGGCCTTGCGATCGAGAAGATCCGGCTTCCACGGCCGGTCACGCACGATGTGTTCCTCGATGCGCTCACGAATCTCAACACCTATGTGGACCACATTCTCATCACGGGCGTGAAGAACGATACGTTCTTCGTTCGTCTTTATCTGCGCCACCATGGCGACCTGATCGATCTCGATGCGCGACCGAGCGATGCGATCAATCTGGCGATCCGTCAGAACGCACCCATTTATGTCGAGGAATCAGTGCTCGACGCGCAATCGTTTCCCTATATCATCAAGAAGAACCATGTCATCGACGAGAATGACATCGAGCAGTTCCACACGTTCATCAAGACGATCGAACCCGAAGATTTCGAAAGTGACGACTAGAAATCTTCCGCAAGCGGTCATTTCTTCCCGCTTTCCAAAAACTGTTAAAAAACTCTTGAAAAAAAACTATGAGTTTCATATATTTAATAAGCGCGATTTTCGGGCCCATAGCTCAGTTGGTTAGAGCGCACGCCTGATAAGCGTGAGGTCAGCAGTTCAAATCTGCTTGGGCCCACCATTTTTGTGGATAAACACTCCACCGTGAGCCGAGTTAGCCGGTGGAGTGTTTATTATAAAGTTCGAGGATCAAATAGATCCATCGCGTAGTGCAACATCAGTTGCATATTTTTTTGTGGGGCATTAGCTCAGCTGGGAGAGCGCGGGCTTTGCAAGCCTGAGGTCAGGGGTTCGATCCCCCTATGCTCCACCATGAAATTCAAAAGCCGAAGCGATGCTTCGGCTTTTTTGTTCTCTAACGATTCACCTTCTACAGGTGCCTCGCTAAGCGAAGCACCTGTAGGCGCTGATAGGTCTAATGATTGCTGAAGGTATAGTTCTCGGGATGAGCCTTCACGTCTTCGCGCAGTTTCGGATTCATCTTGCGCGTGCCGCGGTAGGCATCTTGGGTCTCGGTCGCGACGACCTGGTTGCGATTCTCCATCTTGATCTGCGTGTCGAAGCTGTTGCCGTCGACGGATGATTGCATCGCTTCCTTGGTGAGGCGCAAGCCGAAGGGCGAGGTATTCTTCACCATGGTCTCCGCGATCTCCATCGCGGTATCGAGCACATCGTCGTCTGCTACTAGGCGATTCGCGAAGCCCCACTCGTAGAGCTCTTCAGCGCCGATGCGACGTGCGGTCATCAGCACTTCGTTGGCGCGTGCGAATCCGATGATCTTCGGCAAATAGAACGAGCCAGACATGTCGGTACCAGTGAGACCGATGTTCAGATACCCTGCCTGCATCTTGAAGGATTCACCAAGAACGCGCAGGTCGCAGGCGCATGAGATCGAAAGACCGCCGCCGACCGCATGACCCTTCAATGCACCGATGATGGGCTGTGGGCAGGCACGCATGTTCACGACCTGATCTGAGCAGATGGTCTGCATGATGAAGAAGTCGCGCTGCGTACGGCCCATCTCCTCGGGCGGATCGAGCGCGAGATCGTTCAAGTTGAAGCCTGCGCAGAACGAGGTGCCTTCGCCGGTCAGGACGATGACGCGACATTCTGGGTCCATGCGCACCTTGATCAGGAATTCGTTGAATTCGGCCATCTGCTTGTAGGACATCGCATTCAGATTGCCCGCATCGTTGAACGCGCAGATGTAGATCGGGCCTTTCTGCGTGATGGTGATCTTCTCGTAATCGTCGTACGTGAAGTCGTCCATGTGGTATTGGTCTTGATAGACTCCCATATCCCCTCTTTTCTCCTAGGAACCCTTCGAAGAAAGCATAGCGCAAAATACTCGTGATGACCTCCTGCCCGTACAATTCAACTCCGTAAATCTAAGACGCGCTCGCTTTGACGAAAATACGAGTACTATGGGGTATGCACTGCGAAGGAATCAAGAGAAAAGGCAAGACATCTATGAGACAGGAAAACATCCGTAACGTCGCGATCATCGCTCACGTCGACCATGGCAAGACCACGCTGGTCGATCGCTTGCTCTATACCGCAGGCGTATTTCGTGAGAACCAGGAAGTGCAAGAGCGCGTACTCGATTCGAACGATCAAGAGCGCGAGCGCGGCATCACCATCCTGTCCAAGAACATTTCCATCTCATACAAGGATGTGAAGATCAACGTCATCGACACCCCTGGTCATGCCGATTTCGGTGGCGAAGTGGAACGCGTGCTGAACATGGCCGATGGTGCGCTGCTGATCGTGGATGCGTTCGAAGGTCCGATGCCGCAAACGCGTTTCGTGCTGCGCCATGCGCTCGATCTGGGTCTGCGCATCGTACTCGTCATCAACAAGATCGACCGTCCGGGTTCGCGCCCCGAAGAAGTGGTTGATGAGGTGTTCGACCTGATGGTAGAGCTTGAAGCGAGCGATGAACAGCTCGATTTCCCGGTCATCTATGCGTCTGCGGTGAACGGCTATGCGCGTTATGAGCCTACCGACGATAACGACAACATGGTTCCCTTGCTCGATACGATCCTGAAGGAAGTTCCTGCTCCCGACTGCGAACCGACCGGGCCTGTTGCGCTGCAGCTTTGTACGATCGACCATTCGAGCTTCGTCGGCCGTATCGGCGTGGGTCGTCTCTTCTCCGGCACGATGTCGAAGAACGAACCTGTGCTCGTCATCAAGAACGATGGCACGCGCTACAACACCACCATCAAGCAAGTGTTCACGTTCGACGCGCTTGGCAAGAAGGAAGAAGAGCAGGTTTCTGCAGGCGATATCATCGCTGTGGTCGGTGTCGAAGATGCTGATATCGGAGATATGGTGACGAGCCGCGAGAACCCTATCGAACTCGACCCGATCGAGGTGGAGGAGCCGACCATGGCGGTCGTGTTCGAAGCATCTACCTCTCCGCTCGTCGGTCGCGAAGGCGAGATCGTCGGCGCTCGTCAACTGAAGGAACGCCTGTTCAAGGAAGCAGAGAGCAACATCTCCATGCGTATTCGTGAGACCGACGACAAGTCGGGCGTAGAGGTCGCGGGTCGTGGTTTGCTCCATCTTTCCGTACTGATGGAGACCATGCGTCGCGAAGGCTATGAATTCCAGGTCGGTCGTCCGCGCGTCATCATCAAGAAGGACGACCAGGGCAATCTGCTCGAGCCGATCGAGGAAGCGACGGTCGATGTGCCGAGCGAATACGCTGGCAAATGCATCGAAGTGTTCGGTACCGCTGGTGGCGAGATGACCGACATGTTCCAGCGTGGCGACCAAACGCATCTGGTATTCAAGATCCCTTCGCGTGGAACGATGGGTCTGCGTACTCGTTTGCTCAACGTTTCGCGTGGTGAAGCTACGATGTTCCACCACTTCAGCGAATATGGTCCCTACCGTGGCGAATTCGGTGGTCGCAAGAATGGCTCCATGATCGCGATGGCTACCGAAAAGTCCGTTGCGTATGCGCTCGATACCTTGCAGCAGCGCGGTCATCTTTTCGTTGGGCCTGGCGAAGAGTGCTACGAGGGCATGATCGTCGGCGAGTCGGCGAAGGAAGGCGACATGGTCGTGAACGTCGCGAAGGCGAAGCAGCTGGGCAACCAGCGTTCATCTGGCGCTGACAAGGCGATTCAGCTTACCCCGCCAGTGGTGTTCACGCTTGAAGAGGCGCTCGAGTACATCGAGGACGATGAGTTGGTCGAGATCACGCCACAGAATATCCGCTTGCGTAAACGCACGCTCTCATCCATCCAGCGTAAGAAGGAAGCGAAGAATAAATAGTAGTTCGTTTCGGAGCAAACGCTGATCTTAAACTCTCAAGCGAAAAGACACCCAAAAGGGTGTCTTTTCGATATATGAAGAGCATTTGTATTTCGCCGAAGCGAAAATGGAGCATTTGTGCAGACAAACCCAACAAACTCGACTTGTGCAACAATCGTTTTTGCATACATGCGCATCCTTTTCGCGATGCAGATTCATATATAAGATAGGGAACTCAATGACGCTCAAGACCATCTTCTCAAAAGTATCAGTTTTCGTGCTTGCGGCGGTCTGCTGCATCGCTTTGGCCGGCTGTGGTTCGAAATACGGCTATACCGGTGGAACAGCGGCGACGGTCAACGGCACGGCGATCGAAGAAGATACGGTCACGAAGTACATACAGGATTTCCGTACGAGCTCGAATCTTTCGAGCGATGAAGCATGGGCGAGCTGGCTCAAGGAAAGCTCGCAAGATCCTGCAGCCATTCGTAGCCAGGTCATCGATTATTACGTGCAGCAAGAGCTCATTCGTCAAGCGGCTCAAGAGAATGAAGTCGTCGTCGAGCAGTCGGCTATCGATGAACAAGTCGACGCGATGAAGAAGAACTACAGCAACGACGGAGCTTGGCAAGACGCGCTGGCGCAATCAGGTGTTACTGAAGAGCAGTATCGCGAATCCATCGAAGTCGGCCTGACCTCGCGCGCCTTGCAAGAGAAGATCGTTACCGAAGTCGATACGAGTGACGATGCGGGTCTGCTCGAATTCATGAACACCTATAAAGATATGATCAATGGCTCGAAGCGCTCTTCGCACATCCTGCTCGAAGCGAACGATGAAGCGAAAGCTGAAGAGATCGTCGGCCTGCTCACCTCAGGCCAGCTGGATTTCGCCACTGCAGCTCAGCAGTATTCGACCGATACCGGCTCCGCTCGCAATGGCGGTGATGTAGGCTGGAATACCATCAATAACTTCGTCGAAGAGTACACCGCAGCGCTCGATAGCATCGAGCTCGGCCAGATCACGCTCACGACCAGTGAATACGGTATCCACATCATTTTGTGTACCGACGTGCTGAACATCGATGGGGAACCGACCTCCCTTTCGGCATATCCTGAAGAGATCGTCGAATACATGCGCACCATTTACGGTAGCCAAAAGCAGTCCGAGGATTTCCAGGAATGGCTCGAGCGTTATAAAGAAGAGTCCGATGTCGTCATCAACGACATGCCGTCGAATGTTCCTTACAACATCGATCTTTCTCAGTACGATACGGATTCAGAGGAAGGCTCCGATAGTGAAGGCGATAGCGACAACGGAAGTTCCTCTTCTAGCGATGCCCAGAACCTGAGCGCCATCGAAGGCGATGGTGATAAGGAAGAAGAAGGCTTGCCTCAAGGTGATCAATAAAGATCGTCCCTTTCCGATCGAGAAAAGAGAATATATGGAGTCCCCCCTCATTCAGCTTCGCGATGCTGTCGTGCGTCGCAAAGGAACGAACATCCTCGATATCGAGTCGTTCGATCTGCGTTCGGGGGAGAACATTGCCTTGCTCGGTCCGAATGGGGCAGGGAAGTCAACATTCATTCAATTGATCACGCGCGAAGTGTTCCCGCTCCATCGTGATGTGCCGCCAGCGCTCTTTCGTGGTAACGAGCGTACGACGCTTCAAGAAACGAAAAAAGTGCTTGGCGTCGTATCTTCTACGATGCAGGACCAGATAACCGTTCATCTTCCCGCGTTCGATATCGTGGCGGGAGGCCTCTTTGGTTCGCTCGGTATACCCGACATGTATCAGGTGACATCCCAGTCGCGCGAGCGAGTGCTCGATATCATGGAGATGCTCGGTGTGCTCGATCTTGCCAAGCGCGATATCAAGACGCTCTCTACGGGTCAAGCGCGCCGTATTCTCTTGGCTCGTGCGCTCATTCATGATCCTGAGGTTCTCGTTTTTGATGAGCCGACGACAGGGCTCGACCCTGAAGGTATGTACTACGTTCGTAAGTCGATGCGCGATCTGGTTGGACAAGGAAAGTCGATCATTCTCGTGACGCACTATCCGGAAGACATCATTCCAGAGGTCGATCGTGTTGTGATGATAAAAGAGGGTAAGCTTTTCGCTGACGGCTCGAAAGCTGAATTGCTCACAAGCGCGCGCATGTCGGCGCTCTTCGATGTGCCTTTGCGGATTATTGAACAAGATGGCTATTTTTCCCTTGTGAGCGAATATTAAACTGGTATATAATCTATCATCGCACGTGCAAAAGCACACTTTGGAGAGATGTCCGAGTCTGGCTTAAGGAGCACGATTGGAAATCGTGTATACGCCAAAAGCGTATCTGGGGTTCGAATCCCCATCTCTCCGCCAGTTGATACCATGCCAGTCGGCGTGTTAAACAGAATTCACGTGTGGTCATGATCCTGTCGTGGCCGAGTGGGTTCTTGTTGAGGAAGCGCTCGAGAGAGCGTTTTCTTTTACCAGTTTCGTCGGTCGCTTCATGCGCACGACGATCTTTTGGAAGGGTGGCAGAGCGGCTGAATGCGGCGGTCTCGAAAACCGTTTTGCCCATAACATGGGTAACGAGGGTTCAAATCCCTCCCCTTCCGCCAGTGTGATGAAAGGCTCCCGAAATGGGAGCCTTTTTTGTGCCACGAAGCTGCGATCACGAGCCTGCAAGATGTGTTCATGATAGGCCAGGCAAGCCCATCTTCATTGGTAGCTCCTCTAATGAGAATCGTCATATTGCAAGGATCGCCCCGACATCGTCTCATGCGTTCTTAGAACGAAATTCATGGGTGTAACACTGCGAATCGGTGCGAATAAGAGCGTCTTCTAGCGGTGTTCGCTCGGGAAATGATGAAAACTATGTTCCAGTGTGATCGGGTGAGAGAAGCTGAGCGTGTTCGGAGGAAACACAGCCGAAAAAGATGCCTCCATCGTCATAAAAGGCTTGTATATCATCATGCTAAAAGCCTGCTAGCACCAGGTTTTCGGTCTGCTATCAATCCTCATAAGAGCGCGAAAGCGGTTGCTAGCACCATCGCATGCCTTGCCCTCGTGCACGGCATGCGAGAAAGAGGCATTCATCACCCCTGGTTCTTTCGTCACGCTTGCTCTCGCATCATCCATGAGCCCTTCGTCGCGATGTGCTCGTGCGTGCAACAAGGGTTCGATCCAAGGGGCGATGAGGAAACGACCGAAACGACTGCGGGAACACGCGCTTCTGTCGAGTCGAGCGCGATCGTTGCGCATCTCGGTCGAACCTTCTGAGCTAGGCGATCTTGTCCGTGCGAGCGTGCCACGCTCTTCTTTCAATGATGTAACACGTGCATTCGTTCGCTGTGATTCGAAGTTCGATCGAGAACGGCAGTGTCATCGATATGTTGGTATGAAGTTGGTCGCATTGCTCGTACAATGGAAACGATGAGCGTTCATTTCGCTCATAAGAGCACACAAGTCAGAGACTTCAAGGATGAGGCAATGGCAAAGCAATCGGATAAGAAGAACGGAACAGAGCAGAAGACCCTTTGCGTCAATATGCTCGGTGCGTTCACCATCTCGGAAGGCTCTTTCGATTCGGCGGAAGCGGAGCTTTTCGGCACGGAACAGACTTCTGCATTCACCGCGCAGATCTCTGCGAGCCTTACTGGACGCGCACATCGACTCTGGCTTCTTATCGCTTACTTGATCGTCAATCGCGACCGTGGTGTTCCTCCGCAGGAGTTGATCGATCTGCTGTGGCCCGAAGTCACGAGCAACAATCCAGCTTCCACGCTTCAGAACAATGTCAGTCGGGCTCGCGCTCTTTTTGCGGAAGCCAATTTTAGCGACACGCGCGGCCTGATCAAATATACCGACGGTCTTTATTATTGGGCTCCCGATCGCATCACGTTGCTCGATGCGGATCTCTTTGAGGCGAACGCCTGCCATTTCGGCGAGGTGATCTCTGATGAAGATGGAGCCGAGCTCGACAGCGCGCTCGCAGCCTGCCAGCTGTATAAGGGTGAGTTCTTGAGCGCAGCTGCCGATGTTCCTTGGTGTGCGAATCTCGCCGTCTATTACCGAACGCTCTATAAGCGTTTGTGCAAGACCATCATCGTCGCACTCCTGGAAGCGGGTCGTCTAAAGGAAGCCCAAGAGCTTTGTTTGCGCGTGACCGCATTCGAGCCTGCTGCGGAAGAATTCAGCGTTCTATTGATGCAGTCGTTCATCATGGACGACGATCCCACGGCGGCCCTCGATCATTACCAAGCGATCGCCGATCATCTTGCCGATACCTACGATATTCGCCCGAGCGCGGAATTGGAAACACAACGCGAGATCGCACTGCAGGAGCTCTATGGGCAAAGCATGACCGAAGAGAGCATTCGCAACTTTCTCTTCGAGGCGAACGAAGACGATGGGGCATTCGCGTGCAATAACGCGGTGTTCCGCGAGATCACACTCTTGCGCCTGCGCGAAATGGAGCGAAGCGGTGAGGAATCGCACATCATCGCCATCACCATCGACAATCAGGTTCTCAAGAGCGACCGGAGGATCATCAACGCGAAACGCGTCGCGCAAGTCCTTTCGTCCACCTTGCGCTCGAGCGATCCGTTCACGAAGGTCGGGTCGAATCAATTCCTCGTGCTTCTCCCGAGCGCTAACGCCGAGAACGCACAGATGGTGTTCGAGCGGATCGTCGCTCGCTTCGAAGAGGTCTTTCCTCGCGCCGACGTTGCGCTCAAAGTTTCCATGGTCAGCTTGGGAGCACTTCGGTAAATGTACTAGAATGAACGCATGAGAAAACAGGAGAATCTGAAAGACCAGCTTTGGGAGCAACTCTGCAGCGTTGGTGCAGTGCTGATGAGCATGGTCGCGCTGATTATCCTTCTCTACTTCATCACCACCATCATTCGATTCATCGCCTCGATGATGGCTTAGGGAAGTGTAACCTGCAATGTGGAAGCGTTTCACGTTCGAAGACATTCGCATCATCGCTCATTACTTGGGAACGCTCACTTCTCTGTTCTCTGTCGCATTGCTCATTCCGCTCATAACAGCGATCGTCTTCCAGGAATGGGAGCCAGCCGCTCGGTATCTGCTCGCGGGAGGTATTTCGCTTACGCTCGGTTCTCTCTTGCGCATGGCGAAGATCGAACCAGGTCGCTTGACCCAGCAACAAGCTATGGCGCTCACTGGCTTCGCATGGATGGTGCTCGCCTTCGTTGCCTCCATCCCGCTTGCCATGTCGGGTCACTATGCAAGTTATCTTGATGCGCTCTTCGATGGGGTTTCGGGCCTGACCACAACCGGTGCGGCGCTCATCATGGACCTCGAGCACCTTTCATATGCGGACAATATGTGGCGTTTCGTCATGCATTTCCTCGGAGGCATGGGTCTCATCGTCATCGCTTTGTCGCTTGGCCTCTTGTCTTCATCGACCTCAGGTCTTTATTCTTCCGAAGGGCGCAGCGAGCACGTGGTGCCTAACGTCATCACCACCACGCGTCTCATCAGTACGATCTCTCTGACCATGATCGGCATCGCGACGATCTTGCTCATGATCTTCTGCTTGATCGCGGGCATGGAACCTGTGCGCGCATTCCTTCATGGGCTGTGGATCTCGATATCAGGTTTCATGACGGCGGGCTTCACGCCTACGAGTCAATCGATCATGTATTACCACTCCTATTTCCTCGAGCTTGCGTGTATGATCCTCATGCTGCTCGGCATGGTGAACTTCGGCCTGTTCGTGGCCGTGTGGCGCGGTAAGACGCATCTGTTCTTCAAGGATATGGAGATCAGAACCGGGTTTATTTGGATCGTATTCATGGGTATCGTATTCATGGCCACGCTCTCTTCCACCCAGCTTTTCTCCGACTTGCTCACGATGTTGCGTCGTGGTGTGTTCATGATGATGTCGGCAGCGAGCACGACCGGTTTTCAGATCGTAACGACCAACCAGCTCATCACCGTGTTCTCGTCAGGCGCTATCCTCATCCTCGCTATCCTGATGGCCGTGGGCGGCTCGAGTGGAAGCACTGCTGGTGGTATGAAACTCTCCCGCATAGGACTGACGGCGAAGTCGATCGTTTCATCGATCAAAGAAGCGATCGCTCCCGATTCTGCACGCGTGTCGGTGGTCTATCACCACATCGGCAAGCAGGTGCTCAACAATGACGTGGCACGTGCTGCCATGACCGTATCGACGCTTTTCGTCGTGACCTATGTGATCGGCGCTCTCGCAGGCATCGCTCATGGCTATGATGCGACCGCCTCCATCGCCGAGAGCGTTGCGATGGCCTCCAATGGAGGTCTTTCGTTCGGCATCACCACGCAAGGAATGCCCAAAACGCTCGAGACCATCTACATCATCGAGATGTGGGCGGGCCGTCTCGAGTTCATCACGCTCATCGCGCTGATCGTGAAGATCGTGGTTTCTCTCCTGCCTGCGCGCAAGGCTCGAGGTGAGCGTTAGATGTTGAACATGAAACGACAGTTCGAGAAGCGATCGTTCGCTGCCGGCGTTCTTCGTGTTACGCTCGTGCTCTTTCTTGCCGTTGCACTGTGTGCGCCTTTGGCGTGGGCCGATGAAGAGGAGCTTCCTCAGGCGACGGAGTCAGTTGATGCGAACGGCAACGTGGTCAATGTGAACCAAATGCCCGATAGTTCGTTCCTCTACAACACCGACATCTCCGAACTTTCGGATGCTGAATCGTTCCACGATGCACAGATGGTGCAAGTGAGCGGTGAAGTGGTGGGCGACCGCATCAACGATGAAACCGACCCGAACCTTTGCTGGATCGCCCTGCAGAGCCTCAACGAGAACGATTCTTCTTCGGTCTCGGTGTTGATGACGCACGAGCAAGCAGATCTGATCGATCGTTATGGCAACTACCACGTGAACGGAACCGAGCTACAAGTGCGCGGCATGTTCTATCTCACGTGTCCCGAGCATGAAGGCCTTTCTGATCTTCACGCGCAGGAAGTGACCGTGGTACATGCTGGTTCCGATCGCGAACACACGACCAATCCGGCGGTGTTGTGGGCGGCATTCCTTGCTGTTGGCATCGGGCTTTTGAGCTTGTTCACCTATCGATTCTTGCGAGAGCGAAGGAAATAGGTGGGCATGCAAGAAGGCGTGGTGGTCAAACTCGATCGCGGGTACCCGTTGGTGCAACTGCCCGATGGATCGACGATACGCTGCGAACATGCGACGAGCTTGGTCAAGCAGAAGACCGACCGTGCAGTCATCGGCGACCGCGTTCGCGTCAACTATCCCGAAGGCCATGAGAAAGGTATCATCGAAGCCATCTGTCCGCGTACGACCTGTTTCGTTCGAAAGGATCCGACCGAGCGCGCGCTACCCCAGACGCTCGCATCGAATTTCGATCTCGTTCTGATCGCCCAACCGGTCGAAGAAGTGAACTTCAAGCGGCTCGAGCGCGAACTCGTGCTCGCTCATGAGACTGGCGCGAAGGTGGCGGTCGTCCTGACGAAGGCGGATCTCGCACAAGAGAACGATCGGTTCGAGGCTATCTGCGATCGTGTGCGTGCATTGGTCGGCGCCGATCCGGTGCTGGTGGTCAACCAAGAGGACCACTCTTCGATCGATGCTGTGGCACGCTTGATAGCACAGGACAACAACACTGCTGTTCTTATCGGGCGCAGCGGAGTGGGTAAATCGAGCTTGGTGAATCTTCTGGTGGGAGAGGATATACAACGTACCACACCGGTGCGGGCGTCGGACGGAAAGGGCAGGCACACTACTGTTTCACGTGAAATCATCCCCCTGCCGAAAGGCGGCTCGATCGTCGACATGCCCGGTGTTCGCGGGCTTGGTCTGTGGGACGCCGAGGCAGGCATCAAGGCGACGTTCAGCGAGATCGAGGAGCTCGCGCAGCGTTGCAAGTTCCGGGATTGCGCGCATGATCGTGAAGCCGGGTGCGCGGTGCGGGAAGCGGTAGCGGAAGGCGCGTTGGCCCCTGAACGTCTCGAATCCTATCTTCGCTTGAAGCAAGAGAACGAAGAAGTGCACACGAAGCGCATCGAAGCCGAGCGCATCCGAGAACGCCGCGGGCATCCTCGACACCGTGGCGGAAAGTAGAGCAAGGCTACTTGCGCTACAATGGATACGCTACTTTCGAGGAGAGCATCATGAATCCAGCCGTCATCATCCCAACATTCCATCAAGCCGCGAGCGATGTCGGCAAGCCGATCGCGGAGAGCATCTACGATCATCCAACTCCGCTGGATGCGCCCGGTACGCTCGCTCGCTGCCTCGATTCGCTCCAGCATGTTCGCGGTCTTGGACAGGTGATCATCACCGTTTCGCATAATGAAGCGGTCGAGAAGATCAAAGCGATCGTAGATAGATTCCCTCAGATGCACACGCTCGTCATCAGTGAGAGCGAAGCGGCTATCATCCAACAGCGTTTGGAGCAGCTCGGGTTCGGAGACACCTCAGAGAAGATCGGCGTGCAGGGGTATTCGGCGGTGCGCAATCTAGGCATCGTGGTATCGAACATCCTGGGCTTCGATGCGGTGGTCTTTCTCGATGACGATGAAGTGATCGAAGACCCCGAATTCCTGACGAAGGCTATGTATGGACTTGGTAAGCTGACGCGCCGCGAGATCCCGATCCTTGCGAAATCGGGCTACTACTTGAACGCAAAGGGCAGCTATCTTTCGATGAGCCAGAACAAATGGTACAACCGCTATTGGCAGCAAGGTTCAGCGTTCAACGATTGGATCACGAAAGCGATGTCTGGCCCGCGTCTTTCGCGTTCGAATCACGTGTGCGGGGGATGTCTTGCGTTGCATAAGCAGGCCTACATGCGCGTATGCTTCGACCCCTGGATCCCGCGCGGTGAGGACCTGGATTATCTCATCAACCTGCGCATGTACGGTTCAGATGTATGGTTCGATAACCAATGGTACCTGCGCCACCTCCCGCCGCAAGAGCGTCATGAGGGGCATCGCTTCCGTCGCGACATCTTCCGCTGGATCTACGAATATTACAAGATCGAGTTCAGTCAGTCGCAGATCGATCTCCTGCAGATCAAGCCCTCTTCTTTGGAGCCATATCCGGGGCCGTTCCTCGAACGGGGTCTCGAGAAGCGCATCAAGAAAACGGCGCTCCTGCGTTCGCTCGTTCGTCCTGATAAGGCGGCCTATCGCAAGGCGGCTACCGTTGCGACTTCCGAAGCGGTGATGTATGCCCAGAAGTATTGCGATAAATACTTCGACTTTCAGCGCGTATGGGTGCAGATCATGGCGCAGACCGAGAACGATACGGTCTTACAGCAAGCGCTCATCCAAGCAGCGCTCGCACGTGAGGCTGGGGAAGAGATCGAAGTCTCTGTCCCGAATTCAGGCCTCGATGCGGGCATGACTGGCGAGATCCATCTCAATCTCGCGGATGAGGAATAGGGCTCGCAGTGCTCGAACAGTTCGTGGTCGCTATCATCTTCGGCCTCATCGTCGGTCTTTTCTCGGGGCTTCTTGGCATCGGCGGCGGAACGCTCATGGTCCCCGTCTTTCGTCTCGGGTTCGGCATGAGCGCGATCGCTTCCACCGCGACCTCGCTCTTCACCATCGTTCCCACCTCCATCGCGGGATGCATCACGCATCTCAAGAACGGTACCTGCATCGCGAAGATCGGCCTAGCAGCTGGTATCGCAGGCGCACTCACGTCTCCTCTTGGCGTGCTCGCTGCGACGAATTCGCCCGACATCGCGATCATGGCATGTGCTGCGCTCATCATCGCGTATTCTGCGGTGACGATGTTCAGGAAGGCGCTGAACATGCCGAAGCGTTCGCGCTCCGATCTTTCGATGCACGCAGCGCTCCAGCGTTTTCGCGCAGAATTCGCAGACGAGGAGCTCACGCCTGAACAGATCGAGCAAGAACGTGCGCGGCAAGCAGCGGCACTCGCTGAACAGAAGCGCCAGCTGCGCGAAGAGCGCAAGCGCGTCACCGCGAAGATGTGCGCGATCGGCGCTGCGATCGGGCTGGTCGCAGGTTTCGCCTCGGGTTATGTTGGCGTGGGTGGCGGTTTCATCATGGTGCCGCTGTTCATCTCGCTACTTGGCATCACCATGAAGCAGGCTTCGGGAACGAGCCTGGTCGCGGTGGTGCTGCTTGCTATTCCGGGAGTCATCACGCAATGCGTGCACGGAAATGTCGACTACATCGCTGGCATCGCGATGGCGATCGGCTCCATCCCTGGCGCGCTCATCGGCGCGTCGCTCATCCGCTATATTCCCGAGCGGAAATTGCGCTTTTTGTTCGGGTTCTTCCTGCTATTTGCCGCTATTATTCTTATAGGTAATGAATTGGGCGTTTTCGCGGGATAGTTCGCGATTCGCGTTCTTCGCAGGGGTGAACATGAATTTCCCACGCCACAACATCTACGTCTTCTTCGAGATCCTTTCGCTGTGTCTTTCGCTCATTGCTGGCTGCGCGCTCGGGTGGGCGATGTTCGGAGAGAAGAATCCCGTGCTCATCGGCTTCACCGGCATCCTCTTCACGGTCTTCTTGCTCATTACCATCGCGCTCATGCTCGACCCGGACAAGATCCGCGCTCGCCAGTCTCTTTCCGTGCTTGGACTTGCGAGCGACCTGCTGGAAGGCATCCAGGGCGGATTCGATACCGCTAGCGCCCAGCATGCCTGCGAGATCCTGTATCGTTCGTCGTCCGCATCCGCGGTCGCGGTCACCGATACCGAGGTGATCTTGGGATATTGCGGCGCAGGCGAAGATGAACTTGGCCAGCGTGAATGTAGCATCCGCACGCTCGCGACCAGGCAGACGCTCGAAGACGGGCAGACGCGCGTGCTGAACACTCCAGAAGAAGTGGGGCTGCCCAATAAAGTGCGCGGCATCAAAGCGGCTATCATCGTGCCGCTCAAGATCGGTTCGACCATCGTCGGAACGCTAAAATTCTACTATCCGTCCGCTTCGCGAATCACCGAGACGCAAGTATCGATCGCAGAGGGCTTCGCGCAGCTCATCTCTACGCAGATCGCGGCTATGGAGCTCGAAGAACAGAAGAAGCTCGCCACTAGCATGGAGCTCAAGGCTCTGCAAAGCCAGATCAACCCGCATTTCCTCTTCAACACCATCAACACGATGGCATCGCTCATTCGCACCGATCCTGAAAAGGCGCGCGTGCTGCTGCGCGAATTTGCGGTCTTCTATCGTCAGGCGCTGGAGAATGCATCCGACTTGATCCCACTCGCTCGCGAAGTCGAGCAGACGGTTCGCTATCTCTCGCTCGAGCAGGCGCGCTTCGGTGAGGATCGCTTATGCGTGAAGGTCTCGATCAGCGATGATGTGAAAGCGCTCATGGTGCCAGCATTCATGATCCAGCCTTTGGTCGAGAACTCCATCAAGCACGGTTTCCCTGCGGAAGGGCAGCTCGTCATCTCGATCAGTGGCGAGATCAAGCTCGCTGATGTGTATCTGTACGTGGCTGATAATGGTCTCGGCATGACCGATGAAGCGCTCAAGAACATCATGAGTCCGAGCTCGCAGACGGGGCTGGGCATCGCGGTCAAGAACGTCAACGACCGTATCCGTGGGTATTATGGCGAAGAATCCTACATGGAATATCAGAGCGAACTGGGCAAAGGCACGCAGGTCACGCTCTATTTGAAGGATTGCGCCTCCAATCAGTATTGATGAGCGAGCCCAAGAGCGTTCCGAACAGGCGTAATACGCCTGTGGACAGGGGTGTGCGCGGGGGCGTCGGATAATCTGTTTTGAATACGGTTTGCGTGATAAAGACGCTGCAGAACGCTGCGTAATAGTCTATAATAGGCACGATTTTGTAAGTTTTTCACTTTACACAGAGGAGGTCGTGTTGTTAAAGGCGATCATTGTAGACGACGAAGCGCCAGCACGCTCCGAATTACGTTTTTTGTTAGGCGAACTCAATCAGGCTGAGGTCGTATCTGAAGCAGCCAGTGTTCGCGAGGCTATCGAAAAGCTCAAGGAATATCCTTGTGACGTGATGTTCCTCGATATCAACATGCCAGAAGCTACCGGTCTTCAGCTGGCCGAGGCTCTTCAGCATCTGAAATTCCCACCCGCAGTCGTCTTCGTCACCGCGTATAGCGAATTCGCGCTCGACGCATTCAAGGTGAACGCGGTCGATTACCTGGTCAAGCCGGTCGAGACCGAGCGCCTTGCTCATGCGCTCGCTCGCGTTCGCGAACATGTGGTCTTGCATGCGCGTGCCCAGAAGGCGGAGCGCATCCCGGTCGAAAAGGGTGGCAAGAAGATCCTCATCAACATCGATCAGATCCGTTTCGTCATGGCTCGTGACGATTATGCTTATCTTCAGACCGATACCGACCGCTATTTCTCAACGGTCAGCTTGGCTCAGCTCGAGAAGACGCTCGATGGCCACGGTTTCTTCCGTGTTCATCGTGGTTACCTGGTCAATCTTTCGCTGGTCAAGGAAGTCGAGCCTCAGTCTGGTGGTACGCTCTTGCTCACGCTCGATGGTGTGGAAGAGAAGATCCCCGTCTCACGCCGCCGCGTTTCTTCGTTGAAGAAAGCGCTCGGACTGTAAGTCTGCTGCTCATCGTGTTTCAAAACGCCTCCCTGATGAGAGGCGTTTTTTTCATACCTCGCACTGGTCTCGCACTGGTTGAAGGACGTCTGCACGCATGCTGGCCGATTACGTTCATCCGTAGGGAGCATGGGCGATAAGGAAGAGCAGCTGCGCGTGCTAAAATTCAAGTTCATCCTAAAAATTCTTCGAGATTGGATCGTTCTATGGAATGTAGCGCACAGAATCCCGTTATCGGCATCATCATGGGTTCCGAATCCGACATGCCCGCGATGGAGCCGTGCATGAAGCAACTCGACGATTTCGGCGTTCCGTACGAAGTGAAGATCGCCAGTGCGCATCGCAAGCCTAACGAGGTCCATGAATGGGCGTCCACTGCGATCGATCGTGGCATTCGCGTCATCATCGCTGCAGCTGGAAAGGCTGCTCATCTCGGCGGTGTCGTTGCCGCGTATACGCCCGCGCCGGTCATCGCTGTGCCTATGAAAACGAGCGACCTTGGTGGGTTGGACTCGCTCCTTTCCATGGTGCAGATGCCGAGCGGCGTTCCCGTTGCGTGCGTCGCCATCAACGGAGCGAAGAACGCTGCTATCTTGGCTGTTCAGATGATGGGCACGGGCTGCGAAGGCGCGCGCCAGAAGATCATCGATCTCAAAGCCGAGATGGCCAACGCCTAGAGGTATTCACCGATCGACGCTCTTTGAGCGAACGAATGAACGAAAAGAATGAGACGAGGTAGTTGTGACCAAATCCTTCTTGATGGGAAATCAGGCGTTCGCGCACGCCGCTCTTGAAGCTGGTGCGCGCGTTTGTGCTGGTTATCCAGGAACTCCTTCTTCAGAAGTGATCGAGACCATCGCGCAGTTGCGCGATGCTGGCTCTGCGCATGACGTGTACGTCGAGTGGTCGACGAACGAAAAAGCTGCGCTCGAGATGTTAGCGGGTGCGTCGCTTTCAGGTGCGCGCACGTTGTTCACCGCGAAACAGGTCGGACTCAACGTTGCGAGTGATGCGCTCATGTCGCTCAACTACATCGGCGTAGAGGGCGGTACGGTCCTGCTCGTCGCAGATGATCCTGGTCCGATCTCTTCGCAGACCGAACAAGATACGCGCAGATTCGCTTCTTTCGCGAAGGTTCCCGTGTTCGATCCAGCGACTCCTGAACAGGGGTGCGCCATGATCGCGGCCGCCTACGATCTGTCGGAGAAATACCATACCCCCGTCATCTTCCGTCCCACCACGCGCATCTGTCATGCGTCCACGTTCGTCGAAGTCGCAGATGAAACGCAGGGCAAAGAGGCGGCTGGGTTCGAGAAGGATGCGAGCAAATGGGTCATCTTCCCGGGTCGTTCGTATCGCGCGCATGGCGAGATCAACGAACGTCTGCCCCGGATCGCGCAGGAATTCAGCATGTCGGCGTTCAATCCTTGGGAAGAGGTCGCGGGTACCGACGAAGATGCCAAGATCGGCATCATTGCAGGTGGCATCTCGTATTCTTACGCGCAAGAGGCCTTGCGCCAGATCGAGGAGAAGGTCGCCTCGGCTGGCGCTCTCTCGCCGAGCTATCGCTTGATGCAGGTGGGTACGCCGTATCCGTTCCCTGAAGAAGCGGTCGCGCGTTTCGCGGACGGGCTCGATAAGATCCTCGTTCTTGAAGAGCTCGATCATGTGATCGAGGATGAACTACTGAAACTGTGTGGCAAGCTGCATGCCGGCTTCGATGTGCACGGAAAGCTTTCGGGCGATACGACGGATCGTGGCGAGAACAGCGTCGATGTCATCGCTTCGCAGATCGAATCGTTCTTCGGCCTGGATCTTTCCGACTCCGAGACCATCGAGGTCGACTTCCATGAGCCGATCCCTGAGCGACCTGCGGTTCTGTGTGCAGGATGCCCTCATCGCGGTGCGTTCTATGCCGTGAAGAAGGCGCTCGGCCGCACGCGCGAAGCGGTGATGTGTGGAGATATCGGCTGCTACACGCTCGGTAATGCTGAACCGTTGAATGCGGTCGATACGTGTCTCGATATGGGTGCGGGCATCACGATGGCCCAGGGTTTCAATGTCATCGAGCCTGATAAGAAGGCCATCGCGTTCGTTGGTGATTCGACCTTCTTTGCTTCCGGCATGACCGGCGTCGCGAACGCCGTCTACAACCAACACGACATCACGATCGTGGTGTTGGATAATGCGACCACCGCCATGACCGGCTCACAACCTCATCCTGGTACGGGCGCTACGTTGATGGGTAGCTTCACGGCGCCCATCTCGATCCATGATGTGCTCGTCTCGCTCGGCGTGAAGAAGATCACGAAGGCCAATCCGCTGTTCGCCGACAAGGCGATCGAAGCAGCCCGTGAAGCGATCGATTATGAAGGACCATCGGCGGTCATCTACGAATCGCCGTGCACGAAGCTCACGAAGCCGAAGCCCCCGGTCTACTTCATCGCGAATGCCTGTGCTGGCTGCCGCAAATGCGTGACCACCATCGGTTGTCCTGCACTGGGCTGGAGCGAGATCGGACACTCCATCGTCATCAATCGAACTCTTTGCGTAGGGTGCGGTTTGTGTACCGATATCTGCGAATATGGTGCCATCACGTGTCCGACGCGCAAGCGCGTGCGTCCCGTTCTGCCTCCTCGATCACAGCGACTGCATGCAGAGGACGGATCGCTCAGTCGTTTCCCGACCCCGCAAGAGCTTGCTGCGAAGGAAGGTGGTAGCGATGATTAACGTATCGATCGCCGGGATCGGTGGCCAGGGAAGCGTTCTTGCTGCGCGCATCTTGGCGCAGGCGGCTGAAGCGAAAGGCTGGCAAGTCCGTAGTGCTGAGACGATCGGCATGGCCCAGCGCGGCGGCGATGTCATGTCGCATGTTCGTATGGGAAACGAAGGAGAGACGGTCTTCTCTCCGCTTCCTGCGAAGGGCAGCGTCGATGTCCTGATCGCGCTCGAACCAGGCGAAGCTGCGCGCAGCCTGCCGTATTTGAAACAGAATGGCCTGTTGGTGGTGGCTTCGTCGGGCATCGCTCCTGTCATGGCGAACTTCAAGCGCCAGACCTATCACCCGCAAGCATTGATCGACGATATGCGCGCATCGGGTGTGAAGATGGTCGTGGTCGACGATGATGAATTGGTGCGTCGCTTGGGTGAGCCGAAGGCATTGAACGTGATGATGTTGGCATACGCGATCATCGCGGTGAACAAACGTCCCGATTGCGCGGATAACGCGCTGCGCGGCGCGATCACGCTCGAAGACATCGATCGTGCGATCCCTGCATGCGTGAAGCGCAAGCTCGTTTCGACGAACCAGAAGGCGATCAAGGTCGTATCGCAGGTCGCGCGTGTCTGATCGCACGGCCAGAGCGTGTACTTGAGGAATGAAGAGAGAGAGATCGGATGAAACTGAACGAAGAACAATTCACGCTCCTGAAAGAGCAGTTCAAGACGTTGAAGGACCGTTCGCCCTTCTATGCGAAGAAATTCGAGGGCATCGATCTGGAGGACGTTCAGACCCAGGCCGATTTCGAAGCGCTGCCCTTTTCAGAGAAGGCCGACCTACGCGAAGCATATCCGCTCGGACTCGCCGCGGTTCCCGAGAGCGAGATCGTGCGCATCCATTCTTCTTCCGGTACGACTGGTACGCCGGTCATCATCCCTTACACCCAGCAGGATGTCATCGATTGGGCAACGCAGTTCGCGCGCTGCTACGAGATGGCGGGCATCACGAATCGCGATCGCATCCAGATCACGCCGGGTTACGGACTTTGGACCGCAGGCATCGGCTTCCAGTTGGGCGCCGAGCGCCTGGGTGCGATGACCATCCCGATGGGTCCTGGCAATACGGAGAAGCAGATCCGTTTCATGAAGGACATGCAGTCGACCGTTCTGTGCGCGACCAGCTCGTATGCGTTGCTCTTGGCCGAAGAGATCGCGAAGCGCGGGGTTCGCGATGAGCTCAATCTGAAGCGCGCCGTCATCGGTTCGGAGCGCTGGGGCCACAAGATGCGCGAGCGCATCGCCAACGAATTGGGTGTGAAGATCTATGACATCTATGGCCTTACCGAAGTGTATGGCCCTGGCATCGGCATTTCGTGCGATCACGAATGCGGCATGCACGTTTGGGACGATTACTGCTACTTCGAGATCGTCGATCCGAAGACAGGCGAGGTGTTGCCCGATGGCGAGATCGGAGAGCTTGTCATCACGACACTGCGCAAGCAAGGTGCGCCGCTCGTTCGCTATCGCACGCACGATCTTTCACGCATCATTCCTGGCGAATGCCCCTGCGGATCGCGTTTCCCGCGCATCGATACGCTGATCGGACGCACGGACGACATGGTGAAGGTGAAGGGCGTGAACATCTTCCCCGCGCAGATCGAGGAGATCATCAAGTTCACCGACGGGGCATCTTCCGAATATCAGGTGATGATCGACCACTTGGAGGGTAAGGACATCATGACGGTGTTCTTCGAGACCGAAGCTGAAGGGGAGGCGCGCGATCAGATCGAGCGCAACATGGAGTCGATCTTCAAAGGAAAACTCGGTATGACACCGAATGCCAAGGCGGTGGCGATCGGTGAGCTTCCGCGTTCGGAGAAGAAGACCCAACGTATCTTCGACAATCGCTATTAAGAAAGTAAGGGATCGTGCGAAAAAGGCGACAGTCTAGCCTTCTAAGCAAAGTTTCGAACGCGGCCTGAGTGGCCGCGTTCGTCTTGCGCTTCCTTTCTTGCCGCTACCGAAAACTTTCTGCCCGAAGAAGGTAAAACTGCCTTGGCGCGCTCTGTTATGGTAAAGTGCTTGCATGGTTCTTTTGGGAATACATACGATGAGTTGCGCGATCCGTACCCAACACTTGGCACAAGGGTCCGCATCTTCATGCGCGATCATGTCGGAGCACTGGGCACAGGGCTCCTTCAACGAGCGCGCTGTCATGTCCGAGCATCTTGCTCAGGGGTCCGCGTGTATTCTCCCCCTCCTCTCTTCGCTATTCGATATCTATAAGCACATGAGTTTCGGCTCGGTGCTTTTTTTATGCGCTCGGCCGTAATGCGTCGCGTGCGTTTCGAAGAGCTAAAGGGAAGAGAAGACCATGAAAGTATCGGTATATCGAGAGAAGAAAGAGTAGGTATGTTCCTCAAGATCCTTATCGTGGCGATCTTCGTCGCGGTCACGGTGGCGGTCGGCGTGTTCGCCCGCAAGCATTCGAACAGCGTGGATGGCTTCGTGCTGGGCGGCCGTAATGTCGGCCCTTGGCTCTCCGCCTTCGCGTTCGGAACCAGCTATTTTTCAGCGGTCGTGTTCATCGGCTATGCTGGTCAGTTCGGCTGGAAGTACGGCATGTCGGTCTTTTGGGTGGGCATCGGTAACGCGGTGATCGGTTCGTTGCTCGCATGGTGGGTGCTCGGCCCTCGAACGCGCGAGATGACCCAGCGCCTGAAAGCGACGACGATGCCGGAGTTCTTCGGAAAACGCTTCAACAGCAAAGCATTGCGCATCGCGGCAGCTGCGATCATCTTCGTATTCCTGATCCCTTACACTGCTTCTGTTTATAACGGCCTTTCACGCCTGTTCGGCATGGCGTTCGGGCTGCCGTATGAATGGTGCGTGATCGGCATGGCGGTGGTCACGTGCATCTATGTCGTGCTGGGTGGTTACGTCGCATCCGTTTGGAACGACTTCATCCAGGGCACCATCATGCTGATTGGCATCGTGGCGGTCATCGTCGCGGTGCTGAATGGACAGGGCGGCATCGCCACGGCGATCGTGAATCTTTCGCAGATCCCTGCTGACGGAAGCGCCATGGCTGGACCATTCACTTCGATGTTCGGTCCCGATGCGCTCAACCTCCTTGGCGTTATCATCCTCACCTCGCTCGGCACCTGGGCGCTCCCGCAGATGGTCCAGAAGTTCTACGCCATCAAGACCGGTCCCGCCATCAAGCAGGGCGCTATCATCTCGACCATCTTCGCTTTGGTGGTCGCAGGTGGTTCTTACTTCCTTGGCGGCTTCGGCCGTTTGTTCGCTGGCGATATCGCTTATGCGGCGGACGGAACGCCCATCTACGACTCCATCGTCCCGACCATGTTGGCCGGTCTGCCCGATATCTTGCTGGGTATCGTGGTGGTATTGGTGCTCTCCGCCTCCATGTCCACGCTTGCAGGCCTCGTGCTCACGTCATCATCGACGCTCACGCTCGACCTCATCAAAGGTAACATCGTGAAGAAGATGAACGAGAAGAAGCAGGTTCACTACATGCGCGTCTTCATCGTCGTGTTCGTTGCGATCTCTGCGGGCATCGCGCTGGTGCAGTACCATTCGACCATCGTCTTCATCGCGCAGTTGATGGGCTACTCGTGGGGTGCTCTCTCCGGCTCGTTCCTCGGTCCCTTCTTCTGGGGCCTGTTCTCGGGCCGTATCTCGAAGCCTGCGGTTTGGTGCAGCTTCGCGTTGGGCGTCGGCATGACCGTTTCGAACATGATCTTCGGCTACATCGCATCGCCGATCAATTGCGGCGCGATCACCATGATCCTTTCGCTCATCATCGTGCCCATCATCAGTTTCTTCACCAAGCCCGTGCCATTCGTGGTCAAGCCGCCTTCAACAGCAGGCGCGATCGATCGCGAATACGTATATGGTCTGCGCGAGCAGCAGGTGATCGAGCAACAGCAGAAGCTACGTGCTCAGGGTGCAACACAGGCGGAAGTGCTCGAAGAATAAGCAGTTCGCACATGTGTTACGAAGAAAACGCCAAGGTTCGCCTTGGCGTTTTTTCATGCACGGTGGATCTTAGAGGATGTCGCGGTCTTCAGAATTCATCCATTCGTGGTACTTGCGCAAGAGCGCCATGGTACGTGCGTTGGACACTGCGGTCGAGAATGGCATCAGATCCTCGACGGAGAAAGATACGTTTCCGTTCGCGTCCTTCGGAAGATCCATGTGCTCGATCACGCTCGCGAAGATGCGAGCCATATCTTGGTCGGTCGTTTGGTCGACCATACGTGCGAAATCGTTGAAATCCTTCATGAAGAGCCCCTTCGGTTACCTGTTCCCTACGGACAGCGGTTCGTCCCACATCGTGTTCGATGCAGCTTTATAATCAATCCTATTCTACGTTCTTCGAGCCTTGCGCAGTTCGAAGATGAGGAATCGTTGATGAAGAGAAGACCACGCGATCGAAAGGCGACGGGGCTCCACCATGGAATCATTTCTTGCTGTGACCATCATGACACTGATCGCAGGCGTCGGCGGAACGGGCCTCGGCGGACTTCTTGGTTCGCTCGTTCGCACCGACTCGAATCGTCTCGTCAGTTTGCTCTTGAGCGCAACGAGCGGTGTGATGGTGTCGATCGTTTGCTTCGAATTGATGACCGAATGCCTCGAGGCGTCCGAGGCGATCTTCGAAACAGGCGCGGTCTTTCTGGTGTGCGCGGCTGTGCTCGTTGGCATGTTCGTCGTGGCGTTGCTGAATTGGATCATCGACAAGCGAACCGTTTCCGAGGTGCCCCATACGGCCAATAGCTTGCATCCCAAGACCCATGACAACATCGATGAATTGAGTCATGTCGATCATTACAACCAACATCTGAAAGAGAACGCTCCGCGGCGCGAGCTTTGGATCGCAGGTGTGGTGATCGCATGCGCCATCGCGCTCCATAACATTCCGGAAGGCATGTCGATCGGCGCGAGTTACAACATCGATATCGAGGGTGGCGTGAGCATGGCCATCGTGCTCGCGGTGCTCATCGGACTTCACAATATCCCCGAAGGCATGGCAGTGTCGGTGCCGCTCGTTGCGGGAGGCATGGGTCGCGTGAAAGCGGCTTTGCTCACAGCAGCGTCGGGGGTCCCGATCGTGTTGGGCGCATGGGTCGGATATTGGATCGGAGATATCGGCCCGCTGGGTCTCGCATGCTCGCTCGGTTTCGCGTCAGGTGCCATGCTCTATGTCGTTTTCGGAGAAATCATCCCTCAGGCGATCCTGATGTATCGCTCCAAGATGCCGGCATTCTTCGTCATCATCGGTATGCTCATCGGTCTTGTCATCATCTATCTTTAGGGTTCATTCGGCACCATTCCCCTTGGATGAACGGTCGTTCTCAAAAATTTTTTCATGCGCGAAAATCGAGTTTTCCACAATGAAAATGCCTTTAAAACAGCTGCTAGATGCCTGATAGCATGAACACAGCAAAGCTGCTATACAGCTTTTGAAAACAGCTACTCAAGCAGGATGATCTTGAAACGGAATACAGTGGAACACGCCAAAAAAAGCTGCTAGCACCCCTGTCGTAGCACAGCTTTCTCGGGCGAAAATATGGCCCGATTCGCGCTGATAAAGACGGCTACCTAGAAGGGTCCAGACACAAAATCTTGTGGTTTTTGCTCTAGTCATATCCTAGATATACGCTACAATCTTGCTATAGAATTCGTAAGGTTCTATATGGGTGTATATCTTCACGGATGCACTTCCGAAGGCCCTTCAGCGGTCAAGTTCATCGGTCCGCAAGGAAAATCTCTTAGAAATAACTGCTGGAGAATCTGTAAGGTGGGTTTGAGTTGAGCTCAAAAGTCAAACAAGCGAACTTCCGTCTTCCCCTCGAATACATGGCTCTTATCGATGATTTCGCTCGCCGCGAAGACATCACCAAGGCCACGGTCATCACGCGTGCGCTCGATTGCATGCAAGCGTCTTACGACAGCGGCCACGGAGGAATGCCGGTAACGAGTGCTGGCTCTGCCTCTGGCGGCGGTGCTTCCGATGCCGAATTGGAAGATCTGCGCGCGAAGCTCAAGAAGGCCGAAGAGCGCGCGAGCGAAGCAGAGCGTGCTTTGCAATCCGCTGAAGACCGCGCCCGCGATGCGATCCGTCAGCGTGATGCTGCTGAAGACAAGGCCCGCAATGCCGTGAGCGATCTTGCGACCGCACAGGCCCAGAGCGCCAATACCGCTTCGTTCGACAATAGCCGCTCGGAAGCTGCCGAGGAAGAGATCGAGCGCTTGCGCACGTTGGTCGCCAAGCAGGCAGCAACGCTGGAAGAGAAGATCCGCGCCTTGGCTTCCAAGGAAGTCGGCTACGACGATCAAGCACGCACGCTCGCTTCCAAAGACGCAGAGATCTCTTCGCGCGATGCTATCATCGCCGACCGCGATCGTCAGATCTCCGATCTGCGCCTCAGCTTTCCGAGTCGAACGCGCGCATTCAGCTCACCAATGCTATGCCGAGTGGCATTCAGCCGCTCAATGTCGACGCGACCACTTTCTCGGACGACAATCCGGTTGGTGCCATCTCCATGCTCAATATGCTCAACAGCGTCATGGCTGCATTCAAGCAACAGGTCAAAGATGCGCGCATCTTAGGCGAGCAAGAAGGCCGCAAAGCATTGCAGCATGAATTCGAAGACGTTATCAACAAAGCCCGCAACGACGGCTATCGTGATGCGATGACCTACCTTGACGACCGCGCCACCACAGCGCGCGAATCGGGCGCGAAGGAAGAACGTGCGCGTATCGCGAACATGGGCTTCTTCGAGCGTCGTCGCTACCTGAACATCCACGTCGCCTAAACGCTCCTTTCTGTCGCGAAAGCTCGTCGTGTTCGAGCGAGAGCTTCAGTACCGCGTCGAGCGAGAAGATCAGTCTCTGCCTTGGAGGCTCGAATCGACCCGCTTCCCTGTTCGCGCTTCGCGCTCATGCGTCGCTGCGTTGCTTCACTTTAGAAAAAGAGATTAGAAGCAACGAGTCGTTCTCTGCCTTCAAGGCAGAGACTGCTCTTCTCGTTGCTGTAGGGTAGGCGACCTCAGCGGGCGAGGACGGTAACGGGAACATCGTAAGGTTCTGCGGGAATGAGCGGAACTTCCTGCTCGGAGAACGCCACGCCGATCTGGCGGCAAGATTCATCAAGCTGCGGCAAGTAGCGATCGTAATTTCCCCCACCATATCCAAGACGATTTCGGTGCGCATCGAACGCGACCAAGGGGATGACGATCATCGTGAGTTCATCGCCCGCAACATAAGGGAATTCCTCGAGCTCCGCATCATCATGGACATATTTCTTCAAAGGGTTCGCAAGGAACGGAACATCGTTCGTTTCGTAAGCTTCTTGCGAGACGAGGCGCATCTCCATCGTTTGCGGCAACATATCATCCACGCTCCAGGCATCGGTGACGATGCACGGGAACGCGATCTTCGCTCCCTTCGCATACGCAGCGCGGATGAACTGATCGAGCTGCACTTCTTCATCGAATGCTGAATAGACCGCGATCGTGCATTCGCTCGGGTCGATGCCGAGCATCGCGCAGGTGAGATCGAGTCCCTCTTCGAGTTCGTCGCAGATGGCGGAACTCTTGTGCAGGCGATAGGGCTGCGGGAGCTCGGCGCGGGTCGCTAAGACCTCCTTGCGCAACGCTGTGCGCTGTTCGGATCGCGTAGCCATCGAACCTTCTCTCACGCAAGCCCTAAGACTTGCAGGGCGAGGCAGATGATCGAGAGGATCCCGACCACCACGATCGTGAGGATGAGCAAGATGCGTGCCAATGGACCGATCGCATGATCTTTCATGATGTGCTTGTCGACAGCGATAATGGCCATGAACACGAGCAAGATGGGCAGGATGACGCCGTTGACGAACTGCGCGGTGAGCATGATGCCCATGAGGTTCAACCCTGGCACCAAGATGACCAGCGCGGAAAGCACGATGGTGAAGGTGAAGATGCCCTTGAACAGCGGCGCTTCTTTCCAGGTGAAGTTCACGCCCGCTTCCCAACCGAACGCTTCGCAGATAACGAAGGAGGTGGTGAGGGGCAGCACGCATGCAGCGAGCAAACTGGCAGCGACGAGGCCGATGGCGAAGAGCGCTTCAGCATAGGGTCCTGCGAACGGAGCGAGCGCCATCGCGGCATCGGCGGCACTTTCGATCTCGATGCCTTGCGGGAAGAGGACCGCGCCGGTGGTGACGATGATGAACCAGGCGATGATGCACGCGACTACCGCGCCCGTTACCGCGTCGATGCGCTGAAAGAACAGGTCCTTCACGGTCACGCCCTTCTCGACCACGTTGCTCTGCGCGAAGAACATCATCCACGGGGCGATGGTGGTGCCGACCATGGCGACGGTGAGCGAGAGGAACGAGAAATCGGACGAGACCTCAGGGATGAGCGTGTGCATGAGCGCAAGATCCCAGTTCGGTTGCGCGATGATGGCTGCGATAATGTAGGTGATGAACACGAACGAGAGCACCATGAACACGCGCTGAACGCGCTTGAAGCTTCCGCCCACGACAAGCCCCCACACGGCAGCAGCAGCGATGGGGACCGAGACCCAACGAGGCACGCCGAACATCTCCATGCCTGAAGCGATGCCCGCGAATTCTGAGAACGTGGTAGCGACATTGCCGATGAGCAGCGCGAACATGGCAAGCGCAGTAAGGCGAATGCCGAACCGCTCGCGAATGAGCGCCGCGAATCCTTTGCCCGTGACCGCGCCCATGCGCGTCGCGGTCGTTTGCACCACGATGAGCAGGATGCACATGATGGGGATGATCCAGAGCGTGAGGAACCCGAACTTCGCGCCGACCGTGGAATAGGTGGAGATACCGCCTGCGTCGTTCCCCGCCATCGCCGTGACGATGCCGGGACCCATGGCCATGAGCACGAGCAAGATCTTCGACTTCTTGCGCGAATCGGCGATCTCTTCAGAGAGCACGGCGTCGGCGTGTTCTTCGACGGAAGCTTTGGGCTGGATGATCTGGTCCTTCTTCATGACCGCCTCTTATCCTGCGGCTCCACCGAAGAAGTGAAGGACGATGACGGTGTAGGGGACGAGGAAGATGACGAAGCACAAGATGGCGACCAGGATCGCGAGCCAGGTGCGCTTGTTGGTGCTCTCTTCCGCGCTGTCCTCGATGACCTCCATCGCGTCGTCGACCGTGACGATGCCGAGCATGCGGCCGTTCTCATCTACTACGGGCATGGCGATGAGGTCGTACTTCGAGATGTCAGCCGCGACGTCTTCCTCGGTCTCTTCTGGGAATGCGGTGATGACATCCTCGAACATGATGTCGCCCAGCTGCGTGTTCTTCGTCGCGAGCACGAGCGTGCGCAGCGAGAGCACGCCGATGAGCTTGTCGTATTCGTTGAGCACGTACACGTGACTGACCGTGGGGTGGTCTTCGTCGAGCGCACGCAGCGCTTCGATGGTCTGGTCGACGGTGTCGGTCGCGTACATCGCGACGTACTGCGTGGTCATGAGACCGCCCGCGGTGTCTTCCTTGTAGCCGAGCAGGCGACGAATGCCAGCTGCGTTCTCCACACCCATCAGGCGCAGGAGCGTTTCAGCCTTTTCATAGGGCAGGTCGCCCACGATGTCGGCTGCGTCGTCAGGATCCATGTCTTCGAGCAATCGCGATGCGCGCTTCTCGTCCAGATCGTCGATGACATCGGCCTGGAATTCGTCTTCCATCTCTGAGATGGCATCGCCTGCGCGCGCGTCGTCCAGGTGCTTGAAGACGTTCGCGCGCTGTTGCGGATCGAGCTGCTCGAGGATGTCCGCAACGTCTGCAGGGTGCAGTTCGTCAAGGCGCGTGTGCGTGACCGAGAGCTGCACGTCGGAGAGGTTACGATCGAGCAGGTCCATGTAGTTCCAGGCGATGATACGCTCGTCGATGTTCTTGCGGAAGAGGCGCCCGACCTTGAGCACCGCGCGCTCCACCCACGGGGCGAGCCCGCGTAAGATGCCGCGAATGCCCACTTCAGCGCCGAGCAGACGCAGTTGCGAGCCCGACGTGGAAAGCTTCAGGTCGTTCACGCGAACGACCTTCATGCCCTGCGTGTCGACGATCTGTCGATCGAGCAGATCGCGTGCGAGCAGGACTTCATCGGGTTGCAGGTAGCTGAAACGAATCGCGGTCTTGTCGACCTTCAGCACGATGCCGTCGTCGGTAGCTTCCTTCACGTATTTGCGCCACGAGATCATGAACGGGGTCTTGCCAGGCCCCAGGAACGCGAGTGACGTGATGCGAGGGAACACCTCGCCTGTTTGGATGGCGAGATCGGAAATCGAGCCGATCTTCTCGCCGTTGGCGTCGATGACCGGTTCACCGAGCATTTGTGACAAATAGAGCATGGATCTCCTTTTTACGGTTCACACGAGACCGCTTCTGGGCGCGAGCGCACCAGCAGAGGTGAACCTTTTTCATCGCAGTTGTCTTTAGCCACCGCGACGAAGGAGACCCTCGAGGGGAGGTTAAAGACTAATTACTGTGAGGCTTCGATTTTCGAACCTTCACGTAACGTCCTTTCCGTAGGTAATAGCGTGGTTGATAGCGCGCAGGTGAACCCAGCATGCTAGCAAGCTTTTTAATTTTACGCGAAACCGCCCACGTACGTGCATAAAGTTCATAAAAGGTACGTGGGAGCTGAAAAAAGGTTCAATGAGCCAAGGGGGACGGCTCATTGAAAAGGAAGGGGCCTTCGTGGGGCCCGGAAGATCCGGGCCACGAAGAGAGATGGAACTCAAGGGTCATGAGTTCCGAGCAGAAGATGATCTGAAGGGGGAGATGATCATCTTCCGAAGGAAAAAGGGTGGCTTGGAGGGGGGATTAGCCACACCAGCATTATTACGATTTCAATACCATATTGAAACCTTTGCAAGGCGAACGGATTATTTTACGGGATGAACGTGTTAATCAGGCATTATAGAGGGCTATCACGGGCGTTTTTCGCCAAAGATAGCGCACAAGTCCTCCGTGATAGAATAGAAGCGAACACGCTGTATCACTAAGGGGGCGCAGGTGGCGAAGCTCTATTCCTATTCAGTACCGCTCGATTGCGATCTGGTCGATGCGTATTGCGTCTTGCAAAAAGGCTTCACCGATCAATTCGTTTACTATCGCAAGGATGTGCCGTATCGCTATATGGGCTTGGGCCGCTGCATCGCTCTTTCATCCGTAGAGGATACGGAGTTCGTCATGCAAGGTGAAACGCCGATCCCGACCGCGATGTTCTCGTTCAATCGCTTCGATGCCACCAACCCCAAGTCTGCTGACGAGATGATGCAGGCGTTTCCGCGCCTTCGATTCATGATCCCCGAGATCGTGCTGATCGAGAACGAACGCGGAAGCTTCTTGCAGGTGAACAGCTTAGGGCCTGTGTATCAAGGGCGCGTCGAGCGTTTCTTGCGACATGCGAAGGAGGCACCTCATCGCACGCGTCGCACGATCGAATACCGCGTCATTCCCGATAGCTATGAAGCGTGGGCCGAAGAGATGGAGCGCACGATGAGTGCAATCGAATCGGGCCGTGTGAAGAAGCTCGTTCCGTCGCGTCGCCAAGCGGTGTTAGCTGACGCGCCGTTCTCGTCGAAGGACGTGCTGTTGAACCTGATAGACGGCAAAGCGCAAGGGACGGTGTTCCTCTACCGGTATGGCGATGTGTTCTTCTGTGGTTGCACGCCTGAACTGCTCATTCGCAAGAAAGGTGACGAGGTCGCGAGCATGTGCCTTGCAGGTACGGCCGCTATCGGCGCAGACGATGAGGAGCGGGCAGCGCTCGCGGATTTCCTGATAAATGACGTGAAGAATCGCACCGAGCACGATTACGTGGTGCGCTTCATTCGCGAAGTGTTCGAGCGCAATTGCTATCAGGTCGATATCCCGCAGACACCCTCCATCCTGGCATTGAAGCACGTGCAGCATCTTCATACGCCCGCACGCGCGCGCGTGATGGAAGGCGTCTCGCTCTATTCGCTCATGGAACAGATGCATCCCACGCCGGCGCTGGCAGGGGCGCCTGTGGGTGAAGCGCTCATGTCGCTGCGCGAGATCGAGCCGTACGATCGTGGATTCTTCGGTGGTGCGGTCGGTGTCGTGGATTCGCAGGATGATGGGGAGTTCTCGGTCGCGATCCGATCGGGTGTCTTCGATGGCGAAGCAGGATGGATCTACGCTGGATGCGGTGTCGTCGAAGGCAGCGAGACCGCGGCTGAATTCACCGAGATAGATATGAAGTTCCAAACGATCTTGAGCGCATTTCAAGGGGACTGATGATGACTGAACAGGCTATGAACGCATCGGCCGCGGACGATGCTGCCGACATGCCGACGCACCTTGCTCTTTATATAGGTGCGTTCTTCGACGAACTTGCGCGTGGCGGAGTGAAGGATGTGGTGGTGAGTCCTGGCTCTCGCTCGACTCCGTTGTCGATGATGGCGCACGCCTCTTCGCTCGACGTGTACGTTGATGTGGATGAAAGAGGTGCGGCTTTCTTCGCGCTCGGGCTCGCGAAAGCGACCGGACGTGCGGTCGCGCTCATCTGCACGTCGGGAACGGCTGTGGCCAATTACTATCCCGCGGTGCTCGAGGCAGAGATATCGCGCGTGCCCTTGCTCGTTCTGTCGGGTGATAGACCTGCGCGTCTGCAGCAGCTCGGCGCACCGCAAACATGCGACCAGCTGAAGATCTTCGGCGATCACGTGCGCAAGTTTTGGAACATGCCCGAGCCGAATGGGTCGCTCGCGCAAGTGAGGTACGCGCGCCAGATCGCGCGCGAGGCGATCGCTGCGATGGAGCCGTGTAGCCACACGAGTGCACCTGTGCATATCAACTTCCCATTCGATGAACCGCTCGTTCCTGCTTACGCAGATCCTGCCGCGTTCGCTTGCGGGAGGAGCGAGGTGCACGACGATCTGCCGCTCTTGGTCGAGGCCGATCAGGTGCTGGACGCGGATACCCGATCGCGATTCGAGGCACTGTTCAAGAGTAAACGTGCGATCGCGCTCTGTGGGGAGGGGACGCTCGATGTGTTCGACCCTGCCGACCCGGATCGTTTCGAGCAGCGTGCGGAGCAGGCGCGCCGTTTAATCGATTGGGCGCATCAGTTCGATATCCCTCTTCTGGCCGATCCGCTCTCGCAGTTGCGCAATTTCTCCGATGAGGTGATCATCGACAATTATGACAACATCTTCGGTCGCGATGATCGTCCTGCGTTCGATCTGGTCATCCGCTTCGGTCGCTATCCGGTGTCGAAGCGCGTGTTCAAGACGCTCGAGAACATGCCGCATCTGCAGATCGTCGTCGACCCGCTCGAGACGCGCGACTTCAACGCCGCGACCACGACGCTCGTGAAGACCGATCCGCTCGATTTCGTTCGTAGTTTCGAGGTCGATGACGAGCAGGTCGCTGCTAATGCGAATATCGCCGCGTGGGCTGAGGCGAATGCGCGCGAGCGCGATCTGATCATGAGCGTAGAAGACGCGAGCTTCGTGTATACCTGCACGCCCGATGGCTGCTTCAACGAAGAGAGGCCGTTGGAGGGTGCTTATGTGCAGGCGCTTCTCGATCGCATTCCTGAAGGATCGCTCTTGTTCAGCGCGAACAGCATGGCCATCCGTGCGCTCGATACGTTTTACGTGAAACCTTCTGCGCCTGATGCGGATGTGGTCGTACTGGGCGAAACGCGTTCTTCCGAAGGCGGCGATCGTACGCTGACGGTGCTCGCGAACCGCGGCCTCAATGGTATCGATGGGACGTTGTCTTCAGCTCTTGGCGCAGCTCAGGCTTATGATCAGACCTATTTTCTGACAGGCGATCTGACGCTCTTGCATGATCTGAACGCTCTTGCGCTCCAGCACGAATTCGAGCTTCGCGCGCAGAGCGGAAATGCGATCCCGTCCATCATCATCGTCCTCTTCAACAATGGTGGCGGCGGCATCTTCGACATGCTTCCGCAAAAATCTGCCGATCCCTATTTCGAACGTTTGTTCTTAACGCCGCAACTCGTCGATTTCGAGGCGGCCGCGAAAGCCTTCGGTTTGCTATACAAAAAGGCTACTGACCTGGAAGATTTCCGTAACACGCTCGATAGCTGGAATGGAACACAAGGTGTACACCTGTTAGAAGTGAAATTCGCTCTGGATAGCTTGGCGGAGCGATTTCGCCTGTTTCAGTAGGTTGTAACACAGATTCTAGCGTTGACCAGGCATGATGCTAGCACCGAATTGTGGAAAAGTTGAATGAGGAGAGCGATGCGAGATAGGACGAACGTCGATGGCAGCGCCGATGAAGGCTTCGAGCGCGAGTTCGACCTTGCAGGCATCGGCCATGTCCATGAGTGTGGAAAACCCGGAGAACCCCTGGTCATCTTGTTGCATGGTTTCATGCAGAGCGGCCGTTCTTGGCAGTGGATCGCCCCATTGTTGAAAACTCATCATGTGCTAGCGCCCGATCTCCTCGGCCATGGGAAAACGGCGTTCGAATCGGGGCAGAAGCTCGATCTGGATGCGTATGTCGAGCAGCTGGATGCTCTTGTCGAGTGGGCAAAACAGACCTATTCAGCTGGGGAAACGCAAAAAGTGAGCTTGGTGGGTTACTCGATGGGAGGGCGCATCGCAGGGATGTATGCGACGCGCTATCCCGAAAAGATAGCCTCGCTCGTTCTCGAATCAGCAGGACTTGGCCCGAGAACTGAAGAAGAGCGAGCTTCGCGCGCCGAAAAGAGCGCTGCTATGATCGCGAAGTTGGACCGGTCAATCGCGGCGGACCCTTCGGAACCGCTCCTTGACTTCGTCGAATACTGGGAAGGCTTACCGCTTTTCGAAACGCAGTCTGAACTGGGTGAATACACGAAAGCACAGGTGCGATCAGAGCGTCTCGCGAACGACCCTGAGGCACTTCGCTGCAATCTCGAGCAAGCGGGTCAGCATCGGATGGAAGATCTTCGTCCAGCGCTCGCGCGTCTCAATAAACCGCTACTTTATCTCGTGGGCGAAAGAGATGTGGCTTATACTGAAATCGCACGAAGTCTTATGCGCGCTTGGGCGCAGAGCGATGCGAGCTCGATCCCGTTCGAACAGGGTTTCGTCCAAGTGAGCGTGATTCCACAGGCTGGTCATAACATTCATCTGGAAGTACCAGACGAATATGCCCGTATCGTGGATATGTTCCTGTCGCGTTCTTCATGAATCGAAGCGCGACACAAGCTATAAAGGGAGGATGACATGAGCGAATTCGCGTGGCAACGCGGCAAAGAGTACCAAGAGATCATCTATGAGACGATGGATGGCATCGCGAAGATCACCATTAATCGACCCGAACGCCGTAATGCGTTCACGCCGCTCACCGCTGTCGAGCTCTACGATGCGTTCACGGAAGCGCGCGATGATGCTGCGATCGGTGTCGTGCTGCTGACCGGCGCGAATCACGGCGGCCGTCATGAAGACGAGGCGTTCTGCTCTGGCGGCGATCAGAAGAAGCGCGGCACGGGCGGCTACGTGGGCGAGGATAACATCCCGCGCCTGAACATCCTCGATGTGCAGCGCCTCATCCGCGTCATCCCGAAGCCCGTCATCGCGATGGTGAACGGATATTCCATCGGTGGTGGCAACGTGCTCAACATGCTGTGCGACCTCACCATCGCAGCCGATACGGCGAAGTTCGGCCAGACCGGCCCGCGCGTCGGTAGCTTCGATGCAGGCTATGGCGCAGGCTATCTCGCAGCTATCGTCGGTCAGAAGAAAGCGCGCGAGATCTGGTATCTCTGTCGTCAGTACAGCGCACAAGAAGCACTGGATATGGGCCTGGTGAACAAGGTCGTTCCGTTCGACGAGCTGGAGGCTGAGTGCGTATCATGGGCACGCGAGATCCTGAAGCATTCGCCAACGGCGCTGCGCTTCATGAAAGCATCTTTCAATGCAGCAACGGATGGGCTCGCAGGAATTCAGCAGCTCGGTGGAGATGCTACGCTGCTTTATTACACGACGGCAGAAGCGATGGAGGGTCGCGACGCTTTCAAAGAGCACCGCGATCCAGATTTCGGGCAGTTCCCGAAATTCCCGTGATGAACTGCCCCTCGTATCCTGAACGGCTTCTCACTTCGAGAAGCCGTTTTGCTAAGACCTGCGCACGCTAAAGGAATGGACCATGATCAACAAGCTCGCACAACTCGCTCAACAAAAAGGCTCGAAGGCGTTCTTCTATACCCAGCTCGAATCGGGTTCGGAAGTGTTCTCCTATCGCCAAACGCGCCTCGCTGCGGCGGCGCTGGCGCAAGAGCTCGAGAAGAAGGGGCTTGGAACGGATACGCGCTATATCGCGTGCAATCTGTACAATGGTCCGGAATTCGTGTTCCTTTCGTTCGCGGTAGCCTATATCGGCGCGACGCTCGCGGTGCTCAATCCGCGTCTTTCCGATGACGAGCGCTTGCTGCGCAAGGTTGAACTGGAGAACGCATCGAACCAGAACAACATCACGATCTTGACCGAGGAGCACATCCAGCGCCTCATCATCGACTCGCTGGGCATGGGTATCATGGATCTTGCGCACGAACCGAATGGGCAGATCCCCGTCAACCCGCGCACGATGGATATCCTCGCGTATGCCGAGCGCAAGGAGAAGGAGTTCGACCCCGATCATATCGGCCTTATCATGTTCACCTCGGGTTCGTCCGGCACGCCGAAGGCGACGCAGCTTTCATGGCGCTCGCTGCACGGAGCGGCCGTGGCAGCCACCAAGGCGCTTTGCCGTCGCGGCAAAGGGGTGTGGCAGCTCGTCCTGCCCATGTGCCATATCGGCGGGTTCGAGGTCATGGTCCGCTCGCTCGTGAACGAGAGCCCGTTCTTGCTCTATCTGCGCTATCAGCCCTCGCGCCTGCTCAACGACGCGCTCAGCTTCAAGGTCACGCACGTCTCTGTCGTGGATAAGATCTTGCAGGATCTGTTGGCCTACGACCACGATCGCATCATCGCGCAGTACCAGTGCATCTTGCTGGGCGGCGCGGCGCTGAACGATAAGACTATCAAGCAAGCGTTGCGCGCGCGGGCGAGCGTGTATGCCAGTTATGGCATGACCGAAACATCGAGCATGATCGCGTGCGCGCCCATCACGCGTGGATTCGATGGTGGGCTGCACATGCTGCCTGGCTATCTGGTGCATATCGTGCAGCCGGATAAGCAGGGCGTCGGTCAGCTACAGGTGCAAGGACCGGGTGTTTTCTCGGGCTACTTGAACGCACGCGCCGCCATGAGCATGGATGGCTATTTCGTAACGGGCGACCGTGCGCGCATGGGTCGCGACGGCAAATTGTATGTATACGAACGCATCGAGGATCTGATCATCTCCGGTGGCGAGAATATCTATCCTGAAGAAGTGCGCGAGGTGCTGTTGCGTATTCCGGGTGTGAAGGATGCGTACGTGTTCGGCACGGCGGACGAGTTGTGGGGCTATCGCCCCGTCGCGTTCATCGAGGCGGATTATTCGCCCGAGGCGATCGCGAAGGATCACGAAGAATTGGAGCTCGATCCTGAAGAGACAGGTATTCGTCCCGCGTCGTGTCCGCAGGAATTCGCGCGCAACATCCATGAATATCTCGAACCGCACATGTCGCATCTGCATCATCCGAAGCACATCTTGGTGATGGAGGAATTTCCGCGAACGTCGGTGGGCAAGGTCGATCGCATCGCGCTCAAGCGCACGTACGATCGCCGCATCGACATCAAATCCATGACGCTCTATCGCACGCGTCAGCCGTACAACACGCCTATCAAAACGCCGAAGCGCGAGATCGACACGCGCGAATCGTTCTTCGTGGAGCTCGAAGATTGGGCTGGTCGCACGGGCATCGGCGAATGCGTTTCGTTCGCGACGAACTGGTATCTGCCCGAAAAGCTGGGCGAGGATTACGCGATCACGAAGGACGTCATCTCGAGCGTGATCATGAACGAGCGTTATTTGCATCCGAGCGAGGTGAGCCGCTCGTTCGCGACGTTCCCTGCGCTCGCGCGCTACCCGATGGCGAAAGCTGCGGTCGAATCCGCGATCTGGGACCTGTATGGCAAGGTGGTCGCGGCTCCTCTGTGGGAGCTGATCGGTGGCATGCGCGGCAAGCCCGTGAAGGGTGGCACCGTTGTGGGCGTCATGAGCACTGAAGACACGCTCGCCGAGGTCGATCGCGCCGTGGCTGCGGGATACGAACGCGTGAAGATCAAGATCACGCCTGAATCCTGCTTGGAGAAAGTGCGCGCGGTGCGCGAGAAATATCCCGACCTCATGCTCTTCCTCGATGCGAACCAAACGTTCACGGAAGAGAACATGGATATCCTCTACAAGCTCGATTCGCTCGATATCACCTGTTTGGAGGAGCCGCTCGATCCGAATTACACACCCTCGTTCGGCACGAAGGACCTGCTCGAGCGTTTGTCGTTGCTGCAGGAATCCATCAAGACACCCATCTGCCTCGACGAGTCGGTGGTCTCGGCGCGCGACATGCGCCGCGCCATGGAGATCGACAATCTGAAGGTGTACGCCATCAAGATCGCGAAGTTCGGTGGCGTTCAGCCTGCGCTCGATTTCTGCCAGTGGGCAGCAGCGCATGGCAAGCAGATCTGGATGGCGGGCATGTTCGATACGGGCGTGTCGAAGCGCACCTATGCGGCGTTCGAGACGCTGCCGTATGTTGATCTACCGGGCGATATATCGGATGCGACCTGCTATTTCAAGGAGGATGTGGCATTGCCGCCCGTCGCGTTGAAGAAAGGCGTGCTCACGCTGAACGTGCCGGGGCACGATGCGGGTATCGGCTGCGTGCTCGATAAGGAATACCTGAAGAAGATCACGATCGAAGAGATCCGCATCACGAAGTAGGCCGCGAAGCACAGAAGTTCACGAAAAGAAGAACGAGTGGAAGAGAATGAAGATGATATTGCAAAAAGGTAAACGTACGGAAATGAAGACGAAGCTCGCTGCGGTGGTGGTCGCTCTTGCGCTCGCGCTCTGCTTGCCCGCAACGGCGTTCGCAGCAGGGGCATTCGACGACGGTGGATCGCAATCGGTCGTCTCTTCGAGCACCGAGCGTAACGCGGGCAATATGTTCGCCGTCATGCATCCTGTCTCCAATACCGATATCGAGAACGATCTGTATTGGGCAGGGCAGACGCTCGATGCGAACAAGACCAATGTCGGTACGTCCGGACACGGTAGTGTGATCGCGGCTGGTCAGACCATCTCGTTCGCGAACGGCACCGTTGCTGATAGCTTCCGTGCAGCGGCTCACGATATATCGGTCAATCATGTCGAGATCGGCAACAACGTCACCGTCGCAGCGGAGAATGTTTCGCTCGGCAATGAAGTGAGCGCCAATGGCGTGTATGCTGCTGCGAAGAACCTTTCGATCGCGGGCTCGTACAAGGGTGGCATCCTTACGGGCGAGAGCGTTTCGTTCGATGGCGTGGTCGAGGGAGATCTGAACATTCAGGCGCAGAACATCAGCATCGGAAAGAATGCGCAGGTGACCGGCACGCTCACCATGCCGACGGGCGTGAATGTGGATATCGCTGACGGAGCGCAGGTGCCCAACGTCAGCTACTCGGCTCCGATCGAGACCGCGCAGCCGACCTTGTTCGACAACCTCATCACGATCCTGTACGCGTGCATGGCGCACATCGTGCTGGTCGGTCTCTTCTTCCTGATCATCCGCAAATCGCTCGTCCGCAGCGCGAACATGGCACGCGAGCAGCTGGTGAAGATGCTGCTGGCTGGTCTGGTCATCTTCATCGTGGCGCCGATCCTGTGCCTGTTGCTCATCTTCCCGCTCGTCACCATTCCGGTGGTCGTGCTGATGGTGCTGGTCATGATCATCATCGCGCTCTTCTCGTTGCCGTTCGCTGGTTCGGCACTTGGTCTCATGCTGCTCGGTAAGCGCATGAATCCGGTGCTCGCAGCTGTTATCGGCACCGTCGTGCTGACCATCTTCGCTTATATCCCAGTCCTTTCCGTGCTCACGGTCATCTTCTGCATCATGTTCACCGCGGGTTATCTGTGGATGTGCTATTGGGAGACGCATAAGGAGCGCAGGCAGGAGCGCTTGGCCGCTCGCCAAGCCGCATTCATCGCAGGTCAGCAGGCAGCGGGAATGAACGTGCCCCCTGCACCTGTTCCTCCTGTTCAGCCGCCGGTTCCGAACGCGCCTACGGGCGATGCGGCAGCGGCTCCTACGGATGGCGCTCCGGCAGCTCCCGCGCCGGGCGTAGCGAATCCGCCGGCGCCTACGGGCGATCCCGTTCAGCCGCCAGCTCCCACGAACGAGCCCCCTGCTCCAACAGGTGAGGACGAATCGAACAACACCGATCGCTAAAGCATTCGTCGGCACGTCCCCGTCCCGAAGGCTCGAAATGACCCGCTTCCCTGTTCGCGAATCGGCTACGCAGATTCGCTCATGCGTCGCTGCGCTGCTTAACTTTGAATAGGGAAGGTAGAAGCAGCGCGTCATTCTACACCTTTGGGACGGAGACATGCCGATGTCTGCATCCTTTCCTTCTGTCTTACGGCGGTGGCAGCTGTAACGGATGCGCAACAGCTCGTTCGTGATCTCATGAGCGCTTCACGCACGAATCTATAATGCAGGGTAAGCCGAAACCGTATTCGGCACCCTGGCCTTTCTGTGCTCTTCGTAGCGTAGGGCAGGGCTCGGAAAGGAGCAGATCATGTGCACGGGAATTCGATTTTCTGACGATAAAGGGAATATGTATGCGGGTCGCAATCTCGATTGGGAATGCGGTTATGGCGAAGGCATCACCATCGCTCCGCGCAACTATGAACGGCAGTATGCGTTCGTTCCTGCAGCGACGGGACACGCCGCTATCGGCACGTGCATCATCGTGAATGACATGCCGCTCTATTTCGATTGCGGCAACGAAAAAGGGCTTTATATCGCGGGCCTCAATTTCCCTGGTTATGCGCAATTCGAAAAGGATCAGGTCCCCGGCAAGACCAATATCGCTACGTATGAGTTTCCGCTGTGGGTCGCGAGCGAGTTCGCGACCGTCGATGAGGTGGAAGCTGCGTTGGAACAGGTCGCGATCGTTGGTAAGCAGGTGAGCGATCAATATCCTGTCGCGCAGCTGCACTTCTTCATCTGCGATGCGAAGCGTTCCATCGTGGTCGAATACATGGCTGACGGCATGCATGTCCATCACGACGATGTCGATGTTCTCACGAATCAGCCCACGTTCTCTTGGCAGATGGAGCACCTGCGCAGCTATTTGAACTTGAGCCCCGAATTCGTGCCGAGCGTGAAGTGGGGAGCAGCCGAGCTCACGCCGTATGGAAGTGGTGGACAGGTGACCGGCATGCCAGGTTCGACCTATTCACCCGATCGTTTCGTGCGCGTGGCCTACTACAACACGCACTATCCTATGCAAACAGGCGAGGACGCGAACATCACGCGCCTCTATCGTACGCTCGGTTCGGTCGAGCAGATCATGGGCGGTGCGCTCATGGAAGATGGGAAGTCGGAATATACCGTGTACACCGGCGGTTTTTCGGCAGCCACGAATACGTACTATATGTCGCTCTATGAAGATCCGACCATCAAGTCGTATCCGATGGATGCGACCTCGCTTGATGGGGCAGACCTCTACACGTTCGCGTGATCGCTACCAGGAGAGCAGTTCGTAGCCGTCTTCGGTCACGACGACCTGGATCTCCCATTGCGCTGAATCGCTGCGATCAGCCGTGCGAACGGTCCAGCCGTTCGGGTCGGTCATGTCGATATCGGCTTCGCCCGCATTGATCATCGGTTCGATGGTGAACATGAGCCCGGGCGCGAGCACCACGCCCGTTCCTGCTTCAGCGACGTGGCTGACGAAGGGGTCTTCGTGGAAATCCCAGCCGATGCCATGTCCGCCGAATTCGCGCACTACGGAATACCCGTTCGCTTCGGCGTGCGCTTTCACGGCAGCGCCCACGTCACCCAGCCGACCCCACGGTTTCACCTGTTCAAGGCCTTTCAGCATCGCTTCGCGCGTGACTTCGACCAGGCGCTTGCGCTCTTCGGAGACCTCTCCGATGCAGAACATGCGCGACGAATCCGAGAAGTAGCCATCCACGATGGTCGAACAGTCGACGTTGACGATGTCGCCTTCTTTCAGCACGTCATCTTCGGATGGCATGCCATGACAGACCACCTCGTTGATCGATGTGCATACGCTGAAGGGGTAGCCCTCGAAGTCGAGGTCAGCAGGGATGCCATCATGCGAATAGGTGTACTCGTTCACCCAGTCGTTTATCTGTGCGGTCGTCACACCAGGTCCGATGCGTTCGGCGATATAGTCGAGCACGCCGATGTTCACCGTGGCGCTCGTCTTCACCGCCTCGATATCTTCGGCGGACTTGAGCATCGCGCGTGCGGGTACTTCGAGCCCCTCCTCATAGCAGCGTTGTAGCTGATTATCGATCTGTAGATGGCATTTCTTGTATTTCTTTCCGCTGCCACACCAGCAGGGATCGTTTCGTTCAGGCTGGGCTTGACCGTCGTACATGAGTCCTCGTTTTCATTGAGCTTTTCTGCTCTCATTCTAGCAAAGCGAACTTTAGCACAGTGCGTGAAAGCGAGTCTTGCGGCGGGGTGCTCGCGGAGGCGGCTTACATGTTTGTAACCTTGGCGTGGCTGCTTCACACGATCATCGCGCGTTTGTAAAATGAGGAGAGCGGTGCTCATGCAGCAAAAAGGCAAAAAAGTGCGACTCGACTGCGCGAGATGCTTCATTCCGAAAAAGTAGCTGCAACGGCAAGGAAAAGTTCAGCACAGGTTCGGTATATGAATGGTATTCATTACGTGAGGAGGTGCGAAATGTCTGAACTTTCGATCTACATCGCCGAGGATGACGTGACGTTGCGCGACGAGTTGGCGAATCTACTCGAGCTGAATGGCTATCAGGTGCAGGTATGCGACGATTTCGAAAACGCTGCACGAACAGCAGCGGAAGGAAACTTCGACTGCATTCTGCTCGACCTTACGTTGCCGGGTACGAACGGACATGCGATCTGCCGCGAGATCCGCAAGCAGAGCGAGGTTCCCATCATCGTGCTCACCTCTGCAAGCGATGAATTCCACGAAGTGATGTCGCTCAACCTCGGGGCGAACGATTTCGTGTTGAAGCCCTATCGCCCCGCAGCGTTGCTCGCGCGCGTCGCTGCGCTCATCTCCCGCAATGAAGTGAGCAGCCATCAAGCCAGCACGATCTCCCATGATGGAGTCGTGCTCGATCTGAATACCTGCACGGTGAGCTATCAGGGAAAACAGGCACTCCTCACGCATAACGAACAGCGCATCCTCTCGACGCTCATGCGCAACGCGGGTACCATCATCTCGCGCCAGGAGATCATGTGCGATCTGTGGGAGTCCGATGCGTTCATCGACGACAACACGCTCACGGTGAACATCAATCGCTTGCGCAAAACGCTCGGGCAGATCGAGGTGCCGGAAGATTTCATCCAAACGCGCAGGTCATTAGGGTATGTGATCGAGTGATGGATAAGCATGACGCGCATTTTTCGCCCGCAGGCTATCTCAAGAACCAGTGGGTGCTCATCGGTCTTTTCGTTCTGTTTCTCATCTTCTTGGCGTCCGTTCTTTTCGTGCTGCAGGCTTCTCCGGCAGGCATCTACTTCATCATCGTGATCGCTCTAGCGGGATTCGCGGGATACCTGGTCTACGATTACTTGCGGCAAGCACCCTTCTGGCGTTCACTCGAAGAGATGTCCGAAACGCTCGAGCGAGGAACCCATTACGTTGACCTGGCGAACGACCCGAATACGCTTCAGGAATGCATCGCGCATGATGCTGCGCTGGCGGTCTCGCGCGCGGGAAATAGCGAGGTCAGCGATCTGCGGGCACAAGTTCGCACGAACTCCGAGTACATCGAACTTTGGGTTCACGAGGTGAAGACCCCGCTTTCCGCTGCGAAGTTGATCGCGAAGCGCATGAGCGGCCCCGACGCGCTCACGTTGCGGCGTGAGCTCGAGCGAATGGATGACATGATCGGGCAGGCGCTCTTCGCCGCGCGCACCGAATCGCTCGAGCAAGATTACTTGATCCGCGAAGTGAATCTGCTCGACATCGTGCGCGAGGTGAGCAAATCGCACATGCACTATCTGACCTCGCTCGATGTAGCGCTCGAGATGCGCATAGCTCCCGAACTCACGGTCTTCGCCGACAGGATCTGGTTGGAATTCATCGTCACGCAGCTACTCATCAATGCGGCGAAATACGACGCGAAAACGGTCACGTTCGAAGCGTTCGAGATGGAGGATGAATCTTCTTCGAGCTGTACGATCCTCGAGATCAAGGACGATGGATGTGGCGTTCCGGCCAGCGACGTGCCGCGCGTCTTCGATCGCGGTTTCACCGGCGAAGTCGGTCGCGCACATGGTTCTGCCACGGGGATGGGGCTCTATCTGGTCGCGCGCATGTGCATGAGCATGGGCCTTGGCATCATGTTCGCGAGCGAAGAAGGCGCGGGCTCGCGCGTGCAGCTCTCATTTCCGCATGACCGCAGGCGAGCGGCCCTTTCTCGCGCAACCTTACAATCACGTAAGTGAGGTGTAAGCCAAATCGATGGTTTCCGGTGCCGAACACGAGCATGATCGTAGTGTCAGTTATTTCTCATCGAAAGGACTTGAGGCTATGAAACCACTCGGCATCCTCAAAGGCGCGTGCACCATCGTCGGCGCGATGGCGCTCTCCGCGACCGTGTTGATGGTCGCGCTGCACGCATTCACATCGCTCGAATTACCCCGACTGGAAAGGTAGTGTCATGGCTGAAACGATCGCAACTCCATCTGCGCAGGTGAGCGGCGGATCTGCAAGCTCTGCGCTTCTGAGCGTCCAGCACATCGAAAAGGTCTTCGGCGGCAAGAGCAACCTGACCCATGCGCTCGATGGCGTGAGCCTCGACGTTGCTCAGGGTGAGTTCGTCTCCATCATGGGCCCTTCTGGGTCGGGCAAGTCGACGCTGCTCAACTGCATCTCGACCATCGACCGCCCTTCGAACGGCCGCATCCTCATCAAGGGGCAGGACGTGACCGTGCTCGGATCGCGCGCGCTCGCGAAATTCCGTCGCGAACAGCTGGGCTTCATCTTCCAGGATTCGAATCTGCTCGATACGCTGACCGGATACGAGAACATCGCGCTCGCGCTCACGATAAAAGGTGCGCCCGCATCTCAGATCCCAGCGCTGGTGAACGAGGTCTCGCATAAACTCGGTGTCGAGAAATCGCTCAAGCAGTATCCGAATCAGATGTCGGGTGGCCAGCGACAGCGCGTTGCTGCGGCGCGCGCGATCGTGAGCGACCCCTCGCTCATCTTGGCGGATGAGCCCACGGGCGCGCTCGATTCGCACAACGCGACGGTCATGCTCGAGACGCTCGAGTCGATGAACCAGAACCTGGGCGCGACCATCCTCATGGTGACTCACGATGCTTATGCGGCGTCCTTCACCAACCGCGTGCTGTTCCTTTCGGACGGCCGCATCTTCAACGAGGTGCGCCGCGGTGCGCTCTCGCGCGAGGAATACTTCGGGCGCATCATGGAGGTCGTCACCTTCCTGGGAGGGGAGGCGCGTCATGCTGTTTAAAGTCGCCGTGCGTAATATTCGCCGTTCGGTGAAGGATTACGCGATCTACTTCGTGACGCTGCTCGTTGCGATCACGATCTTCTATGCGTTCAATTCCGTCTCTGACCAGCAGGTCATGACAGAACTGAGCCAGTCGAGCAAGACCAACATCGTCGACTTCACCGCCATGATGATGGGCATCTTCTCGACGGTCGTCGCGTTGGTGCTGGGCTTTCTGGTCATCTATGCGAACCAACTGCTGATCAGGCGCCGCAAGCGCGAATTCGGCATGTACTTCACGCTCGGCATGACGCCAGGGCATGTTTCACGCATCATCCTGTATGAAACCGTGTTGGTCGGCTTCGTCTCGCTCGTGCTCGGCTTGGTTCTAGGCGTGATCGTTTCGCAGCTGCTCTCGTTCGCGACCGCCGCGCTCTTCGGCATTCCGATGCCCGACTACCAGTTCTCGTTCTCGATGCATGCGTTCGTGATGACGCTCGTGTGCGTCATCGCCATCTACTTGGTCGTCGCTATCTTCAATGTCGTGTCGATCCGTCGCTGCAAGCTGATCGACCTATTGAATGCGGATGCGAAGAACCAGAAAGTGGCGATCCGCAACCCGTGGATCTGCCTGGCGCTGTTCGTCGTGTCGATCGGCATGATCGCTGCAGCGTATTGGTTCCTCCAGCAAAACGGCATGACGTTGATCGCGGACGACGATTTCAATCGCGCGACCGTATTGATGCTAGTGGGAACGCTGTTGCTGTTCTTCTCGCTCGCGGGTTTCATCATCGCGATCGTCACGCGCATTCGCGGCTTCTACCTTAAGAAGCTCCGCCCATTCACGACGCGCCAGGTCGCCTCGAAGGTGAACACCTCGTTCGCCTCGGTGTGGGTCGTGTGCGTGCTGCTCTTCTTCGCCATCACCACGTTCGGCACGGGCATGGCACTGGTCGATTGGTTCGTGGGCGATATCGAGCGCGCGAATCCATATGACGCGACCGTGATCTCCATGCAGGAGATGGCCGAGGTCGATGCCGAAAAAGACGGTGGCGCGGTGTTTCCCATCAGCGATACCGAAGCTTACCTGCGCGAACATATCGATGGCTGGGACAAGGTCGTCAAAGACTCTGCTCAGCTGACCGTCTATGGTTTGCCCGACGTGACCTACGGTGACGTGATGGACGCAACGGGTGCCACAGTGGACTCGACCACCATCCGTTCGGTGAACGTGGGCGTGGTCGGTCTCTCTCAATACAATGCGACCATGGCGTTGCAGGGAGAGCCTGCGCTTGCGCTGGGCGATGGCCAATATGCCATCACGAACAATCAGTCGATCTCGGAAGAGTTGGCGAATGCCATGGCAGCCCAGGGTTATGCGCTCGAAACGCCTGGTGGAATGCTCGATCCGGTACAAGACGTGCAGGTGGTGCAACTCGAGGATTTCAGCATGCTCTCGAATGGCGTAACGATCGTCGTGCCCGATCGGGTGATCGATCTGGTCGCGGCCATGCCGGGAACGCTCGAGACGTCATACGTGAATGCCATGTATCAGCCAGGCATGGAAGATGAAGCCGAAGCGATCTTCGATCGAGACGTGATGAAGACCGTGCCTGGTATGACGCAAACGATCACGCACGATCAAATGATCGAACAGGCCATGGGCATGCGCATGCTGATCACGTACCTCGCGCTCTATATCGGCCTCGTGCTGTTGGTCGCGACGGCTGCGGTGCTAGCGATCCAACTGCTCTCGCTCACCATCGATTCGATCGGACGCTATCGCACGCTCTCGCGTCTGGGTTGCGACACGCGCATGATGAGCGGCTCGCTGTTCGCGCAGGTCCTCATCTATTTCTTGATGCCACTGGCTGTAGCGGTGTGCCATTCGGCTTGGGCGATCCATATCTTGGGCGAGAGCCTCTTCTCGGCGTTCAGCGTCGACATCACGCCATCACTGTTCATGTCGGCCGGTCTCGTGTTGATCGTCTATGGCGGTTATATGCTCATCACGTATCTGGCGGCACGCGCGACCGTGAGATCGGGGCTGAAGCAATCCGCTTGATGCGTTCGATGCATACGCCTTCGTGAACTCGTTCGAAGGCTCCTCTATTTGACCCTGATCGCTTTGCGGCGACCAGGGTCTTCTTTTGATAAGGCATTGACCGATAGGAGCGCCCGCACCTCGTGCATTCGAAAACGAACGTACTAAAATCCAATTGAGGAATCCATTTCGTTCGGAGCGCAGCGAACGATCGCACGCTGTACTCTGAACCAGTGGGCGAACAGCTGAGCAAGCTACGAAAAAGCTCGTGATAGGAAGATGAACGTTATGAGCGCGCCGGAGAATCAAGCACCCGAATCTCACACATTCGCTGATACCGGGAAGATCTGGACACCAACGTTCATCCTGGTCGCGTTCGTGAACCTGGGAACCTTTATGGCGTTCAACATGACCAACACGGGCATTCCCGTTTTCGTCGATGCGCTGGGCGGTTCGCCCTTCCAGGTCGGCCTCGTCACGACGCTCACGACCGCATCGGCGCTGGCCACACGTCCTTTCACGGGCTTGATGGTGGATCGGTTCGGCCGCAAGGGTATCCTCGTCACCGGATTGCTCGTGACCACAGCGTCCATCGCGCTCTTCGCGTTGATCCCGCTCATCCCGGTCATCTTGGTGCTGCGTTTCATCCAGGGTCTCGGTTGGGGATTGAGCTCTACTGCCACTTCGACCATCTGCGCGGACGAACTTCCTCCGCGCCGCTTCGCTGAAGGCATGGGCTATTTCTCGCTCACCACCTCGCTCGCATCCGCTGTTGCTCCTGCACTCGCGGTCGCGTTGCTCGATTACGTGGGCATCGACGCTATGATCTCCGTATCGCTCGCGTGCATCGCCATCGCTTGCGTGCTCGCTTTCTTGCCGGCGCTGAAAACGAAGCCAGCATCCGAAACAAGGCCTGCGCCGAGCGAAAAGACGAAGCTATCGCTCTCCACGCTCTTCGAGCGCCGGGCGCTCTTCCCTTCAGCGCTCATCTTTCTCGTCAATATGGCCTTCGCGCCCATCACGACGTTCATCGTGTTGCATGGACAAGATCGCGGCATCGACGGAGTGTTCGTCTATTTCATCGTTTTCGCACTTGCCAATCTGGTGACCAGGCCTGTCATCGGCAAGATCATCGATAAGACTGGCTTCTTCTGGCCGGCGATCCTATCTGCGGCGAGTGTCATCCTCACCATGGTGTTCATCGCGAGCGCGACCGATCTGAGCATGTTCTGCGTAGCGGGCATATTCGCGGGCTTGGGATTTGGAACCGCGATGGGAACGTTCCAAACGATGGCAGTGATGCCCGTTCCGCCACAGCGTCGTGGTGTCGCGACCTCGACCTACTTGTTCGGACTGAATGGCGGCATGACCGCAGGTTCGCTGATCGCTGGTCTTCTGGTCGGCCCATTCGGGTATGGTGGCATGTATTTCTGCATGGGATTGTTCCCGCTCATCGCAGGGATCATGGTCGTGGTGACCGGACCCAAGCACATGAAGAAATTCGAGATCCAATAGGCAAAGCGGAAAGAGTGCTTGAAGACCGTAAGGTCCACGAGACACCCGAACGACCCGCTTCCCTGTTCGTAAAACTGCAGAGCAGTTTTACTCATGCGTCGCTGCGTTGCTTCACTTTAGAAAAAGAAGTTAGAAGCAACGAGTCGTTCTCTGTCTCGCGGACCTTACAGTCTTCAAGATTCGTTTATGCTTGCCAATCGGGTTTGTTGGCGTCGTGCGAGATGCCCTCTTCATGTTCTTCGTCGATGAGCGCCTTCGCCTTGCCCCACGACTTACCAGCCGTACGAGCGCAAGCTGCGACGCCGCCGCCCAGCGCGATCAGGCCGATGACGTTCGGCAGGACCATGAGCTGGTTGAACATGTCGGCAAGCTCCCACACCAGGTCGTTCGAGAGCAGCGAGCCCATGAAGATGAACACGAGCGCGATGATGGTGAAGACCGGAATGGCTTTCTTACCGAAGAGGTATTCGACGTTGATCTTCGCGAAGAGGTTCCAGCTGAGGATGGTGGAGAAGGCGAAGAACAGCAGGCAGATCGCTACGAAGACGTTGCCTCCCGTGGTGCCGAACACCGTGCCGAACGCGATCTGCGCCATATTGGTCTTGTCGATGCCTTCATAAGCACCCTGCGCCAGCGCGCCATCGCCTGTGTAGAGCATGCTGATGACGACGAGGGCGGTGATGGTGACGACGATGAACGTGTCGACGAACACGCCGATGAGCGCAACAACGCCCTGGTCGTGCGGGTTCTTCACGTTCGCCTGAGCATGAGCGTGCGGGGTCGAACCCATACCTGCTTCGTTGGAGAACAGGCCACGCTTCGCGCCCTGCGCGAGTGCCGCCAAGATACCGAAGGTGACGCCGCCGATCTCCGCCTGTGGATTGAATGCGCAGGAGAAGATGAGCGCGAACGCCTCACCTGCAGCAGGGAGGTTGCAGAACAGAACGATGAGGCCACCGATCAGGTAGATGATGGCCATGATGGGGACGATCTTCTCGGTAACGATGGCCAGACGACCAACGCCGCCGATGAAGACATAACCTGCGATCGCGACGACCGCGATGCCCCACACCCAAGCAGGGATGCCGAATGCGGTTTCGCAGGTAGAAGCGATGGAGTTCGACTGGACCATGCAGCCCATGAAGCCGAGCGCCAGGATGATGGCGACCGAGAAGAAGCCAGCCAGGAACGTACCGAACTTGCCACGGAATGCGGTCTTGATGTAGTAGACCGGACCACCGTGAACGACACCGTCCTTGTCGACCAAGCGAGTCTTCTGCGCGAGCACGGCCTCCGCATAGTTCGTAGCCATACCTAAGAACGCGATGAGCCACATCCAGAAGATAGCACCTGGGCCACCGATCAGGATCGCGCCGCATGCACCGACGATATTACCCGTGCCGACTTGCGCAGCGATAGCAGTAGTGAGCGCCTGGAAGGAGCTCATGCCGCTCTTCTCTTTCTTGCCGAAGAGGTTGAAGCCGCCGAACACACGCTTCCAACCTTCAACGAAACAGCGCACCTGCACGAAGCGCGTGCGGATGGTGAAATACAGGCCCGCACCGATGAGCAGGATGATCAGGACATAATTCGAAAGATACGAATTGATGGTCACGACGATGTTGAGTACTGCTTCTTCCATGGATGAAGTTCTCCCGTGTTGTCTCTGTTTTATAGAAATGGTCTTCTTCGTTGCCAGGAGGGTTTGAGGCAACAGACGATATTCTAGAGAATTTCGCACTCGCGCAACCGAGATTTTAGGTACTTTGCTCAAATAAAGTGATAGGCGGCATGAAGGTGTGGCATGAATGCTATGGCGGTTCCTGGCGTGAAAACGCATTAAGAGCCGTTGGAGTGCGTTCGATCACGAAAGGAACTAGCGATCAGTCGGTTCTTCCTTTGCAAGAAAGACCTGGCGATCGAGCGTTTTCGTGAGACTTGCCATGCACATCGTCACCACTGCGTCGCCCGTCACGTTCACAGCAGTGCGTCCCATGTCGAGGATGCGGTCGACGCCCATGATCATCGCGACACCTTCTGCTGGCAGTCCGATCGAACTGAACACCATCGCGAGCATGATGGTGCCCACGCCCGGAACGCCCGCGGTGCCGATGGAGGCGGTGACCGCCGTGATGACCACGGTGACCAGCGCCGCCATGGAAAGATCGATGCCGAATGCTTGCGCGATGAAGATGACCGCGACGCCCTGCATGATGGCGGTGCCATCCATGTTGATGGTGGCTCCCAGGGGGATGGTGAATGAGGCGACCCGTTCATCCACGCCGCACTTGCGCTCGAGCGTTTCGAGGTTCAGCGGGATGGTGGCATTCGACGAACTGGTGGAGAACGCGAAGAGCATGACGGGCAGCATCTTGCGCAGGAAGCGGAATGGATTCAGGCGCGTGAACACCACGAGCAGGATCATGTAGACCACCAGCAGCTGGATGAACAATCCACCGTAGACCGTGAGGATGAACTTCAGCATCGGCAACATCCCATCGATGCCGAGATTCGCGAACGTGCGCGCGATCAGGCAGAAGATGCCGATGGGGGCAACCTTCAGCACGATGTCGATCATGGTCATCATCACGGTGTTGAACTGCTCGAAGAAACGGCTCACGACTTCGACCTTCTTGCCTAGGCGGCCCAGCACGAAACCGAGCACGAGCGCGAAGAAGATGATCTGCAGCATCGCACCACTGTTCATAGCGGCGACGATGTTGGTGGGAATGATGTTCACGAGCGTGTCCGCCATGCTCACTTCGGCAGAGGCGGTAGTGGCATCCGCGGCCACGACGGATGCAAGATCGAGCCCAACGCCTGGCTGGAACACTTCAGCGAGGCCGAGCGCGATCAGGACCGCAAGGGCAGTGGTGATTAGGTACATGAGGATGGTGCCGATGCCGACCTTGCCGAGCAGCTTCGGATCGGACATAGCAACCGCGCCGCACACGATCGAACAGAAGACCAGTGGCACGACCAACATCTGCATGAGGCGGATGAACCATTGGCCGAGCACGTAGAAGATACCTTCGGTCACATACAGATCGAACGCGCTCCCTTCGGGCGCTGCGACCGAGATGATGAGCCCCGCAACGATGCCGATGATGAGCGAGACAAGGATCAGCGTGGTGAGGGACGCCTTCTTCTTTTGAGTCGTCTGAGTGCTCATGAGCCTTGCTTTCGTATCCTTCGTTCGAGCTGGCGATCTTATCGCTTCATTCAGTATAGGCGTTCGCTGGGATTTTGGGCGGAAAGACCGAGTACGCGCGTGTTTTCGTTCGGGATTTCGCTCGCCCGCGCTTGAAAACGAAGGAGGTGCGACGGAAAATGGAACAAGGTTCGTAAGAGGGGGAAATCATGTTGAAGGTCAGGTCTGAGAAGCTCCTCATCATAGCGGCGGCGGTTTGGCTGCTCGCAGGCATCAATATCTTGCGCCTTGGCGTGCTGGCTATCGCGGACATCGAAGCGACGGCCCTTCTTCTCGCGCTCGGTATCGCTGTCACCTTCTTGCTCTTCCATATGATGTTCACGAAATTGGTGGGCAAGCAATCGACGCGCATTCGCGATTACGGCAACGAGCCTACCTGCGCCTTCGCGTTCTTCGACGTGAAGGGTTATGTGATGATGGCCATCATGATGGGCGGCGGCATCGCACTGCGCGAATTCGGCATCATTCCTGAATGGATCGTCGCTTTCATGTACACGGGCATCGGTGCAGCGCTGGCGTTGGCGGGCATCGGGTTCATGCTGCATTACCTCAAACGCGGCGACTCGATCACGTGCCCTATCACGAAGAAGACGCGTCTTGCATGATTCGCCACGCGCCTCTAGTCTCTTACTAATGTAATAGATGGGATCTAAGCCAATTGGGCGAACAGGGGTAGCTGCTCGTATGGATATCACGTTCAAATTCACGGACAACCAAGAAGATGCGTATGAAGTCCGCCGTCGCGTATTCGTCGACGAGCAGGAGTTCGTAGAAGAATTCGATACGATCGATGAAGATCCACGCATGACCCATCTCACAATGTACTGCGATGGGGAGCTGGCGGGGTGCGCGCGTTTATTTCCGTCCGATATCGAGCCGAAGATCGACGCTGAAGAGGGACTTTGGGTGCTCGGTCGTTTCGCCATCTTTCCCGAATATCGTAAATACGGCCTGGGAACGAAACTCTTGCAGGCTAGTGAAGAAGAGGCGATCCGCAACGGAGCGACGCGTGCGGTTCTGCATGCGCAGTGTCGCGTGATCCCGTTCTACGAGAAGAGCGGCTACGTTGCATTCGGACCGATCGAGTTCGAAGAGCACGTCGAACATCGGTGGATGAAGAAGGACCTTATCTGATCTTGGTGTTGAGCGAGGTTCGCGCAGGTTTCGCGAGGATTAGATCACGTAGTCGTTGCCCGCAAGATCGGGGATGGCCAGGTCGGCGATGGTGACCGAATCCAAATAGCTATCGACCACCTTTTCGAGTCCAGTCCAGAATCGAGCCGTTCGGCAGGCGCTCAGCCGATCGCAGCGTTCGCCTTCTGTATTGCTGCATGGAATGGGCGCAACATCTCCCTCGACCGCGCGGATGACATCGCCTGCTGTTATTTCACCAGGGGTCTTCGCCAGTTGGTAGCCACCATTCTTCCCGCGCACGCTCGTGAGCACGCCCGCAACGACGAGGGGTTTGACGATGGCTTCAAGGTATTTGTCGGAGATATTCTGACGCTCTGCCACCGAACGCAGCGAGACACGATTCGCAGCGGAATTCTCTGCGATATCGACCACGGCGCGCAGCGCGTAACGTCCTTTGGTCGAGACCAGCATGAACCTCTCCTTATTCCCTCTAGTTTGATAGGAATAGTGTACTGCATCCTTGTCGGGAAGTTGTGATTCAGGGGTTGACGGCATGCTTGGTAAGGTTATAATCCTATTAACCTATAGAAATAATAGGAATTAAGAAAAGGGAGTTTTGCTATGAAGATCTACGAGTCCGCCGACCAGCTTGTCGGCCACACGCCGCTTTTGGAGCTGAAGCACGTCGAGAAGAACCACGATGTGCAGGCGCGCATTCTTGGGAAGCTCGAGTATTACAATCCGGCTGGATCGATCAAAGATCGCATCGCGAAGGCGATGATCGATGATGCTGAAGCCGCGGGAATCCTGAAGCCAGGCGCTACCATCATCGAGCCGACTTCGGGCAACACGGGAATCGGACTCGCGTCCATCGCAGCTGCGCGCGGTTATAAGCTCATCTTAACGATGCCTGAGACCATGAGCGTCGAGCGTCGTAACCTTATCAAAGCGTATGGTGCTGAGATCGTCCTGACCAATGGCGCGAAGGGCATGACCGGCGCGATCGAGAAAGCGAACGAGCTCACAGCTGAAATAGAGGGCAGCTTCATTCCTGGTCAGTTCATCAATCCAGCGAATCCCGCTATCCACAAGGCGACCACAGGCCCCGAGATCTGGGAAGACACCGATGGTGAAGTGGACATCGTCGTGGCGGGCGTTGGCACGGGTGGTACCATCACGGGAATCGGTCAGTACTTGAAGAGCATGAAGCCGACCGTTCAGACCATCGCGGTTGAGCCAGCAGATTCTCCGGTGCTTTCTGAAGGGCGCAGTGGCTCGCACAAGATCCAAGGGATCGGCGCTGGTTTCGTGCCAGATGTGCTAGATACCTCGCTCTATGATGAAGTGATCACGGTCGCGAATGAGGATGCGTTCGAGATCGGTCGCGAGATCGGTCGCGAGGAAGGCGTGCTCGTGGGCATTTCATCTGGTGCTGCAACGTGGGCGGCTATTCAGGTAGCGAAACGTCCTGAGAACGAAGGCAAGACCATCGTCGTGATCCTTCCCGATACGGGCGAGCGCTACCTTTCCACCCCGATGTTCGCAGGTGAATAGTATATCCGGATTAGATTTGAGCTTTGAGCAGATCGCTCGAGAGCTTACCAGTTAGGTGATCGACCTTCAGCTCGAGTACAGCGCAACGCGGACCGTCCTTCTCGATCTCGGCAAGGATGGTCTCGTGCGCTTCGGGGTCGAATTTCTTGGTGAGCTTGTAGACTGCATCGCGCATTTCGCTCTCGCCCACGATGCGAAGCTGACCGAAAGCGACCACGCTACGATAGGTGGTCGCAAATTTCTCGGGCACCACGTCGTGGCGTTCGACCACGCAAAAGCTCGCTTTCGGATCGCGGCGTGCCGCATCCATCTTGTGGCCATCCAGCGCACAATGGAAGTAGAACGCACCCTTTTCAGCGAACCCGTCCAGCCCCTCTTCAAGGAAGACATAGTTGATTGGGATGGTGTATGGATAGCCATCATCTCCGTGTACAGCAAGAACGCCATAGTCACCTGTGCGCAGAAGCTCCAGCGCGTCAGCAGTGTTCATCTCTTGTCGTTTGCGGCGCATCGGGGGAAGCATGGCGGTCCTTTCAGTTCGTTTTTGGGCGATCGGTTTTTCGTGTCAGGTCATGTTCGATCGAGGTCAGACGTTTTCGTAATGGGTCCACATGCGGAGAACCTTCACTGTGCCCTCGTAGGAGACTCCGTTTTCGCTTACTTCGCCAGGAATGACCTGGTAAACGAGTCGATGCTGCAGATTGATCCGTCTTGAATAAAGGCCTGATAGGTTGCCTACCAGCGCTTCGTAGGCAGGAGGCTTTTGAAACGGATCATCGCGGACGATGTCGATGAGGCTTTTGGCTTTCTTCTCAAGGCCGGAAGATTTGAGCTTCTTCGCATCCTTGGCGGCTTGTTTAGTGAATACGACGCAGTACATGACTACCAATCGAGCTCGTCTTCGGTGATGCAGTCCTCTACGCTCGTGGTCATTCCCTCTTGAAGGGACTCGACCATGCCCGGAATGCTTGCGAGATAAAGCGTCTCTTCGATGGCGGCCCAATCGTCTTCGCCGATCAAGACTGCCCCTTTACCTTTGGAGTTCGTGATGGAAATAGGCTTACTCTCTTCGTTGACTTGCGCGATCGTCTGATAGAGGTTTTGCCGTAGTGCTGTTGCGGAGATAGAAGTCATGAGTGCCTCCTTGTACAGGGTTCATTATAACGTACGTAAAAGCGTACGTCAATTTCGAGCATGCGACACTTCTTAATAGCTTGGGGATTCGGGTACACGCATTTAAAATATTAAGACGAAAAGAATAAGAAGGCTCAGGTGTTCCAATGGAAATACGGAAGATCGAACAGGATAAGAAACGGTATCTTGAACTGCTGCTTCTGGCGGACGAGCAAGAGGATATGATCGACCGCTACCTCGACCGTGGCGAGATGTACGTGCTCGATGATGATGATGAGGTGAAATGCGAGTGCGTCGTGACCGATGAAGACGACGGGGTGCTCGAGATCAAGAACATCGCGACCGAGCCGGAGCATCAGGGCAAGGGATATGCGCGGGCGCTCATCGACTTTCTGTGCGAGACCTATTGCGACCGCTTCAAGGTCATCCAGGTGGGCACGGGAGACAGTCCGCTCACAGTGCCGTTCTACGAGAAGTGCGGTTTCGCTCGTTCGCACGCCATCGAGAACTTCTTCACGGACAACTACGACCATCCGATCTTCGAAGCAGGGGTTCAACTGGTCGATATGGTCTATTTGCGGAAACAGCTCTAGGCCGAAGCCCGGACGAGAGGACGAGCATGACCACCTATTTCGAATATGGCGATGAGGCTGTCGAATATCTTCGCGTGAAGGATGCGAAGTTGGCGGCCGCTATCGATGCGGTCGGTCCCGTGCGACGCGAACTGGTAGTGGGTCTGTTTCCGGCGGTCGTCCATTCCATCGTGGGTCAGCAGATATCGACGGCAGCACAGAACACCATCTGGGCGCGCTTGAACGAGCGTTTGGGAGAGATAACGCCCACCACAGTGAACGCAGCGAGCGTCGAAGAGCTGCAAGCATGCGGCATCACGTTTCGCAAGGCGGGCTACATCAAGGAATTCGCTGCGAAGGTGGCCTCGGGCGAGTTCGACCTCGATGCGGTCGAGCATATGGATGACGCCGAGGCCATAGCAGCGCTCAGTTCGCTGAAGGGGATAGGCGAGTGGACTGCCGAGATGTTGTTGCTGTTCAGCCTGAATCGCATGGATATCTTAAGCTTCGGTGACCTGGGCATTCATCGTGGTATGCGCATGGTCTATCATCATCGCGAGGTCTCGCGCCCGCTGTTCGAGAAATATCGGCGGCGTTATAGCCCTTATGGCAGCGTCGCGAGTCTGTATCTATGGGAGATTTCGCACATGAACGTGCCTGGCTTCGATCGCGACTACGCTCCGAAGAAATAACGTAAGTGAATAGGTGCGCTGTCTTGGCGGGATCTTCTGGCGCTAGAACAAGCTAGCCGAAGAGAAGGATGTCCTGCTTTTCGGGAACGATGGGATTGCCGTCGAACGAGCCGTCGGGCTGCCATACTTCCAAAGCTGAGATGAGTTGCTCGACCGTGGTGGGGAATTGGTAGGCGTTCTTGTCCCAATGCTCGATGAAATCGTGCTGGTGCATGTTCTCGATCAGCTGCGCAAGGGGTGTATAGAAGCCATCGATGTCAAGGCAGAAACAAGGGCCCGCGGTCATGTGCAGGCGTATGCGCGACATGATCTCGGCGATCTCTTCGAGCGTGCCCACACCACCGGGAAGTGCGATGAACACATCGCCCAGCTCGATCATCTTCGCCTTGCGTTCGCTCATGGTCTCTACGATATGAAGCACGGTAAGATCATGCTGTTCGACGCCAGCATCGATGAAGAATTGCGGCTCGACGCCATACACTTCGCCGCCATTGTCGAGCACGGTGCGCGAGATGAGGCCCATCAAGCCGACGGAGCTTCCGCCATACACTAGGTTGTTGCCTGATTTGCCGATCCATTCGCCCAGTTTGAGCGCGGCTTCTGCGTATTTGGGATTGTTTCCGGGGTTGGACCCGCAGTAGACGACGATATTCATAAAGCCTCGTGTTGCGATAAGAGTACGTTTGCCTTCGATATTCAAGATTATAGGCATCAATGTAGCATGCACCGCGCTAAAAATCGTGCGGCTTTGACTCTTTGTGCATAACCTCCATGAGGCAACAAGGGGAGCGATCGACGGTCTGGGAGGCTCTCACCTGCGCTTCGCCGCTCACGAAAATCATTCATGAAAAGAAGTTAACAAAGACTAACACTTCCGCTAGTATCGATAGGGAAAAGTTAACTAAAGGAAACAAATCTATCGAAAGGAAGGATGAATCGTGACCCTTACTGGACCTTTATCACGGTTTCTGTCCGTGTTCTTAGCGTGCGTTTTGGCGGTGTCGCTCGTGCCATCCGCGCAGGCGCTTGCCGAGACAGACCAGACGGGACTCGCTCAAGAATCAGAAGCGGCTCAAGAGGACGCGACTTCCGAAGCGGGCGACGAGTCGCTCGCAGGGGAAGATGTAGCCTCTGATGATGCGACCACGGAGCAAGAACAGCTCGATCGTGGTGAAACGATCTTGAAGACCGAGAAGAGCGATCAAGAGATCGCGCGATCCAATGAAGCTGATCCATCAGTCGAACCGCAGATCAGCGCACAGGCGAGCAGCTTGCAGGAGCAGGCAGCCGAGATCTTGAAGGACTGCGCTGTGCAGATCGATCATGAAGGATCGTTCACAGCAGAAGATACCGGCACCCATGTGAGCGTTCGCCTCTCCGATCAGGTTTCGCGCTGCAATTTGACCCTGTTCGCGTATGCGTCGAACACAGGATTCGATCCTGATTCGAGCCAGAACATCCGTCTTTGGTCGGGCATGGTGACCGACGGCTGGGAGTCTGACGTGAACTTCAATGCGTCGACTCTGCCGCTGAAGTCTGGCTACAGCGTGATCGCGTGTTTGAATGTGCCGATCACGGATGACTACTATCGCTCCTGTAATTCTGCGCCCGTTGCGATCGTCGACGAGAACGGCGAAGGCTTCCAGGATTATGTGTATCCTGATGCGTTCATCGTTGAAGACGAGCTTGAAGCGGGAGCGACTTCGCTGCACGTGAGCGTGACGGGCGACGATCGGTTGTTCCAGGCGGCGCGTGAGGGCAAGATCTCGATGACGCTCTCGGTCGCGCAGTATCCTGCAGATGACGATTTCGATTTCGAAAGCTTCGATCAGATCGCGCTCTGTTCGCCGATCGATGTGACCGAGGCGATCGATGGCGAAGAGAGGGTTATAGGCAAGAAAGTGTGTCCGTTTTAGGGGTGTAAGGGCAGGTCAAACC